>Ga0209317_1000081_pt1 | contig 133715 bp, 116 predicted proteins | sample RifGroB2_FD_183994 | JGI IMG/M metagenome (GOLD analysis project Ga0209317, IMG submission 183994) | Soil microbial communities from Rifle, Colorado, USA - Groundwater B2 (SPAdes) (version 2) | ecosystem: Environmental > Terrestrial > Soil > Unclassified | place: Rifle, Colorado | collected... | reverse complement strand
CATGTCATGGTGGTGGCGGTCAACGGCTACCGCAAGACCATCGGCGAGGACATGGACCTGGTGATGCGCCTGCACCGCCACTGCAAGGATAACGCCATCCCCTACAAGATACTGTTCGTGCCGGACCCGGTCTGCTGGACGCAGGCCCCCTTCTCCATGAAGATGCTGCTCAAGCAGCGCAACCGCTGGCACCGCGGCATGATAGACGCCCTGCTGTCCAACCGCGGCATGATACTCAACCGCAAATACGGGGCCACCAGCCTGGTCGGCATCTCCTACTTCGTCTTCGTGGAATTCCTCGGCCCGCTCATAGAGCTGTTCGGCTACGTCTCTATCCCTATCCTGTACTTCCTGGGCATGCTTAACACCCAGTTCATGGTAATGCTTATTCTTATGGCCGTGTTCTGGGGCATCTCCATCAACGTCGCGGCCGTCTTCCTGGATACCTATAATTTCCGGCGCTATAAGAAAACCTCTGACATCCTGCGCCTCTGCCTGCTCTCGGCCGCAGAATTTTTCGGCTACAGGCAGATCATGCTGCTCGAGCGCCTGCGCGCTACGCTCTCCTTCCGCGAAACCGCCTGGGGCACCCAGGACCGGCAGGTTTTCAAGCAGTAGCCAGACCCCGCTTCACAGAACGGCTTATGAAAAAAGAACGGAACTCTTTAAAGTACGCGGCGCTATTCGCCTGGCACTGGCTCTGCTCTGGGTTCTTCCTCGGCACGCTTACCCTGATGGGGCCGGTACGCCGTATCACGGACCACGCCCGGGCCGCCGGCTGGAGCGAAACTGGAGAGAAGGCGGCGGTCTTCGCCCTGATAGGCGTTCTTTTCTTCGTCTCGCTGCTGTGCGCCAGGCTGCTGGCGGATAAGACCGCCGCCGCCGGGAAGGCCGGCCGCTACGGCCTGCCTGCCGGCGCCCTGGCGCTGGCCCTGCTGGCCCTGTGGTTCTGGCTGACCCCTTCCCTGATGATAGACCGGGGGATGAAGAGCGATGCCGTCATTGTTTCCGGGACGGAATTCGTCTTCGGCCCCTACCCGGGGGAGGAGCGGCTCTCCGGGCTGAAGGAGGAAGGCTACACTGCGGTCATCTCGCTGCTCAGCCCGGCCGTGGTCCCCTTCGAACCGGTCCTGCTGGCCAGCGAGATAGAGGAAGCCCAAGAAGCCGGGCTGCCGCTCATACACCTGCCGATGCTGCCCTGGATCTCCTCCAACGACCACGTGGAGAAGGCGCTTTCGGAGCTGCTGGCGAAGGGCTCCGGAAAATACTACGTGCACTGCTACCTGGGCAAGGACCGGGTGAACGTCTTCAGGCGGATGCTCGCCGGGCTCTCCGGGGACGGGGCCCAGGCTGCCCCGCCGCCCGGTTCGGCCAGGACGCTCTACGACATAAAAAGTTTTGAACGCGGCGCGATAACGGTGCTGGCCAAGGACGTCTTCCTGATGCCCTACCCTACGGACGAGGAATTTTTCGGCTACGTGCTCAACGGCAGCGTGGCCTCGCTGGTCTCCCTGCTGGACCCGGCCAACCCGGAAAACCTGTCCTGGATAAAAAAGGAAAAAGAGATCGCGGCCAAATACCGCCTCCCCCTCGCAAGCTATCCCTGGAGGTCAATGGACACTGCCGCCAGGAAAAAAGCCGTTGAGGAGATAAAGCGCCTTAAAAAGCCGACGGCCATACACGCTTTCCTCTCCGCCTCGCCCGACTACGCGGAGTTCAAGAATGCCTACAGAGACTAACAACAAGCCGACCGCCGGCCGGGCTGGCGCGCGCCGCCGGGAGTGGGCGGCCCTGCTGGTTTTTTTTGCCCTGCTGGCTGTTTATTTCTGGAACCACGCCTCTTTCCTGCAGGGCATGAGGGAGTTCTTCTGATGGCCTGGCCGCTAGCCGCCCTGCTTTACGCTTCCGCCTGGCTGCTGGCGCGCAACCGCCTTAAAAGGACGGACGAAGCGCTGCTCGCGGCAGGGCTGCTCGCCTGCACCGAGGTTTTAACCGCCATAACACTGCTGGGCTGGCTGGGCCTGCTGAGGCCGGCCCCGGCGATAATCTTCACACTGCTGCTGGCCGCCGGCAACCTGGCCGCAGCCCTACACCGGCGCCGCCCGCTGCGGCCGCGGCTGTCCTTCCGGCGGCTGGCGCTGCTGGTCCCGTGGCCGCTGTGGCCGGCGCTGGGGCTCGCCGCCGCCGTGCTTTACTTCCGGTTAAAACTGGCCGCAGCCCTGCCTTTCGACTCCTGGGACGGCTTAAGCTACCATGTACCGATACTCTGGCGCTGGCTGCAGCAGGGCAATTTCGACCTGGCCGGCTGGGTGGGACCGGCCCGCTATTTCCCCTGGAACGGGGAGCTGCTGCCGGCCTGGCTGGCGCTGCTGGGCGGCGCGCTGGACTCGGCCAAGCTGGCCCAGGCCCTGGCCCTGCCCGTGCTGGGCGCCGCCGGGGCCGTGCTGGGCAGGCGGCTGGCCGGCCTCCGCTGGGCCGTCCCGTCGGCGCTGGCCCTGGTCTGCCTGCCGATAGCCGTAATACACGCCGGCATTCCCTACGTGGACCTGATCTACTCGGCTTTCTGGCTGGCCGCCGCGGCCGCCGCCTTATGCCTGGAGCGCACCCGCAGGCCGGTTTATCTTTTCCTCTACGCCGCGGCTTTTGGCCTGGCGGCCGGGACAAAATCCACGCTGTACTTCCAGCTGCCCCTGCTGCTGCCGCTGCTGCGGACTTTGTACTCCGACGAAGCGCTGGCCCGGCGGGCTTTGCGCCTGGCCCCCGGCCTGCTGGCCCTGGCCGCGCTGTGCGGGGCCTCCAGCTACCTGCACAACTGGTGGACCACCGGCAACCCTATTTTCCCCTACGCCTTCCGGATCGGGGTCAAAACTATTTTCAAAGGCGTGGTCTCCCCGGGAGAGCTGCTGGTGACGGTGGAGAGCTGGTTCGTCTCCTCGCCATGGGGCTGGCTCTGGTACCCTTTCCACGAAACCATGAAGGGCGCCACCGTGTACGGCACCGAGAACGGTTTTGGCCCGCTGTTCGCGGCCGGCTGGGCGTTCTGGCCCTACGCGCTGTGGCGGGCGCGGCGCGCCCGGGACCGCGGGGCTTTCTGGTTTCTGCTGCTGCTGCCGGCCACGGCCTTCTTCTTTTTCGCCCTGCACCCCACCCGCGAGCAGCGCTACGTCATCTTCATCGCGGCCGTGCCTATCCTTTCCCTCGTCTATGTCTTCAGAAAAGCCGCGGGCGGCCTGAGGGCCCTCGCGGCGGCCGGCTGGACTTTAGGCATCGCCTGGGGTTTGTTCGGGGTGCTTAACTACGCGGGCCGGGACCGGCATACGGTCAACGCCTGGGACGCCCTGCGGGGCGCCGGGCAGGTGCGGCCTTTTAAATATTATCGCGAGAAATACGGCGCGCTCGGCGAGGCCTGGGCGGCGCTGGACGCGCGCCTGGCGCCAGGCGACGTGGTGGCGACCAACTACGGCGAGCTGATGCTGCCCTGGGCCGGCGTCCCCGCGCGCGGCAGGGTGATCGTGGTCACCGCCGACAAAACGCCTTATCCAGACACCTTTACCGCTACCGACACGGCCGCGTGGCTGGCGCTGCTCGAGCGCCTGAACGTGCGCTACTTCGCCCTCTGGGTACCGGCCTGGTACCCTGAGGAAGGAAAAGAAGAGCGGGAAAATATGGAGAAGCTGGCCGGGCGTTTCATCCCGGCCGGGAACTGGTCGTCGGCGGATTTTGGAAAGATTGAGCTCTACGAACTGGCGCGCACCGCGCCGGGCTCCGGGGTCAGCCCAGCCGCGCCGCCAGCCCCGGCAAAAAAATAATACAGCCGATAACGGCCGCCAGCGCCGCCGAGATCAGCACCGCGCCGGCGGCCATGTCCTTTACCTCCCCGGCCTGCGCGTGGTACTGCGGGGAGACATGGTCCACCAGTTTCTCTATCGCGCTGTTGAAGGCCTCGGCCGACATGACGAGCGCGAAACAGAGCAGCACAACCGTCCATTCGGCCCTGGAGATGCGCAGGTAAAAGCCGAGGAAGACGGCAGCCGCGGCGGCGGCCAGGTGGATGCGGAAATTGACCTGCGAGGCGGCTACGCGGTGTACGCCCTTGCAGGCGTATTTGAAGCTGGCGATCCGTTTTTTCATAATCAGAAACTGTAGCGGGCCTGCAGGCCGAGCGAATAGGAACGGCCGCGGCCGGTGGTGGTCTTGCGGCGGCCCTGCACGCGCACCGAGCCGCGCTGCCCGGCGTACCACTCGGCTTCGGCCAGGTAGACATCGCCCTTGTAGCTGGCCAGGCTGTCCTCCAGGAAACCGTGCTCGTAGCCGGCCAGGGCCGACCAGTTGTAGCCGCCGCAGCGGCGCCAGTAGGCGCCCAGCCAGTGGGCGCGCTCGTCTATAGAGGAGTAGCCGTCGCGCACCCCGCGGAAATCCTGAACGGAGAAGCGGTAGCTGGCGTAAAATTCTTTCTGCCAGGGCAGCCAGCCGGTCAGCTCCGTCTCCAGCTCCTCGAGCCGGTTGGTGTCGGAGTAGAAGGTTTTGGCGGCCGAGACGCCGGCGCGGTAGACCCCGGCGGAAGCGCGGCGCAGGCCCAGGCTGAGGCGGTCCAGGCTGACATAGCGCAGATGCCCTTCGGCGGAGGTGCTGTAAAATTCCTGCTGGCCGTGCGAATAGGCGGACTGGAAAACGTAGGGGCCGGTCTCTTTCAGGCCGCGCAGGCCGTAGGCGCCCAGCGTGGTGCCGTCGGAGGTATCGTAGATGCCGGCCCTGGCCAGCCAGTCCCAGCCCCAAAGGCCGGCTTCAGCCTCGGCGCGGACGGAATTCTCGCGCAGCAGTTTGAAGAATTGCGTGCCGCCGGGGCCGCGCAGGAATTTGGGGGCGCTGTTCAGCGCCAGGCGCAGGTCGGCGCTCCGGTAATGCCAGCTGCCGGCGAGGCGCGCGCGGCTGACCTGCTTGTGGCCTATGCCGGCGCCCTCTATGTCGGAAAGCAGCGAAAGGCCGTACTCCGCCTCCCAGCCGAGATCGCGGGAGGGGCGGCCGTTGAGGCCGGCGGAATAGGTCTGTTCCTGTATATCGTAATACGTGAAGCCCTGGCCGTCGTTGCGCTGGGCTTCCTCACGGATCTCTGCGCCGCCTATCAGGTCCAGGCCGGCCTTAAGCGGCACGCGGAAGCGGGAACCGGCGGACGTGCCCTCGTAGAGGATGCGCTGGGGAGAGGCGGTATCCAGCCCTTCCTCGGAGTAGGACTTGTAGGACTTGCCGTAAGGGAAAAGGCCGCGCTCCAGGCGCTCCAGGTCGGCGTCCAGCCTGGACCGGACGGCGCAGTCGCGCGGGTCCGCGGCGGCCAGCGCCTTCAGCGTGGCCAACGCGCCGGCCTCGTTTCGCAGGCCCTTTTGCGCGCGCAGCAGCAGGCCGAGGATATAAGGGTTGCCGGGCGACTGCGCGTTCCATTTCTCCAGGGCGGGGAGGGCCTCGGCGTACTGCCCCAGAGAGAGGCAGGCCAGCGCCAGGCCTTCCAGGCCGCCGCCGTTAGCCGGGTTCTGCGCCAGGAGCTGCAGGAAAGTTTCTTTCGCCCCGGCGTAGTCGCCGCCCCGGCGCTGCTCCATGCCGTAGTCGTAGGTGCCGGGCTGCGCGGCCAGGGCCGCGGGGGGTGTGAGGGCGAGAAAGGGGAGCAGGAGGAGTATTTTCATGCGATAGGCTATTTTACAAAATAACGCCCCCGGGCTTTACTGAACGAGCGTTCACCCGCGGGCCCCTGTTTTGGTATAATATGAGCAGCGGACTTGATCCGGTTACGGACAGGTACCCACGTTATGAAAAGATCTTACGGCATAGCCGGCAATGGCCGCGCTTCGGCTCATCTGCAAGCCTACTTCAGGCTGCTAAATATCCCCTTCAGGCTCTGGCACAGGCGCTCCGGGTTAAACCCCGGCGTCGTTCTCGCGCCCTGCACTACGGTCTTCCTCCTCCTTAAAGATTCGGTCATCGCCCCGTTCATAGCGGCGCAGCCTTTCCTTAAAGAAAAACGGCTCATACATTTTTCCGGCTCCCTCAGCGTGGAGGGCGCGGCGGCCATGCACCCTTTCATGCCGCTGGCCACCCGGCCCCTCACCCTGGCGGACTACCGCGCCATCCCTTTCGCCCTGGAGCCGGGCGTCTCCCTGAAACGGCTGATCCCGGAGTTCTCCAACCCGGTGTTCCGCGTGCCGCGCGGGCAAAAGGCGCGCTACCACGCGCTCTGCGCCCTGGGCGCCAACCTGCCGGTCCTCCTGTGGACCAAGGTCCTGCGCGACCTGGCCGCGGATTTCGGCGTCCCCCCCGCCGCGGCGCAGGCCTACTTCGCCGCCTCCCTCGCCAACTTCATCAGCGACCCGGCCGGCGCCCTCACCGGCCCCATCGCCCGCCGCGACGCCGCCACCGTCCGCGCCGACATCACCGCCCTCGGCCGCGACCCGTACGCCAAAGTATATTCAGCTTTTGCAAGGGCTCACCTGAGGGGGAAGGAACGCAAAAACGTGGTCACTGCAATGGCCTGCGGCCCCCCGCACACCGTGCTCGCCACTCCCCGTCTCGCCCCTCGCGCTTACGCAAGCTCGGGGCTCCGACAGGGTTTTGCTAACCCTTCCCCCTCAGGTAAGCCCGGCGTTAGAAAGCTAGAGGTATAACCATGAAAATAACCGACTTCTATAATTATCGGAAACCCGGGCCGAAGATCTCCATGATCACGGCCTACGACTACACGCTGGCGTCCATCGCCGCCGGCTCCGGCGTGGACTGCGTCCTGGTGGGCGACAGCCTGGCCATGGTGATGCACGGCCACCCCTCCACCCTAGCCGCCACCCCCGAACTGATGGCGCTGCATACCGCCGCCGTGGCGCGCGCGGTAAAAGGCAAGCTCATCGTCGGCGACATGCCCTTCCTCTCCGTGCGCAAAGGCCTCGGGCCGGCCATGGAGACCGTGGAGGCGCTGGCCCGCGCCGGCGCGCAGGCCGTTAAGATAGAAGGCCTGGACGGCCACGGCGACATAATAGCCCACATCGTGCAGTCCGACATGCCGGTGATGGGCCACCTCGGCCTGACGCCGCAGTCGCTCAACCGCCTGGGCGGTTACAAAACGCAGGGCCGGGACCAGGCCTCCGCCGAGAAACTGGTGGAACAGGCCCTCGAACTGGAACGCCTCGGCTGCTTTGCGCTGGTGCTGGAATGCGTGCCCGAGGCGCTGGCCGCGCGCATAACGCAGCTGCTCAAGATCCCGGTGATCGGCATAGGCGCCGGGCGGCATACCGACGGGCAGGTGCTGGTCATGCAGGACATGCTGGGCCTTTATGGCGAGCCGCCGTCCTTCGTAAAGCAGTATCTCGAAGGCAGGCGCCTGGTGACCGAGGCCCTCAACGCCTTCGACCTGGAAGTAAAGGAAGGCGCCTTCCCGGCAAAGCCAAAAAAGGCCGCGGCCGAAAGCCCTTACGCGCTGGCGGAGAAATAAATGGAAATACTAAAAGGAACGGCTGCCTGGCTTAAGCTGCGCGCCGGCCGGCGCTTTGCAGGACGGACAGTAGGCTTTGTGCCCACCATGGGCGCCCTGCACCAGGGCCACCTGTCCCTGCTGCGGCGGGCAAAGGCCGAGAACGCTATAGCGGTGGCCAGCGTCTTCGTGAACCCCACGCAGTTCAACGACCCCAAAGACCTGCAGCGCTACCCCCGCACCCTGGGCGCGGACGCGAAAATGCTGCGGGAGGCCGGCACGGATTTCCTGCTGCTGCCTTCCGCCAAAGATATGTACCCCGACGGCTACCGCTACCGCCTCGGCGAGACTACGGAAAGCCGGCTGCTCTGCGGCGCCTGCCGGCCGGGCCATTTTGAGGGCGTGCTGACCGTGGTGCTGAAGCTCTTGAACCTGGTGCGGGCCGACCGGGCCTATTTCGGCGAGAAGGATTACCAGCAGTACCGGCTCATAAGCGGCATGGCGGAGGCTTTCTTCCTGCGCACGGAGATAGTGCCCTGCCCCACCCTGCGGGAACCCGACGGGCTGGCCATGAGCTCGCGCAACCGGCTGCTTGAACCGCGCGAAAGGGCGCTGGCCCCGGCCTTGAACCGGGTACTCTCCTCCAAAGCCGGGCCAGCCAGGATAAAGAAGGAGCTCGCGGCGCTGGGCTTTAAACCGGATTACGTGGAGGAGCGCTGGGGCCGCAGGTTCGCGGCCGCTAAACTGGGAAAAGTGAGGCTGATCGATAATGTTGAAATCTAAAAAAGTACTGTTCCTGCTGACCGGGTCTATCGCCTGCTACAAGGCCTGCAATGTCATTTCCAAACTGGTGCAGGCCGGCTGCGAAGTTAAGACGGTCTGCACGCCCAACGCCCTGAAGTTCATAGGCAAGTCCACGCTGGAGGGCCTCACCCATAACCCGGTCTACACGGACACCTTCGAGGACCGCTCCGCGCTGGAGCATATAGAACTCACCAAGTGGATGGACCTGGCCATAGTCTGCCCGGCCACCGCCAACGTCATGAACAAACTGGCGGCCGGCGTAGCCGACGACTTCCTCACCACGCTGTTCCTGGCCTGGGACCAGAAGAAGCCCTGGCTGGTGGCCCCGGCGATGAACCGCAACATGTGGGACCACCCGGCCACCCGCCGCTCGGCGAAAACGCTGGCGGAGTGGGGCGTGCGGCTGCTGGGCCCCGCCAAAGGCCGCCAGGCCTGCGGCGACATAGGCGAAGGCCGCCTGCTGGAGCCCGGCGAGATCTACCTGGAGATCAGGAAATATTTATGAAAATACTCCTCACCTCCGGCGGGACGCGCGAACCCATAGACGCGGCCCGCTTTGTGACCAACATGAGCAGCGGCCGTACCGGGCGCGTGATAGCCGAAACCCTGGCCGGGCGGGGCTGCGAACTGCTCTGCCTTTGCGCCGCCGGGGCAGAGCGCCCGGCAGGAGACAATATACGCGTAAAGAGTTTCTCCACTTTCAGCGAGCTGGACGCGGCCCTGCGGGTCTCGCTGGGAGCGGAAACTTTCGACGCAGTGATCCACCTGGCCGCGGTCAGCGACTATTCCCCATCTCTCATAGAGGCGGACGGCAAAACTTTCCTTCCGGGCAGCGACGCCAAGCTGGATTCCTCCCCCGCCGAAATGCGGGTAACCCTGAAGCGCAACTTCAAGATCCTGGACCGGATAAAAGGCTACGCCGCCGCGGCAGGCAGGCCCGAGCCGCTGCTGATAGGCTTTAAACTCACCGCCGGCGCGGGACCGGAGCAGGCGCTGCAAAAAGTGCGCGCGCTGGCCGGAGCGGACCTGGTGGTGCATAACGACCTCGAGGAAATGCGGCGAGCCCGCATCTTCCGCCTCTACAGCAACGGCGCCAGGACGGGAGCCTGCACGGGGGCCGGAGAGCTGGCCGGAAAACTTTTCAACTTCATAGAGAACAGAACGGAGGCCTTATGCTATTAGCGCTCGATGTAGGCAACACGCAGATCTTCGCCGGGGTGTTCAGGGACGACGACGTGGTGGCCAAGTTCAGGGGCACCTCCTGCAACGCCACCGCCGACGAGTTCGGCACCTTCTTCAAGAACGCCATCCGGGAGAACGGCATAGACCCTAAAGAGATAACGGAAGTGGCCATCTGCTCCGTAGTGCCGGACCTGCTCTACACGCTGCGCCACATGGCCATAAAGTATTTCGGCATCGAGCCTTTCCTGCTGCAGGGCGGCGTAAAGACCGGCCTCAACATCAAGTACAAGAACCCCCTGGAGGTAGGCGCCGACCGCATCGCCAACTCCATAGCCGCCACGGCCATGTTCCCGGACCGCAACCTCATCATCGTGGACCTCGGCACCGCCACCACCTTCTGCGCGGTGAGCCGCAACAAGGAATACCTGGGCGGGCTGATACTGCCGGGCCTGCGCATCTCCATGGAGGCCCTGGCCACGCGCACCGCCAAGCTACCCCGGGTGGAGATCATGAAGCCGCCGGAACTGGTGGGCAAGAGCACGGTAGACTCTATCCAGTCCGGCCTGTACTATTCCAACCTGCTGGCCATAAAAGGCATAGCGGCTAAAATAAAAGAAGAATATTTCGGCGGGGACGCCCTGGTGCTGGGCACCGGCGGCTTCTCCAAGCTGTTCGAAGGGGCGGAACTCTTCGACAAGGTGCTCGCCGACCTGGTGCTGACCGGCACGGCGATGGCGGCCAGGATGAACAAAGAGAGGGCGAAGAAATGATACGCACGCTGATGAAATCCAAGATCCACAGGGTGGCGGCCACCCAGACCGACGTCAATTACAACGGCTCCATCACCATAGACCGCGACCTGGCCCGCCAGGCCGACCTGCTGGAGAACGAGAAGGTGGACATCTACAACGTCAACTCCGGCGCCAGGTTCTCCACCTACGTCATCCACGGCGACCGGGGCGTGATCGGCGTCAACGGCGCGGCCGCGCGCCTGGTGCAGAAGGGCGACCTGCTCATCATAGTCTCCTACGCGCAATATTCGGAAGAGGAATGCAGGGAGCACCGGCCCACCGTGGTCTGCATGCAGAAGAGCCTGCCTGGAGAGACCGGGCACGCGGAACAGATCTTCGCGGGTTTGAATTAGCCGAGCAGCAGCGGCAGGAGCTCGCAGGCGTCGCCGTCGAGCTTGATATCGGCGGCCTTGTCGTGGGCCGTGGGGCCCTGGTTGACGATGATATAGGGTTTACCTATGGCCTTGGCCGCCAATGGCACCGAGGCCGCGGGTTCCACTGAAAGCGAAGAACCTACCGCTATGGCCAGGTCGCAGCTCTCGGCCGCCTTAAAAGCCTTCATCAGGCTCTCCTTCTCCATCGGCTCCCCGAACATCACCACGGCCGGCTTCAGCCAGCCGCCGCAGGCGCATTGCGGCGGAGCGCCGTCGGTGTTAAAAGATTTTATCGCCGTCTCCATAGAGACCCAGTTCAGGCACTCCAGGCATTCCGCGTAAAGGCCGGAGCCGTGCAGCTCCACCAGCCGGTCCGGCCCGGTGCCGGCGGCCCGGTGCAGGTTGTCGATGTTCTGCGTCACCACCTTCAGCAGCCGGCCCGTCTTTTCCAGCGCGGCTATGGCCCGGTGGGCCGCGTTAGGCGCGGCGGCGAGGAAGGCCGGGAAGGTGTCTGCCTTGTAGCGCCAATACTCAACTTTAGCGCGCGTGGAATTGACGAAATCCTGGTAGAGCACCGGCTCCCTATGGGTCCAGGCGCCGTCCGGCCCGCGGAAATCCGGGATGCCGCTGCCGGTGGAGACGCCCGCGCCGGTAAACACCAGTATCCTGCCCGCGTTCCCTACCAGTTCGCGGGCTTTTTGGATGTCATCGGGCATGGGCGTGGAGCGTTTATTTATCCAGCGGTTTCAGGCAGTCGGGCGAGTCGTTCTTCGGGTCGTTGACGATGTCGGAGACGCGGTAGACGTGCATCTTGGCGGAATCGTACGCGCGCAAGAGCGGCAGCAGCGTCTCGCTGTCGCGGAATTTGGGGTCCAGCCACATCGCCTCGTGGCGCGGCTCCAGGATGACCGGCATGCGGTGGTGCACCGTGCGCACCAGCGCGCTGGCGGCCGTGGTGATGATGGCGAAGGTGGCGCTCTTCTCCTCGTAGATCCCGGCCATGCCGAAAAGCCCCTTATCGCGCATCTCGAACCGGTACGGGGATTTTACACCGGCGGAGCTCTGCCACTCGTAAAAACCGTCGGCGGGGATTATGCAGCGCGTCCTGTAGAAGGCCGAGCGGAAGGCCGGCCTGGAGGCGATGCCCTCGGCGCGGGCGTTTATAAAGCCCTCCCGCTCCTGGGGGGCGGCGGTGTCCGGGGTGGTCTCTTCGGAAAATTTCTTCTCGAGGGTATTGCCGGCGGAGAACAGGGGCAGGGACGCCCCGCCGCCGAAACCGCCGGAGGACCAGGCCGGGACGAAGCCCCATTTCATGAGCTTCAGCCCGCCCGCGCAGACCACGGGGGCCTGGGCCCCGGGCGGAATGTTATAGGAGGGCTTGCAGGCGAAAGGCGACTGCTTGAGGCCGAAGCGTTTTACCACTTCGGCCAGGTCCAGGGTTTGCGAGTATCTGCCGCACATATAGGTTCCAAGCTTACACTTTGATTATACAACTACTCCGCGGCCGCGGCACGCCGGCCGTTTAAAAATTAGCGGCCTCGGTTTCGGCCAAGTCCCGTTTTAGCTTGCGCTGCCAGGCCAGCAGCAGCAGCACGGCGCTGGCCAGCGCGCCCGCGAGGCCCAGCCATTTGAGCCAGAGCCACAGGCGCGGCCCGGCCTTCAGAACCTCCACGTCGGCGGCGGAGCGCACGTAGAGCACCTCGCAGGCGCCCTCCCCCTTGTCCCGCCGGGAGACGCTGCTCGGCAGCCGCATTATTTTAGACTTGTCCGTCTCGCCGGGTTTCTCGGCTATCTCGGCGTTGACCAGCCAGCCGCGCAGGCGGACCTGGTCCCCGGTCTTTATGGCTTTGACGGCCTTGAAGGCGGCGGGGTCGCAGGACAGCACGTGGGTATTGCCGAACTCGTGCAGGTTGAAGTTTACCCCGTCCTTCCAGTACACCTCGGAATAGTTAAGCATCACGCGGAAGCGCACCTTGCGGTAGTGCTCGAGCGCTGCGTTCTCGCCCCAGACCATGCCCACGTCGGCGGCCATCACGTCGGCCAGACGGCTGGAGAATTTATGGGAAACCCCGAAGACCACCCCGCTGAGGTCGTAGGAGAACAAGGGGTCGAATTTCCAACAGTAGGGCCCGCGGCAGCAGGGCTCGATGCTTACCGGGGCCTCAGGCAGCGCCTGCAGCGGCTGCTGTTGCGTGGACGGCAGGGGGCCGGCTACCAGTTTATAGCTGTAGTTGTCCTGGTGGCAGGCGCCGAAGTAGAGCAGGCACGAGAATACAAAAGCGTATTTTAACCCTGAGTTCCCCATACCGACATTATCCCAAATAAAACCGCAAAAAAAAACCGCCGGGAGGGCCCGGCGGCTTTTCTTTACGCTCTGGAGCGGTCAAACCTGGGCTTTAAGCCTGGCTATGCGGTCCTCGAGCGGCGGGTGGGTGGAGAACAGGGAGAACTTGGGGCGGCCCGAGATCTTGAGCGTGGCCAGCGACTCTTTGTGGGTCAGGTCCACGTAGCGCATGCTGTCCTGCAGGGCCTCCAGGGCCCCCACCATCTTCTCGCGGCCGGCCAGCGCGGCCCCGCCGGCGTCGGCGCGGTACTCGCGGTAGCGGGAGAAGGCGGCCACGGCTATCATGCCGAGCACGCTGAGCACCATCTCCAGCAGGAAGATCACCAGGTAGCTCGGCGCGGAGGAACTGTCGCTGTCGCGGCCGCGGTTGGCCAGGAAGAAAGCTATCACGCGGGCCAGGAACATCACCAGCGCGTTTATGACGCCCTGCACCAGGGTCATCGTCACCATGTCGCCGTTGGCCACATGGGCGATCTCATGGGCCAGCACGCCTTCCACCTGCGCGCGGTCCATGCGCTCCAGCAGGCCGGCCGAAACGGCCACCAGGGCCCGGCTCTTTGTGGGGCCGGTGGCAAAAGCGTTGATCTCGGGGCTGGGGTACAGGCCGACCTCGGGCATCTCCGGCAGGTTGGCGGCGCGGGCCAGGCGGTGCACGGTGGCTACCAGCTCGTGCAGCGCGGGCTCGGTGGTATTGGGGTCGATAACCTGCACGCCCATCATCCACTTGGCCATTATGCGCGACAGCGCCAGCGATATGAATGCGCCGCCCATGCCCCAGACCAGGCAGAAGATCAGCAGCGAGCGGAAATCTATGCCGCGCGCGGTGAAATAATGCCCCACGCCCAGCAGGTTCAGCGTGATGGACAGGGTCAGCAGGATCAGCGCGTTTACACCGAGGAAAATAAGGGTTCTTTTTGCGAAAGCGAACATGTAGCCTCCTAAAAACTCTGCCAATATTTTAGCAAAATCGCGGCCGCGCTTTTTGGTATCATAGGAACTGGAAAAAGGGAGGCTTCAAATGAAACTAAGCGTCAAACTGCTCTCGGCGGCGCTGCTGTTGTCCCTCACGGCCAGCGGCTGGTGCGGCGGCAAGAAGATAGTCTGCGTAATGGACCTGGAAGACAAGTCCAATCACCACAGCGGCTGGCATAACATCGGCACCGGCGTGGCCGAAATGCTGGTGACGGCCCTGTCCGAAACCAAAAAATACACTTTAATAGAGCGCAGCAAGCTGGAGGCCGTAATGGACGAGCAGAAGCTCGGCGCCTCCGGGGCCGTGACGGCCCAGACCGCGGCCAAGATAGGCCGCCTGCTCGGCGCGCAGTACATCATCACCGGCGCGGTCACCGAGTTCGGCATAAAGGACTCGAAGATAGGCGTGGGCGGCCTGGAGAAGGTGCTGCCCTTCGGCGGCGGCGCCAAGGTCTCCAAGACCAAGGCCCGCGCCGTCATTGATGTGCGCGCCATAGACACCACCTCCGCCCAGATAGTGGCCGCGGCCAAGGGCGAGGGTTCCAAGTCCAGCGCCGAGTTCTCCGGCAACCTCAGCATAGCCCCCAGCTTCGACTTCGGCAAAGATGGCTTTGACGAAACCATCCTCGGCAAGGCGGCCCGGGAGGCCGTGGACACCGTGGCGGCGGAGCTGTCCAAGAAATTCGACGAGGGCGGTGGCGGGGCTATAAAGATCATTAAAGTGACCGGCAACCAGATCTACATCAACTCCGGCGGCGCTGACGGCGAAAAGGTGGGCCGGGTCTACGGCATCTACCGCACGGGAGAGGAAATGCTGGACCCCGATACCGGCGAATCGCTGGGCTCGGAAGAAGAAAAGATCGGCACCGCCAAAGTGGTGAAGGTGAACCCCAAGTTCTCCATAGCCGAGACCAAGGCCGCGGTAAAGCGGACCGACATTCTTAAAGAGAATTGACAGGACCGTTAAGGCGCCAAAACCCGGGGGACAGCCCCCGGGTTTTTTGCCGCCAGGGGGCGGCCCCGGAGGCCCTTGACAGGTATTGACATGTCAATTACACTATTTGAGACTTATGAAGACCGTACTCGCCATCCTTTCCGGACTCCTGCTGGCCGCGCCCTGCGCGGCCCGGGCCGGCGCTTTTGACGAGCTGTCCGGAGACGGCGGCGCAGATATCCCTTCCGTTTCCGCCCCGGAGCCGGTCTCCGCGGCCGCAGAAGAAGCTGAGGTCACAGACCAGACGCTGCGCGCCGATTTTGATTTCCTCGTCCGCCCGGACGCCGTACACGAACCCGGGGCGGAGCTCTTCGACCCGGCAGAGCTGGTCATGGAAGGGCGCGGCTCCGAAAAAGCGGCCGGCGGCGGCATTCCCTACCTGGCGCTGGCCCGGGCGGAGGCCAAAGCGCAGGGCATAGACCTGGCGCTGGTACTGGCCGTCATACAGAAGGAATCCTCTTTCAACCCCAACGCCAAGAGCCCGGTAGGCGCCAGGGGCCTGATGCAGCTGATGCCCTCCACCGCCAAATGGATGGGCCTGAAGGACGCAAAGAAGATCATCGACCCCGCCGTGAACATTAAGTACGGCGTCAAATACCTCAAATACCTCTGGGACGAGTTCGCCACCATCCCGGCCGGCGACTTGTCCGCCGAAGACATCAAACAGAAGACCTCGCAGATGGCCATAGCCGCCTATAACGCCGGCCAGGGCAACGTGCATAAGTACAACGACGTCCCCCCTTTTAAAGAAACGCGCAGTTACGTTAAAAAAGTGACGGAGTATTTCTCCAATTACAAAACCCTGCTGCAGGGCCCTGCCGCACCCTGATGTCGATCTTCACCGCCATAGATTTCGAGACCGCCGACAACGGGCGCGATTCGGCCTGCGCCGTTGGCCTGGCCCGCGTCGAGCACGGGGAAATCGTCAAGACGGGCTACCGGCTTATCCGGCCGCCCCGGCCCGACATCCTGTTCACCTATATTCACGATATAACCTGGGAGGACGTGGCGGGCGAGCCGCCCTTCGGCGAGGTCTGGCCGTGCCTGGAGGAGTTCTTTAAAGGCGCGGATTTTATAACGGCGCACAACGCGCCTTTCGACAGGGGCGTGCTCAACGCCTGCTGCGCCGCGGCCGGGCTGGCTGCGCCGCCGCAGCCTTTTGTCTGCACGGTGCAGCTCTCAAGGAAGGAACTGGGGCTCAAGCCCGCCACGCTCTCGCATGTCTGCCATCACCTCAGTATACCGCTCAAGCATCACAACGCCCTTTCGGACGCCGAGGCTTGCGCGAAGATAATGTTAACGGTGGAACAGGTGCGGGCCGAAAAAAGACTGTAGAAAAGATAAGAGCAGCTAGCATCAGCCCCCCCGCCTTTTCCCCTTCTCCGGGCGCGTTTTCATAAAAATTCCGCGTGAGCGCCGCCTGTTTTGTTTGTAATATCAAAAACCGGGTGGTTTTTCGTGAATTCGGACAGGTTCTTTCTGACCGGCGGGGCGCGTTTCCATGACCAAGAAGGGCGTGCTGATGGGCCTGGGCACCGACGCGATGACGGTGAACATGCTCTAAGAGCTGCGCTGCGGCCTGTGGCCGCAGCACCTCAAGCGCGACCCATCGCAGGGGTTCATGGAAGTCGCCAACGCGCTGCTGGTCAACAACGCTAAAACAGCTAACCGCTACTTTAAGAACGTAGGCGAGCTGGCAAAGAAACTCTGGAGCAGGTTCTAACCCGCTTCCGATAAGAAGAAAAGGGCCCGGACTACGCCGGGCCCTTTTCTTTTGGGCCTTGACAGACGCGCATGCGCCTGCTAGACTATTAGTGTACTAGCATGGTAGTACACATATGATCACCTTAAACCAGAACTCGCAGACGCCCATCTACGACCAGATCAAGCTTGGACTGAAGGGCCTCGTCAAAAAAGGCCTGCTGAAGCCCGGCGACGCCGCGCCTTCCATAAGGAAGATGGCCCTGGACCTGAAGGTAAACCCCAACACGGTGGCCCGCGCCTACCGGGAACTGACCGCGGAGGGCTTCTTCGAGAGCCTCCGCGGCCAGGAAAATATTATTTCCCCCCGCGCCGGCTCGCTGGCAGAGCACGCGGCCAGGCGGGTGTCGGAAAGTCTTGAGACGGCGCTCAAGGGCGCCATGGAGAGCGGCTTTTCGTGGGCAGAGGTGGAGAAGATGATAGCCGCCCTTAAGAGGAAACTATTATGAACGACCGCATCCTTGAAACGAAAGGCCTGAAGAAAGCTTTTGGTCCCAAAGAAGTCCTTAAAGGGCTGAACCTGAGCGCCGAGCGCGGTGAAGTGGTCGGAATACTGGGCCGCAACGGCTCCGGCAAGACCACCCTTTTCTCCATCCTGCTCGACCTGATGTCCGCCGACGGCGGCAGCGCGGAAATACTCGGCCTCAGGCCGGACGGCAGCGGCAGGCTGCGCGGCTTAATAGGGTATGTCCCCGAGAAACCGGCCTTCCACGGCTTCATGACGGCGCGGGAAGTACTGGAGTTCCGCGCCCGTTTCTTCCGGCACTGGGACATGGCCAAGGCCCTGGACCTGTGCCGAAAACTGGAACTGGACCCGGCCTCCAGGGTTTCGGCCATGAGCAAGGGCAACCTGGCCAAGCTGGCCTGGATAGCGGCTACGGCCCACAACCCGGAGCTGCTGCTGCTCGACGAGCCCACCTCCGGCCTCGACTACCTGGTGCGGGACCATATTCTCAACGGCCTCATTCACGAACTCACCGAAGGGGGCAGGACGATCATAGTGGCCAACCACCGCATGGGCGAGATGGGCGGCATCCTGGACCGGGTCTGCGTGCTCAAGGACGGCGCTATAGCCGCAAACCACAACGCGGCCTTCCTGACCGAAGAGGTGTTCCGCGCGGCCGCGCGGCTGGAGTCGCCGGTTTCCCTGCCGGCCGGCGTCGTAGCGCTCGGCGGCGGCGGCGCGCTGCGGGAATTCGCGGTGTTCGGCCGCGAAAACCTGGAGCGGCTCAAGCTGGACCCCGCTTTCGCCGGGGCGGAGATCTCGCCCCTGTCCCTGGAAGACTCTTTCAAAGTGCTGCTCGGAGAATAAGAGGAAAACATTATGAAGAACCTCATCATCCTTCAATTCAGGAAAAGCCGCCTCCCCTTCCTGGTGCTGGCGGGGGCCGTCCTTCTCTCGGTGCCGGCGGCGCTGCTGTTCCGGCCGGATAGCTTCACAGGCGCCGAGGCCGTCAACATCGCCATGCTCTTCTGGGCCCTGGCCGGCCTGCCGCTGGCCATAATGACCCTGGCCGGCACGGCCGGCTCAGACGCGGCTTCGGACGCGTCGCGCGCGGCCGAGCAGCCGCTGCCTGCGAGCCAGTACAGGCAGGTCCTCTCCGGCCTGGCCGCCGCAGCGGCGCAGACGGCCTTGCTGCTACTGGCCATCTACGCCATAATGGGCTTTTCAGTACCGCTAGACAAGCTAAACTTCGTGAACGCCCACGTGGCGCGGCACTACGCGTTCTACGCGGCGTTCCTGGTCCTGTACAGTTTCACCCTCTCCTACGCCTTCCGCAACGCGGTGGCGGGAGGCCTGGCCGCGGCGGCGCTGCTGGTGCTCACGGCGCTCCCCCTGCTCTCGGCGGCCCTCTTCGGCGAGCTGCTGCTGGACCTGATACCGCTGGCCTTCATCAATACACTGACCGCGGTACTGGCCCTGGCCGGCGCGCTGGGCGCGCTCCACCTGTTGTGCCGCGCTTACGCCCGCAGGGAGGCCGGCAGAACGGCCAAGGCGCTTCTTTCCGCGCTTCTGCTTGCGGCCCCCGTGCTTCCGCCTTTCTTCGGTCTGGCCGCCCTGCGCGCCAAAGCCGCGGATGTCACCTGGCCGGTCTACCCGCTGGTCATTAATTCCGACACTCCGCAGGCCGCGCCCGGCGTCATGCTGGCGCAGAAGCCTTTCACCGGCGAGGTCTTTCTGATAGACGAGGCGGGCAGGCGCGCCGTAGTCTTCCCCGAAGACTCGGACCGGGGCATACCGAATTATTTTTTCCCGGTTCCGTCTTTCGTACGCGGGCAGACACTGTCAGCCTCCGACGGCAGCGTCTGGATCTACTGCAACCGCTATGACAAGCCCGCCGTGCTGATGAACGGCAGCGCCGCCGCGGGGCTGAAATTGCGCTCCACCCTGCCGGACTCCCGGCGGGCGTACCTCGTGCGGGGAAAAGTCCCGGCTATAGTCGAGCGCCGCAAGAACGGCGCCTATTACGCGCCGCTCCGGACCGGCACTGGGCCGCTGAAGTGGGAAAAAACCGGCATGCCCGAGGCGGCCGCAAAACGCTGGCTGGCCGGTACCGGCGAGGAAGCCCTGCTGGACGCCTTCCTGCGCGCCAGGCTGGCCGGAGCCCCTGGCGTAGCCGTGGTCTCTACCGACGGGAGGACCGTGACTTCCGGCGGCGAGAAGTGGACGGTGCCGGGAGCCCTGGGGTCCAAATCCCCTATCGTCGGGGCAAGGCTCAACGACGGGGTAAACTACATAGTGCCGGCCGGTGAAGGCAAAGACTATGCCGCTTACCTCTGCCCCCCCGGGAAGAAGGCCCGCAAGCTCTGGCAGGGCTACTTCCGCTTTGGCTCTAACCTCTGGTCGGCCACCGACGGGACCCTCTGGGGCTACAACAGGAAATTACGCGTGGAGGTTACGGTCAAAACTATTTTCGGAAAGACAAAGAAAGACCTCGAGTCCCCGCAATTCAATATCCTGACCCGGGACGGGAGATCCATAGAGTCTTTCAGCCTCGACCAGATATTGAGAGACCTCCCCGGTGCAAAAGGAGAAATAGCGCTGGTCAGGGAGGAAAATGGCGAGTTCTGGTTCACGATAGGCAACGCCTACCTGGTAAAGACCGGCGCGGACCCTCACGGCCCCTACTCCTACTGGAAACTTCCACAAAGCATACAGGAGAAGTACTGGCGCAGCAACCTGCTGGCCACACGCAACAGGCTGCTTATCGCGGCACTGGACGGGGTTCACTTCATAGACTGGGAGGGCAGCTCGGGGAAACTGTAACGCGAAGTGATTAGTAATCTTGGGAAGCAATCCAACACAATCCGGATATTTCTCGAGGGTCTGGATCCATAGCGGCGCACAACGCCCTTTCGGACGCCGAGGCTTGCGCGAAGATAATGTTAACGGTGGAACAGGTGCGGGCCGAGAAAGCCGCTACCGGCCTCAGCCGGCCGGCGGGGTCCAGTCGGTAAAATCTTTTATCAGCGGCTGCGGTATCCGGCTGGGGCGGCCGGTCTTGTAGTTTACCCACACCCACATCGTGCGGCCCTGGCAGACCAGTTTACCGTCTGATTTCCTGAAAATTTCGTAATGCCGTTCGGAGGAGGCGCGCTCGGCGGTCTCCACCCAGGTGCGCATCTGCACCGTCTCGCCCGGCAGCACCGGCAGCAGGTAGTCTATCTCGTGCCGGCGCACCACCCACCCCTCGCCCATGGCGATGAGGCGCATGATATCCCAGCCCACCAGGGCGGAATGCTTGGTAGCGGCCTCCATAAGCCAGTCCAGGTAGACCTGGTTGTTCACATGGCCCAGCCCGTCTATCTCTTCGGGCGTCACCTGATGTTCGTATTCCAGAATTTTAGAAATAGCCATACGGATATCCTATAAAATAAAACGGCCGGGCAAAAACCCGGCCGGCGGCATGGAGCGAGCGGCCCGCTACGCGGCGCGTGACCTTTTGGCTTTTTTCCCGTCTACCCTCACCCCGGCTACTCCCTCCACCTTGCGTATGGCCTCCACCGACCCGGGGCTGGCCCTCCCCAGCAGGCGGGTGACCTTGCTCCCCCCAGCGTAAGAAGTCCTCTCCCCGGAGAACGAGAAGCCGGCGGCCGACAGGCGCTCCAGCAGGCCCGCCACATCCCCCTTGACCGGGGTAATGATCAGGAACACGCTGGCCTGAGCCGGGGAAGCCACGGCGTCGCGGTAGACCGGGGCGGGCAGGAACCTGTTGGCCGGGTTAAGGTAGCCGTAAGCCGTCTCTATGTAATCCTGGAAGACCGGGTCGGAATAGAGCGGGGAGCCGGCCAGGGCGTCCGGGGAGGACTGCCCGCCGTAGGAGAAGGAACCGCAGACCGCCGCCAGTACCGCCGCCAGGAATATTTTTTTCATCGTTCAGGTCCTTTGCCGCGCTAAAACCGTGTAACACATTGTATTTCAAACGTAACGCTTTGTCATGGGTCCGGGGACCCGGGCGGAGGTGGGCCCTTGGGGAGGGGACGCTGATTCCTAAATTCCTAATTTCGCGCTGCTTCACCCGCATAGCCGCTCGGAAAACCAAATTAGGAATTTAGGAATCAGCGTCCCCTAGACACGCCGGGGGGAGTAAGGTAGAATTTCAGCATGAAAACGAGGCCGGAAACAAAGAAGGGCGGCAGCACCAGGCAGAAGATCCTGCTGGCCGCCATTAAGCTGGCGGCGCGGCACGGCTTCGCCGAAACGAGTTTCCAGATGGTAGCCGACGAGATAGGCCTCAGCCAGTCGGCCGTGATGTACCATTTCCCCGACAAGAATTCCCTGTTCGCCGAACTGGTGGAGACCATAGTGCGCCACAACCACGAGGTGGTGAGCGGCCTGATGGATATCCGCGACGACGCGGGCCGGCGCCTGCTCAAGCATTGTCTCGGCAACGCGCTGTGGGCCCTGCGCTACCGCGCCAGCGACGCCCAGGTGCTGCTGCTGCTCTATTACCTGGCCGGCCGCGGCGGAGAATTTTCCGGGCTTTTCACCCGCATGATAACCGTGGGCAGGGAAAGGCTGCTGGAGCATCTGCTGGCCGGGGTCAGGGAAGGGCTGTTCACGCTGAAGGCGGACCCGGCCTCCGTGGCGGAGACCCTGCAGGACGCGCTGTTCGGCGCCATGCTTTACGCCGCCTCGGCGCCCGGCGGCAAGCCGGGCCGGGCGGAACTGGAAGCCAAATGGTCCGGGTTCATAACCGCGCTCACCGGCTGGAAGAACAAAGGCCCGGTGCTCCCCGGCGGCGCCGTCTGACCCCGGGCGTCAGATATCTTTTTTCCCGCCAGCCCTGTAGATAGAACCCCTGCCGAATTTTTCCCTTATAACTTCTATGGCCTTATGGGCCTTCTCGCGCCTGGCGTCGCCGGCGTCCTCGAAAAGGCTTTCGGCCTCCCCCGCCGGCATCAGCCCCGACACCTTCACCCCCAGCAGCCGCACCTTTTTGCGGCCCCTGTCGAAGGCGGCGTACAGGGCCAGCGCTTCGCGGCTTAGTACGTCCGCGTAGTTGGTGGACAGCGGCAGGGTTTTAGCGCGCGTATAGGTTTCAAAACCTTCAAGGCGTATCTTCAGGGTGACGGTGCGGCCTTTCAAGCCGGCTTCCCGCAGGCGGGAGGAGACCTTGTCGGCCAGGGCTACCAGGGATTCTTTTATCTCGCGGGCGTCAGCGGTGTCGGTCTCGAAAGTGGTCTCGTTGCTCACGGACTTGGTCTCGCCGTCCTCGCGCACCTCGCGCGGGTCCTCCCCCAGCGCCAGTTCTTTTAAGCCGGCGCCGTGGCTGCCCAGCCCGCGCAGGGCTTCGGGCCCGGCGGCGGCCAGCTCCCCCACCGTATTTATACCGTGCGAGCGCAGTACGTCAGCGGTCTTGGGCCCCAGCCCCCAGAGCCTTGAAATATCCAGCGGCGCGAGAAAAGCCTTCAGCCCGTCGGGGCGCACCTCCACCAGGCCATCCGGCTTCTTAAGATCGGAGGCTATCTTGGCGGCCATCATGGTGGGAGCCAGGCCTACGGAACAGGAGAGGCCGGTGAGCTCCCTCACGCGGGCCTTGATGCGGCGGCAGGTCTCCAGCGGCCCGCCGAACAGGTGGGCGCTGCGGGTAATGTCCAGGAAAGCTTCGTCTATGCTCACCTGCTCTATGTCCGGGGTAAACTCGTAGAAGGCCTGGCGTATTTTAGCGGAGGCTTCCTCATATTTGTGAAAATCCGGCGGCAGAAAAACGCCTTTAGGGCAGCGGCGCCAGGCTTCGGAAATAGGCATGGCCGAGCGCACGCCGAACTTGCGGGCCTCGTAGGAGCAGGTGGAGACCACGCCGCGGCCCCGCCCGCCTTTGGGGTCGGCCCCTATAATGACAGGCCGGCCCTTGAGGGACGGGTTATCCCTCTGCTCTATGGCCGCGAAGAACGCGTCCATGTCCACATGCACTATACGGCGCTCCATAAGGAAAATCCTATTAAAGATAGGCCGCACAAGCAACCGGGCCGATGTGCCTAATTCCCGGTAGGCCTAAAAACATGGCTCCCCTGGGGCCTTGGCCTGTAGGCGGGGCGAGCGGAGATTTATAGCATTACTAATATAAGCAGTTAAAGTTTCCGGGGGAGGTAACATGAAAAAATTAGCCTTAATAATGGCCGCCGCCTTTGCCGCGGTAGGCGCCGCCAGAGCGGCCACGGTTGAGACCATGTCGGCGGAGCTTGAGAAGGCCGGCATCTCGGTGACGGTGGGCACACATCAGCAGCCGCCCAAGCCCGGAGTGCCTCACCCCGTGAACGTGCACCCCACGCACCCCACGCATCCGACGCATCCCGTGACGCCTTCGCATCCCGTGACGCCTTCGCATCCCGTGACGCCTTCGCATCCCGTGACCCCCGGCTACCCCGGATACAATCCGCAGCCCACGCACCCGGCCTACCCGCCGCAGCCCTGGAACCCCGGCTACCCACCGGTGTATCCCCCCCAGTACCCGCCGCAGTATCCGCCGGTGTACCCGCCTCAGTATCCGCCGCAATACCCGCCGGTATACCCGCCCCAGGCGCAGATGCAGCAGTTCCGCTTCGAGAGTTCCAACTTCGTCTTTGTCAGCGACGCCAAGCGCTCCATGGAGAACGCGGCCGAGGCCATCAGCCGGGCCGGCTACACGGTACTGGAGAAGCGCAGCAACTTCAATTCCTACACGCTGGTCTTTATAGCTCCCTCCTTCCTGAAGGTGGAGAAATATAACAGCGGCACTTTCGTCTTCGCCAGCGAGGCCAAAAGAGCGGCCGAGGAATGCGTGGCGGCCATGCAGGGCCAGGGCAAAGTGGTGCTCGAGGCCAATGTTACGGGAACGTCTTTCGTAGTGAGCTACCTTTCCGCCGGCCATACCGGCTACATGCAGACCCAGACCTACGAGAGCGGCTCTTTCGTCTTCGCCAGCGACGCCAGGCGCTCCATGGACGAAGCGGCGGCCGCCCTGCAGGGCGCCGGCGCCATTATGCTGGAGAAACGCCTCGCCGGAACCTCCTACACCCTGGTGTATCAGACCCCTTACCTCATGGAGACCCAGAATTACGCCAGCGGCAGTTTCGTCTTTTCCAGCGACGCCAAGCGCTCCCTGGACGAGGCGGCGGCCGCCCTGCAGCGGGTGCGCGGCCTGGTGATCCTGGAGAAGCGCCTCACCGGCACCACCTACAATATCGTGTTCCTCTCCCAGTCCAGGCTGGAGCTGCAGAAGTACGCCAGCGGCAACTACACCTTCGCCAGCGAAGCCCAGCGCGCGGCCGCCGAGACCGCGGCGGCTTTCGCCTCGCAGGGCCTGGTCATCCTGGAGAAGAACGTTTCCGGAACGCAGTTCACCATAACCTACTTCCACCCGGGTTATTACTACTGAACCCTGCGCCAATAAAAAAAGCGCGGCCCTTAAAAGCCGCGCTTTTTTATTTCTGCGGCGCCATATGCTAGGATAGGCGCATGCTGACAAAGAAACGTTTTCTCTCCCTGCTGGTCTTTACGGCGGCGGCCTACCTGGTCCTCAAACTAACAACCGTCGGCTGGAATTTCCTGGCGCCGTCCTACCCGGCCGGGCACGCTACGGCCACCTCTCCGGAAGACCTGCGCAGGACCGTCACGCACCTGGCCGTTGAAATAGGCGCCAGGGACGTATTCAGGAACAACCGGCCTCGCCTGCGCCGGACGGAGGACTATATCTCCGGCCGCCTGCGTGCCGCCGGCTACAAGGTAGAAGTCCAGGAGTATCCCTCGGCGGGAACCTTTGCCAGAAACATTATCGCGTCAAAGCCGGGGAGCGCCAGGCCTGGCGAGAGCGTGCTGGTGGGGGCGCATTACGACACTTACGACAACCCCGGCGCCGACGACAACGCCAGCGGCGTGGCCTGCCTGCTGGAACTGGCCGAGTACGCGTCGAAGAAAAGTTTCGGCAGGACCGTAACTTTCGCCGCTTTCGCCAACGAAGAACCGCCTTTCTTTAAAACGGCCGGCATGGGCAGCGCCGTCTACGCGCGCGCGGCCCTGGAACGGCGCGACGACATAAAGGCCGTATTGATACTGGAGATGACCGGCTATTTCACCGAGGAGCGGCTCTCCCAGCGCTACCCGCCGCTGATAGGCCCGTTCATGCCCGGCAGGGGCAACTTTATAGCCCAGGTCTCCAACTTCGCCTCGCGGGGTCTGGCGGGTGAGGCGGACAAAGCTTTCAGGGCCGCCACGCCGCTGCCGCTGCGCACGGTGTCGCTGCCGGAATTTGTGCCGGGCGTGGATTATTCGGACCACAGGGATTTCTGGAAGGCCGGCTACAAGGCCGTGATGTTCACCGATACGTCTTTCTACCGTAACCGGCATTACCACAAGGATTCGGACCTGCCCGACACGCTGAACTACGCGTACATGGCGGCTTTCGCCGACGGGATGAAGGGCGTGCTTGGAGCGTTGGCCGGCCCGGGGGAGCCGGTTCAGCCGCGGACGAAGAAGTAGAGGTAGGCGGCGGCGAGGATGACTATCAGCAGCGCACCGAGGCGGGCGAGGACGGCAAAATCCATCACAAGTTTAAACTTGAGTTCTTTCTCCAGCTTTATCTCGCGCGTCTGTTTCACCCCAGCCCCGGTGACGGCGCCGCAGGCCGGGTTGGAGCAGTAGGCCTTGCCCTCTTCTATCGCAGTACCGCATTTAGGACAGTTCATTATTTTTTCACCGGCAGGATCTCCAGCCAGTAGCCGTCGGGGTCCTCTATGAAGTAGATGCCCATGGCCGGGTTCTCGTAGCAGACGCAGCCCATCGCCTTGTGTTTGGCGTAGGCGGCGGCGTAATCGTCGGTGTCGAAAGCCAGGTGCAGCTCGTTATCCCCCAGGTTGTACTTCTCCTTCCTGTCGCGCAGCCAGGTAAGCTCCAGGCGGTGGGAGGTGACCCCGTCCCCGAGGAAGACCAGGGTAAAGCTGTTGTCCGGCGGGCTCTTGCGGCGTGTTTCCGTCAGGCCGAGCGCCTCCTGGTAGAACTTAAGGCTCTTCTCCAGGTCCAGGACGTTGAGATTATTGTGGGAAAAGGTGAATTTCATAAGACCATATTACCAAATCTCCCCCCGGCCGGTTAAACCCTGTTAAAAGCCGGTCAAATTTTATATCGTTTTAGAGACAGCGAGGTGACCCATGAAAAGACTCTTGTTAGCCGCTTTATTTTTCGTCCCCGGGGTATTGTCCGCCGAGCCGCCGGCCCCGCCCCCCAACGACCCGCCCGAAGTGGTGGCGCGCCTCAAACAGGAAGCCGCCGCGTTGGAACAGCAGGCCAGGACCACGCCCAAGGACACGGAAGTTTTTGTGAAGCTCGGCTTCACCTACGCCCGGCTGAAGCAGGCCGACGACGCGCAGCGGGCTTTCGAGACCGCGGTGTCGCTGGACCCCAAAAAAGCCGTAGCCCACTACATGCTGGGCCTGATCTACGAGAAGAAAGGCATGACTAGCCAGGCCATAGCCGCCTGGAAGGCCTGCCTCGAGAACGCCGGCGACCCGCAGATGCGCAATACCGCCGAGCGCCACCTGCACCACCTCACCGTTAAAAGATGAAAAACATACGCCTTATTCTTATAGCCGCGCCGCTGCTGCTGGCGGCCTGCGCCACCCCCAAGGTGGCCATAAATCCCCGCGCCGATTTTACCGCCATTAAACGCGTCGCGGTGCTTTCTTTCAACGGCTCCCAGGGCGACCTGGCCGCCGACCTGATGACCCAGAGCCTGCTGGAGCACGGCGCCGACGTTATAGAACGCCAGCACCTGGACTCCGTGATGAAGGAGCAGTCGCTGACCTCCTCCTCTGCCTTCGACCCGGCCACGGCCAGGGAGCTAGGCAAACTGCTCGGGGTCGACGCCCTGTTCGTGGGCACGGTGGCCCAGAGCACGCCGCAGTCCAGCTATATAGTGACCAACTCCAAGGTAAATCTCGGTTCCGGCGTCACGCAGCTCAACAACGGCACGGTCTATTCCGAAGGTTCCGTGATGGGCATGCCCGATTCGCAGATCCTCAGCACCACCGCCAACGTGTCGCTGGTCTCGCGGATGGTGGACGTTAAGACCGGGTCCATACTCTGGTCGGCGTCCATGGGTTACGAGGGCTTCGACACCACCTCGGCCATGTCCGGCATCACCGACGCCTTTATCGCCTCGCTGGAGGCCATCTGGCCGGGGCTGTACAAAGTTAAATAATATTTGCCGGGCCACAAAAAAAGCCGGACCCTTGTCCGGCTTTTTTATTTGAGAGACAGGCTTTAATCCATCAGGCGTTTCTGGCCCTGCAGTTCCCTTATGGCCTGCACGTCCTGAGTGAACTCCATGCAGCCAATATATTTGCCCCTGTCGTCGCGCAGCGCGTAGAACTCTATAAAGATCTTGTGCTTGGGCTCGCCAGGCGTTACTTCCATGTCTATCCAGAAGGTGGCCTTGTCGCGGGTGCCGGCCTTCATTTCGCCTATCAGCCGCTCCACCATGGCCAGGCTCTTCTCGGGGTGGCATTGCCGGAAGTTCATGCCCATGGCCGTCATCGGCCGCCTGAACAGGCGCGTCTCGTGCTTGTTCCAGCCGGCCACCTCATCGTTGGCGTCTATCACCGTCAGCTCGGCCGGCATGGTCTCTATCAGCGCCTTCACCATCTCCGGGCTCAGTTTGTCGAAAAGCATTGTTCCCTCCTGTAGAGTCCTGAAATTATATAAAAAACCCCGCGCGGGGGCGGGGTTCTTTATCGGGGCGGCCCGGCTTAATTGGCGGTCTGTATCTTAAGCGCCAGGCCGGTGTCGCTGAACGAGAAGCCGGTCAGGTGCAGGTCGCCCATGATGCCGGCGGGCACGAACTGGTTGATGATCTTGGAGGAGACCTGGGCGTTCAGGGTCCAGGCGGCCTTATCGTAGTTCAGCTTTACCACGTCCTGGGCTTTCAGGGGGATGTTCTTGGCCTTCAGTTTGGCGTCCAGGGCGGAGTAGACGCCCTTTATCAGCACGTCCATCACCTGCACCATCACCTGTTCTTCGGTCACGGCGGCGGGGACGGACTTCACGGAAGGCTCCATGGAGGCGTGCATCTGTACGCGCTGGATGCGGATGGCGAACTTGTCGCGGCTCACGAAGTAGGGCTTCAGGGTCAGGGTGGGCACCACTACGATGCCGCCCTGGTCCACGGTTATGTTGGAGATCCTCAGGAACTCGCCGGACTTGAAGATCACCGGGGCGTTCTTGTCTATTATGGTCAGGCGATTCTCAGTGACGGTCATCGCCACCACGGCGTTCTTGATCATCTTGAAAGGCACGCGGATATTCATGTCCACGCCTATCACGTCGTCCTCTATCTGCGCCTGCGGGGCCGGGGCCCTGAGGTCGGCCATGCCCGTGCGGATATCGGAGGCGCTAAAGCCGGAGAGGTCGAAGTCGGAAGCCGAGGCGGCGCTCGCGAGGAGGGCCAGGGCTATCAGGTTCAGGATAAGTTTTTTCATAAATTTTCTCCTTGTGTCCGCGATCACAGCTCGAAGCCCAGGTACAGCAGGCCGTTGGTTATTTTCAGGTTATTGATCACGGCGCCCTTGGCGAAGGAGGGCATGAAAGCGCTGTTCTTAAGGACGATCCTGACGGTCTTGTCGTCGAGCTTGGTGGCGGTCATCACCTTGGTCAGCGCGGGGTTGGTGGTCAGGGTGTCTATGACCGAGCCGACTACCTTGCCCTGTATCCAGTTGTTGATGAAGCCGGGGATGCCGATGCCGTAGGCCTTGTCCACGTCCACGCGCTCAACCCTGACCCGCAGCGTGTTGGGGCCGACATATTCGGCCAGGATGGTGGCCTTGAAGAAGACGTTGGGCTTGCCGAACACGTCCCGGGCGTAGATCTTGCCGGCGATTTCCAGGCGGCCGTCGGCGCGGAACTTAAGCCCGCCCTCTTTGCCCTGGGGGTGGAACTCGAAATCGGTGCCCTTGGTGAACTGGCCGATGAAGTTGTCCAGCAGGCCGTCCGACATGGTGAGGTTATAGCCGGCCAGCTGGGCCGCGTTGGCGGAACCGGATTTCACGCTAAGGGCGAAACCGGCCTCGTCGAAAGAGAAGTTGGAGAGCGAAACGTTGCTGATCAGGCCGGGCAGCAGCGGAGCGATGAAATTAGGGTTCACCGTGGAGCGCAGGGTCCAGCTTTTGCGGTCGTAGGCGAAGGTCAGCACGTCCTTGGCCCGGAGCGCCACCTTGTTCTTGGCGAAGGCCTCGTCCATGCTCTGCAGCATGCCGGTGGTGAGATTGGTCATCACCATTTCCATCAGGCCGTCCTTGTCCAGCTGGGTGGGCAGGGCCTTGTTGGGGCCGAAGGCTATGTCGGCCTCGACCCTCATTACCTTTATAGAGAGCTTGTTCTGGCCCTCGAAGGCGGGCTTTATAAGGATGGTAGGTTCTATCTCTATGCCGTTATAGTCCACCGCCACGTTGCTAAAAGCTATGTGGTCGCCCTGCTTGAAGAGGATGGGGGCACCGGGGTTGATGGCCTTCATCTTTATGCCGGGCAGCTCGGAGATGCGGGAGCTGAGGGATTTAAAAGGCAGCTTGATGGTCATGTCCAGCAGCGGGGAGGGCAGGTTGGGCGACTTATCCATGCCGAGCAGCTCGGGCTGTACCGGTATGGGCGCGGCCTGCAGGCTGCTCTGTGAAGCCTTCAGGTCCGACACGCTCAGGGTTTCGAGGCCGAACTCACCGGCAAAAACCGCCGCCGAGAGATTGGCCGCCGCTATGACCGCGAGGATAAGTTTTCTCATGACTATAGTCTATCAGCCGCCCCCAAAAACCGTAAGTGTCTTAGGGCCCAGGCCCATGGGCCCAATGGACCCCCCCGCAAAAGGGGCCAACAGCCTGTAAAGATAAAGAACCCCGCGGGGGCGGGGTTCTTTACTTTTACTGGATTCCGGCTTGCGCCGGAATGACGGGGACCGTTCAGCCGCGGCGCTTGTCCATGAAGGCTTTAAGGGCCTCGGCCATGGAGCCGGCCGGGGCTTCATCGCGGCGGGGCCTGTTGTCAGGCCGGCGGTCCCGGTTGAAACCGGGGCGCGGGCCGGCCGCGGCCTGGGCCGGCTCCTGCCTGGGCCCGCGGCTCTCGCGGGGGCCTACCAGCGGGTTGGACTTCAGGGAAAGGGCTATGCGGTTGCGCGGCAGGTCCACGTCTATCACGGTAACGTTAACGCGCTGGCCTACTTTCACCACCGAGGCGGCGTCCTGCACGTAGCGGTCAGCCAGCTCGCTGACATGCACCAGGCCGTCCTGGTGCACGCCGATGTCTACGAAGGCGCCGAAGGCGGCCACGTTGGTCACAATGCCGGGCAGTTTCTGGCCGGGCTTGAGGTCGCCTATCTTCTGCGCCTCGCCGAAGACGAAGGCCTCGAACTGTTTGCGCGGGTCGCGGCCGGGCTTGGCCAGCTCGGCCAGGATGTCCTTGAGGGTGGGCTCGCCCACGCCTTCGGACACGTACTTGGAAATATCTATTTTGGAGCGCAGGGCCGCGTCGGTCATCAGGTCAGCCACCTTGCAGCCCAGGTCCGCGGCCATCTTCTCCACTATTTCATAGCGCTCCGGGTGCACGGCGCTGGCGTCCAGCGGGTTCTTGCCGGCCGACAGGCGCAGGAAACCGGCGGCCTGCTCGAAGGCTTTGGGCCCGAGGCGCGGCACTTTCTTAAGAGCCGCGCGGCTGGGGAAGGCCCCGTTCTCGTTGCGGAACTCCACTATATTCTTGGCGAGGGCCGCGTTCAGGCCGGACACGTAGGAGAGCAGTTCGCGGCTGGCGGTGTTCACCTCCACGCCCACGCTGTTGACGCAGCTCTCCACGGTGGCGTCCAGGCTCTTCTTCAGGCCGCCCTGGTCCACGTCGTGCTGGTACTGCCCCACGCCGATGGATTTGGGATCGATCTTGACCAGCTCGGCCAGCGGGTCCATCAGCCGGCGGCCGATGGACACGGCGCCGCGCACGGTGACGTCCTTGTCCGGAAATTCGTTGCGGGCCACTTCCGAGGCGGAATAAACAGACGCGCCGCTCTCGTTGACCATCACTATGATCACGCCTTCAAGCTTCAGGCCGCGGGCGAACTCTTCAGTCTCGCGGCCGGCGGTGCCGTTGCCGATGGCGATGACCTCGGTCTTGTACTGCGCGGCCAGCTTTTTAACTTTCTCTGCGGCCGAGGCGGAGGCGCCGTCGCCGCTGTGCGGGTAGATCACGTCGTCGTGGATAAGCTTGCCGTTATTGTCCAGGCAGACCAGCTTGCAGCCGGTGCGGAAGCCCGGGTCCAGCGCTAGGATGTTCTTGTGGCCCAGCGGCGAGCTCATCAGGATCTCGCGCAGGTTGCGGGCGAACACGCCTATAGCCTCGGCGTCGGCGCGCTTCTTGGTCTCAAAGCGGGCCTCTCCCTCCATGGAGAGGGCCAGCAACCGGTTGTAAGAATCGGTCACGGCCTCCTTCACCTGGAGGCCGGTTGCGCCGGCGTTCTTTACGAACAGCGGCTCCAGCAGGGCTATGGCCTCGGCGGCCTCCACTTCTATGCGCATGGTCAGGAACCCTTCCGTCTCGCCGCGGCGCATGGCCAGTATCCGGTGGGACGGGGCCTTGAGGGCCGGCTCTTTCCAGTCGAAATAGTCTTTAAACTTGGCGCCCTCCGCCTCCTTGCCTTCGAGCACCTTGGAGTGGAACACGCCCTTATTGGCGAAGAGCCCGCGCAGGCGGGCGCGGGCGGTCTCGTCTTCGCTTATGCGCTCGGCTATAATGTCGCGCGCGCCGGCGAGGGCTTCCTCGGCGGTCTTCACGCCTTTCTCTTCGCTTATGAAAGGCGCGGCCAGCGCGGCGGGGGCTTCGGGCCCCTGCGCGTAAATTTGATCGGCCAGCGGTTCCAGGCCTTTCTCTTTGGCGATGGTGGCGCGGGTGCGGCGCTTGGGGCGGAAAGGCAGGTAGATGTCTTCCAGTTTGGAAAGGACCCCGGCGGCCTCTATCTTAGCTTTAAGCTCTTCGGTGAGCAGGTTCCGTTCGGTGAGGGATTTCAGGATGGCCGCGCGGCGGTCGTCCAGCTCTTTCAGCTGGGCCAGGCGGTCCTGTATCTTACCCAGGGCTACCTCGTCCAGGTTGCCGGTGGCTTCCTTGCGGTAGCGGGAGATAAAAGGGATGGTGGCGTCTTCCTTGAACAGCGCTATGGCCGCGGCCACGCCTGCGGGGTTAAGCCCCAGTTCGCCCGCTATTTTAGGTACGTATACGTCGCTCATGTACAGCCTCCGGACTAAAATTCTCCGTATAGGATATAAAAAAGACCTCCCGCCGGGCCAATCGCCCGACGGGAGGCTGAGGAGCGAAGCCGGGAAGGCTGCTGTAAACCACTCCCTTATTCCGCTATAATAACTCGCGACATATGCTGGCAAAAATAGCCGTGATAGCTGGTTTGATCCTGACGGGCGGCGGTTTTTTACTGCTGCAGACTTCGCGCAACACCGGGGATTCCCTGGGCGTTTCTCTGGCGCTCATGGGCGCCGGAGTACTGCTTATGCTGCTGCCGGGCTACAGTTTAGCCTCGGCGGGCCTGCACCTGCTGCGAGGCGGGCCGGCGGACAAGAAGCTTTCCAACGAGCTAAAACTAATACGGCTGCGCTACCTGTGCATAATCGCGGGCGTTGCGGGCCTGGTCTGTTTCCAGTTCGCCCCGAACGGCGTGAACGGGTGGACCCTGGGCTTCCTGGGGGTAATACTGGCCTCGGGGCTGGTCTACGCGGCCGGGCATGCCAGGCTTGGGGGTTCGGGCGCGGCCGGCAATGTGTTCCGCCTGATTATCGGCGGGGCGGCCTTCGCGGGCTTCATTGTCAGCGTAGTTACGCTTATCACCCACCTTTCCGGCGCCTCCGACATGCCCACCAGGTGGAACGTCTATTCCTACCTCGGCGCAGCGGGGCTGGCCGCCAGCATTTACGCCTTCTATTACAGCCTGATGTACCAGACCAACACGGACCTGCTGGACATGCTTGAACCGCTCGGGTTTACGCTGGCCGACAGCGGCCCGCTCGGCCGGGACGGCAAGTACGACGCGCGCGGAACGTGGGAGGGAGTGGAGACCCTGGTGAACGTGAACCAGAGCGAACGCCACAAGAACTCGCCCGCCGCTTTCTACCTGGAGGTCAGCTGCACCGTGGCCAACTGGAGCGGGCGCCGGCTGCTGGTGCACCCGGGCGGCTTTCTCAACAGGCCTCTAGGCATGCCGCTGGCGCTGCCTAAAGCCCCCGCCCTCCCGGGCTGGGAAGGGCACGGCATTTACTGCGAGCCGCCCGAAGCGGCCCAGCCGCTGCTGACGGCTCTGGGCGGGCAGGACGGCCCGGTGCAGGCGGCCGGGAGCCGGTTCTCCTACCTGCTGCTGGACGCCGGGCGCCTGGCGCTGGGCGTTTCCATGGAGGGGCATCCTAAGCGCGAGTACATCAAGCGCATTATGACGCTGACGGCCCTCGCGGCAAAAAGAGTGAGTTAGATTTTAACGCCCGCGCCTCCGACAAAAAGAAAGCCCCCGTTTTCACGGGGGCTTCTTTTTTTATGGCAGGCTTTGCTGCGTTAGCGGCACTGGCCTTCGTAGGTGTAGACGTCCCGGTGCTCTACCGAGAGGCCCGAGTAGGAGCCGAGGGTGCGGCCGGCCTGGACGAAGTCGGACTTGATGTCCCTGGTGGTGGTCTCGACGTAGTAGCGCACGTACTTGTAGCCGTTCATCGTGATCCACTGGGTGTGGCAGGTCGGGGCGTACGGCACCGGCCCGTTGAACTGCGGGCCCTTGGTGTCCACCAGCGCGGGGTTGGAAGCCTCGGGCACAGAGCCCTGAGCGACCACGGAGGAGTCCAGTTTGGCGGCCTCGCCGGTCACGGCCTCTTCGGAGGCGGTCTGCGCGGCGCTCTTGGCAGCGGAGCGGCAGACGGTCTGCGGCATCTGGTAGGTGCAGAACTCGCTGCGGGAATACTCGGGGGATTTCTCCACCTTGGTATCCATGGTGCCGTTCATGTCGAAGTTCTGGCCGATCTGGGCGGCGGTCAGGGTGAAGGCAGCCCCGATATTGATGTTCTTGTCGAAGCTCAGTTCCACTTTGGTGGGCTGGGCGCCGTTGGCGATCTCCAGTTTAATGACCTTCTTGCTGCCGGACTTGCCGATGGAAGCCTTGGTATTGAACTGGCCGGGGTTTACCACCACGTTGACCCGGTCCTGGCCGGCGAAGGTGATGGGTTCTGTAACGTTGAGCAGGCCGCTGAAGTTGATCTCATTGCAGCCTACGAGGAAGAGGGCTACGGCCGCCAGGCCAAGGCCCTTAATTGTTTTCTGGTTCATTATCTATTCTCTCCTAACCGACAGTGTACGTTGAGTGACAAGTTCTCTATTATGGTTATTAAACGAAATATCCGCCCCCCGCCATAAGAGCCATAAGGCCTATCCCCGGAATAGGCCCTTAGGCCGCGCGGTCCGGCTACAACAGCCCTTTCTGTTTGAAGCTCATAAAGCCCTCCTTGGTCACGATCACGTGGTCCAGCAATTCTATGCCCAGCAGTTTGCCGGCCTGGGACAGGCGCTTGGTGAGGCTCAGGTCCTCGTCGGAAGGTTCCAGGCAGCCGGACGGGTGGTTGTGGGCCACTATCACGCTGGCCGCCAGGTTCTTCACGGCGGGCTCGAACACCTCCCGCGGGTGCACCAGGTTGTAGTTCAGCGTGCCGATGGAGACGATGTCACGCTTGATCTCCTGGTTGCGCGTGTCCAGGTAGAACACCACAAAATGCTCCTTCTTCTCGCCGCGCACGTCGCGCAGCTCCTCCCAGATGTCGCGCGGCTTGAGGTAGATGCCGGCCTTCTTGCCGTTGAGGTAGCGCCGGCCCAACTCGAAGGCGGCCAGGATCTCGCAGCTGCGTACCGGGCCCAAGCCGGGCGCGGCGCGCAGCTCCGCGAAGCCGGCTTTGGCCAGTTCCCCCCGGCCGAAGCGCCGCAGCAGGTCCCCGGCCAGGTCCAGCACGTTCCTGCCCCTGGTGCCGGTGCGCAGCAGGATGGCCAGCAGTTCCTCCTCGCCCAGCTTCTCCGGGCCGTAGCGCATCATCTTCTCGCGCGGGCGCTCCACCCGCGGCATGTCCTGTATGGTTCCGGCTCCTTTCATAACCCCTCCTCACCGTCAAGTTATCCCCAAGATAGCATAGCAGGCCAACCCGTCAAAGGTCTGTCGGGTTGGTTTTTGAATTTTGTATCATTGTTCCACAGGGGAGCGGTAAAAATGGAAATAAAGACTTTTGAAATTTACGCGCCGGTGCGCAACACCATCAACAAGGCTCTCGGCGTGGTGGTGAAGGTGGCCGGCGAGAACATAACCGTGCAGCCGGTCTCCGGAGACAGGCTGACCTTCCGGGCCCAGTACCTGGCCCCCGCCACCGAGGCCGAGGCCGCCTCGCTGCAGGACCTGGTAACCCGCCTTAAGCTGGAGGAGGAGAACCGCCTTAAAGCCAAGACCATGAAGGCCGACCCGGCCCTCATCCGCGAAGAATTTGAAAAATTCGTGAAGCACATCGCCGCGCGCTACCCCAAATCCGCAGAAGCCTTCCGCGAATTCTGGGGCGAACTCATGGCGGCGGCCGGCGACCTGCCGGGCCAGACCTGGGAAATGCGGCCCAACACGGCCAAGAACCCCGGCCCGGTGCTCAAGATGTTCAACCAGGAGACCCAGAAATGGGTTTATTGCCTGTCCCTGCTGGCCGGCTGGGGCCTGCGCATGGAGATAAAGAAAGAATTCCTGCCGCCCGGCACGGAGGCTCTTTTCCCCATAGACCACGCCATGTTCGGCGCGGGCCGCGCCGTGGAACTGGTCTACCGCGACTTCACCCCCGAGCGCCGCAAGCCCTACGCGGACTGCGTCAGGGTCATCTACGCCGCGGTGCAGGACAAGCCCAATGTTCCGCCCGCACCTTGACAACCGCGTATAGGGATGTAGACTATATACGCTACTTATGAAAGAGCTGCGCCTTATATTCTTTTCATTAACCCTGGCCCTGGCCGGGAGTTACGCTTTTGCCGCGGGACCGGTAGCCTGGGGTCTGGAAGACTACGCTTCCGAATTCAAGCTGTTCAGCGAAACCAGGACCTTCGACAGGGACTCCTGGGCGGCACTGCCGGCGCAGGAGCAGGAGCGGGAACTTACTCTGGCGAGGGACCCTGCCGCCGCGCGGCTGGCCGCCGTGCGGACCTGGCACGCCGCCGCCATGCGCAAATGGAGCACCCGCGAGCTGCAGGGCTATACCGCCGGCATAAAAGAAAAGGACCTGCAGTCGGCTGAGCTCTGGCTCGGCCGGGCGGCCGCATCCGAACTAAAAAAGAAACTGAAACTGGTCCGCGCCGCGCTCAAGAGGGCTCCCGTGGAAGGGCTCAACAACAACGACGTGCTGGCGCTGGCCCCGCACCTGACGCCAGAAGCCATTAACGACCTGCGGGCCATGCGGGCCGCCGCGGCCTCCGCCACCCTTACCCCCGGCAAAAAGGGCAGCTCCCCCGGCAGCGCCTCCACCGCCGCCCTTGAAAAATTTTCCGCCTCGCTGCCCTCCGGTGACTCCGCGGCGGTAGCCAGGTTCTTCGACGGTTCCAACGCCAGCGGCGACGCGGCGGTAAATTTCTCAGGCGCGGCTCAGGCTTCCCGCGCGCAGGCCGGCGGCGCCGCAGCCGCGCTGAAGGCCGCCCCCGCCCCGCAGGTAAGAGCCAGGGTCCCGGCCCCGCTGCCTCAGCAGAAGTCCGCCGACACGGCTAAATCTTCGGCCTGGACCTCAGACGCCTACGGCTACACCATAACCGCCGGCGGCAGGACCACCACCTACCGCGACCAGGCCGCGGCCGAGGCGGCCATACGCGCCCTGCCTAACGGCTCGGTCTCTAAAATAATCCTTTACGGGCACGGCTCGCCGGGCATGCAGACCGTGGGCCCGGCCACCTACGATTCTGAATCCACGGCGGAGCTCCTCAAGGGCAAGATGGCCCGCGGCGGCGTCATCCAGTTCTCCGGCTGCAACACGGCCTCCATAGGCAGCGCCACCCTTAATCCCGCGGTAGGCATTTCAATGGTGGCCCGCCGCCTGCTCTATTTCAGCCTGCCCTACTTCCAGGACAGGGCCGACGGCGTACCCGCCGCGCAGGCCAAGGAACAGTGGGAGAAGGGCTGGGACGCCGACCTGGCCCGCGACACCAGCCTGGGCGTACGCGGCGCCGTAGTGTGCGGCTACCGCACCTTCGGCCTGGTGCCCGGCCGCCTGCCGGGCCTTACGCGCGTGATGGGCAACCAGGAAGCCACCACCCCCGGCTACGTGGCCGGCAAGAAGGCGTGCTACCGCGACGGGCAGGAGGTTGCCGCGCAATGACCGATCTGAATTATATTTTAGAAACCGTGCTGCTGCTGGCGGCGCCTTTTATCCCGGTGATAGCCGGGCTGCTGCTGCGCAAAAAATTCGCCTCAGCGGAGGGCGCGCCCCGCACAGGACTGCAAAAGGCCGGGCGCCTGACAGGCAATATCCTGCTCTGGGGCGGCGTGCTGGGCATACTCTTCATGATACTGCTGCTGTTCCACTTCAACGGCAAGATCTGATCCCCTACAATTCCCCCGTAGTCTCCTCTTCCGCCACAGCCTTCATTTCCAATATGCGGTCCACCCGGAAGGTGCGGCGCTCGCCGCGTTTAAGGCACTCCGCCACCAGCCCCTTGAAAGCAGACTCCTTGAAACGGCAGTCCCCCACCGTTACCGGCCGCACCACGCGGCGGCTCTTCTCGTCGCCGGCCTTCAGGTAAAGTATCTCAAGGCAGCAGCCGTCCGCTATGGCCTTCTCTATCAGTTTTATCTTTTCGGCCAGCGGCAGCAGCGCCTCGCTGACGCCGTACTGCCGCCCGGTGACATAGCGCACTATGCGCCAGTCGGTCATCACGTCCGAGGGGCGCACGGCCCGCGCCAGGCTGAGGCCCTCCAGCGAGACGCAGCGGCTGAGCGCCACGTAGGTCTGGCCGGCGGCGAAGGCGCGGCGGCCGAGGTCTATGATGGCCCGGTCGAAGGTCTTGCCCTGGCTCTTGTGGATGGTTATGCCCCAGGCCAGTTTCAGCGGGTACTGCGTAAAGGTGCCGGCGGTCTCGGTCTTTATTTTCCCGGCCTCTTTGTCGAGCGTAAAATGGAACAGCTCCCAGGCGTGAGGCTCCACCGCCTCCACCGAGCCGTCGGGCAGGCGCACGTGCACCACGTCGCACTCGCCCGGCAGGCCCTTCATGATATCCTGCACCGCGGCCATGGTGCCGTTGACCCAGCGGCCATGCGGGTCGTTATTGAGCAGCATCACCTGGGCGCCGGCTTTCAGGTGCAGGTCGTCGTCGGCCGGGTAGGACTCCCGAGTAAAGGCCCCGGTTATCTCCGCCTTGTAGACATGGCCGCGCCCGTCCAGCGAGCGCAGGCGCTCGTTATTTATGCCGGCGGCGTCGGCGTTGGTGGTGAGCAGGCGCACGGTTACGCCCCGGCCCTCCTGCTCCACGTCCGCGCCCACCCTTTTGTTCAGCGCCTCCAGCTGCGGGGCCTTGATAGAGTTGTTCCGGATGGCGTTGAGGATGTCTATGAAGCCCTGGTCCTTCTGGCGGTAAATCTTCTCCAGCTCCAGGTATTCCAGGGCGGCTTTTTTAAAAACGTTGGCGTTGAAGAAATACGGGCCCGCGTAAAAGGAGGAGAAGATCTCCCGCTCGGGCCCGGTCACCACCGGCGGCAGCTGGTACAGGTCCCCGAACAGCGCCACCTGCACCCCGCCGAAAGGCCGCAGCGGGTCCGGCCCGTTAAGCCGCATGAAGGCGTCCACGCAATCCATCAGGTCCGCCCGCACCATGGAGGCCTCGTCTATGACTATGATCTCCAGGGCCTTGTACAGCTCGGCGTCCTTCTTGCGGGCGCGCCGCACTTTGTCGGGGGTCAGGCCCGGCTTGAAGCGGAAGAAGGAATGTATGGTCTCCCCCTGCACGTTGAGCGCCGCCACCCCGGTAGGCGCCAGCACCACCAGCTTTTTTACGGTATGGGCGCGGAAATAGCGCAGCAGGGTGCTCTTGCCGGTGCCGGCCTTGCCGGTGACGAACAGGTTGCCGCTGCCGTGCTGCAGCAGGTGCAGGGCTTTGGAGAACTGTTCGTTGAATTCTATCAGGGTTTCTTCAGGCATGGGCCGGTTTTAATTTTACCATTTAGCGCCTGGCCGCCGGCCGCCGGCACATAAAACAACCGGCCCCTTTTACGGGGCCGGAAGAGCTGGCTGCGCGCCTGTTTTAATTGAAGCTTACGTCCATTACGCGGGCGTCGGCCATCTCGAGCCTGGCCTTATTCTTAAGCTCCTGCGCGTTCTTAAAGGGCGTCCCGATCTCCTGCAGCAGGCCGTCCCCCTGCACGTAGTAGATGGCCTTGGAGCTGATGTCTTTCACCGCGGTGTGGACGGTCCACTTAAGCTGCACCTGCATGGCGGCCACGGGGTCCTCATGGGTGCCCACATTGGCGATGGTAGAGTCCGGCACTTCCGAGATCAGGCTTACCTTGTAGCCCCAGGCGGTGGTCACGCTGAGCGGCTCCACGGTCACCCCGGTGAGGAACTTGCCCTTGCCCTGGAAGTTGCCGGCGTAGGTATAGTGCACCTGGTAGACCACCTTAACGACTTCGGAACCGAAACCGTTCTTCATAGAGAAACTATATTTCTTCCTGCCGGGCCGGCTCCAGCCCTGCAGCTGGGACCAGTGGCTGGTGCCGAAAGGGACCGCGTTGGCGTAGTTGGTGGTGATATTCACCACCGGCTGGTTCTTCTCTATGATGTTCCAGATCTTTTCGAATAGGTTGACGATCTTGTCGAGGGCGTCGATAACCCCCACTATCCTGCCGTCAGAAACTGTCACGGGGCCGGGCAGGGCGGGCTGGAGGGGCCCGGCGTCCTTTATTTCCTCTATAACTATGGAACTTTCGTCCGCGGCGAAGTAACGGGGATCGGTGACGTCCTCGGCGGAGACACGGGCGGAGAAGAGGGCCGTTGCGGCTACGGTTAACGCGAGAAGTTTTTTCATTGTCTTTTTCCTCATCCTTGCTTTCTGTTCCAAATAGAGTATACCCCCCATGCAAAATACCGTCAGGCCCATAGTACCTATGCCTGCCGCACACTTGTACCTATACGCATATAGGTCTTTGGGCCTACGCGCGCATAGGCCTTTCGGCCCTTGAGCAAAGTCAATGCAGAGCGTACCCTATATCAGGCTTCTGTGTAATTCCCGGGATTGGCCGGGAAGCATCCACCTCCGGACCTTAATCCGGATTCACCACTAGGCCGGAGCGCAGGGCGCGTCAGTATTCAACAGAGCGCCGGCGCAGGCAAGTGGGAGGTGGATATGCACCGCGTGAACCAGAACTCTCCAGCACCCGCAGTCCTCAAAGCCGTATTCTCAGCAGTCTTCCTGCTGCTAACCGTATTCCATTTTGCCCCCGCCGCCAACGCGCAGGCCTATAGCCAGCTGCGCGACGCCGTAGCGGACACGGCCCTGCCCCAGACCCCGGCCGCCAGCGCCTATACCGTGTTCAGCGCCGGCCCCGGCCTTAATGTATATTTCCTTAATGTAGGCCAGGGCGACGCGATCTACATAGAACTGCCCGGCGGCAAGAACGCCCTTATAGACGGCGGCCCCTCCCGCGCCGCCACCGGCGGCCTGGCCGGCTTCCTGGCCGAGAAAAAAGTTTCCCACATAGACAACGTGGTGCTCACCCACCCCCATTCCGACCACTACAACGGGCTGCAGTACGTTTTCTCCAACCTGACGGTAGGCTCTTTCTACGACACCCGCCTGGACAACTCCGGGGCCAAGGGCGACGAGACCATCCGGGCGCAGGTAGCGGCCCTCGGCATCAACACCTTTTACCCGGCCGCCGGCGACAACCTTAACTGGAGCGCCCCCGGCGTGGACATAAAGGTCTTCAACGCCTGCGACAAGCCGCTGGCCAGCAAGAAGAGCGAAACCATCAACAACTGCTCCATCATGATGAGGCTCTCCTACAACGGCTCCTCGGTTCTGTTCACCGGGGACGTAGAAGGCGAGCGGGAGACCGAGCTGGCCGCGCACTACGGCAGCGCCCTCAAGTCCGACGTGCTCAAGGTGGGCCACCACGGCAGCAAGTACTCCTCCACCTCGGCCTTCCTGGCCGCCGTAAAGCCCGCCCGGGCCTATATAGAGGTAGGCAAGAACAATTACGGCCACCCCACGCAGGACGCGCTGGGCCGCCTGCTGGCCGCCGGCGCCAAGATCTTCCGCACCGACCTCGACGGCACCCTGGAAGTTTCCCTTCAGGCTTTCATAGCGCCGCTCAAGCCGGCCGCGGTCAACTGAGCGTTCCCTTACCTTAGCCATACCGATAGCATAGCAGGCCATCCCGACAGCGTAGTGTCGGGATAAAAAAAGCAAGGACCGCCGGTTTTAAGCCGGCGGCCCTTTTTTTGCCCGTACGCGCGGCGGCAGTATGCTATATTGTTATTTCACCATGACCGAACCCAGAAAAAAAGTGCTGGTGGTGGACGACGACGTGATCCTCAGGGAGCTTGCGTCCGACGTGCTTTCCGAAGATTTCGAAGTGCAGACCGCCCAGGACGGCCAGGAGGGCTGGGAGAAGGCGCGGGCCTGGCTGCCCGACCTGGTGATCACCGACCTCATGATGCCCCGCATGCACGGCTACGAGCTGTGCAGCCTCATAAAGGGGCCAAACGGCCTGCCCGGGATTAAGGTGCTGGTGAGCTCCTCCAAGACTTTCACCACCGATGTCTCGCAGGCCATGGACGCCGGCGCCGACGACTACCTGGTTAAGCCGTACCGGCCCGCCGAAATGCTGGAACGGGCGCACAAACTGCTGAGCGGCGCGCTCCCCGCCGCGGCCGCCCAGGCCCCGGCGCCCGCCGCGGCCACAACCCCCTCTCCTGCCCCGGCGGCCGCCCCGGGAGCAGGGTCCCGGCAGCTGTATGTGCGCTTCTGGGGAACGCGCGGCTCCTGCCCCACCTGCAACTCCAAAGTGGCCGGCTACGGCGGCAATACCGCCTGCACAGAACTCAGAATAGGGGATACACTTTTTATTTTCGACTGCGGCACCGGCCTGCGGGAGCTGGGAGACTCGCTGGCCGCAGAATTTAAAGGCCGGCCGCTGGCCGGGCACATCTTTGTGGGGCATACGCACTGGGACCATATCCAGGGCTTCCCGTTCTTTGTGCCTTTCTATAATCCCGCCAACACCTTCCAGTTGTACAGCGTGCACGGCGCGCACGGCGGCCTGGGCAGCATCTTCAGCAAGTCCATGTCGCTGGACTATTTCCCCATACCGCTCTCCAGCCTGGGCGGCCGGCTGGACTTTGTGGAGCTTAAGGGGCCGGTGGACATCGGCGGAGCCAGGGTCACCTTTCAGCACATGAACCACCCAGGCGTCTGCATCGGCTTCCGCGTTGAGACGCAGGGCCGCATAATAACCTATCTGAGCGACCACGAGCCGTTCTCGCGCCTGGGCGGCGCCTCCGAGCTGTCGCTGCGCCAGGACGGAGAGATAGCCGCGTTCGCGCGGGGCAGCGACCTGGTGATAATGGAGGCGCAGTACACCGAGCAGGAATACGCGGCCCGCAAAGGCTGGGGCCACGGCACCTACGAGGACGCGGCCAAGCTGGCGCTGGCCAGCGGGGCCCGACGCCTGGCCATCACCCACCACGACCCTTACCACAGCGACGCCATGCTGGACGAATACATAGAGCACTGCCGGAGCCTTATCCGAAAAGGCGGCGGCGCCACGGAGTGCTTCGGCGCCCGCGAAGGCATGCGCATGGACCTTTAGCGGCAGGGGACGCTGATGACTATATGACTATTTATCCACACATGAGACTAAATTGTCAGCAATTAGGAATATAGTCATCAGCGTCCCCTAGTCAAAAACGAAACCGCCGGGCTGCCCCGGCGGTTTTGCTTTACTTCAGCGGGTCGCGCTTAATTGCAGTTGTAGGCCGCCGCGCTGCAGGCGCTCGGGAAAGAGCCGGACAGGATGCCGAAGTTGAAGCCGGTGCCCACTCCGGGGAAACCGAACCCGGGCAGGTCCGCGCCTACCGCGGGGAACTTGAGCCCGTCCAGGTCCGCCATCAGCTTAACCTCTATGTCGCCGAAGGCGTCAAGCGGGGACATGTCGGGCAGGTCCAGCGCCGCGTCGAAGCCCACCATAGACATCAGCGCGTTGACGGCGTTGTTGGCCTGGTCTATCAGGTAGTTCACGTAGCCGCCCACGCCGAGCCCCTTCAGGATGCCCCAGAGAAAGCTGCTCAGGACTTCCTGTATCCTGTCCTGTATGGTGTTGGCGCCCTGTATGATGGTCCTGAAGCCTATGGAGACGTCGTAGGTGGACATCCGGGCGGGATTTGTCCAGGTAGGGTTGGGGTAAGGGAAGCCGAAGGAGAAGTTCCGGTCCAGCACGGCGTTAAGCCCGGCGAGTTCGCCGGAAAGCTTTTCCACGCGCGCATAAAGGGCTTCTATGTCTTCGCGCAGTTTTTCTATCGCCCGCATATCCGCGCTGAACGGGTCGAAGAAATTCATGGAAGGCAGCCAGCCGTCGGGGGTGTAGATCAGCACTTTTACCACCCGGTCGTACTCCCTTACGGCAGAGTCCACTTTAATGGCCGTATCCTCAACGTTGCCCTTGGCGCAGGCCTGCTTGTCTTCGGGGAGCCGCTTAAGGCACGCTTCTATATTGACCGTGGCGGACGGGATGAGGTCTACCACGGAGTTCAGGCCGGTCAACCCCAGCTCCAGCTGCCTGGCCCGTTCGGCCGCGGCGGCCATCTTTACGCGCACGGGCTCGGTCTTGGCCACTATGGCGTCCATGCGCTGGCGCGCCGCGGTGATATTTTTAAGGGTGGCGCCCAGCGTGGTCTTTACCTTCTGCGCTTTCTCCCTGGCCTGCGGTATGGCAGAAGCAGCTTCGGCGGTGCCGTAAAGCGCCTTGGCGGAAACTTCCAGCTTTTGCAGGTCGGTGTCCACGGTGGTAAGCACGCCCAGGGCGTTGGCGGACACGCTTAGGAAAGTCTGAATGTCCTTTACGCGGTGGATAAGGGCGTTCTGGTCGGAGTAAAGGGCCCTGGAATCGTCGGCGAGGGAACCAAGGGGAGTGAAGGACTCCATTAATTTGTCATGCTCCTTTTTATTCACATCACCGCCGATGGTGGGCTTGGCCGGCTCGGGTTTTATGCGGGAGAACGGACTTTTCGCGTCACAGACGCCCGCGCTGAATATTATTGCGAGCGCCGCTAATAAAAAACGTTTTTTCATTTTGTTCTCCTGTAGTTGGGTGCCTGACCTGCTAAAATAGTACCACATTAGGCTCCGCGGTATTTTTCCCCCACCTTGCGGTAGGCGTCGCGGAAGGGCAGGCCGCCCTTCACCAGTTTGTAGGCTTCCTCGGTGGCGAACAGCTCCGGGGCTAGCACGCAGCGTTCCTTGTTGAACTTCAGGCCGGCCGTGACCGTGGCCATGATGTTCAGCGAAGCCAGCGCCGTGTCCAGGCAGGAGAAGAGCGGGCCCTTGGCCAGCTGCGCGTCGCGGTTGTAGCCGGAGATCAGGTTGCCCGCCAGGCTCAGCGCCTTGAATTCCTCGCCCAGCACCACATGGTATTTCCCCCGCACCAGCTCCAGCACGTCGGGGTTCTTCTTCTGCGGCATGATGGAACTACCGGTGCAGAAGGCTTCGGGCAAGTCCACAAAACCGAACTCCGGCGTGCTGAACAGCACCAGGTCCGTGGCCAGTTTATTGAGCGTCAGCATGATCTGCGAGCACAGGTGCATAACGGCCGGCTCGAACTTGCTGCGCGTGAACTGGGCGTAGATGGGGTTTTCTATGGCTCTGTCAAAACCCATCAGCTTGGCGCTATAATTCTTGTCTATATTCAGCACCGGCACGCCGAAGCCGGCGGCCGAGCCGAGCGGCGACTGGTCCATTATCTTGATAAGCGCGTCGGCCAGGCGGGAGTCGTCGGCAGCCGCGGCGGCGAAGCAGCCTATCCAGGTCCCCACCGTGGTGGGCATGGCCCGGCGCGTGTGGGTGTAGCCGGGCATGGGGAGGCGGCCCTGTTTCTTCGCCAGCGCCCCCGCGGCACCGGCAAAGGCGGCCAGCCGGGTTTTAATTTCCGTCAGCGCTTCCCTTTCGTAAAGCCGCAGCGCCGTGAGCACCTGGTCGTTGCGCGAGCGGCCCGTGTGCACCTTCTTGCCGGCTTCACCGTAATGCGCCGTCAGCCAACCCTCTATGGCCGTGTGACAGTCCTCGTCCTCACGCTTTATCTTGAACTTACCCTTGGCGTCCAACGCCGCTATAGCCTTGAGCCCGGCGGTAATGTTAGCCAGTTCTTTCGCGGTCAGCAGGCCGGCCTTGCGCAGCGCCTTCGCGTGAGCGATCGACGCCATGCAGTCGTGCTTGACCAGCCTGCGGTCGAGGACATAATCGTCCCCGACGGTAAATGACTCTATGTCCTTGTTAAGGCCGCCGCCTTTGTCCCAGAGCTTCATTTCGCGCTCCGCCGTTTCATGATGGCGCTGTGGGCCATCAGGCGGGTGGCGTGGATCTTTATGAAGCCCTCAGAGTCCTTCTGATTGAAGCCACCCTCTATGTCCATACTGGAGAGGTTCTTGTCGTAGAGCGAGCTGGGGCTGGCGCGCCCGGTGATAATAATGTTGCCCTTGTAGAGCTTCAGCGTCACGGTGCCGTCTATGGCCTCCTGGCTCTTGTCCAGCGCCGCGCGCAGAAAATCCATTTCCGGGCTGAACCAGAAGCCGTTGTAGATAAGCTCGGCGAACTTGGGAGAGAGCATGTCGCGCAGGCGCATCACCTCGCGGTCCATGGCTATGCCCTCTATGTCCTTGTGCGCGGCCAGCAGGATGGCGCCGCCGGGGGTTTCGTACACGCCGCGGGACTTTATGCCCACAAAGCGGTTCTCCACCATGTCCAGCCGGCCTATGCCGTTGCGGCTGCCCAGGTCGTTGAGGAACATGAAGAGCTTCAGCGGGTCTTTCTCGGAGCGGCCGGTGTCGAGGTTCTTTACGTTAACCGGGATGCCGTCCTTGAACTGGATGCTGATGCGCGTGGGCTTGTTGGGGGCCTTCTCGGGCGAGACGGTCCGGGAGTAGATGTCCTCGGTGCATTCGTGCGCGGGATCTTCCAGGATGCCCGCCTCATGGCTGATATGCAGCAAGTTGTCGTCCTCGCTGTAGGGCTTCTTTATCGTAGAGCTGATCTCTATGCCTTTCTCTTTGGCGTAGTTAATGAGGTCCGTGCGGCCCTTGAACTGGTTCAGGAAGGACTGCATCTTCCACGGGGCCAGCACTTTGATGGCGGGGTTCAGGGCGTAGTAGCCCAGCTCAAAGCGCACCTGGTCGTTGCCCTTGCCGGTGGCGCCGTGCGAGACGAAAGCGGCGCCCTCTTTGGCGGCTATCTCTATGTGGCGCTTGGCTATCAGCGGCCGCGCGGCGGCGGTGCCCAGCAGGTAGCGGCCCTCGTAGACGGCGTTGGCCTTGAAGATGGGGAAGATATAATCGGTAACGAGCTCCTTCTTGAGGTCCTCGATGTAAACTTTCTTGGCGCCCACTTTAAGCGCCTTGCGCTTGGCCGCCTGGAAATCCCCGGCCTGGCCGACATCTGCGATGTAGCAGATAACCTCATAACCCTGTTCGATGAGCCATTTAAGTATCACCGAAGTATCCAGCCCGCCGCTGTAAGCCAGCACCACTTTCTTGTTCTCTTTCATGTCCTTTCTCTCCTTATATATAGGCGGGGCGGCCCGCAAATCTTGTATAACTATACAAAATAGTGTATAATTATGCAATAGCGGACAGGGGAAGCCACGAACATGAACAAGACCGAACGCATCTACGCGGTACGCAAGATCATAGCCTCCGGCGCGGTTGGCAGCCAGGAAGAGCTGAAGCGGGAACTGGCCAAGGAAGGCTGCCGGGTAACCCAGGCTACGCTGTCGCGCGACCTTAAAGACCTGGGCGCCTCCTGGGTGCCGGGGCCGGGCGGCGGCCGCTACGCCCTTACGGAACCGGGCACCGTCCCCCCGCTGCGCACCCTGCTGGGCGCCAGCGTTACCGACATAGCCGCCAACGAAACGCTGGTCCTCATCCGCACCCTGCCGGGCGCGGCCGGCACCGTGGCCGAATTCATAGACTCCCAGCGCTTCCCGGAGGTGCTGGGCACCGTGGCCGGCGACAACACCGTGCTGGTCATCCCCTCCAGCGTGCGCCGGCTGGCCCAGCTCCTGAAAGTCTTAAAGAACAAATTGCTGGCCCGTTAAGCCCGCCAGCAAAAATAAAAACCGCCGGTCCCAGCCGGCGGTTTTCGTTTCCCTGCTATGCTACTAGTCCATTCCCCTGGCGTTAAAAAGCTCCATGGCCTTATCCGTGTCGCGGGCATAGCCCTCGTATTTGCCGCTCTTGCGGTCCAGGGCTTCCTGCCGGCCCTCGAGGGCCGCGGGGTAACCGGGGGTCAGCTCCAGCGCCCTGTCGAAGGCACGCACCGCCTCGTCGTAGCGCTTCAGCCCCGTCAGGGCGGAGCCGCGCCAGTAATGCGCCTCGGTGAACGCCGGGTCCAGGCCCAGCGCCCCGTCGCTGGCCTTGACCGACTCGGCGTAGCGCTTCAGCAGGAACAGGCAGCGCGCGCGGTTAGAGCGGGCCACCGGCTCCGACGGTTCGTATTTTATGGCCAGGTCGTAGTCGGCCAGGGCTTTGGCGTACTGGCCGGTCTCGGTGTAGGCCCCGGCGCGGCCGTTATAGGCCCTGCCGTACTTCGGGTTAAGGCGGATAGCGGCGGAGAAGTCGGCGGCGGCGTTGTCAAAAAGCCGCTGCATCGACCTCACGTAGCCGCGGGCGTGGTAATACTCGGCCTTGTCCGGCGCCAATTTTATAGCCATGTCCAGGTCGCGGCGCGCCTCGCGGTAGCGGCGCTCCCCGGCCAGCAGCCGCCCGCGCTCAAAGTAGGCGGCGGCGTTGTCCGGCATGGCTTTTATAAGCGCGCCGTACCTGGCCAGCTTCCCGGCGTTCTCGGCGGACGCGCCGCTGATGCGGGCCTGCTCCTTGAGCGTGAAGCCGACCGGCGGGCCGGTCTCCTCCGGCGGATCGTCCTGCGGGCCGGCCCGGCCCTGGCGGGCCATGGACCGCGCCATGAGGGCCATGCCGGGTATCCCCATGCCGCAGGCGGCGTCCTGCTCGGCGGCGATCGCCTTGGTGAAAAGTTCCGCGGCCTCGGCGAAGCGCCGCGCGTCCAGGGCGTAGATGCCCTTACTGCACAGCGCGTAGGCTTTGGCCCCGGCGGCGTCGGCCGGCGCTTCTGGGAACTTCTCCAGCCAGTCCTCCCGCACCGCCGCCTTTACCGCGGCCTTCACCTCGCCGGTGGCCGGGACTATGGCCCGCGCGTTGAGCTCCAGCCTACCGCCGGCTTTCTTGAACAAGGTGCCGGTCACGGCGTAATCAGCGCCCAGCAGCGCGCCGGCCTGCTTGGCCCGCTCTTCCCCGCCGCCTCCGCCATCCAGCCCGGCTAGTACTTGCGCCACGCGGGACCGCGCCAGCACCTTCAGCCGGCCGTCTTTTATAAGTTCCGTGTCCAGGCGCTCCGCTACCACCACGCCGCCCCTGCCCCCCGCGGCGCCGATATAGTCGAAAGGCAGCACGCAGACTTTGGCGCCTTCGGGCAGCCGGCCGGCCAGTTCCTCCGCCGCGGCCTGGTACGGGTCGCCGGCAAGGAGCGCCGGCGCGGCGGCGGCCAGCAGCCCGGCCGCCATTAAAAATCGTCTCATTGCCTGCCTCCCGCGCCGGCCGGGGAGGGCTTAACTTTTTTCTTCACCAGTTCCTTGATCTTCGCCAGGTCCGCCATGGCTTTGGCGCTCTGGCCGAGGCGCTCGTGCGAATAGCCGCGCGCCTCGTAGGCGGCCGGATTGTCGGGCACCTGCGCTATGTAGCGGTCCAGGTCTTCGATGGCCTGCTTGAATTTTCCCATCCGGCCCCAGGCCAGCGCCCGGTCGTAGTAGCGCTCCGGGCGTGGAGGATTCTCCTGTTCTATGATCTTCCCCAGGTCGGCCGCGGCCTCCTTGTTCCGGCCCAGGTCGAAATAGACGGAGGCCCGCGCGCCCAGCGCCCGGACATAGCCCGGCTTAAGCGCCAGCGCCTTGTCGAAGTCCGCCAGGGCCTCGTCGTTGCGCAGGCGGGTGCGCAGCAGCGCGCCGCGGTAGCAGTAGGCCTCGGCGTAGTCGGCGTTCAGTTCCAGCGCCTTGTTATAATCGGCCAGCGCCCTGTCGAAGCGGTGCATGGCGGCCAGGCAGGTCCCCCTCTCGAAGTAGCCCTGCGGCCGCCAGGGTTCCAGCTCCACCATGATCTCGAAAGCCTGGAGGGCTTCCTTCATTCTGCCCTGCCGTCCGTACAGCAGGCCCCTGGTAAAATAAGTCTCCGGCAGGTCGGGGTCCAGCGAGGCGGCTTTATCCAGGTCCCGGCCGGCCTCGGCTAGTTTCCCCTGGAACATCAGCATGGCGCCGCGCACGGCGTAGGCCATGGGCTCTATGGCTCCCAACTCCAGAGCGCGGGTCAGGTCCTTCACCGCCGCCTCCTTGTCGCCGAACATGGCCTGCGCCATGCCGCGCCGCAGCCAAGGCTCGGAGTCGCGGGGCCGGGCCTTCACGATAGCGTCGAAATCCTTCATGGCCTCGGCGGTCCTGCCGAGGGTTATGTAAGCCTCGGCCCGGGCGGAGAGCAGCTCCACGCTGCCGGGGGCGGCCTTCAACCCGGCCGCGAAATCCTCCATAGCGCCGGCGGAGTCGCCCAGGTTCAGGCGCGCCTGGCCGCGGGCCCGCCAGCCCAGCCCCGGGGAATACAGGCCGCAGGCCCCGGTCGCGTCCTCTTTGAGCGCCCGGGAAAATTTTTCGGCCGCGGCGGCGTGGTCACTGCGCTCCAGAGCCCGCAGGCCGGCCCAGCAAAGCTTGAACACCGCGTTCTCCGGCATTTTCCCGCCCGGGAAAGCCGGCAACCCCTCCAGCCAGTCGGCCGTCACTCCGCCGGCCACAGCGCTTGCTATCTTCCCCGTGGCGGTCTCCACGGCGCGCGCGTTAAATTCCAACCGGCCGCCATTGCCGCGGTACAGGCTGCCTATCACCACAAAGTCGGCGGCCAGCAATTTGCCGGCCTTGCGGGCTCCGTCTTCTCCGGCCAGGCCGGCGGCGTCCAACCTGGGCCCGCCGAGCACCTTGTCCAGCAGCGCGCGCTCCAGCACCCGCAGTTTCTTATCCCCGGCCAGCTCGGTGGTCAGCCGCTCGGCCACCACCTGGCCGCCGCGGGACTTCTCGTCTTCGCCTATATAAAGGAAAGGCAGCACCGCCACCTTGGACGCCGCCGGCAGGCCGGCGGCCAGCCTGTCCGCGGCCGCTTTGTAAGGCCCGGCGCATACGGCCTGGGCCAGGCACAATAGTAATAAGGAAAGTAAAGTCTCACGCCTGAAGTTCATCATGTTCCCCGCTAACCCGTTCATCAGGGATATTGTAAGAAATTGCGGGCGGCAAGGCACGCATTTGCCGCCGGCCGGGCAGAGAGTTATAATAGAACTACGGGTTAAGAGCAAAGGGGCACATCATGAACGTAAAACTCGCGGCGGCCGTACTGGCCTTCTTCCTCGCGGCGCCCTGCACGGCGGCCGGCTACACCAACGCGGAGCTCAAGGGCATGTTCCAGCGCTCCGTAGACACGGAGGACCTGCAGGAGCGGGGCCGCCTGCGCGCCGCCATTGCCAAGGCCGCGCCGGATTCCGCCTACGGTCTTGCGAGCCGCGCCTACCTGCTTTACGGCACCATCACACCGCAGGCCACCATCTCGATATACACGAAAGCCCTGGAACTCGACCCGACGATAGCGGTGGCCTACTACAACCGCGCCAACGCCTACGGGAACCTGAAACAACACGCCTTGGCCGAGGAGGGCTATAAAAAGGCCATCAGCCTCGGGTTCGACGGGGGAATGGCTTACGCCGGGCTGGCCAACGCGCAGTACGCCATGGCGCGTAACGCCGAGGCCGAGAAGAACTTTACGAAAGCCCTCAAGCTGGACCCCAAACAGCATTTCGCCTACAACAACCGCGGCGCCATCTACCTGCGGCGTGGGGAATACGACAAAGCCATAGCCGATTTCAACGCCGCGCTGAAGCTGGCGCAGTTCGCCATGGCCTATATGAACCGCGGCGACGCCTGGGCCGGCAAGAAGGACTTCCAGAAAGCCCTGGCCGACTACAGCACCGCCGAAGAGATGATAGGGCCCGAGCCGGACCTGCTGACCCGCAGGGGCAAGATGTACCTCAAGATCCCCGACTACTTCAAGGCGAAGCTGGAGTTCAACCGGGCCCTCTCCGCGGAGCCGCGCAACGCGACAGCCCTGTACGGCCTGGGCAACGCCTGCTACTACCAGAAAGACTACGACTGCGCCGAGGACGCCTACAAGCGCACCCTAGAGGCCTCCCCCGACTCGGGCGACGCCTACTCGGCGCTGGCGGTCACCTACCAGAACAAAAAGCGGCTGGACCTGTCCGAGGAAATCCTTAAAAAGGCCGTAGCCCGGCTGCCGGGGCGCAAGGACCTCAGGGACAAACTGCTGGCGGTGCAGGTCTGGAACGGCAACGCCAAGGGCGCCGAGGCCTCGCAGACGGAAGTGATAGCTTCCGGCAAGGCTACGGCCCAGGATTATTTCGCCAGGGGCGAAACGCGGCTGGAGACCGGTAATTACAAAGGCGCCGAAGCCGACCTGAAGCAGGCGCTGAAGGGCAACCCGGGCTCCGTCGACGCTACCGTCCTCCTGTCACTGGCTTTCCTCGGCTCGGGGCGCCGCTCCGAGGCACTGGAACTTTTCTCCTCGGTGGCCGACAACGACCCCGCCGCCCTGGCGGAAATCCGCAGGAACGCCGCCGTGGGCCATGAAAAACCCGGCGGCAACCTGCGCGCCTTGATGAGGAAGATGCTGAAGGCTTACGACGAGGCTTCCGAAGGCGGACAGCCGGCGGCCCCGGCCGTCAGCTCCGGACGGAGCTCCTCCGCGCGCCCCTCGGCCGCGCCCTCGCAGGACAGCTGCTACTGCGTGCACTACACAGGCGGGATGCCGCCCTATTTCCTCGCCAAGGCGCCGGGCGCGCCAGCGGGCTGCAAGGGTGTGCAGTTCAAGCCGGACCCGGCCAAACCCGGCGTCAGCGGCCTCAGGAACTGCAAGGAATTCCAGGAAACCGAATAGCCGGACTACGGGATAGAGAGGTACTCCGGGAAGAAGTCCCTAAAGTACCGCTGAGGCAGCCGGCTTAAAACCCGCTCCCCGGCTTCAGCGGAGCGTCGAACCAGCCGGTTTCCCGCCAGGGCCGCAGGGCCTTGGCCAGGAAGGTCGGTCCTTCTGACTGCCGGATGATCACTACCGCCCAGATAAAGAAGAAGAGTTCGAACAGCCCCGAAGCCGGGGTGGTGAAATAGACATACCAGTCATGCCAGACGGTAGTGTCCGACCAGGGCCAGATCCCGACCGAGAACCTTTCTGCGGTGAACGGCCAGAAGAGCATGACCCCCAACTGGTCGAAGACATCCGTCAGGACGTGCAGCCAGCTGCCCACAAGAAAGCCCAGGGCCGGCCGGCGACCGAAGTAATAAAACACCAGCGCCGCCACTACCAGCGGCACCGGCAGGCTGTGGAACCAGCCGAAAAAATAGTCCCGGTGCATCCGCATGTCGATGGTATACATGAACAGCCGGTCGAAGACGAAGGCGTCGGGGAAAGCGGACCCGACTACAAGCCAGCGGAAGTTCAGCATGGAAGAGAAGTGCCTGCCAAGCACGTAACATTCCGTGTAGTGGGCGGTGACGCTCATCGCGTATGCGCCCCATTGTCTCTGTAACTTGTCATAAAATCTCCCCCGGCCCCTCTTTTTGTATTATAGATAAAACATGCAATTCGGGGGACACAATACTTAATTAAGGATAATTAAGTATTGTGTCCCCGGAATTACCGGAAGGATGCCAGATATGATAAAAAGAACGGTCCTATTCTCCCTGTTGCTCTGCGCCGCGGCCGCCGCCAGGGCCCTGCCCGCGGACAAGCCCGCCGCGGTCGAGGCCGCGCCCGCGGCGGAAGCGGAAGTGCTGCTCGACGGCAAGCCCGTGCTGCGGCTGCGCGCCAGCCTGCTTAAAATGTCCGCGCAGGAGCGCGCCCGGCAGGTGGGAGAGCGCCTGGCCGAACTTTCCAAAGCCGCCCCCGGCAAACTCCGCCCGGTAGAGATAAAAGAAGAGCCAGCCTCCTCGGACATAGTTTCCGGCGCCCTGGTAATAATGTCGGTCACCGACGGCGACGCCGCCGCGGCCGGCCTTGGCCGGCAGGAACTGGCCCGGCAGCGGGCGGAGCTCATCAGGGGCGCCCTGGCCGCCTGCCGCGAGGACTACACCACCAGGAGCCTGCTGCTGGGCGGACTGCTGGCGCTGCTGTCGCTAGCTGTCTTCGCGGTGGCCCTGAAGTTTATCTCCTCAGCGTACACAGCCTCCCTGACGCGCCTGGACGCCTGGGCCAAGGCCAACATCAGGAGCATACGCATACAGAAGCTGGAGCTGCTCAACGCCGCCCGCATCACCGCCGCCATCACCCTGTTCCTTAAAACCGTCCGCGTCGCAGTAACGCTGCTGCTGGTCTACTTCTACATCCCGCTGCTGTTCAGCTTCTTCCCCTGGACGCGCGGCTACTCGCCGGTGCTTTTTGGCTACATTCTGCACCCGCTGGCTTCTCTGCTGAAGTCCTTCCTGGGCTATATTCCCGACCTCATCTTCGTCACGGTCACGGTGACGGTGGTACATTACCTGCTGAACCTGCTGAAAGTCGTCGCCGAGGAGCTGCACGCCGGGAACATAAGACTCAGCGGTTTTTATCCAGACTGGTCCAGGCCCACCTTCCAGATAGTGCGCTTTATCATCTGGGCCTTCACGCTGGTGATAGTTTTTCCTTACCTGCCGGGGTCCAGCTCGCCGGCCTTCAAGGGCATCTCGGTGTTCCTCGGCGTGCTGTTCTCGCTGGGCTCCACCTCGGCCATAGCTAACGCCGTGGCTGGCGTGATGCTGACCTACATGCGCCCCTTCAAGACCGGGGACCGGGTAAAGATAGGCGAGACCGTAGGTGACGTCATGGAGAAAACCCTGCTGGTCACCCGCATCCGCACTATCAAGAACATCAGCGTCACCATGCCTAACGCCCTGATCCTCGGCAGTCATATCGTCAACTACAGCTCGCTCTGCGAGGAGGGCGGGATCATCCTCAACACCACCGTCACCATCGGCTACGACGCGCCTTGGCCCAAAATTCATCAGCTGCTGATCTCCGCCGCGCAAGCCACGCCGAACATCCTCAAGGAGCCGGCGCCTTTCGTGCTGCAGAAGGCCCTCAACGATTACCATGTCTCCTATGAACTTAACGCCTACACCAACACCCCCAAGGGTATGGCCGCCACCTACTCGGCCATGCACGCCAACATCCAGGACCAGTTCAACGCGGCGGGCGTGGAGATAATGTCGCCCGCCTTTACCGGCATTCGCGACGCCAACGCCCCCGCCATGCCCTCTCCCGCCGCGCCCGGCAGGCCCACGGGCTTCAGGGTGAACCTGTTCAAGGACGGCGCCTGAGGAACAACCGGGCCGGATAAACCGAAGGGACTTCGCCGCCATTATAGCCGCGTCTGACGCGGCTATAATTATTGGCAGGTGGAACTCCGCGCTGAATTATCGAAAGTTGTGGTGACCCGCCGGGTCATCAAAATCCGGCCTGCCCCACAATTCCCAACCTGAGCCGACAGGGCAATCGGGATAAGCACAAATAGGGCGGACCCCTGGGCATTAGTCCTCATGCCCGCGGGCCCCGCAACCTGTAGACTATGTACAACGGCTGCAGAAGCCGGAGACAGCAAAGACTACGGAGAATAAAATGAAAACCTTAACAGCACTTACCTTAACCCTGGCGCTCTGCGCCGGCGCGGCCAACGCCCTGGAACTGGAGAGAGTGAGCCTCGGCGAAATGGCCGCCCTGTCCGTAGAACTGCCAGAACCGTCCGAGGCCGGTTTCGCCGCGGAAAGCTACGCAACGGCCCGCATTTTTGTCGCGGCCCCTGGCGGCGTCAGCGCCGCCGTCACCGCGGCCTACGCGGCCAGGAAGGATTCCCATTTCTGCACCGAGCTCTCCTGGAACGAAGGCTCCCTGGTCCGGGTCCCCAAACGGATCTACCCGGAGTTCAAGGCGCAGAGCGGCCTGATAACCGTTCCCGGCCAGGTAGACGGCGGCTGCGACTACGCCAAGGCCAGCGAGGGCAGCCTGAGTTTCTCCCTCCCCGGCCGCGCGGAGTCTTACAATTCCGTAGCCCTCCTCAGGGGCGGCTCCTCCGCTGTGGAACAGAGCGTGGTCTGTGAAGTAATACAGGCCGGCGGGCCCGCCGGCCACTCCGGCGAAATGCTGAACTGCCTCGGCGATGTGCGGCTGGACGCCTCCGGTCAGGCCCGGGTGCGGGTGACGTTCAAAGACTCCTCCCGGACCAAGGCCGCCGGGGCCATGGTAAACCAGCAGGACCCGAAGGACATCTCCGGGGACAAGCTGGTGCAGTTCGGCTCGGTCTGCGAACTGGGCAAGAACCAGGCCGACGCGGTAAACCGCGCGGCCCAGCTGCTTAACGAGCCTTTCGTCAGGCAGCAGACCGATGTGAATGTGTGGACCAACGCTGGCACCTACACCGGCACCTATGTCCGCGCGCCCTACCGCGTGCTGGGCGAGGCGACGGTCTCAAAGATCTCGTCGGTATCCCGTTATAACTGGCTGGCCTGCATCCCGGTGCAGGGCGGCACGCGGTAAGAGCGGAGACACAAAACATGAAAATAATATTAATGGTAGTACTGGCGATAACGGCTGGCAGCGCCCAGGCGGCGGAGTTCTCCGGCCTGCAGGCCTTTAAGGCCGCCGACATTGCCGCGGCGGCGGAGCGCTACATCGCTGCGGCGCCCGCGCCCGCCAAGGCGGTAACCGGCGCTGAGCCCCTGAAGGGTTTAAGCGAAGCGAAGGCGGTGGAGCAGATCCCCACCTCCATGTATATAGAGGGGGCATATGGCGGCGTAAAAGCGAATCTGCGCCTGGACATGCGGCCCGGCGCGGCGCCCAGCAAACCGGCGGTGGCCGAGGTTACCGTATCCGGTCACGGAGTCCAGATCGGCGAGCCGCCCCAGATAGCGGTAGCCAGCATCAAGGTCTACGAAAGGGGCACCGGCCGCCTGGCCGCCGCCTTCAGCAGTCCCAGGCCCGAAAACAATTTCTTCTCCTGTGAGAAAAGGTTCCATGTCTTCCGCCTGGAGATCCCCAGGGAAAACCTGGACCCCGCCGGGCAGTATACCTTCGTTGCCGCTTTAAGCGTCAACGGCTCCCCTGCCTGGGACGTGCGCTCCGAATTCGGGAAAATGGAAATAAGGAAATAAAATGAAACTGATAACGATGTTTTTAGCGGCAGCACTGTGCCCGGCTTTCGTCCAGGCAATGGAACTGGAAGGCTTGAACGCGGCGGGGATCACCGAGATAGCCCGGGCGGCGGAGATCTTCATCCCGGAACCCACGGCGGCCGCCGGAACAGATGACCGGGCAAAAGGCGGGGAGCTGGTCCCGGGAAAAACCATACAGCTCATAGTAGAGCAGGGCTCGCTCGATCTCGCCGATTATTCCGCGGAAATGACGGTACGCTGCTCTTACAAGGCCGGCCTCTTCTGGCCGCAGGCGAAGAGCTGCGGCAGGCGCGAACTGCCGGCAGCGCTGGGCACCGGAGGCCGCCTGCTGATCCCTCCGGTGGAGGCGTTCGAGGGGCACCAGGGGCGGGACCTGGATAATTTCTCCGTGAGCGTGGTAGTGCGCGAAAAAGGGGATGCCGCCGGTTATCTTTTCTCCATGGACATACGCGGCAGGAAGGCCTTGGCCGCCTATACCAGCGCCACGCCCGTTTTCAGCATCCTAAAGATGGACGCGGGGCTGGCTGAGGTGCTGGTGGAGGGCAGCCCGCTGGCGGGTTCGGAACTCTCAAGGGACCCGGCCGCGAGCCTGCTCAGCTTCGTTCTCGTCGAGCCCAGGACCGAGGAATCCGACGGTATCATGCTGGTGAGCCCCCTGGGTGACAATAAGAGTTTTGACAACCTTGAATATACTTCGGCTGGGTCTTTGGCCGGTCTTAAAAGCCTGCCCCTGGCCCCCGGGGTCCTGGCAGAGAGGGCAGACGACAGAAGGAAACTGGAGCTTTTAACCAGCCTGAAAGTGGAAGGCCCCGACGGGAACGTCACCTTCCGAAGCTCGCGGATAGAGATCCGCAAGACCACGGACGGTTTGAAGGCTATCCGGCAGGTAGACCTGAGATAATAGCGGGCGTCCCTCTGCCCGATGGCCCGCCAAACCTGCGGTAAATTGTTAGAATAGCGGGAGAAGCCGATATTAAGGAGCAGACTGACCATGGGCACAGTTTTTTCTGAGACGCTGACCCGCTTGCGCGCGGAAAACGGCTTTCCCACCGCCTACCGCTTCTACCACGACAACGGCGGAGCGCCGGTGCTGAAGATCTCTTACCGCAAGTACCTGCTGATAGAGCAGGGCAAAAACCTGCCGGAGGCGCAGCGGCTGCCGACACTGCTGGTAGCCCTGCGCCTGCCGCAGAACACCCCCGCCGCCGCGGAACTGGTGGCCACCTGGCTCCGGACCCTGGCCGGGGAAGAAGTTTACACGGACCTCCTGAAGCCCCTGCTGGCGCAGGCCCCGGTGCCAGCGGTCGCGCCGCTGGGGCAGGCCCTGCGGCGGTCTATCGCCGAAAAAAAATACCACATGACGGAGGCCCAGGTGCTGGCTACCCTCTCGAGCTTCGAGGCCTACAAGTGCGGCATTGTCCTGGAGAACGACGGCGGCGCCTGGACCGCGGAAGAGCTGGCAAAAACCCTGCGGATAAAGAAAGCCGGGGCGCAGAAGGCGCTGAAGGATTTCGCCGCCGCCGGGCTGGCGAAAGAAATAAAGAAAGGGACCTACAAGTCCAGGATAGCCGGGCAGATGGTGGAATACCCCTCCGTTCTGTCTATGCGGCAGGAAGTGCGCGAGAAAGTGCGGGGCTACATAAGGCGCCTCGAGCAGGAAAGCCCCGCCGAGTATTCCTCCATGGGCCTGTTCCGCGCGGATGCCCTGGCCCTCAAGGGGTATTACCCGCTCCTCAAGTCCACGGTAGAGGCGTCGCACGCCTACTCCACCATAAAAAAGACCGACAGCTCCGCGGCCTTCTTTGTGATAGGGCGCGTGCTTAAGATGTGGGACTTCTGATGTCAGGTCAAATTAAAAAGACCGCCGGGACAACCCGGCGGTCTTTTTTTGGGCAGGCCGGCGGCCGGCTCAATCTTTAGAATAGAAGATACCGTCGAGCAGGCTGCCCGGATCGTATTCCGGGTCGCAGCCGGGCTGTATGCCCTGCGGCATGGGGAGGTAAAGGTCCTTGCGGCCAAGTAACCCCTGCCAGGCGGGCCTGGCCGGCGTCATGTCCGTGTCCCTGGCCGCTATGACGACCAGGCGGAAATCTTTCTTCTGCAGGCCGCGGTAGAGCAGCTCCCCGGGAATACGGGTATTGCTCACCGGCTTATTGTAGTTGTAGAGCGGGTTGACGTGCGCCAGGCCGGCCAGCACCATCATCCTCGCGCCCGGCTCACTGCCCATTATGCGCATGATCTGTTCCGCCAGGTAGGAATCCATGGCGTTCATGCTTTCGCGCGCGGAGGCTATGGCGTTGCGGGTATCCTCCGGGCCGTTCACGTTTATACCCCTGATCTTCAGGCCCGCGGCTTTGGCTTCGGCCACAAGGCGCTCGAAGGGGCGCATGTCCCAATTGCCGCTGCGGATAAGCCGGCGGTTTATCTCTTCGGCCGTCATCTTGTCGGTGCGCAGGGCGGAGGGCAGGAATTCAAGCGCCAGGTGGGTTATGCCGGCGGCCTTCAAGGCCGGGAGGTTGCGGATGAGGGATTCCTTTACCCCCGCGCTGTCGTGCACGTCGCTGAACAGGACCAGGCGGGACCTGCCGATCATCTTTTGGAAGTCGGGAGGCGCGGCGCTCCTGGCGTATTGTTTGGAGGGCTCCATGATATTGTTGCAGTCGGCCGTGCGCAGAGCGGGCGCCGGGGCCGCCGCAACTTTCAGCGCGCGCGCGTCCGCAGCGGAGGAGGCGTCCGCGGGGCCGCCTAAACCTTCCAGGTCGGAAAGAGCCGCGCCGTCGCTGGGCGCGTCGCGCAGGTCGCGGGGGATGGATTCATTGGCCGGGGGCGTAAAGAAAGAAAAAACGAAAACCGCCGCGCAAAAAGCGACGGTCCCGCCCGCCCACGCTCTGATCGTCCGGCTCATACCATATTGTAAGGGCGGATCCCCCCTTAGTCAAGGGCACTTTGCGGCGCCGGCGCCTAAGCTTTGGCCCGGTCGGCGGGGCCTTCCAGGATCTCCCGCAGTTTCAGGGCAAGGGCGTCGGCCGTGAAAGGTTTGTAGATGAACGCCAGGCCCGGTTCAAGCACGCCGTGTTTGGCAATAGCCTCGTCGGTATAGCCGGACATGTACAGCGTCCTCGCGGCAAGCCCCCTGCGCGCCACTTCCAGCCCCAGTTCCCTGCCGTTCATGCCCGGCATCACCACGTCGGTTATCAGCAGGTCTACCGGCCGGCCGTAACCCTCGAGCGCCTGCAGCGCGTCCGCCCCGTCGGCGGCGGAGAGGACGGTGTACCCGCTCTCCCGCAGCAGCCGCTCCCCGAGGCGGCGCAGCATCCGGTCGTCTTCCACCAGCAGCACCGTTTCGGTGCCGGACAGCGAGACCGGTTTCTCCACGGGCGTCTCCGCTTGCTGCGTCACCGGCGCGGCGAGCGGCAGATACACAAAAAAGGCCGCGCCCTTGCCGGGCGCGCTTTCCACCTCTATCTCCCCCCCGCTCTGCTTTACTATCCCGAGTATGGTCGAAAGGCCCAGCCCTGTGCCGCGGCCGGCGGGCTTGGTGGTGAAAAAAGGCTCGAAGATATGGTTGCGGACTTCGGGAGTCATCCCGTGGCCGGTATCCCGCGCCGTCAGCTTTACCAGCCGGCCACGCCTCAGCTCCGGGTGAGCGGCGGCAAAGCCGGCGTCAGGAGACAGGAGCTCGCTCGTCATGGTTATCGTCCCGCCCCCGGGCATGGCGTCCCGAGCGTTGACGGCCAGGTTCATCACCAGCTGTTCCAGCTGGCCGGCATCCGCCATTACCAGGCAGGGCTCCCCGGACAGCCTGGTTTCCAGGAACACATCATCGCCGATAAGGCCTTTGAGCATCTTGACCATGTCGGCTATGGTCTTATTCAGGTCCAGGACCTTCGGCACTACCACCTGGCGCCGGCTGAAGGTCAGGAGCTGGCGGGTAAGCGTCTCCGCGCGCTTAGACGCGGCCAGGATTTCCTGCGCGTCCGCCGCCCCGGGATCTCCGGGCGGATAGCTTTTGACGATGACCCCGCCGTAATAATTGATGGCGGTCAGGATATTATTGAAGTCGTGCGCCACCCCTCCGGCCAGGCGCCCGATGGCCTCCATCTTCTGCGACTGGAGCAGCTGCGCCTGGAGCGCGCTCTTTTCCCGTTCGGCCGCTTTTCTTCCCGTTATATCGCGGGCGATGGTAAGCGCGTACCGCTTGCCGCCGTACTCAAAAAGCCTGCCGGAGATCTCCACCGATATCCTCCGCCCGTCTTTCGCGGCGTGCTCCGTGTCGAAAACCATTTGCCCGGTGCTGACCATCCTTTCAAGGACGGCCGCCCTGGCCTCGAACATCCCCCCTGTGTCTATGTCCATCGGGGTCAGCCCCAGCAGTTCATCCCGGCTGTAGCCCAGGCTCTCGCAAGCCCCCCTGTTCACCTCGGTGAATTTCCCGGGCCGGCCGTCCGCCCCCATACCGTTAAGGAAGATGGCATCGTTGGAATTTTCGAACAGCGCCCTGAACCGCGCCTCGCTCTCCATCAAACCTTCTTCCGTATCCCTGCTTTTGCGCTGATGGATCAGCAGGACGCTCAACAGCACCGTGCCTAACGGAAATATGATTATCAGCGGCAGGGCGGCCTTGAGCAGCAGCTCCAGTGCCAACGGCCAGGGCAGGATCAGGATGCAGGCCAGCTGCACCAGGTGCACCGTGACGCCGAAAAGATACAACTCCAAAAACCCGCCGTCAATGGCCAGCCGGGGCCGCAGCCGCCGCCAGGCCAGCCCGCAGCCCGCGCAGCCGAGTATAACCGCCAGCCCGGACAGGGCCCCCGGGCCGTCGACAATCAGCCTGTAGGCGCCGGTTACAACCACCGCCAGTGCCGTCGGGACAAATCCGAAGAACAAGCCGGCAACACCCAGGAGTACGGAGCGCGCATCAAAAAATATACCGGGGCGAAGCATCCATGGATTCAGCATTAACGCTATGCCCATGAGACCGACCAGTACTCCGGTGAGCACATCCCGCCCCCTGGAGGGCAGGGCGGACCCGAACGGGACCTTGAACCTGATACCGGAATATATAGCGACCATGACCAGCAGCAGGCTGGCGCTGTAAACCAGGTCGATCAACAGATGATTCCCCATATTATTGTCCCCTTAACATGTCCGCAAGCCAGGCGCCGGCCGTAGCGCCAACCTACAGGTATTCGCGGATCTTCTCCAGCAGCGTTTCTTTCTTTACCGGCTTCACAAGGTAGTCGCTGAAGCCGGCGGCCAGGCATTCCTTTATCCGCGCCGGGTCGTTCTCGGCGCTGAAGCCCAGCACCGGGATCTCTTTTCCGCCCGCCGTAGCCCTGAGGGCCTTTACCGCCGTCAGCCCGTCCATGACCGGCATCTCCATATCCATCAGCACGAGGGAGAAGACGTTGCGGGCCAGCAGGTCCAGCGCTTCCTTGCCGTTCGCGGCCCGGTAAAGGCGAAGCCCCGTCTCTTCCTTCAGGTGCAGCGCCAGCAGCTCCATATTGTCGGGGTTGTCGTCGGCGACCAGCACCTTGAGGCGGGTATCCAGCCACTTCTCCAGGGCGTCAAAGAGGACTTTTTTCTTCAGCGGTTTGGTGATGTGGGCGTTCATGCCCAGCGACAGAGATTTCATGATGTCGCTGTCCAGGCCGTGGGCGGTAAGCGCTATAATAGGCGTCTTCCTGTAAGCCGCTGTCTTGCGCAGCTGGAAAGCCGCCTCATGGCCGTCCATCTCGGGCATCTGTATGTCCATGAAGACCAGGTCGTAGCTGAAGGCGGCGCATTTCTCCAGCGCCTCCCTGCCGTTGACCGCGATATCCACTTTATAGCCCCCGCGCTCCAGCAGCAGCCGGGCCAGATTCTGGTTGTCGATGTTGTCATCTACCACCAGCAGGCGCAGATGCGCGCGGCCGTGCGCGGACTCCGGCGCGGCCGCCGGGGCTTCCGTAACCGCGGCCGGCCTGAAAACCTTAAGGATGGCGTTAAAAAGGCCGGAGCGGGTTATGGGCTTGGTCAGGAAGGCGGCTACCGCCGGCCTTACGCTTTCCGGAATGACCTCCACCCTGGAGGAGAGCATTATTATCTTCGCACCGCAGGCCGCGCCGCCGGAGATCCGGGCTATCAGCTGTTCGCCGTCTCCCCCCGGCATTTCGTGGTCCACTATCAGCAGGTCGAATTTATCTCCGCGTTTAAGGACTTCCAGGGCTTCGGCGGCGTTGCCGGCCGAAGACGTCTTGAACCCCCAGACGGTCATATTCTGGCCCAGTATTTCCAGGCTGTCGGGATTGTCGTCCACCAGCAGCGCGCGCATGCCGGAGAACGAGATGTTCGCCTCCTCCCTGGGCCTGGAGGCGGTGCAGGCCTCGCAGGGCAGCCGGAAGCTGAAGACAGAGCCTTTGCCCTCGGCGCTATCGAGAGAGATCGAGCCGCCCATCATTTCCACCAGGGCTTTCGAGATGCTCAGGCCGAGCCCGGTGCCGCCGTACTTGCGCGTGCTGGAATCGTCCACCTGCGAGAACTTGTGAAAAAGTTTTTTCTGGTTTTCGGGAGAGATCCCTATACCGGTATCGGCCACCGAGAACAGCAGCCAGCCCGCGGCCCTCCCTTTAAGGTACTCGGCGCTTATCTTTATTTGGCCTTTGAGGGTGAACTTGAAGGCGTTCCCCACCAGGTTTATGAAGATCTGGCGCAGGCGGTTGCCGTCGCCCAGCACTGAGGTCGGCATATCCGTGGAAACCTTAAGTATCAGCTCCAGCTTCTTGGCGGCGGCGCGCTGCGCGAACATCTCGCCCACGCTTTCCGCCACCTCCCGCGGGTCGTACAGGGCCTTCTCGATCTTGAGCAGGCCAGCCTCTATCTTGGAGAGGTCGAGGATATCGCTGATGATATAAAGCAGGGCGTCGGCCGACTGCTGTATGGTCTTCATGTGCCGCCGCTGCCCGGAGTCCAGGGCGCTGTCGAGCAGCAGTTCCGCCATGCCGATTATGGAATTCATGGGCGTGCGGATCTCGTGGCTCATGTTGGCCAGGAAATCGCTTTTGGCGCGGTTGGCCGCCTCCGCCGCCTCCCTGGCCCTCACCTGGGCGGCCTCCATGCCCTTGCGGGCCGTAATGTTAACCAGCACCGCCAGCACGGCCGGCGCGCCCTCGTAAGAGATGGGGACGCTCTTCACCATAATGTTGAGGAGTTTGCCGGGCTTGGTAGCGAACTCTATCTCGTAATCCCCTACCGGGGTCTTCAACCCCCGCTTATACATGGCCGCGAGAATGGCCGTCTTGGATGTTTCAGTTATGAACTTGAAAATGGGCTGGCCTACCAGTTCCTCCCGCGGATAGCCGGAGACTACCGTGCCGATATCGTTAACGTAGATAATGCGGCCGTCCCTGTGTATCAGCACGGTCTCGGGAGCGTTATTGGCTATGGCGGCGTACCGGCTTTCGCTTTCCTTTAAAGCCGCCGCGGCTTTCTTGCTCTCCGTGATATCGCGCAGTATGCCGACCGCGTGCCAGGCCCCTTCGATCTTCACCCCGGACACGGACAGCTCCACGTCTATCTCCGTGGCGTCTTTTTTAACCGCCACAAGTTCATAGGTCTTTCCCGGGGCGCCGCTGCCCCCGCCCTGCATGAAGGACGCGCAGGTTTTTTCGTAGGTCTCCCGGAAGCGCTCCGGCGCTATAAGGTCCTTGAGCTTTTTCCCCAGGGCCTTCGCCGCCGTCCAGCCCAGTATCCGTTCCGCGGCCGGATTCCAGAAGGAAATATTCCCGGAGCTGTCCATCATCAGTATGGCGTTATGCGCGCCCGCGGTCAGGGCCCGGAAAGTGGCGTCCTTCTCGGCCAGCCTTTCCTCCGCCTGCTTGCGTTTGGTGATGTCGCGGAAGACCCCTTCGACCCCGGCGACTGCCCCGGCTTCATCCCGGTAAAAACCGCTGGTCGTGGAGATATTCAGCGGCGCGCCGTCACGGGTCTTGAGGATCAATTCATAGTCGTTAACGTGGCCGCCGTTCCTGCTCATGGCGTCCAGCATCTTCTCCCGGTCTTTCGGGTCAAAGTAGAATTTATCCACCACATTCTGCCCGTATACTTCCTGCAGTGAAGCGTAGCCGAACACCTTCAGGAAAGACGGGCTGGCGAGGATGAGCTCGCCTTTAGCGTTGGTGCGGTAATAGACGTCCTGGATGTTCTCTATCACGGTCCTGTAGAGGTGCTCGCTCTCCTTGAGCGCCGCCTCCGTCTTTTTGCGCAGCCGGATGTCGCGGTAACTGACGGAGAACCCGGATACGGCCCCCGCCGTGTCCTTTATAGGCGCGATACTTACGGATACCTCTATGGCTTCACCGTCTTTTCCGAGGCGGCGGGTTTCATAGGCGCGGGCGCCCCCGAGCGCGTTCTTTATCCTCTGCTTTATCTCACCCCCGGAATCGGGCGGCTCGAGCAGGCCGATATTCCTGCCGATGATCTCTTCCGCAGCGTAGCCGTAAAGGCGCTGCGCGGCGGAGTTCCAGTCGGTAACCGTGCCCTCGCGGTCGATCCCGACTATGGCTTCCACCGAATACTCCACAATGGCGGCCAGCTGGAGCGCTTTTCTCTCGAGCTTCCTGCGCTCCGTTATATCCTCTTTTACTCCCAGCAGCTTGATGATCGTCCCTTCTCCGTTCTTTATGGGGGCTATCGCGGCCGCTTCCCAGAAACACTCTCCGTTCTTTTTTTTGTTGTGTAATTCCCCGCGCCAGGTGCCGCCCGCCAGTACCGTAGCCCAGAGTTCCCGGTAAGTTCCCGGAGGCGTTTGGCCGGATTTCAGTATCCTGGGATTTTTGCCCAACACCTCTTCGGCGGCGTAGCCCGTGATTTCGCAGAATTTGGGGTTCACATATTCTATGCGTCCCTGCGTGTCGGTAATCACCAAGCTCGCCGGGCTCTGCTCCGCGGCTATCAAGAACAATTTAAGTTTCTCTTCGGCCTGCCTGCGCGCGGTGATGTCGCGCTCCACGGAGACAGCCATGTGTTTTCCGTCCAGCGTCAGGTCGTGCCCGGCGGCCTCTACGGTAAAGACAGAGCCGTCCTTGCGCCTGTGGCGGACCTCGAAAGTAAGGCCGTCACCGGCCCGCGCCCCGCGGACCTTTTTCATCAGCGGACCCGAGGACTCGGGGCTCTCGTTGAGCAGCGACACAGGCCTGCCGACTATCTCTTCGCGCGTGTAGCCGAACATGCGCAGGGCGCTGGCGTTGGCGTCCCGGATGATCGGCTCTCCCTCGGCCGGCACTTCAAGCATCAGGATGGAATCCCTGGCCTGCTGGAAAAACAGGTCCCTGGCCTCCGTGGCCGTTTTCAGCGCGTCCTCCGCAAGGCGGCGCGTGGTAGTGTCCCTGAAGGCCACCACCAGCCCCATGACCCTAGCGCCCTCTTTTATCGGGGCGGTGGAGCAGTCCACACGGATGCGCCTGCCGTCCTTTGAACAAAATACTTCTTCGGTAAATTCTTTAGTCTCGCCAGTGCGCAGCGTTTCCAGCAGGGGACAGGTTGCAGCGGGATTGGGCGAGCCGTCAGGCTTTGCGTAATGAAAGACCTCATGGGAATTCTTCCCGACGACATCTTCCGCCGTATAGCCCAGGATCTCTCTGGCCGTTTTGTTCATGTACACCACGGTCCCGTTGGCGTCGGACAGGTAGACGCCCTCAGGTACCGCGTCAAGCAGCGCCTCTTTGTCCTTCCCGCCGTTGCCATTGAACCAGTCGAGCATAGTTCCCCACCCCCTCACTTGTCCGGGACGAACTGTACTTCCACGTTATCAAGGAACTCCTTGAGTTCCGCGGCCTGGGCCGCCAGCGCGGATTTATCCTTCGTCTTGGCGGAATTTTCCATCCGCTCGCCTATCTCCGTCAGCAGGTCCAGGCCATAGCCGCCGCCGGAGCCGCGCATTTTATGGCCTATAACGCGCAGCGCGTCGAAGTCCCCCGCGGCCAGCAGCGCCGGCAGCTGCGCCAGCTCCTCGCGCCTGTGGGCCAGGTAGGCGGGAATGATGTCCGCCAGCTCTCCGTCCACTCGTATTATTCGTTTCATTAACTTTATCCTCCCGGGGCCTCCCGTTACGGATAATATACGCTTTAGCCGCAATTGCCGCCATTCGGATTTGTACCGGAGCCAGTAGGTAGTATCCCCGCCCGCGGGGGCCGGTACGAACTACTACCTAGCCGGCCGGGCAGAAGTACCAATAGCGCCCGGCCAGGCCCAAGGGTTATACTTGAACAGGTTATGAATAAAATACTTTGCGTGGACGACGACAAGGATATCCTCCAGCTCCTGGCGCTGGGCCTTTCCAAGCAGGGCTTCGAGGTGCTGACCCTGTCCGAGCCGCTCAAAGCCCTGGCGTACGCGCTGCAGGCGCAGCCGGACCTGGTGCTGCTGGACATCATGATGCCGGGCCTGAACGGTTACGAGGTCTGCGCGGGCCTGCGCGCCCAGGCGGCAACCGCCGAAATACCGGTGATCTTCCTGACCGCGCTGAACCAGGAAGCCGATAAGCTCAGGGCCCTGGCCTTGGGCGCTTCGGATTTTATCCCCAAGCCGTTTAAGCTCTCCGCCGTGGCGGAGGCGCTGACGCGGCACCTCGCCAAGAAGACGGCCTGGGCCGCCGCGGAGCGGCCGGCGGCCCCCCGGGGCGGCCCGTCCGGCATAGCCGCCTTCCGCGACTCCCTGCTGGCGCCCGGCGGGCCCGGCCGTAAAAGCCCGGAGCTAGTAAGGACGATGAACAACCCCGACGTATACCGGGTGCTGGGCGAGCTGGGCCTGGAGCCGCCGGACGCCGCCAGGTATATCGCGGAGTTCATGAAGCTCCCGTACCTGGCGATGATAAATCCCGACGACATAAAGCTGGGCGTGCTGCCCCTGAAATTCGCCCAGGGCCGCCAGCTGGTCACGCTGCGCGACGACCTCGGCACGCTGCTGGTAGCGCTGCCCAGCCCGTTTGATTTCGAACTGCTGGACACGCTGCACCAGATGATCTCCGAGCCGTTCCGCCTGGCGATAGCCGAACCCGCCGCCATAGCCAGCCTTTACCGCATAGCGCCGCGCCGGCCCGGAGAAAACGCCACCGCGGAGAACGACGTGCCCGGCGGGCTGGTCATCGAGAGCTCGGCGGCCGCGCAATGGGAAAGGCCCAAAGGCCAGGGGCCGGAAGGCGAAGAAAAGGGCAACCCCATAAAGTACATCACCTCCAGGATCATAGAGGCGGCCATCAACGAGCGTGCCAGCGACATCCACCTGGAGCCCAAGGACCTGTTCACCACCGTCAGGTTCAGGGTGGACGGGGACCTGCGCGAGTTCACCAAGATGAAAAGGGACGCCGCCGTAATGGCGCTGGCGCGCCTGAAGGCGATGGCGGGCATGGACATAGCCGAGCACCGGCGCCCGCAGGACGGGGCCTTCGTGGCCACGCTGCGCGACCGCAAGTTCACGCTGCGGCTGGCCACCACTTCCACCAATTACGGCGAAAGCCTGGTGATGCGGCTGGTCGAGCCGCAGGTAAAACCCAAAACACTGACAGAGCTGGGGATGAACGCGGAGCAGGAGACCATAATGCTGCAGCTCTCCGCCAAGACCCAGGGCATGATAATCATAGCCGGCCCCACCGGCTCGGGCAAGACGACCACCATCTACAGCTTTCTTTCCAATATAGACTGCCAGCGCCGCAGCCTGATCTCGGTCGAAGACCCCATAGAGTTCCGCATCGCGCAGGCCAACCAGCAGCAGGTCAACGAGAAAGCGGGGGTCACCTTCGAGGCCCTGCTGAAGTCCTCGGTGCGCCAGGACCCCGACATCCTTTTCCTCGGCGAAGTCCGCGACAAGCCCTCCGCCCAGATAGCGCTGGATTTTTCCAGCACCGGCCACCTGACCGTCACCTCCATCCACACCTCCAACGCCACCACCGCGGTCTTCCGCCTGGAGCGCCTGGGCATCATCAGGGCCCAGATAGCCGACACGGTGCTGGCGGTCATCTCGCAGCGGCTGATCAAGCGGCTTTGCCCGGCGTGCAGGGTAATGCGCCCGGCCGGGCCGGAGATCGCCGAAACCTTCGCGCGGTTCGGCCGGCCGGCCCCAGAGCGGACCGGCCACAGCCCCGGCTGCCCGGCCTGCCGGAACACCGGTGTAACCGGCCGGGAGGCCGTTTACGAGATAATAACCATGACCCCCGAAGTGTCGGAGATGATACGCTCCGGGGCTTCCGTGTCGGCCATACGCGAAACGCTCCGGGCGGCGAAAGTCACGCTGATAACCACCTCCGCCCTGGAGAAGGTGGAGAAGGGCCTGGTCTCCTACGAGGAGGCCTACAGGACGGTCCTGGCCGAAGAGCTGGCCCCGGCCCCCCTCGACTCAACCGGCGAGACCGCAAGCGGCGCTGTCCCGGCGTCCGCTCCGATTGCCGCTTCCACCCCGGCCGTCGCTTCCCCGCCGGCGGACACGGAATATGTCGGTTCAAAGCTGGACGTCGCGGCGCTGAAAACGGCGGCGGCCAGGCCGGGGCCGGCCCACATACTGATAGTGGACGACGACCCCGATATACTTGTGCTGGCCAAGAGGGTGCTGGAGGCGGCGGGCTACGCCGTTACCGCCGTCAAAGACGGGATAGAGGCCCTGCTGCGCCTGAGCTCGGAAAGGTTCGACCTGGTGATCTCGGACGTGGATATGCCCGACCTGGACGGGCTGCGCCTGCTGGAGATAATGAACCAGAAGGGGCTCAAGGCGGATGTGGTGTTCTTTACCGCCCGCGCTAACGACGAGTCGGAAAAGCGCGGGCTGGCGCTGGGCGCCCTGGACTATATAAGGAAGCCGATAAAGAAAGACATTCTGCTGCTGCGAATTAAAAATATCCTGGCCAGAAAGGCCTGAGCCCGCAGGTCGGCTTAAAAACAAAAACCGCCGGAACTTCCCGGCGGCTTTGTTTTTTTGCGGTAATTTTTACTTGCTGTCGATCAGCTGGTCCACCGCGGTGGAGTTGCCGTTGTTGGTCAGCGGGGTCACGGGGGCGGTCACCGTCATGTCGGTGAACACGGGGATGTCCGTCAGGCTCACCTTCGTGCCGGGCGCGCCGGGGATGGTCTGCGTGACGCAGTGGATGGAACCGCCGGCGACGATGCTGTCGTCGGAGGGCACAGGCACCACGGTGTAGCCGGCCGATTCGTAGGCGGCCTTGGCGTTGCCTTCCTCGGTGGAAACCGAGTAGGACGGGATGATGGCCACTTTATTGACCACCAGCGAGTTGGTGTAGGTATACCAGGCGTCGGTGGCCCAGGCCTTCACGGTGATGATCTTGTAGGGCTGGCCGTTGGGGGCCTTGTTGGCCTTGAACCAGGCCCGGGCCTTGTCGCAGGCGGTCTTGAAGGGCTCGTCCTCGGTCACCGCCAGCAGCACGGTGTTGTCGTTGAGCAGCTTCACGTACATGTCGATGTGGCCGGTGCCGTCGGCCGGCTCGCCGGGGTAGCCGGCGTAGTCGAAGGTGACTATCTTCTTTACCTTCAGGTAATTCTTAAGGTGCGTGTTGACAGCCTCCTCGCTCATGTTGGAGTTCCAGAGGTAGGTGCGCTTGGTCATGAACAGGGTGCCCTGGCTGTCCACCATCAGGTTGCCGCCGTCCATGATGATAGGCATTCCGTACACGCCGATGTTCTTGGCGCGGCCGAGCACGCCGGGGACGGCGTCGTCGCTGCGGCGGTACTGGTAGTGGCGGTAGATGGAGTCCACGATACCGGGCTTGCCGCCGGCTACGCCGAAGGGGCCGTAGTCGCGCATCCACACGGTGTCGAGCGGGGCGGAAATGCGGGAGTAGCTGGTGGCCGGCACGCCGGAGATGGAGGCGGGGCCGCCCACGGCCCAGAGCTGCGCGTTGGCGGGGCCGGTGACGGCTTTGGCTATGCTGGTCAGCATGGGCGTGTAGGCGGCCCAGCCGATGGCGACGGCGCTGACGGGCTCGTATTCGGCCGGCATGCGGAAATCGGAAGGCGTGACGCCGCGGCGGCTGGGGGCCATGACCGGCGGTTTGCCGTCTGCTCTTTCCCGGGATTCGTCTATCCAGTTAGGCAGCGGCTTATTGAGGTCCAGGGCAAAAGCCCCGGAGGTGAAAGCGGTTAAAATGGACAGCGCGAGGAAACTTTTAATTTTATTCATTCGGTCCTGCCTTATTAGATTAACACCGGTTCCCATCTGTACTTCTTTATAGATTATATACATATCGTAAATATCCGGCATGAGCCATAAGGACCCGGCCCGTCTGGGCCTTTAGACCCATAAAAGAAGGAGCCTCCCCTGCGGGAGGCTCCTTGGCCGCTGCGGGCCGGCTTACTCCACCGGCTGCTGCGGGGGCTGCTGCGCCGCGGGGGCGGCGGCAGGAACGGCGGCCGGCAGTTCCGGCGCGGGAACGAAAGGCCGGGTTCCCATCCTGGTCATCCAGGCGGCGCCCAGGCCGACCATGACCCCGAAGGCCAGCAATATCATGCCTATGAGCGACATCAGGCCGCCCACCAGCGGGATCAGCTTGCCGAAGAACAGCAGGCCGGCGATGAGCGCGTAGCCCGCGGCCACCTTGCCGACCAGGCCGGCGGGACCGGCCTTCTTAAGGCCCTCGAAGAACCTGGCCTGCAGTATCACGCTGAAGGCGCTCAGGCCCAGCACGGCGGCCGCGGCGAACAGCATGAGGGCGAAAGGCACCAGGGGGATGCCGAGTATGGAGACCACCATCATCAGCAGGCCGGGGAAGAACCCTACCAGCGCTACGGCGCCTATGGCGCAGGCCCGCCAGATGTCGCCGTGCATGGCGTCGCGGGTATTCTCCACGTTCTTAGGAAAGAAGAGCACCGGCAGCAGCACCAGCAACAGGCCGGTGGCCAGCATGGAGAACACTATGGCCAGGCCTACGCCGATTATGCCGGCTATTTTCCAGGCGTCGTCGCCATTGCCGCTGAAGCGGTAATTCCAGCTCCGGCTTTCATGGCGGCCCTGGCCCCAGTTATAGCGGCCGGCGTTGCGGGCTATGCCGAGCGCGTTGCCGACAGTGCCTTTCAGCGCGTCGGCGCTGAAGCTGTTGACCGAGCCCTTATGCACGGACTTGGCCCCCTTGTCCACGCCGCCGCCTAGGGCGGAGATGTCGCCATCCACGCGGCCGTCCCCGGAAAGCGTAACCTTGCCGCCCACGGCCGAGATGCCGCCGGAGACCCGCCCGCTCACGGCCACCGGGCCGCCGATGCTGGACACGTCGCCGCCCACCAGGCCGCTGATGGTGACGGGCCCGCCCATGGACACCAGGTCGCCGGTCAGCTCGCCGCTGATGGTGACGGTGCCGCCGCCTATGGCGGTGGCGTCGCCGTCCAGCCGCCCCTCCACCAGCAGAGCCTTGTCCGTGGCCACGTCCCCGTTGAGGGTCTGGCCTTTGAGCACGATTATATCTTCGTGGCTCACTTCCGGCTTGCGGGCCTCTGCGGCAGTCCCCAGGGCGAACAGCGCCAGCAGTGCCGGCAGAGCGTATTTGGTTATATTTTTAGTCATATTCTCCTCTCTCTCTTTCAGATCTTCTGCGCTGACGGCCCGTGGGCGGTCAGGGCACGTATTACCGCGGCGCTGATGACGGCCGCTCCGGCCACTTCATAAACCGGCGGCAGCTGCGCCAGGGCCAGGCCGGCCAGGTCCGCCGCCACTGAGCCCGCGGCCGCCAGCTTGGCCAGCAGCAGCGCACCCCGCGCCGCGATCAGCCGAAGCGCCTGCGCGGCGCCGCTCTCTACAGCTATGGAAGCGTAATCGGCCAGGAAGCGCCAGGCGGGACCGGCGGAAACCGTTACCAGCGCGCCGGCCCAGGCAGCGGTGACCGCGCCTATGCCCTTGAGCACCCAGCCCAGGCGCGCGTCCGCGGCGGCCTGCGCCTCTATGGCGGCCAGCACCCGCGCCCGAAAGCCTGCGGAAGGCCGGCGGTAAGGCAGGCCGGCTATCGCCGCCGCTATCAGTTTGTCAGTCTTGCCGGTTCCCATGTCCATAATACGGCCTCCACCCTTAAACGGTTGCATCCGGCGCCCGGAGCTTAATCTTTATCATTTCCCTGCCCCGGAACAGCCGGGCCTTTACCGTGCCTTCCGGCACCCCGGTAATGCGGGCGATGTCGGCCGGCCCCATGTCCTCGCGGTACTGCAGCAGCAGTGCCTCGCTATAGATAGGAGGAAGCGAGCCCAACAGCGCCTCTATCTTCGCGGAATCTATGGAGTCGCCTACCGCGTCGTCCACCCCTGGGGCGCCGTCGGGGAGGTCCGGAAAGTCTTCGTGGTCCATGGAGACGGTCCGGCCGCAGCCCCGCAGGGCGTCCATGCAGGCGTTGTGGGCTATGCGGAAGAGCCAGGGGGAGAAAGGTTGGCCGGGTTTATAGGAATTAATGGCGCGGAAGGCTTTTACAAAGGCCTCCTGCGCCGCTTCCTCGGCGGCCACGGGGTCCTTTAAAAGCCGCAGGGCGAAGCTGTAGATCCTGTCCTGGTAGGCGTCCACGACGCTCCCGAAAGCGGAGTTGTCGCCCGCCAGGCAGCGGGCCAGAAGGTCTTTTTCAGTTTCGTCCATCAAAGGTAATACGCGGCAGGGGCCGCAACGGTTTCAAGCCGCCGGCAGCCGGCGGCGGCGCAACTCCCAGAGGTAAGTTATATAATATATAAAAGGGCAGGTGGAATCGCCCGCAAAATGCAGCAAGGAGATATCATGATAAAAATAGCCGCAATAGCCGCTCTGCTGATACTTCCCTCCCTGACCATAGCCCAGGAAGCGCCCAAGAAATGGAAGGACGCCGCCGAGCTCTCCTACGTAAAGACCACCGGCAACTCCAAAACCTCCACCCTGTCGGCCAAGAACCTCTTTAACTACGACTGGGGCAAGACCGCGCTGGAAGTGGTCGCCGGCGGCCTCGGCACCAGGAGCGGCAACACCGTTACCGCCGAGCAGTACAACGCCTCGGAAAAGGTCAGCTTCAAGCTTACCGGCAAGAACTACGCCTTCCAAAAAACGGCGTGGGACAAGAACCGCTTCGCCGGCATAAAGGACCGCTACGACTTCGGCGTCGGCGTCGGCCGCCACCTGCTCAACACCGGCAACGATAACCTCTTCGCCGAAATCGGCGGCGGCTATATAGTCGAAGACCGGCTCGGTTCCTCCAACGAGACCTTCGGCACCTACCGCGGCTACGGCAAGTACATCAGGACGCTGTCGGCCACGGCCAACGCCAGCCAGGATTTCGAATACCTCGGCAACATGCAGGACTCCACGGGCTACCGCATGAATGCGGAAACCGCCCTGGTGGCGTCCATCTCCACGCATTTCACGCTTAAGACCTCCTACACCTGGAAATACTCCAATAACCCGGGCGCGGGCTTCAGGAAAGCCGACACCATGACGGCCATGTCCATCATCGTCAACTATTAAGCCGGGCCGGCCCCGGCCGCGCCAAAAAGAGAGCCCCCTATGAAGGGGGCTCTTTCTTTTCGGCACGAGGCCGTTACTCTAGTTTGTACCGCAACCGCGTGAGGGCCGAACCGGAACCCTGGAGGCCGAAGGGCGCAGGGAGGGTATCGCCACCGGGATCGGGTTGCCGCCGCGAAGGGCGGGACCGACTGACCGGGAACCAGGGCCGCGCCGCCAAAGAGGCGGGAGACGGACCAGGAGACTCCCCGAAAGCGGACGACCGAGACTGCCACGACTCCGGAGCCGCAAGACGCCGGACGAACACGGGCCGCAAACCGGGGGAACCGAAGCGCCGGACCGGGGCCGAACCCCGCACCGAACTGCCGAACACGCCGCCGACGCAACTAGAAAGATCAGGACTACATCTCGAGTATAACAGACGTTCCTTGACTTGTCAAGCCCCCCCCAAAAAAATATTTTTCAGGGCTTCACGGTGAAGTCTTCCAGCCGGCCGAAGGTGAAGCCGCGGCGGCGCAGCTCGGGCACGGCCAGCTGCAGCGCCTCGAGGACAGGCCACTCGGGATGGTTAAAATGCATTATCACCACGGCGCCGTGGCGCGCCCCGGCCAGAACATTTTTATTCATCCTGCTGGCGGACTGGCGCATGGCATCGCCGGAGAGCACGTCGTAGCTGACCACTTCCATGCCGATGCGCCGCGCCACCTTGAGCGAAAGCTCGTCGGAGTAGGCGGTGGCGGAGCGGAAGAACAGCGGCCGCCGGCCGGTCAGCTGCGTTATTTTCCGCGCACCCAGCTCCATCTCGTCTATCACGTCGCCGAGGTCGCGGGTGGGATAGACCCCGTACTTGCTGCGGCCCTCGGTGGAGCAGAGGCGGTGCAGCAGGCCGTGGTTCTCTATCTCGAAGAGCGGATCGCGGGCCAGCCCGTCGAAGATCTCGCGGTTCTTGTCGATCCAGATGCCGGTCACGAACAGCGTGGCCGGGATCTGCTCGCGGCGGAGATATTCGATAAGCTTCTCGTTGTAGCCGCTGTGGCGGCCGCCGCAGGCGTCGAAAGTAAGCGCCAGCACCTTGTGCTCGGAGCTCGTTTCCTTCCCCTTCCCGACGTGCTTGAGGAACTCGCTGAACCTGCCGGCCTTGTCCCGGGTAAACTCGGCCATGATGCGCTTCTTGAACGCCAGGTATTCCGGGGTATAGTAGGCGGCCAGGGAACTCCCCCCGTCGCCGCGCTGGCGCCGCGCGTGTGCGGCCGCCGCCGCCGCGAAGAACGCGGCCAGAGCCAGCAGCAGGATCTTCCTTGAAAGGGGCATAGCCATATTTTAGGAAATTAGGACCACCTTAACCCGACAATACGCTGTCGGGGTGGCGTGCTAGACTATGGGCGAGGGTGATCCGCGGGAATACGGGGGGAGTTATGAAATGGAGAGTAGACCAGTGGCTTGCCGAGAGTTACCGCGCGCGCAAGACCGGCGCGCTGACCGCCTATATCTACCGTTCGCTGCGCTGGCCCGAGTACTACCGGGACCCGGCGCCGGCCTTTGAGGTGAAATACGCCGGCGTCCCCATAGCCCGGATACGCTTCGAGGGCAAGGGGGCCACCGTGAGCCAGCTGGCCGCGGCCGCGCGCTTCCCGGAGATAACGGAGCTGGACCTGGTGGAGATGGCGCTATGGGTGAGCAAGCTGCGCTCGGCCCCGTCAGTCAACTGAGGGAGCGGCGGGCCGGTCTTCAAAAAGCGCCGACGGGAGCAGCATGCCCAGCGCCGCGCCAGCGGCCAGGCCGCCCAGGTGGCCCCAGTTGTCCACTATGGGGCTGAGCAGCCCGAGCGACAGCTGGAAGATCCCCCAGCCCAGCAGCCCCGCGCCTATGCGGCGGTCGCGCGCGTGGAGCGAGCCGCTGTAGCGGAAAAAGAAGACCACGATGGCGCCCAGCAGGCCGAAGATGGCCCCGGAAGCGCCCACGGCCGGCCGCGGCTGCATGAAGGCGCTGAGCATGGAGCAGCCGAGGCCGCTGACGAAATAAATAAGCAGCGCGCGCCCGCTGCCCCAGGCCCGCGCGGAGGCCATGCCGAGCAGGTAAAGGACCAGGCAGTTGCTGATCAGGTGGCCGAAGCCGGCGTGCAGGAACATGCCGGTGGCCAGCCGCCAGCTCTCCCCGGCGAACACTTTTTCCCCGTACACGGCCCCGGCGGCTATAATGGCCTCGCGGCTTTTCAGCGCCCCCACGCTCAGCTCCCAGCCGAAGGCCAGCGCGTTGGCGGCTATCAGCGCGATGGCGAAGAACGGCGCCGCCGGCATCCCCTTCTCGAAATCTATCCTCGTCGGGTGGAACGGGTCCTCCGCCAGCATGTCGGCCGTTATTTTCTTCGCCTCCGCCATCAGCGCTTCTCCCCCGAGTCCAGCATCACGCCCAGCGCCAGGGCCAGCCGGCGGTCCAGCGAGCGCAGCGAATCTTCCGACACATCCAGCACGTAGCGGTCGAAGACGGTCATTTTGCGGTTGAACTCGCCCAGCAGCGCGCCGTCCAGGCCGAGGATGATGAAGTTGGTGCGCAGCAGGCCGAAGAAGCTCCCGAGGAAACGGCGCAGGATGGAGAGGATGATGGAATCCTCCTTGGCGATAAAAAGGCCAGCCCCGTCGGGGCTATGGCCGTACCAGCGCTTGCGCAGGATGTTGTGCAGGTACTTCTTCACCAGGCGGCCTACGGGTTTGCCTTCCGGGTCGGTCACCGTGTAATAGGCCGACAGGATCTGTATTTTATTTTCCTGGATCACCTGCAGCAGCACTTCGCCCTTGTTCTCGTCGCGGTACACGGTGACGTGCCGCTTTTTAGAAAGCGCCATGGAGACCAGCAGTATCACAAAAAGGCTGCCGAGCCCGGTCCAGAGCGACAGCGGGATCGTCAGGACCATCGGGGCGCTGTCCTTGAGCGCCACGAACAGGGAACCGGAAACGAAATAGTTCATTATCCCGGCGAAGATGCCCCCGAAGATGGCCAGGGTGTTGAGGAGCAGGTAGCGGGGCCGCTCCACGTACATCACCGCGCTGCCGTCCTCGGCGGCCACGGCGTATTTTTCATTTATGGCCAGGTGTTTCTGGTTCAGGAAGAACTTGTCGCGAGCGAAGGCGGGGTCCCCCTCCTGCTGACGCACCGGCGGGGCCGGGGGCAGGGCCGGCACGGCTATAGCCGCGCCGCATTTGGGGCAGGCCAGCTGGGAGCCGGCGTATTCGTCTTTAAGGGTGTAGGCGGAGCCGCAAGCGCAGGTCACGTTTATAGGCATGCGGCAATTCTACAATAATCCGCGGGGCCTGGGCGGCGGCGGGCTTGGGCAGGGAGAGGTAGAAAGCGCTGCCTTCGCCTTCGCGCGATTCGGCCCAGACCCGGCCTTTGTGGCGCAGGGCCACCTCGCGGGCGATGGAAAGGCCCAGCCCGGTACCGGTACGTTCCGCCGCTTTGGCGTTGCGCGCGCGGTAAAATTCTTCAAAGATGTGAGGCAGCTCGTCGGCCGGGACGCCCATGCCGGTGTCGGTGACGCGGATCAGCACCGAGGCGCCGGCGTCGCCGGCGCGCAGGTCCACGCTGCCTCCCTCCGGGGTGTACTTCACGGAGTTGGCCAGGAAGCCGGCTATCGTCTCCTCGATATAGATCTGCGAGCCGTGCAGCTGGTCCGCCTCAGGCGAGACGTGCCAGGTGAGCTTTATGTTCTTGGCCCTGGCCCGGGCCTCCACCAGCCCCACCGCGTTTTCGGCGGTCCTGCTCAGCGAGAAGGGGCCGGTCTCCATCTTCCGGCTGAGCTTTATGCGGGTGATCTCCAGCAGCGCCTTCACAAAAGTCATCAGCTTGCCGGTGCGCTCGTAGGACCGGCGGATCAGGCCCTCCTGCGCCGGCGGCACCGGCCCGGTAACCCCGTGCAGGACGGGGTCGAGGCAGGCCTGGATGGCGGCCAGGTGCTCCTTTACGTCGTGGGTGACGCGCAGCACGTAGTTGCTTTTTATCCGGTCCTTCTCCCGGAGCTGCTCGTTGGCCGCGCGCAGGCCGGCCATCAGCAGGAAGAGCAGCAGCGCGAAGACCGCCTGCAGGTAGCTGGCGCGCCGGCTGAGCAGCACGCTGGCGATGATCATGTGGAACACGAAGTAGTAGGAAAACGGGTTTTCCGCCCCGCCGGAGAGGTGCACCAGCGCGGTCAGGGCCAGCAGGTCCAGCGGGATCTGCGCGTTGGCCAGGCGGTTGAGCAGGCCGCGGCCACCAGGGCCGCGGAGCGGCGCGCGTCCCGGGGGGTGGTTTCAGCGTATGACGGCGTCATATTCGCTCCTCTCCCCCTCTATCTCGACCAGCAGCCGGTTAGGGATGCAGGCGATGGTTTCCCCGGCGGCGTGCGCCCAGCCGTGATGCACGCAGACTTTTGCCGGACAATTAGACTCCGAGATACGGACGCCTTTTCCAGGCGCCACCTCCACCGTGATGAGGCCGCTGGCCAGGCTGAAAACGCGCCTGGCCGCCCTGTCCAGCGGGAGCCTCGCCAGCACCCGGCCGCCGTGGCGCAGCACCGCCGAGGACGGAGCGGCGCCCGCGGCGCCCGTGGGGACGGTCAGCCAGAAGACGGACAAAAAAAGGACCGCGGCGCACAGAACGTAGTCCTGGAACCGGGCTTTCAGCATTTTTTCCGAGATATTATTCGTCATCCGGTCAATAGTTATTGGACTAACATTGTCCAATAATAGGCTTCCGGGTGTCAAGGTATTATTGGATACATATTGTCCGATTATAGGCAAAAAAAAGGGGCCCCTCGTCAGGGGCCCCGGCGCGCGGTCGGCCTGGGCTCAGAGCTGGGACAGCTTCCTGGACTCCAGCACCATCCGGACTATCTTGCCCAGGTCCTGCCAGACCACGTGGATCTTGCAGGATTTCAAAAAAGAACACGGCTCCTTGGTCTTGCTGCAGACTACCTTCATGACGGTCTCGCAGCCGCAGACGGCCTGCATGATGTTGTAGACGCTTATGCGGTCAGGGTCCTTGGCCAGCCGGAAGCCGCCTTTTTTCCCCTTTATGGACCTGACCAGGCCGCCTTTTATCATCTTCTGCAGTATCTTCGACAGGAAAGCGGAAGGGATCTTGGTGCCTTTGGAGACGTCGCCCAGGACGCAGGTCTCGCTCTTGCGGTCCTTAAGGTAGACCAGGCAGCGCACCGCGTAATCGGTTTCGAGATTGATTTGCATAATTAAATTATACCTGATTGTTGGAGCCTTTTTGCCTAATTGAACGGAGCCTCCGCCCTGCGCCTTATCTCCAGGGCCAGCCCGCGGAAGATCCAGAGATGCGCCGGGTACAGGGCGTACCAGTAGAGGCTGCCGAAGAGTCCGTGCGGCTCGAAATACGCCGTGAGCCGCAGCGTGGCCGCCGCTTCCCCCCGCGGCACGGCCTCGAACTGCAGCCAGCCCTTGCCGGGCAGCCGCATCTCGGCGCGCAGCAGCAGCAGCCGGTCCTGCATCACGCGCTCCACCCGCCAGGAGTCCAGAGCCTCGCCCTGGTGTATGGTGTCCGGGTGCCTGCGGCCCCTGCGCATCCCGATGCCGCCCACAAGCCTGTCCTGCAGGGCTTTAAGATACCAGAGCCACTGCCCGTACAGCCAGCCGCGGCGGCCGCCCAGGCCGGAGAAGACGCGGTACACCGCCGCCGCGGGAGCGCCGATATCGAGCACGTGGGCGTGGCTGATCATGCCTTCCCTGTCCTCGAAGGTGTAGGCCCTGGCGTAGGAGGGCGTGTAGGCGGCGGTCCAGGAGGTCTCCACCGCGTTCTCGCTGAGGCGGATCAGGGCGTACTTCACCGCCGTGGCGTAGTCCAGCGGCTTTATCTCCGGGAACAGCCTGGCGGCTTCCGCAGGGTCGCAGGTGACCTCGCAGCGCAGGCTTTCCAGCAGCGGCCGCGCGAAAATACGGGGGATAGGGGTTATCAGGCCGATCATGGAACTGCAAAAGCCCAGGTTCCAGCGGTGCAGGTCTATGAACCAGCGCCGCAGGCCGCGGATATCGGCATAGATATTCAGCAGGTCGCGGTAGCGGTGGCTGGTGGAACCGCCGATGTCTATGGTCCTGCCCGCGGTAGCCGGCTTGTCCAGGCAGCTCGTCAGGTACAGGAGCGCGTCCCTTACGGCCAGCGGCTGCGAGCGGCTGTCCAGGCAGCGGCAGGCGGGGATCACCGGCACCCGCTCTACCATATAGCGTATCATCTCGAAAGAAACGCTGCCGGAACCGACTATCATGGCGGCACGGAACTCGGTGACCGGGACGCCGGTGGAGCGCAGTATCTCGCCCACCTGGTGGCGCGAGGCGAGGTGCGGGGAGAGTTTGGAGCAGTTGCTGCCGGGACCGCCCAGGTAGATTATCCGCCTGCAGCCGGCCGCGGCGGCGGCCTTTGCGAAATTGGCGGCGGAAACGGCCTCCATATCCGCGAAACCGGGCACGTCCGCCATGGAATGGATCAGGTAATAGGCCGCGTCCGTTCCGGCCAGCGCTTCGGCCAGGCCTTCGTCCTTGTAAACGTCGCCTTTCAGGATCTCCACGCTCCCGGCCCAGGGCCGGCCGGCCAGCCTTTCGGGATGCCGGGCCAGGCAGCGCACCCTGCGGCCGCCCGAAAGCAGGCGCGGGATAAGCCTGCCGCCTATATAGCCGGTAGGGCCTGTAACCAGTATGGTTTTGACGGGCGTTTCTATCATAAAAAAGCCAGCGTCAATTATTATAGCAACTGCTTGCCCGCCCCCCCCCCGCTTTATTAGAATACCCATAGTACCCCAGGCTGTTCTTTTCGGGCAAAAATGTAAAGCACCGCGCCCGCTTGCGGCCGCATCCCTGGCGACATGTAAAGCACCAAGGAGAGATCATGACTTCACACAAGATCATTTGGACTGAAATAGACGAGGCCCCGGCGCTGGCGACCTACTCGCTGCTGCCGATAGTAAAGGCGTTCACCAAGGGCACGGGCGTAGCGGTGGAAACCGCCAACATCTCGCTGGCCGGCAGGATCATCGCCAACTTCCCGGAACACCTGACCCCGGAGCAGAAGCTGCCGGACTACCTGGCCCGGCTCGGCGAGCTGACGCATAATCCCGAGGCCAACATAATAAAACTTCCCAACATCAGCGCCTCCGTGCCCCAGCTGAAAGAAGCCGTAAGGGAGCTGCAGTTCCAGGGCTACAAGGTCCCGAATTACCCGGAGAACCCGCAGACCCCCGAGGAGAAGGCGATAAAGGAACGCTACGCCAAAGTGCTCGGCTCGGCCGTCAACCCGGTGCTGCGCGAGGGCAACTCGGACAGGCGCGCCCCGCTGTCCGTAAAGAATTTCGCCAGGAAGCACCCCCACAAGTTGGCCCCGTGGAGCCCTGACTGCAAAGCCCACGTCGCCCACATGGACGGCGGGGATTTCTACGGCAACGAGCAGTCCGTCTGCGTGGAGAACTCCGGCGAGCTGAAGATAGAGCTCGCCGCCGCCGACGGGAAGACCACCGTGCTCAAGAGCGGGGTCAAGGTTTCCGCGGGCGAAATAGTGGACGGCACCTTTATGAGCGCGCGCGCCCTGCGCCGCTTCTACGCCGAAAAGATGGACGAGGCGAAGGCCGAAGGCCTGCTGCTCTCCGTGCACCTCAAGGCCACCATGATGAAGGTCTCCGACCCCATCCTCTTCGGCCACGCCGTCACCGTGTTCTTCAAGGACGTCTTTGAGAAGCACGCTGAAACTTTCAAGACCCTGGGCGTGAACCCCAACATGGGCCTGGGCGACCTGCATAAGAAGCTCGAGGGCCTGCCGCACACCAAGCGGGCCGAGATAGAGGCCGACATAAAGGCCGTCTACGCCCGCCGCCCCGCGCTGGCCATGGTGGATTCCGCCAAGGGCATCACCAACCTGCACGTCCCCAGCGACATCATCATCGACGCCTCTATGCCGGTGGTAGTGCGCGACGGCGGCAAGATGTGGAACGCGGAAGGCAAGCTGGTAGAGACCAAGGCCCTGATCCCGGACCGCTGCTACGCCACCGTCTACAAGGCGATCATGGACGACTGCCGCGCCCACGGCGCCTTCGACCCGGCCACCATGGGCTCGGTGCCCAACGTCGGGCTGATGGCGCAGAAGGCCGAGGAGTACGGCTCGCACCCGACCACTTTTGAGATCCCCCAGGACGGCGTAGTGCGGGTTACCGCCGCCGACGGCAAGGTACTGATGGAACACAAGGTGGAAGCCGGCGATATCTGGCGGATGTCGCGCGTGAAGGACATCCCGGTGCAGGACTGGGTGAAACTCGCGGTAAAGCGCGCCAGGGCGACCGGCGCCCACGCCATCTTCTGGCTGGACAAGAGCCGCGCCCACGACAGCCAGGTGATCGCCAAGGTGGAGAAGTACTTAAAGGACCACGACACCGCCGGCCTGACCATAAAGATCCTGCCGCCGGTGGAAGCCATACGCTACTCCACGGAGCGCATCCGCAAGGGCCTCGACACCATCTCAGTGACCGGCAACGTGCTGCGCGACTATCTGACAGACCTGTTCCCGATCCTGGAGCTGGGCACCAGCGCCAAGATGCTCTCCGTCGTTCCGCTGCTCGCCGGCGGCGGCCTGTTCGAAACGGGCGCGGGCGGCTCGGCCCCCAAGCACGTGCAGCAGTTCCAGAAGGAGGGCTACCTGCGCTGGGATTCGCTGGGCGAGTTCTCCGCGCTGGGCGCGTCCCTGGAGCACCTGGGCAACATGTTCGGCAACGCCAAGGCACTGGTACTGGCCGAAACCCTGGACCAGGCCATAGCCAAGTTCCTCGACAACAACAAATCCCCGGCCCGCAAGGTGGGCGAGATAGACAACCGCGGCAGCCATTTCTACCTGGCCCTCTACTGGGCGCAGGCCCTGGCCGCGCAGGTGAAGGATATGGGGATGAAAACCCGCTTCGCCGAGGCCGCCAGGCAGTTGGAGGCTAACGAGGAGCGGATAAATAAGGAACTCACGGGCGCGCAGGGCCGGCCGGCGGATATGGGCGGCTACTACCACCCCGACCGCGTCAAGACGGCCAAAGCCATGCGCCCCAGCGGCGTTTTTAACGGCGTGATCGACGCGCTGCTGAAGGAACCGGAAGCCGTGGCGGCGTAAAGCCGGCGGGAGACAAGAAAAAAGCCCCCGGCAGCGGGGGCTTTTTTTTGCGCCCTGCGGCGCGGGTCAGACGGGCAGGATACTGCGTTCCTTGGCCCAATTCCGCAGAAAATCCACCGCCTCCGCCTTGATGACGGAGAGCGGGCGGGTGAGCTTGAGTTGTTCCAGCACGTGCCGCGAGGATATTTTTTCGTTCGCGCCGGAGGCGCTGTAGAGGGCCGAGAGGACGGCCTGCTCTATCTCGGCCCCGCTGAAGCCGCCGCAGGCCGCGGCCAGGCCGCGCACGTCGAACGCCGCCGGGTCTAGGCCGCGCTTTTCCAGGTGGATCTTCACTATGCCCTCGCGGTCGGGCGCGGCCGGCAGGTCGGCAAAGAAGATCTCGTCGAAGCGCCCCTTGCGCAGCAGTTCCGGCGGCAGGCCGTTGATGTCGTTGGAGGTGGCGGCGATGAAAGAGCGGTCCTTGCGCTCCTGCATCCAGGTCAGCATGGTGCCCAGCACGCGCTTGGACACGCCGCCGTCTATGTCGCCGGAGGAGGCCGCGAAGATCTTCTCTATCTCGTCCACCCAGAGGCAGACGGGGGACAGGCGCTCCACGGTGGCCAGGGCTTTGCGCAGGTTCTCCTCCGTCTCGCCGATATATTTGGAATAGAGGCGGGTAAGGTCCAGGCGGTAGAGCGGGATGCCCAGCTCCCCGGCGATCACCTTGGCCGCCAGCGACTTGCCGCAGCCCTGCACGCCCAGCAGCAGCAGGCCCTTGGGCGGCGGCAGCGGGCCCTCGCTGAAGAAAGCGTTCCGGCGGTCGTTCACCCAGCGCTTGAGGTTGTTGAACCCGGCGATGGAGGCCCTGTGCTCGGAGCCGAAATATTCCAGGATCCCCTCGCTGTCGAAGGCCTCTTTCTTGAACTTCTCTATCACGGCGATGTCGGCCGCGTTGAAGGCGGCATCCTTGAGCAGGCAGAGGTTCATGGCGTTGCGGATCTGCTGCAGCGAAAGCCCTTTCAGCGTCTTCACCACCCGCCGCAGGTTCTCCGGGGGCATGTCCAGGTGCAGCTGCGCGGACCGGAGCTTGAAATCGGCGATGATGCGGTTGATCTCGGCCAGGATCTGCCGCTCGTCGGGGTAGCCGCCCGAGATGCGGGCGGCCAGCGGGGCGATATCCGGCGGCAGCTTCACCTCGGCGCCGACCAGCACTACCGTGGTAGCCGTGCCCTTCACGCGGTTGAGCAGGTCCTTGAACAGGCGCGCCGCGGCGGCGTCGTTAAGGAACCGGTCGAAATCGGAGAGCACGAAGATGGCGCTGTGCGGGTCCTTTATCAGGTCGTTGGCGATGCGCAGCATGGCGGCCGGGTCGCCGGTCTTATAGAAGGAATTCTCGTTGCGGCCGATGCGCAGCCCGCCGGTGAGGGACCAGGTGTAATAGGTAAGGCTCTGCTGCTGCGCCACGTTAAAAAGCTGGCCGCCGACGTAATTTTCGTCGATGGTATCCACCAGCACCAGCGGGTAGCGCGATTTAATAAGGAGGGAGATCTCTTCTTCGAAATTCATTTAATGCGGAAGGAACTGCCAGCCCCCGGTCCCGGAACGCCGCGACAGCGGCTTAAAACTTGGTGCGCCCGGCAGGAATCGAACCTGCACTAGAAGCTTCGGAGGCTCCTGTGATATCCATTTCACCACGGGCGCGCACCAAAGCTATATTATAGCCAAATACACCCGCTTTTCAAATCTTCCCCTATAATACAGAAAGGCCGCCATACAAAGGCAGCCCGGAAACTGTTGTTACTCCCATATATCAGGAAAACATTTTTTCCTTATCAGGACTTCTTTTTCAACACAAAGCACCTACTTAACACCTTCATTTTATTTGTCTCGGGCCAACTTTTTCAAATATTCTTTGGCTTTCTTCGCCACTATCGGGTCTTTGTGTTTTCGGGCTTTCTCAAGCATGAATTTAACTTTATGCACGTAGTAATAATTCAGCGCTTTCAACACCTCTTCCTGGTTGTCGCTGTAGAACCATTCGTGGTTCTGGACATCAGGGTCAAGAGGTTTGGGAGGCGTTCCGGCTTTAACCAGTTCCTTCACCTTTTCCCACTCGTCCATAAAGCTATTATAGGCCTGTTCCAGTTCCGGATCCTGCAAGATCTCGAACTCCAGAGGAGGAAAGTCCCCAGCCTGGGAATTGGTTCCTCTACCAATCACATAGAAATAGTCGTCATGGTATTCCTGATAATGTTGCAACATCTTCTCGTACTGGCCAGCCTGTTCCCACAAATACATAGCCTCTCCAAATGGACGATACTCCCCTTGGGGAGCGGGCCAACATTCCCACGTAATTTTATGCCCGGCCCGTCGTTTACGGTCACAGTCATCCGACACCTTCCAGTCTTTGTAATAGTAATCGCCGGCTTTGCCGGGATTAGGCCCATGATAACAGGCGCCAATCAACCCATTTGTTACAACACCGACATCAGCAAACTCCCCAATTTTCCCCACTTTCCCCATGTCAATATCTGCATATTTCTTGCCAAGATTTGAAACAAGATAATCACATTCGACTTTTAAGACTTCAAGCTTTTTGGTAACTGATAGAACTCGGCCATTAATATCTGCCCCAACACTTGTTTCCGCAGCGGACACAAGAGAACAACAAGAGACAAGTAAACTTAGCAGGCAATGTGTTTTTTTCATAAGATTTTACTCATCGGCCCAAATGCAGCCACTCTGCAGATTGAATTACATACGGCAGTCCCAGACTTTGCTCTATTAGATGCGGCTTAAGTGTTGTCCAATCCATCCCCTCAAGTGGATCTGGAACCTTAACAACATTCTCACACCTCACTCTTGAAGCCCTTAACGGACCTTCCCTTTTGTAAAAGAATGTTTCCCGCAACTCCCGGCAATAGTTTAGGAGACAAAGCACGTTCTGTCAATAACGATATCGTTATAGGATAAATGGTTTTCATCAATGAAAACCGTTTACATAATTTAAGGAAAAACCGTCCCAGGCGCCCCAAAACTATATATGTTTTTTCGCCAGTTCCACCAGCTGTTTTTCAAAGGCCGGGATGTCGGCCGGCACTTCGCCGCCGCCCTGCGCGAAATCCTTGCGGCCGCCGCCGGAACCGTGCACTACCTCGGCCACGTGCTTGGCGATAGCCGAAGCGTCGGCCTTAACGTCGCCGGTATGGGTAATGATGAAAGCGAACTTGCCTTCCAGACGGGAATAGACGAACAGCAGGGTGGACTTCAGGTCCTTCTTTATCTCGTCCGAGATCCCGCGCAGGGCCTTCATCTCCACGGCGCCGGCGTCGCAGACCAGGAAGCTGGAGCCGGAGCCGTCTATGCCCTCGGTGAGGAACTTCCGGCCTTCCTTCGGCGCGGCGGCCTGGGAGGCCTTGGCCTTGCCGGATTTAAGCTCCTTGATATTCTCGAGCATCTGCTCCACGCGCAGCGGCAGTTCCTGCGGGGGCACGGCCAGGCGCGCGGCCAGGGTCTCCGCCACCTTGGCCAGGCTTGAGAGATAGGCTACCGCGGCCGGACCGGCCACGCCCTCTATGCGGCGCACGCCGCGCGAGACCGAGGAATCCTTGAGTATCTTTATCACCAGCAGCTCGCCGGTATGATCTATGTGCGTGCCGCCGCAGAGTTCCAGGCTGTAGCGGTCCCTGGCCGTCTCGAAACCGCCGCGGTTTATCAGGATGAAGCGCGCAGGGTCCCGGTACTTCTCCCCCAGCAGCGTGGTGGCGCCGAACTTGGCGGCGTCGGCCAGAGGGCGCTCGGCCTTGGAGACGCGGTAATCCTCGCGCACAGCGGCGTTGGCGATGTCCTCTATGCGGGCGAGTTCCTCCTTGGTGGGAGTTTTGGAGACCGTATAGTCGAAACGGAACCTGACCGGGTCCACCTCGGAACCGGCCTGGCGGGTAGTGTCGCCGAACACCTGCTTTAGCGCCGCGTTGATGACGTGGGTAGCAGTATGATTGCAGGCGGTGCGGTATCTGTCTCCGGAAACGCGGGCCGAGACCTTCATCCCGGTCTTCAGCCCGGCGTGGGCGCGGATCGCGTGGAAATAGACCTTCTCCACCGGCTTCTGCGTGTCGGTCACGGAGGCGAGCTCGGCGCCTTCGAAGACCAGGGAGCCGGTGTCGCCGGCCTGGCCGCCGGACTGCGCGTAGAACGGCGTGGCGTCCAGCACGGCGTAGCCTTCGGCGCCGGCGGGCAACTTCTCCACCATATGCCCTTTATCGTCTAGCAGGGAGAGCACGGCGGACTCGGTCTCGGTGGTCTCGTAGCCTTTAAAAACGGTGGCGGGGAGCTTTTCCTCGGCGGTCTGGAAAATAAAAGCATTCTTCTCGCCGGAATCCTTCCAGCCGGCCTTGGCCACGCTCTGTGCGGCCTTGCGTGCCTCGTTAAAGCCGTTCTCGTCCACCGGCACGCCTTTCTTGGCGGCCAGCTCGCGGGTCAGCTCGAACGGGAAGCCGTACGTCTCATAAAGGCTGAAGGCCTCTTTGCCGGGAATGCCGCCCGGATATTTTTCCTGCAGGTCAGAGAGGAACTTCTCGCCGGTCTCCAGGGTCTCGATGAAGCCCTGCTCCTCGAAGCGCAGCGTCTCGTTGATCTGCTTTGCGGCGGCTTCCACTTCGGGGTAGACGCCTTTGAAGATGGAGAATACGGCCGGGGTGAGCCGGTGCAGGAACGGGTCCCTGGCGCCCAGCATGCGGCCGTAGCGGCTGGCGCGGCGGATGAGGCGCCGCAGCACGTAGCCGCGGCCTTCGTTGGAGGGAATGATGCCCTCGGAGATGAGGAACGACGAGGCGCGCAGGTGCTCGGCGATGATGCGGTAGGCCGAAATGTTTTCCGGAGACGCCTGATAGTCCGCCTTGAGCAGGCCCTGGGCGCTCTCCACGATCGGGTAGAACAGCGAGGTCTCGAACGGGGACTCTTTGCCCTCGACGACGAAGGTCAGGCGCTCCAGGCCCATGCCGGTGTCGATGTTCTTCTTGGGCAGCGGGGCGTAAACGCCGCCGGGCTGCTTGTCGAACTGCGTGAAGACATGGTTCCAGATCTCGATATAGCGGTCGCAGGAGCAGGCGCCGGGGCCTTCGCAGCCGGGGTGGTCGTACTTCGCGCCGCGGTCCCAGTAGATCTCCGAGCAGGGGCCGGACGGGCCGGTGTCGCCCATGGCCCAGAAGTTATCTTTGTCGCCCAGCTCTATGATGTGGGAATGCATTTCCTTAGGCAGGATCGTTTCCCAGATGCCGCGGGCTTCGGCGTCGCGCGGGGCCACGCCGCCTTTGTAGATGGACGGGTAGAGCCGCTTGGGGTCCAGCCCCATGTCCTTCGTCAGGAATTCCCAGCCCCAGGCGATGGACTCTTTCTTGAAATAATCGCCGAAAGAGAAATTGCCCAGCATCTCGAAGAAGGTCAGATGGCGGATGGTTTTGCCGACGTTGTCTATGTCCGTGGTGCGGAAGCTTTTCTGGCAGGAGGCCGCGCGCTTCATGTCGGTCTTGAGGCCGAGGTAGTAGGGCTTGAACTGCACCATGCCGGCCGAGGTGAACAGCAGGCTGGGGTCGCCCTCGGGGATCAGCGGGCTGGATTTAACTACCGGGTGCCCCTGTTTGGCGAAAAAATCGAGAAAACCCTGGCGTATTTGATGGCTTTGCATAGCTGTACGTCGTCCTTTAGACCGCAAATTGATGGATAATTATACAATTTTGCCGCGCCGCCCCATAGGCCTGCGGTACGCAAAAGCGGCGCCCTATGCCAATAGGCCTTATAAAAATATATAATATAGGTTACCTAGAAAGCCCCATTAAACCCCGAAATTAAGCAGCGTACGGAGAACACAACTTGACCGCTTCAACGACAGGGACTAAAACGCAGCCTTTTCTATCTTATTCGCCTGAAGCGATGGCCGCCATCCAGGACCTGACGGCGCCTTTCTCCGCTGCCGGCTCGGATACCCTGTCCTTAACCCCCGGGCTCAAGCCCGGCGCCCCCGTAATACCCGCCTGCGCCCCGGAGAACCTGGGCGATCCCGCTTTTCTGCGGGCCCACGGGCTGGGCTACGCCTACGTGGGCGGCTCCATGGCCAACGGAATAAGCTCCACTGAATTAGCCGAGGCCCTGGGCCGGGCAGGCATGCTGGGTTTTTACGGCGCCGCCGGCCAGCCCATCGCTGAAGTTGAAAAGGCCATAGACCGCCTGCAGTCCGCCGCCTTGCCCAATTTCGGCTTCAATCTTATACACAGCCCCTCCGACCCGGCGCTGGAAGCGGCCCTGGTGGACCTGTACCTCAAGCGCGGCGTGCGCCTGGTGGAAGCCTCCGCTTTCATCGGCCTCACGCTGCCGCTCATCCGCTACCGCACCGCGGGCATACGCCGGAGCGCCGACGGCGGGATAGAAACCCCCAACCGCGTGATAGGCAAGATCTCCCGCACCGAAGTGGCGGCGCGCTTCTTCTCCCCGCCCGAGGAAAAATTCCTGAAGGAACTGGTCTCCCGCGGAGAACTTACCCCCGAGCAGGCGGAATTGGCCTCAAAAATACCCGTGGCCGAAGACGTGACCGCCGAGGCGGATTCGGGCGGCCATACCGACAACCGGCCGCTGGTGAACCTGCTGCCCACCATCATAGCCCTGCGCGACCGGCTGCAGGAGAAATTTAATTACGCCGTTCCCCCGCGCGTGGGCGCGGGCGGCGGCATCGCCACCCCCGAAGCGGCCGCGGCCGCCTTTATGATGGGCGCGGCCTACGTGGTGACCGGCTCCGTGAACCAGGCCTGTGTGGAATCCGGCACCACGGACCTGGTCCGGAAACTCCTCGCCGGGGCCGAGCAGGCCGACGTGGCCATGGCCGCGGCGGCCGACATGTTCGAGATGGGCGTGCGGGTGCAGATCCTCAAGCGCGGCACCATGTTCGCCATGCGCGCCAACAAACTTTACGACCTTTACCGCACCTGCGGGAGCTTCGAGGAAATACCGGCCGAGACCAAAACCGTCCTGGAGCGGGATTATTTCCGCGCCTCCTTCGACGAGGTCTGGCAGGGCACGCGCGCCTACTTCCTGCGCAAGGACCCCGCGCAGGCCGAGCGCGCCGAGCGGGAGCCGAAGCATAAACTGGCCCTCGTGTTCCGCTGGTATCTCAGCCAGTCCTCCCGCTGGCCGCTGGCCGGGGACGAAAGCCGCAAGCTCGACTACCAGATCTGGTGCGGCCCCGCCATGGGCGCCTTCAACGAATGGGCCAGGGGCTCTTTCCTGGAGAAACCGGAAGCCCACGACGCCGTTACCGTCGCCTGCAATTTACTCGCCGGGGCGGCCGCGCTTACGCGCCTGCACGCCCTGCGCTGCCAGGGCGTAGCGGCCGACAGCCGGCTGGCCCGCCAGGCCCCCCGCACCAGAGAGCAGCTGTCGGCGTTCTTTCGCAACTAGAAGCAGGGCCGAACGGCCGCCGGACCGCGTCCGGGAAACGAGGATACCATGAGCGTAAAAGAAAATTCCGTCCAGTCACCGGTGGCGATAGTCGGCATAGGCTGCCTGTTCCCCAAGGCGGAGAACGCCCGCCGGTTCTGGGCCAACATCAAGAACGGCGTGGACGCCATCACCGAAGTGCCGGCCTCCCACTGGCTGCCCGAAGACTATTACGACAAGAACCCCAAAAGCCCGGACCGCACCTACGCCCGCAAGGGCGGCTTCATCCTGCCCGTGGACTTCGACCCGTCGGAGTTCGGCCTGGCGCCCAACGCGCTGGAGGCCACCGACAGCGCCCAGCTGCTGGGCCTGCTGACGGCCAAGATGGCCCTGCAGGACGCGGGCTACGGCCCCGGCCGCGATTTCGACCGGAGCCGCGTCAGCGTGATCCTCGGCGTCACCGGCGCCCTGGAGCTGGTCATCCCCCTCGGCGCCCGCCTGGGCCACCCCAAGTGGCGCAAGGCCCTGTCGGAGTTCGGCATCACCGGCGCCGACGCCGAAGCCATAATTTCCCGCATGCAGGAGGATTACGTCCCGTGGCAGGAGAGCTCTTTCCCCGGCCTGCTCGGCAACGTGGTCAGCGGCCGCGTGGCCAACCGCTTTAACCTGGGCGGCACCAACTGCGTGGTGGACGCCGCCTGCGGCTCTTCGCTGGGCGCGGTGCATATGGCTTCCATGGAACTGGCCACCAGGCGCTCCACCATGGTGGTCACCGGCGGCGTGGACTGCTTCAACGATATCTTCATGTACATGTGCTTCAGCAAAACCCCGGCCCTGTCGGCCGACGGCAACGCCAAGCCCTTCGACGCCTCCGCCGACGGCACGGCCCTGGGCGAGGGCCTGGGCATGATGGTGATGAAGCGCCTGGACGACGCCGTTAAGGACGGCGACAGGATCTACGCGGTGCTTAAGGGCGTGGGCTCTTCCTCCGACGGCAAGGGCAAGGCCATCTACGCCCCCAGCGCCGAAGGCCAGGCCCGCGCGCTGCGCAACGCCTATTCCGTCACCGGCGTTTCCCCCGACACGGTGGAAATGGCGGAAGCGCACGGCACCGGCACCACCGTCGGCGACGGCGTGGAAGTGGACGCCCTCTCCGAGGTTTACCGCGACAGCCGTAAGGAAGGCACCTGGTGCGCCCTCGGCTCGGTCAAATCCATGATCGGCCACACCAAGGCCGCCGCGGGTTCGGCCGGCCTCATCAAGGCCGCCCTCTCGCTCTATAATAAGACCCTCCCGCCCACCATTAAAGTGACCGCGCCGGTAAAACAGCTGGCGGCCGGCACTACGCCCTTCTACCTCAACACGGAACTGCGCCCCTGGCTGCCCAAGAGCCACCCCCGCCGCGCGGCCGTGAGCGCGCTGGGTTTCGGCGGCGCCAATTTCCACGCCGTGCTGGAGGAATACTCCCCCGTTAAAGCCCAGCCCGACTGGGACGGCGAAGTGCAGATAGCCGCGCTATCCGGCCCCGACGCGGGAACGCTTAAGACCGAACTGGCCGGCTGGTCAGGCCTGCAGTGGAACGACCTGCGCGTTAAAGCCATGCGCTCCCGCGCGGCTTTCAAGGCCGACGCTCCCGCGCGCCTGACCTTCGTGCTGGAGAGGGACTCCGACTACAGTAAAGTCATAGCTTCCGCTCTCTCCAATCTCGCTTCGCAGCAGGCCGCCTCCTGGACCACCCCCGACGGCGTATTCTACGCCTCCGGCACGCCCGAAGGGCTGGCCGTGCTGTTCCCCGGCCAGGGCGCGCAGTACCCCGGCATGCAGCGCGATATAGTCTGCCGCTTTCCCTCGGCGTTGGATACACTGGCCGCGGCCGACAAGGCCTTCGGCGGCGATAAGCCGCTCTCCGACTTCATCTACCCCAGGTCCGCCTTCACCCCCGAGGCCAAACAGGCCCAGGCTGACGCCCTGCGCGACACCTCGGTGGCGCAGCCGGCGCTGGGCGCGGCCGGGCTGGGCGCCTGGCGCGTGCTGGCCGGCTTCGGCCTTAAGCCCGATGCTTTCGCCGGGCACAGCTACGGCGAACTGGCCGCTCTCTGCGCGGCCGGCGCCTTCGACGCCCCCTCGCTGTTCTCCCTTTCCAAACTGCGCGGCGCCCTGATGGCCGCCGGCACCGGCGACCGCGGGGGCATGCTGGCCGTGCAGGCCGGCCTCGCCGACGTGGAAAAAGTCATCAAGGAAGAAAACCTCGACCTTATCATAGCCAACAAGAACGCCCCGGCGCAGTTTGTGCTGTCCGGGCGCACAGAAGAGATAAAGCGGGCCGCCGAAGCCTGCGCACGGCGCGGTCTGAAGAGCACGCAGCTGCAGGTCTCGGCCGCTTTCCACAGCCCGCTGGTGGCCGGCGCGCAGAAAGAATTCGCCGCCGCGCTGGAAAAAGTTGAATTCAACAAGCCGGCTGCCGCCGTTTACGCCAACAAGACCGCCTACGCCTACCCGGAGAACCCCGGCAAGGCGCGCGAACTGCTGGCCTCGCAGCTGGCCTCGCCAGTGGAGTTCACGGCGATGATAGAAAAGATGTACGCCTCCGGGCTGCGCGTATTCCTGGAGGTGGGCCCCGGCTCGCGCCTGACCGGCCTGACCTCGGCTATTCTCGCGGGCCGGCAGCATACCGCCTTCGCCCTGGACGCCTCCGCCGGCAAACGCTCCGGCATAGCCGACGCCGCGCGCGCCCTGGCAAGGGTGGCCGCGCTGGGTTTCAAACTCGATCTCGCCGCCTGGGAGAACGGGGAGGCAGGCGTGAAGGACGTACTGGAAAACAAGATCTCCAAGCTGGCCGTTAAACTTACCGGCGCCAACTACCGCTCCCCCCGCCCCGCCGGCCATGGGTCCGCGCCGCGCAGGGTAGTAGCCACCCCGTCGTCCGCCCAAACAATCCCCGGAGCGCCAGCCCTGCAGCCTGCCCTGCAAGCCTACGCCTCCGACGCGCTGCGCGTTACGCAGGAGAGCATGGCCGCCCTGCAGAAGATGCAGGAGCAGACCGCTATCCTGCACGCCCGGTTCCTGGAAGGCCAGGAGGCCGCCCAGCGCTCCTTCCAATCGCTGCTGGACCAGCAGCAGCAGTTCTTCGGCGGCACGCCCGTAGCCCTGCCGAGCCCCGCGCCCCGCATGGCCGCGCCGGCGCCCGTACAGCTGCCCGTACCAGCTCCTGCCGCCCCTGCGCAGCCCGCCCCCGCCGCGGCAACCTCAGAGATCTCCCGGGTACTCCTGGAGATAGTTTCCTCCCAGACCGGCTACCCGGCAGAATCGCTAAACCAGGATATGGACATGGAGTCCGACCTTGGCATCGATTCCATCAAGCGCGTGGCCATTCTCTCCGAACTGCAGGAGAAACTCCCCTCCGCGCCCCGCATTACGCCCGAACAGCTCGGTTCCATCCGCACCCTGCGCCAGGTGGCCGCCCACCTCAGCGCCGGAATGCCCGCGGCCCCGGCGCAGCCCGCCCCGGCGGCTGCCGGTTCCGAAGTTTCCAAGGTGCTTCTCGAGATAGTCTCGGCCCAGACCGGTTACCCGGCCGAGTCTCTCAACCAGGACATGGACATGGAGTCCGACCTCGGCATCGACTCTATCAAGCGCGTGGCCATTCTCTCCGAACTGCAGGAGAAGCTGCCGTCCGCCCCCCGCATTACGCCCGAACAGCTCGGCTCCATCCGCACCCTGCGCCAGGTGGCCGCCCACCTCACCGCCGGAATGCCAGCGGCCCCCGCGCAGACCGCGCCCGCGCAGCCGGCCCCTGCGGCGGCGGGTTCCGAAATTTCCAGGGTACTCCTGGAGATAGTCTCGGCGCAGACCGGCTACCCGGCAGAATCGCTAAACCAGGATATGGACATGGAGTCCGACCTCGGCATCGACTCTATCAAGCGCGTGGCTATTCTTTCCGAACTGCAGGAAAGGCTGCCGTCCGCCCCGCGCATTACCCCGGAGCAGCTCGGCGCCATACGCACGCTGCGCCAGGTTGCGGCCCACCTCACGGCCGGCGCGGCGCCCGCGCCCGCCCCGGTCCCCGCTCCGGCGGCAGCAAAAACTTTCGAGAGCGAAATAGTCCGCGAGGTTTTAAAGACCGCCGAGCTGGACCTCTCCGCTCCCCGGCAGGCAGTAGCTCTCGACAAAAAACTCCCGATCTGGGTTACAGAGGACGGCTCGCCCTTGTCGGCGGCAATAGTTAAAAATCTCGTGGAACGCGGCTGCGCGGCAAGGACGGTTTCACTGGATGAAACAGCCGTGCCCGGCACCGGCCTGGCCGGCCTGGTTATAGTCGCCCCCGCGGTAAAGCTGGACAAGAAGGATCTATGGGACGGGACCTCGGAAGTTTTCCTGAAGAAAGCTTTCAGCCTGACCCGCGCCGCCGGCCCCGCCCTTAAGGCCGCCGCCAAAGCCTCCGGGGCCGTCCTGATGACGGTCTCCCGCCTGGACGGCGCCTTTGGCATCTCCGGGCTCAAGTCCGAACAGGACCCCGTTTTCGGCGGGCTGGCCGGCCTGGCCAAGACCGCCGGCCATGAGTGGCCCGAAGTTTCCTGCCGCGCGCTGGACGCCGCGGCCGACTGGACCCATACCGTCTCCGTGGCGCAGGCCGTGGCCGACGAGCTCTTCTGCAAGGGCCCGGCCGAATTGGGGCTTTCCGATACCGGCGCCAAGCTGGTGCTGCTGAGCCGCTCCGAACAGGCCAAGGGCGAGGATTTTCCCCTGGCCAAGGGCGACGTGGTGCTCATTACCGGCGGGGCTCGCGGCGTCACCGCCGAAGCCGCCGCCGCGCTGGCCGCCGCCTGCGGCGCCACCCTGGCCGTGCTGGGCCGCAGCCCGCTGCCTGCCGCCGAGGAAGGCTGGCTGGCCGCCTGCGCCTCCGAGAACGATATAAAGAAAGCCCTGCTGGCGCGCAACCCGGGCATGGCCCCCAAGGCGGCCGGCGAGCAGTGCCGCAAGGTCCTGGCCGCCCGCGAGATCCGCGCCCAGCTCAACCGCTTCGAAGCCGCCGGCTCACGCGCCGCCTACTACTCCGCCGACATCCGCGACGCCGCCTCCGTGGCTGAAGCGCTGGCCAAAGTTAAGAAGGACCTGGGCCCGGTGCGCGGCCTGGTGCACGGCGCCGGCGTACTGGCCGACAAGCTGCTGCAAGACAAGACCGACGAGCAGTTCAGCTCCGTGTTCGACACCAAGGTCACGGGCCTGCGCAACATCCTTTCCGCGCTGGACCTCTCCAAGCTTAAGGCGCTGGCGCTTTATTCCTCCTCCACCGCGCGCTTCGGCCGCACCGGCCAGTGCGATTACGCCATGGCCAACGAAGTGCTAAACAAGACGGCCCGCCTGCTGGCGCGCCGCCTGCCCGACTGCCGCGTGGCCTCTTTCAACTGGGGCCCATGGGACGGCGGCATGGTTAACGACGGGCTAAAGGCCCTTTTCGCCAAAGAAGGCGTGGGCGTGATAGGCCTGAAGGAAGGCGGCAGGTTCCTCGTCAACGAACTCTCGCTGCAGGGCGGCCCGGCGGAAGTAGTAGTGGTGGCCAGGCCTAAGACCGTTCCGGCCGTTACTCCGCCGGCCTCCGGCCAGGCGCTCGCGCGCGCTTTCGACTTCCCCGTCTCCGTGGCCGACAGCCCTTTCCTGCGCTCGCACGTCATCAACGGCAAAGCCGTGGTGCCGACGGCCGTGATAACGGAATGGCTGGCCCACGCCGCGCTGCACGGCAACCCGGGCCTGCTCTTCCACGGCTTCAACGGCCTCAAGATCTACAAGGGCATACTGCTCGACGGCGGAACGTACAAGATCTCCGCTATGGCCGGCAAGGCCTCCAAGGCTAACGGACTCTTCACCGTGCCGGCAGAACTGCGCGGCCCCAATGGCGAACTGCACGCCGGCGCCGAGATAGTGCTGGCCGCCGCGCTGCCCGCGGCCGCCGCCCCGGCGCCCGACTTCCCCATAAAGCCCTACCCGCGCGCCGCGGAGAAGGCCTACGGCGAGATCCTCTTCCACGGAGAGGACATGCGTTTTATCCGCTCGGTGGCCGGCGTTTCCGACAAAGGCATCGTGCTCGACGCCGCGGCCTCGCTGCCGCCGGCCTCCTGGATGCGCAGCCCGCTGCGCGACCGCTGGCTGGCCGACCCCGCCGCCCTCGACGCCGCCTTCCAGGGCATGATCCTCTGGACCTTCGAGAACTCCGGCGCCTGCTCGCTGCCTAACTCGGCCGCCGCCTACCGGCAGTTCGCGCAGTTCCCCAGGGGCGGCGTGCGGATCTCCGCGCGCGTGACCCGCAGCGCCGAACATTCCTGCACGGCCGACATAGATTTTACCGACGACAAAGGCAACCTTGTGGCCAGGCTGGAAGGCTACGACTCCACCGTGGACAAGGCCCTTAACGCCGCTTTCCGGAAGAAGGAGCTGAGCGCGACCGCTCTCTGATGAAAGAGACTCAGCCCATAGCTATAGTCGGCGCCGGCGGCATTTTCCCCGGCGCCCCCGACCTCCCGGCTTTCTGGTCCAACATAGCCGGCGGCATCTGCTCGTCCAAGGACGCGCCGGCCGGCCGCTGGATCTTGCCCGGCGGCGAAGCCTTTGACCCGCAGAAAGGCGCCCCGGACAAGGTCTACTCCCTCAAGGCCTGCTTCGTGGAGAATTTCCGCCTGGACGCCGGCGGGCTGGACCTGCGTGAAAACTTCATCGAAAAGCTTGACCCCGTTTTCCACCTGGCCCTGCACGCCGCCCGCCAGGCCTTCCTGGACGCCGGAGAAAAAAAGATCAACCGCGCCCGCACAGGCGTGATCATAGGCAACATAGTGCTGCCCACCGACGCCGTCTCCGCGCTGTCGCTGGAGACCCTGCTGCCGGATTTCGAAAGAGCCGTGCTCGGCAAACAGCTCACAAACCTGAAGGCCGGCACCGACCCGCTCAACCGCTACCCGGCCGGCCTGCCCGGCGCCGCCATCGCCCGCGCGCTCGGCCTCTCCGGCGGCAGCTTTACGCTGGACGCGGCCTGCGCCTCCTCTCTTTACGCCATAAAACTGGCCGTGGACGCCCTCCGGAGCGGCCGCGCCGACGCCATGCTGACCGGCGGCGTTTCCCGCCCGGCCAGCCTCTACACGCAGATGGGTTTCTCCCAGCTGCGCGCCCTTTCCCCTTCCGGCCGCCCCTCGCCTTTCGACGCCGCCGCCGACGGGCTGGTAGTGGGCGAAGGCGCCGGCATGTTCGTGCTCAAGCGCCTGGCCGACGCCGTGCGGAGCGGCGACAAAATTTACGGTTTAATAACCGGCATAGGCCTCTCCAACGACATAGGCGGCAGCCTGCTGGCCCCCAACACCGCCGGCCAGCTCTACGCCATGCGCTCCGCCTACCGCCAGTCCGGCCTTTCCCCTTCGCAGGTGGACTACATAGAGTGCCACGCCACCGGCACCCCCACCGGCGACCCGGTAGAGGTGGAAAGCCTCAAAACCCTCTGGGGCGAGCGCGGCTGGAGCGAGGGCCAGTGCGCCCTGGGTTCGGTAAAATCCAATATCGGCCACCTGCTCACCGCCGCCGGCTCGGCCGGCCTGATGAAGGTGCTGCTGGCCTTCCAGAACAAGACCCTGCCCCCGACCGCCAATTTCTCCAAACCCGGACCCAAGGTAAAACTTGCCGGTTCGCCTTTCCGCGTGACCAGCGAGGCCGCCGACTGGGCCCAGCGCGACGGGCGCACCCCGCGCCGCGCCGCCGTGAGCGCCTTCGGCTTCGGCGGCATCAACGCCCACGTGCTGGTGGAGGAATACTCAGGTTCCTACACCCCCGCCGTACGCCAGGCCCCGCCCGCGCCGCCGGCGCCGGTGGCCATAGTCGGCATGGAGGCCCGCTTCGGGGCTCTCGGCGGCCTGCGCCAGTTCCAGGAGGGAGTGCTCGGCACCTCGGCCGCGCCGACCGGCGACCTGCCGGGAGAGCGCCTGCGCGGCCTGCCCCCGGTCAAGAAAGGTTTCTACCTGCGCGAGGTCGGCGTCCCGGCCGACGCCTACCGCATCCCCCCGAAGGAACTTGAGGAGATGCTGCCGCAGCAGCTGCTGATGCTCGACACCGCCGCACGCGCCATAGCCGACGCCGGCGGGAAAGGCCTGGAGAACGCCGGGGTCTTTATCGGCCTCGGGCTGGACCTCAACACCACCAATTTCCATTTCCGCTGGGCCCTGGCCGACACCGCCCGCAAGTATGCCGCAGAAAAAGGCTGGAAGCTTTCGGAGAAAGAAGAGAGCGACCTGCTGTCGGCCCTGCGCGAAAAAGCCGGGCCGGCGCTCTCGGCCAACCGCACCATGGGCGCGCTCGGAGGCATTGTAGCCAGCCGCATAGCCCGGGAATTTCACGTCGGGGGACCCAGCTTCACCATCTCCAGCGGCGAGACCTCCGGCCTGCGCGCCCTCGAGGCCGCCGTGCGCGCCCTGCGCGCCGGAGAGCTGGATACCGCCCTGGTCGGCGCGGTATCTATCGACGGAGATCCCCGCGCCCTCAACGCCGCGGACGCCCTGCGGCCTTTCGCGCCGCAGGCCAAACCTTTCGACGCCGCCGCCTCCGGCACGGTGCAGGGCGAAGGCGCGGCCGCGCTGGTGCTCAAGCGCCTGGAAGACGCCGTGCGCGACGGAGACCGCGTCTACGCGGTCATCAAAGGCCTGGGCTTCGCCTCCGGCGGCGGCGTGGACAAACCCGCCCCCACCCCGCAGGCCTACGCCTCGGCGCTGCGCGAGGCCTACGCCGAAGCGCAGGTGGACCCTTCTACCATCGGCTACCTGGAAACCCACGGCAGCGGCATTCCCGCGGAGGACGCCGCCGAAGCCGAAGCCCTCACCGATTTCTACGGCGTCTCCGCCTCCCCGCTGCCCTGCGCCCTGGGGTCGGTGAAGCCGGTGATCGGCCACACGGGCCACGCCTGCGGCCTGGCCGGAGTGGTAAAGACCGCCCTGGCCCTCTACCAGGAGATCCTCCCGCCGCTGGACAAGGTTTCCCCGCTGGCCACGCTGGCGCGGGCTAAAAAAAGATTTCACATTCCCCCGGAGCCCCAGTACTGGCTGCGCAACCGGGCCGAAGGGCCGCGCCGCGCCGGCGTCAGCGCCCTGGGCCTGGACGGCAACTGCGCCCACGTAGTGCTGGAAGGCCTGGAACAGCCGGAAGGCGACCGCCCCCTGATAGAACGCCGCCAGCCGCTCGGCGCCAGGGCTGAAGCCCTTTTCGCGGTAGAGGACGACGACGCCCGCGGCCTGCTGGCCGGGCTGGAAGACCTGCGCGCCTGGCTGGCCCGGCAGGACCAGGGGGCCAACGTGGAGAAACTGGCGCGGGGCTGGTTCACTCACTCCGGGACGCGGCCCTCCAAGGCGAGGGCGATCGTGCTGCTGGCCCGGGACGCGGCAGAACTGCTCTCCCTTTGCGGAGAAGCCTCGGCCGCGCTGCGGCAAGAGCCGGAAAAACCGATCTTCAAAGACCGCGTCTATTATTCCCCCGCCGGCCTGGCCCGCAGGGAGAACCTCGCTTTCGTCTTCCCCGGCTCCGGCAACCAGTACATAGGCATGGGCCGCGCCCTCTGGACGCAGTGGCCCGAGATCGTCCGCCGGCTGGACGCCGAGAACGGCTATCTGCGCGCCCAGATGGTGCCGGAACTCTTCGCCCCTTGGCGCCTGACCTGGGAAACCGGCTGGCAGGCGGAAACCGAACTGCGCATAGTGGACGATTACAATTCCATGATCTTCGGCTCCGTGGCCCACGGCACGGCCGTCAGCGACCTGGTGCGCTCGCTGGGGGTGCAGCCGGCCTTCGTGATTGGCTACAGCCTCGGCGAGACCGCCGGGCTTTTTGCCACCCGCACCTGGACCGCGCGCGACGAGATGCTGCGCCGCATCAACGAGTCCAGCCTGTTCGTCAGCGACCTGGCCGGCCCCTGCGACGCCGTGCGCCGCTTCTGGAACCTGCCCAAGGACGAGAAAGCCGACTGGGTGCTGGGCGTGATCGACCGCCCGGCCGAAACGGTGCGCCTGGCCCTGAAAGGCGCCGAGCGCGCGGCGCTCCTCATCGTCAACGCCCCGCTGGAATGCGTGGTGGGCGGCTACCGCAAGGCCGTGGACTCCGTGGTGGAGGGCATGGGCTGCGTGTTCCTGCCGCTGCAGGGCGTGTCCACGGTGCACTTCGAAGCCGCCAAACTGGTGGAGAAACAATACCGGGACCTGCATCTCTTCCCCACCGCTCCCCCGCCCGGGATAAAATTTTACAGCGGGGCCTGGAAAAAGGCCTACGACGTGACCCGCGACAGCGCGGCCGACTCAATAGTGGCGCAGGCCGTGCACATCCTCGACTTCCCGTCGCTGGTGCGGCGCGCCTACGAGGACGGCGCCAGGGTTTTCGTGGAGCTGGGCCCGCAGGCTTCCTGCACGCGGATGATAGACAAGATCCTGGCTGGCCAGCCCCACGCGGCGCGGCCCGCCTGCGTGAAGAACCAGGACGGGGCCGGCACCATCCTGCGCCTGCTGGCGCGGCTGCTGGCCGAGCGGGCCCCGGTAGACCTGGCCGCCCTGTACGGCCTGGAATCCCGTTCCGCGGCGCACCAGGACGTTCCCAGGAAACGAAATTCTATCAAAGCCCGGCTTTCCGTTCCGGCCCCCGACGCCCTGACCTGGCGCCCCGCGGCCGCCGCGCCCGCCCCGCGGCCCCAGGCCATAGCCGCCGCGCCCGCGGCGCCGGCCCCCGCTCCCGCCCCGCAGGCGGCGCTCCCGCCGGCCGCCTTCGCCCCGCAGGCGCTGCCCCCGCAGCCAGTCCTTTCCGCGCAGGGGGGCCCGGCCTATCTTCAGAATTTCGCCGCGGCCAACGCGGCCAAGGCCAACGCCCACGAAATTTTCCTGCGGCTCTCTAAAAACTTCACCGAGCTGCAGTCGAGGAACATAGCCTTCCAGGGGACCCTGGCGCGGGCCCTGGGAGGTCAGCCCGGCGCGGTGCTCCCTATGCCGGTCGCGCACTCCCCCGTCCCTCCTGCGGCCCCGGCCATAAAGGTTTCCGGGGATTCCTCCCCGGAGAAAGTTTTCATGAACCGCGGGCAATGCATGGAATTCGCCGTAGGGTCCATCGCCAAGGTACTCGGGGAAAAATTCGCTCCCGCCGACACCTATCCCACCCGGGTGCGCCTGCCCGATGAACCGCTGATGCTGGTGGACCGGATCCTGAGCGTAAAGGGCGAGCCGGGCTCCATGACCTCCGGCAACGTGATCACCGAGCACGACATCCTCCCCGGCGCCTGGTACCTGGACTGCGGCCGCATCCCCACCTGCATAGCGGTGGAGGCCGGCCAGGCCGACCTGTTCCTGTGCGGCTACCTTGGCATAGACGACCGCACCAAGGGCAAGGCCATGTACCGCCTGCTCGACGCCGAGGTAACAGTGCACCGGGCCCTGCCGCTGCCCGGCCAGGTGATACACTACGACATCAATATCGAGCGCTTCGCTCAGAACGGCGACATCTGGCTTTTCTTCTTCAACTACGAAAGCACCGTGGACGGCGAGCCGTTCATCAGCATGAAAAAAGGCTGCGCCGGCTTCTTCACCCAGGAAGAACTGGCCAAGGGCAAGGGCGTGGTGCTGACGGCAGAGGAACTGGCCCCCGCGCCCGGCAAGGCCCCCGCCGGCTGGACGCCGCCCGCGCCTTTCGACAAGGAAACAGAATCTTATTCCGACGCGCAGCTGGACGCGCTGCGCTCCGGGCACTACGCCGACTGCTTCGGCCCGGCCTTCGCCGGCCTGCCGCTCGCAAAACCGGTGGGCCTGCCCGCCGGCAGGATGCGCCTGGTGGACCGCATACTTGAACTCTCCCCGCGCGGCGGCCGCTACGGCCTGGGCAGCGTGCAGGGCGAAATGGATATACACCCGGACGACTGGCACCTGGTCTGTCATTTTGTCGACGACCACGTGATGCCGGGCACGCTGATGTACGAATGCTGCCTGCACACCTTCAGGGTATTCCTGCTGCGCCTGGGCTGGACCGCCGAGGAGGGCTCCTGCTGGTACGAGCCGGTGCCCGGCGTCACCAGCCGCCTGGAATGCCGCGGCCAGGTGCTGGGCTCCACCAAAAAGGCGATGTACGAGATCGTGGTCAAGGAGATCGGCTACCAGGCCGACGGCACGCCCTACGCCATAGCCGAAGCTTTCATGTACGCCGACGGCAAGCGCATCATCCACATCCACAACATGTCCATCCGCATGGGCGGCGCCACGAAACAGGGCATAGAGTCCCTCTGGGCCGCGGCCGCGCAGCCGGCGCAGCCTGCCGGCCCGAGGCCGGCCCTCTTCGACAACGCCAGCATCAAGGCTTTCGCGACAGGCAAGCCCTCCGAGGCCTTCGGCGATAAATACCTGGTCTTCGACTCGCAGCGCGTTATTGCGCGCCTGCCCGGAGACCCCTACAAATTTCTGGACCGCGTGGTTAAGATCGCCAACTGCGCCCAGTGGGAACTCAAGGCCGGCGGCCAGATAGAAGCCGAATACGACGTGCCGCCCGGCGAATGGTATTTCAAGTCCGGCGCCCAGGGCTCCATGCCCTTCGCCGTGCTGCTGGAAGTGGCCCTGCAGCCCTGCGGCTGGCTGGCCGCCTACCTGGGCTCCGCCCTGACCAGCCCCACGGACCTGTCTTTCCGCAACCTCGGCGGCACCGCCGTGCAGTACGCCGAGGTCATGCCGGACGCCGGCATCCTCGTCACAAGAATCAAAATCACCAAAGTATCCCAGTCCGGCGGCATGATCATCCAGGACTACGACATGGAAGTCCTGTGTAAAGGCCGGACGGTCTACAAGGGCGTCACCCAGTTCGGCTTCTTCTCCAAGAAATCGCTCTCCGAGCAGCTCGGCGTGAGAGGCGCCGCCCGCCACGCGCCTTCCGTAACGGAAGCCGCCCACGCGCAGCCGCTAGCCCTCGGCGCGGCCCCGGGCCTCCCCGATGAAAAGCTCCTGATGCTGGACTCCGTGGACACCTATATCCCCTCCGGCGGCCCCAAAGCCCTCGGCTTCATCCGCGGCCTCAAGCGGGTAGACCCGGCCGAATGGTTCTTCAAGGCTCACTTCTACCAGGACCCCGTCTGCCCCGGCTCCCTCGGCCTCGAGTCCTTCATCAACCTGATGAAAGCCGCCGCCCTCAAACGCTGGCCCGGCCTGCCCGCCGGTTCCCGCTTCCAGTCCATGGCCCTCAACGCCAAACACCAGTGGATCTACCGCGGCCAAATTTCCCCCAAAAATAAAGAAGTCACAGTAGAGGCCTACATCACCGCCATAGACGACACCACCAGGACCCTCACAGCCGACGGCTTCCTGATCGTCGACGGCCTGGTCATCTACCAAATGAAAGATTTCTCGGTGAGATTGGTCTAGACGTTTTTGGTTTTTAAATGCCCCGCGGGCGGCGCGGGTACCGGATAAGCAAAACCCTGTCGGAGGCCGAGGCTTGCGTAAGCGCCGAGGCCGAGACGGGGAGTGGCGAGCACGGTGTGCGAGACCACGTTTTTGCGTTCCGGTACCCGCGGCGCCCAAGCGACAACGTGAGTGCTTTTTAATGAAATACAACAAAGTCTTCATCGACGCCATCGGTTATGAACTCGGGCCCAACGTGGTGACCTCCTCCGAACTGGAGAAACGCGTACAGCCAATGCTGGACGCCCTCCACATCCCCCAGGGCCAGCTCCAGGCCCTCACCGGCATCCGCGAGCGCCGCTGGTGGGACCCCGGCTTTCCCCTCTCCGAAGGCGCCGCCCGCGCCGGCCGCAAGGCCCTCGCCCACGCAGGCCTGCAGCCCGCTGACCTCGGCGCCCTCGTCTATGCCGGCGTCTGCCGCGAGCACAGCGAGCCCGCCACCGCCACCGCCGTAGCCGCCCTCCTCGGCACCGGCCCCCGGACCGCCGTCTACGACCTCTCCAACGCCTGCCTCGGCGTCCAGAACGGCATGCTCGACATCGCCAACCGCATAGAGCTCGGCCAGATCCGGGCCGGCCTGGTAGTCTCCTGCGAATCCTCCCGCGAGATCAACGACAGCATGATAGCCGAAATGCTCCGGGACAAAAGCTTCGAGAACTTCCGCCTCTCCATAGCCACCCTCACCGGCGGCTCCGGCGCCGTGGGCGTAGTCCTCACCGACGGGTCCTTCCCCGGCGCCCACCGGCGCCATAAACTGCTCGGCGGCACCTACCGAGCCGCCTGCGAGCACCACAAGCTCTGCGTCTGGCACCGCGATCACATGTTCACCGACGCCACCGCCGCCCTGAAGCACGGCACCGCGCTCGGCCGCGACACCTGGGCGAGCCTCCTGGCCGAACTCAACCTGCGCGCCGAAGACTTCAACAAGACCGTCTGCCACCAGGTCGGCTCCACCCACAGGAAGAGCATCCTCGAAGCCCTCGGCATCCCCGAAGAAAAAGATTTTCCCACCTTCGAATACCTCGGCAACATGGGCACCGCGGCGCTGCCAGCGGCCGCCGCCATAGCCGACGAGCGCGAATTCCTGCGGCCGGACGACACCGTGGCCTTCCTCGGCATCGGCAGCGGCCTCAACACCATCATGATGGGAGTAAAGTGGTAATGACAAACTACCTGCCCGACGGCGTCACCCCCGAGCTCTACCCTTTCACCGGGAAGTTCCTGACACTCAAGAACGGCCTGCGCCTGCATTACCTCGACGAAGGCGCCGGTAAGCCTGTGCTGATGCTGCACGGCAACCCGTCCTGGTCCTTCTATTACCGCAACCTGGCCCAGGCCCTGCGCGGCGCCAACAGGGTTATAGTGCCGGACCATATAGGCTGCGGCCTCTCGGACAAGCCCGGCGACGACCGTTACGATTACACTCTCCAGAGCCGGATAGAGGACGTGGAAGCCCTGCTGGGCAGCCTGGAGCTGAAAGAGAAAATTACGCTGGTGGTGCACGACTGGGGCGGCATGATAGGCCTGGCTGTCGCCGCACGCCGGCCCGAGCGCATAGAGCGGCTGGTGATACTAAATACCGGCGCCTTCTTCCTGCCCGACGGCAAGACCTTCCCCCCGCCCCTGCGCCTTTGCCGCACGCCCCTGGGCGCGCTGCTGATACGCGGCTTTAACGCCTTCGCGCGCGGCGCCGCCTGGGTAGGCTGCAAACGGCGCCGCATGCCCGCGGCCCTGCGCGCGGCCTACGCCGCCCCCTACAACAGCTGGGCCGACCGCATAGCCACCTTGCGCTTCGTAGAGGACATACCGCTGGTCCCCGGCGACAAAGCCTACTCCCTGGTGGACGAGACGCAGAAAAAGCTGGGGGCTTTCGCGAAGGTCCCGATGCTGATCTGCTGGGGCCTCAAGGATTTCGTCTTCGACTCTCATTTCCTGGCCGAGTGGCAGCGCAGGTTCCCGGCCGCCGAGGTTCACGCCTTCCCCGACTGCGGCCATTACATTCTCGAAGACGCCTCTGAGGAAGTTATCCCTCTCATAAAGAACTTCATCGCCAGGTAAACAATGGCAGAACCGGCAAACATCTCGGCGCTTATCGCCGCCCGCGCGGCCTCCATCCCAGACCGCCCCGCCGTCATAGACGGGAGCCGCACTATTTCTTTCAGGGAACTCGAGGCCGAGGTGGCGCTGCTGGCGGCCGGGCTCGCCCGCGCCGGCATAAAACCGGGCACGCGCGCCGCCCTGATGGTCACGCCCTCCATAGAATTCGTAGCCCTCACCTTCGCCCTGTACCGCGCCGGCGCCACAACCGTGCTGATAGACCCCGGCATTGGCCTGGCCGACATGAAGCGCTGCCTGGCCGAGGCCGCTCCCGAAGCTTTTGTCGGCATCCCGAAAGCCCACGCGGCCCGCCTGCTGCTGGGCTGGGCCAGGACCTCCCGGCTCAATATCACCGTCGGCCGCTCCTGGTTCCCGGGGAACCGCACCCTGGCGGACATAAGAGAGCTCGGCGCCGGCGCCCCCGCCCCGGACCCGCGCGCCACCCCCGCCGCCGCCTCCATCAACTTTACCTCCGGCAGCACCGGCGCGCCTAAAGGCGCGGTCTACACCCATGCCATGTTCGCCGCGCAGGCGGCTATGCTAAAGGACTATTTCGAGATAGAACCCGGTGCCTATTCGGTGCCCACCTTCCCGCTATTTGCCCTCTTCGACGTGGCGCTGGGACTCACCATCGTCCTCCCGCCCATGGATTTCACCCGGCCCGCCGCCGTGGACACGGCCATGCTCTCCGGCCTGATCAACAAATATAAAGCGGTGCAGCTATTCGGTTCACCGGCCTTGATAGACGCGCTGGGGCGCTATGGCGAGCGGAGCGGCGTCAGCCTTCCCTCTTTGGAGCGCGTCATCTCCTGCGGCGCGCCGGTCTCGGCCGCCGTCATCGCGCGCATCTCTAAAATGCTCCAGCCGGGCACGCCGGTATCCACCCCGTACGGCGCCACCGAGGCGCTGCCGGTGGCCTGCATCTCCGGAGAGGAGCTTGCCTCGCTTAAGCCGGGGCCCGGAGTCTGCGTGGGCGCCAACTGGCCGGGCGTAGAGACTTTCATCATCAAGATCTCGGACGAGCCCATCCCCGCCTGGTCCGACAGCCTTGTCCTGAAGGACGGCGAGATAGGCGAAATCGTGGTAAAAGGCCCCATAGTGTCGGCGGAATATTACGGCCGGCCGGAGAGCGACGCGCTGGCCAAGATCCGCGGAGCGGCCGGAGAACTTTATCACCGCATGGGCGACGCCGGCTGGCGGGACGCCGGCGGGCGCCTATGGTTCTGCGGGCGCAAGAGCCACCGCGTGACCACGGCGACAGGCACTCTTTTCACCATCCCCTGCGAAGCCGTCTTCAACGCCCATCCCTCGGTGCGGCGCAGCGCGCTGGTGGGCACGGGCCCGGCCGGGGCTCAAACCCCGGCGCTCTGCGTAGAACTTGAAAAGGGCACCGCTCCCGGCCCCGGGCTTACGGAAGAACTGCTGGCCCTCGGCGGAGCCAATGTGCTTACAAAAAACATAAAGACTATCCTTTACCACCCCGGCTTCCCGGTGGACATCCGCCACAACGCCAAGATCTCGCGCGAGAAGCTGGCGGCCTGGGCCGCGGCGAGGACGGGCACGAGATGAAAGCGCTCGTCACCGGCGGCGGCGGTTTCCTGGGCGGGGCCCTGGTGCGGCTGCTGCTCTCAAAAGGCGCCCAGGTGCGCGTGCTGGCTCGCGGCAGCTACCCGGAACTTAAAGCCCTGGGCGTGGACTGCGTGCAGGGCAGCGTGGCCGACGAGGACGCGGATATGCGGGCCTGCCTGGGGTGCGACACCGTTTTCCATGTCGCCGCCAAGGTCGGGATGTGGGGCCGCTACGAGGATTTTTACAACGCCAACGTGCTCGGCACGGCCAACCTGCTGGCGGCGGCCAAGGCCGCCGGGGCGGCCAGGTTCGTCTTCACCAGCACCCCCAGCGTGGTCTATCCCGGCGGCGGCCGCGACGTGAACGGCTGGGACGAGAGCGCCCCCTACCCGAAAAAATTCGACTCCTATTACGCCGAAACCAAGGCCCGCGCCGAGCGGCTGGTGCTGAAAGCCAATGCCACTCATTTCTCCACGGTCTCGCTCAGGCCCCACCTGGTCTGGGGCCCCGGCCGCGACCACATGATCGCCACCATAATAGAGCGCGGCAGGGCGGGCCGGCTGAAGCGCATAGGCGGCTTCAATAAACTCATAGACGTAACCTACATAGACGACGCGGCGCGCGCCCACTGGCTGGCCGCGGAGCGGCTTTGCCCCGGCGCGCCCTGCGCCGGCAAAGCCTATTTTATTTCGCAGGGCGACCCTCGCCCGAACTGGGACATAGTGAACATGATCCTGGCCGCCGCCGGAATCCCCCCGGTCACGAAGACCATGCCCTACGCCGCGGCGCGCGCGGCCGCCGCGGTGCTGGAAGCCGCCTGGCGTTTTGCCAGGCTCAAAACCGAGCCGCCGCTTACGACTTTCGTCCTGCAGCAGCTGACCACCGCGCACTGGTTCAATATTTCCGCCGCCCGCCGGGACCTGGGCTACGCCCCGGGGTTGACCATAGAGGAAGGCCTGCGCCGGCTGGGCGAGTGGCTCAAGCGCCCGCAGGGCTGACCTCCGCCGGGCTCTCCCGCGCGCCTTTAAAAGCAAAACCGCCGCTCCATTACGGAGTGGCGGTCTTTTTAGTCCCCCTCGCGGCGGCCCGTCAGCGCGGCACGCAGCGGAAAACCAGGTCGAAGCGCCAGTTCCTTTTAAAATCGGTAACTATGAACTGCTCCTCCAGCAGCGCCCGCCACTGGCCGGCGTCGTAGGAGACCAGGTGCTCGTGGTGCCACATGCGGCCTACCGTGGCGGACCAGACGCCCCAGATGAGGTTCCAGAGCGGGCTGTTATCCGGGGTGGTCATGATCAGGACGCCGCCTGGCTTGAGCACGCGCTTGATCTCTCCCAGCGCCGCCGGGACCTCGCGGATATGCTCCAGGATCTCCATCGCCGTCACGTTGTCCAGCTCGCCGTCTCCGAAAGGCAGGGCGGTGACGCTGCCCTGGCGGAACTCGTAGGGACCTTCGAGCCGCTTGAGGTCCAGGCCGACGGAGCCGGGGCGGCCCAGGAAGCGCAGGAAGGCCTGGTCTGGCAGGCTTTCGCAGGGCCTGCCGCAGCCTATGTCCAGGACTTTGCCCGGGGCCAGCAGGGCGATGACCTTGCGGTACCGGCCGGTATGAAAAGCGATGCGGAGGCGGCTTAAAGGCCCGGAGGTCTTTATGATGTCCGTAAAAGTTTCGGGGGCGGGGGTCTGGTCGTTTTGCAAGTTATTTCTCCGTACCGATAGTCCGTCCGCCAACCGCCCGCCGCAGGCCCAGCCGCAGCACGGTGTAGAGCGCCTTGGCGATCTCGTTGCGGGAGATCTTGGACGCGCCCATCTCCCGGTCTATGAACTTTATAGGGATCTCCCCCACCGAGAAGCCGCGCGCCTGGATCTCGCCGAGGATCTCGATAAGGAAAGAGTAGCCGTTGGAAAAAATAGAGTCCAGGTCCAGCGCCCGCAGCACCGGGGCGCTGTAGCAGCGGAAGCCCGCCGTGCAGTCCCCCGCCCTGAGGCCCAGGACCAGCCTGGCGAACAGGTTGGCCCCGCGGGAAAGTGCCCGCCTGTGCGCCGGGGAGTTGACCGCCATGCCGCCGCCGGCGTAGCGCGAGCCTATCACCAGGTCGAAGCTGCCCGCGGCCTCCAGCAGGGCCGGGATATACGCGGGGTCGTGGGACAGGTCGGCATCCATCGTGATGGCAAAATCGGCGCCCCGCTCCAGCGCGTACCTGAGCCCGGCTATATGCGCGGTCCCCAGCCCCAGCTTGCCCGGCCGGTGGATGACGCGCAGCCTGGGCTCGGCCGCGGCGAGCCCGTCCAGCAGCGCGCCCGTACCGTCCGGGGAATTGTCGTCCACCACCACCGCCTCTACGGGCACGGGGAGGGACAACACCTTCTTTACAAGGGAGCCTATGTTCTCTTTTTCGTTGTAGGTAGGTATTATTACGAAAACTTTCATCGGGGGCCGGTCCTGCGCGCTCTCACCCTCGCCACCCGTACATTTTATAAAAAATCGGCGGGGAGGAGTGAGAAGCGCGCGGAGAGCGCCCTTTAGAACAACCGGACGGCCAGCCAGTAGGAGCCGGCCGAGATGGCCGCGGCGGCAGGTATAGTGATGATCCAGGCCCAGACTATATTGCCGGCCACGCCCCACTTAACGGCGCGGGCGCCTTTGAGCGAACCTACGCCCACGATGGCGCCGGTTATGGTATGGGTGGTGCTTATCGGCACGCCTATGGCCGAGGCGCCGAACAGCACCAGCGAAGCCGCGCCCTCGGCGCAGAAACCGTCCACGGGGCGCAGCTTGGAGAGCTTATTGCCCATGGTCTTCACTATGCGCCAGCCGCCGGACATGGTGCCCAGCGCTATGGCCGCGTGGCAGGTCAGCACTACCCAGAGCGGCACGTGGAATTCCGTGCCCAGGTAGCCGGCGCTGAACAGCAGGCCGGCTATGATGCCCATGGTCTTCTGCGCGTCGTTGCCGCCGTGGCCCAGGCTGTAGGCCGCGGCCGACAGCAGCTGCCCCTTGCGGAACAGGTGGTCCACCCTGGCCGGCGTGGAACGCGAGGCCAGGTTGTAGACGATAACCCCGAGCAGCAGGCCCAGCAGCATGCCTACCACGGGCGAGATGACGATGAAGGCCAGCGTCTTTATGATGCCCTGCATCATCAGCGCCGAGGTGCCGGCCTTGACCAGCGCGGCGCCTATCAGGCCGCCCACCAGGGCGTGCGACGAACTGGAGGGAATGCCGAAATACCAGGTGATGATATTCCAGGAACAGGCCCCCATCAGCGTGCCGAAGATGATGTAGCTGTCCACCTGCGCTATGTCCACTATGCCCTTGCCGATCGTGCCGGCGACGTGCAGGCCGAAGAAGGCGAAGGCGATGAAGTTGAAGAAGGCGGCCCACATGACCGCGTACTTGGGCGACAGCACGCGGGTGGCCACGATGGTGGCTATCGAGTTGGCGGCGTCATGGAAGCCGTTGAGGAAGTCGAAGAACAGCGCCAGCCCGATCAGGAAGATTATCGCTATCAGCGTGCTATCCATGCTTCACCAGGATAGATTCGATGACTTTCGCCACGTGCTCGCATTTATCCAGCGTGCCTTCGGCCACTTCGTAGATCTCTTTCCACTTTATCACCATCATCGGGTCCTTCTCGGTCTCGAAGAGGTTGCTGATGGCCTTCTCCCTGACCGTGTCGCCCAGGTTCTCCAGGCGGTTGATCTCTATGCAGTAATCCTGCACGCGGCGCTGCCGCTTGGTGTCGGGCATATGCTTTACGGCGTTGGCGAGTGCTGCCGCGGCCTGGTCGATGAGGTCGATGAACTGGGCAAAGTACGGATCCGAGGGGCTGAGCTTGTAGAGCTTCATGCGGCCGGCCATGGCATTGAGCATGTCCAGCACGTCGTCGAGCTGGTTAGCCAGCGCGTAGATGTCCTCGCGGTCTATAGGGGTGATGAACGTGCGGTTGAGCATGTCCGTGATCTCGTGGGCCAGGGTGTCGCCCTCCTGCTCCAGCGCGTGGATCTTCTTCACCTCGTCCTCGTCCAGCCGCCCGTCCTTTATGGCGGTCTTGAAGAACTCGGCGGCCTTGGTCAGGTTCTCGGCCTGCAGGCTGAGGAAGTCGAAGAACTTCATCTCTTTAGGTACGAAATTTATGCTCATGGTTTTTTCTCCTTTTACGCTCTGGTATAGTGATAGTGTAGAAAAGGCCGGTCAAGGCCGTTTAAAGCCCGTGTAAATTCCGTGTAAAGCGAGGGGACGTTGATTCCTAATTCCTAATTGCTGACAGTTTCGCGGGGAGTTGTTGATAATTAGGAATTAGGAATCAACGTCCCCTATCAGAGTTCTTCGGGATGATGCCGCACCACCACGGCGGACACCATATAGATGATGTCCTCCGACATGCTGACGGCGTGATCGCAGACCCGCTCCAGGTGGCGGGCCGCCAGCAGCAGCGGCACGGCGCGGTCGGAGGTGGAGCCGTCCTTGACCATGTAGTCGTAGACCAGTTCCTTCTCCACCCGGCGCTTCAGTTCGTCCGCTTCGGAATCCGAAAGTATCACCTTTTTTGCCAAAGCGGTATCGCTGTTGACGAAAGCCTCTATGGCCTGGCCTGTCATGCGTTTGGCGGCATCGGAGAGCAGCGGGATATCCACCAGCGGCTTAAGCATGGGCTTGTCGGAAATCTCCAGCGCGCGCTGGGCCACGTCCACGGCCAGGTCGCCTATGCGCTCCAGTTCGGCGTTCAGTTTTATCGCGGTGGTGATAAAACGCAGGTCGCCGGCCATGGGCTGGTGCAGGGCTATCAGGTCCAGGCATTTGTCGTCTATGACCAGCTCCAGGCTGTCCATGCCCACGTCGGAATCTATGACCCGCTGGGCCGCGTCCTTGTCCCGGTTAGTCAGGGCCGCCACGGCCTGGGTGATGGCCGCCTGCGCCATGTCGGCCATCCGTACCAGGTCGCCCTTGAGCTGTTTCAGTTCCTCGTCGAAATGTCTGTGCATGGCGTCTCCTTAACCGAACCTGCCCGTTATATAGTCCTCGGTGCGCCTGTCGCGCGGGGCTTTGAAGATATTGTCGGTGCGCCCTTCCTCTATCAGGTCGCCCATCAGGAAGAAGGCCGTCCGGTCGGACACGCGCGCCGCCTGCTGCATGTTATGCGTGACTATGACTATCGTATATTCCTTCTTGAGTTCGAGGATAAGTTCCTCTATCTTGCCGGTGGAGATGGGGTCGAGGCTGGCGCAGGGTTCGTCGAAGAGTATCACCTCGGGCGAAACGGCCAGGGCCCGGGCTATGCACAACCGCTGCTGCTGCCCGCCGGACAGGCCCAGCGCGCTGTCCTTCAGGCGGTCTTTTATCTCCCCCCAGAGGGCCGCTTTCTTAAGAGAGTCCACGACCGTCGCTTCGATAACCTGCCGGTCGGTCACGCCGTTGACCTCCAGGCCGTAGGCGACGTTCTCGAAGACGGTCTTGGGGAACGGGTTGGGCTTCTGGAACACCATCCCCACCCGCTTGCGCAGCTCGGCCGGGTCGCAGGCCGGGGACAGGATATCCAACCCGTCGAGCAGGATCTCCCCCTCCAGCCGCGTGCCCGGCACCAGCTCGTGCATGCGGTTGAGCAGGCGGATGAAAGTGGACTTGCCGCAGCCGGAAGGCCCGATGATGGCCGTCACCCGGCGCTGCGCGAAGGAGATGTTTATATTGTTCAGCGCCCGCTTGGCGCCGTAGTAAAAATTCACGCCCCGCGAGATTATCTTGGGTTCCGTCCCGAACAGGTCGGCCTCGCCCAGGGAATTCTTGTTTACGCCCACCGGGCCTTTCACCAGCGCCGGGTGGAAGTTCTCCAGCCCCATCTGTTTGTCGTAATCCACCAGCGTATCATGCATGGTAAGCCTTCCTTTGACGCTGGCGCAGCCAGATGGCCAGCATCGACACCGACAGTACCAGCCCCAGCAGCAGCAGGCTGGAGGCGTAGGCTATGCGCGTCTGCTCTTCGGGGTGCGTGCCCTCGGTCATCAGCGCGTAAATATGATAAGGCAGGGCCATCACTTCGGAGAATACGGAATCCGGGTAGCCCTTCAGGTAGAAGGCCGCGGCCGTGAACAGGATGGGGGCGGTCTCGCCGGCCACCCGGCCCACGCTGAGTATCACCCCGGTCAGGATGCCGGGCAGGGCCGCCGGCAGCACCACCTTGCGGATGGTCTCCCACTGCGTGGCCCCCAGCGCCAGAGAAGCCTCGCGGATGGACTGCGGCACCGCCACGAGGGCTTCCTGCGAGGCGGAGATGATGACCGGCAGGGCCAGTATGCCCAGCGTCAGCGAGCCGGACAGTATAGAAACGCCGAAGCCCATATACTTGACGAAGACCGTCAGACCGAACAGCCCGAACACCACGGACGGCACGCCGGCCAGGTTATTGATGCTGATGCGAAGCACGTTCACGATCCAACCCTTCGGGGAATATTCCGTGAGGTACACCGCGCAGGCCACGCCCAGCGGCAGGGCGAAGAGTATGGCCCCGAGCGTCAGGTAGAGGGTGCCCACTATGGCCGGCGCCACGCCGCCGGCGGTCATGGAATCGCGCGGGGCCTGCGTCAGGAACGCCCAGTTTATCGCGCCCAGGCCCTTTACTCCGATAAAGAAAAGGATGGTCCCGAGGAACAGGATATTCGCTCCCATGCAGGCGCCGAGTGCGGCAAAGCCTATCTTCTGCGCTATCGATTTTCTTTTCATCTGGCCTGCCCCAGCTTAAGCCTGTACCTGCGGCTGATCAGTTCTGCCGCCACATTGAAAGCGAAAGTGATGAGGAAAAGTATCAGGGCGATGGCGAACAAGGCGTGGTAATGATCGCTGCCTACCGGGGCCTCGCCCATTTCCGCGGCTATGGCCGCCGTCATAGGGCGCACCGGGTCGAAGATGGATTCGGGAATGATGGCCGAACCGCCGGCCACCATCAGCACCGTCATCGTCTCTCCGATAGCGCGGCTCATGCCGAGGATGACCGCGGTGGAGATGCCTGAACCCGCCGCCGGGATAATTACCTTGGTCAGCGTCTGCCAGCGGTCCGCGCCTACGGCGAAGGAGGCCTCGCGGAAGGAGCGCGGCACGTAGCTCAGCGCGTCCTCGGCTATGCTGGCCACCGTGGGCGTGGCCATGACGCCCAGGATAAGGCTGGTGGTGAAAGCGGTGAGGCCTATGGGCAGGTCCAGCGCGGTCTGCAGGAAGGGCGCCAGCACTACCATGCCGAAGAAGCCGTAAACGATGGAGGGGACGGACGCCAGGATCTCTATCACCGGTTTCAGCACCGCGCGCTGTTTATTGCCCGCCAGTTCGTGCAGGTAGAGGGCGCTGCCCACGCCCAGCGGCACGCAGATAACCAGCGCGCCCGCGGTCACCCAGAGCGAGGCGACTATCAGCGGCAGGATGCCGAACTCCGGCGGTTCCGCCGTGGGATACCAGCTAGTCCCCAGCAGGAACGCGGACGGGCTGACGGTCTTGAAGATAGGCAGCGCTTCCTTGAACAGCACCAGGATGATACCGACGAGGAAAGCCAGCGAGGAAAAGGCCACCGCCGTGAACAGGTACTTTATAAAGCGTTCTTTTCTCCGGTTCATCGCCTATAGTATAGAAAGACCCGGTCAAGCCGGTTTAAAGAAGGTGTAAAATCCGGGTAAATCCGAAGGGCGGGCAAAAACAAAGGGCCCCGCCTGTAACGGCGGGGCCCTTTTTCAGTCTGCGGCTGCCTAGATTACCAGAGATTGATATCCAGCTGCACCGTATAGGTATTGGCGCCGGCTATCTTGTCGTTGTTATAGACGTCATAGCCGAAGATCACGCTGGTATTGGGAGAGAAGGCCCAGGACAGGCCAAAGCTCAGCGCGCCCAGCGCGGAATCCCCGCCCTGGTAATCCACCGCGGCCCACAGCTTGTCGGACACTTCGCTGATGGTGCGGTCCCAGCTCAGGAGCACGCCGGTATTTTCCTTGCCGCCGTTCTCGTCCAGCAGCACTTTGTCGTTGCCGGCGAAGTAGCCGGCGGAAAAGCGGCCGAGCTTACCCACGTTCTTGGCCGCAAGGCCGTAAACGATGTTCTGGTCCGTCACATCCTTCTTGGTGCCGAAGTTGTAGCCGCCCAGCGCGAAAGCGGGGCTGCCGGCGAAAGCGGCGCCTTCGGGAGAACCGACCTTGGCATGCAGATAAAGCGGGTCGCTGTCGGCGGCCAGGCCGGCGCGCATCAGGTCAAAGCCGACTTCGGCCTGCACCTTCTCGTAGGGCAGCACACCAATGGTGGGGCCGATAACAAGCAGCGGGGCTTTCCAGGTGCCGGCCGTTTCCTGTTCGGACGATACGTAGTTGTCTACGTTGAGATGCACGCTCTTGTACTTCTGTATGTCGGTGGAAGGGATCCAGACCTGCGTGGACGGGGTGGCGTTGGCGGCCAGCGGGGCCAGGCAGAGTACTGCGACTGCTATGAATTTTATGATTTTCATGTTGTCTCCTTGGTATTGCAAAAAGCCCGCCCGGGGCTTCCCGGGCGGGCGTTCAAGCATAACTTAATGCAGGTAGGCGGTCTCGCCGTGCTGCACTTCGTCCATGCCGGTCTCTTCCTCTTTTCCGGTGGTCTTCACCGGGGTGAATACGTTGATGAGGTGAAGCGCCGCGTAGGAGAAGACAAAGGCGTACAGCGCGGTGCAGAACACCGCCGCCACCTGCTTGCCGAAGAACTCGGCGCCGCCGTGCCAGAGGCCGTTGGCCCCCGCGGCGTTGACCGCCGTGGTGCCGAACACGCCGAGCAGGATCACGCCCAGCACGCCGCCCACGCCGTGCACGCCCCAAACGTCCAGCGCGTCGTCCCAGCCCAGCTTATTCTTAAGATGGACGGCCAGGTAGCAGACCAGGCTGGCCATGATGCCGATGAATACCGCCGCCTTGGTGGTGACGAAACCGGCCCCCGGGGTGATGGTGGCCAGACCCGCTATGGAGCCGGTCAGCAGCCCCAGGAACTTGGGCTTGCCCTCGAAGAACCAGGAGACGAACAGCCAGGTGACGGCCGCGAAAGAGGCCGCGATGTCGGTATTCACGAAGGCGAGCACCGTGACCGCGTCCACCTTAAGCTCGGAGCCGGCGTTGAAGCCGTACCACCCGAACCAGAGGAGGCCCGTGCCCAGCGCCACCAGCGGTATGCTGTGCGCCGCGTCGGTCACCTTGCGCTTGCCCACGAAGAACACCGAGGCCAGCGCCGCGAAGCCGGCCGTAGCGTGCACCACTATGCCGCCGGCGAAGTCCAGCACGCCCCACTTGGCCATCAGGCCGCCGCCCCACACCATGTGGACGAGAGGGAAGTACACGAAGATCAGCCAGAGCACCAGGAACACCAGGTAGGCTTTGAAGTTGATGCGGTTGGTGAACGCGCCGGTGATGAGCGCCGGGGTGATCTGGGCGAACATCATCTGGTAGGCGAAGAACACCAGGAGCGGGATGCTGCTGGAACCCGCGAAGACGGTGTTAAGGTCCACACCGCGCAGGAAGGCCATATCGAGGTTGCCTATGATGGCGCCCTCGCCGCCCGAGAAGCACAGCGAGTAGCCGAAAGCGTACCACAGCACCGTGGTAATGCCCAGCGAAACAAAACTCTGCATCATGATGGCCAGCACGCTCTTGCGGCCGACAAGCCCGCCGTAGAAGAAGGCGAGGCCGGGGGTCATGAGCATGACGAGGCTGGTCGACACGAGCATGAACCCGGTATTTCCGGTATCGAACATAGTATTCCTCCGTTATTGGGTGCGCGCTGACGGCCGCGCTATATCCAATTATAGGGATTGCCGGAAGATCGAGATATCAGGGATTCCCTGAGAGTACGGGTAGAAAAACCTTATATGCCGTCCGTCACCCCGGCGAAAGCCGGGGTCCAGCGGCAAACATGGAGAAATGGATTCCGGCTTTCGCCGGAATGACGAGGGACGGCGCTACAGGCTTACCAGGCCTTCCTTGACGGCGTAGCGGGTAAGGCCGGCTATGCTGGAGATGCCCAGCTTCTCCATGATCTTCTTGCGGTGGGTCTCCACGGTCTTTACGCTGAGGGCCAGTTTGTGCGAGATCTCCTTGGTGCGCAGGCCTTCGGCCAGCAGCTGCAGCACCTCGCGCTCGCGGGAGGAAAGTATGGAGAAGGGGCTACGCGGGTCCCCGGCCGGGCCTTTAATGTAGTCGCTCAGCACTATACTGGTTATGCCGGCGCTCAGGAAGAACCGGCCGCAGCTGACGGCCTTGATGGCGTCCATCAGCTCCTCGAACGCGGAATCCTTAAGCAGGTAGGCGCGCGCGCCGGCCTTGAAGATCTCGGTGACGTACTTGCGGTCGTTATGCATGGAGAGCGCTATCACCCGCGCGGATTTTTTCACCTTGGCCAGCTTGCGCGCCGCCTCTATACCGTTCAAGCCCGGCATGGAGATATCCATGATGACGATGTCGGGAGAAAGTTCGCGCGTCAGCTTAACGGCCTCTATGCCATCGCGGGCGCCGCCCACCACTTTAACTCCTGGCTGCCCCTCCAGCAGGGCGCGCAGGCCTTCGCGGAAGATCTTATGGTCGTCGCAGATCAGGATTTTCTTTTCCATGTGGTTTGCCTTTGCCCAGCGGGGCGGTTATAACGGCCAGCGTCCCGGCTCCCGGCCCGGTGCTCAGGCGGAACGAGCCGCCCAGGTGCGAGACCTTTTCCCGGATGGAGAACAGGCCGAAGCCCCGGCGGTCGGTGCCGTAGCCGGCGGCGGCCCCGGCGGTAAAGCCGCGGCCGTTGTCGCGCACGGTGACGGCTATCTTGCCGGCGGCGCGGCGCACGCGCACCCGCACCTCGGTCGCCTTGGCATGCTTTACCGCGTTCATCACCAGCTCGCGCACGGCCTTGAAGATCAGCACGCTGGTCTCGGTGGGCAGCGGTTTATTCTTGCCGTCGCCGCTGAAATCCACCCGCAGGCCGTGGCGTTTGCGCGTATCCTCGGCCAGGCGCTCCAGGGCGCTCTCCAGCCCCAGCTCGTAAAGTATCGGGGACGCCAGCTGGAAGGTGAGACTGCGCGTGGCCAGGATGGCCTCGTCGATAAAAGAGGAAAGGTCTTTAATGCCCCCGGCAGCCTCCGGCGCCGCGCAGAAACCGCGCAGCGCGCCGGCCTTCATCTTGGCCATGGCCAGGGTCTGGCCTATCACATCGTGCAGGTCGGTGGCTATCTCGCGGCGCTCGCGTTCTTCCGTGAGGATCAGTTCGGCGGACAGGCCGCGCAACTTTTCCTGGTAGGAGAGTATCTCTTTTTGACGAAGCTCGCGCTCCTTCACCTCGGTTTTAAGCGCGGCGTTAAGTTTCTCAAGCTCGGCGGTACGCTCCCTCACGCGGCGCTCCAGGTCGCTATGCGCGTCCAGCAGCGCCTGGGACGCGAGTTTGCGCTCGAAGTAGGCCCGCAGCATGTCAGCCAGCGAATTGATGAGGTTTCGCTCCTCGGCCAGGAACGGCCCTTCGGCTTCGGCCGGCATTTTTTTAAGGTAATAAACCTCTATGCGGCCGGCCAAGGCCGGGCTGATGCGGAAATCACAGGCCTGCAGCCAGCGCGTGCGCCGGAAAGCCAGTGTGCGGCTCTCGCAATTCCCAACTATCACCCTCCCGGCCGTAACCTCCGGGTACTGCCAGGCCGGCGGGATGAGCTTTACCACCCTGTCCAGCACTTCCCTGGCCGAAAGGCCGTCGTTCTGGAGAATGCAGACCGTGGAATGGAGCGCCGTCAATTCTTTGACGCGTTCGCGCAGCGCGTGGATAACCTCGTTCCTGGGGACCTGCGGGTGGAGGGCATGGATGGCCTGGGAAGGCTTCAGCAGTTTGTTGCGGATCTTACGGGCCGGTGACATAAACGTCAGTCTACAAAATATCCCCCCCCGGGCCAAAAGAAAGGCCGGCTGGCAGCCGGCCTTTCACCCCGCAAAACCGCAGCGCTACTTCAGCCCGACGAAACCCTCCTCGGAAACTATCTTCTGGCCTTCGGGGCCTTTCAGGAAGTCCAGGAACTTCTTTACCATGCCCTGCGGGACGCCGTTGGTGTACATGAACAGCGGCCGGGAGATGGCGTACTTGTTGCGCAGCACCGAGTTCTTGTCGGGCATCACGCCGTCCACGGCTATGGCCTTTACCGCGTCCGTAACGTAGCCCAGGCCCACGTAGCCTATGGCGCCGGGAGTGCGGGCCACTATGGAGGCGATGCCCTGGTTGGAGGCCTGCATGATGGCGTCCGGGCGCACCTTCTTCTTGTCGAGCACCAGTTCGCTGAAGGCCTCGAAGGTACCGCTGGCGCTGTCGCGCGAGATGACCACCACCCGCAGGTCGGGGCCGCCGATCTCCTTCCAGTTCTTCACGCGGGTGGTGTAGAGCTGCTTTATCTGCGCGCGGGTCAGGCCCTTCAGCGGGTTGGACGGGTGCAGGATATGCGAGATGCCGTCCATGGCTATGATGTGGGCCTTCAGGTCGCGCCCTTTCTTGGCGGCCTTCTCCAGCTCGGAGGGCTTTACGGCCCGGGAGGCGTCGGCTATGTCGCAGGTGCCGTCTATGATAGAGGCTATGCCCACGCCCGAGCCGCCGCCGCGCACCGAAAGGTCCGCGTCGGGGTTCTGCTTCATGAAGACTTCGGCGGCCCGCTGCGCTATGGGCAGCACCGTGGTGGAGCCTTCCAGCACTATCTTGCCGGCGCTGGCCTGGGCGGCCAGGCCGAGCAGCATGACGATGGTTATTATTTTTTTCATTTTATTCTCCTAATTATGTTCTTTAGAATTTCAGGTTGATGTCGGCCTGGAACAGCTTTTCGTTTTTCAGACCCCCGGCTATGGGCTGCGTCTGGTAGTAGTCCAGGTCCAGGGCGAAGGAACGCAGCAGGCCCAGCGTCAGCAGCACCTCGTGGCCCTGCGCGTTGGTGGAGCCGCCGTAGAAGTCGGAGTCCGGGTAATTGTCCAGCCAGGCGTCGGCCTCCAGCCTGCGGTAGCTGTAGCGCAGCTGCCACTGCCCGGCGTCCGACACCTTGCGCTGGCCGAGCTTGAAGCCCGCCAGCCAACCCTCGGACGCCCTGCCGTGGTCGAGCGACTTTATATAGTTGCCGAACACGCCGGCATAGGTAAGGTTGTAACCCAGCAGGGAAGTGACCAGCGGCACGCTGACCGGGTCCAGGATATTGGCGTTGAATTCCAGCTCGGGGCTGAAGGCGCCGTAGTTATACTTGTACTCGCCGCTCACCAGGGTATTGGCTTTCTGGTAGCCGTCAGTGGTGGAAGGGCGGTGCGCCAGCTCCGAAGAGTGCTCTATATTGTTGAACGCGTACACGGCGGCCCCGGCCTTCATATCATAGACGCCGTCGTTGTCATGCCAGATCACTCCGGGCTGGGCAAAGAGCAGATACGGGTCCTTGGGATCCGAGGAAGATTCTGACAGGACCATGAAGCCCGCGTTGCCGAAGATGTCCCAGTTATAGTTCACCGGCAGGCTGACGCGGGCGCTGAGGCCTTCCATGTTAACGTCGCTGTCCCACAGCAGGTCGCTGGTGAGCCAGAGCGGGTTCTTGGTGCGGCCGGCCGTTAAGGCCAAATTGTCGCTGGCGTTATATTCCGCGAAGACATAGTCTATCCACAGGCTCTTCTTGCCGTTGTTGTCACCGAAGGTCTGGTTGGTGGACCGGGGGTCCGCGCTGGAGCCGCTGGCGAAGCCGAAGCCGGTGTAGACCTTCTCGTTAATTTTGGCGTCCACGAAGAAGCGCAGGCGGAAGCGCCCGCGGTGCTGGGTAAGGGCCTTGTTGTCGTTGTCGTTGAACTGGTAGCGCAGGCGCACGTCGCCGCGCAGCTTCATGGTCTGCAGCCACATGGGCAGCGTGGCGTGGCGCTGCTGGGAGATTTCCTTCTTTACCTCTTCCTGGGTGCCGACGCGGATCTCCTGCGCCTCGCCGGGGTCTATCACGTTCTTCTCCACCAGCCGGTCGAGCAGCAGGTCCAGTTCGCCGGCGCGGGCGGGCAGGGCCGCCGAGAGGAACAGAACCGCAAGCATGAGTTGGATGAATTTCATGCCTATAGTTTAGGAAAGCCGCGTCAAGCCGGCTTAAAAGACGGGTAAAATGCGGGTAAAAGAAAGGAGTTACTGAGGCAGGGTGAACCAGAACGACGAGCCGCGGCCGGGGGCGCTGTCCACTCCGACGGAGCCGCCGTGCAGCTCCACCAGGTGCTTTACTATGGAAAGGCCGAGGCCGGTGCCGCCCAGCTCGCGGGAGCGGGCCTTATCCGCGCGGTAGAAGCGCTCGAAGATGTGGGGCAGATGGCCGGAGTCTATCCCAGGGCCGTCGTCTTCGACTAAAATCTTGACCAGGCCGCCCTCCTGCGCCGCGGAGATTTTAACGGAGCCCCCCTCGCGGTTATACTTGGCGCCGTTCTCCAGCAGGTTGACAAGCACCTGGGCGAGCTTGTCCCGGTCCGCGCTGACGGCCAGGCCCGGGGAGACGAGGTTCAAGAACGAGACCTTCCTGCCCGAGAAGATGGTGGCCAGCTCGCGCGCGGTGGCGTCGGCCAGCGCCTTCAGGTCCAGCGGGGCTTTTTCCACGCTGGCCCTGCCGGATTCGGAATAGGAGAGCCTGAGCAGGTCGGAGACCAGGTTGTCCAGGCGCACCGCCTGGTCGTAGATGCTCTTCGCGAACTCCGGGCCGTGCTCCTTATCGTCCAGCGCGCCGCCGAGCAGGGTCTCGGCGCAGCCTTTTATGGCCGTCAGGGGTGTTTTAAGCTCGTGCGAGACGTTGGCCACGAAATCCTTGCGCAGCGTCTCCAGTTTCCTGGGCCCGGTGATGTCGCGCGCCACCAGCACGCAGCCGCGCACGGCTCCGCCCTCCAGGATGGGCGCCGCGCTGACCGCCAGCACCGTGCCGGGGCCGGGTTCGAATTCGAAGGCCACCGGGCCGCCGCTGGAGAGGGCCTTGATGGCCGCCGAGGAAAGTTCGTCGCCGCCGGGCATGCCGGACAGGCGCACCCCCTCCGGCTCGAAGCCTTTTACGCCCATCAGCTGGCGCGCGCGCGGGTTCATGCGGGTTATCACGCCGGCGCCGTCAGTGAAGAAAATGGCCTCGGACATGTCGCGGAAGGCGGCCTCCAGCTCCAGGCGCCGCAGTTCCGCGTCGCGCACCTTGGCGCCCAGGTGGCCCGCCATGAAATTGAGGGTTTCGGACAGCTTGCGCAGCTCGCCCGAAGAGCCTACCGGGATGCGGTAGTCGAACTCGCCAGCGGCGAAGCGCTTGGAGCCGGAAATTATTTCGCCGAACTGCCGCGCCAGCAGCTGCGCCGCCAGCCAACCGGCGCCGAGGGAAAAGAGGATAGAGAGCGCGAGTATCAGCCCCGCTTGCCCGCGCAGGGCGGCCAGGGGCAGGGCCCCGGACCGGTCCAGCAACAGGGCGGCCGCGGCCAGGGCGCACAACACCACCAGCACGTAGGAGAAAAGTATGCGGAATTTCAGCGTGGGTAAAAAATTCATTCAGGGTCGAACCGGTAGCCGTAATTTTTGACGGTGATGATGCGGCGGCCTTCCTTGCCGAGTTTCTTGCGCAGCGTGCCCACGTGCACGTCCACCGTGCGCGTCTCCACCTCCAGCGCCGCGTCCACGCCCCAGGCCTTCTCCAGCAGCTCCTCACGCGTCAGCACCCGCTCCCCGCAGGCCATCAGGGCCTTAAGCAGTTCGAACTCCTTGGAGGTCAGCTCCAGCGGCGAGCCTTTCAGGCGGGCTTCTACTTTGGCCGCGTCCAGTTCCAGGGCCCCGGCCTTCAGTTTGCCGGGGGCCGGCGCGTCGGCCGGGCGCGCGCAGCGGCGCAGCACCGCCTGCACCCGGGCCAGCAGTTCCTTCAGGCTGAAAGGCTTGGTGACGTAATCGTCGGCGCCCAGGCCCAGGCCCAGCACTTTGTCGGATTCTTCGCCCTTGGCGGTGAGCATTATTATCGGGATGGCCGAGGTTTTGGCGTCCGCCTTAAGGCGGCGGCAGATCTCAAGCCCGTCCACTCCGGGCAGCATCAGGTCGAGCAGGATAAGGGCGGGCTTCTCTTTGGCGACGGTCGCCGCGGCGAAACCCCCGTCGTGAACGAGGACCGTCCTGTACCCCTCTTTCTTGAGGTTGTACTCTATCATGCGGGCGATGTCCCTTTCGTCCTCGACTACCAGGATCTTCTCGTTCATATGGGAATTATACAAATAGCCCCGCGCGGCCGGGGAGACGGAAATGTAAATTCTCTGTAAAATCCGGCGGCGCGGCGCTTTGCTATAATCTCGTTATGCCCTCCGTAAAGTCCGTGACGCTCAATCTCTGGAACCGCGTGAACGCCAACGCGCGGCGCCGGCAGCTGTTCCAGGACGGGGACGCCATCCTGCTGGCCGTCTCGGGCGGGCCGGATTCCGTGGTGCTGCTGGATTACTTCGCCGGGCAGGCGCGCTCGCACAGGCTGAAGCTGCACGTCTGCCATATCAACCATAAACTCCGGGGCAGGCTGGCCGACGCCGACGCCGCCTTCGTAAAAAAGCTGGGCGCCGAATACGGCATAGGGACCTCCATCCTTTCCGCCGACGTTAAAAGCCTCGCCAAAAAGCAGGGTGCCAGCATAGAGCACGCGGCCCGCAACGCGCGCTACGCGCTGCTCTCGCGGACGGCGCTCAAAAAAGGCTGCCGCCTGGTGGCCACGGCCCACCACGCCGACGACCACGCCGAAACGATAATTTTGAATTTACTCAGGGGCACCGAACCCAAAGGCCTGCTGGGCATCCCGGAGCGGCGGGAACTCTGCCGCAAGGGAAAAGTCCGGGTGGACCTGGTCAGGCCCCTGCTGGCCGTCTCCAGGCGGGAGATAGAAGAATATATTAAGGCGAACGGGCTGTTGTCCAGGAAGGACCACACCAACGACGACGAGTACTACACCCGCAACTGGATCCGCCGCACGCTGCTGCCGCTGATGCTAAAAAAACAGCCGCGCCTGCGCGAGCACCTCTCCGAGCTCTCGGCTAAGCTTTCCAGATTGATAAAGTAACCGGCGCCGACGGCGCCGCAACCCCAGGAAGCCCGGTTAGCGCCGGGCTTCTTCTATCAGGGCCGCGGGATAGCCGATCTGCAGGACTTTTATGACCCCGGTGTTCTTCTGCGCGTGCGGGGCCATCAGGCCGGTCTTGGCGAAGCCGAGGGTAAGGGTAAGTTTGGCCATCACAAAAACGCCGCTGTGGTGCCCGGTATCGGGGCTGAGGCCGGAAGGGATATCCACCGCCACTATGGGCCTGGCGCTCTTGTTCATCAGCTGGATCACGCGGTGCATGGGCCCCGTGGGCTTGCCGACCGCGCTGACGCCCAGCAGCGCGTCCACCAGCACGTCTGCCGCCGAGAATTCCCCCAGCAGCGCGTCCAGGCCGTCCTTCTCCGTCATCACCACCGGCACGCCGGCGGCCTTGGCGGCCTCCAGGCTCTTGACCACCAGCTCCCCGTAGCCCGTGTCCTTGGGCGCCAGGATGAAAACTTTCACGTCCGCCCCGGCCTGCTTCAGGTAGCGGGCCGTCACCAGGCCATCGCCGCCGTTATTGCCCTTGCCGCAGCAGACCACGGCCTTCAGCCCGGCCGCCGGTTTGCCGAGCTCTTTCTCGGCGTAAAGCGTTATCTCTCCGGCCAGCGCGCGGCCGGCGTTCTCCATCAGGGCGGCGGAAGGGAGGCCGTATTCCCTGGAAGCTTTCATGTCCAGGTATTTCATCTTCCCGGAGGTGACCACCGGGTAGCCGTCGAATTCTTTGACCTGCGGTATCTTGGACATAAGGACCTATAGCACCAGCCACACCAGCCAGGCGATGGAGTAGGCGAAGGCCGTGAAGAGAACGGCCGAAAGCCCGGCGTAAGGCAGCCAGACGGCGAGCAGGGCCTTATTGGCGGAAACGGAATAGAGCCGCCGCACCAGCCGCACCCGGGCGTAGATCACCGCCAGGAAACACAGGCACAAGGCCAGGAAGCCGTTGATGTAACCGAGCTTGGCGAAGAAGGCCAGCGGCACCAGCAGCGCCAGCAGCAGGTCGGAGCAGCCGAAGGCCAGGAACAGCCTGGCCGAACTGCCGCGGGCCCCGGTAAGGTCCAGGAACAGGTGTATCAGCCCGGCGAAGAACAGGTTGAACGCCAGCACGAAACCCAGCACCACCAGGAAGGAGATCGCCCCCGGGGGCACGGCCGAGAAAAAGCGCAGGAAGAGGAAGAAGCCCAGCGTCCCGGCGGCATAGCCCAGCAGGCCGGTGCGGCCCAGGCCGGCAGGGCGTTCAGCGGCCAGCAGGGCCGCGGGGTCGTCCACCAGTGTCTCTATGGTCTTTAAAGGGTTCATCTGTGGCCTCAGCGCCCGTACCAGCGGTATTCCAGGCTGGGCGCGGCGCCGGCGGCCTCGGCCAGCGAGCTCGCGCCGAACAGCGATAGCTTGGTATCCATCAGGGACAGCAGGTTCTCGAACGGGTCGGAGTCGCTGAGCACCCGGGGGTTCTTGCCTATCTTGGCCAGTTCGCCGGCCTCGTCCAGGGCGTCCTGCAGGTCGCCCAGCTTATCCACCAGCCCGGCTTCCTTGCCCTGCCTGCCGGTGTAGATCCGGCCGTCGGCCAGCAGCTTTACTTTCTCGACGTCCATCTTCCGGCCCTGGGCGACCGCGGTCACGAACTGGTCGTAGGAGTCGTCGATCATGGCCTGCAGGAGTTTGCGCTCGTCCGGGGTCATCTCGCGCGACATGGAGCCCATATCCTTGAACTTGCCGGACTTTACGACCTCGCTGCGCATGCCCACCTTCTTCATCAGCCCCTCGAAGTTGCTGACGCTGAAGATGACGCCGATAGAGCCGGTGATGGTGCCGGGCTGCGCCACGATAACGTCGCAGGCGGAGGCCACGTAGTAGCCGCCGCTGGCGGAAACGTCGCCGAAGCGGGCGACGAAAGGTTTTTTAGTCTCGGCCTTGGCGCGCAGCACCGCGGAGTAGATCTCCTGCACCGCCCCGACGGAACCGCCGGGCGAGTTGATGTCGAGCACTATGGCCTTCACCTCTTTCTTCCCGGAGAGGGTCTTTATCCGCTTGGCGATCTGCTGGCTGCCCCGGTCCCAGGAGCGCGACGAGCTGCCCTGCGTGATGACGCCGTAGAGCGGGATCACGGCCACGGCGTCCTTCTTGGAGTGTTTGAGGCCTGCGATCTTGGACAGGGCCATGTCCTTGGGCCGGGTCTTGCGGGCCGCGTCGGCCTTGTTGATCACGACGAAGGCCGCGACCAGGGAGAGCGCGTACAGGACCGCCACGGCTTTAAGCCACAGGGCCGTGCCGCGCGCCGCGGGGAGAGCCGGAGGGGCCGGCGGGCTGGACGGCGCAGGCGGTACCCCGCTGTTCACCGAACCGCTGTTGTTCTGTTCTTCCATTGTTCCTCCATGCTACAGGTTGCCCGCGTCCACTACCCGGTTGCGGCCGCTTTCCTTGGCCGCGTAAAGCGCTTTGTCGGCCGCCGCTATCAGGGCCTCGGGCTCGCGCCCGTCCTTGGGAAAATGCGCTATCCCTATGGAAATGGTCAGTTTTACCTTCTCAAGCCCCTGGGAAAAAGTTTCGGCCTCTATGCGCGCGCGCATGGTCTCGGCCTTGCGCAGCACGCCGGCCGAGTCGGCCCGCGGCAGCACTATGCCGAACTCCTCGCCGCCGTAGCGCCCCACGAAGTCGGTCTCGTAAACCCCCGCCTTCAGCAGCTGCGCCACCCGCTTCAGGACGGCGTCGCCGAACTGGTGGCCGTAGGTGTCGTTGAGGCGCTTGAAATGGTCGATGTCGGCGATCATGAAGCCGACGGTGGTCTTGAAGGCGGCGGCGCGCCGCAGCTCTTCGCGCACCTTCTCGTCCAGCGCGTTGCGCCGCCAGAGGCCGGTGAGACCGTCGGTCAGGGAAAGCCATTCCACCTGGCGGAAGAGGATCACGCGCTTCAGCGCGAAAGCGATCTCCGAGGCGAAGCGGGCCGCGTGCTCCACCGGCACGTTGCCGGCGGCGCGCAGCACTATGAGCCCCAGCGGCTGGTCCCCGGCCGAGACCGGGGCGACGACGAGCCCGGAGAATTCCCCGGCGGCGGCGGGGAAGCCGCCCGTCAGCTCAAGAATTTTCTCAAGACCGGGCAGCGCCTCGGCCTTATGCCCCTGCGCGAAAGGCTCCAGGCCGGCCGCGCCGGCCATGTAGAGGGCCGTTTCCTCGGTGCCGAAATAGTCGGCCAGGTATTTGCCCAGCTGCTTGGCCGCGGCCTGCGGCTCCACGGTCTCGGAAAGCAGTTTGACGGCTGAATAGACGGCGAGGGACCGTTTCTCCCCGGTGGCGTTCAGCGTGGCCTCGAGTTTGATGAGGGAGAGCTCCTCCTGCAGCGCGGCGGCCCTGGACATAGAGGCGTCCAGGCCCGACCTGTCGGGAGCGGCCCCGGCAGCACCGTTGAGCAGCACGGAATGCGCGATGGCGGCGGCGACCCAGAGCGCGAGCGCGATTATGGGCGCGCCGGCGCTGATCTCCCCGGCCAGCATGAACGAAGAGAAGGAGAACAGCGCGGCGCCGGCTATGGCGCCGGCCCAGCGGTTGAGCCGGCCCAGGAAATAAGAGACCACCGGCGCCGCGGCCGCGGCCGTTACCCAGAGTTCGGGATAGTTCATTCCAGCACCACCCTGTTGCGCCCGGCTTCCTTCGCCTTATACAGGCGCTCGTCGGCGGCCCTGACCAGCTGGCTGGCCGTCACGCCTTCGGCCGGGAACTCGGCCACCCCGAAACTGGCGGTGACCCGCGAAGGCTTGCCGCCGAAATTAAAAGCCCTGGCCTCCAGGGCGGCCCGCAGGCGCTCGGCCACCGCGGCGGCCCGCTCTTTGCCCTCGCCGGTGATCACCAGGGCGAATTCCTCGCCGCCGTAGCGGGCGGAGAAGTCTATGTCCCTGACCCCGCCGGAGAAGACCTCGGCGGCGGCTTTCAGCACGGTGTCGCCGGCCTGGTGGCCGAAGGTGTCGTTGTAGGACTTAAAATGGTCGATGTCGGCCATCACCACGGAGAACGGGGTTTTGCTGCGGGCCGCGCGCAGGATCTCCTCCTCCACGCGCGACTGGAAGGCCCGGTGGGTGTAAAGCCCGGTCAGGCCGTCCTTGATGGCCAGCTCGTTGACCTTGTCGAAAAGGTAAATGTTCTCCATGCTGACGCCGGCCAGCGTGCAGGCCAGCTCGGCGCCGCGCAGGTCCGAGGCTTTAAAGCGCTCCGGCTCCCCGGCCGAGGCGCGCACGAAGCCCACCAGCCGGCCGAACAGGGACAGCGGCAGCGCCATGAAAGAGCGCTCGCCGGCCCCGAACTGGGTCCTGGCAAAGCGGCTGTCCGAGGCGGAATCCCTGACCAGCAGCGGGATCTTGCGCTCGGCGACCCAGGTATCGGCGAAGTCGCGCGGCGCGCCGGTGCGCAGCTCCACTACGGCCCCGGGGAAATAGTTCTTAAGCAGGGTCTCCAGGCGTTCCTTGACCTGGTCTGGGTTGGCGGCGGCGCCCATGTCGTGAATGGCCTCGGCGAGCGCGCCCTTGTCCCGGATGCGGGCCAACGTGCTGTCGAGGTGCAGGCGGTAGCGGGCCAGCTCGTCCTCCAGGTCGCGCACCCGCTGCGCGGCTTCGGCCTGCTCGGCGGCCACCTGGTCCCGGGCGGCCTGCCGCGAGGTTTCAGAACTGGACAGCGCGTAGAACAGCAGCCAGAGGCAGAGCACCTCGGCCAGGGCCCCGGCCATCAGGTATAAAGAATCGCCGCCCGGGGCGAGCTTGGGCAGGATGAAGCCCGCCGCCGTCACCAGGAACAGGAAAATATATTTGACCTCGCGCTCCCCGGACCAGGAGAACCAGATAAAGAGGGCGCCGGAGGCGGGGTAGATCCAGAGAAAATGCGCCGGCCAAAGCCAGAGGGTCCAGCCCAGCGCGCCTAGAATGGCGGCGGGGCCGGCGACCTTCACCAGGGCGTTGGGCCTGCGCATATTTATAATTTTACAACAATTTATAATTAAATGAGGTAAATTATTGAAACGTGGTCACACGGCAAGGACCGCGCGCCGCTGGAGGCGTAATATTCCAATGTTACCAGTTGCCGAAAGCGTAGTTCAGGGTTACCGCCGAAGCGAAGCCGCCAAGGTCCACCCTGAAGTATTTCTCGTTAGAATCCAGCGCCTGGCCGGAAGATTTGCTGGAGAGTGTATTATTATTGCGTACTATCAGCCGGTATTTTGTCCCGTTGGAGTCACGGCTTATATTGTCTGTACCTTCGCCCAGCGTCTGTTTGAGCGAGAGCCGCAGAGAAAAATTGCCGGCGCTCAGTACCAGGCCGGCCTCGCCGTGCGGCGCGGTCATGTTCCCCTCGAAATTGCCGGGCCCGGCCGGGACGCCGGCCAGGTTGGAAGGGTCTTCCAACTCGAAAGAGTAGATGTCGGCGCCTCCACCCAGGTAGGCGCTGAAATGGCGGCCGAAACGGCGTATGAAATACAACGTGGCGGTCTTCGGGTTACTCTCTATGTTAAGGGTCCGGTTGCCCGCGGCATACATAGTCTGGCCGCCCAGGCCGGTACCGGCTGCCAGCCCTATGCCATATCTCCAGCTGAAATAGTGCTCGTAGAAAAGCCTGAAACGGCCCGTGGTCTTGGTCTGTGTGATCTGCGCGCCTGAGTTGTTGGCAGCCAGAACCTCAAGGCTGTCATCGTTCTTCTTAAGGCTGGACATCCCGGCGGACAGGCCGAGATGGCTGCGTTTGAACGCGGAGTTTTCTTTCGTCCGGGCTTTGGAAGCGGTTTTCTCTGTTTTCGCCGGTTCGGGCTTTGGTTCTATCGCGGGAAGCGCCTTTTCCTTTGGTGAAAGTCCGGAGTTAAACTTTTTAGTAATATCAGCGCCGGAAGTTCCGTCGTAAACCTTGTAGCCGCCCTTTTCGTCCTGGTCCGCAGCAATAACCGGTCCGCCGTTATTCAACAGCCCCGCCTGGCGGATATCGACCTCCTCGGCAGGGACCCTCACCAGGGAATCTCCCCTTTCGGATATTTCTGAAGCGAGTTTATCTCGATTCATGCCGCCCTGCACATTCTGTGCCGCAGGAATATCCAGCAGGACAACGGCCTGCCCACCCGCGCAGATGGCAGGAAGTCCGGTAACCATAGCCGCTATCCAAAATACATTTCTCATATATAGCTAATACTGTAGGGGACATTCATTCCTGAAGGTCCACTGGGCATCGAAAGGCCTTCTCTTTTGGGTTGAGTTCAAAGACCTTCGGACGGTAGAGACTTGGTCTGAACAAAGCTGATAATTCCCACTGTCGGTCAACCGTCCGTAATGGTCGTAGCTGAAAGTCCAGCTATTACCCTTGGGGTCGGTAAGGGCCGTCATCTGCGAACCGCCGCAACCCGGGCAGGCCAATAGCAGCAGGCGAACTTGGGCACGATACTTCCGAAGTCAGAAGTCAAGACCTGGCCCATCTGCACCAAAGAATTTTGTGAAGAGTAAAGATACAAACATAAATAACCACTTGAAAAAGAAAAACCGAACCAATTAGAAAGACGATAGTTCTGAAATGATCAAAGGAAAACAGCTCCACATCTTTAATAATTCCAGGATAAAAAAATATACCGATTAGCTGCATCACAAGCACAGCAACAATCGAAAACGCCAGAAACGCCACGGCAATTCTCATGCGACTAAGATGAAGAGATGTGTTGTAAATTATAAACACAAACGCAAAAAACGAAAAGCCAATCGCTATATACTTTGGAGTCGTACCTTGAAAGGCATTCGCAAGTCGTACAAACGCAAAAACACCTCCAGCTTCCACAGCCAATCCTGCCAAGACATACCTTAGTATTTTCATATTATTTAACTATAAGGAGTATCGGTGATTCGTGTGCAGTTAATTTGGGGAACAGTCCGATATCCCCGGCTCCGATATCTATACAGCCGGCAGAGCCCGGAAGTTTGCCTCCATGCAAAAAGAAACCACTTCGATTTAACGTATCTGTTCCCGAGGTCGGATGCAAAGGAACCCGGTATTCACCCCAATCACCCAAAAATCTCCGGAGCAGGTTAGTGTTGGAAATCTCATTTGGATATATCAGATATATCCCGAAGGGGATTGGGCCTTTCTTTTTCATAGCTCTGTCAGTGATATTTACGGCTCCAGATGTCGCGCTATAGATCCCGACCAACTGCATTTCATCATCAAAATAGCGCAAAGTTGAATAGCTGTTTTTATCGGATTACGGAATTTACCTGCCAAGGCGGCAATTTCACGAGAATATCTCGACTATGATCCTTTGGGCGGAGTGTTAGTATTATCTGTTATCTCAATTCCCTTAACAAGCCGAATGTTTAATGCAAAGAGAGTGAAAACGAAGCATAAAAACACCAATTCAATTTGTCCCAGGGACAGGCCGGCGTCATGCGCGAATTTGATTTTTGCATTCATTTCATGGCATTCCGACCGAAGCGTTTCTATTTCTGTTGCCGCATTAATCCGAGCACCAATTTCCTGATTGTAAGGGGCCTCAGCATTGCTCCCCCAAATCATCCAGAACGTTCCAAAAATGAACGTTGCAAGGGCACCAACCATGTTGAAGTGTCTCCAGTGTTTTCTTAATAAGCGCATAAAATTCTCCTTACCACCACAATCGCCACCATGGATCGAGGATAATGACTGGATCATTCGGGTCCGATGATTTCACCCTTAGTTTCATGTGGAAGTTCCAATGTACGGGGTAGTCTTCGAAGGTCCACTGGGCATCGAAAGGCCTTCTCTTTTGGGTTGAGTTCAAAGACCTTCGGACGGTAGAGACTTGGTCCGAACAAAGCTGATAATTCCCACTGTCGGTCAACCGGCCGTAATGGTCGTAGCCGAAGGTCCAGCTATTGCCCTTGGGGTCGGTAAGTGCCGTCATCCGCGAGTCGCCGCAACCCGGGCAGGCACCGTTGCCATAAGAGAACCTTGTGACGAAGTTCTGCGGGTTGGTGACCGACGCGACATTGCCGCTCATCGCCATGGCGGATGTGGGATTCAATATCCCTCCTGTTGAAACTTTTGCGTCTGCATCATTTTACCCTGGGCAATTGGTGAATATTCCCCGTACGATACCACAAATGAAATGTCGCTCTCGTACAAGTATTGGTGTCCAGCCATATTAAATTTACGCAAGGATTCAATCTTTGAAATACAATCAGCAAGATAATTCCTATCCAGTTCAAAAATGTAACGGGTGACAGTTGTTTCTTGCTCGCAATGAAGCCTTGGCAGTGGAGACACAAATAGTGAGCAAATTCGCGATAGAAAGCTCGCATGCTCAGCGAAATTTATTTTTATCACAAGTTGCAGACCTTCCCGATTTGGCAGGATAAAGTTTTCCATATCAAGGCGAGCCATAAGACGCCTCCCGTGGTATAACTCAGAAAAAAAGTTCTCTATTTGTTTCAGGCTCTGCCTGGAGTTAGCGCACAACAGAACCCTTTTACCAAGAGACGTATCAATATCTGCCAGAAGCGCTTTTGGGTAGGTCATAGTTTTACTTTGGGGAAATTGGCGTTCCATCCAACGCAATATTTCTCCACGGAGAATTCCATTTATCCCACGGGTTGTAATCCCTGAGTGAACGCGCCTCTTGCAGGATCCAAATATCTGTGACGGTTGAAGTATAAGCCTGTTTCTGGTTCATACTCCCTTGCCGTGAACATTCTGGTGTTGCCAATGGCCGAGACGGGGATTACCTGGTTGGCGGCGTTCTTTATGGTGGGCTGGCCGTAGGCTTTGTAGGTGTAGGTCTCTACTGTTTTGCCGTTGTCATCAGTTATGGCCGTTATGCTGCCAAGGGCGTCGGCGTGGTAGTAGTAGGTCTTGCCATCAGCCTTGTTCATTATCAACGGCTCGTCTATGCCGGGACCGTTGGTGT
>Ga0209317_1000080_pt1 | contig 134054 bp, 152 predicted proteins | sample RifGroB2_FD_183994 | JGI IMG/M metagenome (GOLD analysis project Ga0209317, IMG submission 183994) | Soil microbial communities from Rifle, Colorado, USA - Groundwater B2 (SPAdes) (version 2) | ecosystem: Environmental > Terrestrial > Soil > Unclassified | place: Rifle, Colorado | collected... | reverse complement strand
AAAAGACATTTTTCCTTATCATCAAAGGCAAGGTATCCATTAAAAAGAAGACATGGATGGGTTCATTAAAGAAGGCTATAGACATGATCTCGGCAGGGCAGATATTCGGGGAAATGGCATTTATAACGGGCAAGCCGAGAACCGCCGATATCATAGCCGAGGAAGAGACGTATGTGCTTAAATTCAGCGCCGAAGAGATGCTCAAAGATGAGACTAAATACGCGCATATCCTCGTAAAGTTTTATAAAAAATTTGCCGAGGCCCTTTCGGAACGGCTTGCAAAAGCGGATAGGGAACTCGTTAACCTTTCGATGTGATTTTTGTTTAATGCAAGGCTGAAGGTAATCGTCAGCCTTGCATCGGATGTTTTTATTTGCCGTTTATTACGTCGTCCGTCCAGCTTAGAGCCGCCGATACATTCGGAAATCCTATAGTGCTCGTGAGCAGGATTATCGCGTGCTGTATCTCTTCGGGCTTTGCGCCCGCCTTCAACGCCCGCCGCGTGTGAGAATGAACCGCCCCCTCCGATTTTACCGCCGCAGCAGCGGCCAGTTGTATCAGGTGCGCGGTCTTGGTATTGAGAGGCCCTGCCGCCTTTGCCGCCTTGCCGAGATTATCCACGGCAGTGAAATACTTTTTAAACCTCTTTTTGATGCTTAGATACTGCTCCGGTAACTTTGCCATAACTCCCTCCTTAATGTTTAACGGCCGTTAATTTTTCTCCGGCCCTGTAAGCGTCCTTTAACGCCGTCGGATGATCGAGAATCGCGCCCTTTGCGTCGATGCCCGTAAAGTTCAGGGCATCGTGATGCTGTACGCTTATCGTTCTGAAAAATGCCTTTGCCGTTGCCTCAGAGCACTGAACTCCTATTTCCTTTTGCATCCCGCCGACCAGCAGCAAAAGGCCCTTTCTCCCGAATCGTCCTTCAGGGATCGGTTTCTTCAAAAGATACTTCTCGCACCAGAATGCCTGACACCTGTCGATCATCGCTTTTGCCTGCGCGCTCAGTCCGAAAAAGAAGATCGGGGAGGCTAAGATTATCCTGTCCGCCTCCCGTATCGCGCCGTATATCTCATCCATGTCATCGTTTATTATACATTTGCCGGTTTTATCGCAGCCGCTGCAGTCCTGACACGGCTTTATTCTCATTATATTGAGATTAAAGAGCCTTATTTCATGACCTGCTTTTTCAACCGGTTTTAATGTCTCTTTAAGCAGGATGTCCGTATTGCCGCCGATTCTCGGACTGCCTTGAAACGCCAGCACCTTCATCTTGCTTTTCGGCATCAGTCGATCTTTTTAAACGCCTGTTTTTTTGCCTTGCATATGGGGCATTCGTCGGGAGCCTCGTTTTCTACGGTATTGCCGCATATCTGACATACATAATAGTCCATCTCTTTATTTTTGCCGAGTTCCGCAAGGGCCTTTTTGTAAAGCATCGCGTGGATCTTTTCAACCGCGTTCGCATAGGTGAAATTCCTCAAGGCGCAGGTATTGCCTTCCGCTTTCGCGTCTTCGATCATTGCCGGATACATCTTTTCAAATTCGTAGATCTCCCCGCTGATAGCCGCTTCGATATTTTCTTTTGTGCTTTTGACGCCTCCGGCCTCTCTCAGGTGGGCATGGGCGTGGACTGTTTCGGCATCGGCCGCCGCCCTGAAAAGTCTTGCAATCTGTTTAAAACCTTCTTCCTCCGCCTTCTTAGCAAAGGCGAGGTATTTCCTGTTCGCCTGAGACTCTCCTGCAAATGCGTCCATTAAGTCTTTTAATGTTTTGCTCATATATCTTCTCCTTATTGAAATTTCTGATGATATTCTTTTACTCTTTTTGCGAATTCTTTTCCGAATTCATAGCACGTTGTCTCGTCTTCAAGAGACGGCCTGTAGAGAATCTGCAATCCGGGTTCTACGGTCTCCAGCCCCATCCTCTTGATCTCTTCATACGCCTCTTTTACCGCCCCGCCTCCCCATCCGAAGCTGCCGAAGGCGGCTGCAATCCTGTTTTTTGGTCTCAGTCCCCTGAGATGAGTAAGGAACTCGGCTACCGACGGGTACATTATATTGTTGAGAGTAGGGGTTCCTATCAATGTGCCTCTCGATCTCCAGAATTCCTTGATAGCTACGCTCATAGGCGTGGCTCTTAATCGTATAACTTTGCATTCGACGCCTTCATCCTTTATGCCCTGCATAATGGGATACGTCATCTGCTCGGTACTGTGCCACATGGTGTCATATATTATTGAAACGCTCAGATTGGCTTTGCCGCCTGCCATGTCCATATACATTTGCAATACCTTTTGAGGATTTGACCTCCAGATTATGCCGTGGTCAGGCGCTATCATCTCTATTTCGAGTCCCATCTTTTGCAGATCTGCTATCTTCGTCTTTATGATCTGACCGAACGGCATGAGAATGTTCGCATAATAATCTATAATCGCATCTTCAAGCTCCGACATTGATTCGCATGTCGCGAATTCATCGTCGAATCTCACTGCCGACGCGATATGCTGACCGAACCCGTCCTGACTGATAAGGATTTTTTCTTCCTTTATGTAAGTCATCATGGAATCGGGCCAGTGGAGCATAGGGGTCTCTATGAATAAGAGGGTCCTTTTTCCTATCTTCAGGGTATCCCCGGTTTTTACGATCTTTATGTTCCATTTAGAAATATCGAAAAATCTATCGAGTCCCTTCCTGCCCTTTTCGGTTATATATATCGTTGCATCGGGCGTTAAAGCCATTATCTTGTCTATGCTCGTCACATGGTCGTTTTCGATATGATTGATTACGACATGCCTTATTTTTGACGGCTCCACGACGGACCGTATGTTTTTGATCGTAATGTCCGCAAAATCGTATTTGACGGTATCCAGAAGCGTTATTTCGTCGTCCATGATGAGGTAGTTGTTATATGTAGTCCCGCGGGGCGTTACGTATCCGTGAAAATCCCTTACGGCCCAATCGATGGCGCCTACCCAATAAACGCCGTTTTTAAGCTCGACAGCTTTCATGCGGCCTCCGGTCCTGTTCAGCCTTCTAAGAGGGTGCGGAACGTATTATGATGATTTTCTTCGTCCGCGAGTATCTGTTCGAACAGTTTTTTCGTGGTGTAATCTTCCTCTTTTTCGGCAAGCTTTATGATGCCCTTATACATTGCGATTGCTTCTTCTTCCGCCTTTTTGTCGATAGTCAGCATATCTTTGGCCGTCTTGCCGACGTTAATGGGAGCGGGTTTTGTGGTAGGAACCCCTCCGAGATAATCGAGCCTTTCCGCGATAAGTTCCGCGTGCATCATTTCGGCTATCGCAGTCAGTCTGAAAACAGGCCCTATGGCCTGCGCGTTAATTCCTCTGATCATAATGTGCTGCCACATGTACTGAATGCTCACCTGCATCTCGCGGGCTATCGCCTCGTTCAATTGTTCCAGCAGTTTTTTGCTTGCCATAAATCCTCCCTGTCAATGTATAATTTTTTCTTTTTGGAATATCTTATATCCGCACATATAACATCTCGTCTCATCCTCACCGGACCAGAGATCCACCTCGTATCCGCACACCGGGCATGTCGTCTCCGTAGGGAACGATGCGCAGAGAATGGAACAATGGCTTTTATTTTTCGTCTCTATTTTTTGCTTTTCTCCACCCTTCATTTTTTAACCTCGCAGTTCTTTCTTTGGCCCGATGAATTTGCCATATCCATATCGTATTCAATAATCCATCCATTGTCAACAATCGATTATCGCGGGCAGGGTTTACCCCACCCGCGATAATCGATATTATTTGCCTTCGTATGCCTCGAACACCTTCCCGACCATCTTAGGCGAAGGCTTCAATGTCTTGTCCCCTTCCTCCTTCCATTTTGCAGGACAGGCTTCTACCGTATGCTTTGAAAGGTGGAGGTTCGCCTTGAATTTTCTTAAGAGTTCATCGATATTCCTGCCCATGTTGTAGAAGTTGACCTCCGCGTTAAGGAGCTGTCCCTGTGGATTTATGATGAATGTCCCTCTCAGGGCAAGTCCTGCGCTTTCGTCGTAGACGCCGAACATCCTCGCAACCTTTCCGGTAGGATCCGAGCCCATAGAATATTTGACGTCCTTAAGCATTTTTTCATCCTGTTTCCATGCAAGCTGGACGAATTTCGTGTCCGTGCTTACCGTAATAACCTCCGCGCCCATCTTTTTGAACCTGTCGTACCGCTCTGCCAGAGCGGCGAACTCGGTTGCTCAGACAAATGTGAACGCGGCGGGATAGAAGAACAGTATTGTCCATTTTTTGTTTTTCTTTAATGCCTCAAGGCTTATCTCTCCGAAATCACCCTTTGTCGGCTCGAATGTCTCGAGCTTAAAATCCGGCACAGGCTGTCCCACCTGAATGCCGCAGCAACATGTCTCAATCATGTGATACCTCCTTAAAAGTTTTCTTGATTAAATTATACTATGCAATTACCTTTTGATTTGCATTTCGGGCATAAACCGTAAAATTCTATATGGTTGCCTGTTATTTCAAAATCTGCCCTCTCGCTGTTAGGAACCGTAAGTTTATAGCTGCCGTGAATATCGTTTATCCGTTTGCATTTCAGGCATATTAAATGGTGATGCGGTTCGATATTCGGATCGAATCGTTTTTTAGCCGGATCTATCGTAAGCTCCAGCACGCCGCCCTTTTGCCTTAATGTCTCAAGGGTGTTATATACCGTAGCAAAGGACATGGTCGGAAACCTCTTTGAGACGGCTTTATAGATGTCTTCTGCAGACGGATGCTCCTTGTTGCCGTCGAGGTAATCGAGTATGGCGATTCTCTGCGGCGTAAGTTTAAATCCTATGTCTTTATATTTTTCCATTCGTCTATCTCTTTAGAATTATTCTTGTTAAATAAATACTATCAACTTAGAATAATTATTGTCAAGCATTTTTTTTAAAGGGCATGACAGGTACGGATGAAAAGGCTTTGAGGCCGTGCCTGTCGTGCCCGTGTATAGGCTGAATGACATAGGCTTGAAATGTTAAACTAATATGCTATGACCGATAAGATTTTAATTCGAGGAGTAAACTGGATAGGCGATGCGGTGATGACGATGCCCGCCATAAGGGCGTTGAAAAAGGCATATCCCGGATCAAAACTAAGTCTCCTCGTTAAGCCGGCCGTCGCTTCTGTCTTCGAGAAAAATCAGGATATAGATGAAATTATATTGTATGAAGACAGATTTAAAGGCATTTTCGGCAGGCTGAAACTTGCCTATGCCTTGAGAAAAAAAGGCTTTTCAAAGGCGTTTCTTTTTCAGAACGCGTTCGATGCCGCGCTCATAACGTTTTTAGCAGGCATTCCCGAAAGGATAGGGTATGACAGGGACGGCAGGAAGCTTTTGCTCACAAACCCCATTTCATTTAATAATGACGACAGGAAGTTGCATCATATAGATTATTATCTCAACATCCTTAAGGCATCGGGGATACCGGCAGATTGTTCCGACCCTTGGATACATCTTTCAATAGACGAGCGGCTGTCGGCGCGCAATGTCCTTTCTCGATTAAAAAGGCCGGTATTGGGAATAAACCCCGGCGCCGCGTACGGCTCCGCAAAGCGGTGGCTCCCTGAGAGATTCGCGGAGGTTGCCGGCTGGTTTATAAAAGACACCGGCGGCAGCGTTGTAATTTTCGGCGGAAGGGATGAGGAAAATATAGCCTACGAGATAGATAAACGCCTCCCCGAAAATAAATTATTTCTCGCGGGAAAGACATCCATTAGAGAGCTTGTTTCGCTCATTTCGGAATGCGATGTGTTCCTTACCAACGACTCGGGCCCCATGCATGTCGCTTATGCCGTGGGAACTCCTTTGACAGCCATATTCGGTTCTACGGATCCGGTATTGACGGGACCCTCGGGCAATAATAACAGGGTAATAAAAGCCGATATCTCATGCGGTCCCTGCTTTGAGCGTGAGTGCAAAAACCGGGATACGAGATGCATGTATTCGACGTCATCCGAAGATGTATACTTCGGGATAAAGGATATGCTTCCGTCGGCAAAGGCCGTTTTTTTCGACAGGGACGGCACGTTGTGCAGGGATGCCGATTACCTTAATGACTGGAAAGATTTTGAAGTCTTCCCGGATATAGAAAGCATCGAGGCGCTTAAAGAAAAGGATTTTATGCTCATAGGCGTAAGCAACCAATCCGGGATCGCGAGGGGCATTGTAGATGAGCCTTTCGTAAAAGAGGTCAATAATTTTTTTATCGATAAATACGGATTCGACGATTTCTATTACTGCCCTCACGGCCCGGACGAACATTGTTCGTGCAGAAAGCCGGAGCCGGGAATGCTTTTTACTGCCCGCGAGAAATATAAGATAGACCTGAAGGCATCATTCGTTGTCGGAGACAAGGATGCGGATATGCTTCTCGCAAAGGCGGTCGGTGCAAAGGGGATACTTGTAAGGACAGGCAAACAGCAGGAATCGGAACACGCGGATTTTACGGTATCAAATTTGAAAGAAGCGACCGATTTGATAATAGCCGATGGATAAAATAAATCTGAAAAAGAGTCCTGAAAAAATATTGGTGATCAAGCCGAGTTCTCTCGGAGACGTCGTCCACAGCCTGCCCTTTCTTCAGGCGATAAAAGACGGGTTTCCCGATGCGGAAATACACTGGGTAATAGCAAAAGGACTCGAAGGACTGCTCGAAGATCATCCGATGGTGAAGAAGCTTAAGATAATCAATAAAGACCGGTGGAAGGATTTGAAAAAAATAAAAGATACCGCGTCCGAACTTGCCGGCATCTCAAAAGAACTGAGGCATGAAGCGTATGATATAGCGATAGACCTTCAGGGGCTTTTGAGGAGCGGTCTGTTGACTTACGCAACCGGCGCTCCGGTCAGGATCGGATTTAAAGAGGCGCGGGAGGGCGGCAGCTTATTTTACACGCATAAAATCAGAGGAGGAAGGGATATTCATGCTGTAGACAGGTATTTGAAGATAGCCGCGGCGCTCGGCTGTAAGACGGAAGATATCCGTTTCCCGATGCCGCTCATTAAGGAATCGGACAAGGTCAGGAGGCTTAAAGAAAGCGCGGGCGATTATGCAGTGATCGTTCCGGGCGCGCGATGGGAGACGAAAAAATGGAGCCCTGAAAAATTCGGCAGGCTTGCTGCGATGCTCGACATAAAGAGCATAATAATAGGAAGCGCTTCCGACATCGAAATATCCGAACACATCGAGGCCGCGTCGAAAGGCAAGGCATTGTCCACAGCCGGAGACACCGATATAAAGGAACTCATATCCATAATCAGGGGCGCAAGATATGTAGTAACAAATGATTCAGGCCCTATGCATATAGCGGCCGCTTTAAGGATACCGGTTATCGCGATATTCGGTCCGACTAATCCTGAAAGAACAGGCCCTTACGGAAATAATCATATTATAATAAGGCCGGATATTCCCTGCGCGCCGTGTTATAAGAAAAAGTGCAAGACCATGCGGTGCATGGAAGATATATCCGTAGAGCGGGTGTATAAGGAAATATGCGGATACCGTTCATCATAACAGTTTTTTTGATTTCTTTTTTGCAGAGCGGTTTGTGCGATGACGTCATGCCGTTCTCATACGAAGAGAAACTTTTGATTATCATAAATACCTATAGGATGCAAAACGGCTTAAGCCTTTTGGCTCCGGATCGGGAATTGAACGAGATCGCGAAAAGCCACTGCGGTTATATGCATTCGGAAAACGTATTTAATCACGACAATTTTAATGAGCGGTTCGGCAAGGCGGATAGGCAATTGTGCGTAGAAAATTTGGGATGGAACGCCGCAACGCCCGAGGAGCAATTCAGGCTCTGGAAAGAGTCGGGCCCGCATAACGCTAATATGCTGAACGATAAGATAAGGGCGGCGGGCATTTCAAAGGCAGGCCCTTACGTGACTTTTTTTGCCTGCCGTTAAAAGTAATTATCTAAGGAGGTTTGTTCCGATGAAATATCAGGTAGGCGAGACAGGAAGGATTGTCGTAGCGAGATTCGAGCATAAGGACAATATATTGCAAGGACTCGGAGAGATCGCGAAAAAGGAAAATATCAGGGCGGGCGTTTTCTATCTTGTGGGAGGAATGCAGGCAGGCAGGTTTGTTGTAGGCCCTGAAAAAGAAGAAATACCTCCGGTTCCGATATGGCGCGAGTTGAAAGAGAGTCATGAGATAGTAGGGCTTGGAACTATTTTCTGGCAGGGCGATGAGCCTAAGATTCATTTTCACGGCGCATACGGAAAGCGGGATGACGTGAAGGTCGGGTGCATGAGGGAAAACGCTGAGGCGTTTCTCGTGCTTGAGGCGATATTGATGGAAATAAAGGGAGTGAATGCGGTTAGAGAACTCGATCCTGCGTCGAATATGGTATTGCTGAAATTATAGTAAAATGATTTTTAAGCCGAAAGGGCACAGTATTTCCGCTCATTCTCGTCACGTATCCTTGCGGGACTCCGAGGCACCAACTCGGTTTCGCCGTCACGGCGAAACTTCGATCTGCTGAAACCGCTCCAATACAATGCCCTTCCGGCTATTCTCCGTCAGTCAGAAGTAGAATTTTAGTGTTTGCATTTGATACTATAATAAATCTCTTTAATGGAGGAGTGGCCGAGCGGTTGAAGGCGACAGTCTTGAAAATTGTTGTAGGGGTAACTCTACCGTGAGTTCGAATCTCACCTCCTCCGCCATTCATTCTTTGTAAATCAAACAGTTTCATTCATTCCCCGCATTTCACCGCATGGAGTAAAATATATGCTATCATATGAGAAATTAAGCGGGAAAACTTAGATGAAATTTATAATTCAACCGGAAAGATTTCCTGCCGACTTTATGTTTCAGTTGAATGATACAGAATTCGACAACTTGAAATCACAAATTATGACTTCAAGTTGTGGCGGGCAGAGGGAAAAGGAAGATGAGTAACCATGCCGAAAACAAACGGTTCGATGAATATAGGTTTCCAATATGCCGCTTTCGCTGAATGAAATAAAAGATCGTGCGCTCGCTTTTTCGCGCGAGTGGGAAGGCGAACGCGCCGAACGCGCCGAGGCTCAAACCTTCTGGAACGAGTTTTTCAATGTCTTCGGCGTGTCCCTTCTCGCCGACACCGCCGCCCTTGAGCGGCAGATTGATGAAATGGTCGATAAACTCTATGGCCTCACGCCGGATGAGATTGAGATTGTGGAGGGGACTAATTAATCATAGCTATGATTACGCGAGTAACAAAAATTAAAGATTGCCCATCGTTTGTCGATTTTAGACCCGACGCAGATCTGCCGGAGTTTAAGAAATACAATCTCATCTACGGATGGAATGGTTCAGGTAAAACGTCATTTTCTCGTGTATTGCGCTCTTTTGAATTAGGTGAAAACTATTACACATATCCTGAAAGGGTCCCGGAATTTGAGTTTAAGCTCAAAAATGGAAACTCAATTGACCAAAGCGACTTGACCTCTTTTCCAAATATCCGAGTTTTTAACAAAGATTTTATTGAGGATAGCGTTTTTGGCACCGGCGGCCCCAAGCCAATTTTCTTTCTTGGAAAAAAAAGCAGAGAGGATAAGGAAACAATTACAGAAACAGAAGGCGAGCTACAGGTTTTAATAAAGGAGAGAGATTCAAAAAAAACATTGCTTGAAAAATCAAAAACAAGCAAGGACAAGCTTCTTTCGCAAAAAGCCCAGGACATTAAAAATACGCTTACGACAGCAAGATTTGATAAGTATAGAAATTATTATCGTCCCACCCTTGAAGAAATAATTAGTAATAAGACCGAGGAGCTTAAAACCCCCGATAATTTCAAGTTGGATGAAAATCGTCTTGCATATCTTCAAAAGGCTATTCAGCAAACAACTAAACAGCCGATCAGCCCCTTAGCCGCGCCAAATTTTGATATATCCGACATTATGATGGAAGCAAAAGAGCTTTTACAGAAAACAGCTGCATCACAAATAATTGAAGCGCTGAAATCAGACGAACCATTAGGTAAATGGGTTGAACACGGCATTACAATTCATAAGGAGCGAGAATTAGCAATCTGTGCCTTTTGCAATCAAACTATTCCACAAAATCGCCTTTCTGACTTGGAAAATCATTTCAACCAAGATTATCAAAATCTTATTGAGGGTGTGAGGCAGCTAAAAGAAAAATGCAGCACAAGAAAAATTGCAATTAATTTCCCCGACGCTTCTAACTTTTATGAGGATATGACAAGCGAGTATCTGAATAAGAAGAAAGAAGCGGACGACTTGATAGAGATTTTCAATAAAAGAGTGGATTCTGTTATTTCCATTCTTGAGCAGAAGGAGCAAAAACCCTTTTCGCACCTTAACTATGAAGACTTTACCCCAATTGATGCAAAGCCCCTACAAGAAATCGGTCAAATTATTGAGCGTCATAATAACAAATCGAAGCACTTTGGCAGTAAGCTTGATGAAAATAAACACGCACTGGAGATGCATTATATTGCGGAGTTTATTGATACATACAACGAACTGCTTGGAGAAATTAAGACGCTTGATAGCGATCATTCGGGTTTGGTAAAAACAATTACTGAAAAAGAACAAAAAATCCGTGGGCTCAAAGAGAAACTTATAAGTCATCATATACCTGCTCAACAAATTAACAAAGACCTTGAGCAATTTTTAGGGAGAAGCGATATTCGACTCACCGCCACAGATGAACAAGAGGGATATCAAATTACCCGCAATGGAGAAATCGCAAAAGGTTTGAGCGAAGGAGAAAAAACAGCGCTGGCTATCGTGTACTTTCTCACAAAAATAAACGAGGAAGGATTTGATCTAAAAAATGGTGTCATCGTTATTGACGATCCTGTATCCAGCCTTGATTCAAACGCAATTTTCCAAGCATTCGGATTTATTAAAGAATCGATCAAGGGCGCTGGCCAGATATTTATACTTACTCACCATTTTGATTTCTTTAGGCAGGTTAAAAATTGGTTTTCTCACTATAATAAGAATGACCGTGAATATTTTATGCTGATATGCAGAGAAGAAAACTCAATCAGAAAATCAGCCATAATCAAAATTGATAAACTGCTTATTGATTACGAATCAGAGTATCACTTTTTATTTAGCGTTTTATACAAATTTATCAAGAAGCAAGAGGAGCATCTTGAAGAAATGTATCCGCTTCCAAATATTGCGCGTAAATTTTTAGAAAACTTTTTGGCTTTTAGGGTACCGATAATGCTTGGACGGAGAGGAGCAGAACCAGCTTTATTTAATAGACTCGAAAAGATAGATTTTGACTTGAAGAAAAAAGCGCGAATTCATAGATTTATTGAAACTCATTCGCATCCGAGATACGAATCAGGAGTGCAGGATTTCGATATGACAATTTTAGGAGAAACCCCGGTCATATTGAATGATTTACTTGAGTTGGTGGAACACGAAGACAAGAAACACTATGATTTTTTGGTAGAAAGTGTTACAACAAACTAATTAAGTGGTTCAACCTGCGGTGGTTCAACCTGCGGGGTCAGACACCGAAATCGACATTTAGAAATTATGCCTTCCGCTAAGCGGCGGGAAGGCGGATTAAAAAGATTATTGCCGGGGAATGCTCAAACGTCGATCTTATACCCTAATTTCTCGATACTCTCTTTCGTTATTTTCAAGATATCGTTCTCAAGTATTTTCGAGTCGTCGAAATCGACCGTAATCTTTCCGCTTTCGGTTTCTATGGAATTCACGCCTTCCATCCTGCCGATAAATCTCCTCAATGCGAGAGAGCACTCTTCGCAAAATTCTTTCTGCACGCCTATTGAAACTTTTCCCATTTCAATCCTCCTCTTTAAACGCCATCTGCACGAGTCGTATCCTCTTCGCGAGTTCGCGCACCGCATCGTTCAGCGACATTCCCTTGTCCGTCAGATCTCTCACGAGGCTTGCCTTTGCCAGTTCGCTTATCACATGCTCGGTCGGTCCCGATATGTCGCAGATATTCATGCCTTCCTGCATCTGCTGCGTGATGCAGTTTTCTATCTGCTCCGGAGCGAATTTTTTCGCAAGCTCCCGTATTTCGCTCACATGTATTTTCTGTTTTTCCATGAGGGTCCTTTTCTAAATTAATAACATAAAAGAAATTCGTTTGCAATGAGACGACAAAAAAATTTCATCGGAAATTTGTGCGTGATATGTTGCCGGAGTCGCAGAAGAATTTTTTTTGGCGGGAGCGTGTGGGAATCGAACCCACCCTGCCGCCTTTTGGGCGGCAACACCGGATTTGAAGTCCGGGAGGGACACCAGAACCCTATGCGCTCCCATGCCTACATAATACTTGATTTGCGGGAATGAAAGCAACTTGCATGTTTTCATCATATCGTCGTTTGCCCTTCTATTAATATTATCGTTACGTTAAATTAATATGCCGTTTAAAAAAAAATTATAAATTTTGCGATAAATTTTCTTGAAGTTTTTGAAATTAATGTGTATTATGTATAAAATATAAAAAATCCATAAGGAGGATTAAAAATGGCAACAGCAAAGAAAGCAGCTCCGAAGAAAGCAGCTCCGAAGAAAGCGGCGGTAAAGAAAGCAGCGCCGAAGAAGGCAGCTCCGAAGAAAGCGGCGGTAAAGAAGGCAGCGCCGAAGAAGGCTGCGGCAAAGAAAGCCGCAAAGAAATAAAGAGAGGCTCCGCGCGATGCGCGGAGCCTCTCTTTTGTTCTTCGATTTCTTGCCTAATGTCCTGTTCAAATGGTATTTTAAAAAGTGAACCTTTCTTCCTTCCAAAGACCAAGCCGTTACATAAACAGCGAGCTTAATTCATACCGGAAAGATTTTTATGAAAAGAGAATCTCCGGAGATGTGCGTATCGCGCTGTGTTTCCCGGACACGTATGAAGTGGGGATGTCGCACCTCGGATTGAAAATTCTTTACGACATAATAAATATCTCGCCTCATGCATCCGCCGAAAGGGTATTCTCTCCGTGGACGGATCTCGAAGAACATATGAAGAGAGACGGCATCCTTCTTTCCTCGCTCGAATCGGATACGCCGCTCAAGGAATTCGATATTGTCGGTTTCAGCCTGCAGTACGAACTTTCATATACGACCGTTCTGAATATGCTTCATCTCGGCGGCATTCCCTTGCGCTCGGAAGAGAGGGCGGGTTCCGGGAAATTCGTTCCGCTTGTCATAGCGGGAGGACCGTGCACTGTCAATCCGGCGCCCATGTCCGAATTCATAGACATATTTCTTATAGGCGACGGAGAGGACGCGATGCCGGAATTGATCGATGCGGCGGGACGCTGGAAATCGGGCGGCGACGGCAAAAGGGAGTCTTTAATCGCGGAGATTTCAAGGCTGAAAGGTTTTTACGTCCCGATGCTTCATGGGAAGGAATCCGTGATAAGCAGAAGGTTTGTCCATAATCTCGATAATGCCCATTATCCGCTTAAGCCTATCGTGCCGTATACATCCATTGTTCACGACAGGGTAAATATAGAGGTCTCGCGCGGATGCACGATGGGATGCAGATTTTGTCAGGCGGGAATGATTTACAGGCCGCTCAGGGAGAGGAGTCCGGAGAACGTATTGCGCATTGCCGGAGAGTCGTTGAAAAACACGGGTTACAACGAGGTGTCGTTCACTTCTTTAAGCGCCGGAGATTATACGCATCTCCTTCCGGTGGTGAAGGAGTTCAATAGGAGATTCGGCCCGTCGAGAACGGCATTATCGCTTCCGTCTCTAAGGGTCGGGGCGGTAAACCGCGATGTGTTAAAGGAAATAAAGTCCGTGAGGAAGACCGGTTTTACTATGGCCCCGGAGGCGGCCACGGAGCGATTGAGGGGCGTGATAAACAAGGACTTCAGCGGGGAGGATTACGAGCGGGCCCTCAGGGCGCTTTTTGAAGAGGGGTGGCTCAGCCTCAAGCTTTATTTTATGATAGGCCTTCCGACGGAAACCGATGAGGACATAGAGGCGATTCGTTCGATGGCGATGAAGGCGCTGCATACGGCGAAGAAGAATACGGGGAGATTCGTGAATATAAGCATAACCGTTTCTCCGTTTGTGCCGAAATCTCATACGCCTTTTCAATGGTGCGGCCAGATAAGTCTTGACGAGATAAAGCGCAAACAAAAATATTTGAGGGCCGCGCTCGGAGAAAAAAAATTCAAATACAAAGGACATAACGAAGAGATGACTTTCCTCGAGGCCGTATTCGCGAGAGGGGATGAGAGGTTGTCGCTGCTTATAGAAAAGGCATGGGAGGCCGGTTGCAGATTGGACGGCTGGTCGGAGACGTTCGATTTCAATAAGTGGCTCGTTGCGATGGACAAAACGGGCATTGACGGTTTTGCTTACGCGCGGAGAGTATTCGATAAGAATGAAAGATTGCCGTGGGATAACATAGGCGTCGGAATAAAGAAGGATTTTCTGCTCAGGGAATATGAAAACGCAACGGCATGCTCGATGACCGTCGATTGCAGGAAGGTCTGCACGGCGTGCGGGCTGAAATGCGGTTCAGAGTCGGGAGTCAGGAGTTCGGAGTTTGGAATCGTGGAATTGGAGTCGTTTGATTCAAAACTCGAAACTCAAAATTCAAAACTCGTCAGGATTCGGGTTCAATTCTCAAAGACCGGCAGGCTTCGCTACCTGTCGCATCTCGAACTTGTTGCCGCCGTCTTGAGAGGATTGAGAAGGGCGTCGGTGCCTGTCGATTTCTCTAAAGGGTTCCACCCCTCTCCGAAGGTTTCTTTCGGCCCTCCGTTAAATGTAGGCATAGCGGGTGAGAAAGAATATTTTGATATGGAGGTTTTCAGCCCTTTTGATATAGAATTTTATATGGAGGCAATAAATAATACCATGCCTGACGGGATTAAGATCGGCAGGATGGAGGTAATTTCTAAAGACGCGGCGTCATTGAACAGCTTTATAAAGAGATATGAATATAGGGTCAAAGGCGAACGGTTGACGGCAAACGGCATGGAGGAGAACAAAATTACCTCTCTTATCGTCCGGCGCGACGGGAAGGATACGGATATAGCGCCGTGCGTGGAGCATGTGAGCTTTGACGGCGAGGATAATTCAGCCCGATTGGTCATTGCGGATACTGATGCCGTTAAGGCGAGGGTCGGAGAAGTTTCGGAGGCGGTATTCGGAACGAAGATGACGGAATTGGAATTAACGAGAACTGCCCTTTACGGCATGAATGAAAAAGGATGGATAGAACCGTTATGACAAGTGAAATCGTAATTAACGCTACAAGGGAAGAGAGCAGGGTTGCGCTTCTCGAAGGCGGACAGGTCGTAGAACTGTACATAGAAAGGAAAAGGGACGCGAGCCTTGTCGGCAATATTTATAAAGGCAAGATCATAAAAATACTTCCCGGAATGCAGTCCGCGTTTGTCGATATAGGCCTTGAAAAGGCCGCCTTCCTTTATGTGGCGGACATAATGACCGAAATGGAGGAATATTATACCGCCTTTCTCGATAACGGGACCGAACGGCTCGATCTGTACCCGAAGACTGCGGAAGAACATTTATCAATAGAAGAAGTCATACAGGAAGGTCAGGAGCTTTTTGTTCAGGTATCGAAAGACCCTATAGGCACAAAGGGCGCTCGCGTTACATCGTATATCACCCTGCCCGGCAGGTATGTCGTCCTTATGCCTAATGTGGAACACGTGGGCATATCCAGAAGAATAGAGGACGAGGATACCCGCACGCGGCTTAAGACGATCGCCGCCGAAATAAAGCCCAAGGGTTTCGGGCTTATAGTAAGAACCGTGAGCGAAGACGCCGACATCGATGAGATAAAGCGCGATCTCGAATTTTTACTCCTTCTTTGGGAAAACATACAAGAGAAAAAAGAGAAGGTATCCGCTCCTTGTCTTATTTACAACGACCTCGATCTGGCATTCAGGAGCGTGAGGGATTTTATGAACCATGACGTGGAAAGGCTCATTATAGATTCCCGGGAAGAATACGAGCGCGTAAAAGAATTTGCCGGGGCGTATTTTTCGAAGCTCATCGACAGGATAGAAATGTATGAAGGGAAAGAGCCCATATTCGACGCGTTCGGCATAGAACTCGACATATCGAGGGCGCTGGGCAGGAGGGTGTGGCTTAAATCCGGCGGGTATATCGTTATCGACCAGACGGAGGCGATGACCGTCATAGACGTGAATACCGGGAAATTCGTTGGAAAGGAAAGTCTGGAAGACACGATATTAAAAACTAACCTCGAAGCGGTAAAGGAGATAGCATACCAGGTAAGGCTCAGGAATCTCGGCGGGATAATAATCATAGATTTTATCGATATGGAAAAACTGGAGAACAGGGAAAAGGTCTCAAACGCGTTCGCCGACGCGATGAAGAAAGACAGGGCGAAAAATACCATCTACACTATTTCCGAACTCGGCATCATACAGATGACGAGAAAACGGGTGAGAGAGAGCTTAGGCCGCGTCCTGTGCGAGCAGTGCCCTTACTGCGAGGGCAAGGGGTTCGTCAAATCAGCAAGGACGGTGGCTTATGAGATATTCAGAAAACTGAAGAAGATGAATCTTCCTGCCGACACTGCGGTTATGATAAAGGCCAACCCGTCCGTGGCTGACCTCCTTTCGGACGAGGAGCGGCACGGCATCGAGGAAATAGAGAATGCGTATGACATTAAGGTTATAGTGAAGGGCGACGCTCATCTTCATCAGGAGAATTGCGAAATCACGGTGTTATGATCATACACCCGCCTTATATTGCGTATGACCGTTAAATTCGACAAATTATTAACTATACTCCAAGATATGAAGTCCGTCGTGCTCGCCTTTTCAGGCGGCGTAGACAGCACGTTCCTTCTGAAGGCGGTAAAAGAATCCGGCATACAATCCCTCGCAGTTACGGGATATTCCGAGACAATGCCGGAGAGCGAACTGAGGTTTGCGGAGGAAACGGCGGGATCCATAGGCGCGGCTCACATGGTGATAAAGACCGACGAGATGTTAAACCCGGAATTTACCGGAAATCCGAGAAACAGATGTTTTCATTGCAAGGATGAACTCTTTTCCAAGCTTATGAATATAGCGGATGAAAAAGGTTTTAACCGCGTCATAGACGGGAGCAATGCCGACGACCTTTCGGACCGGCGTCCCGGAAGGCAGGCTGCGCTGAAGCACGGAGTGCGGAGCCCTCTGATCGAAGCAGGTTTTTCAAAGGACGAGATTAGAAAATTATCTAAAGAGATGGGACTTCCGACGTGGTCGAAGCCGGCATCCCCATGCCTGTCTTCCCGGTTCCCTTACGGAATCGAGATTACGAAGGACGCCCTTAAGCGGGTCGAACTGTCGGAAGAGTTTTTGAAAAGTTTGGGTTTCAATGAACTGAGGGTCAGAAGTTACAATGATACCGCTAAAATAGAGGTTGCGGCAGACGATATAGAAAGGCTGCTCGGCAGAGAATTAAGGGAGTCCGTTATAAATAAGCTTAAAGATTTCGGATTTAAACATGTCACCATCGACCTTGAAGGATTCAGAACCGGAAAACTTAATGACTGAATGCGTGCGCTGCGGAAGCTGCAAGGCGGTCTGTCCCACGTATGCGGAGGATGCATCCGAGGGCATGAGCGCGCGCGGCAGGGTTGTCTTAATGGAGAAATTCCGCTGCGGGGAACTGTCGCCTTCAAAAAAACTGGAAGACGCGCTTTTCAGTTGCGTGCTCTGCGGAGCGTGTAACAAGCTCTGCCCCCTCGGAGTAAGCGTAACGGACGCGATATACGACGCAAGGGTCAGGCTTAGTGAATCGAATAAGAAAAGGAGATTTTTAAATTTCATCGCAAAGGTAGGCTTTAAAAGGACCTCCGAGGCGTTCAAGATACTTAAGTTCATCGAGACTATGGGCGAAATACTTCCGATCTTCAAGGTCAAACCATTTAAAACGATAAGGACAATGGGGCTGAGATTTCCGGACGCCGCGCTTAAGGACGGCATGTCCATATTCAAGGTATCAAGGCCGAAAGGGAGAATCGCCGTATTCGCGGGATGCGCTGCCAATTTTATTTATCCCGGCACGGCAACGGCATTAATAGAGAGCCTGAATGCGATGAATTATGAAGTGGTTTTGCCTAAGGGAGAGGTTTGCTGCGGCGCTCCGCTGATGGGACTCGGACTGAAAGAAGATGCCGCCGAAATGGCGGACAGGAATGTAAAGAATTTTAAAAAATTGAATGTCGAGGCCGTGATAGGGCTCTGCCCGACCTGCGTGCATTTTATTAAAAACGAATACAAGAAACTTGTCGGAGAGTCTATAGATATCGCGATGGAAATATCGCAATTTTTGAGTTCGGAGTTAGTTAGCTCAAAACTTAAAGCTCCACAAACCGGCCTGCGGAAAAACTCAAAACTCCGCGTTGTTTATCACGATCCGTGCCATTCGTTATACAACCTGAATATAAGGCCGGAGCCGAGAGAAATATTGAGGTCTATCGGATTTAACGTTGTAGATTCATCCGGCGGCTGCTGTGGATTCGGCGGCGCGTTTAGGTTATTATATCAGGGGCTTTCGGAAGGCATCTTAGAGCAGAGGATTGAAGATTATAAGAATGCGGATGTGATAGTGACGTCATGCCCGAACTGCGTGCTTCAGCTCAGGAGCAAAATAAAGGACAAACCCGTAAGGCATATTGCCGAGGTTATAAGAGAAGCGATGAAGGGAGATAGAAGATGAAGGACAACAATCTCGAAATACTTACCCCGCAGGGGACCGAGGGCGGCGACAAGCCGCAGAAGATGAGGATGAACAAGAGGGCAAGCTGCACACGATGCGGCAAGTGCTGCAGCGAGGGCAGCCCTTCTTTGCTGAAGGAGGATGCGGTTCTTTTTATGTCGGGAGCGCTGTCCCATGAGAACACTTACACCATAAGGGACAGAGAAAGGATCAGGTCTCACGGAGACGACAGCGTATACGAATCGTTCCTGGAATTTATAAAGATCAAGGCCAAGGACGGGACATCCGTATGCATGTTTTATCGGGATAAGGAAGGCTGCGGAATATATGAAAACAGGCCTTCCCAGTGCAGGGTATACAAATGCTGGGCCCCCGAAAACCTCATGAAGGGATTCGAAAAAGGAGCGCTGAAAAGAAGAGACATCTTCGGTTCAGTGGACGTGCTCTTAGGTGTCATGGATAAACATGAGGAGAAGTGTTCTTACAAAAAACTTTCGGAAGCAGTTGAAAAGCTTTCAGAAGGCGGCGAGGAAGCCGTTGAAGAGATAATGGATATGCTCCAGTACGATACTTATGTCAGGCCGTTTCTTCTGGAAAAGTTCAATGTTCCCGAAAGCGCGCTGGATTTGATACTCGGCCGGCCTCTATCGGACACTATAAATGAATTCGGGTTTAAGGTCGTAAAAGAAGGCGACGATTATATTCTTTTGCCGATAGAGCCGGAAATAAAAGGGGAGGAAGGGAAATGAAATTTTTTATCGACACCGCGAATGTTGAGGAGATCAAAAAGGCGTGGGAACTCGGCGTGATCGACGGCGTAACAACGAACCCGTCGCTTATAGCAAAGGAAAAGAGAGAGCCGGTCGGACTTCTGAAGGAGATATGCGGCATAGTAGACGGCCCCATCAGCGCGGAGGCCATAAGCCTTAAGGCCGATGAGATGGTTAAAGAGGCCGAGGAGCTTGCGAAGATACATGAAAATATCGTGGTGAAAATCCCGATGACCGAGGACGGCCTGCGCGCCGTTAAAAGGCTTTCATCGGCGGGGATTAAAACCAATGTTACATTGATATTCTCATCGAGCCAGGCGTTGCTGGCCGCAAAGGCGGGCACCACGTATGTCAGCCCGTTTGTGGGAAGGCTCGACGACATAAGCCACGTGGGAATGGATCTCGTCGCGGATATTCAGGATATTTACGAAAATTATTTTTTCGACACGGAAGTTATAGTGGCAAGCATAAGGAATCCCTTGCATGTCGTGGAAGCGGCGCGCATTGGCGCGGACATTGCAACCATTCCTTACAGCGTTATTTCCCAGCTTGCCAAGCATCCGTTGACCGATATAGGCATCGAGAAATTTTTAAAGGATTGGGAGAAGGTAAAGAGCAAATGAGCGATGAATGGGTCGAGGTTCTTGTTACTTATGATCCTATTGAGGCGGAGATAATAAAAGATTTGCTGGAAAGCGGAGAAATACCAGTGGTTTTGAGATCGTCGAAGATCGGCCCGTATCCTGTGAATATCGGCAAAATGGGAGAGATCAAGATATTGGTAAGGAAAGAGGATGAGGATACGGCGAAAGAGGTAATAAAGGGAGGCAATTTTTGAAAAAGGCCGCAAAAAAAGAACCGTTCCTTTAGTTCTCTGTTAATTATTAATTCAAGCCTGACCCTAAGTTTATTCCTCCAAAGGTGTTGTCATTATGTCAATTGTCAAGACCTGACACCGTACTCCCGTAGTGAAGGCAATAAAAACAAATATTCACTTTGCTCCCTCTACCATTACGCTGTCGTTGAATATTTTGTGCTTAACATTTTTCAGCCCTGCCTTTGTGAGCCATTGTTTCATTTCCTCCGGCGCATAGCATCTGCCGTGCGTATTGACGAGCATGTTTACGGAGAATAGCGCGGATTGCGGCGGCATTGTCCTGCTTTTGTCTATATAAAATTCCTGAATTACAATCATGCCGCAGGCATTAAGAGCCGCCTTTGATTTTTTGATAATATTCAGACAGTCTTTTTCGGTAAACGCATGAAGCACCTGACTTATGAATATCAGGTCGTAGCCTTTGCCGATGTCGTCTGCAATGAAATCGCCTTCAATAAAATTTATGCCCTTTGTTTCCGACTTTCCTATAACCTGTTTCGCAATTCTTATTGTTTCCGGCATATCAAAGAGCGTAACGGATACGCCTTTCTTAGCCATCTCCATAGAATATGTTCCCGGGCCTCCGCCTAAGTCCAGCGCTTTTTTCACGCCTTTCAGGTTAATCGCTTCAATAACATCCTTTGCCTTCATGAATGCGATATTGTGCATTCCTTTTATAAACGCCTCATGGTCATGCGCGGCCCTGTTCGGTTTGCCTGTCTTCATTATTCCGTCAAGACCTGACCAGTTTTCCCACAGGTTGTCGGCGTGCCGTATGATGTCGCCTTGATAATAGGGCATGCTTTTCACGAGGAAGCGGTTTGCCGTTGAACTGTTTTTATATTTAGTCACGGATTTTTTTAAGAGGCCGAGTCCTGTTAATGCGTCGAGCAGTATTTCGGTCGCCCTGTTGTCGGTTTTTAATATCTTTGCGATCTCTCCCGCCGTTTTAGGAGACTTGAGGTAATCGAATACGCCGAAGTTGTTCGCGGTCAGCAATACCCTTGCAGACCAGAAACCGCCCCATAATCTCCTTAATTCCTTAGCTTCTTCCTGCAGATTCATATTATTTCTCTATGATCTTTATAGTCATCTCTATTCTCTCGACCGGATTGTCCGTCCTGTCTCTCTCCATGCCGACTATCTTGTCGACAACTTCCATTCCCGAAACTACTTCTCCGAAAACCGTGTACTGCCTGTCGAGGAAAAGGGAATCGGCCGTGCAAATAAAGAACTGCGAGCCCGCGCTGTCCGGATTCGCGGACCGCGCCATCGACAGGATTCCTCTCTTGTGAGGTTTCTCGTTAAACTCGGCATTAACGCTGTATCCCGGCCCGCCCATGCCGTGCCTCGACCTGTCCGGGTCTTTTGAATTAGGGTCTCCGCCCTGTATCATAAATCCGGGAATAACGCGGTGGAAGGTAGTGCCGTCATAGAAGCCCTTTTTCGCAAGCTCGATGAAATTTTTAACATGATTCGGCGCGACATCCGGAAAGAATTTGATCTCCATATTCCCGAACTTAGTTTCGATAACAGCTTTTGTTTCCGGCATTTTTAAATCTCCTTTTTATTGAATTTTCAAGCCCATTATATTAGCGGTATTTTTAATAAATTCAACAGGCTGCCCGACTATTCGGCGGACACCTGCTTCATATTTTCGCACGCGACAGGGATTCCCATGTCGCAGGCCTTTTGAAAATCGGCGGCAGCCCTTCTCGCGTACGCGACCCCTCTTGAAAAATATGCAGCCGTGAAACCCGGCTTTATGGCTATTGCCTTGTTGTAATCTTCGATGGCGTCTTCATAGCGCCCTTTTTTAGCGTAAGAGATGCCGCGGTTATGATAGGCATCCGCAAATCTGGGATTTATGGCAATCGCCCTTGTCTCATCCTCTATGGTTTTGTTGTAGTTTCCCTTTTTGTAGTAGGCGAGGGCGCGGAAGTGGTATATCTCCGCGTTGTTCGAAGAAGAGCCTATGGCCTTGCTGAAATCGGCAATTGCCTCGTCGTGTTTTTCTCTCTTGTAATAGGCGAGTCCGCGGTTGTAATACGCGTCCATGAATTGAGGATCCATCGAAACGGCGCTTGTGTATTCTTTAATAGCCTTTTCGTAGTTCCCCTCATTGAAATAATCGTTTCCCTTGTTGAAATATGACATTATGTCCGCCCCGTATGCCGGGACTCCGGACAACAGAACTAAAATAAATACTAAGGTGATATTTTTCAACCTGCTCATATCCGGCTCCTATTTATTTCTTATTCCTTAGTTACAACAGAGGTTGTAATCCTGACCTTCATCTCTATTCTCTCGACGGGATTGTCCCTGTTGTCTCTCGGCTGTTTAACTATCTTGTCGACCGTTTCCATCCCTGAAACCACCTCGCCGAAAGCAGTATACTGCCTGTCGAGGAAGAAGGCGTCCGCCGCGCAGATAAAGAATTGCGAGCCCGCGCTGTCGGGATTCGCGGATCTGGCCATGGACAGGATTCCTTTCTTATGAGGTTTCTCGTTAAACTCGGCGTTGACGGTGTATCCAGGCCCGCCCATGCCGTGCCTCGACCTGTCCGGGTCTTTTGAATTAGGGTCTCCGCCCTGTATCATAAATCCGGGAATAACGCGGTGAAAGGTAGTGCCGTCATAGAAGCCCTTTTTCGCAAGCTCGATGAAATTTTTAACATGATTCGGCGCGACATCCGGGAAGAATTTAAGTTCTATATTGCCGAATTTTGTTTCTATTACAGCCCGCGTTTCAGTCTTCTTAGGTAGTTCCTCACGCATAGGCGCAGGCTTCTGTTTCGGCGCGGAAGCAACCTCATCGGGTTTTTGTTTTTTAGCGGCCGGAGCGGTTTTCTCATCCGTATTTTTTTCAACGGCAGGGGCTGCAGGCTTTTCTGCCGCCTTCTGCTCAGGGGCTGGAGCCGGCGCAGGCGCGGGCTCCTCCGCCTTTTTGCAACCGACGTTAAGCATAAACACTATAAAAAAGAGCGCAATAAAGATTGTCGATAAAACTTTTTTCATACTTGATCCTCCTATAACATTTTTTCTATTCTGACACCCAGTTCTATCTCTTCGAGGATAGACGCTACATGCTCGCACCGTTCCTTAGGTCCGGTATAGCATAGGGCTTCTCCCGTGGTATGAACCTCCATTGCAATTTCAGCCGCCTTCTGAGAGGCGCATTTTACCGCCCTTATAAGCTGAATAATAACCTCATCGAACGTATGCCAGTCATCGTTCAGAAGAATGACGTTCCACGGCTCTATTACGAATGTGGATGAATAATCCAGAACCGATGTCTTTGTTTCGTCGTACGGCATATGTTAAAACCCGCCCCCGTGAGCGGCCCATACTCCTACGGCTACGGCCGAAAGGCTTAAGCCGAGGACGAACCAGTGGAATACGCCGAACCTGAAAAATACCCTGGCCGTGTCCTGCCCTGCTTCGCCTCGAAATATTACCTTGAACAATTTAGCTTCGAAGAAAAGGATGAGGACATAAAACGTCCACACAAGGAGCATAATCGTCGGGCCTATGCCCGTAATTTTAAAGAGCAGCCTTATTTCATCCGTAAGATACAAGAGCCACGCGCCCGTCAGTCCTACGACGAATACGCAGAATTTTGCGATCTTTGCGAACCTGTGTTCCACGCCCTGAAAGAAGATCACCTTTTCGATGGAGCTTTCCATTCTGATGATCATCGGAAAGATTATCATCGTAACGAAGGCGACTCCGCCTATCCATAGGACTACTCCGAGGACATGAACGGCAAGCAGCAGGGGTATAAGCATAATAATTTCTCCTTTACGGCCGAACCGGCGTAAAATATTATAGTTTATTATAGTAATTTTATGCAGCCTTAACAATGGTATGACTATGAAGGCAATGTAAGGCATGGAAGGCACGGCTAATAGTACAAAGCGCAAATCCGTAATTAAGGCATGGAAGATACGGCTTCAAAGCCTTTACAAGTGCATGGTTATGTTCAGAGCATAGATATTCAGCGAATCGCCCAATAAGAAAGCACCGATGCGGATGACGGGAAGGCGTATGCCGGTTGAAAATTTCGCCGGTAAAGTCTTTTTAGCCGTACCTTCCATACCTTTTTAATGTTTGATTGCAAAAAATTCAGCACAAGGCGCAGTTCCGCTTTGTGTCATTACATTGTTGAAGGCTTTTACCTATGGCTCGTAGAGAAGGATGCCTCACATTCCAATGACTATGGATTATTATATGATTTTAATCATTACATGTCTGATGTTTTTTTGTTAAAATTATAAAAACACATAGGAGGTTTGCGATGATTGACAGGACAAAGGTCGAAGAGGTCATTAATAAGGTGAGACCGTATCTCAGAAGGGACGGCGGCGACGTCGAACTCGTGGATATAACGGACGACAACGTGGTAAAGGTCAAGTTGGTCGGCGCCTGCGGCACATGCCCCATGTCGATAATGACATTAAAGGGCGGCATAGAGGCCGAATTAAAGAAAGCGATCCCGGAACTTAAGGCGGTAGAGGCGGCTTAAGCGGCGATCTCCACATTTACGGCCTCCGCGAGTTCTATCCGGTCTTCGGATACCCACTGGATGCCGCCTTTGCCCCAGTTTACGAGATAGCGGCACCGCGCTGTGTTGTTGCCGTTGTAGCTTATAATCTGCCCTTTTACAGCGCCTCTCGAATTTAAGAATTTCACTCCGTCCCCGACATTGAATTTCCGGACAGGCGGCGTTTCTTTTTTTACATCCGCTGCTTTCGGAGCAGCGGTAAATTTTTGAAGAGGCGCAGCCGTGTCGAATTTTAATAATAACCTTCTTAAGATATTCGGTTTATACCGGGCGGCTGCCTTGGGGGGAGAAGGCAGGGGTTTGATGGGCCCCTTCCCGATCTCTTTTTTCAGAATTTCAGAAAGAGGTATCCTGCGGCGGTAGTAACTGTTGAACTTCAATGCGAGAAAATATACGATTGCATCGAGGCCTGCGATCAGGAGCAGTATAATCGCTATCCTTATCAATTGCATTAAGTCCATAAGCACCTCCTTTACGGACTCCGAACCGACAGAATATGTTGTTTATACAGTTCCCTTTCCTTATTATAATTATCGGCGTTTCTCTTCGGCGGTTTAGGGCTGCTTATGACACGATTCGCCGTATCTTCTCGAGTTTAAGGAAGACTACTTTGTGATCTAATGGGGTATCCTCGAATGTATAGACTTTAAGCGCCTCAATGTATGTCGATTGCGCTTTTTTAAGATTCGATGCCTCATCCGCGAGTTTTGCGAGGTCGGTATACGCATCTCCGAGTTTGTGGTGAATGGAGGCATAATCGAGAGGGTGTTCGAGAATTGTCATTACCTTGAGGGCTTCCAGATAAGCGGTTATGCCGTTGAGCAGGTTTTTTTCTTTGCCGCCGGCCGTAAATAGCATCAGTTGAACATCGCCGAGTTTCTGTTGTATGCCGGAAAATTCAATAGGCTGATCAACGGCATTATATATGGCGAGCGCTTCTTCGTAAAAACGGATTGCTTTAAGCAGGTTATCGGGTTTTTCTCCGGCAGCGGCGGATGAACTGTAAAGGTCTCCGAGGTTTTTCTTTATTCCGGTATAAATAATCGGATCATTATCGGCAGAATAGACCTTTAACGCTTCCTCATACGCTGTAACGGCATTTGTTATATCGCTCTCGCTTTCGCTGTTCTCTGCGAATGATTTATAGCAGTCGCCTATGACTTTATGCGCCGCTGCGAATTCCGCGGGATATTTTTCGGGGATATATATATTGAGCGTCGCTTTGTAGGAATTGACGGCCCTTGATAGGTACTCTTCTTCGTTCCGAAATGAAGAAAGGGCATTGAATATGGAGCCGAGCTTCATCTGAGCACTCGCGTAATTCAGAGGATATCCTTCCGGCGTATAAACATTCAGGGTCTCTTCGCAATATTTAGCGGCCTTCAAAAGATTGTTTTCAATATCGCTAAAACCGGCAAGCACGTTATAGGCGCTGCACAGGTTGTGATTCACCAGCGCATAGCCGGAGGGGTTCGCTGAAAGCGTATATACGGAAAGTGTTTTACGGAAGGCCTCTGCCGCTTTTTTGAGGGACTTCTCCTCTTCATGAAATTCCGACAGATTCATGTACGCGCTGCCGAGATTGTAGCATGTCAGGGCGTAACTATCCGGTGATTTTTGGGGGTTGGAGAATTTAGCCGAGTCCTCGAATGCGGCTATCGCCTTTATCAGGTTTTCGGCCCTTTTTGCTCTAAAAGATAGATTATAGTAACACTTGCCTTCGCTGTTTTTAATAAGGGCATAGGTTTCCGAATCCTTTTCTTTCGATACCTCTTTCAGCAAAGAGGTGTATATAGCAAGGGCATCCGCCGTCATATTCTCCTGCAGGAGCATATCCGCCGTATCCAGTCTGTTCAAAATTTTGTCCCGGCCGGCCTGTTGTTTTTTGTGTTCGGACAGGATAATCGCAACGGCAATACCTATCGCAGCTAAAACGACTCCTATTATCGCGCCTACAAGTCCTCCGAACCATACACCCATCTTTATATACTATCAGTTTGACCGCAAAGCTTCAATAAAGAACGGCGGGCATTCAGCATGGAATGTTTCTCACGATAAGAAATTAGACTTTGAAAAATACGCGCGCATAAGGTAAATTAAGAATAGGACTATGAGGAAACTTGCCGCTTTATGGATATGTGTTTTTCTGCTCTGCCTACTGCCCGCGGCGGAGGGAGTTATAGACGCCGGAAAAGACGGCGCTGCTGCCCGTGTTCCTATTCTTCTTTATCACCGCTTCGGCCCTTCGGTTGCCGATAGCATGACCGTAACCGTTCCGGTTTTCGAATCTCATCTGAAATATCTTAAAGACAACGGTTATACGATAATCCCCCTGCGCCGGCTTGTGGATTACCGTCTCGGCAAGGGCGCCGCGCTTCCGCCCCGCCCCGTTGTGATAGTTGCGGACGACGGGCATAAGTCGGTTTACAGCGAGATGCTTCCGTTAATCAGGAAATACCGCATACCTGTAACGCTTTTTTTATACCCCTCGGCCATATCCAACGCATCTTATGCGATGACATGGGAGCAGGTGAGGGAGCTTAAAAAAACGGGTTTCTTCGATTTGCAGTCCCATACTTATTGGCATCCTAATTTCAAGAAAGAGAAAAAGAAGCTGAACGCGGATGAATACGAAAAGCTTGTGGGGATGCAGTTGAGAAAATCGAAGGAGAAGTTGGAGAAGGAATTAGGCGGCGGCGTGGATATGCTGGCATGGCCGTTCGGCATTTATGACGACCATCTTGCCGCAAAGGCCAAAGAGGCCGGATATATCGCCGCCTTTACGATAGAGCGGCATCCGGCGAGCGCCGCCGATAATATGATGATGCTCCCGAGGTATCTCATGGCGAATGCGGACAAAGGAAAGGCGTTCGAAGCGATAGTGAACGGTAAATCTTCCCGATGAGGTGATTATGACGGTAAACGCTGAAACAAAGGCTTTTTTGGTCCGGGCGGCAGCGCTCATTTTGCTGTCGGCGCCCTCTTATGCGGATGCTTATGTTACGGGGAGGATAATCGACGCGGTTACTCAGAAGCCTGTAAGCGGAGCTGCTGTTGTCTTAAATAATGAAACGGCGCAGACGGACGAGAAGGGAAAGTTCACATTCAAGGGCGCGGGCAATAAAATAACCGTGAAGGCCCATGGATACATGAGGGCGGAGCAGCCTGTGCCGTCATCGTCTTTTTTCACCGTTCCGGTAGAGATCAAGCTTCAGCCGTTCACGCCCAAGGCGCTGTATCTTACTTTTTACGGCGTAGGGGACAGGACGCTTCGAGAGTCGGCGCTCAAGCTTATTAACGAGACGGAGCTTAATTCCCTCGTTATAGACGTAAAAGGCGACAGGGGATTGATAGCATATAAAAGTTCAATTCCACTCGCTTCCGAGGTTGGCGCGCAAAAGCCGATTATAGTAAAGGATATAAAGGGACTCATAAAATCCTTTAAAGAAAAAGGCATATACACAATCGCGAGGATAGTTGTTTTTAAAGACAACACCCTCGGCGCCGCGAAACCCGACTGGACTATCAGGGCGCAGGACGGGGGCGTATGGCGGGACAGGGAGAATCTCATATGGGTCGATCCGTTCAAAAAAGAGGTGTGGGACTATAACATCGATATAGCCGTTGAAGCGGCCCGGAACGGATTCGACGAGATACAGTTCGACTACGTGCGCTTCCCGGACAAGAATGGCCTCGGCTTTTCTATGCCGAATACCGAGGAGAACAGGATTAAGGCCATTACGGGATTCCTCGCGGAAGCTAAAAGGAGGCTTGCCCTTTACAATGTATTCATTGCCGCCGATATTTTCGGTTACGTGGCATGGAATCTCAATGACACGCAGATAGGCCAGAAAATAGAAAGCCTTGTGCCGCATGTGGACTACATATCCCTTATGCTGTACCCTTCCGGGTTTCAGTTCGGTATTCCGGGGTACAGGAATCCCGTCGCGAATCCGTATAACATAGTGTACCTTTCCCTTAAAAAATCACAGCAGAGGACTCAGATACACGCCGTCAGGTTCAGGCCGTGGCTGCAGGCGTTTAAGGATTACGCGTTCGACAGGAGGCATTTTACCGGACAGGAGATAAGAGATCAGATAAAGGCCGCCGAGGAATTCGGCGCCGGCGGCTGGATGCTCTGGAACCCGAGGAATGTCTATTCTTCTGACGGATTGAAGAAAAAAGCAGCGCTTTCGAATGCGAAGGCAAGGCCTGATGGTTCGAGTTAGACCGAATATTACCGCAATTATTATTATCACGGCAGTATGGGCCGGACTTATACCGGCCTATGCCGCCGAAGGGCGTTATGCCGAATTCACAGAGGAAAAACTCGCCCCGATTCGCGGTATCGTAGAAAATGAGATTAATTCGGGGAATATACCCGGAGCGGTTATCCTTATCGGGACTCCGGAGAAGATCATATATCGCAAGGCATTCGGCCGGCGTTCCATAGAGCCTGAAAAATTGCCCATGACCGAAGACGTTATTTTTGACGTAGCGTCTCTTACTAAGGTTATTGCTGCTACAACCGCCGTCATGCAACTGGCCGAGAAAGGGAAGCTGAATATCGACGCCCCGGCGTATAAATACTGGCCTTCTCTTAAGGCAAACGGCAAGAAAAATATCACAGTCCGCCATCTCCTTACCCATTACTCCGGATTAAAGCCCGACCTGAAACTGAGGCCCAAATGGTCCGGATGCAAGACGGCCATGAAAATGATTATCCGGGAAAGGCCGCAGTCTCCGCCCGGCGCCCGGTTTATTTACAGCGATATAAATTTCGAGATCCTCGGAGAGATTGTCCGCAGGGTATCGGGACAGGAACTCGACGTTTATTGCGCGAAAAATATCTTCAAACCGCTCGCGATGAAGGATACGGTATTTAAACCTTCCCATGCCATGCGGGATCGCATCGCGCCTACGGAATATCACGAAGGCAGGATGCTGCACGGAGAAGTCCACGACCCGACCTGCTATAAAATGGGAGGCGTTTCCGGACACGCCGGGCTCTTTTCAACAGCGGACGATATCTCCTTATTCGCGCAAATGCTTTTGAACGGCGGCAGTATCGGCAATGCGAGGATATTGAAGCCGGAAACCGTAGAGAAGATGACCGTGCCTCAATCGTCTGCGAACAAGAAACTGAGAGGATTAGGATGGGATATGGATGCCCCTTTCGCTTCAAACAGGGATGAGCTTTTTCCCGTAGGACTGTACGGACATCTCGGATACACAGGCACTTCTCTATGGATAGACCCTGTTTCAAAAATATACGTTATTGTCCTTACCAACCGGGTTCATCCGAATGGAAAGGGCGATGTAAAGGCGCTTAGGGCTCAGATCAAAAAAGTTGTTTCAGAGGCGGCAGGTCCGATGGCGATAGAACAAATTATTGCCGAGAGGCCGTCGCTTTCGGCTTACTCGGAACGCATGAAAAGCCATGCGCCGCGTAAGCAGCGCAACGGCAGGGTTATGACCGGGATCGATGTCCTCGATACCTGGAATTTTTCATTCCTGACAGGGTTGCGCGTAGGCCTTATTACAAACCATTCCGGCCTCGACTCAAAAGGACGGAGGACTCTCGAACTTATCCATGACGCGCGCGGCGTAAAACTGGCCGCCTTGTTCAGTCCGGAGCACGGGCTGTCGGGCAAGGCGGACGAGCGGGTGCCTTCGACAAAAGAGCCGCTCACGGGATTGCCTGTTTACAGCTTATACGGAGAAGCGAGGAGGCCGACGGATAATATGCTCGAAGGGATCGATGCTCTCGTATTCGACATACAGGACGCGGGCGTCCGCTTTTATACGTATATCACGACGATGGGATACGCCATGGAGGCTGCCGCGAAAAAGGGGATCAAGTTTTATGTCCTCGACCGTCCTAATCCGATCAATGCCGCGTTTGTGCAGGGGCCCGTCATGGACGGCGATATGAGGAGATCCTTTACCGGTTATTTTCCCCTTCCCGTCAGGCACGGCATGACCGTAGGAGAACTCGCGGCCATGTTCAACGCGGAGAACAACATCGGAGCTGATCTGCATGTCGTCAAAATGCAGGGCTACAGCCGCTCGGACTGGTATGACGATACCGGCCTGAAATGGGTTAATCCGTCTCCGAATCTTAGAAGCCTTACGCAGGCTATACTTTATCCGGGAGTTGCGATGGTTGAAGGCTCAAACGTAAGCGTAGGGCGCGGCACTGATACTCCTTTCGAGATTTTCGGCGCGCCGTGGATTAACGCGAAGGATTTAACCGAATATCTGGAAGGCCGGGGGATAAAAGGCGCTCGTTTTTCTCCGGTCTCATTCACGCCCGGCAGCAGCACGTATAAGAACCGTACATGCAACGGGGTTAAGATCACTCTTGCCGACAGACAGGCGCTCGATTCCACGTTCCTCGGCATAGAAATAATCACGGCGCTCTACAAACTTTACCCTGAAAAGTTCCAACTCGATAAAACGCTGGGACTCATAGGCTCTCGCGCGGTCCTTCAGGAAATCAAGGAAGGGCATGACCCGAAATCGATAGCCCTGAACTGGCAGCCTTCAATCGAGCAATTCCTGAAATTGCGGCAGAAGTATCTTCTTTATTAAGCAGTGCCGATTCCTATACGATCTTGCTTATGGATTTTTTAACGCCCTGCATCTGGGTATCCGACACCTTCCTTATTTCGCCTGCCGTATGAGCATTCGCGTACGGGTTTGTCTTTTTTGAAGATGTCTTTGCTTTGGCTTTAGCGCTGATGCTCACTTTAAAATCGTCGTTATTGCCGCCTTCTTTTTGAGATGGGGCAGCGCCCGTTTTCTTGCTGTCTTTCATAAGCTTGTCCGATACCTTCCTTATTGAGCTTGCGGTATGGGCATTGGCGTAAGGATTTTGCGATATTGTATTATCCGGCATTTTCAACACCTCCCTAAGTGATAAAACAATTATAGGGAAAAATGTTCGGCTATACAACACATTTTTTACAGCCTATGGAATTAATACGGCATGCCAAACCTGTAAAGGGACTCAAATATAAGGCCATACAGGACTTATAGCGCGAACCGTTTCGGCAGCGAGAGACCAATCTACATCAATCCTACCTCGCCGACAGTCCGATAAGTACCGTGTATGGCTTTAAGATAATTTCCCCGAGGCGTTCGCCCAAGCTCTTTTGACACTTTGGAAGCTTCGGAGGATGCTTCAGGCTTCCCCTCGCTTCCGGGGGCTTGCTCACGACATCCTGCACCCGCTCCCTTGCTGTTTTCGTTTCTTCGGGCTTGTCGCCTCAGGGAATCTTTATTCCCTCTTCTAATTACAGAATAACTCAGTTTTGAAAGATTGTATAGCTATTAAGATTTTATTCGGAGTGGTATAATAAAAAGATAAGTATTGCTGAAAGAGCGATAAGAAGCTGAACAGTTTTATAGTCCTCTATGGTTATGCGGTTAGAGAGAAGACAAGCGATTTAACATTCTTCCTGAAATAAGACTTTACCCTATCCCAGCTAAGCTTTTGTCCTTTTAAATACTCAGGCTCATAGTCGCTATCGGCATCGGCAAAATACACAAGAGCTTTGCCTATATGTATCGCATTAATACTCTCCTTCCCATACCTTTTGACCATGTTAAGCATAATAGCAGGCATCGGTATCCGTTGTAGTATGCAATACAGGTCGATAAAATCTCTTTTAGTTCCGCGCTGGCTGACAGCTACGACCTTCATTGACGCAATATCAACAATACCTGCTACGGACAGCCCCCGATGCTCCGTTATATCGGAAACAAAAGGATACGGATAGGTGAAGAGAGAAAACTTTACTCCGTCAATTGAGGCAATTACATAGAGTTCGCCCTTATCCAGCATTTTTAAGGACAACCCCAACCGGCTAAGATCAAAAATAACCTTATCCACCGAGAAGGTTTTTAAGGTAAAAAAATCCAGATCAACGGATTTCCGGTGGCCTATATGCAGCGCCAATGCGGTTCCCCCAGCCAGCACAGCAGCGTGCTTCTTTGCGATGGGAGCGACTTTTTTGACAACGCTCCAACCGCGGGATGAAAAACATTCGTCATGCATCGTTGTCTACCTCGTACCAGATTTTCCAAAAGTTACGGCACTTATCGGAAATGTTCCGGGCAGTCAGTAAAACCTCGATTATCTTTGTCCCCGGATATACCGTTTGCATCCATTGAACTGCATCCATGTCTCCCAACTCCAGTATTCTCGTGATAATACTCCGCGCATGTTTTTTAATATGGATATTCCGAACAGAGGTATCCCAGAAAAGATATGCCAGCCTGTCGGGGACAGATGCCGAATCATCCCTTAACCGCAACAGTTTTTTTACGGCAGGATCCTCGGCATTGCCGATATATCTTTGCCGGATGGCATTGCCCTCTAATGCCGAGAGGTAGGCATAGCGTTTAGCGCCTTGATTTTTAAATATGATGCTCATATCCTTAGTATACCACAAAATTTGTGATATATAAACATTTTTTGTTTATTTAATAAAAATGAGAGAGATAGAAATAAATAGAACCATGCCGTTTGTTCGGTAAAGAAATTATTCAGCACCCTCTTGTTGACAATATCGATTTCAACCATGTAATATTCCTTTATGTCTCAATGGGTTGATAAATTCAATAGTCACCAAGTTCATCGGACACTTGAGCAACTCGAAGTTCTTCTTAATGATTTTGACGATGACGTTTTGACAAAAGAACCTGCAGCGGTTGATCTCGTTGAGAGAATAAAACAAGTAACAAACTTCACCAAATCTCGTCTAAATAATGCTGACCCTAATCTTGTTCCACATAATAACTTAAATAATCTAAACGCCTCATTCTCTAGTGTCTCTGCCGAAGTATCGGCGTTCAAAAGTAATCGGAATATAGGGCATCTATCAAATGCGATCAGTCATATAGATAACGTTTTAGTTTATTTGAGTAATATCCCGGTTCCTCTTGGTAGTGGAGACATGGAGGGGCTTAGGGATGCTGTAACATCTTACAGAAGGTCTGCGGGTCAGTATATAAGAAACATTGATGATGAATACAAAAGTCTCAATAAAAAGTTTCAAGAGATCACGGCTAATCTAACCCAGCTTACTTCTGAAATTAGCTCTCAAAAGCAAAGAATAGATAACGTAATTAGCAACTTTCAAGATCAATTCTCTAATGCCGAAGAGAGGCGACGTGCTGAATTTCAAGCTGCTGAAAAAGAACGTAAAGAAAAAGCAGACAGCCTATACACAGATATTGAAAATAAGTTAGACGAGCTTATTGAGGGAAAAGATACCTCCTATAGTGCTAAGATAGAAGAAATAAAAGCCGCCTTCGATAAACTTAGTGTTGATGTTAAATCTAATTCTGATGCCCTTTTCGAAGACATCAAGTCTACATCTGCTTCATCTCTGGATGAATTTAACGGTAACATTACAGCAGCATTAAAAAACTTTAACTCTACGTCTACTAAAGCAGTAAATACCTTCACGTCTGAAGCTAATTCAGCAATGGCTGATATCCTTGAAAATAAAGAGAGGGCTGAAAAACTTGTTGGCATTATCACTGATACCGGAATGGTCGGCGGCTATCAGCGAGTAGCTAATTCAGAGGGGAAAGCCGCTATATTATGGAGAGTAATTGCAACGCTCTGTTTTGCAGGTCTTATTGTTTTTGCAATATATGCTTACACTTCTGCATTTAATCACGAAGTGAAATGGGGTGAATTTGCCGCCAGAATTTTTGTTGCAACGTCTTTCGGTATTCTGGCTGCATATGCAGCACTCCAAGCTGATAAACATGAGAAAGCGGAAAGGAAAAACAGAAAGATTGAACTTGAACTGGCATCAATCAGTCCTTACTTACATAGCCTTCCTGTGGAACAGCAGCACAAAATTAAAGCTGAGCTAGCATCTCGCCTCTTCGGCAACAATGAATCAATTGAAGAGAAAGTTGATAAGAAAACTACCGGTTCTATTATAGATGTATTAAAGCTCGCTCTCGAATCTATCCAAAACTTATCTAAGAAATAAAAATCATAAATGTTAAATGGGACGGTTCTATATTACTGAGCGTTAACTTAAAATTTAATTTTCCTTCCAAAAACGCACAAAGACTTTGCATAGTCGATTTTCACAAACGAAAGTATCTGTGGGGAGGCAAGTCTTGAATCGTGCAAAAAATACGATGTCTTTTAAAATATGTTACTCAAATAAGTCCGCATGGCTGCCCGTTCTTACAAAGGTTATGGTCTCAGCTTTCCTGTCAACTCGATAGATCATCAGCCAGTCGGGTTCGATATGGCATTCCCTCTGTCCTTCATAGTTGCCTGCTAATTTATGATCTCTGTGCCGCTGTTCGAGTTGCTCCCCGCACAACAGCTTATAGATAACAGCCTTCAGCTTTTCAATATCATGTCTGCCCGACCGTTCAAGCCTTTTAATATCCTTATCGAATTGTCCGGTATATTTAGGCTGATACATCTTATATGCCTAACTTTTTGAACATATCAGCAGCGTCTTTGCACTCTATAAGGTTTTTTCTTTCCTCGGCGTCTCGCATAGCCTTCAAGGTAATTTTATTCGGTATCCTTACATCAAAAGGCAGGCCCTTCCTGAGCCTTACCTGTGCAAGAAACATGTTTATCGCCTCGGTTGTAGATAATCCGAGCCTCTTTAAGACTTTCTCCGCATCCGCCTTTAATGAAGGTTCTGTTCTTGCCGTTATCATTGCCGTCTTAGCCATATGCCTACCTCCTTTTTTTCTTATTGTATCACATTTGAAATACAAAAAACACCGGCGTCTTATATCTTATGCCCCTGACGTTAACTTGCTGTAATTTTTACCGTAAGATATCATCCGCATCCGCGCGACGGGCGTATCCCCTGATACAAACAAGGCATTCTGGAGAGTACTCCAGAATGCCTTGTTTTAAGCGGATTTAAGTGCCCCCTGCAAGATTCGAACTTGCGGCCCCAGGTTTAGGAAATGGTTCAGAAGAAAATCTCCCGAAATCTGCAAAAAATCCTGATGCATTAACCAGTTGTAAGCAAAGGAAAAAATAAAAGGGTGTTGTTTATCTCTGTTGATGAGTGTTTATGAAAATCAGCAGAAATTTATCTGCGTTGGACACCTGTATGGACACCTAAAAAACTGGTTGATGAAAAACAAGGGGGATGCCGAAAAATGCTTCTCGGAGCGGATATAAGAATTTTCTATCAACCAGTGAAGATGATTGCCTCCTGACCGCTAAAGTTTATCCGAGAGATGTGCAGATAAAATTTTCTACTCCTAAACGTCCGTGTCCTGTCATATCGGAAATTGCAAAACGAAAGGCTGCGAAACGGTCAAAAATAATTCACTTCTCTAACAGGTCGGCAAAGCGCCTGCGGCATGTAATAAGGAATTCAGAAAGTCTGTGGAAAGTATTTATTACGCTTACCTATCCTGAAAGTTATCCTTGCAACGGCAAAGAGACAAAAAAGCATTTTAATGCGTTTCTCCAATGCCTGAGGCGTAAGGGCATCAAGTTTGTATGGGTATTGGAGTTTCAGGCAAGAGGCGCACCGCATTATCACATTATAGCCTCCGGCTTCATCCCTAAAGAGGAGTTATCGGAACGGTGGTATAAAATCGTAGGCTCCGGTGATGAGAATCATTTAAAGGCCGGAACGCAAATCCAGTCAATAAAATCCAAAAAGCATTTATACGGCTACCTTTCAAACTATATAAAAAAACTTTCTCAAAAAATCCCGCCTAAAGAATTTGAAGCTGTAGGGCGTTTTTGGGGCGCATCGAGAAATATTTTAGTATTCGAGATGTTTCAGAGCATCGGGCATTATTATAAGCTTTCACGGATGATCAAGCTTTTGCGGAGATGGTATAAAGCGCATCTCAGAGGATTTGGCATCAAGTGGAAATGGAAGGGGCAAGGGTTCACGGCTCTTGATGGGGCATTGCCCATGAAAAAGCTGAAAGAGATGAATTGTTAGAGATGAGTTTTTCTTCTGATATACGAACTTTCGCTTTTAATAACAAAAACTGTAAATTATACCGCATCGGTATAATAATTATAATTTAAACAAAAAGCTGCATAATCGGTTAGAAAATCAATAATATCTGCACAAAATCCTTGATTCTTTCCTTCTGTAGGTTTATAATGCTATAAAATATTGAAGAAACTTAAAAGAGAATGTTGGACATCAACGTAGGGAGTGAAGAGCCATGAGCGAAATCGTGTGCACGTCGTGCGGTTTTACCGGAGAGTCTTCTGCTGTTACAAAAGGGAGCATTGGTACAGAACTTGTACTTTGGCTCTTCTTTCTAATTCCCGGTCTCATTTATTCTATTTGGCGGCTCTCATCTAAGTATGAAGCTTGCCCGAAGTGCAAACAAAATACGATCATTCCAATTGATTCTCCTATGGGAAAGAAATTTCTAAAGGAAAATCTCCCGGACCAATACTCCGCGACCTTTGAAAAGAAATACGAAGTGAACAAGAACGGACTCGCATGGAAGTTGGGTAAGCTTGTCAAGAAAATCGTGAAATAAAATGAACGAATGTCCAACAATGTTTTCAACCGGACGCGGTGTGACGGCGGCACAATATTTTGCATTCGTGCCCCGCGCCGGTTAAAACGGCGTTATCCAAGAATCAATTATAAATCCTTCTCCCCGAATCTTCCTTCCGACAAGCGCACAAAGACTTTGCATAGTCGATTTTCACAAACAAAACCGGAAACCTAAAATTGATCTATGCAATATCTTTGATAGCGGATACAAATATTCAGCCCGTCAATTTACAAGGCCGCTGTGTCCCCTCAATACAGAACAACAAAGCGGCTTTGCAAATCGACACCATAGCGTATTTTCTATATCTTCAACATCAGTCCGGGTTTGAGCGGAATAACTCTTGAGGTAGGCGGGATAGCTACAAACAACGACAGGATTCAAAACTACCGTTTGCTTTTTTTCGTCTTTCCCCTATACTGCATAGCCGCCTTGCTGATCTCCTGAACGCTTCCTTCCGGCAGCATGGTCTTACGCCATTTTGTATAATCGAATTTCTCCCGCGCCATTAAAGCGATATACCTTTCGGCCTCGACCGTTCCCATAGCTTTAATAAGGACTTTTGTCCCTTCAACCTTTATTTCCGTATCGGTTTTCATTTCTCCTCCAATATTCTTATAAACTCTATCGGACTGATTACTTTAATTTTAGCAAATCCGCTAAGTTTTTTGAGTATCGTATCATCCGTTGTAATAAAATAATCGCATCCGGTTTCCATAGCACACGCCACATGCAATGCGTCAAAAGCCTTAAGCCCTGATTTTTGAATCACCACGGCGTTTTTTAAAATACTGTCCGTCTCGTCGGTATCAATAGTTACGAAAGGTTTCAGATCATTAATTGCGCTCTGCTTCTCATCAAAAGGGTTAAAGCTGTTCTCGTAATCAACGATATAAGACCATGCCAGTTCAATTTCATGAGCTGCTATTTTCTCCTGTATAAACAGCACTGCCTCGGCTTCAAGCCGTATACGCATTTTCGACTGGTCATCGAAAGGACGGTTTAAACAGCAGTTGTCCATATAAACACGCATGTCTTTGCCCCTCGTTTGTGCGATATGCCCGGATTATATCATGGCAAATGGTCATAAATCATTTCCTCCCGGCAGTATATGCCTTTGGGTTTATCATATATGCCATATCTCAACGGAGTTTTCCATTATTCCCTTTTGTTTATAAATGTCTATTTATGTGGATATACATTAATTGCCCCTGCCTGAGTGTGTGCGACCGCCGGGGAAAGCACATACTCAGGCAGGGGGTACTTGACTTGTAGTAATATTTGCTATATAATCCATATTAACAATGATGTGAAAGGAGAAAGATGGGAAAAGAAACCAAGCAAGTGAAGTCTTTTAGTACGGATGCTAAAGTTTATGAATGGCTGGTGCAGAAGATAAAGGAATCGGGGAGCGATATTAGCATATCGGAACTGATCAATGATTATTTGGGCTATCTGTACTATGAAGTTAAAAGTGTTCTCGACTACTATGAAAAGGCAAAGATTAAAATAGATCAGGCTTGGGTAATAAATAAGATTATCAATGATTCAAAGTTTTTTCCGCCGAAGCTGGGTATTTTGTATGGCGACCCGGACATGAAAAGGTGGATGGAAACCGAGATTAAAAGTAAAGCGATGGATATTTTAGAGGAGTACCAGAAAGAACAAAAATTGGTTGTGGAGAATATTCGGGGAAAAAAGAAATTGATGGATATGTTTAGGAGAACAAAAGATTAGTAGTGTGGAAAAACTGCTGACATATGAAGATCTTTCTGAACGCTGGCAAAAGCCTAAAGGTGTTCTGCGTAACCTTGTAATGAATAAAAAGCTGCGACCGATTAAATTGGGTGCTTCAGTGCGCTTCAAAAAGGAGTACATAGAAGAGATCGAAAGGAAAGGGGGGTTTTTAAATGTCTGAGTTTGTTACTGTTGAAAGCGGCATTCTGAAAAAATGGAATAAAACGGAGAAACGCTTTATATACTATCTCGATTACTATGATGAAACCGGCACACGCAGGAGAGAAAGCACTGGTTCCGGTTCTCGTACCTTTGCAAGAGACCTGTTATTTAAAAGAAAAGATGAAATTGCTCAAAGGGAAAAACTTCCTGAACGCTATATGCCGAAGATCAAATTTTCGGATTTTGTCGATAATGAATACCTTCCTATACATGGAAAGACTCTTAAAAGTTACTCAGACCTTAAGGGTATATGCGAAAAATTAAAAAACCTGTATGGTAATAATTATCTGCACGATATTACCCGCCAAATGGTGGAAAAATATAAAGTCAAAAGAATGGCCGAGGTTGCGGGAAATACCATCAATAATGAACTTAACACCCTAAGCGGTATCTATACAAAGGCTATCGAATGGGGGAAGGCTCTTTTAAATCCGGTCCATAAAATAAAACGGTTTAGGATCAAGGAGAGGAAAAGAATTCTTGAACAATGGGAACAAGATGCTTTGGTTATTGCAGCGGGACAGGAGAAAAAAGCTCCCCATCTTCAGGTTTTGGTTATTTTCGATCTTAATACAGGATTAAGAAAAGAAGAACTTTTATCTATTAAGTGGACTGATTTGGATTTTGAAAATGAAATTCTAACGGTAAGGGCTGAGATCGCCAAATACAACAAGACCCGTTATATAGACCTCAATAAACATGCTCTGATGGTGCTTAATGCTCTGCCGAAGAAAGGGGAGTATGTGTTCTGCGATGAAAGGGGCAATCGTTTCAAGAATTTCAGACACTCTTTCAATTCGGCAGTAGAAAGGGCGGGGCTTGAAAATGTAGTCATTCACGATTTAAGAAGGACATTCGGCTCTAATTGCGTAATGTCCGGCGTTTCACTCGTAACAGTTCAGGCATGGATGGGTCATGCATCCATAGAAACAACCATAAAGCATTATGGCCATTTAGTGAAATCTTTCAGAAAGGAGGAAATCAGGAAGATTGAGGGGAGAATGGACACCTGTATGGACACCTGGAAAAAAACGGGTTCTGACGGGATGCGTAACTTATTGAAAAAGTTGGTGCCCCCTGCAAGATTCGAACTTGCGGCCCCAGGTTTAGGAAACCTGTGCTCTATCCTACTGAGCTAAGGGGGCGGGAAGTTGTAATAATAACATTTGCTTTGTTTCTAAATCCAGTTTCGAGCCGCGGTTATGCCCTGTTCCCAGTCCTTCTATCGAGGACCTCGGCTAAAAACGGCAGGAGCAGCGAGCCGCCGGGGAGCAGAAAGATAATCAATGCAGGGACGACCTTCGATATGTTTTTAAGGTGCGTTTTAATTCTTTTTTTTTCGTCGGTCGTCCATTTATCGCCCGTATTCCGGTGTTTCATAAGCAGTTGCATGAAGCCCTTGACCTCAAGCGCTTCACGCAGTATGAATTGCTTGTTTGCCGCGAGCAATCTTTTGAGATACTTCTTCATATGGGTTTATATTTCATCCGAGTAAATGGTCGGGGCGAGAGGATTTGAACCTCCGACCTTTCGGTCCCGAACCGAACGCTCTACCAAGCTGAGCCACGCCCCGAAAAGACAGCTATTATAATAACATAAACGTAAAAGCGGCAGGCGCTTTATGCCGACCGCTTTTTTCCCAAAGTCGATTGCTATATGTTTTCCGTCATCTCCCAGACGCCGCAGGGGCAGATGCCCGCGCAGAATCCGCAGCCTATGCACAGATTTTCATCTACTACATATTCGTAAGAGCCGTCTTTATGCTCGACCCTGCTTATAGCTCCCCAGTAACATGTTGTCTCGCACATCCGGCAGTCGCGGCATGTGGCGCACGACATGCATTTATTCGCTTCGGCTTCTGGAGAGAAATCTCCCTTGCATACATCGTAATATTCGGTCTTTATCCTTTCGTAAGGGATGACCTGTTTGATCTCCGGAAATCTCGGCGCGTGGCTTACGAGGTAATGTATATTTTCCGCTGCGAGCCTTCCATGTCCGATGGCGTGAGTTATGAGCCCGAGCCCCGTTACGTCTCCGATTGCGAATACCTTTACGTCCGAGGTCTGGTAATTGTCGTTGACCTTGATCCAGCCCCTTTCGGAGTGTATGCCCTGCGGCAGGAAATCTATCTGCGGCACATCGCCGATCGACATCACTACAAAATCGGCGTCCATAGACGAGCCGTCCTTGAAATGGAGCTTTTTGTTTTTCGCGTCATATTTTTCTGTGAGTCTCGGCCACGCGACCTGCGTGCCCTTTCCCTTTGCTATTTCCATCTCCGCGCCGAAGGCCGCCGGTTTCTGTATGTCTACGGCCGTAACCGATTCGGAGCCGTAGTTGAACGCCTCGGAACATACATCCATCCCGACATTTCCTGCGCCTATTACGACAACCTTCTTGCCTTTCAAGTCAGGATGTTTGCCGGAGTTTATATCCTTGAGGAAGTCATAGGCCGAAACAATGTCTTCGGAGCCGGGGAATGCTATCTTTCTCGGCTGGTGCGCTCCGATCGCTATGATCACGACCTCATGGCTTTTATATATCTCGTCGAATTTTTCTTTTGTAACCTTTGTATTGAGGTGGAGTGTTATGCCGAGTTCACGGAATCTCGAAATCTCTTTTTCGAGTATCTCGTGCGGCAGGCGCTCTCTCGGTATGCACTGCTCTATCTTTCCGCCGAGCTTGTCCGCAGACTCGTAGAGATAGATAGTATGTCCTTTTAAGGCGAGCTGCCATGCAGTGCTCATGCCTGCCGGGCCTCCTCCGATAACGGCTATCTTGTGTCCCGTAGGCGCGGCTTTTTTCGGAGCGGGCAGATCGAGAGCGAGTTTGCCGAGTTTGTCTATGTTGAGAGGTTTGTCGAGCCGGCCTCTCGTACAGCTCTGCATGCAGAGGTTAGGGCATATCTGTCCGCATACGGTCGCGGGTAGAGGGCTGTATTGAAGCACAAGCTCCAGAGCTTCGCTAAGTTTGCCCTGCCTGATAAGAGACGCCCTCTTGTGAGACGGTATATGCGTAGGGCATGCATACGCGCAGGGCGGGGCATATTTTTCATTTGCCCATACGGGCTTATTCCTTCTGTCTCCGCCGGTTGTTATATATGGAAGTAATGTAAGCTCATGGTCTAAGTATTCCGCAAATATGCCGCCCTGTCCGACCGCTTTTTCCCACAGGTTTTTTCTGAAGTCGGACGTGGACATCTTGAACCATTTCCTCGCCCTCTTTTCCTGCGGCGTGTATGCTATGAATTTTTTCCAGTCGTTTGCCGAACGGGTAAGCTCTTTGTAATGCTCCATTCTATCTATGGCTTCGAGATACGGCTTCATATTTGTTTTGAGCCATTCCCAGTCCTGCCCGGTGAGGTCGAGGAGGTTAACGTCTTTTTCGCTGTATCCCTGAATAGGGCCTCTGAAATATATTGTTCCGCCTACCATTCCGACGCAGGGACGGTAGCCTAGAATGTTTTCGTGATTTCTCGGATTTACTCCGCAAACGACCGCGATGCCGCCGGCCTTGAATTCCGCAAAAGAATCGCCGACATTCCTGAAGTACCACGACTGGGGCGGCTCGAATCTGGGATTATGCTTTGTCATGGTATCGCAGCGCGCACCGCCGCCTCCCTGAACATAGAGGGTTCCCTGCGCGGCCGCGTTCCACGCGCCGTTTGTAACGTCGCCGAGAACCGTTATCTTCGCGCCGCAGTTTATCCATCCCACATCGTCCGATACGCTGTTCTTGACGAGTATCTCCGTGCCGGACATGCCCATGCTTCCGCATCTCTGTCCGACAGGGCCTTCAACGGTTATTTTTATTGCCTCTCCTCTCGGCCATATCCTTCCGCCGATCCCATGCTGTCCGTCGGCGATTATATGCAGTTCGCGCGCGCCTTCCTGAACCGAATGCTGTATCTGCGCTTCGAGGATTTTTGAAGAAACCCTTTTGCCGCTGACCTTGCCCTTTATTGTTACAACATTTGTTGTGCCGCTATTCATTTTTGATTTTTGATTTTTGACCGTCTTCTTAGCACGCATAATTTATTCCCAACCTCTCCGCCATTGCCGGATCGTCTATGCTCAATCCGTCCGACATGCCTATGGGCAGTTCAGTGCTTCTTCCCATAGGAGCGAATAGTTTTCTCAATTCAACATCCGCCGCCTTGAATACCTCTACGACCCTTTCGGCCACCCTATCGGAATCGAGCCTTCTATAAAGTTTAGGGTCTTGCGTGGTGATGCCGCGTGGACATTTGCCTGTGTTGCAGAGATTGCATCGGTTGTATTCGTCCCCGAAGCAGTCCGCAGCCGCCTGCATTATGTATTTGCCTATCGCTACTCCGGATGCGCCGAGCATTATCAATGCCGCCGCGTTCGCGGCGAGGTTGCCTTTCTTTCCGATGCCGCCTGCGGCTATAAGAGGAAGCTCGTTCTGTTTGCCCTGCCTTACGAGGTCTAAATAACATTCCCTTAAATTGGATGCGATAGGATGCCCCATCTTATCCATCGAGACGTTGTATGCCGCTCCTGTTCCTCCGTCCTCGCCGTCTATGCACAATGCGGCGGCGTATGGGTTTCTCGCGAGGTTGTTCAATACGGCCCTTGCCGTCTTAGTGCCGGATATTTTCGGATACACCGGAACCCTGAACCCGAACGCCATGGACATGGATTGAATCATTTTAGCGACCGCCTCTTCTATTGAATACTTTGTCTGGTGAGTCGGAGGCGATGCGAGGTCTACAAACTGAGGCACTCCGCGTATCTTTGCGATGAGTTTCAGCACCTTCTGCGCCATCAGTAGTCCGCCGTCTCCGGGTTTTGCTCCCTGCCCGTATTTAATCTCTATCGCGGCAGGGTCTTCGACCATGTGCGGAAGGGCGTGAACTATTTCGTCCCATCCGAAATATCCGGATGCTATCTGTATGATGAAATATTTAAGGTATTTGGATCTCAACAGCCTCGGCGACATTCCGCCTTCGCCGGAGCACATCACGACCGGAAGCCCTTCGACTTCGTTGAGATACGCCACGCCCATCGCGAGGCCTTCCCACATCGGAGGTGAAAGCGCTCCGATAGACATGCTGCCTATCATAATGGGGAATATTTCGCGCACGGGAGGTATGAATATGCCGGCCTTATCGACCGTTAATTTTCCGTTGACCAGTTTTAAAGGCAGGTCTTCGGGAGGCAATATCCTTCCCAAAAGAGATCTTACCCTGAACTCGTGCCTTCCCGCGTCCAGCGCCGGGTCCGTGAGCATCGATATCCTCGTGAACTTGAGCCTGTCAAGCGTAGAAAGGGCAGGGTCGTTTCTCCTTCCGCCCCTCTTATATCCGTCTCCGCCTTTGTTTTTGTAATGAAGGAACTTGTTCTGCGGATTGAATTCGGGCTCTATCGCCTCATTCGGGCATACGAGCGTGCATGTGCCGCATCCTGTGCAGTAACGCTCCATGTCGGTAACCTGCTCGACAATATGGGTGATATTTCTAACCGCCGCGGGTGTGGGGACAGGCCCTTCGGATTTAACGAGCCTCTGAACTTTTACCGTGGCTTCGATAGCCTTAACAGGGCATACCGCCGTGCACTTGCCGCACCTCTTGCACCTGTCGTCTCTCCATCTGATTATATATGGGAACTCTCTTAACGAGAGATGATGGTTGTGGTCTAATCTTAACCCTGAAGCTGGTTCCATACCTTAACCTCCTGCGCGTCGGGCGAGATGATCACCATATCGTATTTCATCGGGAATATGTCTTTTGCGCTCTCTCTCTTGGGGATAGCGCTGTCAACGCCGCATTCTTCGGACATCAACGCGTATTTTCCCTTTACGCCGCCTACGACGCCGGGCCTCAGTTTTTTCGCGTCTTGAACCATAAAGCATGTGCCGTCCGGCGTAAATCCTATAACCATGTTCGGCCCGTCTATGCATAACGGCCTTAACGATTGCTTCATAAGCCCCAATGCCTCTCTGTCCTGCCTGCCTTCCATCTCCGATGCCTTAAGCGGCGTTATTACGTCTTTATAATATGTAATGGGGAAACCCAATTGTCTTGTCGTGTAATGCAGGATATGAGTGAATACTTCGCTGTCGCTGTTATAACCCGTGTATCCCGGAAATCCCCTGCCCATAAGGAACTCCCTTATAGGCACGAATGCCGTGTTTTCTCCGTTTGTCATGGAGCAGTATCCCTGAATGAAAAAAGGATGGCACGCGTAAAGATATATCGCGTAATTTGTATTCTGCCTCCCCTGAGCCAAAACTATTTTTGCCTTAAGGCCGTCCCTGTCAAGACCGAAGAATTCGGCTGTTTCGAGCGGATCGCCGACTTCTTTTATTGTGATGACATCCGGGTAAAAAGAGAACGCGAATATGGATTCGTCAGGCTCGCCTATTTTTCTGATGGCGAGACGGGTTTTCATCAGGAGTTCTTCTTTTTCCACAATGGATTTATTCTTATGCGAAGCGGGATAGTCGTAAGCCCTCGCAAAATAATGATCACGTGCATGGATGCCTTTTATCGGCTTTATTTTGGGCGTCCACTCGTACTTGAGCTTGAAACCCTGCTTTTTCATGAAGTCGTCGAGGGTCTTTTTGCCTTTTTTTGAGCAGATGCCTGAAAGGACAGGATATTTCTTGAGCTTTTCGAACTCTCCGCCTAAGTTTTTAAGAGTGAGACCCAATCCTGAGCCGTCGTGTCCTTCTTTCATCGTCTCTAAGGCAAGTATCGGCTCCATCGGCGAGATGTAATCTTTTGAAGTAATCGCAGCCAGTCTGCACATAACCTGTCCCTCTTTATCTGTTTGAAATCGCCGACTTTTGGGAAGCCCGTTGAAGCGGCAAGTTTCATTTTAAAATTTTGACCGGCTGGTTGTCAAACTGTGGTATTCTATACTTTATGGAAATAATCACCTCCCACATAAGCGCCGATTTCGACGCCCTCGCTTCCGCAATGGCTGCAAAGAAGCTATATCCGGACGCTATTATCGTGTTTCCGGGTTCTATGGAAAAGAAGGTGAGGGACTTTTTCGACGCGTTTCAGCCCGTGGAGATAAAAAAGAGCAAGGATATTAAGCTAACGCAGGTCAAAAGGCTGATATTGGTGGATACAAAGCATGCCGACAGGATAGGGAATTTCAAGGAACTTCTTTCAAGGAAGGATGTAAAAATCCACATCTACGACCACCACCCCATCAGCGAGTCCGATATAAGAGGAGAGTTGGAGGTTATAGAGCATGTGGGCGCGGTCTCCACTATGTTTGCCGAGATAATACAGAAAAAGAAGATACCCTTAACTCCCATGGAGGCCACCGTCCTTTGCTTAGGCATATACGAAGAGACCGGCTCGCTGACGTACACGTCCACAACACCGAGGGACTTGACGGCGGTGTCGTATCTGCTTAAGAGGGGAGCCAATCTCAACATAGTATCCAATTTTTTGAGGATAGAAATGAGCAGGGAGGAACTGGTCCTCCTCAACGAGCTTGTTCAGTCGCTTAGAGAGGTAGTCGTGCAGGGTGTGAGGATAAAGATAGCAAAAGGGCGTATCGAAGGATTCAGCGACGTGGCGCATTTGGCGCATAAGATAATGGATATGGAGGATACGGATGCGATCGTGCTTTTGATAGGCATGGCGGATAAGATATTGATGGTAGCGAGGAGCAAGGCCCCGGAGCTTGACGTGTCTCAGGTCTTATCCGAGTTTGAAGGCGGCGGTCATCCGACGGCGGCGTCCGCCACGATAAAGGATATGCCCTTTGAGATAGTCGAGGAAAGGCTTATCGAGTCGCTGAAAAAACATGCGCGGCCCATGAAGGCCGCAATGGATGTAATGACTGCGCCTGTTATTGTCGTGCAATGGAAGAGCGAGATAAGAGAGGCCGAAGGCATGATGACGAGATACGGCGTGAATGTCCTTCCTGTCGTGAAAAAAGACAAATACATGGGCATCCTGTCGAGGGAGGTTGTTGAAAAGGCGCTTTTCCACGGTTTCGGGAAATCCGGATGTATCGATTTCGCTACTACCGACGCGGTCACGGTTTCGCCGGACACGCCGGTATCGGAAGTGGAGAGGTTTGTTATAGAAAAAAACCAACGGTTCATCCCGGTCTTGAAAGGCGAAAGGATAGTCGGGGCAATTACAAGGACGGATATATTGAGGGCGATTTACGAGGATTTTCTGAAAAAGAGCAGGGTCTTTTCAAAGGAAGCGCTTACCGGAGAATATTCGACCGGAGCGGCCGGAGTATTCGGCAAAAATATAGAGCCCATGTTAAAAGACAAGCTGCCGCCCTATTTGTATGAATTCCTGAAAACTGCCGGAGCGGCCGCCGATGAGTTGAATATCGGCGCGTACCTTGTCGGCGGCTGTGTGAGGGATATAATGAGGGGCGAGGAAAATCTCGACATAGATATTGTCGTGGAAGGAGACGGCATAGCGTTCGCGAATAAGCTGGGAGAGCGCATAGGCTCAAAGGTGACGGAGCACCACAGGTTCGGCACCGCCCACCTGAAGGCCGAAGGCGCGAGGATAGATATTGCGAGCGCGAGGACCGAATATTACGAATCTCCGGCCGTGCTGCCTACGGTCGAGACGTCGTCCATAAAAAAAGACTTATACCGCCGTGATTTTACCATAAACACCCTTGCGGTAAGGCTGAACAAAAAAGACTTCGGCCTGCTCATAGATTTTTTCGGCGCGCAGCGCGATTTAAAGGATAAGGCCATAAGGGTGCTTCACAACCTCAGCTTTATCGAAGACCCAACAAGGGCGTTCAGGGCGGTGAGGTTCGCGGAGCGGTTCGGCTTTAAGCTCACAAAGCATACCGAAAACCTTATCAAGTCCGCCATAAGAATGAACATCTTCGAGAAGCTTTCCGGCACGAGGCTTTACGACGAACTTATGCTGACATTCAGCGAAACGAATCCGATTAAGACCCTGAAGCGGCTCGGCGATTACGATCTTTTGAAGGTCATAAATCCCAAGCTCTCGTTTTCTCCCGAACTCGAAGCGCTTCTGCAGTCGGCTCACGATACCATCACATGGTTCGAGTTACTTTTTTTAAAGGGAAAGTACGACAAGGGCATGCTTTATATAATGGCGCTTTTGTACAAGCTCGACAAAGAAGATAGGGAGTTCGCATTGAAAAGGCTCTCGGTCACCTCGCGGCTGAGAGACAGGATATTGAACGGATTCATGGCAGTCCATGAGATATTGAGGCGTCTTAAGCCCGGCAGCCTTGTAGAGACCTATCATTTGCTGATAATGCACGACATGGAGTCCGTGCTTTTCAGTATGGCATTGACACAGGATAGTGAAAAGAAAAAGGCCGTATCCCACTTCCTTCTCGAATTGAGAAATGTAAAGCCGCTGCTTAAGGGAAGCGACCTGAAAAGGCTCGGGATTCCTCCGGGGCCGGAATATTCAAAGATATTGAAAAAGATCCTCGACGAGAAATTGATGAAAAGGCTCCAGACAAAGGAGGAAGAAATGGAGTTTGTGAAGGAGATAATTCATTGATACGTCTTTATTAGGATAGACAAATTTCAGCGTTAAAATCTTCCCGGACTTGCTTTTTTTAGTTTGAAAATGGTTTATTAATTTTAATTAGCAAGTTGTTTTATGGAGGGCGGATGAAAAAGAAGGTCGACCTTAATAAGGACAAAGAAAACATGCCTCTTTATCCCATAGGTATAGTCGCCGAGCTTATAGGGATTACCGATCAGACATTGAGGCTTTATGAAAAACACGGGCTGATGAAGCCGGCCCGGCGCAATAAGAACAGGTATTATTCCGAGAACGATATTAAGTGGCTTTCCTGCATAAGAGACCTTATACACGAAAAAAAGATAAGCATCGAAGGGATCAAAAAGCTCCTCGAATACGCGCCGTGCTGGGAGATTACCGAATGTTCCGAAGATGTCAGGAATAAGTGCACCGCGTTTATCGATAAGACAAAGCCGTGCTGGGAGCTTAACAGGACCATATGTAACAGGGAAGACGGAAAGATGTGCGAAGACTGTGTTGTGTATATGGCGAACAAATTAAAGAAACAGGCGGTTTAGTCGTAGTCGGTTGACGGGATAATTTTTTCGACCTTTACGGGCGATTTGCTGTATTCCTTCGGCTGGGTGCCTTCCTTGAAATATTCCAATACCGCCTTTGTCTCATCAGCCGACAAAAGCCCCGATGCCGGGTCTATTGGCGCTTTAATTATTCCGTTTACCATCGGGAAATCGGACGCAGGCTCGTCGGCGAGCATATTTCTCATGAGGTTAGCCCAGATGGGCGCTGCCGCCCTTCCGCCGACCTCGCCGGGGCCGAGAGACCTCCTCATATCGTCAAAGCCGACCCATACGCATCCGACAATCTGCGGCGTATATCCGACAAACCACGCGTCTTTGTAGTCGTTGCTCGTTCCGGTTTTTCCCGCTGCCGGCCTTCCGATATTTGCCCTCATGCCGGTGCCGTAGCCGATTACGTCCTTCATCATCGATGTTATGAGAAACGATGTCTGGGGGCTTATGGAATCGAATCCCTCAGGGTCGTTGCTTTCCAATATTTCACCTTTTGCGTCGGTAACGTGCCTGACGGCGATGGGCTTAATCCTGACGCCGCCGTTTGCGAAGGTGGAATAGACGGTTGCCATTTCGAGCGGCGTTACGCTTATCGAACCGAGCGCTATAGTGAGATCCCTCGGCATTTCAGCCTCGATGCCGACGTCCTTTGCGAACGAAAGAACTTTGCCGATACCGACCGCCTCGAGGAGTTTTACCGTTACCACATTTCTCGAATACGCGAGGGCGTCTCTTAATCTGGTCGGGCCGTAATGTTTACGGTCGTAGTTTTCCGGCTTCCATTCCCCGCCGGGCCCTCCAGGATACGAGACAGGCTCGTCTTTTATAATGCTTGCCGGCGTAAATCCATGCTCCAGCGCAGCCGCGTAGATTATCGGCTTTATCGCGGAGCCGGGCTGCCTTTTCGCAAGTACGGCGCGGTTATATTCGCTTTTTGTGAAACTGAATCCTCCGACCACCGCCTTAATAAAACCCGTCTCCGGCTCCATCACCACGGCGGCGCCTTCGACCTCCGGCTCCTGCTCGAGGCTGAACGTGACGTTCTTCCCGCCTATGGTCTTGAATTTTATCCATACGATATCGCCTTTTTTAAGGATGTCGGTAAGCTTGAAATTTTTAAAGCTTGTTATCTTTCCGGACGCGCGGTCTATGACGGAACTTGCCCATAGGGCGTCGGCGAGCATAAGTTTTCCTGTTATTCCCCTTGCCTTAATTAACGCCTCCTTGGGATTTGCCGATAAGACCGTACCGCTCGCTATGTCTCCTATGGATGCCGCGAACGAAACCCTGTGCTCGTCATCGTCTTCTTTTATATTATTTTTACGCCCTATCGGCCCTCTCCATCCCTTCCTCTTGTCGACCTCGCGGAGCCCTTCCTGTAAAGCCCTTTGGGCGTATGCCTGCGCGCTTTTATCGAGGGTTGTGTATACCCTCAGCCCGCCCTTGTATACCATTTCTATGCCGTATTTCTGTTCGAGCTGCTGCCTGACGTATTCGAGGAAGTAGTTATTCGCCTCGGCGCCTGACCGCAGGGACGAAAGATGAATAGGCCGGTCTTTTGCGGACGACCTTTCGGACGGTTTGATATATCCTTCCTCTTCCATCCTCGCAAGAACTATTTCCTGTCTCTCCTTAGCCCTTACGAGGTTGTTATAAGGAGAATAAGTATTCGGGGCCTTTACTAATCCCGCAAGCAGAGCGGCTTCCGGCAGAGTTATATGGCTCACGGATTTGCCGAAATACAGCCTCGACGCCGATTCTGCGCCGTAAGCCCCATGCCCGAAATATGCCCTGTTGAAATATAATTCGAGAATTTCATTTTTTGAAAGCTCTTTTTCGAGTTTTATTGCAAGCTGGGCTTCGCGGAGTTTTCTCTGAATGGTCTTTTCAGGGGTCAGGAACATTATCTTTGCGAGTTGCTGCGTAATGGTGCTTCCGCCTTCTTTAAGGCTCGCGTGAAGAATATCCTTAACCAACGCCCTTCCTATTCCTATATAATCTATGCCCTTGTGCTGATAGAATCTCGAATCCTCCACAGCGATCAGCGCGTTTTTCAGATGCTGCGGGATGTTGGAGATAGGTACGAATATGCCCTTCTCTATCTTGAATTCGCCTATCAGGGTATCGTCGCCCGCGTATACCTTCGCGCCCTCAGTAGCGCGGTATTTTTTGACCTCCGCGATTGACGGCACTCCCTTAGCAACGGCTAAATAGCCGCCTGCCATGAAGCCGAGTATAAGGACTCCGATGATAATGATTGTTTTAGAGCGCATCTTTCGATTATAAACAGGACGTGGTAAAATTTACAAACATGGAGAAAACGGTTTTTAAATACAAAAGCCCGATCGGCATTATTTATTGCGTGTTTGACGGTCATTATTTGCTGGAGATTTCTATAGGCGAAAAGCCGCTTTATATTAATGGGCTTTCTGAAAATATCACTTTGATGAAAGGCCGATTTAAAAATGAACTCGATGCCTATTTCAAAGGCGATGTGAAAGAATTCAATCAGGAGATAAGGTTTGTCGGCGGAACCGATTTCGAGCATAAGGTTTGGCTTGCATTAAGAGAAATTCCATTTGGCGAGACGAGGTCTTATAAACGGATTGCGGGAAAGATCGGTTCTCCTAAGGCTGTCAGGGCTGTGGGGCAGGCGTTGAAAAAAAATCCATTGCCTATAATTTTGCCCTGCCACAGGGTCATCTCTTCGGACGGCTCTATCGGCGGATTCTCATGCGGAGTAGAGGTGAAAAGATTGCTGTTGAAACACGAAGGAATTAGTTTTTACAAGTGCGGGGTTTAAAGTCTTTTCACAGCGCCTGACATATATTTCCAGAGTAGAATCGTTCAATTTTGGTATGAATAGTACGGATTAACCGATAAGCTCTTGTGCCTTTAATGCGTCTATGTTTTTTATCGCCAGCGCGGCGGCCTTGTGATCCGACAGGATCAGGTTGCCGATATTTTGCGCTTTCTCGATGCTCATCGCGCTTAAGGTGACTTTGTCGTCGGCGCTAATGCCCTCTTTTGAAATTATCCCTTTTTTCGCTGCCTTGCCGGCATTGTCTGCCTGCTCCGATTTTTTAGCGCCTGCCTGGTTTGTCTTGCCCTGACTGTTGTTTATCGAGTTTATATCCATCGTATGCCTCCTTGCATCTATTTATATTAAAGCAGAAATCGCGCAAAAATGAAAGAGATTATCTTATATACGCCTCTGTCACGTACCGCCTCATCATCCTGTGCGAGTTGAAGTAGTATGCGTTTTTCCCTATAGCATTCTGCATTATCCGTATCCATGTGTGCTTGTCGCCGTAAAATGTAGGAATGATAATGGTTTCCAATTTGTAATAGAGGTCGTCCGCGTCGCGCGCCGGATCTGCCGGGACATCAGGGGACGGCCCTATTGCCCATCCGGTATAGCCTTCGATATGTCCCTCTATCCACCACCCGTCGAGCACGCTGAAATTAGGGACTCCGTTATGCGTTGCCTTCATGCCGCTTGTGCCTGATGCCTCGAGGGGCCTCAAAGGAGTGTTGAGCCATATGTCAACGCCCGACACGAGTTTTAAGGCGATGTCCATATTGTAATTTTTCAGGAAGGCTATTTTGATTTTATCTTTTAGCCTGTCCTTGATCTCGAATATGCGTTGAATAAGGCGTTTCCCTTCTTCATCCTTCGGATGAGCCTTGCCGGCGTATACGATCTGGAGTCTCCCTTCGCCCATGCGGATCAAACGTTCTACATCCGTGAAAAGGAGGTCCGCCCTTTTGTATGCGGTAGCCCTCCGCGCAAAGCCGATAGTAAAGGTATCGTAATTCATGTCTGACTGCGTCTCCCTGTTGACGTAATCGATGAAGTGCCTCTTTGCTTCCATATGGGCTTCCCATAATTCATAATCGGGGATGCGGCCGATACGGACGAATATTTCAGGCTCGTTCGCCCATCCGGGAAGATATTTATCGTAAAGCCTTTTGAGGGGATCGCAAGTCCATGTAAAAGAATGGACTCCGTTTGTTATCGCATGTATCTCATAGCCCGGAAACATGCCTTTTGAAACCTCGCCGTGCTTTTTGGCCACACCGTTTATATAGTTGCTGAGGTTTAAGGCCAGCATGGTCAAATTGAGATTTTCGTGTCCCGCGAATTCCTTTAATACATCCAGAGGTAGGCTGTCCGACAATACTCTTTGCACAAGGTCGTAGGGAAATTTGTCATGCCCTGCGGCAACCGGTGTGTGTGTTGTGAAGACGCAGAGGCTTCGCACCTTTTCCGCATCCCATACAAGCCTTTCATCCCATACCTCCTCGATATCCCTTTTATGGCTCTGAAGAAGTTCTACGGTCAGCAGGCTCGAATGGCCTTCGTTCATGTGGTATTTTTTTATTTCGAAACCCAGTTCGTCGAGAATTCTGAAGCCGCCTATTCCCAAGACTATTTCCTGTTTGAGCCTGTAAGTCTGATCCCCCCCGTATAGGTGGTGCGTAATTCCCCTGTCTTCAGGAGCGTTTTCCGGAAAATCGGTGTCGAGGAATATGATCGGAATCTTGCTGCCTCTCATGCTTTCTACGACATATAGCCATGCGCCGATCTGGACTTCCCTTCCTTCGATGTTTACGATGACACGTTCTTTAAGAGGGGTCATGAAGCTGTTGGGGTCCCACTCGTCGGGAAGCTCGGACTGCCTGCCGTAGATATCGAGTTCCTGCTTGAAATATCCCTTTTTAGTAAGGATGGTTACCGCTACCACCGGAAGATTTAAATCAGCGGTAGACTTGATGGTGTCTCCGGCAAGGACTCCGAGTCCTCCGCTGTAGGTGAGCATATCGCTTCTGACGCCTATTTCCATCGAAAAATAGGCTATCTTCGGTTCTTTAATGAATTTGTCGATCGATACGGTCATAAGTTTATTTCGCGCGCCCTTTTTAATAATTCACGCAGCGCCTTTTCTCCTTCATCGCCTATGTCTACGGTATGGTCGTTGACGTAGAGCGATAGATGCTTCATTATTACCTCTTCCGACAGTTCCTGCGAATACCGCTTAATATAAGGCATAGCATCGTCTCTATGCAACATAGAATATTCTACACTTGCACGTATCAGGGATTCAATGGTTTTAACGGCTTCCATGCCGAGGGATTTTTTAGCGATGATACCTCCAAGGGGAATAGGCAGTCCGGTCTCTTTTTCCCACCACTCTCCGAGGTCTATAACCTTTGCAAGGCCGTGATCTGCATAGGTAAACCTGCTTTCGTGTATTATCAGTCCGGCATCTGCCGTGCCTTCGCTGACGGCGTTCATGATTTCGTAAAAAGGCATGGCAATAAAGTGTTGAGTTTTGAGTGTTGAGTTTTGAGTTGAGGCAAGGTGGAGTTTCAGTAATAAAAATGCGGTAGTAAGCTCGCCGGGGATAGCTATCTTTTTGTCGTTAAAATCAAAACTCTCAACCCCTAACTCTGAATTCCTAACTACCAGCAGCGGTCCGCATCCCTTGCCTAATGCGCCTCCCGATCGAAGGAAATGATAGTCGTCCTGAAGGTAGTAAAAGGCATGGCATGATATTTTCGTGACATCCAAAGTTTTTTTCATGGCGAGCCTGTTCAATGTTTCCACGTCTTCTATGACCGGATTGAGGTCGATGCCTTTTACGTCTATTTTTTTATTGACGAGCGCGTAAAATATAAAAGTATCGTTAGGACACGGTGAAAAGCCGATGCTTACCATGATTTGCAATTTTAGCATATAATAGTCGGAAGTTATAACACGCGGGGAGGCGGCATGAAACTATATGAAGATATTTTAAGCCTTATAGGCAATACTCCGATGGTGAGGATCAGCCGTATAGGGTCTGGAGCCGGCGCGGAGATATGGGCGAAGCTTGAGGGTTTTAATCCAGGCGGCTCCGTCAAAGACAGGATCGCGGTTTCCATGATAGAGACCGCCGAAAAAGATGGAAAACTCAAAAAAGGCGGGACTATTGTCGAACCGACGAGCGGAAATACGGGCATAGGCCTTGCGATGGTTGCCGCTGTAAAGGGGTATAGGCTTATCCTCACAATGCCGGAGACGATGTCTATGGAAAGAAGGCAGATGCTTCAGGCATTCGGCGCGGAGCTTGTATTGACCCCGGGAGACAAAGGCATGATGGGGGCGGTTGTAAAGGCGGAAGAAATATCTAAGGAAAACCCCGATTTTTTTATGCCCCAGCAGTTCGAAAACGATGCTAATCCGGGAATCCACAGGCGCACGACCGCCGTTGAAATAATGAACGCGCTCGGCGGCGCCCCTGACGCATTCGTTGCAGGCGTTGGCACCGGAGGAACGATAACAGGCGCTGGAGAGGTTTTGAGGGAGAAGAATCCGGGTATATGGATAGCGGCGGTTGAGCCTGCGGCTTCCCCTGTTCTGTCCGGAGGCAGTCCCGGCAAACACAAGATTGCGGGCATAGGCGCCGGTTTCTTGCCGGCTGTTTTGAATGCCGAAATTTATGATGAAGTAATCACGGTAACCGATGACGATGCGGCAGAGACCACAAGGCAGCTTGCGTTGAAAGAAGGGATTCTTGCCGGTATATCGTCCGGTGCGGCGATGTATGCGGCATTGAAGGTAGCTGAAAAAATCGGGAAAGGTAAAAAGCTTGTTGTAGTGCTGCCCGACAGGGGCGATAGATACCTCAGTACAGGATTGTTCCTGCCCGAAGGGATATGATTTTACTGAACAGCTTGAAAAACAAGCGGTATCTATGCTATTTTAATCAGCTTAAAACACACGCCTGAAAAAGTTACCCGGATGGTCTCACTTTGTGAGTTGAAGGGGACAGGGCGGAGGTCTATGACTCGTAGAGTCTGCGACTCATAGAGAAAAACCATAGGAGGAAGCAAGATGGGTGTTGTAACTATGAAGGAGTTGCTTGAGTCCGGCGTGCATTTCGGACATCAGGTGAAGAGGTGGAATCCGAAGATGAAGAAATATATTTTCGGCGAAAGGAACGGGATACATATTATAGACCTTCAGAAGACATTGAAAGGTGTCGAAGCGGCGTACGAGTTCGTTAAGAATACGGCAGCCAAAGGCGCGTCGATTCTCTTTGTGGGCACAAAAAAGCAGGCGCAGGATTCGGTTGCCGAAGAGGCGCGGAGGGCAGGCGCTTTCTATGTCAACAACAGGTGGCTCGGCGGTATGCTCACGAATTTCTCGACAGTCAAAAAGAGCATAGAGAGGCTCAAAAAGATAGAAACCATGAAGGAAGACGGCACATATAACGTCCTGACAAAGAAAGAAGTCGCGCAGCTCGAAAAGGAGAGGACAAAGCTCGAAAAGAACCTCAGCGGGATAAAGGACATGACTACTCTTCCCGGCGCTATTTTCGTGATAGACCCCAAGAAAGAAAAGATTGCCGTTGCAGAGGCGAGAAGGCTTTCCGTTCCGTTGGTCGGCGTTGTGGACTCCAATTGCGATCCCGATGATGTCGATCATGTTATACCGGGAAATGACGATGCCATAAGGGCCATTAAACTTTTATCGTCCAAGATGGCGGATGCGGTGATAGAGGGCAGGGGAACGCTTGCTAAGATTGCGGAAGACGAGACGGAGAAGGCAGGGATAGAGGAAAAAATAGCGCAGGAGGAGATCGCAGAATGACAGTTACGGCGGATAAAGTAAAGGACCTGCGCGAAAAGACAGGCGCGGGAATGATGGACTGTAAGAAGGCGCTTTCTGAAAGCGGCGGCGACATGGAGAAGGCGATAGATCTGTTAAGGCAGAAGGGGCTTGCGACTGCCGCAAAAAAGGCGAGCAGGGCGGCATCAGAAGGGCTTATTGGCTCTTATATACATATGGATAAACTCGGTGTGCTTGTAGAACTGAACTGCGAAACGGATTTCGTAGCAAAGACAGACGACTTCAGGGAACTTGTTAAAGGCATAGCAATGCATATAGCCGCGGCAAATCCGACTTATGTAGCGAGGGAGGAAGTGCCTGCCGATGTGATCGAGAGGGAGAAAGAAATTTACAGGGCGCAGGTCACGAATAAGCCGCCTCAGGTGGTCGAAAAGATTATCGAAGGCAAGCTCGACAAGTTCTTCGGCGATGCATGCCTTTTAGATCAGGTGTTCATAAAAGACCCCGAAGGCAAGCAGAAGATAAAGGATCTGATAACCGAAAAGATCGCAAAATTCGGCGAAAATATAGTCCTTAGGAGATTCGTGCGGTTCCAGCTTGGAGAAGGATTGGAGAAGGGCGCAACCTGTGAAAACTGATTCGAAAAAGGGGTCGAGGGTCAAGTCTATGACCCGTGGGTCACGACCCATAGGGGGTCAGGGGCGTAAAGTCCCGGATCCGAAACTCAAATACAAAAGGGTTCTACTGAAGATCAGTGGAGAGGCCCTTATGGGCGACAGGGGATACGGCATAGATCCCGCTACCGTGGAGTATATGGCTGTCGAGGTCGAAAAGATAATAAAGATGGGAGTTCAGGTTGCCATCGTCATCGGTGGCGGAAATATTTTCAGGGGCGTCGAGGCTTCGGTAAAAGGAATGGAACGGGCATCCGCCGATTACATGGGAATGCTCGCAACGGTCATAAACGCGCTTGCACTCCAGAATGCCCTTGAGAGAATCGGTTTGCAGACGAGGGTGCAGTCGGCGATAGAGATGAGGGAATTAGCGGAGACTTATATCAGAAGAAAGGCCGTTCGGCATCTCGAAAAAGGCAGGATAGTCATATTTGCCGCGGGCACCGGCAATCCATATTTTACCACCGATACCGCCGCGGCCCTTCGCGCCATGGAGGTCGGGGCCGATGTCATATGCAAGGGAACCAAAGTGGACGGGGTATATACCGCGGATCCTATGAAACACCCGGGCGCAAAGAAGTTTGACGCGATTTCGTATATCGACGTCCTGAAAAACAACCTTAAGGTTATGGACGCAACCGCGATAAGTCTTTGCATGGACAACAACCTCCCGATAGTTGTATTTAACATAAAAAAAGCTGATAATATTAAGAACCTTATAATGGGCAGGAAGATCGGCACAAGAGTGGGGTGAGAGCATGCAGGAGTTCAAGAAGAAGGCTTCTGACAGGATGAACGCAGCCGTAGACGTCTTGAAAAAAGATTTCGCCTCTTTAAGGACGGGCAGGGCGTCCCTCGCCTTGCTTGACGGCATATCAGTGGATTATTACGGCACTCAGACACCGGTCAATCAGGTCGCAACTCTCGGCATACCCGACCCCCGGCAGATAACCGTCCAGCCGTGGGAGCAGAAAATAATTCCCGAAATAGAAAAGGCTATTCTGAAATCGGGCCTCGGCCTGACCCCTTCTAACGATGGAAAAACAATCAGGCTTAATATACCGGCCCTTACCGAAGAGCGAAGAAAAGAACTGGTAAAGGTCGCGAAGAAAAGGGCGGAAGAGGCGCGCGTTGCGGTCAGGAACATCAGAAGGGACATAAATGAAGATGTAAAAAAAGCCGAGAAAGATCAACACCTGAGCGAAGACGACGTAAAAAAGCTGCATGAAGAGATACAGAAGATTACCGATTCGTATATAGCCAAGGTCGAAGAGGTCCTTCAGCATAAGGAAAAAGAGATAATGGAGGTATGAAAATGGCTGCAAACGCTAACTTTATGGTCAAGGTAACGGATGCGAAACTTATGGATGTTCAGAAGGCCCTTGAACAGGCGGGCATTAAGGTCAGGAGCATTATAGAAGTGTTTAAGGAAGAAACCGGCGCGGAGGAGAAATAATGCCTACGAAGACAAAAAAACAGGTCAAGACGGGTTCTAAAAAGAAGCAGTCGGATAAAAAAAGCAAACCGAAACCGAAGGTCAAGACTAAACAAAAAGCGGTAAAGCCTAAAGTTCAGGCAAAGAAGGCACAGCCCAAGTCGAAGCCGAAAAGTGCGCCGAAACAGAAGGCAAAACCCAAGGCTCCGGTAAAAGCAAAAAAGGCGTCGAGACCTAAGGAATCCGTTGTCGAGAGCGAAAAAGACAGGAATGAAAGGCTGAGAAAACTCCTGCTTCAAAAAAGGGAAGATATAGTAAGGGAGGCTAAGTCGGAGATCAAGAAGTTTAAGTCCGGAGAAAACAAGCAGCTTGTAGAGACCGTTATGGATGACGGCGACCTCTCCGTTGTAGACCTATCCGAGGATATAAGCCTGAAGCAGTTAAGCACGCACAGAGAGACTCTTATTAAGATAGATGCCGCTCTCCGGAAACTCGCGGAAGGCACGTACGGCGCGTGCGAAGAATGCGGCGACGACATAAGCGAACAGCGTTTGAATATTATGCCCTTTGCCATCTACTGCAGGGATTGTCAGGAAAAAAAGGAATTAATGGAAAAAATAGAAAGGGAAGTGGTATAGCCTCAGTAAATAACTTTTTCGAGGAATAATCCCCGCGCCGGAGCCGTCGGGCCGGCATTTTTTCTGTTTTTTGAAAGTAATATTTTTTCCATATCTTCAGGTTTTATTTTGCCCCTGCCTATCTCAACGATTGTGCCGACTATGTTTCTTACCATGTGCCTCAAAAACGCATCGGCCTCGATACGTATCTTAATGAAGTCGCCTCCAAGTCTCGCCGTCATAAAATCGATCGCATTCAAATGTTCGATAGACGCATCCATTACGGTCCTCACGGGGTTTTTAGCCCCGCAGCCGCTTCCTCTGAAAGAAGAGAAGTCGTGCCTGCCTTTAAAAGATCTCAATGCTTCTTCCGCCGCCTCGAAATCTAATTCGTGCGGCATTCTCCACGCATACCTGTATAAGAACGGCGAAACCATATGAGACCCGGATATTAAATAGAAATAAATTTTACTCTTTGCGCCGTATCGGGGATGGAAATCTTCATCTATATCGCATGAGTCCGTTATTCTGACGTCATCGGGCAGATTAGCGTTTAACGCCCTTTTAATGACATCGGGCTGAAGTTTTGAGTCTGTTCTGAATGCCGCAACCTGCGCGAGCGCGTGCACTCCCGCGTCGGTCCTTCCGGCACCGATGAGTTTTACGTCTTCGCCCGTGATCTTTTTAATTGCGTCCTGGATTATTCCCTGAATCGTAATAATGTTTTTTTGTTTTCTGTAATCCGAAGTATCCGGGGGCTGTATCTGCCAGCCGTTGTAATCGGTCCCGTCGTATTGGATGGTGAGTTTGATGCTGCGCATGGAGAGTAGTTTACCATAATGTTGTAGCCGTCGCCGATAAAGGGTATAATAAGAGAAAAATAATTTTTGGAAAGGAAATTTTTGTGATACGGCATACGTTTTCGCTGCTTAACGGGATAGGAGAAAGGCTTGAAAGGCATATCTGGAGAGGGGGAATCCTGTCGTGGGATAACTTCTGTAACTGCAAGGAGATAGAAGGCATAAGCCCGGAAAGGAAAATACTTTACGATAATCAATTGATGCAGTCTTCTATGGAACTCGGTGTCGGCAACGCCGAATACTTCGCAAAAATAATAAAGAGGAGGGAACACTGGCGGCTGTTTGACGCGTTTAAGAACGGGGCGCTCTGCCTCGATATAGAGACCAACGGTTTTCATCCGGGACGCGGGGGTTATGTTACCGTGGTAGGCCTTTACGACGGATATGAGTCGCAGTGCTTTGTCAGGGGCGAGAACCTTACGGTAGAGAACCTCAACCGCGCGCTTGCCGGGTATAAATGCCTCATAACATTCTACGGCTCTTCCTTTGATATTCCGTTTCTTCTGAGGTCTCTTCCGGGAGTGAGGTTCGATATTCCACATTTCGATCTCTGCTTCGCGGCGCGCAGGCTCAAGATAAACGGAGGGCTGAAAAAACTCGAAGTGATGTTCGGCATAGAGAGGGACGATTCCGTTAAGGGGATGGACGGTTATGAAGCGGTAAAGCTGTGGGAGGCTCACAGGAAAGGCAGTCAGGAAGCGAGGGAACTGCTTTTGACGTATAACAGGGAAGATACCATCAATTTATTGAAGCTTGCCGATATCTTATATCCGCGGCTGAGAGCCTCGACAGGAATAGAGGAATATTTAACAAACGGGTTGAGAGTTAAGAGCTATGAATCATGAGTTAAAGGAGAAAAGAGAAGTTTCCGGGATTCAACCGTTGAATGCCGAAACTCTCTCGTTAATTAACGGATTTCTTTCGTATCTTACCGTTGAAAGAGGGTTGTCTAAAAATACCGTCCAATCCTATTATCTCGACCTGAAGGGGTTTTTAGGCTACCTTGAAAACGGTCAAGCGTCAAGGGTCAAGGGGCCGGTATTTTTTGCGAGACAGGACATAGTGAACTACATGGGCAGGCTCAAAGACAATAAATATTCCGCATCAAGCGTGTGCAGGTTTATATCATCCGTTAAGGGTTTTTGCAGATTTCTAATTATCGAAAAGCTTATCGCCGAAGACCCTTCCGAGAACCTCAAAATGCCTAAACAATGGGAGCGATTGCCGAAGGCATTGAGCATCGACGATATTAAAAAATTATTAAGCCATGAGCCGGCAACGATGAGCCGGCGGCTGTTTATCAGGGATTCCGCGATGCTGGAACTGTTATATTCGTCGGGGCTGCGCGTGAGCGAGGTAGTATCCATAAAGATCAACGATCTGAATTTCGAGGGAGGATTTTTGAGGGTTATGGGTAAAGGCTCAAAGGAGCGCGTAGTTCCTATGAACCGGCGGGCTGTGGAAAAGATAAAGAGGTATACGCGGGATCTGAGGCCCGACCTGCTTAAGAATAAACAATCGCCTTACCTGTTCTTGACGGGCAGGGGAACGCCCATGACACGACAGAGGTTCTGGCAGGCATTGAAAAAATTCGGCATTGCGGCCGGCGTGAAGCTTTCCCCTCATTCGGTGAGGCATTCCTTCGCCACGCATCTTTTGGAGGGCGGAGCCGATTTGAGGTCGGTTCAGAAGATGCTCGGCCATGCCGATATATCGACGACGCAGATTTATACGAAGGTAACCGGAGACAGGATAAGAAAGGTTTATCTCGAGCATCATCCGAGAGCAAAATAACAAGGAGGATAAGACATGGCTGTGAAATTGAAACCTGAGGAACTTTATAAGTGTTGCGACCTGAGCAGTTTTAAATTTAACACAACGGCCGACATAGGCAAATTCGAAGGCACCATCGGACAGGACAAGGCCTTGAAGTCCCTTGATTTCGGCCTCAGCCTGACCAGCAAGGGATTCAATATATATGTCCTCGGAGAGAGCGGAACCGGCAAGATGAGGACGATCAGGACGCTGTTGCAAGAAAGGGCGTCTAAAGAGAAGGTTCCTCAGGACTGGTGTTATGTCTACAATTTTAAGGACCCGGACATGCCGCTGGCCGTATCCATCGAGCCGGGAAGAGGACCGGTTTTCCATAAAGATATGGACGACCTTATCAAGGCGCTGCGGATAGAGATACCTAAGGTATTCGAATCCAAAGAGTACGAAAAACAGAGAAGCAAGATAGTGGAAGAATTCCAACAGAAACAGAAGAACCTTTTTACAAGCCTCGAAGAAGAAGCACAGGGCAAGGGCTTTGCCGTAAGAAAGGCCGTAACCGGTCTTTTGATCGTCCCGGTAAAAAAGAACGGAGAGCCCCTCACCGAAGAAGAATTTTCCGCCCTCGACGAAAAAATGCGGAAGAAAGTTGAAGAGATAGGGAAGATGTTTCAGGAAAAGCTGGACGATGTGGTAAGGGCTGTGAGGGAAGCGGAAAAGCTCGTTAAAGACCTTCTCGGCAGGCTCGAGCGGGAAATCGCCCTCGGCGCCGTCGGACATCTGATCGAGGAACTGAAGCTTAAATACAAGGAATACGAAAAGATATTATCGTATCTCGAGGCGGTAAAGGAAGACATACTGTCGCACCTCGATGATTTCAAGACTTCCGAAGAGCAGCCGGCCCCGCTGCCGTTCATGAAGATGCCTAAACCTGAAACCTCTTTTGTCCGGTACGCGGTCAATGTCATAGTCAATAACGGGGAATCAAAGGGCGCGCCGGTGGTCTTCGAGAGCAACCCTACATATCTCAACATCTTCGGCAAGATAGAATACAAGGTTCAGTACGGAATGGCCCTGACCGATTTTTCGATGATAAAGGCGGGTTCCCTTCACAGGGCCAACGGCGGTTACATCGTAATAAACGCCCTCGACCTGCTGAGAAACATTTTTTCATACGATACATTGAAGAGGTCGATAAAAAACAGGGAAATAAAGATAGAAGACATATGGGAACAGTACAGGCTTATGAGCACTACGGCGCTGAAACCGGAATCCATACCTCTCGACGTAAAGGTTATTCTTGTCGGCAATCCCTATATTTATTATATGCTTTACAGCCTCGACGACGAGTACAGGGAATTGTTTAAGGTAAAATCCGACTTCGACAGCAGGATGGACATGACCCCTGAAAACGTAGAGAAATACGCGTTTTTTGTCGCAAGCTGCCAAAAGGAAGAAAACCTCCTGCCGTTCGACAGGGGAGGCGTCTCCAAAATAGTCGAGCACGGTTCCCGGCTTGCGAACCATATGAATAAGCTTTCCACCAGATTCAGCGATATAGCGGACCTCGTAAGGGAATCGCATTACTGGGCGCAGAAGGAAGGCGGCGATATCGTAAAAGCGGAACATGTCGTGAAGGCGCTTGAGGAAAAGGTTTTCAGGTCCAACAGGATAGAAGAACGCATCAGGGAGATGATGCTTGAGGACACCCTTATAGTGAATACTTCAGGGGAAAAAATAGGACAGGTCAACGGCCTTGCGGTTTTAGACATGGGAGATTACAGCTTCGGCAAGCCTTCGAGAATAACCGCTACGACGTATATAGGCAAGGCGGGCATTGTGAACATCGAGCGCGAGACAAAGATGAGCGGAAAGATACACGAAAAGGCGATAATGATAATATCCGGGTATCTCGGCGGCAAGTATGCCGTAAAGAAACCGATAAGCCTTTCGGCGTCCATAACGTTCGAGCAGTTGTATGAGATGATCGAGGGCGACAGCGCGACGTGCGCCGAGCTTTACGCTCTGTTGAGCAGTATTTCGGGAGTGCCGATTAAACAGGGTTTTGCCGTAACCGGCTCTATGGATCAGAGCGGCGATGTCCAACCCATAGGCGGCGTCAATGAAAAGATAGAAGGATTTTTCGATCTATGCAGGATCAGGGGGCTTGACGACAGCCACGGCGTTATCATCCCGAAAAGGAATATAAAACATCTCATGCTGAGGCAGGACGTGGTCGATGCCGTAAAGGAAGGCAGATTTTCCATATATCCTATAGATAAGATGGAAGAAGGCCTTGAGATACTTACCGGCATGCCTGCGGGCGAACTGAAAGAAGACGGGACATATCCCGAGGGCACCATAAATTATCTCGTAGTCAAGAGGCTTGAAGAAATATCGGTGGCTCTCGAAAAGAAGAAGGAAAAGGAAGAAGATAAAGAGGAGAAAAAAAAGGAGAACGATACGGAAAGTAAATGAAAAGGGTATTACGGTTTTTGGAAGCCGCTTTTTTTACCGCACTCTCGTTTCCTGTTGCGGCGCTTCCGCATAAAACAGCATTAAAGGCCGGGGAATTCCTCGGCCTTTCGATTTTTTATTTATGGGGAAGCAGGAGAAAGATCGCGATTGAGAATATAGAAAAGGCCTCGATTAATAGCCGGCAGCCGGCAGTAATCCTTGCAAGAGAAGTCTTCAAAAATATGGGCAGGTCTTTTATTGAAGTGATAAAGATATACTACGGACTCGGCAAAGGCCTCATAGAAGATGTTGAGATAAGAGGAATAGAGAATTTTCAGAAGGCGAAAGCAAAAAACAGAGGCGTTATTGTTATAACCGGACATTGCGGCAACTGGGAAATGGCGGCGATTGTTTTCGGTTTTAAGGTCGACCACATTTACGGGGTTGCCAGGCGACAGAATAATCCATATTTCCACTCATTTGTAGGGAAGTTGAGGGCGACTTACGGAAACCGGATCATTTATAAAGAGGGGGCGTTAAAATCCATACTCACTGTGCTGAAAAAGGGCAGGAATGTCGGGATACTTATGGACCAGGCAGTTCTGAAAAACGAAGGCTATATTATTGATTTTTTAGGCAGGCCCGCGTGGACGACAAAGATGCCCGCGCTTATTGCCCGGAGGACAGGCGCAGCCGTAGTGCCGGTTTTTTTGCACAGGGAGGGAGACGGTCATGTGTTTACGATCTATCCTGAAGTCGAACTGTCTAACAATGAGGATGATGAAACGGCCGTAATCGAAGACACCAAAAGATTCTCCGGCTGTATAGAGAACTACATAAAACAGCATCCCACAGAATGGCTATGGATACACAGGAGATGGAAAAGGACATAAATAAGTATGTAAGGCATGCTTCAAAGGCCTTTACTAAGTCAAAAAATTTACTTTAGTGAAATATGTGATAAACTTTAATCATGGTTATTATCGAGACATTTAAGGGCAAATCCATCACGGAACATCGTGTCGAAATCGTCGAGAGAAAAGGCACGGGGCATCCGGATTACATGTGCGATTCGATAATGGACGCCATCTCGGTAGCTCTGTCAAAAGAATACCTTAAAGAATTCGGGGCAATTCTTCATCACAATATAGACAAGGGCCTTCTTGCCGCCGGAAGGGTCTATAAGGGTTTCGGGGGCGGAAGGGTTGTAAGACCTATGGAATTGACCATAGGAGACAGGGCGACGTTTGCCGCCGGCGGGAAAAAGATACCCGTTGCTGAAATCGCTGTAGGCGCAGCAAAAAAATGGATCAAAGAAAATCTGAGATTCGTTGATCCCGAAAAACACCTGAAATGCAGGGTCGTGCTCGCGCCCGGCTCCGAAGAGCTTACCGATATATTCCGGAGGCCGGGAAAGGTATTGTCCGCCAATGATACATCCGCGGCAGTAGGGTATTATCCTTTAAGTCCTACCGAGAACGTCGTCTTAGACCTTGAAAAATATCTCAACTCCAAAAAAATTAAGGATAAATATCCTGAGACAGGCGAAGATATAAAGGTTATGGGGTTAAGAAAGGGCAATGCCCTTGACCTGACCGTAGCAATGCCTTTCATTGCCCCTTATATAAAATCGGAGAAGGAGTATTTTGCAAGAAAGTCCGTGGTTCATAAGGAGATGGACGGTTTCCTTAAAAAAATTAAAGGGTTTAAAAATATCGAGGTCAATTTCAACACCCTCGATGAAGAAGGAAGGGGGCTCGGAGGGATTTATCTGAGCCTTTTAGGAACATCCGCGGAGGATGCGGATTCAGGACAGGTAGGCAGGGGCAACAGGGTGAACGGATTGATCTCGCTGAACAGGCCTTTGGGAACGGAGGCGGCGGCAGGAAAAAATCCGGTAAGCCATGTGGGGAAGATATATAATGTGCTCGCGCATAAGATCGCAAAAGAAATTTATGAAAAAATTGACGGGATAAAAGAGGTATATGTCCTTCTTTTAAGCAGGATAGGAACGCCCATAGATCAGCCGCAGATGGCCGGCGCGCAGGTTTTGCTCGAAAGGGGCAGAAAGATTAATGAGATTGCGAGGAAGGCCGAAGATATTTTCGAGAAGGAATTCTCGCAAATAAACAAATTCTGCATGGAATTAAGCAGAGGGAAATATCCGATTTGTTAATGTTATAATTTTTTATGGCTGTTTTGGAGATCAGGAAATATCCCGATGAAGTCCTTAAGAAAAAAGCGCTGCCTGTAGAGAATATCGACAGGAGCCTCCAGCGCCTTATCGACGACATGATAGAGACTATGTATGCCGCGCCGGGTATCGGCCTTGCCGCGCCTCAAGTGGGTATTTCAAAGAGGCTTATAGTCATCGATGTAAGTTTAGGGGAAGAAAAAAACTCGCTTATCGTTCTGATCAACCCCGAAATAATGGATACCGAAGGCATTGCCGATTCCGATGAAGGATGCCTGAGCGTGCCGGGATATAACTCCACGATAAAAAGGGCCGAAAAAGTCACTGTAAAAGGACTCGACAGGAACGGCAAGCCGGTTCAAATCGAGGGCGACGAGATGCTCGCGAGGGCGCTTCAACACGAGATAGACCACTTAGACGGCATATTGTTCGTTGACAGGATGAGTTCGATAAAAAAAGAGTTCTTCAAGAAAAAATACCTCAAAAAGTCGGCAGTCTGCAGTCAGGAATCAGCGGTCAGGAGATAGCGTGGCTCTGATCTTTTTCGGCACACCCAACTTTGCCGTTCCTTCGCTTAAAGCCCTGATTGATGCAGGGGAAGACGTTGCCCTTGTTGTTACTCAGCCGGATAAGGTAAAAGGCAGGGGGCATATCCTTTCAGCGCCGCCCGTGAAAGAGCTTGCATTAGCGCATGATATAAAAGTTGTTCAGCCCGCGAAGATCAGGGATGAAGATTTTTATAAAGAGTTGAGAGCGATAAATCCGGAATTTATCATCGTGGTCGCATACGGCAGGATACTTCCCAAAGAAATACTCGAAATGCCTAAGTTTAACTGCATTAATGTCCATGCGTCCCTTCTGCCGAAATACAGGGGCGCTGCGCCGATTCAGCATGCGCTGCTTAACGGAGAAAAAAAGACCGGCATAACCACAATGCTTATAAACGAAAAACTCGATACTGGAGATATTCTTTTGCAGAGAGAGATAGAGATCGAGAATGACGATACATCGGAGACGCTTTTTGAAAGGCTTTCCGGGCTCGGCGCAAATATATTGATAGAGACCATAAAAGGCGTGAGAGAAGGAAATATAAAGCCGGTCCCGCAGTCAGGAAAGACTAATTATGCCCCGCCCCTTAAAAAAGAGGACGGAAGGATTGACTGGAACAGGACTGCCGTGGAATTGTTCAATTTTGTCAGGGGCATGTATCCTTGGCCTGCTGCTTTCTGTTATCTTAATAATGAGAGGATAAAGATCATAAAAGTAAGACCGGTTGCAGGACAAGGCACTCCGGGTATGATCGAAAAGGCGGAAGGCGAAAGGTTATTTGTAGGAACAGGGGAAGGTCGCTTGACTATAGAAGAACTTCAGCCTGAGGGTAAAAGGGCTATGCCTGCGGCGTCATTTTTAGCCGGCAGGAAACTGAGGGAAGGGTATGATACGTTTTCTTAGAGCGCTGGTCTTAAAAATATTGTATCCGATGCTTATGCTTGTCGCCGCTTTTTTCAAGAGCAAGAAAGACGCATTGCAGCAATTCGTCATCGAGCTTAACAACAAACTCGTAAGGGCGGAGGGCATCAAGACAAAGAGGATACTTATTCTTTTGCCGCACTGCCTTCAGATAAACGATTGCGACGTAAGGATCACCAACGACATCTACAACTGCAAGCGCTGCGGCAGGTGTAATATAAAAGACTTGATTCAGGTCGCGGAGGATAATCATTTAAAACTCTTTGTCGCCACCGGCGGGAACTTAGCCCGGCGCATAGTAAGCGATGTAAAACCTGAGGCGGTAGTCGCGGTCGCGTGCGAAAGGGACTTGAGCAGCGGCATAGCGGACGCGTATCCCCTTCCTGTTCTGGGTATATCCAACGAGAGGCCGTTCGGCCCGTGCTTTAACACCAAGGTCAACATCGAAAAAGTCAAAGAGGCGATAGAGTTTTTCGGGAAATAGCCGGGTAATTTTCACCTCCCATTTTTCATAAAAGCTGAAAGGGAATAATATCTTTAATTAAATATAAAGCGATTGATTCTTGATGGTCTCTTTTGTGTATCCTGACAGAACTCTTGCGATTCTTTTTGCGAGATCATAAACATTCCTTCTGGTTGCTATAATAACTCCATAATGATTTTTGTCGGCATTAATGTAATTAGCGCATAAGCGTTCAAAGTCCAAGCGGTTATGGGTAAGGAATGCGTATTCTTTTTCTACCGCATGATTCATCTGCCGGATATCGGAAGTTCCCAGCATTTTTTCATCGAGCATGGTTAAAACCTTGAAGCCTTTGGCTTCAAGGAGCGGCTTTATAAGAATATCTACATCTTCATCGCAATATATTGAAATCACTTTTTTAATGAGGGGTGAATTTTATCGGCGGGAATCTGATTCTTTTCGATGCATTCGTTGATTTCTTCCTGATGATCGCTGTAATAACTCAATGCTTCAAAGACCTGAGAGAGCGTAAGGTGGGGCATATGAATCACGATCTCTTCCGGCGATAAGCCGAGCCGCCAGTTTTCGACAATAGCCCGCACAGAGGTTCTTGTCCCTTTGATTACAGGTTCTCCGCCGAGAAGCGCATCGTCTTTTACGATATGTTTATATTCAGTTGTCGTTGTCATAATAAAATTCTAAATTATGGGGTATCTCTTTGTAAAGTGGTTTGTGGATAGCCTTTTGTGAATAGTCAATGGTTTGGGTAATTTTCACATCCAATCTTTCATAAAAGCTGATATAATTTTCCTATAGTTGAGAGCAAAGGGGGGATGAGATGCGATATTTCATAAAAATTATTCTCGTAGTTGTTTTCAGTATATTCCTGTTTGCCGGATTATCCCACGCCGAAAAAGTTACCTTTGTAAAGGAATACACCTATCAGGCGAGTGAGATAGATTCCAAGGTAACTGCACGCGCCATTGCCGTTGAACAGGTAAAAAGGCTCGTGCTTGAGGAACTTGGCACATATCTGCTGGCAGAGACAGAGGTCAAGGACTTCCGGCTTACCAAAGACAAGGTGGTCATGCTTACTGCAGGCATAGTGCAGACAGAGATACTCAACGAGAAATGGGACGGCGAGAGGTATTATCTCAAGGCAAGGATAAAGGCAGACCCCAAAGAGGTTGCGGCATCGCTGGATGTCCTCCGCAAGGATGTTCAGAAGTCAAAAGAACTTGAGGATGTAAAGAAAAAGGCTGATGAGGCATTCAAGGAGATAGAGAAGTTAAAATCTGAACTTGAGGCAGTCAAGGCAGATAAAAACAAGCAGAAAGAATATGTAAGAGCCACAGACACATTAAGCGCTGCTGATTGGTTTAAAAAAGGGTATCAGCATAGTTTGAAAAAGGAATATGATTCTGCAATAGAGGCATATTCCTCTGCAATTGCATTAAATCCGAATTATGTCTATGCCTACTCTGGTCGTGGGGCTGCCTATAACGACAAAGGACAATATGACAGGGCGATTGAGGATTATAATAAGGCAATAGCATTAGATCCGAATTATGCTTTAGCCTACAACAATCGTGGGATTGCCTATGCTATGAAAGGAAATATGGGCAGGGCGATATCTGATTTTCAAAAGGCATGTGATATGGGGGATGAAGAAGGTGGGTGCAAGAATTTGCAAAAGGCTTTGAATTTCTTGAATAAGAGATAGGGCGAAAAATTAGCGTAGAAAATCCAATAGCTACATTTTTCATCCGCTGCGGGAAGTCGGGAAGCGTGTAAAATAAAGATTGACAGCGATACTACTATTGATACTATAATTTTATATGGGTAAGGTTGCAGAGATAGTTCTGCAAATGAAAAGCAATCCTCATAATGTGCGCTTCGCCGATTTATGCATGGTTTGTGATTACTACTTTGGAACTGCCCGACAAAAAGGAAGCAGCCATAGAATATATAAAACACCATGGCAAGGGGACCCGAGAATTAATATTCAAAACGATAAAGGAAAGGCTAAGGCATATCAGGTAAAGCAGGTGCTTAAAGCTATCGAGATATTGGAGGTAAATTATGGCGCTGAAAAATGATCATTACACCTACAGAGTAACATGGTCGGCGGCAGATAACGAGTATGTCGGACTGTGCGCTGAATTTCCGAGCTTGAGCTGGTTAGCGAAAACCCCGGAAGAAGCTTTAAGGGGTATCCGCAAAGTTGTTGCCCGGGTAATAGAAGATATGAGAAAAACAGGCGAGGCTATACCTGCACCGATAGCAAATCGTCATTACAGCGGAAAATTTGTTGTGCGTGTTACTCCTGAAACACATAAAGACCTTGCTGTGCAGGCGGCTGAAAGCGGGGTAAGCCTAAACCGGCTTGCTGCCGCTAAATTAAGCCGGTGAATCTTTATAAGCTCTAATTTTATGCCCTCTACCCGCCATATTGCAGTAACAGCCCTCAATAAGATCTTCAACAAAGGCATAAAGCCCAAGGAAGCGCTCGATGAATTGTCGGGCGACCTCGACAAGCGCGACAGGGCGTTTCTGATGGAGATTGTCTACGGCGTTTTGAGATACAGGGATTATCTCGATTATATGCTCAAGGATTTTTTGAAAAAGCCTTCCGGCCTTTTGCAGAATACATTGAACAATCTGCGAACCGCCGTTTATCAGCTTAAATACATGCGCGCGCCTGAATGGGCGGTTGTCAATGAGGCTGTGAATTTAGAAAGGTTCAGCGAAGGCAAAAGGTCGTTGGTGAATGCTGTATTGAGAAATTTTTTGAGGAATAAAGACCAAATAGAAGACCCTTCAAAAGATAATACTGTTGATTACATTTCCATTACCACATCGCATCCTAAATGGCTCGTAAAGAAATGGATAAAAAGGTTCGGATATGACGAAACATTGGCGCTTGCCGAGGCTAACAACAAAATACCGCCGGTTGTTCTTCGCGTAGAGAGCGAAAAAAATAGAGAAGAAATATTAAAGGAATTTGCCGGAAAGGGAATTGAAGCGCATTCAACCGAGTTCTCGCCTGTCGGAATTGTGCTAAAAGAATTCCCTGCGGCTTTAGAGTCTGAACTATTAACGCATAAATTATTTATTCAGGATGAGGCCGCGCAGCTTGTGACATATCTGCTGAATCCTCAATCCGGAGAAAGGGTGCTCGATGCCTGCGCCGCTCCGGGCGGAAAGACCACGCATATAGCGCAAATGATGAAAGACAGCGGGGAGGTCACAGCAGTAGAATCCGAAGAGAAAAGGCTAAAGCAGTTAGAGGAAAATGTTTTAAGGCTCGGTCTTAAATCAATAAAAATCGTTCATGGTGATGTGAAATCCCTCGACATGGGTCGATTCGATAAGATACTCCTCGATGCGCCGTGTTCTTCCATAGGCGTGATAAGAAGGAATCCCGATGTAAAATACAGGCACAGCGCTAAAGACCTTCTCAGGTTCGGGGAGAACCAGAAATCCATGCTTAATGCCGTATCGCGATTGCTTAAAACAGGCGGTGTTATGGTATATTCAGTATGTTCCACGGAGCCGGAAGAAGGGGAAAACGTCGTTATTTCTTTTTTACAGGATAACCCTGATTTTAGTATTATAAAAGGTGATGATGATCTCATGGGGCCTTTCGAGGCATCGGACAAGGACGGGCATTTGTTTTACAGGACGTTTCCCCACAGGCACGATATGGACGGCTTTTTCGCCGTAAGGCTTAAAAAGAATGAATAGGTTAATAAAAATATCCGCTTACGTCATCGCCATATTCGTCATCGGGATGATATCCGGGCACTTTACCTTTAAGGTGCTCAGTTTCAGCAGGACCATTACCGTGCCGGATCTGAAGGGCAAGGGAATGGTGGACGCCAACGATATCCTGAGAAAGAAAGGACTGCATATCAGGCTGGAGGGTGAAGATTACGATTCATACATCCCGCAGGGTTATATCATAAGGCAGGACATACCTTCCGGCCATAAGGTCAAGGAAGGAAGGGAAATACGGGTTGCGTTGAGCAAAGGCCCGAGGGTAAGATACGTTCCCGACGTTGTGGGACAGCCCCTCGACGCGGCCGAGGCTATCCTTAAGGAAAAGGGAATACGAATCGGAAAGATCCTTTACGCGCATTCCGAAAAAACGGCTAAAAATATTATTACGGCGCAAAGGCCCGAAACCAACGAAAAAGGCGGGGACAATTTCAGCGTGATTGTAAGCCTCGGAGACTTCGAGAATTAGGAGGACAAATGGTCAGGATAGCCCCATCGATATTATCTGCCGATTTTATGAGGCTCGGAGACGAGATAAAGGCAGCGGAGGCAGCGGGCGCGGATATGCTGCATCTGGATATAATGGACGGTCATTTCGTGCCGAATATCACTATAGGCCCCGGAGTTGTAGAGGCGGTTAGAAAGGTAACTTCGTTGCCTCTCGACGTGCATCTGATGATAGAAAATCCGGATAAGTTCGTGGGGGATTTTGTGAAGGCCGGAGCCGACTATATTACGGTCCACGCGGAGGCGTCCGTTCATATGCATAGGACGGTGCAATTGATTAAAGAGAACGGCGTAAAGGCGGGGGTATCGATTAATCCGGCGACCCCTTTGTGGAGCCTCGACGATATATTGGCCGACCTCGATATGGCCCTTTTGATGTCGGTAAATCCGGGATTCGGAGGGCAGGCTTTCATACCCTTTGTGCTGAATAAGGTAAAGGCATTGAAAGGTATTATCAAAGAAAAGGGATTGAGCGTGCTTATCGAAGTCGACGGCGGCGTAAAGCCGGACAACGCAAAAGAAGTTGCATCGGCAGGCGCGGATATTCTCGTTATGGGATCGGCGTTTTTTAATTCTGAAGATTACGGCGTTTTGATGAAGAAACTCCGGGGCTTATTGGGTGAGTAAATGGAAAGCAAGATATACGAATTAATAAAAAATGCCGAGAGATTAAGGGAAAAGTCGCAATATAAGGATTCCCTCGATCTTTTTAAAAAGGCGTTATCCCTGAGTAAAAAACACGGCATCCTTGACGGTGTGCTCGACGCCACCATAGCGATGGCGGATATTTACCGGATGGTGGGCGGTTTCGACAGCGCCATAAAAAACTATGAAGATGCGCTGGAGGCCTGTGAGGCGCTGGGCAATAAACTCACCGCAGCTGACTGCATGGCGGGGATAGGGCTGTCTCTAAGGGCGATAGGCATGTGGAAAGAGGCGATAAGGTTTATAAAAAGCGCGCGGAAAATATATGAAAAAGAGAAAGATAAAAAGGGCGTCGCCTTTTCTTTATGGGCAGAGGCGGGAGCATTAAGGGTCGCCGGCAACATACCCGGCGCTATCGAAAAATTCAGGGAATCTAAGAATATTTTCGGTTGTTCCAAAGACAAATCCGGGGTAGCCTACGCATTATGCGGGCTCGGCGGCACGCACAGGATTGCCGGAAAATTTAAGGACTCGATGGATTATTATATTAAAGCTAACGAAACATTCAAAGGGCTTAAAGATAAGTTCGGCACAGCCTATTCGCACTGCGGTATCGGCAATGCCCTCAGAATGAAGGATAATTACGCGGATGCAGTGAAGCATTTTAACAGGGCTGCGGTTCTTTATAAGGAGATAGGAGATATCGTGAGTTATTCTTACACGGTCTGGAGCCTTGCGAACGTCTATAAAATAAAAAGGGATTTCGTCAATGCGAGGAGCTATATAAATAAAGCGCTGCGGAATTTTAAAAAGACAAAAGACCCGCGGGGGATTATATATTGCGGCCTCACGTTGGGAGAGGTTGAGTTTATGGAAGGCAAGAGAAAGGCGGCTGTAAAGAGCTTTCTTTCCGCCCTCGCTAATGCGGAAAAACATGATTTCAAGCTCGAAACATGCCATTCCATGATGCTGTTGACGGCGGCCGGCGGCAGTCAGACGGCAGTTAAGACCGCATGTTACAAAAAAATAGGAGTGGATTTAAATTTTGCGGGTATTCCATTTAATATGCCGTAAACAGGCTATAGGCAATAGGCAATAGATTTGGAGTAATGTCATGAAGGTACTGAACATTCCCAATATAATCACCTTTATCAGGATAGTGATAATCCCTGTGTTTGTGACGGCTCTGATATACAGGCGGTATGATTATGCTCTGTTCTTATTTATAGCCGCAGCGGTTTCGGACGCCCTTGACGGGCTTTTGGCGAGGATCACAAAACAGAAGACAAAGCTCGGCGCGTTCCTCGACCCCCTTGCCGATAAATCCCTGCTCGTTACGTCTTTTGTCCTCTTTTCGGTCTACGGCTGGATACCGATGTGGCTGACCATAATCGTGATAAGCCGCGACCTTATCGTGATGCTCGGATGGGTATCATTGTATCTTATTTACCATATAACAAAAGTCGAGCCGACATTCACAGGCAAAGCGGCGATCGCCTCTCAGCTTATACTCATTGCCTACACTTTGCTTTCGGTCAATACGGATTTCATCCCGTCTCCGGCGAACGCGATGTTTTTAACTGTCGCGGCGCTCACTGCTGCGTCCGGATTGCAATATATTTACAGGGGATTAAGGCAGGCAAGTGAAAAGTAATTGCGGCGTAGAGGTAGAGCATATAAAGAAGGGAAGCGCCGCTGAAAAGGCGGGGCTGAGGCCTCATGACTGTCTTGTCTCGATAAACGGCCGTGAAGTCAACGACGCTATAGACCTGATGTTTTACGCCTCCGAGCCCGATTTGAAGCTTCGGGTTAAAAGGGGCAAGGAAAAGATAACCGCTTCGATAGACGCGGGTGATGTCTCCGCTCAGGGGCTCGGCATAGTGTTGAAGCCCTTTAAGATCAAGATATGCAGGAATAACTGCATATTCTGTTTTGTGTCGCAGCTTCCAAAGGGACTGAGAAGACCTCTTTATGTAAAGGACGAAGATTACCGGATGTCGTTCCTTTACGGAAACTACATCACCATGACTAACCTTTCCGATGCCGATAAAAAAAGGATTGTGAGGCAAAGGCTCGGTCCTCTTTACATATCCGTCCATTCGACGGACAGCGAGATAAGGAACAAAATGATCGGCAATGAGGGCGCTGCGGATATCTTAAAGGAGATAAAGTTTCTTGCCGCCCATAAAATAAGGATGCACGCGCAGATAGTCCTATGTCCGGGATACAACGACGGCAAGAACCTTGAAAAGACCATAACCGATCTGTATAAATATTATCCGTATGTGATGTCCATCGCAGTGGTCCCGGTGGGGCTGACGGCGCATAGAAAGAAAGCGATCAGGCCCGTAGAAAAAGAAGATGCCGTTAAGGCCGTCGAAACGATCCATAAATTTCAGGCAAGATTTAAAAGGAAGCACGGTGATAATATCGTTTACGCCGCGGATGAGCTTTATATAAAGGCCGGTATGCAGTTCCCCGCGCTGCAGCAATATGGGGATCTGCCTCAAATAGAAAACGGCGTCGGGCTGGTTCCCTTGTTCCTTCATCAGTCAAAGAAGGTAAAGATTTCCGATGCGGCGAAGAAAAATAGATTCGTTACATTCACCGGCGTTTCTTTTTATCCGTATCTGTCGAAATTTATCGACAGGCTTGTAAAAGCCGGCATCGACATAGAAGCCTCGGTTGTGGAAAACACGTTCTTCGGAAAAAGCATTACGGTTACGGGACTGCTTACCGGAAGAGATGTGATGAAATCGCTTTCAGGCATGACAAAGAAAAATGACATCCTGCTTATACCCGATGTTGTTATGCGTGAGGGGGATAATATTTTTCTCGATGATGTGTCTGTAAAGGACATAGAGGATATACTTGAGGTAAGGGCTATAGTTATTGAATCGACGCCGAAAGGGATAGTAGAGGCGATTGTTAAGGAGGTTTTATGAATATAAGCGGAAAGACAAAAGTGGTGGGACTTCTCGGCCGGCCGGTTGAACACAGCCTTTCCCCGGCGATGCATAATGCCGCTTTCGGGCATTTAAATCTCGATTACTGCTATGTGACTTTTCCTGTCAGGCCCGATTTATTGAGCGATGCGGTAAAAGGCATAAGGGGATTGGGTCTTGGCGGAGCTAACGTAACCGTGCCGCATAAGGAAAATGTAATGCCTTTCCTGGATGAAATAAGCGAAGAGGCGGCTTTTATCGGCGCCGTAAATACCATAAAGAGCGATAACGGAAGGCTGACCGGGTTTAATACCGACGGCAGGGGTTTTATGCAGTCCCTCTCGGAGGCCGGCATAGCTGTTAAGGATAAAAATATTCTTATCGTCGGCGCGGGAGGGGCATCGAGGGCCATAGGATATTACCTCTGCAAAGAAGCGTCATCTGTCCGTCTTTTCGATGTCGATTCCAATAAGGCGGGCTTGCTGAAAGAACACTTGAACAAGCTCAAAGGAAATGCGACTCTGATAAACGCAGATTCAATAAAGAGCAAAGAGTTGTTTTCCGACATGGACATTATTATCAACGCGACTCCTCTCGGACTAAAGCCGGATGACCCGATGTCTGTGGACATATCATTGATTGAAGGCAGGCATATAGTATGCGACCTGATTTATAAAGAAACCCCTCTCCTTCGCGAGGCCGCTAAAAAAGGCTGTAAGACAATGGACGGCCTCGGAATGTTATTGTGGCAGGGGGTCTTTGCATTTGAGATATGGACGGGTATAATGCCTCCGGCAGAAATAATGCGTGAAGCGTTATTGCGTAGAGGATTGTAACGCCTGTTGAGGTTTGTTTTGCCGTGCTGCCGAACACTTTTGCGTTACAACGCTTTTAGCCGGCACGTTATTTGCCTTTACAAGACTATCCTCCTGTGGTAAAATTTTAAATATGAAAAAACTATCGTTTACGGCAGCCGCTTTAGCGCTTTTATCGGTGCTTGTGTTTTATTTGAGTCAGGATAAGGACGCGAAGATCAAGCTGCGCCTTGAAGATAACTCCTATATGGATAACGTCCGCATAATCCAGAAAAAAGAAGGAGCGGTTAAATGGGTGCTGGACGCTAAAAAGGCCGTATTTTTAACTGCTAACGACATAAAGCTCCATAGCATGAAGATATTTTTTCCCGAAAAGGAACTGGTCCTTACATCCGACAGCGGTCTTTATGACGTAGATAATAAAAGCCTGAAAATAGAGGACAACATAAAGGCATCCACAAAAGATTACGATATAACGGCGACGACCCTTTTTTGGGATTCTTCGCGAAATGAATTGCTTTCGGACGAGCAGGTGTATATAACCGGGAAGAGGTTTTCCGCGGTAGGCGACACTATGACTGCTACAACGGATAAGGCGATATTAAATAAAAACGTAAAGGCGGTTTTTTATGGAAAATAAGAACAGGGCGATAGTAAAAGGAGAACAATTCGTTTTTATAGCAATACTTGTTTTTTGCCTCTTGACCATAACCTCTTACCTCGTGCCCGATGTATTCGCTCAGGAAAAGAAGGCCGCTTCTTCCTCTAAGGAGCCGACGGTTATTACCTCCGAAATCCTGACCGCCGACAATAAGGCTAAGACTGCGCTCTTTGAGCGGTCGGTTGTGGCTAAAAAGGGCGAGATGACATTGTTCGCCGATAAGATGCTTGTGTATTATTCCGAAGAGAAAGGCGGCAGCAATATAAAGAAGATCGACGCCGAAGGCAATGTCAAGCTTATAAAAGGCGAACGCATAGTGACTTCCAAGTTTGCCGTATATTTCGCCGAGCCGGAGGAGAAGATAATATTCACCGGGGAGCCGCGCGCGACAGAGGGAGAGAACGTGGTCACCGGCACAAAGATGACCTATTTTATGATGGACGACCGTTCTTTAGTCGAAAACAGCAAGGTATTTATGATCAATAAAGGTCAAGGGGCGGGCGGTAAAGGGCAAGGCACCGATAAGCAGTAACCCTTTCAGCATCCCCCGGATTGCAGGAATCTACTATGAATCACGCCCTTGAAATAAAAGATTTATCCAAGGCTTACGGCAAGCGGTACGTAGTGAAGAATGTCGATATCTCGGTCAGGACAGGCGAGATTGTCGGACTCCTCGGCCCCAACGGCGCGGGCAAGACCACGACGTTTTATATGATTGTCGGCATGATACTGCCGGAGAGCGGGGATATAACCCTCGACGGAGAGGATATAAGGAAGCTCCCCATGTATCTGAGGGCGGCTAAGGGAATAGGCTATTTGCCGCAGGAGCCGTCCATATTCAGGAAATTGACCGTACGAGAAAATCTCAGGGCTGTGCTGGAGATTAAACAAAAGGGGCAGGGCAATAAAAACAATTCCGTTATAGAGGACGACGTCGAACGGCTGCTGGAAGAATTCAACTTGAAGAATTTCGCGGACAGGGACGGATACAGGCTTTCAGGCGGAGAGAGAAGGCGCGCTGAGATCGCGCGCGCCATAGCCTTAAATCCGCTGTTTATGCTCTTTGACGAGCCCTTCGCGGGGATAGACCCTATCGCCATAATCGAGTTGAAGAAGATGCTCGGTTATCTCAAATCCAAGGGACTCGGTATTCTTATAACCGACCACAACGTGAGGGAGACTCTCTCGATAACCGACAGGGCGTATATCATAAGCAACGGGCAGGTATTGGCGGAAGGCACGCCGGACGCCCTCGTAAGTAACCCTGCAGTCAAAGAGGCGTATTTAGGGGAGGAATTCAGACTGTAATGGCATTAGAGAACAGGCTCGATCTAAGACTGTCGCAGAGACTTATCCTGACTCCGCAGCTTCAGCAGGCTATTAAGCTTTTGCAGATGCCGCAGCTCGAACTCGCCCAGACATTGAATCTGGAGCTTGTAGAGAATCCGTTTCTTGAAGAGGTGACGGAAGAGCCCGAGACTGAAGAATATGTCTCTGAAGAAGAGGGGTCTCCTCCGCCGGAAGACGATGCCGAGATGCCGCTCGAAGGTCTCATTAACTTCGGCAGCGATGAATATTTCGACGAGCGCGGCAGCGACGGCAGGGATTTGGGATATTTCTCGCCGGGGCTTGAAGAACAGCCGTCGCACGAGCTTTTCTACGCTAAGAAACCCGACCTCTATGACCGGCTGTTTTGGCAGTTGAGGCTGTGTACCGCCGACGATGAAATAAGAAGGGTTGCCGAGATAGTAATCGGTAATATCGACGATGACGGCTATCTAAGGGCCACGGCGGATGAACTTGCCTCAGCGGCCGGCACGGATATCGATATTATGGAAGCGGCGATTTCTCTTGTCCATAGTTTTGATCCGCCGGGGATAGGCGCGCGAGATTTGAAGGAATGCCTGCTTTTGCAGATAAATGTCCTCAACCTGGGCGGAACCCTTGTCCAAAGGATTATAGAGAATAATATGGAGGACCTTCAGAAGAAGCGATACTCCAATATAGCTAAGCAGTATAATTCGCCGATGGACGACATAATAACCGCGGTAAAGATAATAGAGGGCCTTGAGCCGAGGCCTGCCGTTAATTTTACGGGCGCCGAGACCAATTATATAGTCCCCGATGTGTTTATAGATAAGACGGACGAGGGATATCAGATAATACTGAATGATGACGGGATGCCGAGATTAAGGCTTAACAACACTTATAGAAAGCTCCTTTTGAATAAAGAGACGCTCACGAAAGAAGAGCGGGAGTTTTTGAAGGAAAAGCTGAGGCTTGCCGTAGAACTTATGAAGAGCCTCGATCAAAGGAACAGGACCATATATAGAGTATCCGAGAGCATTCTTAAATTCCAGATGGAGTTTTTCGAAGCAGGGGTGCAGAGTTTAAGACCGCTTAATCTCAAGGATGTGGCGGAGGATATAAGCATGCACGAAAGCACCATAAGCAGGGTAACGTCCAACAAGTTCCTTGCCTGCAATCACGGCGTTTTCGGTTTCAGGTTCTTTTTCAGCAGCGCGATACAATCCGATTCCGGCGATGTTTCCTCAACATTTGTGAAGGATTTAATTAAAAAGATAACGGCAGGAGAAGACGCTCAAAAGCCGTTGAGCGATCAGGCGATAACCGATAAATTAAAGGTGCAGAGTATAAATATAGCGCGCAGGACCGTAGCTAAATATCGGGAGGAATTGAAGATCCCCCCGCAAAATCAGAGAAAAAAATACGAATAAGGTCTATGACCTATAGGAGGAAGACATGAATATCATCGTCAACGGACGTCATCTGGAAATAACGCCGGCATTGAAAAGTTATTCCGAAGAAAAAATAGGGAGGTTCAGCAAGTATGTATCCAATATTACGGAAGCCGTCGTCACACTCAGCGTAGAAAAATACAGGCACAAGGCGGAGGTGCTTCTTAAGGTCAACGGCGTTATGATTCAGGCTGAAAGCGTAACGGGAGAAGTATATTCTTCCATAGACGAAGTGGTGGAAAAGCTTGAAAAGCAGATCGTGAAATATAAAGAGAGGAGCCATGATTACAGAAAGGGCGAAAAGAAAACCTCAGAGGTCTCGTTAAAGGCGCAGGCGGAAACCGGCAGGATAATAAAGAATAAAAGGTTCGACATGAAGCCTATGGCGGCCGATGAAGCCGTCGATCAGATGGAGCTGCTGGACAAGGATTTCTTCGTATTCGCAAATCAGGCGAGCGGAGACGTCAATGTCGTTTACAGAAGAAAAGACGGCAATTACGGGTTGATAGAACCGGTGAGATAAAGTTGCGTATAGTTATTATCAGCGGGCTCTCGGGCGCGGGTAAGACCGTTGCCCTGAGAGCGCTTGAGGATACCGGCTATTTCTGCATAGACAATCTCCCTGTAACGCTTATAGGATCATTCCTCTCAACTATAGAAACCGGGAAAGATATCCGGCAGGTAGGAATAGGCATAGACATCCGCGAGAAAGAATTCCTGTCCGGAGCGTATCAGACGATCTCCTCACTTAAGAAAAAATACAATATCGAGATATTATATTTTGAGGCCGAAAAAGAGGTAATGCTGAGGCGTTACCGCGAGACGAGACGTCCTCATCCCATGCTTTCCATGCGCGGCGGAATGGACATCGAAGCGGCCATGGAAGAAGAGCGCGCCATGCTCTCGGTGATAAGGGACGCTGCCGATAGAATAATAGACACATCGAATTATACCCCTCATCAGTTGAGGCATTTGATATCATCGACATACGGGGAATTTAAGGAGACGCAAGGCATTAATATTTCTATAATATCTTTCGGCTATAAATTCGGAGTGCCGCAGAACGCGGATCTTTTATTCGACGTGAGATTCCTGCCGAATCCTTATTTTATTCCGGAACTTAAACCCTTGAAAGGCACGGACTCGGTTGTGAGCGATTTCGTGCTTAATAACGAGAATACGTCGGCTTTTTTAGCCCGTTTGACTTCAATGCTCGATTTTCTTATGCCGAATTATATAAAAGAAGGAAGGTCGTATCTTGTAATCGGCATAGGATGCACCGGCGGCATGCACAGGTCTCCGGCTATCGTTGAGAACATAGCCGGATATATAAAGGAGAAACACGGCATAAAACCGAATGTGATCCACAGGGACATGGCATGATTTATCTCGATCACAATGCCACTACCCCTATAGATGAGGAAGTGAAAAATGCGATGGCCGACGCCTTTTCTTTGTTCGGCAACCCGTCGAGCGGGCACAGTATCGGCAAGGCGGCAAAGGCTGCCGTAGATAATGCGCGAAAGCAGGCAGCGGACTTGATCGGAGCGGATGCGTCGGAAATAATATTCACCTCCGGGGGGACGGAAGCGGATAATCTGGCGATAATCGGCACCGCGCATAAACATCAAAAAGGGCACATAATAACGTCCGTTATAGAACATCCTGCTGTTTTAAATCCGGTGAGCTGGCTTGAAACAAAAGGATTCGAGGTCTCATATCTTCCCGTGAATATTGCCGGCACGGTCAATCCGGATGATGTAAGAAAGGCGGTAAGGAAAGATACTATTCTGATAACCGTCATGCATTCAAATAATGAGACGGGCGCTCTTCAGCCGATACGGGAGATCGGCAGGATCGCGCGGGAATACGGCATAACTTTTCATTCCGACGCCGCGCAGAGCGTCGGAAAAATAGAAGTGAAGGCTTCCGAATTAACGGTAGATATGCTCACTATAGTATCGCACAAGTTTTACGGACCGAAGGGCGTTGGAGCGTTATACATAAGAAATGGGGTTGATGTGATGCCCATAATGTTCGGCGCGGGGCACGAAAGGGGAATAAGGCCCGGAACCGAAAATGTCATAGGAATCGCCGGACTCGGGAAGGCATGCGAAACGGCAGGGCATAATATGTCTTTCCGGTATGACCATGCCGTTAAACTGCGGGATAAGCTTTTTTCTTTATTGAGAAACGCGCTTGATGTCAGGCTTAACGGGCATGAAACATTGCGGCTTCCGAATACATTGAATATTTCTATAAGGGGTGTTATAGGTAATGACCTCGTCGAAAAGTTGAAAGCCGGCGTTGCCTTTTCTGCCGGCTCGGCGTGTCACTCCGGAACTTGCAAACCTTCGCCGGTCTTAAAGGCGATGGGATTATCCGACGAGGACGCCCTTTCAGCGGTCAGGCTGAGCGTGGGCAAAGACAATACTCTCGATGAAATCCTGAGCGCTTCGGAAATGATAATCGCCTGTGTAAAAGAGTTGTGAGGTATATGATTGTTGCGATAATAACTTTATAAAAAATTATAATCGCCCAAATTCTTGACAAATAAAAACACGTGTGGTAATGTTCACATCAGTCTTTTTTTTAAATAATACCAAGGCCCGGGGTGGTAATTTATGTTGGAATTCAATCAGTGGTTTTTCGTCCTCCTCGCAAATTTCATAGTTTTATTTTTTATATTAAGCGCACTTCTTTTTAAACCCCTCGCGAAGGTATTCAAAGAAAGAGAAGCCGCCACCGGCGGCGCCCTCGACGAAGCAAAATCTCTTTCCTTCAAAAAAGAAGATGCCCTCGCTAAAATGAACGCGGAGCTTTCTTCGGCAAAAGGCAGGGCGAAAGAGGCGCTCGGAGCGCTGCGGGAAGCCGGCCTCTCGCGGCAAAAAGAAACGCTTTCCAAGGCCGAGGCGGAAGCTGTGGCTATGATCGAAATCGCGAGGAAGGAGCTTCAGGCCGAGGCGGGAAAGGCGCGTTCCGCGTTGAAGGCGGATATCGAAAAGTTCTCGGAAGAAATAGTCAATAAACTGGTGAAGGCATGAAAAGCATTTCAAATTTAAAATTCCAAATTCCTGATTTTAAGAAGATAATTTCTATCGGCGCGGCAGTTTGCATCCTGCTGCTTGTATTCCAGAGTTCTTCAGCCTTCGCAGCAGAAGGCAGTGAGCACGGCAGTTCATTAATGGATTGGGTGTGGAGGATAGTTAATTTCGCGATACTCGTATTCGTGCTCGTTAAGTTCCTTAATAAGCCTCTCAGGAGTTTTCTTCAGCAGAGAAAGGAATTGATCGAAAAGAGCATTAAAGAAGCTCAGGAGGCGAAGGCACTTGCGTTAAAGGCGCTTGCCGAGGTCGAGGAAAGGCTTAAGGTCAAAGACAAGGAAATAGAGGAGATTATTTCTTCCGCGAAAACCTCCGGCGAAAGGGAGAAGGAAAGGCTTATAGCGGAAGGGGAGAAACTGAAGGTCAAGATATTGGAGCAGGCGAAGGCCAACATAGATTTTGAAGTGAAACGCGCGAAAGATACGATTAAGGCCGAAGCCGTCGAAGCCGCAATGCAGCTTGCAGAAGAAAAGATAAAAAGCAAATTGACGAAGGAAGATCAGGAAAGACTCATGCAGGAATCAATTAAATTGCTGAGAGGGAATTAAGAACCGGTTGCTTCCTGCTTGATAAAGGCGAGGTTAAAGGATTGAAAAAGGTAAAGGGCATAAATAAATACGCTAAACAATTTTTAAGCGCCGTCGATTTGGGCGAAGTCCCGCAGGGGATTGAGCAGTTAAGCGCAGTTGCAGGCCTGATGAAAAAGGACAAGAACTTCAGGAGCCTCCTGACAAGTCCCCTTTTCAGTTATGAAGAAGGCAGTCAGGTCATTACTTACATCAGCGGGAAACTGAAAATGTCGGAAAAGACTGTTAAGTATCTGGGGTATCTTTTAGTCTCTAAGGTAATCCATGCGCTGCCCGAGATAATAGAGACGATAACGCTTCAATACCTCGAAATGAAGAAGCGGGCAAAGGCGATAGTTACAAGCCCGGTGCATGTGAGCAAGGAGTATGAAGAGAAACTGGCAGGTTCTTTAAAGCAGGTTACGGGTCGGGATGTCGATCTTGAATTTGTTATAGACCCGTCTCTGCTCGGCGGCATGAGAATAAAGGTAGGCAGCACTATGTATGACAGTAGTATAAAGGGCCATTTAGGGCTTTTAAGAGATAAGCTTATCAAGGGGTGATGATATGGAAATCAAGACGGATGAGATCAGCGAGTACCTGAAAAAACAGATAACCGATTTCGAGAAACGCGTCGATGTCAGCGAAGTCGGCGTTGTGACGGGAGTCGGCGACGGTATCGCAAGAATTTATGGGCTGGACAACTGCATGACTTCGGAGCTTCTCGAATTTCCGAACGGCGTATTCGGAATGGCCCTTAACCTTGAAGAAGATTCGGTCGGAGCTGTTCTGTTCGGAGAGGACACCCTTATCAAGGAAGGCGATGTCGCGAAGAGAACCGGAAAAATCATGTCGGTGCCTGTCGGTGAAGCCATGATCGGCAGGGTACTCAATGCCATCGGACAGCCTATAGACGGCAAGGGACCCATAAATGCTCAAGCAACCAGGATAGTGGATGTTGTTGCCCCCGGCATCGTAGACAGGCAGCCCGTCAGGGAGCCCCTCCAGACTGGAGTTAAGGCGATAGACGCGATGATCCCTATCGGCAGAGGTCAGAGAGAACTTATTATCGGCGACCGTCAAACCGGGAAAACGGCCATAGCGATAGATGCTATCATAAACCAGAAAGGCAGCGATGTCGTATGTATATATGTTGCGATCGGGCAGAAAAGGGCGAGTGTTGCGCGTGTGGTTAAAACGCTTGAACAGTACGGAGCGATGGAACATACCATTGTCGTTTCGGCGACTGCAAGCGAGCCTGCGCCTCTCCAGTATATCGCTCCTTACACGGGCTGCGCGATAGGAGAATATTTCAGGGACAACGGAAAACATGCATTGATAATATATGACGATCTCAGCAAGCAGTCCACCGCTTACAGGCAGCTCTCGCTTATCCTGAGACGTCCCCCGGGACGCGAGGCATTCCCCGGCGACGTTTTTTATCTCCATTCAAGGCTCCTTGAAAGGGCCGCAAAATTAAGCGATGAACTCGGCGGCGGGTCGTTAACCGCGCTGCCTATAATCGAAACGCAGGCGGGCGACGTTTCCGCGTATATCCCCACAAACGTCATATCCATCACAGACGGTCAGATATATCTGGAGCCCGACCTTTTCTATGCCGGCGTCAGGCCTGCAGTTAACGTAGGACTTTCAGTCAGCCGTGTCGGCAGCGCCGCCCAGACCAAGGCAATGAAACAGGTTGCCGGAACGCTCAGGCTCGACCTCGCGCAGTTCAGGGAGCTTGCCGCATTTGCCCAGTTCGGTTCCGACCTCGATAAGTCTACAATGGCGCAAATCGAGAGGGGAAGGAGGATGGTCGAGATACTGAAACAGGACCAGTATGTGCCCCTGCCTGTGGAAGACCAGATAATGGTGCTTTTTGCGGGTTCGCACGGGCATCTCGATGATGTGCCGGTCGAGGCGCTGAAGAAATTTGAGGCCGAGTTTATCGGTTTTATGAAGGACAAAAAAGCGGACGTGAGGACAGAGCTTAAAGATAAAAATGCGATAGACGAATCTCTGAAAGAGAAGCTCACGGCGGCGATTGCAGAGTTTAAGAAAGGTTTTATTGCATAAAGGCAATGTTAAACTATGAATGCCGGATGCTGGAAACGATAATTTTTCAATCCGTTATTTTAAATTGAGGTATAAAGAATGCCCGGATTAAAAGAGATACGCAAAAGAATAGGCTCCGTAAAGAGCACAAAGCAGATAACAAAGGCCATGAAGATGGTATCCGCAGCCAAATTCAGGAAGGCGCAGACAAGGATACTGGAATTGAGACCGTATGCGGACAAGATGAACTCGGTGCTTTCAAATCTTGCCGGGACGGTTGAAACAGGACATCCTCTCCTTGAACTCAGGCCGAGGAAAAAGATCGAGATTATCGTTATGACCGGAGACAAGGGGTTATGCGGCGCATTCAATACTAATGTCATGAAGGCCGCCTTCAAACTCATCAAAGAGACCCGTGAGGAAGGCATAGAAGTAAGCGTCAGCGCAATCGGCAAGAAAGGGAACGATCTTTTTAAAAGAAGGGGAGTTGTTTTAAGGAAATCGTGGGTCGGAATCTCGGGAAGAATATCCTATTTAAACGCGCAGGAAATTATAGGGGACATAATAGAAAATTACACAAACGAGATATTTGATGAGGTATTACTTGTGTATAACGAATTCAGATCGGCCCTTGTTCAGAAGGTCGCTACAGCGCGTTTATTGCCGCTTTCACCCGTAAAGGCCGCCGGGGCCGAAGCGCAGGAAAGCATGGCGGATTTTCTGTACGAGCCTTCACAGCAGGATATCTTCGATAAATTGCTGCCGAAAAATCTTGAGATACAGGTGTTCAGGGCGCTTCTCGAATCACAGGCGTCCGAAGAGGCCGCGAGAATGACTTCGATGGAGAATGCCACAAAGGCCGCGGACGATATGATAGCGAGCCTGACCCTTCAGTATAACAAGGCAAGACAGGCATCGATTACTAAAGAATTGATGGATATCGTCGGCGGGGTCGAGGCATTAAAACAATAATTTGAGAATTAAAATTTTCGGAGATACGGGAGGTTATAATAATGAATGAAGGTAAGGTTTCGCAGGTAATCGGCGCTGTTGTTGACGTGGAGTTCGATAAAGGACTTCCGGCAATATTGAATGCTTTGAAGATAGAATCTCCGGGCGATGCCGCAAAGGGCATTCCCACTCTTGATATTACCCTTGAAGTCGCATCTCATCTCGGCGACAACAAGGTAAGGACAATAGCAATGCAGACCACCGACGGTGTCGTCAGAGGGATGAAGGTAACGGACAGCGGCAAGCCTATAACCATCCCGGTCGGCAAAGGCACCCTCGGAAGGATAATGAATGTTGTCGGAGACCCTTATGACAAGCTCGGTCCGATAGAGAGCACCGAGAGGATGCCCATACACAGGCTGGCCCCGGACTTTACCGAGCAGGTGCCGGTGTCGGAGGTCTTCGAGACGGGGGTTAAGGTCTTCGATCTCCTCGTTCCGTTTGTGAGAGGCGGTAAAATGGGAATGTTCGGCGGCGCGGGCGTCGGCAAGACGGTTGTTATCATGGAAATGATCCATAATATAGCCTTGAAACACGGCGGCGTCTCGGTTTTTGCGGGAGTCGGCGAGAGGACAAGGGAAGGTAATGACCTTTACCGTGAAATGAAGGAATCAGGCGTCGTCAAAAACGTTGCGCTTATATACGGACAGATGAACGAACCGCCGGGAGCAAGACTCAGGGTCAGTCTTACCGCGCTTACTGCCGCTGAATATTTCAGGGATCAGGGGCAGGACGTTTTGATATTCATAGACAACATATTCAGATACACTCTTGCAGGCTCCGAAGTTTCGGCCCTCCTCGGAAGGATGCCCTCGGCGGTCGGATACCAGCCGAACTTAGGTACCGACATGGGGACACTCCAGGAAAGGATTACAACCACAAAGAAAGGCGCTATTACCTCCATGCAGGCGATATACGTTCCTGCCGACGACCTTACAGACCCTGCCGTTGCGACGGCATTTACCCACCTTGACGGAACGGTCGTTCTATCGAGGCAGATATCGGAACTCGGCATTTATCCCGCGGTTGACCCGCTCGATTCAACTTCGCGTGCGCTTGATCCGCTTGTTATCGGAGAGGAGCATTACGGCGTCGCAAGAAGGGTGCAGTCGATACTTCAGAGGTATAAGGAACTTCAGGACATTATCGCGATACTCGGCATGGAAGAACTTGCCGAAGACGACAAGCTGACCGTTTCGAGAGCGAGAAAGATACAGAGGTTCTTGAGCCAGCCGTTCTCGGTTGCCGAGGTATTTACCGGAAGGCCGGGCAAATATGTGAAGCTCGAAGACACAATAAAGGGGTTCAAGGCTATTGCAGACGGACAGTATGACGACGTGCCGGAGCAGGCATTTTATATGGCCGGGCCTATCGAAGAAGTCGAGGAAAAGGCAAGACAATTGGGCTGGAGCAGATAACATTAAATTTCAGATTTGAAATTAAGGATAGGAAATGGAGAATAATTTAAAATTGGATATCGTAACACCGCACGGCCTTGTGCTGAGCGAGGAAGTCGATGAGGTGGCGGCAACCGGCACGGAAGGAGAGTTCGGAGTACTGCCCGGACACGTTCCGTTCATCACAACGCTGAGGATAGGCATGGTCGTCCTGAGAAAAGGCGGCAATACAGAGTATGTGTTCGTGAGTTCCGGGTATGCCGAAGTCTCTCCGGATAAGGTCGTTATACTCGCCGACAGCGCGGAAAAATCCGAAGGAATAGATGTGGAGAGGGCTAAGGCCGCGATGAAACGAGCCGAAGAAAGGCTGAGGAAGGCCGAGGAAATAGACTTTGCGAGGGCTACCGCATCGCTCGAAAGGGCGACGATAAGGATTCAGATAGCGGAGAGCAGAAAACCCCGCTGATCACAGCCTTCTCCTGAAAAGCGAAAAGAACCATTCCTTAATTTTTTCTTTGAGCGGCCTTTTACGCCATTCGCCAAGTTCTATTTTTATCGAGCGTTTTAAGTCCTCTTCAAAAACCTCGTTCATGCGCGTTGCGAAACCGGAATTCAATATCCCGACGTTCCCCTCGTCATTATATCTCAGCGACTGAAAATCGAGGTTTGTCGAGCCTATAATGCTCCAGCAGCCGTCGAATATAAATGTCTTTGCATGGAGTATCTCGCCGGTATAGGTGTATATCTCGACGCCCGCTTTTAAAAGCCGTGAAAAGAAAGCCTTTCCCGCGTATGACGCGGCAGGAATGTCGCTGTCGCCCGGTACGAGCAGCCTGACCTTTACCCCGCGATCTACGGCATTCTCCAGAGTTTCGACCATTCTCCTGCTCGGGGTGAAGTACGCGGTAGTCAACGATATGCTTTTTTTAGAATGGTTGATGCTGTAATAGAGAAGCCTCCTCATCCTCCTGCGCCCGCGGGCAGAGCTTACAAAGATCGGGATGGCAGGGATCGTTTCCTTGAAATCCGAGATTTGAGATTTGAGATTTGAAATGGTGATGGGCTCTCCTCTCCATATGCGCCAGCTTTTCTTGAATATATCAAAAAGCTCCCCTACTATCGGGCCCTGAAGCATTATGCCGGTATCGCGCCATGTCCTGCCTTTGCGCCTCAGGTGAAAGCCGCTGTATTCGTCGGCGATATTCAGTCCTCCGGCAAATGCCTTTCGGCCGTCTATTATGATCAGTTTTTTGTGATCCCTGTGGATGTACCGGCATGGATTCGTCCACTTGAAAGGGTGCGATGCCATTATTTTTATGCCCGTATTTTTTAAGTCTTTCCAGAATTCGGAGGGCGTGCCGAATGAGCCGAAGTGATCATACAGAAGATATACTTTAACGCCTTCCCTGCTCTTTTGCTTCAGTATTTCCGCCAGTTCTTTGCCTGTCTCGTCGTTTCTGAAGATGTAAAATTCGAGGCATATGAAATCCTTTGCACTCCTTACCGCATCGAAGATGGTTTTGAATGATTCGTCATCCTTCCACAGGAGTTGTACGTCGGCGGCTGCCGAGAACTTGCACCCGAATAGCTTTTCGATGAAAGGAGTTGTAAAGGTATAGCTCATATGTTTGTTTTCCCTTTGTAATTATATCCGATATTCCGTCTTTTGTGGCGTGTGGTATTATTTAATATGGATTTCGAGACTATCGATATATCCGGCGATGCCGGAATAAAGGCTTATGGAAAAAGCCGTGAAGAGGCGTTTGTGAATGCGGGTTTCGGCATGTACAGCCTGATTACGGACATCGGGAATATTAATGAGAGACAGGAGATAGACATAGAGGTAAAGAGCGATTCGATAGAAGGGCTGTTGGTCTCGTTTCTTAATGAGCTGATATTCCGGTTCGATACATATAATTTTATAGGCAGCAGGATTGAAATAAGCGATCTCAGCATTCAGCCGCCATTTTTCATAAAGGCTAAAATTTTCGGCGAGGAATTTGATGTGGAGAGGCATGAGAGGAGACTGCTTGTGAAGGCGGCGACGTATCATAATATCAGAGTTGAGAAAACAGGCGATAAATGGGAGATAGAGGTTATATTTGATATTTAAGGGAGGCGATTTCAATGTCATTGCCCGAAGGTCTTAAAAGGATAGATGAAAACAGGCTGGAGGTTCCGAAAGGTTATAAGCCCGGAATGAGGACGAACGGGATTATTTATGTGGACACTGTTCTGGAAAAAGATCTGGAATCAGGCTCTGTTGAGCAGGTGGCTAACGTCGCGACGCTTCCGGGTATTGTAGGCGCGTCGATGGCAATGCCGGATATACATACAGGTTACGGTTTTCCGATAGGAGGCGTGGCCGCCTTTGACATCAAAGAGGGAGTAATATCTCCGGGCGGCGTGGGGTACGACATAAACTGCGGGGTGAGGCTTTTAAGGAGCAATCTGAAAAAAGAAACGCTCGCGCCGAGGCTTAAAGAGCTTGCCGATGCCCTTTACAATGAAATTCCTTCGGGAGTAGGCTCAAAAGGAAAGATCAGGCTTGGCCCGGACGAGGAGGGAAAACTTCTTTTAACAGGGGCGCGGTGGGCTGTCGAGAAAGGGCTCGGCGATGTGTCCGACCTCGAAAAAATAGAGTCGGGAGGCTGTCTCGATGGGGCGGATACTTCCATTATAAGCCAAAGGGCATACGAAAGGGGCAGGGCTCAGCAGGGGACTTTAGGAGCGGGAAATCATTTTTTAGAAGTGCAATATGTGGATGAGATATACGATGAAAAGACGGCAAATGCGCTCGGACTTTTTAAAGACCAAATAACGGTCATGATACATACCGGTTCGAGGGGGTTCGGACATCAGGTATGCACTGACTTTCTTGAAGTAATGAGCAGGGCTGTACAAAAATATAATATAGAACTGCCGGACAGAGAACTTGCCTGCGCCCCGTTTAACAGTCCGGAGGCTCAGGATTATTTTGCTGCAATGAAGGCCGCTGCGAATTATGCGTGGGGCAACAGACAGTGCCTCATGCACTGGACACGAGAGGTTTTCATGTCGGTATTCGGGATGCCGCCGGCAGAACTCGGCATGACATTGATTTATGACGTAGCGCACAATATAGCAAAGGTGGAGGAGCATATCGTCAACGGCAAAAAGAGAAAGCTGGTGGTTCATAGAAAGGGAAGCACAAGGGCGTTCCCTCCGGGGCACCCGGAACTCCCCGCCGTTTACCGGAATTTAGGACAGCCTGTGCTGATCCCCGGCGATATGGGCAGGGCGTCGTTCGTCTTGATCGGCACGGAAAAGGCGATGAGCGAGACATTCGGCTCTACGTGCCACGGCGCGGGAAGGGTGATGTCGAGGCATCAGGCAATAAGGCAGGCAAAGGGAAGGGCGATATGGCGCGAGATGGAGGATAAGGGTATAATTGTCAGGGCTGCCGGAAGGGAGACTCTTGCGGAGGAGATGTCCGAGGCGTACAAGGATATTTCCAATGTAGTCGATGTTGTGCATAACGCCGGGATTTCCAGAAAAGTGGCGAGATTGAGGCCGATGGGAGTTATAAAAGGATAAAAACATGAAACTTAGAATAGGAAAAATTCCGTACGCTAACCTTTTCCCGATTTTTTATACGCTCGAAAAAGAGTGCGATTGCTCGTCTTATGAGTTTGTAGAAGGGGTTCCGTCTATCCTTAATAAAATGCTCAGAAACGGCGATCTGGATGTAAGTCCCTCTTCATCCATAGAATATCTCAAAAATCCGTCCATCTACCGGATAATAGAAGGCCATTCGATAAGTTCTCAAGGGCCGATAGAGAGTATATTGCTGTTCAGTAAAATACCGATCGAGGAATTAAACGGCGGCACGATATACGTGTCTTCCCAGTCCGAGACATCCGTTGCCTTGCTGGATATAATACTCCGGGAATTTTACGGGATTCAGTGCAGGTTGCATATATCGATAAACCCGGAGGATTCGGAGGGCGAGGCGTTTCTTTTAATCGGGGACGATGCGCTTAAATACAAGGCAAGAGACAAAAGGCAAGAGGTAAGGGTTTATGACCTTGGCGAGCTGTGGTATAAAAAAACAAATCTGCCTTTTGTTTTTGCTCTTTGGATCGCGAGAAAAAAACTTCACGCCAAAGCGGAACTGCTGGATAAATTCATAAAAGATCTTAACAGGGCAAAAGAGGTCGCAATAAAGAATTTTTCTGAAGCAGCAAGATATTCTCCCATGAGGGCCTTCATGACCGAGGGCGAAATCATTTCTTATTGGAACAAGATCGATTATGATTTAACCGATAAGCATAAAAAGGGGCTTGAGCTTTTCGATAAATATTTAAGGGAACTTTTCTGTTGTTAGCCGGTTTTTTCTTTTTCCTTGTAATATTCCGGATATAATTTTTTTGCGCAATCCGGACATATCCCGTGGCTGAATTCCGCCTCCGAATGGTCGTGAATGTAAGTTTCTATCCGGTTCCAGTATCCTTTGTCGTCGCGTATTTTTTTGCAGGAGGCGCAGATGGGAAGCAGTCCGCTTAAAATTTTAATCTTCGAATTCGCTTCCCGGAGATCATCGATGACTTTCTCGCGTTCTCCTTCGGCCTTTTTCCGCTGCAATGAAAGTATTGCCGTAACCCAGATGGCGTATAGAGAAAGCAGCCGGTTGGCGATTACTTTCCATAATTCGCCTCCTGGAGGGGAAAGGAAAAAGCCTAAAACGGTGAGCAGCGAACTCATGCCTGCAAAGATTATTATATATCGGCGTTGCGGCAGGCTCATGGAAAGCAACACTACGGATACATAGAGGACTCCATCCGCAACGCCTAATTCGGTTATCAGATCGACCGAGAAAAAAAGCAGAGCCAATAGGCAGATAAATACCGGCAAACTTTTTTTGCCTACGTTTTCATTTGCCGGATTATCCATCATTAAATTTGCATGAGGGCGTTTGTCTTTGTCAAGCATGGAAATTTCCTAAAAACCTTGCGATTTTTGCGTAAGGTTGTTAGTATATATGCTAAAAGTTTAGAGATTACCGGAGGTGTCGGATGCTGGAATTATTGAATTTTACCGTTACAGAGGCGTATGCCATGGGTCCTGCCCCGCAGGGTGGGCAGCCGGGCGGCGCTCAGGGGATGATAACGAGCCTTTTGCCGCTGATATTGATATTCGTGGTCTTTTATTTTCTTCTCATCAGGCCCCAGCAGAAAAAGGCGAAGGAGCACAAGCAGATGCTCGACAATATTAAAAAGGGCGATAAGGTGATAACAGGAGGCGGCATTTACGGGGTAGTCGAAAGCGTGGGCAATAACACGGTTGTACTTAAGGTAGCCGAGAACGTGAAGGTGAAATTCGGAAAGGGTTACATTGCCGCCGTAAGAGCGGCGTCGGACGAAGATTAATCGGAGGATGTCGGATAGATGAAAAAAGGTGTGTTGTGGAGGATTGTCCTTATAGCCCTTACCGTGGTTATTGCCGCAGTTTTCTTTTTGCCTAACACCCCGCTCTTTCAGGGAATGCCCGAGTGGTGGAAAAAAATTATGCCTAATAAGGGAATAGTCATGGGCCTCGACCTTCAGGGCGGACTCCATCTTGTCTTTGAAGTCGAGGGCGAGAAGGCCGTCGAGATCGCGACGGAAAGGATCGCGTCTTCCTTAAGCGGCGTGTTCGAAAGGAAAAAGATACAGGCGGGCGTAAAAAAAGACGGGATGTTTGTGGTTGTGACGCCTGCGGATGCGCCGGCAGCGCTGAATGCCAGAAAGACGATGCAGGAAATGTATCCGTCGATGACATTTTCTCAAGACAAGGATGTGCTGAAGTATAAAATATCGGAAACGGAAAGGAAAAGGATTAAGGATACGGCAACAGATCAGGTATTGGAGGTCATCAGGAACAGGATAGATCAGTTCGGCGTTGCGGAGCCGATAATTCACAGGCAGGGTGAAAACGAGATAGTTGTGCAGTTGCCCGGAGTGAAGGACCCGAAAAGGGCTGTCGAGATAATAGGCAAGACGGCACAACTCGAATTCAAGATAGTTGACGACGAATCGTCTCTTGCGGCAGAGATGCCTCCTTCTATCATGCCGGAGGAAGAAATACAGCTTTTGGAGAAATTCAAAAATAAGATCCCGGAAGGGGATGAGATATTATTCCAGAGGGTTGCGAATAAGGAGACCGGCGTTGTTACGAAAAGACCGATTCTTCTTAAAAAAGAGACATTGCTCAGCGGAGACCTTTTGACCGAAGCGAGGGTAAGCATAGACGAGAGATTCAGCGAGCCATACGTCTCTATAAAGTTCAGCAGCACCGGCGCTAAGATATTTGAGGATATAACGGCGCAGAACGTAAAAAAACGGTTGGCTATCATACTGGACAAGAATGTTTATTCCGCGCCTGTGATACAGGAAAGGATAGGCGGCGGCGATGCCCAGATAAGCGGCGGCTTTGCGATGGAAGAGGCAAAAGACCTCGCGATAGTGCTGAGGGCCGGCGCACTGCCTGCCCCCGTTAAAACGCTCCAGAATGTTACGGTGGGTCCTTCTCTCGGAAGGGATTCTATCGAGGCCGGGAAAATGGCGGGCCTTGTAGGCACAATATTAGTCGTTATATTCATGATTTTTTATTACAGGCTGTCGGGAGTCGTAGCGGATTTTGCCCTTGTGCTTAATATATTGCTTCTGCTGGGGGCTATGGCATCCCTTAACGCAACCCTTACAATGCCGGGTATTGCCGGTATAATCCTTGCCATAGGCATGGCGGTCGATTCGAACGTCCTTATGTTTGAAAGGATGCGGGAGGAGATACGGGGCGGCAAAACGCCGAAGGCCGCGGTCGAGAGCGGATATAAAAAGGCGTTCTGGACAATATTCGATTCCCATGTAACGACCCTCATAACCGCTGCGGTGTTATTTCAGTTCGGCACAGGGCCGATAAAAGGATTCGCGGTTACATTGAGCCTGGGCGTGGCGATAAATCTATTCACAGCCCTTATAGGGACAAAGACTGTCTTTGACATCATACACTCCAGGAAAGAGATCAAGAGGTTGAGCATATGATAGAACTGCTGAAAGGCACAAATATAGATTTTATGGGCAAAAAGGTATACGCCTTTATAGTTACGGGCATATTATCGACTCTCGGCATTATAGCTATTGTTCAGATAGCCCTCGGCAATGCGAATTTAGGCGTCGATTTCGCGGGCGGAACGGCGGTGCAGATAAAGTTCGCGCAATCGGTATCCCTGCACGATGTCAGAAAGGCATTGGATGAAGGAGGGTTGAGGGATTTCGACCTGCAGGATCTGCCCACGGAGAACAAGATACTCATAAGGGTAAAAAAACAGGAAGAGAAACTCGGCGGCTTCTCCGAAAAAATAGTGCAGGTTCTTTCCGCCAAGTTCTCGGATAAGAAACCCGTTGTAGATTCCACCACAGAGATAGGCCCGAAGGTAGGCTCTAAATTGAGGGAGGACTCAATGTGGGCAGTAATCATGGCTACCGCGGGGATTCTGATATATGTAGCATGGAGGTTTCAGTTAAAGTTCGGCGTCGGAGCCACCGTCGCTACATTCCACGACGTCCTTGCGGTACTCGGCATATTTTATCTCCTCGATAAGGAGATGAACCTGATCGTTTTAAGCGCCCTTTTGACCATTGCCGGCTACTCGCTTACCGATACGGTCGTTGTGTTCGACAGGATACGGGAGAACATGAAGCGCATGCTCAAAGAACCCATCGAAACGGTAGTTAACAGGAGCGTTAACGAGGTTCTTTCGCGGACGATCATAACATCGCTTACTACTTTTCTTGCGGCCTTCGCGCTGTTTTTATTCGGCGGAGAGGTGATACATGACTTCGCGCTGGCGATGCTCATAGGCATTTCCGTAGGGACATATTCATCCATCTTCATAGCGAGTCCTGTCGTCGTGCTTTTGGGAAAAAAGAGATAAGGTGTTTTAGTGCTTGACGGCACAACATACAAATGGCTGGTAAATAAGACCAATGCCGAGTATGTTGATTACGTCTCGCGCGCGGCCTCCGTCTCTCCCGCATTCGCGCAGGTATTGATCAACAGGGGAATAAAAACCCCGGAGCAGCTTAGTTCCTTCCTTAATCCCGATATCGGTAAATTATCCGACCCTTTCGAATTGCCCGATATGAAGACCGCGATAGACAGGATACGCGAGGCAAAGAGCAGGGGAGAACGTGTTTTGATTTGCGGAGATTACGACGCCGACGGCGTCACAGCAACTTCGATAATGATGGAAGGCCTGAAGAAATTCGGCATAGATGCAGATTATTTCATACCCGACAGGATTGCGCACGGCTACGGCTTCGGGACTGCCGGCGTCGAGAAGGCAAAAGAGAGAGGCGCGCGGCTGATAATAACCGTTGACTGCGGCATTACATCGTTTGACGCGGTCTCGCAGGCAACCGCCCTCGGAATCGATGTAATCATTACCGACCATCATGAACCCGTAAGAAAGGCAATAGGTGAATATGAATTGCCTGATGCCTTTGCAATAGTCAATCCCAAACTCTTAGCTTATAACTCTGAACTCTCAAATTTATCCGGAGCCGGTGTTGCTTTTAAATTCGTTATGGGGTTGTTTGAGAATAACATCGATGACGTGCATGAATTTTTTGACCTTGCGGCAATCGGGACCTCCGCGGATGTTGTGCCTGTGACGGGAGACAATAGAATTATTCTTAAAGCAGGTCTTAAGCTCATTCAATCGGGACAACGGGCAGGCATCAAGGCGTTGAAGGACGCGGCCGGGATAAAGCCCGATTTTTTTAAAACAACATTATTGCCCTACGTGCTCATACCGAGGATTAATGCCGCCGGCAGGATAGCGGACGCGGCGGATGTAGTGAGGCTTTTAACCACGGATTCGGAAATCGAGGCCGAAGGCCTTGCGAAGCGGCTTAATGAATTGAATTCGAAGAGGCAGGAAATAGAGGAAGTCGTTTATAATGAAGCAAAAGGAATGCTCCAAAAATTCGAGATTGGCGGCGCTATTGTTTTAGCATCGGAGGGGTGGCATCTCGGAGTGGTGGGCATAGTAGCTTCGAGGATCGCGGAGGAATACTACAGGCCGACATTTATCCTATCTATAGAAAACGGCACGGCTAAAGGCTCTGCCCGGAGCATACCCGCGTTCGACATACATGAGGGACTCACGAAGTGTAAGGGCGTGCTGAAGAGGTTCGGCGGACACAAACAGGCGGCGGGATTGAGCCTCTTGTCCGAAGATATCTCACGGTTCAGGGAAATGATTTCGGGGATTGCCGCGGATTCGGTTTCCGATGACGACCGCGTGCCTGCACTTCACATAGACGCGGCCGTTTCCATGTCGGATGTTACCATAGATTTGATAAACGAAATTGCGCGCCTGGAGCCTTTCGGATGCGGAAACGAGGAACCGTTGTTCGGAGGGAAGGGTTTCGAGGTCATGCAGCCGAGGGTTGTGGGGAAAAATCATCTGAAGATGCGCTTGAAGCAGAACGGCAGAAGCGTAGACAGCATAGGTTTTGATTTCGGAGGACTGCTCGATGCCGTTGAAAACGCCGGCGCGATTGACGCGGCGTTTCATCCGATAATAAATGAATGGGACGGCGGAAAATACGTGCAGTTGAATTTAAAGGCGATAAGGCCGTCAAAATCAAACAATGGAGCGATGGAATAATGGAAAAACAGAAAACTACAATTAACGATTTTTTGAAAAAAAAGCAGGAAGGGCGGAAGATTACTATGCTCACCGCCTATGATTATCCCTTCGCTCAGATCATGGATGAGGCAGGCATAGATGCTATTTTAGTAGGAGATTCGCTCGCTATGGTAGTTCAGGGGCTCGAAAATACACTCCCTGTCACTATGGATGAAATGGTATATCACACAAAGATGGTTTCGAGGGCGGCAAAGAGCGCTATGGTTATCGGAGATATGCCGTATCTCTCGTATCAGGTGAGCATTGAGGACGCGGTAAGGAACGCGGGACGCTTTATTAAAGAAGCGGGCGCGCAGGCGGTGAAAATAGAAGGCGGCAGAGAGACGGCGGAAAAAATAGAGGCGATGACAAAGGCCGAAATTCCGGTAATGGCTCATATAGGACTTACCCCGCAGGCCGTTCACAGGATGGGCGGTTATAAGATTCAGGGCAAAACCGAGGAAGCCGCAAAAAGGCTTATGGAGGACGCGAAGATACTTCAGGATGCGGGCGCGTTTTCCCTGCTTCTTGAAGCCATACCCGCGAAGCTCGCGGAACAGATAACAAAAAAGCTGTCGATCCCGACCATAGGCATCGGCGCGGGCGTTCATTGCGACGGGCAGGTTTTGGTGCTGCACGACGTTATAGGGTTATTCGAGAGGTTTACGCCTAAATTCGTAAAGAGGTATGCCGATCTTAAAAAAGACGCTTTGAAGGCTGTAAAACAGTATAGAGAAGAAGTTGAGAAGGGCGTATTTCCGGGAAAAGAACATTCATTTTAAGGGAGGATAGATGTCGAAGAAATTGGTTTTGGTATGCGTAAAAAAAGATTTGGTGCATCCCATCGGCTGGGCGTTAAGGGAATTTGAAAGCAGTGTAAAGGCAAAATATTTCGACACCACAAAGCAGCTTGAAGCGGTTATTGGAGATATAGAAAACTGCTGTACTCTTATTCTCGATTCCGTCATCAAGGACGAATCAACCGTTGATTTCGCGAAAGAGATAAAGAGTAAAAATGAGTCTCTTAAAATCCTCCTCATTGCTTCTTCCGGAACTACAAATGAGGAACTCGTAGGTCTTATTCAGGCGAAGACGGTGAGCGGCGTTCTCATGAGGCCGTTTACGGCGGAGCAGGTGAGCGATTATATCTATAAGCTCTGCGGCTTCCAGAAGCCGACGGAGACGCCGTGGTATATGCAGACCGGATTGAAACCGTAACTTGAGCAAATGAGCGATAGCGGTATATTCAGGGAAAAGCTTCTCACACTAATCTCAAAATTTGAGAAAGACAAGACCCATTATCTCTCAAAAGGCTATCTTGAGGCTCAGGTCAGAATTGATTTCATAAACCCATTATTCAAAGCCCTCGGCTGGGACATAGAAAATAAGGCGCATAAGCCTCCCCATGAAAGAGATGTGATTGTCGAACTCTCGCCCGAAACCACAGGGAGGCCGGATTATAATTTCAGGATAAACGGCGCGACAAAATTCTTTATTGAAGCAAAGGCCCCTTCAGTTGCCCTCGATGATATAAACCATATCCTTCAAGCAAAAAGTTATGCATGGTCAACTAAAGAGGTCTATTTTGTAATTCTTACAGACTTTGAAGAGTTCAGGCTTTATGACGCGTCTTTAAAGCCGAATCCAAAATTCCCGAATGAAGGTTTAATCCTCGACTTCAAATACACGGACTATCTTGCCGGCATTGAAAAATTATGGGAGCTGTCAAAGGAAAGAGTTGAGCAGGGTTCATTAGAAGCCTTGCTGCCGAAAGACACAAAGAGCAAGAGACTCAGAATTCCGCCCGATAAATCTTTCCTCGAAGACCTTACGGATTGGCGCACAGAGCTTGCAAAGGATATTCATAAAAGAAATCCTGAATTCGATGCAAAGCTTCTGAACGATGTTGTTCAAAGACTGCTCGACCGGATTGTATTTATCCGTATTGCAGAGGACAGGAGGATACGGCCGGACAGGGAATTATGGGAAATCGCCGCTCAATGGAAGGAAGAGGGCAAGAGAAAGCCCATAATGACGCACCTGAAAGACCTCTTTAAAGAAATTAATGACGACCTTAACGGCGACATATTCAAGCCGCATGCCTGTGAAACGGCAGAAACGGATTCTTCCCTTTTATCGGACATAATTGAAAACCTCTATTTCCCTAAAAGCCGTTACCGCTTTGACGCTATCGGAGTTGAGCTTCTTGGAAGCATTTATGAACGCTATCTTGGAAGCACAATACGGGTAACGCCTCAAAGGGTAAAGGTCGAAGAAAAGCCGGAGGTAAGAAAGGCGGGCGGAGTTTACTATACGCCGAAATATATCGTTGATTACATCGTAAAAAACACAGTCGGTAAGCTTGTAGAGGGCAAGACGCCCAGACAGATAGAGAAGATAAAGATTCTTGACCCTGCGTGCGGCTCCGGCTCGTTTCTTTTAGGAGCTTATCAATATCTGATTGACTATCATCTCAAATACTACCGCGAGCATCCGAAAGAGGCGCAGACGCTTCACCTGTTCCCGTACTGGAAAATATCGCCGGAAGAATTGGCTCTTCCAATCCATGAAAAGGCAAAGATTTTGAGAAATAATATTTTCGGAGTAGACATTGACCCTCAAGCTGTTGAGATAACCATGATGAGCCTCTATCTCAAGGCACTTGAAGGCGAGAGAGGGCTGCTGCCGAGAAAGCAGCATCTTCTGCCGTCTCTGGGGAATAACATAAAATGCGGCAATAGTTTGATCGGGTATGACATATTTGAACAGGGACAACTTTACGAAGGGACTGCCCCAGAATTACGGGCCAAAGGCCGTAGATTCGGGACTGTCCCTGTAGCTGAATTGTCTGATGAAGATAAGAGCCGCATCAATCCCTTTGACTGGAATTCAAAAAGTGTCGGCTTCGGCGAGATTATGGCGAACAGCGGGTTTGATTGCGTGATAGGAAATCCGCCGTATGTGAGACAAGAGATGATTGGAGAGTTCAAGGAATATTTCCAAAAGCGCTACGAGGTCTATCATGGCACGGCTGACCTCTACGCCTACTTTATTGAAAAAGGCGTTTCACTTTTAAAAACCAATGGCCTTTTCAGCTATATCGTTGCAAACAAGTGGATGCGTGCAAATTATGGCGAACCACTCCGCAGATGGATGAAGAAACAGCGCATTGAGGAGATAACAGACTTTGGAGATTTACCTGTTTTCGAGAGTGCAACCACTTATCCGTGCATTGTTCGTATCCGTAAAGGGACTGCCGCTTCACAGTTCAGCGCAACGCAAGTAAAAACCCTTAACTTTAGCAAGCTCTCTGACTATGTCTCAGAAAATTCATTTGCTATTGAAAAATCATCTCTCGACGACAAAGGCTGGTCACTGGTCAATAAACAGTCTCAGAACCTTTTGAACAAATTGCGCAAAGCAGGTAGTCCGTTGGGTGAGTATGTAAAAGGAAAGATTTTCTATGGCATAAAGACAGGTCTTAATGAGGCGTTTGTCATTGATGAAGAGACAAAGAATCGTTTAATAAAAGAAATTTCTAAAAGCAAAGAGATGATTAAGCCATTTCTTTTAGGGCGTGATGTCAAACGCTATGAGTCACCGCAAAGCGAACGGTATTTGATTTTGATGCCTAAGGGCTGGACTCATGCACAGATAAGTCATTCCCGCGAAGGCGGGAATCCAGAGAAACGACAACTGGATGCCCGATTACGAACTTCGGGCATGACCGAAAAGAACGCATGGCTTTGGTTCAGCGAGACTTATCCGGCAATAGCTTCATATCTTGCCCCATTTGCAGATAGAGGTAAAAAACGCTATGACAAGGGTGAATACTGGTGGGAACTAAGGGCGTGTGATTATTACGAAGAATTTGAAAAGCCTAAAATAATAGTCCCCGCAATAGTAAAAAGTGCGTCATATGCCTTTGACAGAGAAGGTTTTTATTCCAATGATAAAACCACAATCATCTCTACTGATGATTTATATCTTCTCGGAATATTGAATTCAAAGGTTTCCGATTTTGTCATGCATTCCATCGCTTCGACAAAGCAAGGCGGTTATTTCGAATACAAGCCGATGTATATTTCACGCCTTCCCATCCGCACCATAGACTTTAACAACCCCTCAGAAAAAGCCATCCACGACAAACTCGTCTCCCTCATAGACCGTATGCTTGAACTGCACAAAAAGAAAAACTCCCTCCCACCGTCGGCAGAGAGGGATAAAATAGAGCGGGAAATTGCTGTTACAGACGAAAAGATAGACGAGATTGTCTATGGGCTTTACGGAATTACCAAGGAGGAGAGGAGGATAATTGAGGGATAAATATTTGATTTTGAAATACCGAGGAAATTATGATAACGTGGCTTGATGCATTAATTGGAATACTTATTCTTTCTATAACCCTCACACCTTTTATCTGGAAAGGGAAAAAACGTAATTATATTCTGATATTCTCCGCAGTACTTTGTATTGGGCTATACACCTTTCAAGGTTTTTTGAAATATGAAAAAGATAAAGAATTTGAGAGACTTAGAGAAGAAGGTCAGAAACACCGAGAAAAAATAATTAAACAACAAGAAGAACTGAGCAAATCGCAACAAACAATGATTGAAAAACAGACTGTATTTGAAACAAAGTTAAATAAGCTTGTAGAAGTTGGCATGATATCTAAAGAAACAGCTAAAGAAATCAGAACTATTTATCACGAAACGGTTTTCACAAATGCTAAAACGACTTCTACGGTAGAAGACAAACTTATCCAGTCAAATAAATAGTTTATGAGCAACAGATAGACGATATTGTCTATGGGCTTTATGGGGTAACGGAAGAGGAGAGATGCCTGCGGTAGTGGAAAAGGAATTACAGATACTTCGCGATGACAATAATAATGGCAAGGATAGCGATGCCAAAGAAGGGATTGACGAGTAAGGCAAGTATGCCTATGATGCCGCCGTATAAAGCGATATTAAGCCCTGCTGCCCATATGAGAATGTTAACAAGATTCATAGAACATTATAACATGAAATGGCAGAAGTAAATGATTTTCTGAAGGAATTTGAGGGGGAGGTGATACCTTGAAAATAGAGATAGAGTTTGATGTTAAATTTCTTTTAAAAACTTTTTTTGTTTTTCTGGCAATCGGATTCCTTGTTCTCGTTCTGCTTTTTGTTTTGACTGCTCGCTGACTACATTTGGAGATAAGATTAAGGTAAAATAAGAGCAGACAGCTTTAGGAGGTGATACATGGCGACAGTAAAACAGGCAGATTTAGCGGCTCTTGAAATCGGCAAAAAATTTGCGGAACGGATTCATGCTTTGTTTCCTGATGCCAAGGTTTTATTATACGGCTCGGCTGCACGCGGAGAAATGGAGGAGTTCAGCGATATTGATATTTATGTCGAAGTGCCGGACGCATACGATATTGAAACGATTAGGACGCAGATAAACGATATTGCATGGGGAGTCGGATTTGATAATGACAGGGTCATTCAAGCGGTTGTTTATCGCAAAAGCGATGTATGGGATACCCCGCGCCGCTCTTCGCCTTTTATTAGAGCAGTTCATAATGAAGGGGTGGTTTTATGAAAAAAGATGATATTTCCATTCTTATCGGCAACAACATTAAAAAAGCGAAAGACACCCTAATTCAGGCCGAAGCTCTTTATAACATTCAACAACATAATGGTGTAGTCAATAGGGGATACTATGCAATGTTTTATGCAGCGCTTGCAATCATTCTGACCAAGGAACTCGGAACATCAAAACATTACGGCGTTATTTCCTTGTTAGACAGAGAATTTGTGAATAAGAAAGAAATAGATCCTATTTGGTCTAAGGTTTTGCGGGATGCCTTTAATTTGAGAAGCTGGGGCGATTACGACGAACAGGCAGTTATAACAGCGGAGCAGGCAAAAAGGCTTCTTGACAACGCAAAAAGTTTTGTCTCATGGGCGGAACAATGGCTTATTGAAAAGGGATGGATTGCGCAGTAAGAGGGGTATGAGGGGTTAAAATATGAAAGTCGTTACATCTCAGGAAATGCGTGAGATCGACAGGATTACCATTAAGGACTACGGCATTCCGTCGTTAGTCCTTATGGAAAGGGCCGGTCTTGCGGTTGCTTCAAAGGTTAGAGAACTTTATCCGGAGAAGAAGGTTATTGCCCTTTGCGGCGGAGGAAACAACGGCGGAGACGGCATTGTTGCCGCGCGCGATCTCTACAATCGGGGTTTTAATGTACATGTTTTAATTTGCGTTAAAAAAAATGATCTCAGTCCTGACTGTAACAAGCAGTATCAGATAGCGAAAAAGATCGGCATGCCTATAGAATTTCGCAATGCCGTTAATGCAAAGGATATTCACAGCGCGGTCATTATTGACGCCGTATTCGGAACAGGCCTCAGCCGCCCTGTGAAAGGGAATCTTGCCGGAATTTTTGAGTTTATAAACAATTCGGAGGCTCCTGTCATATCGGTCGATATGCCGTCGGGCGTTTCTTCGGACACGGGAGAAATATTAGGAGAAGCTGTAAAGGCCGATTTTACCGTAACCTTCGGACTTCCTAAACGCGGACATTATCTGTATCCGGGCGCGGAATGCACGGGCAGGCTCTTTATTGAGGATATAGGATTTCCTGAAAGGCTTCTCGCATCCAGCGGGATAAAGGCGAATCTCATATGCAAAGAACATATAGCCGGTTCGATCCTCCAGAGGCCGAAATATTCCCATAAGGGCGATTACGGCCATGTCTTTATAATAGCGGGATCAAAGGGAAAGACCGGAGCGGCATTGATGGCTGCAAAGGCGTGTCTCAGAAGCGGCGCAGGGCTTGTTACTCTCGGAGTTCCCGAATCGCTGATGGATGTGTTTCAGGGCAGGGTTACGGAGGAGATGACATTGCCTTTAGCGGATGACGGAAGCGGGATACTCTCGTCTAAAGCAATAGATCAAATTCTTACGTTCGCCGCTCAAAAGGCGGATATTATTGCTGTCGGTCCCGGCATCGGGGTTTCAAGCGGCACGGAAAAGATAGTAAACGGACTCGTTCAAAAATCCACGGTCCCGATGGTGATTGATGCGGACGGAATAAATTCGCTGAGTAGGCCAATAGGCAATAGGCAAGAGGCGATAGGAGTTTTGCAGAAAGCAAAAGCCCCTATTATCCTCACGCCGCATGCGGGGGAGATGGCGAGGCTCTTGTCGGCGTCAACGGGCAGGGGGCAGGCAGTAAAAAAAATAGGAAGAGACAGAATTAATACTGCTATATCATTTTCAAAGGAAACAGGAACGTATCTTGTTTTAAAAGGAGTTCCGACCATTGTTGCGGAACCGGACGGCGATGTGTTTATAAACCCTACAGGCAATCCCGGCATGGCTACTGCCGGCTCCGGCGATGTTTTAACGGGTGTGATAGCGTCTCTATTGGGGCAGGGGTTGAATCCTACAGACGCTTCCATGGCTGGAGCGTATCTTCACGGTCTTGCGGGAGACATGGCCGCAGAGCGCATGGGCGAATATTCCATGATCGCCTCCGATATTATAGATTTTTTGCCGGCGGCATTCTCTAAATGAGAAGATGATAATAAACCCTCCTGTTTTTCATAAAATGCCGGTAAAGGCCTTTTTCACTACAAAGGCGTCCAGCTGCGATAAGGCCGGCGTTTCAAAAATAGCCGGCATATCGGCGGATAATATATATTTGCCCGTTCAGAAGCATACGGATAAGGTTTTGACGCTCGATTATGACACTGAGCCTAAGGTAGCCGATGCCGTTATTACGGATAGGAAAGGTATTCTGATTGGAGTTCAGACTGCGGACTGCGTGCCTGTTCTTCTGTATGATGCTAAAAGGCATATAGTAGGCGCCGTTCACGCCGGATGGAGGGGAACCGCAGCCGGAATACTGGGGAACACGATACAGGCGATGTCGGACAGGTTTTACTCATCGCCGGACGATATATTGATTGCCGTCGGGACTGCAATACGCTGGTGCTGTTATAATGTAGGATATGAGGTTATTGAGGCGGTGAGCAAGGCAACCGGAGAGGGCGAATATTTTATAAAAAGAGGGGAGAAATATTGCCTTGATCTGCCTACCGCTAATAAATATCAGGCGCTTTATTCAGGAGTTCCTGCGGACAATATATGGATGTCGGAGGAATGCACCTCCTGCCTGCCCGAAAAATATTATTCGTACCGATATGCGAAGGGTGTTACGGGAAGACAGTGCGGCTTCATAGGGATTGTTTGATACCGCTTAACGGTTTATAATAGATGCATGGAAGATAACACAAAGGAGATGCAATGCTGAAAGCTAAAGACATAATGACAAAGGAAATAATAACGGTCGGCCCGGCTGTTACGATAGAAGGGCTTGCGCGCACGCTCATGGAACATAAAATCAGCGGAGCGCCGGTTGTGGACGGGGACGGCAATCTGTACGGCATTGTCACGGAGAACGACCTTATAAGCCAGAACAAGAGGTTTCATATCCCTACCGTCGTCAGGCTGTTCGATGCCTTTATAATGCTCGAAAGCCCCGGAAAGCTCGAAAAAGAGATGAAAAAAATGGCGGCGGTTACCGTGGATGATATCTGCACAAAGGATGTCATAACCGTTACCGAAGACGCATCGGTTGAGGATATAGCCGACATCATGACGGGAAAAAATGTCCATTTGATCCCGGTTGTCGACGGCAAAAAGATTATCGGCATAATCGGCAAGATGGATATGATTAAGGGAATGTCTAAATAGCCTCGGCGGCAATAGACTATGAGCCATGATCTGCGGATTATTACAAATTCTCCGTCCGAAACGGAAGAATTGGGGTTTAAACTCGGAAGGCTTTTAAAGGCAAAGGGCAAAGGTATGGCATTGCTTTACGGAGACCTCGGCGCCGGTAAAACGGTATTTGTCAAAGGCGTTGCATCGGCCTTCGGCATTGCAAAAAGGGATATAGGGAGCGCCAGCTTTGTGATCGCCGCCGAATACGAGACCTCGCCGCCTTTTTATCACATAGACCTTTACAGGGTGGAACGCGAGGAAGATATCGAGGCGCTCGGGATATGGGAATATATGGATTCCGAGGGGGTTGCGATTGTAGAGTGGGCAGAGAGGCTTGCCGTGCCGTCTGCCGAAATCTACGAAGATGCGGTTAAAGTGAGAATAGATCATATCGATGAAAATTCAAGAGAGATAATTATTGAAGGAGTCGAATCGTTGGAGTGATGAAACGGATCGGAATAATAGGCAAGGCAGGAAGACCGGAACCGGCCGAGATATTGAAGGAGTTCATTCCATGGCTCGAAAGCAAGGGATACGCCGTATTCCCTGATTCCGAAACCGTTTCCAACCTGAACATACAAGGCTTTTCGAGGACGGAGATACCCTCGATGGTCGATGTTATCGTGGTGCTCGGAGGCGACGGCACCATGCTCGGCGTTGCCCGGCTTGTTGGAGATAAAGGAATCCCGATACTCGGCGTCAACCTTGGAGGGCTCGGGTTTATTACAGAGGTCAACAGGGAAGAGATATTCGACGCGGTCGAAAAAATGCTTTCCGGAAGCTGTTCCGTAGAAGAGCGTATAATGCTTACCGCTTTTGTGGTAAGGCATGGAGAAAAGATCGCGGATTTTGTCGTCCTGAACGACGTGGTTGTGAACAAAGGCGCGCCGGCAAGAATTATAGACCTCGAAACATATATCAACAATTCTTATGTGACCACATTCAAAGCGGACGGACTTATTATAGCCACTCCCACGGGTTCTACGGCGTATTCACTATCTGCCGGAGGACCGATACTCTATCCGACTCTGAACAGCATCGTGCTTACACCTATCTGTCCCCATACGCTTACAAACAGGCCTATAGTGTTGCCCGACGATTTCACCGTAGAGATTATCGTCAGATCCGAGAGCGAAGACGTGTTCCTCACCCTTGACGGTCAGGTCGGATTTTCTTTAAAGAAAGACGACATCATAGAGATAAAAAAGGCCGCATTTACGACGCAGCTTCTTATACCGTGCGAGCGGGATTATTTTCAGATATTAAGGACAAAGCTGAAATGGGGTGAGCGGTAAGAGTTTGGACATAGCGTGCGTAGTCCGGCTCATGGCGTGTTCAGCGTTGTTGGTTTTTCATGCGGTTGCCGCAGAGGCAGAGGATAATCCGGCAGGCATTAACCGGCCCGTAACCCTGACGGTAAAAGATAAAAACAACAACAGGATTAAGGCAACATATACGATTACGGGCATAAAGGAAGCAAAACATTTAGGAGACGGGATATTTTTACGGAAGCCGGATGGTAAATTCGTTATCGTGAAATTCAAGGTTAAAAACATGAGTTCCATATCATTCCCTACCGATGCATTGTCGAATATCACGCTGATCGATGCAAAAAAAAAGCGCTGGAAGAGGTCGGATAGCGCTACGGGATCTTTGAGGCTCGGCACCCGGAGTTTTACGATGATGAAGATGGGCTCACGCATGGAGATAGAGGATGTTGTCGTGTTCGATATTCCGGAAAACGTTAAAGACTATGATATAGCCCTTCCGGGCGGCGGAACGGTTTCCGCCTTAAAGCAGCCGAAAGTCGCCGGAAACCAAAGGAACGAAAACAAATCCATTGCCGCATCCGAAGCAGGGACGCGGCATGAAACAATAGGAGATGCGAACAAAGCGCTCGATTCGGCATGGGAGTCTTACAAGAAGGGCGATTATCCGGCCATGAAGGTGACGGCCGGGAATGCCTTAATAGAGGCAAAAAAAGCGGGGGATGAGAGAGCCATGTTTGTCGGGCATTATTATTTAGCCCTATATTACGTAAACGTCAAGGATTACCATAACGCTATAGATTTCGGGCTCCGCGCTCAGGAACTCGGAGAAAAGATGCGCGACGACATAAAGCTGAGTGTAGTTTATAAGCTTATGGGAAGGGTTTTCGAGCAGGGAGGGATGTATAAAAATGCGCTGCTCTCTTACGAAAAATATCTGACATCCATAAAGAATATTATTGCAAACGAAGACAGGGCAGGAGCATCGGACGATGTTTTTAAAGACGCCTTCAGTCATTATGAGGATTCCTTGACGGCAGGTTTTGAATCAGGGTTAGGTAAACGCTTTGTCGCTAAAGGGCACATGAGCGTGTGCCGCATCCGGAAAAAACTCGGGGAGCTCGAAGAGGCGATAAAGAGCGCGGTTAAAGCGATAAGCGCGTTCAAAGAATCGGGAGACCTAAGCGGAGAGCTTTTCGCGTGGTGGGAGACGGCTGAAATTCACGCGCTTAAACACGAGTACGGAGAGGCGATCAAGGCGCTCGAAGACAATATGGATCGCGCGGAGAGATTCGGCATAAAACGGAATTTCATAGATGATATTATAATATACGCCCAAAAAAGCAACGACCGGGCGAGAGTCGAGAAATATACAAAAATGAAAAACGAATAAAGACTAAAAACGACGAGGGGGTTTTATGGTTAATGATATTGCCGGAAATATAAGGACAGTGCTAGAGTTCTATAAAGAACTCGGCTTTGACAGGCTGCCGATAGAAATAAGTTCGGGAGTCCAAGGTACAACGCTTAACTCGAAACCATTAACTCAAAACTCGTCTATAGATAAAGAGGCTGCTTTATATGCGCTTCGCGCGGAGATAGGCGATTGCCGGAGATGCAAGCTTTCGAACGGCAGGACGAATATAGTATTCGGCGAAGGCAATGCGAATGCCTCGATTATGTTCATCGGAGAAGCGCCGGGGGAGGATGAAGATATTCAGGCGCGTCCGTTTGTTGGAGAGGCGGGAGAGATTCTGACGAGCCTTATCGGTAATATGGGAAAGGCATCGGGCTCGAATTTTACGAGAGAGGATGTTTATATCGCGAATATCGTAAAATGCAGGCCTCCGGCGAATCAAGATCCCCGCGAGGACGAGATAGCGGCATGTTTACCCTTTCTTGAAAGGCAGATAGAGATAATAGCTCCGGGGGTGATAATGGCGCTCGGAAAGACGGCGTCACATACGCTTATGGGATCGGAGACGCCTTTGGCCAAATTTTCTATTGTGAAGGCAAGGGGGCATTTTTTCGAGTATAAGGGGATTCCGGTGATGCCTACGTTTCATCCGGCGTATTTTCTTAGAAATCGTAAAGACAAGCCGCTGACATGGACGGACGCGCAGGCGGTATTGAAAAGATTAGAGGAGGCGCGGTGAAAACATTATGGGCGCCGGTTTTTAACCCTTGATAGGCCTATGTTTTCTTGACTATAAACTTTTATCTTTAGTAGACTACCTGCATGGAAAAAAAGATACTCAAGGCGTTTGAAGACAGCATAAGCGTGAAATCCAAGTTCGTTAAGGAGAATGCCTCCCTTATCGCTGATGTGTCAAGGATGATAGCCGACGCCTTTAATGACGGCAAAAAACTGATAATTTTCGGCAACGGCGGCAGCGCCTGCGATGCGTCTCATATTGCGGCGGAATTCGTAAACCGTTTTAAAAAGGACAGGCCCGGACTTCCGGCAATCGCGTTGAATACCGATATGGCCGTGCTGACATCCATAGCCAATGATTACGATTATGCAGAGATTTTCGCGAGGCAGGTCAAGACGCTGGGTGAGCAGGGAGATATAGCCATTGCTATAAGCACAAGCGGCGGTTCTAAAAATATCCTCAAGGCGGTCGACGCTGCAAAGAAGAAGGGATTAAAGACCATCGCCTTCACCGGTACGAAGGGCGACAAATTTGCCTCCAAGAGCGATTACGCCTTCGTTGTGCCTACGGACGACACTCCGAGGATTCAGGAAACGCATATAACGCTCGGCCATGTGTTGTGCCAGATGATAGAAGAGATACTTTTTGAGGCGCCGAGGAAAAGATGAGGGGATGAAAATTCTCGGAATAGACCCCGGCAGCGTAAACTGCGGGTATGGGCTGATAAGAAAAATCACTCCGGCACTCCGATATTCCGGCACTCCATCGCTCCAGTATCTCTCTTCCGGCAGGATAGCAATGCAGGCGTCAAAGCCTCTTCATGAAAGACTTAAAGAGCTTTATGTTTCCCTCGTTGACGTGATTTCCGAATATAATCCCGATGAAATAGCGATAGAGAAGATTTTTTTTGCAAAGGGCATAAAGGCGGCTCTAAGCCTCGGTCATACGAGAGGTGTGGCGCTTCTTTCCGCTGCCGCATCGGGCATTCCGATTCATGAGTACAGCGCTCTTGAGGTAAAGAAAGCTGTCGTGGGCTACGGCAGGGCCGACAAGAATCAGGTGCAGAAAATGGTAAAGCAGATATTGGGAGTGAACAGGGTTCTGTCGGCAGACAGCGCCGACGCCCTTGCCATCGCGATATGCCATGCGAATATGACGAATGTCGGCAGACTGTGTAATAACAGCGCTTTGAGGGGAGCATGATAGCGTCGCTCAGAGGCAGGCTTATTTCAAAGAAGCCGGATTATCTTATCGTTGAGGTGGGAGGAGTGGGATACCATGTCAATGTCCCGGTTACGCTGCTTTCCGATCTGCCCGATGAGCATAAGGATGTGTTCCTCTTTGTTTACACCCATGTCAGGGAAGACGCCATACAGCTTTACGGTTTTCAGACAGATGACGACAAGAGGATTTTCACGACACTGCTCGGCATATCGGGAATAGGGCCGAAGGTGGCGTTAAATATACTCTCGACTATTTCGCCCGATAATTTTTACAACGCGATAAACTCCGAAGATGTGGACATGCTCTGCAAAGCGCCGGGCCTCGGCAAAAAGACGGCTCACCGCTTAATCCTCGAACTCAGGGGGAAACTCCCGTTCCTAAAGGAGAAGAAAGACACGGTCTATGACGACACCCTTTCCGCCCTTGTGAATTTAGGCTATAAAAAGAATATAGCTCAGGAAGTCCTCGAAAAGGCGTATGACGGCGGCCGTAAGGACATTGAAAGTCTTCTGAAAGAGGCGTTAAAATATCTGACAAAGGAATAGATGAGAATAGAAGACAAAGAAATCCATCCCCTTTCCCCTGAAGCCGTTCAGGAGGATATTCCGTATGAGGTAAATCTCCGTCCCCGCTCGCTCGACGAGTTTGTCGGTCAGGAAAAGATAAAAGAAAATCTTAAGGTGTTTATCTCCGCCACGAAGATGCGGGAAGAGCCCCTCGACCACACCTTGTTTTTCGGGCCTCCGGGACTCGGCAAGACGACCCTTGCCGTTATCATAGCAAACGAACTCGGAGTAAATATCAAGACCACCACAGGCCCTGTGCTTGAAAGGCAGGGAGATCTCGCGGCCATACTCACAAATCTATCCGAGAGGGATATTCTTTTTATCGATGAAATTCACCGCCTGCCGAGAATAGTCGAAGAGGTTTTATATTCGGCTATGGAGGATTATAAGCTGGACATAATCATAGGACAGGGGCCTAATGCGCGTACGCTGAAAATAAACCTTCCGAGGTTTACCCTTATAGGTGCTACCACGAGGACGGGGTTGCTCACTTCGCCGCTTAGAGACAGGTTCGGCGTTATCAACAGGCTTGAGTTTTACAATACCGAAGAACTCAAACATATTGTCATGAGATCCGCAAAACTGCTTGAGATGGAGATAAAGGCGGATGCCGCGTCGGAGATAGCTTCGCGCTCAAGGGGCACTCCGAGGATCGCCAACAGGCTCTTAAAGCGTATCCGCGATTTTGCTCAGGTCAAGGGAGACGGAGGTATAGATATTGCCATAACGAAAAGCGCGCTTAAGTCCCTTGATGTCGATAAGAGGGGCTTGGACGAGATAGACAGAAAGCTGCTGCTTACCATAATCGAAAAATTCGGCGGAGGCCCTGCCGGGGTTGACGCGATAGCGGCGGCGCTGAGGGAAGATAAAGAGACGATTGAAGATGTCTATGAGCCTTACCTTCTGCAGGAGGGGCTGCTTGAAAGGACTTCGCGAGGCAGGCTCGCCACAAGGCTGGCATATGAGCATTTAGGATTAAAATTGCCGCAGGGGTTGTTTTAATAATGAAGCTGCTGATGCATATATGCTGCGCTCCATGCGCCGTTTATCCGCTCACGGATATCAAACAAAAAGGAATAGCCGGCATCGGCCTCTGGTTTAATCCCAATATCCATCCGTATACGGAATATAAAAACAGGCTGGATGCGCTGAAGGAACTGCAAAGATTGTGGGATCTCGATGTTGAATATACCGATTATTACGGTTTGAAGGAATATCTGAGAAATACGGTCGGCAGCGAAGAAAATAGATGCGAATACTGCTATTCCGTCAGGCTGGAGGAATCGGCAAAGAAGGCTAAGGAAATGAATGTCGATGCGTTTACCACTTCTTTGTTGGTAAGCCCGTATCAAAAATTTGGTATGATTATGGATATAGGCAGGGCAATGCAGGAGAAATATTCGGTGGAATTTTACGGCGGGGATTTCAGGAGCGGATTCAACGAAGGCAGAAGGATGTCTAAGGAACTCGGGCTTTACAGGCAGAAATATTGCGGTTGCATATATTCGGAAATGGAAAGATACGATAAAAAGAGTAAAGGACTCGACATGAAGGGGAGATATGAAAAGGTTTATTAGTTATTGTTCATTGCTCGTTATTGCTTTGCTGTTCACAGTTTATTGTTCGCCGGTCACTGTTTCTGCCGAGACTACCATACGTGTATTGCTCATGGACAATAAGAATCCGAAGATCCCGAAAAAGAACGAAAAGGTCGAGCGTCTCGGCAACGTGAAGGGAGAGGTGCTTTTGAGCGGGTTGAAATATTCGGGAGTTATCGAGGTGTGGAAGGGAGATAACGGCCTTTATATAGTGAATGAGGTTTCTCTGGAGGATTACATAAAGGGTGTGGTCGCCGCCGAGGTCGGAAGCAGTTGGGACATCGAAGCGTTGAAGGCTCAGGCCGTAGTATCAAGGACGTACGCCCTTAATCAAAAACTGAATAACGGCAAAATGCCGTACCATCTTACATCGTCCGTGCTCCATCAGGTGTATAAAAGCGGGAATGTGCCGGAGAGCATAGCGAAGGCGGTCAATGAGACGAAGGGAGAGATACTCTCATACGAAGGCAAGCCTATAACAGCATATTATCATTCCACAAGCGGAGGCATGACGGAAGACCCGGCCGAGGCTTTCGGGAAGAGCTATCCTTATCTGAAGCCGGTAGAGACAAACTGCGAACTTTCCCCATATTTTATGTGGGAGAAGCGGATACCGGTATCCGATATTGAAAAAGCCTCGAACAGCGTACAGATAAAAGACATTATCATAGAGTCGTATACCGTTTCCAATCGGGCGCGGACTTTAAAAATTATTACGGAAAGCGGGGAATACAGTATGCCCGCGAAAGACCTGAGAAAAAATTTGGGATGGGATAAACTCCCGAGCACCATGATAACAAATATCAGAAGAGCCGAAGATGTTTATATATTCGAAGGCAAAGGATACGGGCACGGGGTCGGGATGTGCCAGTGGACCGCCCTCGATATGGCAAAGAAGGGAATGAGTTACAGGGATATACTTTCCAAATTTTATCCCGGAACCGTCATTGAGTTGTACGAAAAATAAACCTATGACTCTAACTTTTGATTCATGAAAACCTCCGATTTCGATTTCGACCTTCCGAAGGATTCCATCGCGCTGCGGCCGGTCGAAAAGAGAGACGGCTCAAGGCTTCTCGTCCTTCACAGGGACGGGACTATAGAGCACAGGCGGTTTGCCGATATTGCAGGATACCTCAACAAAGGGGATATGCTCCTGTTGAATAACACAAAAGTCTTCCCGGCGCGGATTATCGCTGAAAAACCTTCAGGCGGCAATATAGATATACTGCTCGTTAAGGAGGCCGGCGAAGGCGGCATATGGGAAGTAATGTATAAAGGCAGGTTCGAGGGCATGATAACCGTCGGAAACGATGTAAAGGCCGAGATATGGATGGGAAAGGGGCAAGGGTCAAAAAAGTTCCTCAAATTTTTAAATACAGAGCAGGTAAAGGATAGTATATGGGAATTCGGCTCCATGCCTTTGCCTCCATACATAAAACGATTGCCGGATAATGAGGACAGGCAAAGATACCAGACCGTTTATGCCGAACATCAGGGCTCGATAGCCGCTCCAACCGCCGGGCTGCACTTTACCGGGGAGCTTTTAAGTAAAATAAAGGATAAGGGCGTCTCTGTCGAAACCCTGACGCTTCATGTGGGTATAGGCACATTCAAGCCGGTTAAAGCGGAATTTTTAAGCGGGCATAGAATGGAACCGGAATATTTTGAAATAAAATCGTCTCTCGAAGGCAGGATATCTAAAGTTAAGGAGGCAGGCGGAAGGCTTTTTGCGGTAGGCACAACAACCACAAGGGCGATTGAGGCAACGGCATCGGGTCATTGGTCGGCGGTCAGTAGTAAGAAGAAGGGCTCGAACAGTTTAAACAGTTTAAACGGTATTCTTCAGGGATATACGGACATATTTATCCGGCCCGGATATGCTTTTAAGGCGGTAGACGGCCTTATAACCAATTTCCATCTGCCCCGCTCCACGCCGCTGATGCTTACGTCCGCGATGTGCGGTTTTGAAAGATTGAATAAGGCTTACGAGGAGGCTATCTCTATGGGTTATAGATTTTTTTCCTACGGGGATGCTATGCTCATTTTATGAGATTTAGGAGCCCCGAGAGATCATCGATTTTGCTCCTCGGACGAAACACGGTGGTGATAGGCGCCGTTGTAATTATCATCGTCGCTTTCGGGCTCGGGTATTTTTTCGGCTATAAGGGCGGAGAGTTTCTCCAGTCTGAAAAAGACGCCGAGATATCCGGGAAGGATAAGGCTGCGGCGATTTTAGAGGAAAAGAAGGTGCTGGATGCCGCGTCTGCGGATAAGTCCGTAATACCGCCTCCTATTATGCCTCCTTCTGAATTCCCTCAGGAAAATAAGGCCCAGAAACCTTCATCGGCGGAGGCCGATAAAGGCAAGGAAGCTCCAAAGGAATTTCCTGCTCCTCCTCCATTCCCTCCTGAGCCGCCTAAGGAAAAAGAACCTGTGAAGACCGAACAGGCAGGCGCTGAACAGCCTGCCGACAAGCCGCAGCCCGCAGAAGCGGACGTTAAGGCTAAAGGCGTTAAGCCGGCTAAAAAGGACGTAAAAAGCAAAGGTTCGCAGAAAATTTCCAAAACTTCAAAAAATTCAAAAAACTCCCATGAAAGGCTTTATGCCGTTCAATTCGGGGCGTTTCCAAGCAAGGAGGGGGCGGAGCAGTTGCAGGCCGCTCTAAAATCAAAAGGGATCAAGGCGTATATTGTCGAGAGGAGCGAAGGCGATCCTTACTTCAGGGTAAGGGCAGGGGCTTATAAGACCAAAAAAGAGGCCGGTTCGTCGGCGGTGTCCATGCAGAAAAAGACCGGCATGCAGAATTTTGTAACCGCGAAATAGCCTGATATTGGAGGCTTTACGAAGATAATAGAGATAGAGCTTGATGAGGAAAAAGAGTATCCTTTTCTTCACGGCGGAATCGACAAGACACTCAAGATTATAGAAAGCGCGTTCGGCGTTGCCGTTACCGTAAGGGGGAACAGGCTCTTGATCCAAGGCGAAGACGGCCTTGCCGAAAAAGCCGGGAAATTAATTCAGGAGATACGCGAGGTCAACCGGAACGGATACATACTCAAGCCGGAAGATATATCTTACGCGGTTAAAGCCCTTTCCGAAGGTAAAGATATATCCGTAAAAGGCCTTTTTAGCGGAAGCATCCCGGTTTCATCAAAAAAAAGGTTTATAATCCCCAAGACCGAAAATCAGAAGCACTATATAGACGCGATAAACGCTTACGACATAGTCTTCGGCATCGGCCCCGCCGGAACGGGAAAGACGTATTTAGCGATGGCAATGGCCATAAACTCATTCCTTACCAAACAGGTTTCGAGGATCGTGCTTGTGAGGCCCGCCGTGGAGGCCGGAGAAAAACTCGGTTTTTTGCCGGGCGACATAGCCGAGAAGGTGAGCCCTTATCTCAGGCCGTTGTATGACGCTCTTTTCGATATGATGGATGTAGACAAGTCATCGAAATTGATAGAACGCGGCATAATAGAGATAGCGCCGCTCGCGTTTATGAGGGGAAGGACGCTTAACGATTCTTTTATAATACTCGACGAGGCTCAGAATACTACATCCGAGCAGATGAAGATGTATCTGACGAGGCTCGGCTTCGGCTCAAAGACGGTGATAACCGGCGATATTACGCAGATAGACCTGCCTGCCGGAAAGACATCGGGGCTTGTCGAGGCCATGCGGATACTCAAGGACGTGGAGGACATAAAAATAGTATACTTTTCGGAACGGGATGTGGTAAGACATAGGCTCGTTCAGGAAGTCGTAAGGGCATATGAGAGATATGAAAAACGGGACACAGAAGAGCGGCATTGAAAATATTCAAAAGGTTTTCAGCGCCAAATATCTTTTAAACCTGATAAGGGAATACAAGGAAAGGCATAAAAACGACATCCGCAAGATAGCCGTGCTGGTAGCCTTCGGCCTTGTCTCCGCCATTATGCTTCAGGAAAGAGCGGGCGCGGGATATTTCATCGGCAGTTTTCTTGTAGCATCGATAATTTTGCTCATCTTCTACAAAGATATAAGAAGATATAATCCCGGCTATCTCAGGGATTATAAGATGCTCCTTCTTCTGGGCATACTTGTCACAGGGACCCTTCTGACCGGAAGGGTTTTCGCGTATATCCTTTCAGGCCTCAGCAGGGGACTCGATTTCCCGGACGGGATTTCAGTTATATTCGGAATTCCCATACCCATAGGCGCCATGCTCGTAACCCTCATATTCGATTTTCATACGGCGATAATATTTTCATTTGCGATAAGCCTTCTGACCGGCATATGGCTTAACAATCCGTTTTATCCGGTGTATGCCTTTATCGGAAGCCTTACTGCGGCATTCGGCGTTCTGCGGTGCAGAAAGAGATCCGCCCTGCTGAAAGGCGGCTTGTATGTCAGCGCCGTCAATGTGGTTACTTCCGGCATAATCCTCCTGCTTTCCGGAGCGCTTTTCTCAAACGCCGCCCCGCCCTCTTTTTTATTCGCGGCGGTATCCGGCTTGATGGTCTCGGCAATGATTTCCCTCGTGCTGCCCGTTATCGAATACGCCTTCGGCATAACTACCGATATCAGCCTTGTCGAATTGCTGGATCTCGATCAGCCGTTGATGCACAATCTCATGATAGCCGCGCCGGGCACCTATCACCACAGCGTTATAGTAGGCAACTTAGCAGAGGCTGCGGCTGAGGCTGTGGGGGCCAATCCCCTCCTTGCGCGTGTTACCGCCTATTATCACGATATAGGAAAGATAAAGATGCCCGAGTATTTTGTGGAGAATCAGGCGAGCACAGTGAGCAAGCACGAAAAACTCGCGCCACACATGAGCAGCATGATACTGACATCGCATGTCAAAGAGGGCATAGAACTGGCAAGGCATTATAAACTGCCGAGGCTCGTTACGGATATCATACAGCAGCATCACGGGACAAGCCTTATAACCTTTTTTTACCAAAAGGCGATAGAGCAGCAGACCGGCGATATGGTCTTACAGGGGAACTACCGCTATCCGGGCCCCCGGCCGCAGACAAGGGTTGCGGCCATCGTGATGATGGCCGACGCGGTAGAAGCGGCGTCGCGCGCCCTTACCGAGCCTACTCCCGCGAGGATTTCGGCCCTCGTGGACAGGATAATAAACAATATATTCCTCGACGGGCAGATCGATGACTGCGAACTGACCCTGAAAGACATATCAGAGGTGAAAAAACGGTTTACGTATATCCTCACCAGTATTTTCCACAAGAGGATAGAATATCCGGAGATCGATTTGAAGGGCTCGTCCCACAAGGCCGCTCCAAGGACCGAACTGCCGGCATTTGAATCGACCGTTCTCAGGAATCCGGAGGTGTTTTCCGCGCAGGGCAATGGAAACAGCGATAAGGAACAGCCAAAGGCGCATAAGGATAAGCCGGCATAAGATAGAGAATACCCTTAAACAGGCCGCCGTGCGTCTCTCTAATAATTACCCCCGCAGGTTCGGAATGCTCGATACTTGCGAGGTAAGCGTGCTTATGATAAACGACAGGACGATGAGGGAACTGAACCGGCAGTATCGCGGGAAAGATAAAACCACCGATGTCCTGTCATTCCCGCAAATTGAACGGTTTAAACAGCTTAAACAGTTTGAACGATTATTTTCTATCGGCGATATCGTCATAAACCTTCATAAGGCTGAAAGACAGGCGAAGGAGTATGGAGTAACCTTCCACCGGGAAGTCGAGCGGCTTTTGATCCACGGTTTTCTCCATCTTCTCGGATACGACCATGAAAAGAGCAAATATGAGGCGCGAAAAATGAGGAAACTGGAAGAAGAACTGCTCGGAGTAAATAAGCTATGCCGTTAAGAAGATGGATAGACAGCACAAATAACGCTATTGAAGGCATCCTGCACGCCGCAAAGACCCAGAGGCATCTGAGGTATCATTTTTATTCAGCGGTTGCGGTCTTGGTTTTGGGTTATATCCTCGGCCTCAAAAGGATCGATTTCCTGATAATATCGATCGCCGTAATTCTTGTGCTGCTCGCGGAGATGGTAAACACGGCCGTCGAATACGTGGTGGATATGATCTCTCTCGAACACAGCGAAAAGGCGAGGATTGCTAAGGACGTTGCCGCAGGAGCCGTTTTGATAACCGCATTCGGAGCTGCGGTATTAGGGTACATCATACTTTTCCCGTATCTCGGCAGGATATTCGAAAAGGGAATTTTTATAGCGAAACACTCAAAGGAAGAGATAGCGCTCATCGCGGTAATCCTCGTCCTGATCCTCGTTGTGGTATTGAAGTCTTATTCAGGCAAGGGCCGGCCGCTGCGCGGCGGAATGCCGAGCGGGCACGCCTCCATAGCATTCTCCGCGTGGGTTGCGGTTACCTATATTACCGAAAACCTTACGGCATCTCTCCTTTCCTTTATGCTGGCGGTCGTTATCGCGCAGAGCAGGGTAACGGTGAAGGCGCATACGCCTGTAGAGGTTATAGCGGGAGCCCTTTTAGGGGCCGGCATCACCGTTCTGTTGTTTTTCGTCTTCTATTAATAAACATTGAGGACAAAGCATTTCCGCTTCATTCTCGGAAGGCATCCCGCCTTCCTCCGAAGCTGCGTCGGCCCGCTTAAACATCCCTGTTACGCTTAGGCTGCCGAAGTCGTTCCAATACTTTGCCCTCAATGTTTATCCATCTTCACAGAAAATTGACACTGTTGCAATAGTCTGATAATCTCTAATTATGGAGCCGATCCGGATTAAAGCGCGCAAGGGTTTGCTTATAGCTCTGGCTGTTACGCTGGCCGGAGCGGCCTTTTATCTCGCATTCGGAAATGCCGATATAAGCAGAGATTACAAGAACATCGATTTGGCCGACCGGTTGAGCGATACGGAATTACGCCTCTCGCCGCCGGGAAAGGGCTCTGAAAAAACATTTCTCTTCGGTTTCGACAGAAGGTCCAATCCGGTTGAAGACGCCCGCCAGTATATCCCTTTTTTAAAGTATCTGGAAAAGAAGACAGGCTATAAATTCATGCTTAAATTCGCGGAAGGAAGCTCTTTGGCCGATGAAGCAGGCAGGGGGAATGTGCATTTCGCGATAGCCGGGGCGGGATCATATCTCGTTGCGCGTGAAAAATACGGCGTAATATCTCTTGTCCGCGGGCTTAACGAAAAAAACAAGGCGGAGTACCGCTCTATTATTGCGGTTGCTCCTAACAGCAACATAAAAACAGCGGGAGATTTGCGCGGTAAGCGGTTTGCGTTCGGCAACATGCATTCCACTCAGGGACATCTGATTCCGAGGATAGCGCTAAAGGATCAGGGTATAGTTTTAAAAGACCTCGCCCGCTACGAATTTACAGGCTCGCATCTGAACGCGGCGAATGCCGTATCCGCAGGCAGGGCGGACGCGGCCGGACTTCAGGATATTATCGGATTGAGATTGGCAAAGGAGGGGCTTATACGCATTATTTACATTTCGAGATATTATCCGTCGAGCGGTATCTTTGCGAATAAGAACGTGTCTTCCGATGTCCTGAAAAATGTTACGAAGGCGTTAATAGATTTTCAGCCGAAGGGCAGGGACGCCGAAGGGCTTTACCGCTGGGACAGGACGGAAATGCCTAACGGATTTGTCGCGGCTCACGATGAAGACTACGCGGAACTGAGGAAATACATGCTTGAATTCGGGATCATTCCAAAATCAAAAAAGGCTGCGCCATGAGACTTTATGTGAAGATAATACTGCTGATATCTGCCGTTACGCTCGGCATAGGGATTAGTATAAGCATAATCGTGGACGGGATCATGAAAAATTTCATGCAAAACGAGATGAAGAACAGGGGGTTTTTTATCGCCCGGATGGTTGCCGAAAATATCGCCGACAGGATATTTACCGGCGATGTGATTTTCGTCTCGGAATACCTGAAAAATATTGCGGCCAATACTAAGGACATGGAATATCTCTATATAGAAGATTTTAACAATAAAATATTCGCGCACTCATTCGACGGCGGATTTCCAAGGGCATTATTGAAGAATCACGGAGAATATCCGATTTCGGATTCCGGAGAATATAAAGTGACGAAATATAAAGCCGGGGATAAATTTATCATCGAATTCAGCTATCCTGTTATCCCCGGAACTCAGATCGATATTCATATCGGCATGAACCAGAATGTCATGCTTTCCCGGATCATTTCCGTCAGGAGGCATATAGCGGTTATAACCTTTGTTATAGCCGCTATAGGTTTCATTATAGGAATAGTCGTAAGCTGGTGCATGACGTATCCCTTGAACAGGCTCGGTAAATACATGGAGAAATTCGATATGGAAAATCCGGAGGAGATAGAGATCAAGACCGGAAGCAGGGAAGTAATGGAACTGGTGAATTCTTTTAACGCGATGAGGGAAGGGGTTATAAATGCAAGGGACAAATGTCATTACTATATAGAAGAATTGAAACAGGGCAATGAGAAACTGGCTGAAGCCCTTGCAAAGATCAAGACGCTTCGAGGCCTTATACCTATCTGTTCCTCATGCAAAAAGGTTAGGGACGACAAGGGCTTCTGGAAGCAGGTTGAGGCGTACGTGTCGGAACATTCCGAAGCGGAGTTCAGTCACGGCATATGCCCGGACTGCATGAAAAAGCTCTATCCTGAATATACCAATGAAGATACGGAAGGCACATAGTCCGGCAGGGCTCAGTATTTCCGCTCATTCTCGCCGGACATCCTTGTCCGTAATGACACAAAGCGCAAATCCGTTTCAACGCCTTTATAAGTGTTATTTTTTATGCAAAGCAAAGATACCGTATGTTTAATCAAATAGACGCCGCCGATGCGGATGACGAGTATAAGAGAATGTAATTAAAAAGTTCCGTCGATAAAGTCATTGAAACAGACCTGCGCTTTGCGTTGAAATTTTTGATACGTATTATTGTTGCGTTTGCTGTTCGGTCTCCGGTATATTTTCTATCTCCTCATATTCCGGTATTACGATGCCCCTTCTTACCATTATGTCGTAGATTATCCTTGAGCGGGTTTCTACGTATTTCGATGTTCCGATAGGATTGTATTTTCTCGGGTTCGGAAGCACAGATGCGAGGCGCGCCGCCTCTTCAGGGGCTAATGCCGAAGCCGGCTTGCCGTAGTAATGTCTCGATGCCGCTTCGATGCCGAATATGCCCTCACCCCATTCCGCGACATTCAGATATAATTCGAGTATGCGCCTTTTTGAAAGAGTGCTCTCTATTCTCCATGTGAGGACCGCTTCTTTTATTTTTCTCACAGGATTTTTTGACGGCGTCAGGTAGAGGTTTTTCGCAAGCTGCTGGCTTATGGTGCTGCCGCCGAACTTGAATTTTTTCTTTTTGATGTCCTTTTCCAGCGCCTTTTGAATCGCCTCGAAATCAAAGCCCTCGTGCCTGTAAAATTTGTCGTCTTCCGCTATGAGGACGGCTTTCATGAGGTAAGGCGATATATTCGAAAGCGGTGTCCATATCTGAGTGGTCTTTATCCTTTTGCCCTTCTCTCGCCATTCCCGTTCCCGATATTCCATAAAAGAGGTTTTTTTCGGATTCTCTTTTTTCAGCTTCGATATGTCCGGGAGAATGAAATAATAGACTATGCCGAGAAAGAGCAAAGAGATAATGGTTATTATGATTGTCTTTAATGCTTTCATTGATAAAGAATTTTATGATATAACTAAGCATTAAGGCAATGCAGCGGAGGCAGGGGTGATATGCGAACGATAATTACGATATGCACAATCCTATTTTTCAGCCTTATGCCTATCGGCGCGAACTGCGGGCATAATAAGGAGAAGAAAGTCCTCACTATGGGCAGGGCGACGGAGCATGTAGTCAAACAGCAGAGCAAGATCCAGCCTATAATAAAATACCTCGCGTCGAGGCTTAAGGATATGGGCATAGAGCGGGGCGAAGCGGTGCTTGCCGGAGACAGGAAGTATGCTACCCTCAGAAAGCGCGTTAAAGAAGGGAAAATAGACATTATTCTGGAGAGTCCCTTCAAGGCGGCAGGGCTCAAGAGAGACGGAATCGCCTATCCGATACTTACGCTGTCGAGGAGAGGGGCCGGTGAATATAACAGCCTTATATTCGTGCGGAAAGACAGCGGGATAAACACAATCGAAGACCTGAAGGGAAAAATAATCGCATGCGAAGACCCATCTTCGACCTCATCCTGTTATTTGCCGAGGGCCGTGCTGAGGGCTGAAGGATTCGACATGGAGGAAATTACCCCGCCTAATCCCTCTGCTTCTAATGGTAAGATAGGTTATGTGTTTGCGGGCACAGAGCTGAATGTTTCGAGCCGGGTGTTTTATAAGAAGGTTGCGGCAGGGGCGTTAAGCAATCTCGACTGGTCAACGCCCGGAGATGTGCCGGAGGCTTATAAGGCGAAGTTTAAGGTAATATGGGAATCGCCTAAAATAATAGAGTTTGTGGTGCTTGTCGGAGCCGGACTGGACAAGCGGCTTGTGGAGAGGATAAAAGAAGAAATGCTGATGATGAATAAGACCGCAGAGGGCAAAAAGGCTCTCCGGGCCTATGAATTCGACAGGTTTATCGACTCTCCCGAAAAGATAGACAAGCTTATGACGTATATAGAGCGCCTTATAAAACCGGACGAAGAGGAGACAGATTAGCCGAAATGCTTCCGCGGATAAATATCAAAACAAAAGTTTTCCTGTTCGTTTTTTTGCTGCTGACCTTGATCGGTATTGCCGTTATCCAAATATTGGACGAAGCTAAGAAACATATTTTTTCCGATATAACTACCGTCGGCAAGGGAGCCATCGAGACGGCGGTGAATAAGGAATGGCTCGAAAAGGTAGAGGCATCCGTAAAACTTTTAGCCTTAAGGCTTGTTCAACCCATGTATAATTTCGACGTCTCCGAAGTGAATAATATCGCGGAGATAAAGATGCAGGACGATGAGGTCATATATATTTATGTCCATGACCCGGAAGGCAGAATATTGTCCGCATTATTCAAAGGCGACGGTTCCAAAGGAGCCGGCATGGTCGGAAGAACGGTAAAGGATGCGGTTGCCGCGAAAGCGATTTCCGCTGAAGATATAACGGTGCAGAAATTGGGCGACGATATTTTCGAGGTGTCGGCGCCTGTAACATTCGGACAGAAGAGGCTCGCCGTAGTACGCGTGGGCTTTGCCGATATAGAGGGTGATAAGATTGCCGCAGGCGCAGCGGCAAGGCTGAACGAAGACGTAGCCGGAGTATTCGAAACGGCAAGAGAGAGGGTCTTGGCATTGTCGGCAGCGTTGATTATCGCCTCGCTTATTACAATCCTTATTTTTGCCGACAGGATGACAGCGCCTATTATCAGGCTGATTCACGGCGCTAAGAAATTAGCCGGTGGAGATTTTACGCACAGGGTAGCCGCGTCTTCAAAGGACGAGATCGGACAACTCGCCGACGCCTTTAACTCGATGGCCGATAATATCCGGAAGGAGATCACGGGAAGAAATAAAATGCTTCAGGAAATGCACGACGGTCTCGGCGGCATCATCACGAACATAAACCTGCTTGCGGAGATGGCGATATTGGGGCCGGATCGGGAAGCCCCCGATGTCCGGAAAACCTTCGATACGATCAAGGAGCTTTCAAAAGAGGGGCTTTCAGAGATACGGTATCTTATGCAGACCGGCGACATGCAAGACGTCGACTGGAATACCTTTGCAGTGTATATGAGAAGTTTCGGCGTTACCTTAATGGAGTCGTTCGGAATATCATTGAACATGACGGTCTCGTTAAACGGCATGGATAAAGAGCCCGCGAATGTTTTTTCGCACAACATATTCTGGATATATAAAGAGGCGCTGGTAAACTTGATGAGGCATTCCGGGGCCGGGAATATCGAGGCGGTGGTTCAGGTCGATAACGAAAAATTCAGGCTTTCCATAAAAGGCGACGGCAGCGGATCGGTAGACAAATATGAAACGGGCATCGCCGTCTCCAGGATGAAGGCCGGCGCCGCCGATATAAAAGGCGAATTAGCGATAAGCAGCGATAACGGCATGCGCGTGTATCTGGAAGTCCCTATTGCCGGCATATCTCCCGCAGAAACGGATAATATTTATCGGGAGGCATTGCCGGAGCATCGCGGCAGGCCGGTCGGAGAAAATATTCTTGAAAGCGAGAAGAAGTACAGGGATATTGTCGAGAATGTAAACAGTATAGTCCTGAGATGGGACGCAAACGGCAATGTGGTCTTTATGAATAGGTTTGCCCTGGAGTTCTTCGGATTTACCGTGGAGGAAATAACGGGCAGAAATGTCGTGGGAACGATAGTGCCTGAAACGGAGTCGACCGGCAGGGACCTTATTTTTATGATCAGAGATATCTGCGAACATCCCGAAAGGTATGCGAATAATATGAACGAAAATATACGCAAGGACGGAACAAGGGTCTGGATCTCATGGACAAACAAGCCCGTCTTTGCGGAAGACGGACGGATGATCGAAATACTGAGCATCGGCAACGATGTCACCGAACGTATGCGGATGTATGCCGTTCTAAGGGACAGCGAAGAAAAATTCAGGGTGCTTTCCGAGAAATCCCTCGTAGGCGTGTATATCATACAGGACAATGTCTTTAAATATGTGAACTCCGCCGCAGCCGACATATTCGGCTATAACACGGATGAGCTGATAAATAAAAAAGGCCCTGTGCATCTTACCCACCCGGATGATTGGAATATGCATGTTGGGAGAGACATTAAAAAAAGAATCGACGAGGGAGACGTATCCGCGGCGAATTACACATTCAGAGGCATAACAAAGAGCGGTGATGTAATAGAGGTGGAGGTTTACGGGAAAATGATAAACTATAACGGCCTGCCTGCCGTTATGGGAACGGTACTCGACATTGCCGAACGAAAACTCGCCGAAGAGACGCTGAAAGAAAAAATAAAGATCGAAGCGGACAAGAGATATTTGGCGGAAAAGGAGAAAATAATAAGGGATATTCATGACGGCATAGGCGGCATAGCAACAAACATAACCCTGCTGGCCGACATCGCCCGGAATGAATCCTCGATCGAGGATATTAAAAAAGCCCTCGCAACAATATCGGAACTCTCAAAAGAGGCATTTTCCGAAATGAGGACTTTTATGTACAGCCTTGATGAAGGCAAGGCGGACTGGCACTCGCTTGCCTCGGATATGAGGCATTTAGGCGGCAATATGGCGGAACCATCGGGAATCTTGTTCAATATGGAAACCGTTCTGAACGATGCGCAAGAAAGGCCCGGCAGCCTTTTGTCTCTGAACCTGGTCAGGATTTACAAAGAGGCATTGACCAATGTCGCAAAACATGCCTCGGCTAAAAATATTTTTGTAAAGCTGAACGTCGATGGAGAGAGATTAAGCCTGTCGATAAAAGATGACGGCGGTGGAATAAAAGAAGGGCACGGCAAAGGCAGGGGGATTTCAAACATGAAGGCGAGGGCAGGGGATATAGGAGGGAAACTTACAGTGACCTCGGACAACGGCACATGCGTAATGCTCGAAGCGCCCATCCCCTGAAAATACCCTGAAAAGGTTATGGACTTTTAGGGGTTTAAAATGTATTCTTAAATCATGCGATTGGCGATAGTCGAAGATAACCCGCTTTTGCTCGAAAGCCTCAGGCTCGTTCTGGGAGGCGAGAAGGACATAAACGTCGTAGGAGCATTCGGCAGCGCCGAGGACGCGTTAGCGGCAATAGAAAAAGATAATCCTGAGATAATGCCCCAAGTGATGGTGGTTGACTTAGGGCTTCCGGGCATGTCGGGCGTTGACCTGATAAGAGAGATCAAGGAAGAATCGCCCGATATCGAGATAATAGCTCATACGATCTTTGAGGATAAGGAAAATGTATTCGCCGCGCTGAAGGCAGGCGCGTCGGGTTACCTGCTGAAGGGAAACGGCCCGAGAGAACTCATAGAGGGAATTCATAACCTCCATGAAGGCGGCGCTCCCATGAGCCCTAAAATAGCGCGAAAGGTAATAATAGAATTTCAGGAAGAGGGCGTTCAGGAGCAGTATCTTTTAACACACAGGGAGAAAGAGATAGTAAAAGAGATAGAAAACGGATTGAGTTATAAAGAGATCGCGGTAAAATTCAATATAAGCCCCCACACCGTCCACACCCACATCAAAAAAATCTACGAAAAGCTTCATGCGAAAGACAGGAAGGAAGCCCTCGTAAAGGCGAGAAAAAAAGGCATTATTTAGCGCCTATACCCTAAAAATACCCCGATAGGGTGATTCATTTTCATGCTCCCGGCATGTAGTCTATTGGTTAAGTCGTATTTTGTTCCGGACAGAAAGGATGAAGGTTCCCTATTGAAATATCTGCAAACAGGCAGGGGAGAGAAGTGAACGGGGATAACGGACGCGACAGGCGGATATCGATTCGTGTGAGCCGGGAAGAGCTTGAAAGAATAAGGGAGAACGCGGCAGCCTGCGGCATGCCTGTTGCCGGGTATCTGAGGTCTGCCGGCACAGGGACGCTGAAGCGGCAAAAGGAATCCGGCTCCGGCGCGAAGCGCGCGGGGGCGGGAGATTTGGAGCTTCTCAGGAATTTCAGCCTTTTGTCATCCCTCGACGAAGAAGAGCTTTTCCAGTCTCTCGACAAAATCCGGGTGAAGAAGTTCGTGAGAAACGAAACGGTTCTGATACAGGAGGACGCGAACCTCTTCATGTATGTGATCCTTGCCGGAGCGGTAAAGGTCATCCGTGTCAGCGAAGAGGGGAAAGAGATCATTTTAGCTATGCACCGGACCGGCGACTTTTTCGGGGAGATGTCCCTGATCGACGGCAAGACTGCCTCCGCCACCGTCGTGGCTATGGAAGATTCCTCCATTGCGATCATATCGAAGGATGATTTTTATTCCCTCATCTACAGCCAGAAAAAAATCCTCCTCTTGCTGCTGCAGACTTTTTGCCGGCGCATCCGCGTCTCGAACGCTACCATGGAAATCATGAGCCGCACGAGCGCTTCCCAGCGGGTAAAGATGCTCCTGCTCCTGCTGTGCGGTAAACACGGAAAAAAAGAGGGCAGGGGCTTTGTGCTCTCGATCCAACTTACCCATCAGGATATGGCCGGCATGACGGGACTGACCCGTGAGACGGTAACAAAAATAATGAACGAATTGAAAAACGAAGGGGCAATAGAGGCGCTTGAAAACAGGCGTATCAGGCTTAACGAATCTTTTTTTACCCCGGCGGGGGAGTGAGCATCCGGTGCATGTAATCCTGCTTACACCCCCCCGTGGGAAAAATCCGGCATACTGTTGCATGACCTGTGAAGCATGTGAAAGACATATCCGCACTATCCGCACTCTCGAGGACGCCGAACCCCGCGGCGCCCGGTTTGTCTTCACTCTTCCTGATTTTCCACCCGGTAAAGGAGAGGCTTTTTAATGGCGATCCCGATGAAGTACCTTGAGGTAAACTGCCTTGTCGTCGATGACGAATCTTCCATGCGCCTCACTATCAATAACATGATGTCGAGAATAGGTTTCAGGAACGTCAGGGTAGCCGAGCACGGCAGAAAGGCGCTGGACATAATCAAATCATATCCCATCGACCTGGTGGTCTCAGATATCAATATGCCGGAGATGACGGGGGTCGAGCTCTTTAAAACCGTAAAAAAGGACAGGAAAAATAATAATATCGCCTTTGTGTTTGTCACCGCCGAAGTCACCAGCCGGATGGTTGCGCGGGCTGCGGAGGACGGAGGGGATGCATACATTGTAAAGCCATTTGTCATGGGGACCCTGGAGGACAAGCTTGCAAAGGTACTCGAAAAGAAGTTTAAGCCGAACCCGGTCGAACTGCATCTGCAGAATTTTGAACTCTCGCTTGAGAGAAGAGACATGGCGAAGGCAGAGGAAGAACTGCTGCAAGCTTCGGTACTTGCTCCTGAAGCTGCGAAAGTGTCTTATGGTTTCGGCAGACTGGCCCAAGCAAGGGGGAACATCGACAGCGCCATCGATTTTTTCAGGAAAACCATTGACAGTAACCGGATGTTTGTGAGGGCGTATAACGCACTTGCTGAGTTGTATGAAGACATGGGAAATCTGGAAGCCGCCATTGAATATTATGAGAAAGCTCACCGTATAAGTCCCGCTAACACGGAGCGGCTTCTTGCCCTGAGCAGGTTATTAGTAAAGGCAGGAGAAGATAAAAGGGCAGAAATCATTCTAAAGGATGCGGCATCCGAGGTTCGAAAGGATATATCTACTTCCGGACATCTTATGGGCGAGATGTACCTGTCGAAGAATGAGAACGAGAAGGCGCTGGAGACGCTCCTCAATGCCCGCAAGAAGAACCCTTCAGACATCTCCCTTATGCGGAGCCTCTGCGAGGCCTACCGGAGAGTGGGAAAACCGGAGAAGGCTCTCGAAATATATATAGAGATACTTGTCATAATCCCCGACAACGCCGTCATTCACCATTCCGTCGGCAAGACTCACCTGGAAATGGGGAACAGGGTCAAGGCGACCGAGGCTATCAAAAGGGCATGGGAACTGAATCCGTTTTCCATGGAGATAACGGCTGATCTCAAGACGCTTGCCGAAAGCGGGAAGGTTGACTTGTAGCCGGTTGAAGGAGGGAGTCATGGAACTTATGTCGTCAGATCTCAGGAAGTATAATTATTTTTCGAGCCTTTCGGACGGGGCGCTGGAATTCTTTGCATCGAGCGTTAAGCAGGAGCATTATCCGGCCGGCAGTATAATTATGAGGGAAGGTGATGAAGGGGATTCTTTCTATTTTATTAAAGAGGGACGGCTTGAGGTTTTCAAGAATGCGAGGTCAGGGGGCGATGCGCTTCTGTCTGTTATCGGCAGCGGACGCGGCTTCGGCGAAACGTCCCTTTTGACCTGCGCGGCCCGTTCAACATCTGTGCGCGCAATAACGGATGCGGTTCTTCTGGTGCTTTCCAAGCCTGATTTTGAGAAAATCACGGCGGGCGAACCTGTATTTAAAAGGAGGCTTCTCCGGAATGTCAGGGATTATGCCCGGTATAACAAGATAAAAACCCTTCAGCCCTTTGAGCTTCTTGAACCCGAGAAGGTTTATGTAGCTATAGAAAGAATGGCTGAAAAGACATATATGCCGGGAGAAGATATTATTGTGCAGGGAGAAAAGGGCGACAAATACTACATCATCAAATCAGGCCGCATCGCGGTGCTGAAGAAGAGAGAAGGGGAAGCGGAGACTAAAAAAATAACGGAATTGAGCAGCGGAAACGCCTTCGGAGAAGAGGCCCTTATCAAGAACGATCCACGCAATGCCACATGCCGCGCCATGGAGGAGACAATAGTTTTATCATTAAACAAAAAGGACTTTAACCAAATTGTAAAATCGGCCTTTCTGGAAAACGTTTTCCCTGAAGAAATAAATCAGGATACCTATCTGGATGATTACATAATAATTGATGTAAGGGTGCAGGCTGAATATGAAGAGGAGCATATTTACGGGGCGACAAACATTCCTCTTGAAATACTGAGGGGGAAATGCAGCGAGTTGGATCCGTCGAGAAAATATATCACTTATTGCCTCAATGATTCACGGGGCATGGTGGCGGCGTTCCTTTTGAAAAACCGAGGTTTTGACGCGCAATGTTTGCGCGGAGGGGTAAGCGGCTGGCTGGGAGAAGTTGTGAAGGGTTCCAACGGCGCTCACATGCCGGACAGGCAAACTTTTTAAAATGGGTTCTATCCGGAGTGAATTATGGTTATAAAATATAGAGAAATAGACGACAACCCTCGTATACCTATATCGCCTGAAAAACTTATTGTAGGAACGCGCCTGCCGTTCGATATCTTTATCAGGGATGGAGGTCTTTTCAGTCCGCTTTTCGATAAAGATATGCTTTTTACCGTCGCTGCAAAAGATCTGCTGAAAGAAAAAAGGGTATCTGAAATCTATATTCAGCAGAAAGATGCCTTCAACCTTGATGCCTATATTTCTAAAAACAAAGCTCAAAGAAACTCTTACTATGATGATCCTGCCGTATTTCAGGAATACGCATTCTACAAAGAACAATATTTCCAGATAGATAAAAACCTTTTAGTTGCCGGAAAGAAAATAGACTTCAGCATATTTATGCAAAACGAACTCAGCTTCATACCGATTATTGCGGCAACGGATACATCACCGGCAGTTATAGACGAAAAGATATTGGATTTGACGGGCGATGTCCTTATAAAGAGATCCGATATCCTTCGCTATTATGCGTATATAAATTCTTTTTTGAATTCGAAAGATATTCCTGAAAATGAAGAGCCTAAAATAAAGGCTTTTGCCGTTAGAGAAAATTCAAAGCTGATAATAAAGGAGTTCCTCGACGACCCCAGAAGCGGACAAAAAGTCAAAAAAGCAACAACCGCGGTCAATAAGATAACCGACCGCATATTAGAGAATAAGGACGCCATATATGACCTGCTCTCGCTCAGGAACTACGACTATTATACATACACGCATTCCGTAAATGTGACCGTTTTATCCGTCGGCCTTGGGGCGGCAATCGGAATGAAAAGAAACGATATAGAAAAGTTAGGGGTAGGAGCGCTTTTGCACGATATAGGGAAAAGCGCTGTCCCGAGTGAAATCTTAAGCAGGCAGGGAAAACTGAATAATATTGAGTATAAGGTCATAAAAAATCACGTTATCGAAGGTGAAAAACTCCTGCGCGCACATAATGATTTTCCGGAGGAATCCTTTGCCGCAGTCTTACAGCATCATGAAAAACTTACAGGTAAAGGATATCCGTTCGGCCTATCGGGAAGCGGTATAAAACTATTCGGGAGAATAACGGCGCTTGCAGATTCCTATGACTCATTAACAACCCAACGTCCTTACAAGCTTGCGGTCTCTCCATTCTCCGCATTATCCATTGTTGCGAAAGAGACAGGGAATTACGACCCCGAACTTTTAGGTGTCTTCATAAAAATGCTCGGCAAGATAAAGTGAGGCAATATGTATAAAAACGCAACTCATTGTTCGCAATTCATTAATGCCTTCATCAAGGCGGTAGATATATATAAATGCAACGGTACGGAAGGGATTTTTATACCGAAACATGAGATTGAAAGACTTCTATTTTTAGCGGAAAGGGCAATGAAAGTAACAACGATGGAAGAAAAATAAATGCCAGAATAAAAAGTTTTTATATACCTTAAAAACATTGATTTGTAGTATAATTTCGCATAATCTGCATAAAAAAAGGGGGGGCATGGGCAGGAATAGAAGTATTCTGTGCGTAATTATCGTCGTGCTGTTCATCCTCGGTTTTTCCGCCCATCTTCATGCCGCCGACAACCTTCTTGAGAAAGGCATTCGTGAGTATAAGGCTGAAAATTACGAAGAGGCATTAGAGACTTTCAAAAAGGCCCGACAGCAGCAGCCTGAATCATCGATAGCCGCCTTTTATCT
>Ga0209317_1000077_pt1 | contig 138720 bp, 107 predicted proteins | sample RifGroB2_FD_183994 | JGI IMG/M metagenome (GOLD analysis project Ga0209317, IMG submission 183994) | Soil microbial communities from Rifle, Colorado, USA - Groundwater B2 (SPAdes) (version 2) | ecosystem: Environmental > Terrestrial > Soil > Unclassified | place: Rifle, Colorado | collected... | reverse complement strand
CCCGTACGGAGCGGTGGAAGAGAAGGAGATCCGGGACCGGCAGGGGAACCTCGTCAAGGTGACCGCCTACGTGAACCCCGGCGTCTGTGGCGGCTGCGGTACCTGCCAGGCGACCTGCCCCTCCAAATCGGTGGAGCTGGACGGCTACACGGACGAGCAGATCATGGCGATGATAGAGTCACTGTGATAAAGGCCGTTCAATGTTCTACGTTCTAGGTTCTGGGTTGTGAACCGGCAGCTTCTCGCCTTCTCCCCCCTTTGCAATGGGGGGTCGGGGGGGATTTTGCCAGGCTGTTCATGGGGAGCAGAGGGCGACGGAGTTGAAATCCCCCTAAATCCCCCTTTGCAAAGGGGGACTTCTTTTGAACGTAGAACGCAGAACATTTTTTTACGAGGTCCTCATGCACCATGAAAAGGTTAAACACGATTTCGAACCGAAGATAATCGCCTTCGTCTGCACCTGGTGCACCTACGCTGGCGCCGACCTGGCCGGCACCAGCCGGATGCAGTACCCGGACAACGTCCGGGTGCTGAAGTTCCCCTGCACCGGCCGCATCGACCCGGTCTTCATCCTGCGGGCCTTTCAAAAGGGTGCCGACGGCGTGCTGGTATCAGGCTGCCACCCCGGCGACTGCCATTACATGGCGGGTAACTTCCACGCGCGGCGCCGCTTCGCCGCCTTCCGCGCGCTCCTGGGCTTTATCGGGGTCGACCTGGAACGGCTGCAGTTCTCCTGGGTATCGGCCGCCGAAGGGGGCAAGTGGGTGGAGGTGGTGACCGAACTGACCGAAAAGGTGCGGGCCATGGGTCCGATGCAGGAATTCAAGGCGCTGGAAAATGAAGAGCAGTGGTCCGGCGCACTCGGCACCCCGGAGCTGAAAGAGGCCTTCGACAGCATCGGCTAAGCAGCGGGGCTCATCTCCGCTTAAACTTCCGCGTTCCTGCCCTTAACCTTGCAGCGACGCCAACGGGTGCCACATGAACTCTAAAGCACAAAAGATCAAGGCCGCCAGCATAGACCCGGCCTATTACGAGGCGGTGACCCGGGCGATCCGCCTGGAAGCGGCGAAACTTCTGCAAGAACAGACCGTGGTGGCCGTGGTCGGCTACCTGCCAGGCCGCCGCAGAGGCACTGCATCCCCTGCACTAGTGACCACCCCGGAGCAGGCGGACAGGCTTATCTTCTCGCCTGCCTGCGTCAACAACCTCTCGGTCTACCTCACCAAATCTAAGAAGGGTGTCTTGAAAAAGGGACGCATCGGCATCGTGGCCAAGGGGTGCGACATGCGAGCCCTGGCAGGACTGATGGGCGAGTCGCAGATCAAGCGCGAGGACCTCTTCATTATCGGCATAGCCTGCGCCGGCGTTTACGGCTCCGGCCTCGACCGCACCGATCCGCTTGACGAACACAACATCGCCGGAAAATGCCGTGAATGCAGCGTGCACCTGCCTGAGGGAGCCGACGTTTCGACCGGCACCCTGGTCGAGCTTTCCGATCTCGCACCGGTCGAGGCCACCGAGATGGCGCGCTTAGAGGCGATGTCCACGGCCGAGCGCTGGGCCTTCTGGAAGGAGCATTTCTCGCGCTGCATCAGGTGCATGGCCTGCCGCCAGATCTGCCCCTTTTGCTACTGCGAGCAGTGCCTGTGCGACAAGAACCGCCCCCAGGCGGTGGAGATTTCGCCCAGACCAGCCGGCAACATGGCCTGGCACATCGTGCGCGCCATGCATCTGGCCGGACGCTGCGGCGGTTGCGCCGAGTGCGAGCGGGTCTGCCCGATGGACATACCGCTCAACCTTTTGAACCGGCGCATGGCGAAGGAGCTGAAGGACCTTTACGATTACGAATCGACCAGGCTGCCGCAGGAAAAGGGCCCGCTCACGCAGTACAGGGATGACGACGACCAGTCCTTCATCAAATAAGGCAAAAGCAAAGAGGCCTCACCACAGAGGACACTGAGATCCACAGAGGAAAACTATTACTCCTGCAAACTCGATGATACTCCCCCTCGCCTTCCGGGCGAGGGGTTCAAAAACAATTTAACCCGGCTCCGCGTGGTCTTTTTGCCAGTTGACCGCAACGGATCGCCCCAAGAGACTTCTATGCCGCAGATAATAACGGAAGCGAACCTTCGCAATCTCATCGACCTCCTGGTCAAAGAGTCAAAGCTCGTGGTGGGCCCCAAAAAGGCAGGCACCATGGTGCTCTACGAGCCGCTGGCTGCCGGCTCGGAACTCTCACTCGGGGCTCTTCCCCGCCGAAGCGCCAAGGAGCTGTATTTTCCGGTCTGCGAGAACATCCTCAGCTTCCAGAAGAAAGACGGCGTCATGCAGGTGAGCGATGTAGACCGCTCGAGTTTTCCGGTGACGGTCCTTATCGGCGCCCTCCCCTGCGACGCGGCCTCTCCCGCCATCCTGGATGCAGTCTTTTCCTGGGACTACCAAGACGAGTTCTACCTGGAGCGCCGCAAGAAAAGCACCATCGTCGGCATCGCCTGCACCAAGGGGGATGACGCCTGCTTCTGCACGGCCGTCGGGCACGCACCCGATGCCGAGGCGGGCAGCGATCTCTTCCTTACCCCGCTAAAGGACGGCTCCTTTGCCTGCAGTGCGGTGACTGAAAAAGGCAAGAGCCTGGTGGAGGCGCACGCGGCGCTCTTTGGCGAAGCGCCGGCGGCCGATCGCGTACCCTTCGAAGAGCAGACAATCGGCAAGCTCGACCTGGTAAAGATCAAGGCGTGGCTCGAGGGTCACTTCGAGGATCCGCTCTGGGAGAGCATCTCCGATATCTGCATCGGCTGCGGCGCCTGCGCCTTTATCTGTCCCGCCTGTCACTGCTTCGACATCAACGACGAGGGGAGCGCCGAGAACGGTACCCGGCGCAAGCACTGGGACGCCTGCGGATTCAGCAAGTTCACCAACCACGCCTCGGGACACAACCCCCGCGACGTTCAGAACAAGCGCTACCGCAACCGCATCATGCACAAATTCAAGTACTACGACGACAAGTTCGGCAAGACGCTCTGTACCGGTTGCGGTCGATGCATCCGAGCCTGTCCGGTAGGGATCGACATCGCGGAGATCCTCAGCACCATAAACGGCAAAGAGGATTAGACACTCCTGTGGGAGCGGCATTCCTGCCGCGATGCCCCCGGGACAATCGCGGCAGGAATGCCGCTCCTGACAAACCGAAACAGACAAAAGACAACCAAAACGCCGCGGCGTCCGCTGCCGCCTTTAAAAGGTCAAATCATATGTGCCAGACGAACAACATCTACCTGCCGCATCTCGCCACCATCGAAGCTATCATAGACGAGACCCCGGACGTAAGGACGCTGCGCCTGGTCTTCCAGGACGAAGCAGTCCGCGACAGCTTCAGCTTCAGGGCCGGGCAGTTCGCCGAGTATTCGGCCTTCGGCTCGGGCGAGTCGACCTTCTGCATCGCTTCGCCGCCCACGCGAAAGGGGTACATCGAGTGCTGCTTCAGGGGGGTCGGGCGTGTGACCGAGGCGCTCAGGGGATTGGAGGTGGGAGACACCGTCGGGGTGCGCGGTCCCTACGGCAACTCCTTTCCGATCGAACAGTTCTTCGGCAAGAATCTGGTCTTCATCGCCGGGGGGATCGCGCTGCCGCCGCTTCGAACCGTGATCTGTAACTGTCTCGACCTGCGCGAGAAGTTCGGAGAGATCACCATCGTCTACGGCGCTCGCTCCGAGAGCGACCTGGTCTACAAGCGGGAGTTGGCCGAGTGGCAGGAGCGCGCCGACGTCAGGCTGGTCAAATGCGTCGACCCCGGCGGCAACAGTCCCGATTTCGACGGCAAGGTCGGCTTCGTCCCCAATGTGCTGGAAGAAGCGGCACCTAAGGCCGAAAACACCATCGCGCTGGTCTGCGGCCCGCCGATCATGATCAAGTTCACCCTGCCGGTGCTGGAGCGTCTCGGCTTCTCGGACGACGCCATCTACACCACCCTGGAGAACAGGATGAAATGCGGCGTCGGCAAGTGCGGCCGCTGCAATGTGGGGAACGTCTATGTCTGCAAGGACGGGCCGGTTTTCTCCGCCCGCGAGGTAAAAGCGATGTCGCAGGAGTTCTAGCTTAAGTGTTATGGGGTGCGTGATGTGATTTTCAGTTGTCCCATTTAGGGGTCAACTTGCCCTCGCTGATCACGATCGCTTAAATCTCGAAGAAGCTTTCCAGCTTCATACGCCCTCCTCCTGCTCACGCACCCAATCGAGCAGTTTCTGCCGCAGCACTTCCTTGGAGGGGAGGTAGAGCTGGCATTCCCGAGCGTGGATGTTGGCGTCGGCTGGCAGGGTGAGTTCGACGATGGCATCTTTCTTTCTTTTACAGAGGAGGATGCCGATGGTGGGATTCTCGCCCGGGGTCTTCACGAAACGGTCGAAGTAGTTCACATACATCTGCATCTGCCCTAGATCCTGATGGCTGAGCTTGTCGAGTTTGAGGTCGATGAGCACATAGCAGCGCAGCAGACGGTTGTAGAAGACGAGATCGACGAAGAAATGGTCCTCGTCAAAGGTGAAGCGCTTCTGGCGGGCCTCGAAGAGAAAGCCCTTGCCGAGTTCAAGCAGGAAATGTTCGAGCTGGTCGATGATGGCAGTTTCGAGATCGGATTCGGAGTAGCCCGCCTTTTCGTCAAGACCAAGGAATTCGAGGACATATGGCTCTTTGAGCATGTCTTCGGGTTTGACGACGACTTGCCCCTCGTTAGCAAGTTGACGGACACCTTCCTTGTCTCTGCTGAGAGCGAGGCGCTCATAAAGGCCAGAGGCTAGCTGGTAGCTGGCGCTTGAGTTCACGGAAAGACCAGTCTGACTGAAAAGCTTCGATTTCGTAAAAACTGCGTTCCTCGGGGTTTTTGATGGTGAGGAGCAGAACATAGTGGGACCAGCTTAATGTAAACGGTGGGCCAGATTTGCCAGACGCCGTCTGGCTAATTGAGAATTGTGCAGACAGCGTCTGCGAAATTTTGTCTGGCTGGGACAATTTCGCAGACGCTGTCTGCGAAATCTCGGGAAGGCGCTCCCGCCACAAGAGAAAGAACTTCCTCATATATTCGAGATTTCGTTCTGAAAAACCGTTCCCGAACTCTTCCGTCAACCGTGCTGAAAGCACTTTTAGCAACTCCTTGCCATATCCAGCCCGCTCCGCACCCTGCTGCTCGTGCTCCACGATCCGGCGGCCGATCTCGAAGTTGGTCAGCACCTGTAGTGTGTTGACCGTGGTGGCAACGGCGTGGCGCGCAGACTGGATGAGGCCGCGGAGTTCGGTGAAGAGTGGTGCGAGTTCAGGTGTCGCGGTCGTAACGGGCGTTTTTCCCATTGCAAAAAACCTCCTGTTTCTCCAACCCAGTATCCGCCTGGGGCAGCCAAGTTGGCTCTCTATCCCCTCCAGGCGTCGCTGTTAGGGAAGATAAGGTGGGGGGTGCGGCAGGTGGTGCCTCCTCTTAAAAGAAAGCCGCACCTTGATGGGCCGACGAAGCACTTGTGTTCCAGATAAAGCTGTAGACTTCCCGAGCCGCTGCCTGCTTGTCATTTTCTGTAAAGGGAGGCGTTGGCAGCATCTGGTAAAGATGGTCCAGGATGAAGACTTCCACCTCGGCCTTCAATTCCATTATGTTTGGACCAACAATTATTCTCCACTGGTTGCCAGAGTATAACGAGCGCAATTTCGTTCACCATCCAAGCAAATCACGCACTGTTTCACCAATTCGGCCAATGCTCTTTTCAGTTGTGGACACCTCACCTCCGGCACCATCAGTTTCAGTAACCTCCTCCCCAAGGGAGCTTGTCCTAGCCACGAGCCTTGGCTCATTTATTCTGCGTCTGCTTTCTTTGGGGTCTTCGCACGACGGGCGGCGATATCCACAATTTTGCCGTCCTTCATTACATAGCAAGGCGTGTTGGTTTTACGTGCAAGTTTCAGGGCATTGGCAGCAGCTCTTTTCAGCGCGGGCAACGCTCCGAGCAAATCAGGGTCTTTCGGCAGGTCATTCTTCTTCATTATTCCTATCCCCCGGCATTTTGAGTTCAACTGCCATACGCTTTTTCTCCACCTCTGATTTGGGCGTAAACCGCCTGCATCAGATGGCTGGCGGCAATTTCCCTGAAAGCATCGTCATTCATAAGTTTGACGAATATCTCTTCATTACCGGACATCCTTTCCACTAAGAGATTCTCCAGCTGTTTATTAAAAACCGGCTTGAAGTTATCCATGGTGTTGGCCATGACCGCCAGACGTAGCTGCTCGTTTGCGACAGCGGTCTCGCGCACCTGGTCAAAGAACAGCTGGTCCGCCGGCGTGAACTCGGTCCCGAACCTTTCGTTCAATTTCCCTACCAGGGTAGAAAGCTGAACTTCTTCGTCAGCTTGGCCTGTCCCGACTTCGGTCGGGCCATAGAGCGGCTCAGGCTCGCCCACTTTGAGGTCAATGGCACCTTCGCTTATTTTCTGCAGGCGGTAGTATTTCAGCTCCACTTCGTCGTCCACCTGTATTTTCCTGGGGTCGCCCGCATGCGGAAGCTTGGTCAACAAGAACCGCGCATAGGTATACAGCTTTTCGTGTTCGGAGTCCTGGTAAGGGATAATCTGCGAGACAAAGCTGTATAGGTTTCGAAAGCTGATCAGTTGCCCCTTGAAGAGATTTTGATCTTCCTCTCCCAGCTCTTTAAAGCGCTCAACCGCCACGTCGAGAATGCCATTCAGCTTCTTGTGCTCGCCACCGGTCGGGTTCAGGCGGTTACGAAACCAGATTTCGCACCAATCATCAACCTCTTTGCCGGTATAGATCTTCCAACTCGCCAGGGTATGCGCGAGGGTGTTAAGCTGCTGCGGGTCGGTATCGTCGCCTTTGGGTGTCACCTCGTAATATGGCTTGAATGCGGTGTAAATATCGGTCGGCTCATTCACAAAATCGAGGATAAAGGTATCGGTCTTGCCCCGGGTGGTGCGATTCAGACGGGACAGGGTCTGTACGGCCTGGATGCCCGCAAGCCGCTTGTCCACATACATGCTGTGCAGCAGAGGCTGGTCAAAGCCGGTCTGGTACTTTTCGGCTACCAGCAACACCTGAAATTCATCGGTGTTGAATTTCTCCGGCAGTTCCGATTCTTTGATGCCGTTGTTCATGCTGACTTCGGTGAACTTCTTGTCGGCAAATTCCTTTAGAGAGATTTCTCCTGAAAAAGCCACCAGCGACTTCACGTCGTTATAGCCCTTGTCCTTGATGTACTTATCAAAGCCCAATTTATAGCGCACAGCGTGTTCACGTGAACCGGTCACCACCATGGCTTTCGCCCGGCCCCCGATCTTGTGGCGGGTATGGGTACGGAAGTGCTCAACGATCACTTCCACCTTTTGGGCAATCTCATAATCGTGAAATTCCACGAAGCGCGCCAGCGACCGTGCTGCCTTACGGCGCGGCACTTCCGGGTCCTGCTCGACCTTCTGGATCAGCTTGTAGTAGCGCTTGTAGCAGGTGTAATTCACCAGCACATCGTGAATGAAGCCTTCTTCGATGGCCTGGCGCATGCTGTAGTGGTGGAAGGGTGCTTCTCCGTTCGGCCCCGGCTCGTTGAAAACTGCCAGTGTCTTAAACTTAGGCGTGGCGGTAAAGGCGAAAAAGCTCAAATTAGGCTGTTTGGCGCGCTTTAGTTGTTCACGCAGTAACCCCTTCTTTGCCTCTTCGCTTAAGCTCTCGTCATCCATGTCAAGCAGCTGCTCGGCGATGGCGGACTCGATGCCGTCCTTGTTCAGGATCTTGCGAAGTTCCATGGCGGTTTCACCGCTTTGCGAACTGTGCGCCTCATCCACGATCACGGCAAAGCGCCTGTCCTGGGTCTCAATGGCGACCGCCTTACCGTTAGCCTCCATGGTGCGGATGGCCTGGGCTATGAACGGGAACTTCTGGATCGTCGAAATGATGATGGGTACGCCACCGGCCAAGGCTTTAACCAGTTGCTGAGTGTCCTCATCGATTTTCTGCACCACGCCAAGTTTGTGATCGAACTGGAAGATGGTGTCCTGCAACTGCTGGTCAAGTACGCGCCGGTCGGTGATCACCACCACCGTATGAAAGACCTTCTCGTTGCTGGCATTGTGCAGGCTGGACAAGCGATGCGCCAGCCAGGCAATGGAATTCGACTTGCCCGACCCCGCCGAATGCTGAATCAGGTAGTTATGGCCCGAACCGTTGGTCTGGGCGTGCTCGGTCAGCGCGCGCACCGAATCCAGCTGATGATAACGCGGAAAGATCATCGATTCCTTGCTGTACCGCTTGATCCCCTTTTCCGTTGCCACCGTTTTTTCTTCCACATCCAGATGCATGAAACGCGCAAGGATGTCCATCAGGCTGTCTCGGGTGAGCACCTTGTGCCAGGAGGTAGGTGGTGCGTACATCGCTGTCGGCTGGCGGATTTCCCGCACCCTGGGTGTGCCCTAGGTTGAATGGCAGGAAGAAGGTATCCTTGCCTTCCAGCTTTGTTGCCATGAAGGCGAGTTCGGTGTCCACGGCAAAATGCACCAGGCAGCGCTTTTTGAAGGTAAACAGCAGCTCCTGGGGATCTCGTTCAAACCGGTATTGGTATTTGGCGTTCTCGACATTCCAGCGCGTGGCCGACATAGGGTTTTTCAGTTCAAGCGTCGCCACTGGCAAGCCGTTGACCGCCAGTACCACGTCGGGGATGGCACCGCTCCTGGTGTTGACCTGCCGCACTATGGTCAGGCGGTTATCCCGGTAGCGCTCGGCCGCTAAGGGATCAAGGCCGGAATTCGGCGCAAAGTAGGCGAGGCGCACCGTCTTGCCCACGCACTTGAAACCTTCGCGCAGCACGGTCAATGCCCCCTTGCTGGCTAGCTCTTTGACAAGGCTGTCAACCAGCATCACGGAGGCCTTGTTGGCATAAAGCCCGGTCAGGCGTGTCCAGATTTTCGGTTGCGTCTTTTGCACAAAGGCTATCGCCTCCGCCGGGAACAGGGCGGTTTCCGGATCGTAGGCTTTCGGGTCGCCTTTTTCATATCCGCCGGTGTTGGTCAGCGCCTGTTCGATGTCGTTCTCGAAGTCTATCTCTTTGTGCATGATTTAATGCTTATTCTCCGCCAAGACCAGATCGAGACGCCTTAACACTATCAGAGGCAGCATGACCCGGCGGTATTGTGGCGGACGATAGGGGCCACGCAGTTTGTTTGCAATATTCCAGATGAAACCGATGATATTCTGCTGTTGCGTGCTCTGCATATCATTCCTCAATATATTTCATATATATTTTATAGATAGGGCCTTTGCGGTCATTTTCAAACCGTGACAATTTGTCACGGTTTCATTCCCTTCCTTTTTCAACCTCTCTTTCAACTTTCGCCAGTATGCGCCTGGGTCAGAGCTTGCCGTAAGCACTGATACAATATCGACAATGGCAAAATACCACTTCGCTTTTTCAGTATCCCAAATTGAACGCACTTGCCTTGATTCGAAGACTTAATTGCAGGTTCCCGAGTCATTATGCAATCCCCCTTCCTCGCCCTTGATCACCAGCCAGGTTATCAAATCAAAATCATCCCCACTGTCAACCTGCTTTGATCTACCCACAAGGCACCCTTGCTTGACCACCCGGGGTGTATGAACTTACACCATCCGCGCAAGTTCATACTTCACCGCTCTGCCTTGACCATTGCGCTTCAATATTCCCAGTTCGGACAACTGGTTCAGCTCCCGATAAGCCGTCACCCGGCTGCAATGGGTCATGGTGGCGAACTTCTGGGTAGTCAGTCCACCCTCGAATCCATCCGGACCTGCATCCAGCAGCCGGTTGATGACCTTCATCTGCCGGTCGGTCAGCTTGTCCTGGGCGTGGGTACGCCAGAACTCGGCCTTGGCGAAAACGCCATCGAGCAGGTCATCGGAATGTTGTATCGCTCTGGCAAAACAGCCCAGAAACCAGACCAACCACCCGGTAACGTCGCATGATCCTTTCTGGGTCTTCTCAAGGATGCTGTAATAATCTTCCCGCTCTCTCATGATCTCGGCAGAGAGGGTAAAATACCTGACCCGCTGCCTGTCATCCTGCGCCAGAGCCATGTCTGTCAACACCCTGGCAATTCGGCCATTACCGTCGTCGAACGGATGAACCGTCACAAACCATAAATGGGCTATGGCCGCCCGGATGATTCCTTCCACCTTCCCCCGGCTCTCCTCCCACCAGGACAGAAACTGCTGCATCTCCCCATTCAACCGGTCTGACGACGGAGCCTCGAAATGGACCTTTTCCCTCCCTATAGCTCCGGACAGGACTCTCATCGGTTCTGCGCTGTCTCGCCACCCTCCGACCTTGATCTTATGCATGCCGGAATAGCCGGTAGGAAAGAGGGCAGCTTGCCAGCCCCAAAGACGATCTGAGGATAAAGGCTGGTCATAATTCTGGGTGGCATCTATAAGAACCGATACGAGATCGTCGACTCTCCTGTCAAACGGCAGTCCGGCCGATGGTAGCCCCAGCTTTCTTGCCACCGAGGAGCGGACCGATTGAACATCGAGCTGCTCCCCCTCAATGGCAGAGGTCTTGATGGCTTCTTCCACCAGTATTTCCGCCCGGGCCTGATGCTCCAGGTTGAAACCTAGGCCAGCCACCTTGCTGAGGAGTTTCCCCTGCAGCAAACGGCACTCACCCAACGGCGTGAGGAGTGCGCCGGTATCCCACTTAAGCGCAGGCCAGGCATCATGTTGCCAGATGTATTTGTTCATTATGATGTCCGCTAATCGCTTCAGATTATTGTGCGCTTTATCACTATCACAGCAAGCAATTGAGGGCAATCCATTTCAACTGCTGCACAGCCTCTCTTCCTGTTAAAGCTTGACATGAGTGCCTCATATAGGAGAAGTTGCCTCTCTTGAAGAACTGCCCTCACCCTGTCCCTCTCCCGGAAGGCGAGGGGACGCTATTGCAGCTGATTTGGCCAAGGGTTATCACGGTAACTAAGCCGGAGAGTGGTAATCTGCAACACGTATCGACTACTCGCCTCAACAGCATAGGACCTCTGAATGCCTTACTTCCTCCTTACCTTGAGCTCCTTGATCTGGTCCGGCAATTTCGTGATCAGCCGGGCGATGAACGACGTCATCCCCCCCGCCGGCTTCGTCTTTTGGCGCTGGGTGGTGGCAGTGGTCGTGCTGGCGCCGATGGCGCTGCCGCATCTGCGCCAGGAGTGGCCGATCCTGCGGGCCAACTGGCGGCTCGTCTGCATCTGCGGCCTTTTCGGGGTCACCCTCTTCAATTTTCTCATCTATACGGCCATGCATACGACCACCGCCATCAACGCCGCGCTGGTCAACTCGGCGATTCCGGTATTTATCCTCATGTTTGCCCGCATCTTCTACGGGCAGACGGTCTCGCTTCGCCAGCATTTGGGGATAGCTCTTTCCCTGACGGGGGTCGCCACCATCATCCTGCAGGGGGACCCGGCCCGCATCCGCTCGCTCAGCTTCAACCGGGGCGACCTGCTGGTACTTCTGGCGGCCGTTGTCTGGGCCCTTTATTCCGTTGCCATGAAGCGCTACCCCAAGGGACTGAACCCTTTCCTTTTTCTGTTCTCCATGGCCGTTTGCGGGCTGGTTTTCCTGACCCCTATTTACGCGATGGAAATCGCCCGCGGCCAGCTGCTGACGGTAAACACCCCGACCGTCCTCAGCATCGGGTACGTCGGAGTGCTCGCTTCGGTGGTCGCTTTCATGGCCTGGAACAACGGGTTACGCAAGGTCGGGGCGCACATCGGCGGGCAGTTCGTGCACCTGATGCCGGCCTTCAGCACCATCCTTGCCGTTATCTTCCTGGGTGAGCGGCTGCATACCTTTCATGTGGTCGGCATATCGCTTATTTTTGCCGGTATTGCCTGCGCCACCTTCAGGAATAAGAGCGCCGAGGAAGCGGGGTAGATATGGCAGCTGCCAGGCACGGCCCGCACCTCTATGGCTCTCGCGCGCTCTCAGTCGACTGGCACGTGATTCCCCCTCCCTAGCCCTCCCCCTCCTGGGGAGGGAACATGACCCGCAGTCTAGTCTAGTCTAGTCTAGTCTAGTCCAGTCCAGTCCAGTCCAGTCCAGTCCAGTCCAGTCCAGTCCAGTCCAGTCCAGTCCAGTCCAGTCCAGTCCAGTCCAGTCCAGTCCAGTGCCCCGTATACTTGCTTGCCCAAATCCCCCGGCTGCTGCTATCTTGTTAACTATGCTGAGATAGCTGCATCAAACCCGTTCAAAAGGTGGCCCCATGTTCGAAGTTGTAAGCAATGAGATACTTGCCGAAAACCTCCACAAGATGGTGGTATCGGCTCCACGCGTAGCACGCGCCCGCAAGCCGGGGCAGTTCGTGATGGTCAGGCTGGCGCAGGGCGAGGAGCGCATCCCTCTCACCATCGGCGACGCGGACCCGGTAGCCGGTACCGTTACCCTCTTCATCCAGGCCATCGGCGCCTCTACCCGCAGAATCGTCGACACCAAGGCGGGCGGCTTTATCAGGGATGTAGCCGGTCCGCTCGGCAAGGAAACCCACATCACCAACTGGGGCCGGGTGGCCTGCGTGGGCGGCGGGGTGGGAACTGCTGTCCTCTTCCCGCTGGTGAAGGCTCTGGCCGAGGCGGGCAACCAGATCACCACCATCATCGGCGGCCGCTCCAGCCGCTATATCATCCTCTCCGACGAGCTCTCCCCGCTTTCCGAGACGCTGCTCGTGGCAACGGAGGACGGCAGCCTCGGCAGCAAGGGTTTCGTGACGGCGCCGCTTGGCGAAATGCTGGCCGACCCGGAGCGGGTCCCCCGGGCGGTGTTCGCGGTCGGTCCGGTCCCGATGATGAAGGCCGTCGCCGAAATGACCCGCAAGCAGGGGATAGAGACCATAGTCAGCCTGAACCCGATCATGATCGACGGCACCGGCATGTGCGGCGGCTGCCGGGTACAGGTGGGAGGCGAAACCAAGTTCGCCTGCGTGGACGGGCCGGAATTCGATGCGCACCTGGTCGATTTCGACGGCTTAAGCGAACGGCTGACCAGCTACCGCAAGGAGGAGGCTGTCAGACACGCGGCTACGGACTGCAAGATCGGTAAGGAGGTGGCACGGTGAGCAACAAATTATCGGCAAAGGAGAGGATGGCGATAGAGCGGGCTGCCATGCCGGAGCTGCCGGCAGAAGAGAGAAGCAGGACTTTCGAAGAGGTTAACCTGGGGCTCGACTCCGAGCAGGCGCTCGCAGAGGCACGCCGCTGCCTGCAGTGCAAAAACCGGGCATGCGTCGCCGGTTGCCCGGTGGCCGTCTCCATCCCCGAGTTCATCGATGCCCTGGCCTCGGAAGATCTTCCGCGTGCAGCCCAGATTCTGCGCGGCGATAACGCGCTGCCGGCTGTCTGCGGCAGGGTCTGCCCCCAGGAAACGCAGTGCGAGGCTCTGTGTGTGCGCGGCATCAAGGGAGAGTCGGTCGCCATCGGTTACCTGGAGCGCTACGTCGCCGACTGGGCGATGCTCCACCCGGACCAATTGCTGCACTCCAAGGCTCCCGCGGCAAGCGGCAAATCGGTCGCCGTGGTCGGCTGCGGCCCGGCGGGTCTCACCGCCGCAGGAGAACTGGCAAGGCAGGGGCATAAGGTCACCATCTTCGAGGCGCTGCACGACACGGGCGGGGTGCTGCGCTACGGAATCCCGGAGTTCCGGCTGCCAAAGGAGATTATAGATCGGGAGGTCGCCGTTTTGAGCGATCTCGGAGTCACCATAGAGCTGAACGTGATCATCGGCAAGACCCTCACCATATCCGAGCTGCGGGAGGAATTCGATGCCATCTTCATCGCCAACGGTGCGGGACTGCCGACCATGCTTAACATACCGGGCGAGAGCCTCAAAGGGGTGTATGCGGCCAACGAGTTTCTGACCCGGGTGAATCTGATGGAAGCCGGGCGCCGGGACGACTCCTCCACGCCGATCATCAAAAGGGCGCAGGTAGCCGTGATCGGCGGCGGAAACACCGCCATGGACTGCGTCAGGACGGCGAGAAGGCTGGGCGCCGAGCGTGCCATGATCGTCTATCGGCGCGGCGAGGCTGAAATGCCGGCCAGGGTCGAGGAGATCAAGCACGCCAAGGAAGAAGGAGTGGAATTCGTCATGCTGACAGCCCCCGTTGCCATCATCGGCACCGAGGACCACTGGGTCTCGGCGCTGAGATGCCAGCGGATGGAGCTCGGCCCGCCTGACGAATCGGGACGACGCAAACCCCGGGCAATCGAAGGTTCCGAGTTCGACCTGCCGGCCGGGGTGGTCATCAACGCGGTCGGCACCAGCGCCAACCCGCTGCTGACGGCAACCGCGCCGGACCTAGCTCTCAACAAGTGGGGCAACATACTGATCAGCAGCGACGGGGAGACCAGCATCGGCGGGGTTTTCGCCGGCGGGGACATCGTGAGGGGCGGGGCAACGGTCATTCTCGCCATGGGTGACGGCAAGCGAGCGGCGGCAGCTATTAATGACTATTTAAACCGGAAACACGACTAGCTCTTCCGCACCGCTTCGCTTTCCAATACTTTTCAGAACGTCTTCCACAGCCTTCAATCCAGCCTCTCCCGTTTTATACAGGGGGAGGCTTTTTTTGTCAGAGCACCACCGACCCGGCCTCAGGCCTTCCACTCCCCGGAAGGCAAGAAAGGTTCATCCCTTCTCCCCCCGGGAGAAGGTGCCCCGCAGGGGCGGATGAGGGCGCTCGCCAAGAAGAGCAACAAGCCGACCGGACAAACACTGCCAAGTTCCCGCTTTTCGTGCCAGCAGCGCACTCTCCTGCGCCGCACATGTGGCGCTTTCTCCGGCAAGGAACAGAAGAAATTTAATCGCTCACCGCCGTCCTCCGGAGCATCTGCCCCCATCACGTTGACAACCCCGGACTTATAGGATAATTTAATGTTTCTCAATTAATATTAATTAGAGGCCGTGCGCCTAAAATCGACGGCCAAACCACCACCAAGGAGGCGTGAATGAAGAAAAGAACTGCCATTCTACTGGTTTTACCAATCATCCCCACCTGTTTCGCCTGGGGAAGTGAAGACACCATGCAACGCGCACAGGCGCTGTTCAAGCCGATTCCCTTGCAGGCTCCGGCCTTGAAGAGCAACCGGGCGACTCCGGCAAAACTGGATCTCGGCAAGAAGCTTTTCTTCGATCCGCGCCTCTCCTCCTCCCAGCTCATCAGCTGCAATACTTGCCACAACGTAGGCCTTGGCGGCGCCGACCTGCAGGAAACCTCCATCGGCCACGGCTGGCAGAAGGGACCGCGCAACGCACCGACCGTTTTCAACGCGGTCTTCAATGTCGCCCAGTTCTGGGACGGCCGGGCCGAGGACCTCCAGGCACAGGCCAAGGGCCCGGTCCAGGCCTCGGTTGAGATGAACAACCAGCCCGAGGAGGTGGTGAGGACCCTGAAGAGCATTCCGGGGTACGCTCCGCTTTTCCAAAAGGCTTTCCCGGCCGCCAAGTCGCCGATCACCTTTGACAACATGGCGACTGCCATCGAGCTGTTCGAGGCGACCCTGTTGACCCGGGACGCTCCCTTTGACCGATACCTGAAGGGGAGCCGCAAGTCGCTTAAGCCCAACGAGGAGCAAGGGCTGCGCGTCTTCATGGATAAGGGGTGCGTGGCGTGCCACGCCGGGACTAATATCGGTGGCGCAGGTTATTTTCCCTTTGGCGTGAGAGAGGCGCCAACGGCCGATATCCGCCCAACAGGAGACGAAGGGCGCTTCAAGGTGACCAATACGGAGAGCGACAGATACGTCTTTAAATCACCCTCGCTGAGAAATGTGGCGATCACCCAGCCCTACTTCCATTCGGGCCGGGTCTGGACCCTGGAGGAGGCAGTCACCGTCATGGGTTCTGCCCAGCTCGGCATCAAGCTGAATGCCGACGATTCCAAAAAAATCACCGCCTTTTTGCATACCCTTACCGGAAAGCAGCCGAAGATGGCATATCCGATCCTGCCGCCCAGCTCTAACGAGACGCCGCATCCGGTCACCAACTGATTGCCGTAAAGTGACCCGCTATAAAGCGCCGAACCGCCGGCTGGGTCGCCAGGGTTGCACTAAATAGCAAGAAGGGGAAAGCAATGCTGCTTTCCCCTCTTGCTATTTGGCCCGCTCTTTCCTCAAAGGACCAGCTTATCCGCTGAACTTTCCACCAGCAGCTGCTTGTCGGCGCGCTTCATGTTCTTGATCGACAGCTCCCTCTTGCTCGCCGTGCTCCGGTCGTGTCCACCCTCCAGGTACAGCAGTTCCTTTGGCTTTCGCCCCCGGAAATATTTTGCGCCGCACCCGCTTGCGTGCTCGCGCATCCGCCTCCGGATGTCGGTGGTAATTCCGGTATAGAGGGTATCATCCGAGCAGAGAATGATGTAGACGTGCCAGTTCATCTAAACACTCCAGCCGAGAGGGATCATCCGAAGCTGCCAATATCGCATAACTCTCCCGTCAGGAACAGTTTTTTTCGGCTGTATCACCGGTGATGGCGGCAAAGAGGTGTTTTATGCAGGGAGGTGAAAAGCGGCGGTCGCTGGAAAGTCGGCTGTTTTTCAACCGGCTTGATTGATACGGCTAAAGGAGGTGAGGAGGGTTGGGCGGGCGCTTTAACGCTAACCGGCCGGCTTTGGTAGTCGGGGAAAAGCGGCCTTTTATACTGCGGTGGTGACTTTCAGAGTGCAGGCTTCGCTCGTTGCTGCCAGAATATCTGTATGGCAGGCTTTGCCGGGGTCCGGTATGGAGGGGATGTTAACGCTCAGCTCTTCACGCCAAAGATCCACGAAGATCGCTACCAGGTCCGGATCGAACTGGGTGCCGGCGTGGTCCCAAAGCTCCTGGATCGCCATCTCGACAGTCAGCGCTTTCCGGTAAGGGCGGTCCGAAGTCATGGCGTCGAAGGAGTCGGCGATGGCAAGTATGCGCGACTCCAGCAGCAGATCTTCCACCGCGATTTGACTCGGGTAGCCGCAACCGTCGTAGCGCTCATGGTGCTGCCCGATGCAGAGCCTTACGTCGTGGAGAAACTCTATCGGCTCCAGGATCCGCATGCCGATCAGGGGGTGCTGCTCCAACTCTTTGCGGTCCTCCGGGGTGAGTTTCGCTTCCTTGTGCAAAAGGGAGAGGTCGATCCCTATTTTGCCGATGTCGTGCAGGATGGCGGCCCTTTCGATCACCTTCAGCCTCGCTTCCGACATGTCCAGCTTTTTGGAGAGCGCCAAGGCGTAGCGGGTCACCCGTTCCGAATGGCCAAGGGTGTATTTGTCGCTCGCCTCGATTGCCGAAACCAGCGCCTGGATGGTGTTGAGATAGGTCTGTTGCTGTTCGTCGTAAAGCTTCGCGTTCTTAATGGCGATGGCCGCCTGGGCCGCTATGGTGGTCAGCAGGTCGAGCTGGTCGTAGCTGAAGCTCCCTCCATCGCGCTGGTTGACCATGGTGATGGTGCCGATTATTTCTTCTTTCACCAGCAGCGGCGCGCAGATCAGGCTCTTTCTCTCGTAACCGAGGACGCTGAACCTGTCGAAATCGGGGGTCTCGTTTATGTCGGCAATCAGCAGAGGCTTTCGAGTCTCGATTACCCAACCTGACACGCTGGAGGGCTTCATCTCGATCCTGGCGCCGGCAGAAAGGATATCCGTGCGACCGATCAGGGTCGACAAATGAAGCTCGTTCTCCGCCTGGGCGTAGAGCATGATGTAGCCTATCTCTGCGTGCAGCGTATCTCTCGTGGTCCGAACCACCACGTTGAATACCCTCTCCAGGTCCATGCTGGAGTTGATGGCGAGCCCAACCTTGTAAAGGGTCGACAGATTAGCGACCACATCTTCCAGCTTGCTGTTTTTGTGCTCCAACTCTCCAGCCATGTCGCAGATACGACTGTTTGCATCCTCTATCTCCTCGATGCGCTCCTCCAGAGAGATGTTGAGGTTCTCAATCTCTCTGATCTGCAGCTCAAGCCTGTTGTTCATCGACTCAGTCTCGCTGTGGTGCGAGAGCTGCACCTGTGCCCGGGCGAGTTCGCGTTCGTGAACGATGGTCGACTCCATAAGCAACTTGAGGCGCTGTACCATGACGTTGAAGCTTTTCATCAGGGTGCGCATCTCGTTGCTGCTGTTGACGGGCGACATCAGGGAGAAATCCCCGTTCTCCACCTGCTTCATGGACCCGATCAGCTTTTTGATCGGCTTGTCCACGTAGAAGGTGAGAAAGAGGGTTATGGTTAAGAAAGTAAGTATGATGAGAAGCGCGTTGGAGAGGATCGCCGTCTTGCGCCCCCTGGAGATGAAACCGTCCATGTAATCGAGGGAGAGCTTTATCTCCAGAACGCCTAGAACGCTCGTCGAAGGGTTGTGGCACTTGTGGCACTGGTGGGAGTTGCTGATCTTCGTGTAGGAGTCGTAGGCCCGCTCCTCCGGCAGAAACCTGAGCACGTTGGTGCCGTTTTCCAGCTGCGTTCGCTCGTCCTCCGGAATCATCGTGCCTATTTCGCTACGGTCACCCGAATTGAGGATCTTTCCGGACGGACTCACGATCCTCAGGGACCGGACCAGCTCCCTCGAACTGATCTTGTTGAAGATGATACTAACCTCTTCGGAGCGCCCGGAGAGCATGGCATTCTGGATGCTGCTGTTGATGGTCTCGACCAGGACCGTACTGTTCCGGACGGCGATCTCATTGAGCATATCCTTCTCGTACTGGAAGGTGATGTAGGCCACCGTCGAGAAGATCAGCGTGAGAATGCCCAGTATGAGCGAGATTATTTTTATTTTCAGAGAGTTGATCATCTGCGTCCTGATTTAACATTGGCTTTTTGGCCGGCACCAACCCGGACTGCGCCAGGGGATCAATCCCGGGCAGTGGTAACCCTTTGGGTTAGCAGGTAACATGCCATGCTTGATGCAGAGGTTTTAATGTATGCAAGCGGCTGATTTTAAAAGGTAAATCTTATACCACCCGGTGATTCCCGGGCTTTTTGCCGGATTTACCTGCTAAGGGATATTTGTGAGTACGTTAATTAGCGTAATTATTCGGTTAAATACCGAATACGATAACTAACTAGCAGGCTGTCCTGGATTCTGGTATCCGGCTTAGGAGCCGTGCAGCCGCGCTACCGCAAGGAAGTCCGCAAATGGTGTTTCAGCCGCGTGTGGTTCTTGAGGGTGATCAACTACTGCCTGACGGATGCAGGCGGCTTATCTCGTGAGCTGGTTGATCTCTTATTGGAGGACAATGAAAAAAACTTTAGTTAAATTTTGGCAACTCTGTCTGGGAAAATGCCAAGCCGGGCAGTAATGCCTGGGAGAATCCACTATCAACCTTGCATGACTGGACGTACGGGCTTGCGACCACAATAAAAAAAGAGGAAAGGGCGATTATGCCCCCTCCTCTTTCAGTTGTACCCTTTTTTGTCCTTCCCATGCTGCCGGCAAGAAACCGTATCCACCGAAGCAGCTGCACCTTCCGGGTCCGTTCCTTAACCGGCGGGACCGATTACAGCCACCCCTTGCGTTTGAAATACCAGTACGGCGCAATGCCGGAAAGGATCATCAGGGCGAGCGCCCATGGGTAGCCGAGCACCATTTTAAGTTCCGGCAGGTATTCGAAGTTCATGCCGTAAATGCTGGCAACCAGCGTGGGCGGCAGGAAGACAACGGCTGCAATGGAGAATATCTTGATGATCTGATTCTGTTCGATGTTGATAAAGCCCTGAGTCGAGTCCATCAGGAAGTTGATCTTGTCGAACAGAAAGGTGGTGTGGGACATCAGGGTCTCCACGTCGCGCATGATCTCGCGCAGGGTTTCCGCCTGGTCGGGCTGGTTGCGCAGGTGACGCAGCAGAAAGGAAATATTGCGCTGGGTGTCCATCAGGCAGAGGCGGACCTTGCCGTTACTGTCCTCCAGCCTGGCGAGCTGGCTGATGGCATCTTCCAGCTCCGCCTCTTCATCCTCCAGCACCATATGACTGACACCTTCCAGTTGGCGGTGCAGATCTTCCAGGATGTCCGCATGGTTCTCGACTTTCTGCTCCAGCAGGGTTATCAGCAGTTCAGAGGGGGATCCGCATTCCACCTGGCCTCGCCTGGCGCGCATGCGCAGGAGCCGGAAGTCGGCCAGGTCCCCTTCGCGGATGGTGATCAGGTGCTGGCTTTGCAGGATGCAGGCGACCGAAACGGTGACGTGCCTTCCGTCTGTCTGCGACAAAAACAGGGAGTGCACATGCATGCCGGCCTGATCCACGAAACAGCGGGCTGAGGTCTCGATCTCGTCGAATTCGTCGGCTTCCGGCAGGTCGGTATGCAGCAGCAGTTCCAGCAAGTCCCTCTCGCTGTCATCTGGTTCATGGGCGTCGATCCAGTCGGCGTGTTCGAGCTGATCGGACAGGTCGGTCCCTTCGACCGGCATCTCTTTTATCAGCCCGTTTTCGATTTTAAAAAGTCTGAGCATTACTCGCCCCCATATTTATGCAGCGCCGGAGTATGGCGCAGGAAAAGCTTTCGCCGCTGGCAGCAGCATCCGATGCCCAGGAACCCGGAAGACGCGCACACAGCCGAATGCCGTTTTTATCAAATCACGGTTTTCCCACTCAACTGCCCCCTTTACCCGTCCTCCAAGCCGTCAGTTGGCCATGGATAAGAGAAAGTCCGCGGTTACTGCCACAAACTCTTTGTCACCCCGCCCGCCCCTTCCGTAGATTTCCTGAGGCAGCAGGTCTGTCGGCTCGGACACTTCGCGGACGTTCATATTTATCACTCTTGGAGAGGGGACGCTAGCACCATTTTGCACTTTCCGCTCTATTAGTTCGAGCGAAGGCTTTTAAAGGCAAGAGTCGCCCCGATCCAGAAGTCTCTTCCGCTCGTACTCTCCCTCGCGGCGGTGCTATCCCCTGTTTTACAAGGCCTGACCCAAGGCCTGACCCCTCCCGCTCGAAACAGCTTAAAATCTCCAGCTTCCCCTGTCTTGGTACTGCGCCCTGCCCATGATCGCTTTCTCTGGGCCAGAGCTTCCCTTAACTGAACATCAATTAGATATTTGGCACACTGAGTGAACCTTGCCACCTGTGCAATCAAAAATTTCACTTGATCTAACCGATAGGCCCTGATCCCCATGGGAGTCCCCGTTCGTATGTTAGTCATTTTTTTCTGGACTGTTAGATTACTATTTTCTGTTGCTCGACTCTTACAGACCCAAGGGCTTCCTGACATGAGCGGTGGCCCTGCCGGAATCTACCTGCGCCAACAGATGGTAAATTTATAATTTTTTATTCCTTTGAATTGGAGAACAAACAACCGAAGTTATAAGTATTACCGTAAAACAAACGCCAGGTTCCGATACTACCTTTTCTGTTGCTGAAATGCGGTGTTGAACAACGACAGCAAGAAAAAACTCCAGCAAAGGAAAAGCCGTGAACTGATGACAGCCATAATCGCCACTTCCATCATTATCGCAGCCTCCCTCCTTGCCTGGGCCCTGATGCGCCAAAGCCTGGCAAAGCGTGAACATCAGCTGGAAGTGTTGCGGCAAAGCGAAGAGCGAACCAGGATCATTCTCAGTACGACGGTAGACGGCATCGTCACCATCGATGAAAATAGCGCCATTGTTTCGGTAAACGGCGCCGTGGAAAAGATCTTCGGCTACCGGGCGGAAGAGCTGCTTGGCGCCAAGGTAGGCATGCTGATGCCGGAACCGTTCCAAAGCATGCATGACTCATACGTCCAGAACTATCTGACCACGGGTCATGCACGTATCATAGGCATCGGCAGGGAAGTCGTGGGAGCACGCAAGGACGGCACCACCTTTCCGCTGGAACTTGCGGTGAGCGAGTCTACGGTTGGCCACAAGAGGTTGTTCACCGGCGTACTGCGCGACATAAGCAAGCGAAAGCATATCGAGGAAAAACTTTCCCATGCCTACCAGCTGATAACGGAGGACCTCGAGGCGGCGGCGGCGATTCAGAAAAATCTCCTTCCGGACGCACTGACCCTGGAGGGAGTACGTTTTTCCCGGATGTTCTGTCCGAGCAGTTTCGTGGCAGGTGACATCTTCAACTATTTCGCCATCGGCAAAGGGCAGGTGGGCTTCTATCTGCTTGATGTCTCGGGCCACGGCGTACCCGCGGCCATGCTTTCGGTCTCTCTTAGCTGGATGCTTTCGCACATGTTGCATACTGAAGTCGATCGCAGCGATACCCTGTCACGCCACCAGATGATGGCGCCGGCCAGGGTCCTGGAGAGGCTTAATGCCATTTTCCAGGAAGGGCGAACCGGCGGACAGTACATCACAATGGTCTACGGGGTACTGGACTGCGGGAAGCACCGGCTGCTCTTGAGCCAGGCCGGCCTGCCGGCGCCGATCCTCTGCACTCGGGGGGGAAAGACGACCCAGATCGGGAGCGGCGGCTTTCCTGTCGGGCTTATGCCGGACATGGAGTACCAAGAGGAAGCGGTTGATTTCTATCCCGGCGACCGGCTCTTCCTCCACTCCGACGGCGTCACCGAGTCTTTCAACGAGGATTCGGAACAGTTTTCGCCCCCAAGGCTGATGGCCATGATCGAGGCGGGAGCCGGCCAGGAGCTGGATCAATTGTTGTCCGACATTGAGGACGAGTTGCGTCTCTGGAAAGGCGACCGGCAGTTCGAAGATGACGTCACCCTGCTGGCTATCGAGATGAATCATGCCTGAAGGAGCAACGGATGTTTCACAACGCGCGGGACTCCTATTCCGGCTTTGCCGGAAGAAAACAAAAATCAAGGAAGCGAAAGCCATGTCCAGTATGAGCCTTCACCTAGCCAGGTTCTCCTGGCCGATGTGCCAGTTGCTGCTGCTCGCCTCGCTGCTGGGCGGCTGCGGCAACAAACTTTCCGAGGCGGATTCCCTGGTGGAACAAGAGCCGCCACCGGTTTCGGTCCAGCCTGCCATCCCCGCGCAGGGGGTGTATCTGGGCGCCTTGCTGCTCACCGGTCAGACCAGCATCGCAGATTTCAACGCGAGGACAGGTGTCAGGCACGCGCTGTTCGCCGAGTTCCTCTCCTTCCCGCGGGTGCTGGATCAAACCGGCAGCGAGTACCAAAAGATAGTCGCCTTCATAAACGAGTGTAAACAGGGGGGAGCCCTGCCGATGCTGACCCTGGAGACTCCGGACGGCCTCAACTCATACACGCCGGAGCAGATCACGGCCTTCGCCGATTTTCTGCATAACCGTGATGTCCCCTTGCTGCTGCGCTGGAATCACGAGATGAACGGGAGCTGGTATGCCTGGGGGCAGCAGCCGGCGCTCTACCAGGCGAAATTCCGGGAGTTCGCGCAGATCGTCCATGTACGCGCCCCCAATGTCGCCATGGCCTGGACCCCGAACCAGGGCTGGGGCTATCCCTGGCCGACCACCCCCGCCAGCATCGCTCCGGGCAGCAGCGACTTCGCCCTGCTCGACACCAACAACGACGGCGTGATCAACGAGTCCGACGACCCTTACGCACCATATTATCCCGGGGATGCCTATGTCGACTGGGTCGGCCACAGTTTTTATCACTGGGGCAACGGCCTGGAGCGCGGGTCGAACGAGGTCCCGTACCCGGGTAAATGGGGTGAGGCCAATGGGATTGCCAACGCGATTCCCAACTTTCACGACACCTATGCAGTCGGCCACCAAAAGCCGATGCTGATCGCTGAAACTTCCGCCCTTTTCGACGCGGCCAACAAGGCCGGCGGCAACGCACCGGAAGCGGAGATCAAAAACAGCTGGCTGAACCAGATCTACAATCTGGCCGACCCGGCCACACCATCGCTACAAGGGGAGTTCCCGCAGATCAAGGCGATCTTCTGGTTCAACCAGAGAAAGTTCGAAAGCGAGGTCGGCACTGAAATCGACTGGAGCATAGACTCAAATGGAACGGTTATCGAAAGGTACCGCCAGCTGACCGTCGATTCCTATTTCATTAAAGGAAAGACGAACTAGCACCACTTGCTGCAGGAGGCAAGATCCACCCTCCCCTCCGCCTGCCGGAAGTGTGGCAAGACCGATACAGCCGAGCATACGGCCCAGCGAAAGGCGTGGGAAGGCAGCCGGCGCTAAAAAAAAGGAGAATCCGAAAATGGAGATGCATAGCTGGAAATCAGGCGACATACTGGTGGTACAACCGAGGGTGAAGAGAATAGATTCGGCTTCGGCCACCGACTTCAAGGGGACCATGGTCGACTTCATAAACGGCGGAAACATGAAGATCGTGCTCGATCTCTCCTGCGTGGACTTCGTGGACAGCACCGGCCTTGGGATGATCGTTTCCACGCTGAAAAGTCTCGGCCAGGACGGAGTCCTGGCAATATGCGGCCTTTCGGACATCGTCCAGAGCCTGTTCACGCTGACCCGCATGAGCAGAATCTTCGACATCTTCGCCTCTGTTGACGAAGCAGTAGGCAAACTGACGGAAATAGAGCCCCATGCCATGCACAGCGCTTAATCACCACACCCTGTCGCTGATCATCGACAGCCGCCTGGAGGACGTCTTCCTGGTCGGTCTGGCGGTCAGGGGTATCTGCCGGCAGGTCATCGAGGAGAAAGAGGTCCCCGGTCATCTGGAGTTGTGTGTTGTTGAGGCGGTCAATAACGCGATCAAACACGCCTACGGGGGCCTGCCGGGGAACGAGGTGCGCATATCGGTGACGCTCTTCCCGGACCGGGTGGTGTTAACGGTCAGCGATCAAGGCAAAAAAATGGCTGCAACCAACCATTTTTCCGATAGGGAACCTCAACAGTCGGATGCCATGCCGGAGTCGGGAATGGGCCTCTTCATCATCCACAGAGCCGCCGACCAGGTTGAATACAGCTCGAAGGACGGCTGGAACACCATGACCATGACCAAATGGGTACGGGTAACTACATGAATCTTTCCATGAAAAGAAGACAGCATCTGGCTTTTTTACTGCTGCTGACAGCGGCGACCCTGCTGGCGGTCCTAGGCTACCACAGCTTTCGGGAGGACAGGGTCCTGCTGCGAAAAGGGGAACGGTTGCTTGCCGTGAACGATTTCCAGGGTGCCGTCCCCCTCTGCCGTGAGTCGCTGCGGCTGGGTAACAGTTCGCCCAGGTTGCTGAGGTCTCTGGGAGACGCCTGCCTCGGGTCGGGGAGATTCCGGGAAGCGGCGGAGGCGTATCAGGCTTTCCTGCGCCAGGTCCCCGACAACCTTCCGGTCCGGAGCAGCCTGGCGAGGGCGATCTCCCTGGGCGGTCGACCGGAGCAGCTGGAGAGAGAAGAGAGTCAGAGCCCTGGAGTGAAGCCGTGAAGAAAAAAACCCTCTGTCCCGCCATTTTGCTGCTGATACCCCTGCTGTACGGTCCGCCGGCTGCCGCTGCCTCACAGCTGCCGCGCCGCGTCTCCCCGTCACCGGCTGCCGGCCGTCCCGCGCCCATGCTCCCCGCTCGGGACAGCGCCTCCCAGGCGGCCTCACTCGCGCTCGCCGAAAGGCTTATGGTCCGCAAGGAGTATGAACAGGCCGAGAGGATCTATCAACAGTATCTGCTGGGTAACGGGGAAGACCTTGAGGTCAGGCTGAAACTGGGCCGGATGCTCAGCTGGATGAAAAAGTACCAGGCATCCTTGGCGCAGTACGAGCTCATCCTGAAGGCGAGGCCGGACGATCTCCAGGTGCGGCGCGAGTACGCCCTGGTGCTCTTCTGGCAAGGGGACCTGGTGAGGTCCGCAGCCCAGCTGCGCGCCGGCTTGCCGGAGACCTCCAGCGGCGCCCGGCCGCTGCAGCAGGCGCCGGCCGGGGGAGGGATCTCGGATCTCGAGGCACGCCTCACCCTGGCCGAGATCCTCTCCTACCGCCCGGCCACCCAGCAGCAGGCTTTGCAGGAGTTGCAACTGCTGATCGCCTCTGTGCCCGGAGAAGTCGGATTCCAGGCGAGGCTCGCCGGTATTGCAGCCAACACCGGGCAGGCCCGCACGGCGGCCCGGCTCTACGAAGAGGCCCTGCAAATGCCTGGCGCCACGGCTGAACTTCGCCTGGCCTACGCCGAACGGTTGAGCTGGTGGGGAGATTGCCACGCCGCCGAGCGGATCTACCGTGCCTATTTGCTGGAGCAGCCGGGGTCGCGGGAGGCGCAACTAGGCCTGGCCCGCCTCTACTCCCGGAGCGAGCGCTACGAAGAGGCGGAAGGGATTTATCTGAGGCTGCAGATGCTGAACCCGGCGGGGCGGGAAGAACTGCCGGGGCTCGTCGAGTTGAAGATGCTGGAAAAGGATTACCAGGGGGCGCTCGCCCTCATCGACGCGCGGCCGGCCGGCTCTCCCGATGCCGGACTGTTCCTGAAGCTGAGGGGTGCTGCGCTGGCGCAGGCCGGCCGCAGCACCGAGGCCCGTGCGTCCTACCTGCTCCTTTTGGAAGACGAGGCGTTTCAAGCCGAAGCGCTGCTGGGCGCCGCCAGGAGCTATATAGAGGAGCGGGACCCGGCAGCGGCCCTCCCTTACCTCGAGCGGTCCCTGGCGCTCGACCCGGAAAACGTGGAAGCGGGATTTTACCGGGACCTGAACCGGATCGAGGACGGGGAGTATCTGAGGGAAAAGCTGGAGCGGCTCGCCGGGGCGCGCCAGATGGAACGGCTCGGTGGGCTGTATGCATCCCGCGGCTACAGCGAGCAGGCCATCGCCTGCTACCGGGCCGCACTGGCTCGCGATCCGGAATACTTTCAGGCGCGGCTGGAACTGGCCGGGGTGCTGGCCACCACCAGGCAGTACGACCGCTCCATCGAGATGTACCGCCGAATCGCCGCCGAATTCCCCGGCAATTGCCGGATCATGACCGGGCTGGCGCGGGTGCTGGGGTGGTCAAAACAGTACCGGGAATCGATCGAGCTTTACGGGGAACTGGAGCGCCAGAACCCGCTCGACCCCGTGCCCCGCAGGGAAAAGGCGCGCACCGCCCTTTGGTCCGGCCAGGCCGACCTGGGCGCCACCTTATACCGGCAGATGCTGACCCCGCCGGCGGACCGCAGCTTGCTCGCCTCCCTGGGGAAGCTGCAGGCGGCCGACTCTCTCTCCGGCCTGGACGATTTGATGCTTGCCCTGCGCCGAAGCGTCGATCAGGGGTCGATCTACCAGGGGTACGAGACGCTCGCCCTCGCATTGCGACAGGGGGCGCTCAAAGGCGAACAGGCTAAGCGCGCGGCAGTAGAGAAGGCGCTTGCCGAGCAGCGGGCCGGCTATCGCATCCAGAAGGGGGTCGCCCTGGAATGGGAGGCCAAATCCTCCGCCCAGAGCGGGCGCCCCTTGCATGCCCTGGCAGCGTACGACCAGTTGACCATGCACCAGCCGGGCAACGAAGAGGCGCTCTTCGACCGGGGACAGACGGCATGCTCCCTGGATCTGGGCGCCGAGGCGAAGCGCAGCTACCAAAAGCTCCTGGAGATCGATCCGGCGCACTGGCTGGCCGCCGAGGCGCTGAGCCGGGAGCTGGACAACAGGCGACCCGCGCTTTTGCTGGAGCAGAGCTACTGGGAGGAGAAGGGGCGCGGAGAACTGTCCCGCATCAGGCGCCAGCAAAGCACGCTCGGGGTGACGGTTCCGCTCTTCGACGGCTACCACCTGAGCCTCGCCGGGCACCGCTGGCTGGAAGCGCCGACCACCGGGGAGAGGAGCTATGCCGCCTATGGCCACACCCTCGCCTTTGACGGGGTGATCAACCGCTACCTCTCGGGCGCCCTCAGCTGGAGCCGGAAGGAGTACGACCTGAAGGGACTCGAGGCCAGGAACAGCGGCAGCGCCGGCCTCTCCTTCAACCTGAACGACTACCTGCGCTGGGACCTCGGTTACCGGCGCAGCGACGAGCTGTACAACGAGTTCGGCATCCTGCAGGGGGGGATCCAGGCCGATGCCTACTGGACTTCCGTCTCCGGCACACCTCTGCCAAAGCTGTCCCTGGCTGCCAAGGGAGGGTATCTGCGCTACAACGACGACAACCGGGGGGAATTCGCCACCCTTTCGGCAGGCTATGCCTTAAGCGACCACCCCCGCGTCTTCACGGTCGGGGCCAACGGCGAATACCGCAACACCCGCAGCCGCAGCGAAAATATATACGACCGGAGCGGGACCCGGGTGCTCGACATCACCCATCCCTACTGGACCCCGGATCATTATCTGGCGCAAAGCCTCACCCTCGCCTGGAACCACGACCTGTCGACCCTTTTCTTCTGCGGCAGCCGGCGGCACGTCTACGACCTCAAGGCGAGTTTCGGCACCGATAACGACCACAACCTTTCGGCACGTTTCGAGGCCGGCTGGCTTTACGAATTTCACCGGCAATGGAGCCTCTCGCTCAATGCGACGCTGCACCGCTCCCAGGAGTGGGATGCGGCTGGCGGACGGCTCGACATAAAATACAGGTTCTGACCATGAGCAAACTTCGTTTAGCTACCCCCAAAGCCTTCCTGGTGGGCGGGCTTGCCTGCCTGACCATGATGAGCGTCTCCGTGTATATGGCCGCGCGCTTTCTGTTCTTCCTGCTCTCGGAATACCGATGGTACGAGCAGTGCGTCGCCTTTTTGCTGCTCGGCGCCGAGCTCTTCATACTGGTGCACAGCTTCGGCTACTTCATGAACCTGTTCCGGGTTGCCATGCGCAAAAAGGAGGTCGAGCCCGGGCCGCTCGCCCCCGAAAGGCCGGAGAGTTATCCGCCGGTAGCCATCATCGTCTCTTCATTCCAGGAGCCGTTGCAGGTGCTGGAGGATACCCTGACCTGCTTCTACAACCTGACCTATCCGAACAAGCAGCTGTATTTCCTCGATGATACCCGTTACGACCTCCCCGGCCGGAATGAGGGGGAGATGGACCGCTACCGCGCAGCGGTCGACGAGCTGTGCAGCTCCCTGGAGATCAGCCTGTTCCGCAGGCGCTGGCACGGGGCCAAGGCGGGGATGATCAACGACTTCCTCGATTACCTGGCAGGGCGGGCCCGGGAAGGCTTCCAGATGCGGCACTTCGCCCCCCTCCCCCCGAGCGGGGAGGTCAAGTACATCTGCGTCTTCGACGCCGACATGAACCCGTTTCCCGACTTCGTGGAACCGCTGGTGGCTCGCATGGAAGAGGAACCGCGCCTGGCCTTCGTCCAGACCCCGCAGTACTACACCAATTTCGAGCTGAACCGGGTAGCCAGGGCCTCCGGGCTGCAGCAGGCGATTTTCTACGAGTACATCTGCGAGGGGAAGAGCCTGCAGGACGCCATGTTCTGCTGCGGCACCAACGTCATGTTTCGGCGGGAGGCGCTGGAGGACGTGGGAGGGTTCGACCACACCTCGGTGACCGAGGATTTTGCCACCTCGCTCAAGTTCCACATGGCGGGGTGGCACTCCGCATATCTGAACAAGGTGTGCGCCTTCGGCATGGGCCCCGAAGACCTGGCCGGTTACTTCAAGCAGCAGTTCCGCTGGGCGCTCGGCACGGTGGGGCTGTACCGCATCATCCTGATGGAGTTCCTGAAGAATCCGCGCCGGCTCCCGGCCGCCAAATGGTGGGAATATTTCCTCTCCGGCACCCACTACTTCATCGGCTGGGTCTTTCTGATCCTGGTGCTCTGCCCGATACTCTTCCTGGTGACCGGAGTGCCGAGCTACTTTATCCGCCCCGAACTCTATTTCATCTTCTTCACCCCGTACATCGTGCTCAGCCTGTCGCTTTTCCTCTGGACGCTGAGCCGGCGCAGCTACCACCTCAAGGAGATTTTCGGCGGGCTCGTGCTGACGCCGCTCACCTTCCCGGTCTACATGAAGGCGTCTTTTCTGGCCATGCTCGGCGTGCGCGGCACCTTCGGCATCACACCCAAGACGGGAAACAGTTCGCTGCCGCTCACAAGCCTCTGGCCGCAACTGTCGCTCGCCTTTGCCTGCGCCTTCGCGGCCGTCTGGGGAGGGATGAGGCTCTACTACGAAGGAGACCCGCTGTCGGCCCTGGTGATCAACATCCTTTGGTGCCTGTATCATTTCCTGATCCTCACCTCGCTGCTCTATTTCAACTTCTCCGAAGAAAAGGAGTGACCGGTGCGGCGGCTCTCTTTTATGGCGCGTAATTTCCTGCTCTGGGCCCTCTGCGCCCCTCTGGTCGCCGGCTGCGGGGCACTCAGGGTCTCCCCCCCCTTCCTCGGCGCGGCGCTGGACGGCTATCCGGTCACACAAGAGCAGGCGGCGCAGCTTGGCGCCGAGTTCCCCGTCCCGCCGGAGATCGTACTCTTCTACCTGCAGTGGCCCGCATCCCCCGAACCGGGAGGGTTTCCCGGCTCGACCCTCGACGCCATCCGCTCTACCGGGGCGATCCCCTGCCTGACCTGGGAGCCGATGTACCATACGGGCGGACGGGAGCATACGGTCGAACACCGTCTGATAACGAACGGCAGCTACGACCCTTACCTGGCCGCCTTTGCTGCCGAGGCAAAGCGCTGGGGGAGCCCCTTCATCATCCGCCTCGCCCACGAGATGAACCTGTCGCGCTATCACTGGGGGACGACCGCTGAGCAGTACGGGCCGCAGAGTCCCGAACTGTACCGCAACATGTACCGGCACGTGGTAGACGTCTTTAGAGCCGAAGGGGCAGACAATGTCCTCTGGGCCTTCGCGCCGAACGCCGAATCGGTCGGGCCAAGCTACGACAGCACCGCCGGATGGAACAGGATTGCCAACTATTATCCGGGGAGCGATTACGTCGACATAATGGGCGTTGACGGTTACAACTGGGGGGATACTAAGACCGCGGCCAGGGACGGCTGGGAGAGCCACCGGCGCAGTTTCGGCGAGTTGTTCGCGGCGCCCAGGCGTGAACTGCGGAAACTGTCGCGGCAAAAGCCGTTCATGGTCTTCGAGACGGCCTCAACCGGGGAGAGGGACGAAAAGGGTCGCTGGCTTGGAGAGGCGCTCGCCAAGGCCGAGGATTGGGGGGTGGCCGGGGTCGTCTGGTTTCAGGTCAACAAGGAACAGGACTGGCGCCTCGGCCGCGACGCGCTGCCGGAGCCGCCGAACCGGCTGGAGCCGGGACCGCAGCAGTGGCTAGCAGAGGTCCTGAAGGCGGCACGAAAGCCGCAAGGTCACAGCGAGAGCAGATAGATCATCACGGCGATATTGTAATTGCCGTACAGCTTTCCCTCCAGCTCCTTTATGGCGGAGATGTAGGGGGCAACACTCTCGGATTCGAAGGCAGCGGCGAAGACGTCCGGGTAGATCTCCGATTCGATCAGGGCCCGCAGTTCCTCCAGGTTGAGCAGACGCGGGATCTGCTTCGTGTCGGAGCAGTGGGCCGTGATCTCCTGGTGCAGCGTGTGCAGCGCAGCATGGTTTTTGAGGACCTTGTCGCGTATCTGGCTCAGCACGACCTCCTTCAGCATCGGGTAGTCCGCCTCCGCATACCCCCCGATGCGCGAAAGATAAGGGATCAGGTGTTTCAAGTAGACGGCAACACCTTTTTTCAACAAAGAACAGTCCTTGATGACCCTGGAGAGATAGGCCGGCAGCGAGTCCAGCCTGGTCAAGTCTGCAACGATCCCCGCGTCTAGAGCAGAGATGGAAAAGGGTGAGTGGTTCGGCATCTTCTGGAACAGACTGACCGCGCAAACCTCCGAATAGAGCTTGTCGTCAAAATAAGAGCGCACCACCTTTGCCTTTACGAAGCTCGACCCCTCGTGCAAGACCGACAGATGCAGGTTGATCACCGTATCCTGCACCAGGCGCTCGCGGGAGACCGCCCATTTCGGAATGGCGAACTGGGCGCCGCTCGGGCTGACGTCGACCAGCAGATATTCGAAGGGCTGCTGGTCCTCCTCCCTGGTGGCCAGGAAGGGGAGGGTGATCATCTCCAGCGGTACCCGCTGTTCACTACGTCTATTCTTAAGAGATTCCTCGGACATATCTTCCCCTTTCCCCTTAACGGGGCTCCCCTCTCCTGCACCATGAACGGCTGCCAGGCCTCGCGCGCGAAGGGAATCTCCAGCGGCCCGTAAACGGTAAAATCGAAAAAGGGCGGCCTCATCGGCCGCCCTTTTTGGGTCTGTCTCTTATTTCTGCGTCAGCCGGTGCACGCACTCGACCATGTAGATGGCGTTCTCTGGCGGCACGGTCGGCAGTATGCCGTGGCCCAGGTTGAAGATGAGGCCCGGTCGGTCGGCGTTCTCGGCCAGCACCCTCTTCACTTCGCGCTCGATGATCTCCTTGGGCGCGAAGAGTACGGTCGGGTCGAGGTTTCCCTGTACCGGCATGTCCCCCAGGATGTCCCTGGCCTTCCCCAGGTTCACGTGCCAGTCGAGGCCCATCACGTCGCCGCCGGCCTCTTTCACGATCTCCAGCATGGTGCCGGCACCCTTGACGAAGTGGATGACCGGTACGTTGTTGCGGTCGAGGCCGTTGATGAGGCGCTGGGTGTAGGGAAGCACGTAGCGCTCGTAATCCGCCGGGGAAAGCATGCCGCCCCAGGTGTCGAAGATCTGGATCGCCTGCGCGCCCGCCCTGATCTGCGCGTTCAGGTACTCCATGTCCATGGTGGTGATCTTTTCCATCAGCGCCGCGTACACCTCGGGCTCGGCGTACATCATCTTCTTCAGCGCCGCGAAGTCCTTGGAACCCTTCCCTTCCACCATGTAGCAGGCGAGGGTGAACGGCGCCCCGCCAAAGCCGATCAGCGGCACCTTGCTCGCCAGCTCTTTTCTGAGCAGCTTCAGGGTCTCCAGCACGTAGGGGACGTCGGTCTCCATCTTAGGGATCCTGAGCGCCTCCACGTCGGCCATGGTGCGGATCGGTTTTGCGAAGACCGGACCCGGGACGAAGTCGAGTTCCATCCCCATCGGCTCGATCGGGGTGAGGATGTCGGAGAACATGATGGCGGCGTCGACGCCCAGGATGTCCACCGGCTGGATGGTGACCTCGGCTGCCAGCTGCGGCGTCTTGCAAAGCTCCAGGAAGGTGCACTTGGAGCGGACGCGCATGTATTCGGGGAGATAGCGCCCGGCCTGACGCATAAGCCAGACAGGCACTCGATCAACGGGCTTTCCCCAACAGGCGTCTAGAAAACGTGTATTCATGGTAATCCTCCTAGGTGATTATATTGAGTCAGTTCTGTCGGATCACTGGCAGCCCCCCGTTCTTTCCGGAAGGGTTTCCACCAGGACCTTTGCCTGTTACTTCTTGTCAAGCTCGCGCTGCAGCTTGATCGGGACGTAGTTGCAAAACGGTTCTTCTTCCATGTAGTCGCCATGGATGGCATCGGCCCGGGCCCGGCAGCCGCCGCAGACGTTCAGGTACTCGCACTGCCCGCACTTGCCTTTGTAGCTCTTGAAATCCCTCAGGTCCTTGAAGATCTCGGAGTTCTCCCAGAGTTCCTTGAAGGGGGTGACCTTCACGTTGCCGGCGGTGCGGTGGAAGTAGGAGCAGGGCTTCAGGTTGCCGTGGCAGTCGATCAGGCAGATGGTCTGGGCCGCGATGCACCCCTTGCCGCCGCCGGTGGAGAAGGTGAGGGAGCGGCGCTCGAAGCTCTCCCCCTCCGCCTTCGCCTTCTGCGGGACGATCCGGTAGTAGTGCGGGGCACAGGTGGGACGCATCAGGATGTCGTCTTCCTGCTTCTCCTGCTGGTAATGCCAGTCGAGGATCTCTTCGTAGTCTTCCTTGGAGATCAGCTCGCTCATGATATCCTCGCCGCGGCCGGTCGGCACGATCATGAACATGTACCAGGCGGTGGCTCCCATCGACTTGGCGAGCTTGAAGGTGCTGGCGATGTCGGTCTGGTTCCTCTTGGTGAAGGAGGAGTTGATCAGGAATTTCTGGCCGTGCTTTCTGAAGAGCTCGGCCGCCCGCATGACCCCTTCAAAGGAGCCGGGGCACTGACGGAAGTTGTCGTGCACGGAGGCGCAGGAGCCGTCCAGCGAAAGCGACACCATCTTGATGTCGGCCGCTTTCATCTTTTCGCACACCTCGTCGGTGACCAGCGCCCCGTTGGTCGCCATGCACATCCGAAGACCGAGCGAGGTGCCGTACTCGGCCAGTTCGAAAATGTCTTTGCGCATCAGCGGCTCGCCGCCGGAGAGTACCATGACAGGCTTGGAGAATTCGGAGATCTCCTTCAGGAGATTCTTCCCCTCCAGGGTGGTGAAATCCCCCTCGGACGAGGTCAGCTCGGACGAGCAGCGGCAGTGTACGCATTTCAGGTTGCAGCGCTGGGTGGTTTCCCAGGCTATCCATTTCGGTATGAACTCTTCGGCCATGGCATCTCCAATATTGACCTGGCAGCGTTGCATGCGGCGGGGGGCTCATCGGCTCGGGCAGGGAACGGGAATTCACGCCAAAACGGTCGGCTCTGCAACAAGTGTACGCTTGAGACACCGGGGAAGCGCCTTCGGAGGGCGGCTAACCCGGTAATCCAGGGGGTAGAAACTAAGGTGAAACCTTACTATGAAAGGGAAGTCAAACTCAAGAACAATCGCCTACTCCGCCATTTTGCGGTTGAAGGTGAAGACGGCCAGCACGAAACAGACGGCGGCGGAGAGCACCAGGTTGATCAGATACTGCGGCGGCACGAAGCCAAAGAGCAGGGCGCCCCTCGCCCCCTCGAACACGGCGGTGGTAGGAAGCAGCTTTATGACCGGCAGGATGGAGGCGGGGTAGGAGCTGAGAGGGAAGAAGATGCCGGCCATGAAGATGAGCGGCACGATCACCACCGACTGCACCCTCCCGATGTTTTCCGGCTTGTCGATGATGGTCCCGCAGATGGTCCCGAGGCAGGAGAAGGTCATGGAGGAGATGCTGATCACCAGCAGGTAGGCCGGCAGGTGACGGTAGTCGATGCTAAACGGCGTGAGCAGCAGGATCACCAGGAAGACCACGGTCCCCTTGATGGCGCCCTGGGTGAACCCGGAGAAGATCTTGCCGATCACGATGTCGTAGACGGTGACCGGCGTCACCCGGTATTCCTCGATGGTGTGCTGCACCCGCCGGTGGAACCACATGCTCCAGGCGCTGTCGTCGAAGGCGGCGTTCACGGCGGTCATGGAGATGAGGCCCGGGGCGATGAAGAGCGGATAGGGGATGCCGCCCACGTCCGTTATGTACCCCTTGAGGCCGAAGCCGAAGGCGAGATACAAGGTGAGCGGGTAGGCTACCACGGCGAGCAGCTCGGAGAAGATGCTCCGCCTGAGTACCAGCATGTCCCTGCCCCAGATGGTGAATGCGCCTTTGAACATGGCTTTAGCCTTCCTATTCCCTGACCTTTTCCCCGGTGAGGGCGATGAACACGTCCTCCAGGGAGGGCTCCTTGAGACAGATCCTGCGGATCTCGGCACCGGCCAGCGAGTCCATGAGAGGCTTGAGGGAATCCTCTCCGGCCAGGGTCAGACGGAAACTCCCTCCGGCCCTCTCCACGGAGCGCACGAAGGGAAGCCCGGAAAACAGCTTTTGATAGCCGTCACCGTCGCCGCGCAGCTCCACCTCGTAGACGTGGGCGCGCGAGAAGGCCTCCTTCAACTGCGCCGCGCTCCCGTCGGCCAGGCTTTTTCCGTGATCCATGATCATGATCCGGTCGCAGAGGGCATCCGCCTCGTCCATGTAGTGGGTGGTGAGAAAGACGGTCATGCTCCGTCGCAGCCCCCTGATATGCTCCCAGAGGGCACGCCTGGACTGCGGATCGAGCCCGGTGGTCGGCTCGTCCAGAAAGAGCACCCGCGGCTCGTGCACGAGGGCCCGCGCCACCACCAGCCGGCGCTGCATGCCGCCTGAGAAGGTGTCCGGAAAGTCGTGCTGGCGCGAGGCGAGCCCGGTCATCTCCAAAAGCTCGTCTATGCGCGGGTTGTAGACTGCCGGCCGCATGCCGTGCAGCCTGCCGTGCAGGCTCAGGTTTTCCCGGGCCGTAAGGTAGCGGTCGAGGTTGTTCTCCTGGGGGACCACGCCGATCAGCCGGCGCACCTCCTTGCCTGCCGAGAGTATGCTGAAACCCTCGACCAGAGCGTCGCCGCCGGTTGGCCGCATGAGCGTGGTGAGCATCTTGATCAGCGTGGTCTTGCCGGCGCCGTTGGGGCCCAAAAGGCCAAAGACGGTGCCGCGCTCCACTTCGAGGGAGAAGCGGTCCACCGCCTTGAAGTCCCCGTAGGACTTGGTCATCTCGTGCAGCGTGATCGCTTTGCTCATGCTCACCCTCACCCCTCGCAGATCGGAAACAGAAGCGAAAAGGTGCTCCCCTTACCCTCTTCTCCCTCGACCCAGACAGCGCCTTCATGGGCATCCATGATCCCCCGCACGATGGAGAGGCCAAGCCCCGACCCCTTGGACATGAAGGCGGTGTCTCCCGAGGAGTGGTGGGCTATGTCCCCTACCCCGTAAAACTTGTCGAAGATCCTCACCCGCTCGTCGGCCGGAATCCCAATGCCCGTGTCCCTTACCTGCAACAGGTAGTACTGTTTGGCGGCGGCCACCAGGTCCGGGAACCCCGGGTAAAAGTGGCGCACCGTCTTGGTCATCGCTTTCAACTCGGCGCGCTTCAGCACCCGGCCGCTAAGGTATACCTCGCCTCCGTCCGGGGTGAATTTTATCGCATTCTCCAGCAGGTTTTTCACCGCCAAAAGGGCGAAACCCTCGTCTACCGGCACGGGCGTCTCGTTTCCTTCGATCTGCACCCGGATGTTTCGCTCCGACAGCGGCAGCACGAACAGGTCGTGCGCCTCCTTGCAGAGCCGCATCAGGTTTGACGGCCTTTTCAGCGGTAGCGGGCCCTGGGCCTCTATGCGGGAGATGGAGAGCAGGTCCTCCACGAGCTTTCTCAGCTGGACCGTCCCCTCATAAACCGATACGAAGATGTTGTGCTGCTCGGGGGTCATCTTTATGTCGGAGTACTTCAACAGGAATTCCACCCCCCCCATGATCGAGGTAATGGGTGTCTTCAGCTCGTGAGAGGCGATCCCTATGAAGTTGTTCTTCACCGTGTTGAGCCGCCCGAGCTCCAGGTTGGCCCGCTTCACCTGCTGCAGGTTCTCCCTTAACTCCTCCTTGCTCCGGTAAAGCTCGTCCGCCTTCTCCTTCATCCTGCCGTAGAGGCTGTAGTTCTCGATCAGCACGGCGAGCTGCCCCGCGATCGAGGAGAGCAGGAAGACGTCCCTCTCGTTGTAGCAGCTCTCCGAGCGGGTGCCGACGGTCATCACCCCCATCACTTCCTGTCCCAGCTTGAGCGGAACGGAGCACCAGGAGTGAAGCCCCATGGCGTCGGCCGCCGCCCTGGCGCCGGCGGGAAACCTGCTGTCCGGCTCGTCCCCCAGAAACGGGCGGCCGGAGAGGGCGAGCGTGCACCAGGTGCTCCCCTTGGGAAGCGAGCTCATCGCCTTCTCGAAGGGGGAGGAGAGGCCAAGCGAGGCCCGCAGTCTCAACCTCCCCCCCTCGACCAGGTGTATGCAGGAGAAATCCACCTGCAGCATGTTGTGCAGCTGGAAGAGCAGGTCTCCCATCACCTTCTCCACCCCCTGGGAGTACTGGAGCCTGAAGGCGACCGCGTAAAGGGTTAGCAGCTCCCGGTCGCTGGTCCTCTTCTCCTCCTCCACCTCCCGGCGTTTGGTGATGTCCTTGATGATGAAGACAAAGCTGTGCCGGTCGCTCCCCTCGAAATGCATGGGATAGCTGGCCACGTTGTACCACCCCTTGAGGTTCGGAAAACGGATATCCTCGTCCAGCTCGCCTTGCATCCCCTGCCCGAAAGAAAAAACCTCCCCGGCAGGCTGCTGGTCGCCGAAGAAGATCTCCCCGATCCTTTTCCCCAGCACCGCCTGGTATCCTCCGAAGCAGGCACTCACCCGCCCGTTGCAGCGCGACACCACCCCTTCGGTATCGGTGATGATGATCAGATCCGAAACGGCATCGAACACCGCCTGCCACTCGGCCTTGCCGCGGCTCACCGCCTCCTGGGTCAGCCGGTGGCTCCGGCGCTCCTGCGCCTCCCGCAGCTCACGCTCCACCACGGGGACCAGGCGCGTCAGGTTCCCCTTCATCAGGTAGTCGCTCGCCCCCGATTTCATGGCCGCCACGGCCAGGCCTTCGCCGATCTTCCCCGAAATGATGATGAAGGGGAGCAGGTCCTGGCCGCTTTCCTTAAGCACCTGCAGGGCCCCCGGCGCGTCGAAGTCGGGCATACGGTAGTCGGAAAGGACCAGGTCCCAGCTCTGCCGCTCGAGGGCCTCACGCATATCCTGCGCGGTCTCCACCCTTAGGTGCTCCGGCTGATAGCCGCCCCGGGTAAGCTCGCGCAGCAGCAGCAGGTAGTCCTCGTCGCAATCCTCGACCACCAGAACCTTGAGCTGTTTCGGCATGTAAACCCCTAAAAGGTGAAGTAAAAGGTGGCGCCCTCGCCCGGAGCGCTTTCCGCCCAGATTCGCCCGCCGTGGCGCCCGACGATCCGCTGGGCGATGGCGAGCCCGACACCGCTCCCCTCGAACTCGTCGGCCCTGTGCAGCCGGTGGAAAACCGAGAAGAGCTTGTCCGCATAGGCCATGTCGAAACCGACCCCGTTGTCCCGGACAAAATAGACTGTTTGGCCGTCTTTTTGCTGGCAGCCGAACTCGATGAGGACCGCATCGGTCTTGGCTGTGAACTTCCAGGCGTTGCCGATCAGGATCTCCATCAGCTGCCGGGCCAGCCGCGGATCCGCTTCGGTTGTCACCCCCTCCTCGATACTCATCTCAACCTGCCGCTTCGGTGCGGCGTGTTTCAGCTCCAGGGCAATCACCTGGGCGGCCACGCTCAGGTTTACCGGTTGCCGGTTCAGCTCGCTTCTTGCCACCCGGGCCAGTTGCTGCACCGCGTCGATCAGCTGGGACATCTTGCCCGCCGCCTGGCAGATCCGTGACAGGTACTCCTGGGCCTTTTTGTCCAGCAGCTGGCCGTAATCGTCGAGCAGCGCCCGGCTGAAACCGTCTATGTGGCGAAGCGGCGCCTGCAGGTCGTGCGAGATGGAGTAGCTGAAGGTCTCCAGCTCCCGCTGGGCCGCCTCCAGCTGACTGCCGCGCTCGGCGACCTGTTTTTCAAGCAGGACCTCGCGCTCCGGGTGCGGGTCAGCGCCCCCGGTCTCGCACACGAAAACCAGCTGCGCCTGTTCCGCCTCGAACTCGCACGGGTGCCAGGTCAGCTCCGCCTGGAACGAGGAGCCGTCCTTTTTCCGCTGGCCGCAGCTGGTAACCAGATCCCCCGCGGCGGCCGGGTCTGCGCCCTCGCATTTCCCGGCCAGCTGCGAAAAGGAGAGTTTAAGGAACTCGTCCCGCCGGTAGCCGTAAAGACGCAGGGCCGCCTCGTTTACCGCCAGAAGCCTCTGTGTCTGTCGGTGACAGACCCAGATCGGCTGAGGGTTCCTGTCGAATAACTCGCGGTAGCTCCCGTCGCTTTCACGAAGTGCCACTTATCCCCCTTATCCACCAGATATTTGAGAAACGCGCTGCCAGCTTTTAATAAGTCGAACTCCCCATCGGCTCGTCTATCTTACTACACTTGGGTAAAGCTCACTGCCGACTGCCGAGCTTTCCGAAAAGTGAGGTCCGGCCGCCGGCAGAGAGTGTCCCTTCGCCGGCAACCGGAGAGCTCAGGCTTCTTCGTCCTTCGGCAGGGCCGGCAGCAGGATGGTGAAAACGCTTCCGGCGTCGAGCACGCTCTCGGCCCAGATATAGCCCGAGTGGGCATCGACCGCCTTCTTGCAGAAGGCGAGCCCGAGACCGGTCCCGCGGGTCTTGCCGAGCCGCCGGTTCCTCGCCTGCACGAAGCGGTCGAATATGGAGCCCAGTGCCTCCTGCGGGATGCCTACTCCGCTGTCCCGCACCTGGATCCTGACGAAACTCCCCTCTTTGGGGAGCTCGTGCTCCGTGTAGCTTTGCTCCGGGATGCGCCCGGTGACAGAGCGGACATCCTCGACCAGATCGACTGAAACCTCGATGTCTCCCCCCTCCGGGGTAAACTTCACTGCATTGGAGAGCAGATTGCCGAGGATCCGGTTGAAGAGACTGCGGTCCACCGAGACCCCCGCCCCCCCTTCCTGTAGGGTGCAGTAGAGCCTGATGCCGCCGCGCGCGGCAAGGGTCAGGAACTTGCCTACGCTGCGGGTGACGAGCGCCGCCGGGTCCTCCTCCTTGAAGTAGAGCCGCATCTTGCCTGCCTCGAACTTGTGGATCCCGAGCAGGGTGTCGATCATCTCCACCATCTCCTCGCAACTCTCGATGGCCGCCTCCAGGTATTCGCGCTGCTCGCCGTTCACCGGCCCCAGTTTCGCCTCGCGCACCAGGTCGATGGAGCCTACCACCGCGGTGATGGGGGATTTCAGGTCATGGGACAGCATGCTGACGAAATCCTCTTTCTCCCGTTCCAGCTCCTTCAGCTTGGAGATGTCCCGGATGATCTCCACACTTCCCAGAAGCTCCCCCGCGCCGTTTCTAAGAGGCGCCGCGCTGGAGAGGACCGGGATGTCCAGGGTTCCTGCCAGCATGGTGTAGGAGACGTCCAGGCAGGGCTCTCCGGTGCGAAGCACCACCCTGCTCGGCAGCTCGCCGCCTGCCACCTCCGCGGCCAGCGCCTCCTCCAGGGTCTTTCCGATCAGTTGGCCGCCGCCGGCGCAAAGCACCGTCACCGCCTTGCGGCTCGCCGTGATGATGCGCCCCTGCAGGTCCACCGCGAGCAGCAGGTCCGCCATGCCGTGCAGCACCGCCTCCATCTTTAGCCGCTCCTCTTCGAGCTGGCGGGAGAGCCTCGCGTTCTCACGGCGGGTCTTGCCGATATTTACGGCGCGATCCACCTTTTGCAGCATGTCGTCCGTGGAGAACGGCTTCGAGATGTAATCGAGCGCCCCCTTCTTCATGGCGTCGACGGCGATGTCCTCGGAGCCGTGGGCCGTCATCATGACCACCGGCGTCTCCTCGCCGCGTATCCTGCTCAGCACCTCCAGCCCGTCCACGCGCGGCATCTTGATGTCGAGCAGGATCAGGGAGAACCCCTGCCGGGCGATCGCCTCCAGCGCCTCCACCCCGTCCTGCGCCCGCACCGTCTGGTAGCCGGCATCCTCCAGTTGCAGCTTAAGGATGAGCGCTATGTCCGGCTCATCGTCAACAATGAGAATCCTGTCCTTTTCCATCTGCCTCCCCTATGATCGGCACCGTGAAGCTGAAGGTATTGCCCCACTCCTTGGCGGCCGTGTAGAAAACCCTCCCGTGATGGCGCTCGACGATCTCCCTGCAGATTGCCAGCCCCAGACCGGTGCCGCGCACCTTGCCGCGGTCCGGATTCTCTATCTGCTGGAACTTCTTGAAAAGTTTATCCCTGTCCGTCGAGTCGATCACCCGGCCGCGGTCGGCCACCGAGATGATCACGTAGTTTCCCTCCTGCTCCGCGGTAACCATGACCACCTTTCCCTCCGGCGAGAACTTCACCGCGTTGGAGAGCAGGTTGGTGAGCACCTGGATCAGCCGGTCGCTGTCCCCGTAGAGCATAGGGAGGTTCTCTCCCACGCTGTTGATAATGGTGATGTTCCGCCCCATGGCGTAGGACCTGATCTCCTCCACCGCGTAAGCGGTCAGCTCGCCCATGGAGACCGGCTTGAAGGTAAAGGCCATCTCTCCCGACTCGATCCCGGAGATGTCCAGGATCTCGCTGATCAGCCGGATCAGGCGCTGGGTGTTCCGGTAGCAGACGGTCAAGAGCTGCCTCTCCGTGTCGGTCAGCCACTTGCCGCGGGTCAAAAGCAGCTGCAGTGACCCCTTCATGGAGGTGAGCGGCGTCTTCAGCTCGTGGGAGACGGTGGAGATGAACTCGGTCTTCATACGGTCCACCTGCTCTTCCATGGTTACGTCCCTGATGGAGAGCACCATGCCGGCGAAATCTCCCGCCTGGTCGCTGAGCGAGGAGAGGTAGACCTTCAGCCGCTTCCCCTTCACGGAGAGCTCCTGCTGGCAGCCGATGGCGGGCTCCGGATGCCGCAGGCCGTTGATGCAGTCCAGAAGCGCCGAGAAGCCGCCGATGGCGCAGACCCGCTCGATCGGCTGCCCGACCACACGGTGAGGGACCAGCTCGAACATCTGCTGCGCGGACGGATTGAAAAGGACCACCCGGTTGTTCAGGTCCGTTACCACCACCCCTTCCGCCATGCAGGTCAGCACCGCCTCCAGCCTCCCCATCTCCATGGTGAACGCGCTGGTGCGCTCTGCCACCTTCTTCTCCAGCTGCTCGTTCAACTCCTGCAGATCGTCCGTCTTCCTGGTGATGATGCGGTCCCGTTCCTTCAGGGCGCCGGCCATCGTGTTGAAGGAGGAGGCAAGCAGGCCCACCTCGTCGTCGCGGCTGTCTCCCACCCGCTGGTCCAGGTCACCCTCCTCGATCCTGCGGGCACCGGCCGCCAGCTCGCGCAGCGGGCCGGTCAGCCGGCGCGAGGCGACGAAGGCGAGCGCGAAGGAACAGAGGATGCCGAGAAACGCCGAGGCGACGATGTGTTCCAGGTTTTCCCGGCGGATCTTCTTGAAGCGCTCGGTGGAGACGGCTACCGAGAGCGACCCCACGAACTCGCCTCTGGAGTTCAGAAGGGGATCTATGGCTGTCTCATACTTGAGGGAGCCGATCTCCGCCTCTCCACGGAAGACCTCCCCCCTCTCCAGGATATCGATGACCCGGGGAGCCAGGCTGGAGCCGGGGAGCTGCTCGGCAACGCTGCTGGCTATCCTTACCCCCCGCTTGGTGATGGAGACCTCCACGTCGCTTCCGAACAGCTCCTTCAACTGGCCGGGCAGGCTATGATGCCGGTTCAGGATGTCTCCGGTGACGATGCAGCCGAGCAAGTCGCCGTCGGCTCCGATCACCGGCATGGCGACCGTAGCCATCAGCAGGTCACCCTCTTTTTGCGGCGAGCCGCAGTAATCGGCGCCCCCTGCCTGGCAAAGCAGCGCCGCCGGGACTATCTCCGTGGAGACCACTGTCTTGCGGCTGCCAAGCGCCTGGTCCACCACCCCCGGCAGGTCAAGGCGCTCGCCACCCGGGCGGCCGTCCAGTCTGGCCAGCACCCTCTTGTCCTTATCAAGCACCACCATAAGTTCCAGATACGGCAGCACGCCATGCCAGCGCTCCAGCCTCTGGGTGAGCCAGACCCGGTCCCCGTCCCGCATCCGTTCTTGCACGGACGGCGAGTTCGCCGGCTGCATCAGGGAGTACCTGACCAAACTGGTCACGTCGATGTACTGGTTGCGGGCGAATTTGAGGTCCGTATCAAGGTTTCTTTCGATCTCGGTGCGAAGCGAGGCGCTCAGGGTCTTCATGGTGGAATAAAGCAGGGTGGAATAGGAGACGAGCAGTATGGCGAGAATGGACAGCAGCAGTTTTGTTCGTATGCCAAAGCGTGGTTGCATGACCTGTCCTTTGCAAAAGCCCGACTTAAGAAGGTCCACCGCCGCGGGTTATTGCGGCACCGGCCGGACCCCCTTCGCGAAACCGGACCCGGAGGATGGCCCTGACCGGGATCAGGCCTTTTCGGCCTTCAGGTTCCTGGTCATCAAATCGAGTACCGCCTCGCGGGCCGGCTTGTCCTGATAGAGCATCTGGTACATCTTCTCGATGATCGGCATCTCCACTCCGAGTTTGCGGGCAAGCTTGTAGGCGGACTCGGTCGTCTGCACCCCTTCGGCCACCATGCGCATCTCGCCCAGTATCTCGGCAAGCTTTCTTCCCTGCCCGATCTGGATGCCGACGCTGCGATTGCGGGAGAGGTCGCCGGTACAGGTAAGCACGAGGTCTCCCATGCCGGCAAGGCCCGCGAAGGTGGCGGCCTGCGCCCCCATGGCCAGGCCGAGCCGGGTCATCTCGGCAAGGCCCCGGGTGATGAGGGCTGCCCGCGTGTTGCTGCCAAAGCCAAGCCCGTCGGAGATCCCGGCCGCGATGGCGATCACGTTCTTTAGCGCCCCGCCCAGTTCCACGCCGGTCACGTCCTCGTTTCGGTAAACCCTGAAGAAGCTGGTGGTGAAGGCCGCCTGCACCCGGCCGGCGATCTCCTCCGACTCGGAGGCTGCGGTCACCGCCGTCGGCATCTCGCAGGCCACCTCGCGGGCGAAACTGGGACCGGAGAGTGCTGCGAATCTTGCGTAAAGCTCAGCAGGGAGGATCTCCCGGTAGATCTCAGAGACGGTGGCGAGGGTAGCGACCTCGATCCCCTTGGAGGCGCTGACGATCACCACCTCTTTCGGGAGAAAGGGGAGGGAGTCCTGCATTACCCGGCGCACCAGCTGGGAAGGGACCACGCAAAGCACCATGGTGCAGCCGGCGTAGGCCTCCTCCAGGCTGTTGGTGAAGGAAAGGCCAGGGCTCAGCTTGATGCCGGGCAGGAACAGGGTATTTTCCCTCGACTGCTGCATCTCCAGCACCAGCTCCGGCTCATAGGCCCAGAGCGTCACCGCGTGTCCCTTCTTGGCCAAAAGATCGGCGAGCGTGGTGCCCCAGCTTCCTGCACCTATGACTGCTATTGTTTCTGACATCGTTGAAGCCCTTCTTTTCTTGAATGTGATCGGATCGCCTCGGGGAGTCGGCTTTCGTCAGGACTTTGCTCTGACCCGGCTACAGCTTCTCGACCCCCTGCAGCTGGTCCTCTTCACCCATGGTCTGGGCGTTTCTGGCAATCTTCATGCTCTCCAGGGCAAAGCCGCGCAGAAAGGGATGCAGATGGTGCGGCAACGGGTTTCCGGCCAGGCTGCCGGCCAGCGCCACCACCCTTGCCACCAGCCGGCTGTCCCTGGCGCAGTGGCGCATAAGGTCCGCGCTCAACAGAAGCCTCTCCCGGATCAGTTCCAGATCGGGTGTCAAGAGTTCCCGGCAAAACTGCTCCAGCACCTGTTCGCTGTTTTCGGAGCAACGGTACTGCTCGGCTAGTTCGTGCACCCGCTGAGCCGCCATGAACCAGCCGGCGAAGAAGGGATCGGCGAACAGTTCGCGGGTAATACGCTCCCCTTCACGATAACTGAGACCCCTGGTCCGCGGGTATTCGGCAAAGGCGGGGCAATAAGGGGCAGGGGTCAGATCCTCGCCGGCGAAAATGCCGCGCCGCATGTAGAAGTCGGCCGGGAGATAGCAGAGATCGACGCTCCAGTAAAGCGCGTCCCGCACGAGCTCCAGCAGGTGCGCCGGGGGCGCCTCGACCAGATCGTCCTGCATGCCGAAGCCCTCCAGTTCCGTCTGGAAGCCCTCCTCAGTCAGCTCTCCGGCTCCCCAGGCAGCCAAGAGCCCGCGCCTTTCGTGCACCTGCATGTAGAGGACGGCGAGGCTCCCCTCGCCCACCCACCTGGAGACCAGCAGGGAGCGGTATCCGTCCCCGTCCGGGGCGGTCGCGTAACAGGTATGAAAGGGGAAGAGCGGGGTGGGCGCCGGGGCCTGCACCCCGAGAAATGCCAGCCGTTGCAGGCTTTTTTTAGCCTCACCCAGCAAGGCCGGCTTGCCGTCCTCCAGAAAACGCGCCAGCACACCTGCCGCCATGGGATCCCGTATCCTCCCAAGGGCTGCCAGTGCCGCCTGCACGATCCCCGTCTCTTCATGCCAGAGCATCGCCTCCAGCAGGCGGGCGCCCTGCTGATTGCCGGCCTTGGGGAGCTCGCGTATCACCATCTTCTGCACGTCGGCGGGGTAGGAGAGAAAGTCGTCCAGGAGGGTGACCATGCCATCTTCTCCAAGCCTGATGGCACCCTCCACCACCTGGCCAAGCTGGCTGCCGACCCCGGCGAACACCCCCTGCAAGGGCGGCGCATGCACATCCACCCCGTAGCCCTCCAGCGCAATCAAGAGGGCGGCCTTGCCGTCCTCGCGCAGGTCGCGCCTTTTGATGGCTATCTGGATCAGCTGGTCGAGCCAGCTCTCCGTGTCGAAGAAATCGAGCATGTAGACGTACTTGGTGATCAACTCGCCGGAGCTCTCGCGCCAGAGTTCACGCACCAGCGGATGGAGCGCGCGCCTGCCGGCCTGCCGGAACTGGCCGCCGATCTGCTCCATTTCCTGCAGGGTGATGCCGTCGCCCCTGAGCCTTCCTATGAGCTCCAGTATGCCGCGGCGCTCCTTCAGGGAGTTATCTACCTTCGTGCTCTGACGCATGCCACCCTTTTCCCCGAGCCTCCCGGGGTTGCCTATGCAGCCTGATTTTCATCTACACCCTACTCGTCAGCCGGCTCTTCGGAGAGCGTCCCTTCTTCGTCGAGCAGTTCGTCCTCCTCGGCGTCCTCGGGCTCCTCCTTCTCGGCCAGGCGCGCCACGGCGACCACCCTCTCGTTCTCTTCCTTGACCATCAGCCTCACACCCTGGGTGTTGCGGCCGATGATGGAGAAGCCGGCCACCGATACGCGCAGTATCTTCCCTTGGTCGGTGATCAGCATCAGGTCGTTCTCGTCGGAGACCTGCTTTATGTCGACCACGCAACCGTTACGCTCGGTGGTCTTGATGGTGATCACCCCTTTGCCGCCGCGCGACTGGCAGCGGTACTCGCTGATCTCGGTCCGCTTGCCGTAGCCGTTCTCGGTCACCGTGAAAAGGGTGGAGTCGGTGAAGTGCTCGTTCAGGATGGCCATCCCGATCACCACATCGTCGTCCTCCAGGCTCATGCCGCGCACTCCGCGCGAGACGCGCCCGACGGTGCGCACATCCTCCTCCTTGAAGCGGATGCACTTGCCGTTCTTGGAGGCGAGCAGCACGTCCTGGCGGCCGTCGGTGAGCGCCACCGTGATCAGCTTGTCCCCCTCGTCCAGGTTGACGGCGATGATGCCGCCCACCCTCGGGTGCGAGTACTCCATGAGGCTCGTCTTCTTGACCACGCCGTTTCTGGTCGCCATCATGATGAACTTGTCCTCCACGAACTCCTTGACCGGCAGGATCGTGGTGATCTTCTCGCCTGCCGCCAGGTTCAAGAGGTTCACGATCGCCTTGCCGCGCGTGGCGCGCCCCGCCTCCGGGATCTCGTACACCTTCAGCCAGTAGACCTTGCCGGCGTCGGTGAAGAACATCAGGTAGTCCTTGGAGGAGGCGATGAAGAGTTGCTCCACGAAATCCTCTTCCTTGGTCTTCATGCCGGTCTTCCCCTTGCCGCCACGGCGCTGCGAGCGGTAGAGGGTGACGGCGTTACGCTTGATGTAGCCTGTGTGCGAGATGGTGACCACCATGTCCTCCTCGACGATGGTGTCCTCCAGCGAGATGTCGGAGGTCTGCAGCACGATTTCGCTTCTTCTCCGGTCGCCGAACTTCTCCTTCAGCTCGATCAGCTCGCCGACAATGATCTTCAGGATCTCGCTCTCGGAGGCGAGGATCTCCTTCAGGCGCGCGATGTACTTCAGGATCTCCTGCAGCTCGTCGATGATCTTGTCCCGCTCCAGGCCGGTCAGGCGGTGCAGCCTCATGTCGAGGATAGCCTGCGCCTGCAGGTCGGAGAGCGCGAAGCGCTCCATGAGCCCGCTCTTGGCCTCGGCAGGGGAGGCACTCGCCTTGATGAGCGCTATCACCTCGTCCAGGTTGTCGAGGGCGATCTTCAGGCCTTCCAGGATGTGGGCGCGCGCCTCTGCCTTCTTCAGATCGAAGATGGTGCGCCGGGTGACGATCTCCTTTCTGTGCTCGACGAAGAAGTCAATGGTCTCCCTGAGGCTCAAGACGCGCGGCCGGCTGTTCACGATGGCGAGCATGATGATGCCGAAGGAGCACTGCATCTGGGTCTGCTTGTAGAGGTGGTTCAGGATGATGGTCGGGTTCTCGTCCTTCTTGAGCTCGATCACAACCCGCATCCCCTCGCGGTCGCTCTCGTCGCGAAGATCCGAGATCCCCTCCAGCTTCTTCTCCTTGACCAGTTCGGCGATCTTCTCGACGAGCCTAGCCTTGTTCACCTGGTACGGTATCTCGATCACCACGATGGACTGGCGCTCGGTCTTCTTCTGGGTCTCGATCACCACCTTGGCGCGCATCTGGATGATGCCGCGCCCGGTCCGGTAGGCGGACATGATCCCGTCCCGGCCGTAGATGAAGCCGCCGGTCGGAAAGTCCGGGCCGGGGATGTGCTCCACCAGCTCCTCGAAGGTGAGCTGCGGGTTCCCTATCACGGCCACGATGCCGTCTATCACCTCGGAGAGGTTATGGGGCGGTATGTTGGTGGCCATGCCGACCGCGATGCCGGAGGAGCCGTTCACCAGGAGGTTCGGGAACTTGGAGGGGAGTACCAGCGGCTCTTTGAGCGAGTCGTCGTAGTTGGGGCCGTGCTCCACGGTCTCCTTTTCCAGATCCGCCAGCAGTTCGTGGGCCAGCTGCTCCATCCTTATTTCCGTGTAACGCATGGCGGCCGGGCGGTCGCCGTCGATGGAGCCGAAGTTTCCCTGGCCGTCCACCAGCGGGTAGCGCAGGGAGAAGTCCTGGGCCATCCTGACCAGCGTGTCGTAGACCGCGGTGTCGCCGTGCGGGTGGTACTTGCCGATCACGTCGCCGACCACGCGGGCCGATTTCTTGTACGGCTTGTTCCAGTCGTTGCTCATGTCGTACATGGCGAAAAGGCAGCGCCGGTGCACCGGCTTAAGACCGTCGCGCACGTCCGGAAGCGCGCGGCCGACGATGACCGACATGGCGTAATCCATGTAGGAGCGCTTCATCTCGTCTTCAATGTTTACCGATATCTTGTTCAATTGATCAAGCATTAATAAAACCTCTTCTGGGCAAAGTGCGAATGACGGGCAAAAACTGCAGCGTCCCTGTCAGCCGCCATTAAAAAACAACAGATTTCAATATCTTCTATTTCCGTGGAGCCGTCGCCAAAATCAGCCGCAACAAGCAGGGCAGGGGCGCTTCCACGGCTTTCCTAGATGTCCAGATTCACCACGTTCAGCGCGTTCTGTTCGATGAAATCGCGCCTCGGCTCCACCTGGTCTCCCATCAGCACGGTGAAGATCTCCTCGGCGGCCACCGCGTCCTCTATCTTTACCTGCAGGAGCACCCGGTTTTCCATGTGCATGGTGGTTTCCCAGAGCTGCTCCGGGTTCATTTCTCCCAGGCCTTTGTAGCGCTGGATGTAGAGCCCCTTCTTGGCCGTTTCCAGGAAGAAGGCGAGCAGCTCCTCGTGCCTTTGCGTCTCGAGCAGCAGCTTTTCCTCGGCCAGGATCGCGGAAGGCCCGGAACCGATCACGGCGCCGACCCTCTTGTAGCTGTCGATCAGCATCCCGTATTCGTAGGAATTGATGATGGCTATCACCTGCTGATCCACCCTGACCCGGATGTTGCCGAAGCTGAAGAGGACGCTCCCTTCCTGGGCATGGTAGTCTATCTCCGGGAAAGCCTCCTTGAGTCTTGGCAGGTGCGGAAACAGGTCCGACATCTCCTCAAAGCCGTTCTTTATGCCGCACTTGAGGAACATGCGGAGCAGTATCTCGTTGATCCCCTTCTTGACCACCTTATCGAAGAGGGAGTTGTAATCGATCAGCTGGGTCAGGATCGGTATGATCTGCTTACCGCGGTACATCCGCTCGTCGGAGCCCAGACGCAGCGTCATCTCGTCGGTCCCTTCCTCGAGCAGGTAGTTCTGCAGCGCAGCCTCGTTTTTCAGGTACTGCTCCTTGCGGCCGCGCTTGATCTTGTAAAGTGGCGGCTGGGCGATGTAGAGGTAGCCGCGCTCGATCAGCTCCATCATCTGCCTGAAGAAGAAGGTGAGCAGTAGGGTGAGGATGTGCGAGCCGTCCACGTCCGCATCGGTCATGATGATGATCCGGTGGTATCTAAGCTTCGCTATGTCGAAGTCGTCCTTCCCTATGCTGGTGCCGAGCGCCGAGATCAGGGTCCTGATCTCCTGCGAGGCGAGCATCTTGTCGAAGCGCGCCTTCTCCACGTTGAGTATCTTGCCTTTCAGGGGGAGGATCGCCTGGTACTTGCGGTCACGCCCCTGCTTTGCCGAGCCGCCTGCGGAGTCGCCCTCCACCAGGAACAGTTCGCAAAGCGCCGGGTCCTTCTCCTGGCAATCGGCCAGTTTTCCAGGCAGCGTGCCGATCTCCAGCGCACCCTTTCTGCGGGTAAGCTCCCTTGCCTTCCTGGCAGCTTCCCTGGCCCTCGCGGCGTCGATGGACTTCTCGAGAATCTTCTTGGCCATCTGGGGATTCTCCTCCAGATAGACGGCAAGTTTCTCGTTCAACAGGGTCTCGACGTACCCCTTCACCTCGGAGTTGCCGAGCTTGGTCTTGGTCTGTCCCTCGAACTGCGGCTGCGGTATCTTCACGGAGATGACCGCGGTAAGCCCCTCGCGCAGGTCCTCGCCGGAGATCGCCACCTTGACGTTTTTCAGGAGGTTGTTGGCGTTCGCATAGGTGTTCATGGTACGGGTGAGCGCCGCCTTGAAACCGATCAGGTGTGTGCCCCCCTCGTGGGTGTTTATGTTGTTGGCGAAGGTGAAGACCTTTTCGTCGTAGGAGTCGTTGTACTGCATGGCTATCTCGATATCCACGCCGCTTCGCTCGCCGCGCACGTAGATCGGCTCCGGGTTCACCGCGTTCCTGTTCTTGTTCAGGTACTCGACGAAGCTCCTGATGCCCCCCTCGTAGAAGAAGTCGTGGTCCTTTTCGCTTCTCTCGTCGTGTATTTTTATCCTCACCCCCGCGTTCAGGAAGGCGAGCTCGCGAAGCCTCTTGGAGAGCACGTCGAAGGAGAATTCGGTGGTTTCGAATATCTCGCCGTCGGGAAAGAAGGTGATCTTGGTGCCGCGCTTCTTGGTCTCGCCGGTTACGGCCAGCGGTGCCAGAGGCACCCCTCTTTCATAGCTCTGGGTGTGTATCTGCCCGTTTCTGCGTATTTCCAGATCGAGCCGGCTGGATAGGGCGTTCACCACGGAACTTCCCACTCCGTGCAGGCCGCCGGACACCTTGTAGGAGGTGTTGTCGAATTTGCCGCCGGCGTGCAGCACGGTCAAAACGACCTGTGCCGCCGAGACTCCTTCGGTTGGGTGCATGTCCGTCGGTATGCCGCGGCCGTTATCCTCGACCGCCACCGAACCGTCCAGATGAATGACCACCTGGATGGCGTCGCAGTAACCTGCCAGCGCCTCGTCTATGGCGTTGTCCACCAGTTCGTACACCAGGTGATGCAGGCCCTGCGCAGAGGTAGAACCGATGTACATGGCCGGGCGCTTTCTAACTGCTGAAAGTCCTTCCAGTATCTGGATACTATTTGCACCGTAATCGCTGTTTTCTTCTAAGTTCATCTTTACCTCTAGTTGAGAATTGTTCCCTCACTGATACGAAAGGTTCTGTTGTTTTCCATGTCTTGAAGGTCGATGTTTTCCAGGGAAGTGGTGGTGATGAACACCTGCATATCCCTTTTCTTCAGAAACTCCATCAAATTAGAGTTCCGTTCCCGGTCGAGCTCGCTGGTCATGTCGTCCAAAAGCAGCACCGGCGGCGCATCGAAGCAGCTGGTTATGAATTCTATTTCCGCCATCTTGAGAGCCAGCACGAAACATCTCTGCTGCCCCTGGGAGGCGAAATGACGGGTGGAGCGGCCGTTCAGTCCAAAATACAGGTCGTCCCTATGGGGGCCTATCGCCGTCGAGCCGCGGCGCCTCTCTTCCGCGCCGTGGCTTTTAAGCGCCGTGAAAAGTGCGCGGGGAGCATCCTCGGCGTAGGCCTGCTGATCCACCCCGTGCAGCCGGTACTCTAGCTGCACGCTCTCGTCGTTTCCGGAGATGTCTGTGTAAAAGAGCTGCAGAAGCTTCTCTATCTCCTTCAGATAGGCGCTCCTTTTTTCTATGACCACGGTTGCCGCCTGCACCAGCTGCTCCGTCCAGACCTCCATGCCGAAGGTCTCTTTGTTCTTTAAGAGGGCGTTTCTGTTTTTGAGTATCTTGGCATAGTCGTGGTAAGCCACCAGGTACCCAAGATCGCAGGTGAAGACGGCCCGGTCCAGATATCTGCGCCTCAGTTCCGGGCCGCCGCGCACCATGGATATTTCTTCCGGTGTGAAAACCACCACATTGAGGTTTCCGAAGAAATCTGCCATGCGTGTCGCCAGCTTGGCGTCTATCTTGGCCTTTTTGCCCTGCTTTTCCAGAAGAACCGAGATCTCCCTTTTTACCTGGTCCCGTTCCACCACGCCTCTGAGGAGGGCGAACTCGGCTCCGAAGGCGATCAGCTCGCAGTTCTTTGCCTGCTTGAAGGACTTCATCGTCGCAAGGAGGTAGATGGATTCCAGCAGGTTGGTCTTGCCTTGGCCGTTGTTGCCATAAAATACGTTGAACTTCTCGCCCGGGGCAAGTTCAATATTTTTCAGGTTACGGAAGGAACCGAGTTTCAGCTTTATGAGTTTCATCAGCTCTGTAGAGACACCATAAAAGCCTTTCCATTACCCTTTTGATATCCAAGCAGCAAGCCATGATAACACGGATGCCTTTGTGTAGGAAGCAGTCCGTTTCTACAGCCTCATCGGCATGATAACTGCAAGGAAATCGTCTTCCGCGACGGCTTTCATGATGACCGGGGAGAGTTCGTCCTTCAGTTTCAACTCCACTTCGCGCTCTTCCATCACGGAGAGCACGTCTATCAGGTATTTCGCGTTAAAACGGGCCGAGATGCTGTTACCTTCGTACTGCACCTCTATTTCTTCACGTGCCTCGCCCAGTTCCGGGTTGCTAGAGGAGATGATGATCAGCTCGGGGCTCACCTCTATCTTGACGCCTTTGAACTTCTCGCTGGAGAGGATGGCCATCCTTTTCAGGGAATGAAGAAATTTGTCGCGGTTTATCTGCACCTTGCGGTCGTTATTGGCAGGTATCACCTTCGTGTAGTCTGGGAATTCGCCGTCGATGAGCCTCATGACCACTACCGTGTTACCTTTTTTGATGACGGCGCTGTTATCCATGAAGCCGAGCATGATCTCCGCGGATTCTTCTTCAGCCATTTTCTTGAGCTCGAAGATCCCTTTTTTAGGGAAGATCACGCCTTTGCTCAACTCCGAGCTAATGTTGCCAGTGATGGTCTTTTGTGAGACAGAGAGGCGGTGACCGTCTGTGGCCACCATTTTGAGGACACTGTTGCCGTTCTCCTCGAAGGCTTTTATGAAGATGCCGTTCAGGTTGTACTTGGTCTCATCGTAGCAGATGGCATAGGAGGTCTTCTCTATCATCTCGCTCAGGATCTCGTTTTTAAAGACGATGAAGCTCTCTTCCTTCACCTTCGGGAAGTAGGGGAACTCCTCCGAAGAGAGGCCGACTATGTTGAAGCGTGCCTTGCCGCAGACGATCTCCACCCAGTCGTTTTCCTTGGTGGAGAAGTGTATCTCCTCGTCCGGCATCTCCTTGACGATCTCGTAGAGCTTCTTTGCCGAGACGGTAATTTTGCCTTCCCTTACCATCTTGGTGGGGTAGGAGCTCTTCATCCCCACTTCCAGGTCGGTAGCCGTTATGTACAGAAGGTCGTTTTGAACCTCAAGCAGCACGTTGGAAAGGATCGGCATGGTATTGCGCTTTTCTACGATCCCCTGAATTCTCTGGAGGGCTTTCATAAAAATTTCTTTGCTGATTCTGAATTCCATGTTTTCTCCTTCGCCGTCGTGCTTCTTATATTATTGTTTTTAGTCTTTTAAGTAGTAGTAGATAGTGGCCTGTTGAAAAGTTGATAAGGGAGCTTACTATCTGAATCAGGGTCTTTTTGGCGCCGGGTAACTTTCAGGCTGTGTGGCCCGTTTTTTCGCTTTTATGCACAGCCTCTATCGGTTTGGCCCGGGAGAGGCAACTTATGCACAGTTATCCCCATTAAATAAACAGCCTTTTCTTGATATCTTCCACAGTCCCCTTGAAGTCCGGGTCGCCCGCCATCTGCTTCTCTATCTTCTTCACGGAATGGATGATCGTCGAGTGGTCCTTGCCGCCGAATTTGTCGCCGATCTCCGGGTAGGAGGCCTTGGTCAGCTCACGGCAGATGTAAATGGCAATCTGGCGCGGCACCACCAGGGTCTTGATCCTCTTGTCCGATTTGAGTTCCGAGACCTTGATACGGAAGTGGTCCGCCACGTGCTTTTGGATCATCTCGACCGTGATGTCGCGGGTCTTCTCTACGATGATGTCCTTCATGACCTCGCGGGCCATGCTGAGCGTGATCTCGTTGCCGGTAAGGCTCGCAAAGGCCTCCAGACGGATCAGCATGCCTTCCAGTTCGCGGATGTTGCTGGTGGCCCCTGCAGCCAGAAACAGCGCCACGTCGTCCGGCAGGTTCACCGCGTGCAGGTCCGACTTCTTCTTGAGGATGGCTATCTTGGTCTCTATGTCCGGCGGCTGGATGTCCGCGATCAGGCCCCATTCGAAGCGGGACCTGAGACGCTCCTCCAGGCCGGGGATATCCTTGGGGAATTTGTCAGAGGTGACAACAATCTGTTTGTGCGATTCGTAGAGGGCGTTGAAGGTGTGGAAGAACTCCTCCTGGGTCGCCTCCTTGCCGGCCATGAACTGGATGTCGTCGATGAGCAGGAGGTCCATCTTCCTGAACTTGTTGCGGAACTCCTCCATCTTTTTGTAGCGCAGCGAGTTGATCATCTCGTTCATGAATTTTTCGGAAGAGTAATAGCAGATCTTGGCCTTGCTGTTCTTGGCGAGGATCTGGTTCCCTATGGCGTTTACCAGGTGGGTCTTGCCAAGGCCGACGCCGCCGTAGATGAAGAGCGGGTTGTAATTGGTGGCGGGTTTGTTGGCTACCGCCTGCGAGGCCGCATAGGCGAACTGGTTGCTGGCGCCGCAGACGAAGGACTCGAAGGTGTATTTGGGGTTCAGGTTGGGGATGAAATCCGACTTGTTCTTTTCCCGCTCCTTGTCCCTGTCTTTATCCTTTTCCTTTTCCTGGCTCTTGACCGGTTTTTGTTCGCGGTCCGCCCTGGGCTCCTGAGCCTTTTCAGGCTTTGGCTCGGCAAGGTGAAACTCTATCTGGTAGTCCTTCGAGTTGACCGCCGAGATAGCTTCCTTGATCATGGAGAGGTACTTGTCGGTCACCCACTTCTGAAAAAACGAGCTGGGTACTTCGAGAACTATGGTATCTTCCGTTGCTCCCAGGAAAATAAGCGGATCTATCCAGGTATTGTAGGTCTGTTCCGTTAATACTTTTTTAAGATTTGCCTGGGCTTCTAGCCAAACATTTTCCATGGAGAGAGCCTTTTTTAACTATTTTTACACAGCTTTATCAACAACTGTTGATAATAAATAAGCTCGGTAATTTCAGTGATTTATGCGGTTATAAACAGGGTAAGCCGATACTAATTTTATTGCAGCAGGAGATTAGCAGAGCAGCCCTTTTTTTGCAAGGCAAAACTTGTTCCGGGAAAAACAGCTTGACATGGACTGGTGTTTATGTTTAAGTTCGACACTTACCTTTAGAAGTAAAGTTACCATTCCCGTGTAAGGAGTTGATAAAGATGAAAAGAACATTCCAGCCCAGCAATATCTCCAGGAAGAGAACCCACGGCTTTCTCGTTCGTATGGCTACCAAGAACGGCAGGCTCGTGATCAAGAGGAGAAGGGCCAAAGGGCGCAAGCGTCTTGCTGTAAGCATCGCGACTAAATAAATTCATACTTGTCCGGTTTCCTATTTCCCAAAGGTGAGCGTCTGCGCAAACGTCCAGAGTTCCTGCAATTCAATGCGGGCGCCTCGAAAATGCACACGCCTCATTTTTTGCTGCTTTGGAAAGACAGGGAATCAGCCGGCGTCAGGGTAGGATTTACTGTCAGCAAGAAGGTCGGTAATGCCGTAGTCAGAAACAGCATCAAGAGAAGGCTGCGGGAGTTTTACAGGCAGAACAAGTCTCTTTTTATTCCGGCAGATATGAACATCGTTGCCAAAAAAGGGGCGGACCTGCTTGACTTTCACCATCTCTCAATCGAGCTCGCAGCCGCCCTCGGGCGGCTGCGTAAAAGATATGCTTAAAAGATCATTCATAGGCCTGATTGTTCTATATCAGAGGTTCATCTCTCCGTTCAAGGCCTCTTCCTGCCGTTTTTATCCTACCTGTTCAAATTATTCCTTACAAGCATTGGAAAAGTACGGTCCCGTCAAAGGGTTATGGTTGACTGCCGCCCGCATTTTCAGGTGTCACCCGTTTCACCCGGGCGGTTACGATCCGGTTAAATAGCCTCTTCAGGAGAAAATAATGGAAAAAAGACTCATCATTGCGGTACTGCTCTCCATTGGGGTCTTGTACGCCTATTCGTTCATCTTCCCGACCCAGAAGCCTCTACCGGCCGGTTCCCCCGCACAGATGCAGGCGCAGATCACTTCGGCCTCCAATGCTGCCGGCCAGCAGGCTGCAGTGGCTTTAGCCCCGGCTCCGGCCACCACTGCGGACCAGACAGCGCAGCCAGTGGCCGCTGCCGCACGCGACCTCACCGTTGAGACAGATCTCTACACTGCGGTCTTTTCCTCCCAGGGGGCAGGTCTTAAGAAACTCGTGCTAAAGAAGTACCTGGAGACCCTTGAGCCACAGGGGAAACAGATCATACTTGTCAATGAAACCTCACCCGATCGCTATGCGCTCCTCAGTGATTCCAGGGAGTTCGGCATATCCCCGGCTACGGTCTACAATACCTCCGGCAAGAACCTGCAGCTCACCGACGGCAGCAAAGGGACCTTGGAGTTCACCACGGTAACTCCCCAGGGACTGCAGTTCAAGAAGATCTATACCTTCTCCGGCGACGCCTACCGGATAGGTCTGACACAGGAAATTCACAACACCGGCGCTGCCAAGGTGGACGGCGTGCTGCATCTGCTGCAGAACGAGCGGGTAGCCTCCCATAAAGGGGAGGGGAGGTACGAGGTTTACGGACCATCCACCCTGTCCGAGGACAAGGTAAATATAGACAAGCTCGACAACCTCCTGAAAACACCGGCACGCTACGAGAAAGGTGTGATCTGGTCCGCCTTTTCAGACAAATATTTCGTGGATGCCGTGATCGCCGAGAAGGGGAGCATCGCCTCGGTAAGCCTAGCCCATCCACGCACCGATCTGATGGTGAGGGACATCGCCACACCACTTATCTCCGTACCCCCAGGACAGGTCGCTTCTGTCAGCCACTCCGTCTACTACGGCCCGAAAGAGCTGGACATCCTCAAGGCGCAGGGTAACAGGATGGAAGAGGTTATCGACTACGGATGGTTCGGTCCCATCTCCAAGCCGCTCATCTACACCCTTAAGTTTCTCTACAACTACACCGGCAATTACGGAACCGCCATCATCATCATCACCTGCATTCTGAAGCTGCTCTTCTTCCCGCTCACTCATAAGAGCTACAAGTCGATGAAGGAGATGCAGAAACTGCAGCCGAAGATGGCCGAGCTGAAAGAGAAATTCAAGAAAGACCGTGACGCCATGAACAGGGCGGTCATGGAAATGTACAAGACTCACAAGGTGAACCCGATGGGGGGGTGCCTGCCGATGCTCGTGCAGATACCCGTTTTCTTCGGCCTTTACCGCGCGCTCATGTACTCCATCGAGCTCAGGCACGCGCCGTTCATGCTCTGGATCACCGACCTCTCCGCCAAGGATCCCTACTATGTGACCCCCATCATCATGGGTGTAACCATGTTCATCCAGCAGAAGATGACGCCGACCAACATGGACCCGATCCAGGCCAAGATGATGCTGGCACTGCCGGTGGTGTTCACCTTCATGTTCCTGAACTTCCCGTCCGGGCTAGTTATCTACTGGCTGGTCAACAACGTGCTGACCATCGCACAGCAGATGTACATCAACAAGACGGTCCACTGACCGGCAGCGGGTATAAGCATATGTATGTTCGGGACACAATTGCCGCAATCAGCACCCCGGTAGGGGAGGGGGGGATCGGAATAGTCAGGGTAAGCGGTCCTGCATCCCTCCCCATCGCCCGGAGCATCTTCAGAGCTAAATCGAACGGTGGCCTAAAAAGCCACCGTTTTTCTTATGGCGTTGTCCTGCATCCGGCAACCGGGGAACTGCTGGACGAGGCTATGCTGGTTTTCATGAAAGGCCCTAATTCCTACACGCGCGAGGATGTGCTGGAAATACAGTGCCACGGCGGGACGCTGGTCGTTTCGCGCATACTGTCGCTGGTGCTGAGCGAGGGCGCCCGGCTGGCAGAGCCAGGGGAATTCACCAAGCGCGCCTTCTTGAACGGTCGCATAGACCTGGTGCAGGCCGAGGCAGTCATGGACGTGATCGCCAGCAGGACCGATGCTTCACTGGCGCTTGCCCAGCACCAGAGGGAAGGACTTCTCTCCAGACGCATCAGCGCCGTGAAGGAAAGTATCCTCTATGCGCTGGCCTTTGTGGAAGCGCTGATCGACTTTCCCGAGGACGACATCGACGTGGCGGTAGAGACCGACGTGCTGGGACGGGTAACTCCCGCTCTTTTAGAACTCACTTCACTAATTGACGGCTTTGACGAGGGGAGGGTGCTTCGTGACGGCGTCTCAGTGGTCATCGCGGGGAAGCCCAATGTAGGCAAGTCCAGCCTCTTGAATACGCTCCTGAAAGAGAAGAGGGCCATCGTAACCGCGGTTCCCGGGACCACCCGCGATGTCATAGAGGAGGTCGTCAACATCAACGGGCTGCCGGTAAAGCTTCTGGACACAGCCGGCATCAGAGATTCCGATGATCTGGTCGAGCAGGAGGGGGTACGGCTTTCGCTGGACAGGATACCGAAGGCAGACCTGGTGCTGTTCGTTATCGACGGCGCCAGTCCCTTTACCGGCGAAGACGAGGCTATCCTCAGGGCGATCGGATCTAAGAGTCTTATCGTAGTCCGCAACAAGTCGGATCTGCCGGCCTGTGCCGTGCTTCCACCGGAACCGGTTCTGCCGACGGTATCCATATCTACTGTCACCGGGGACGGCGTTGCCGATTTGCGCGCGGCCATTGCCGCTGCATTTATCCATGGCACAGCCATCGACGGCAGGGAATTCGTGGCGGTTTCCAGTGCCAGGCACCGTGATGCGCTTTTGAAGGCTCGGCAGTCGCTGGATGCCTTTGTGGCTAACCTGCAGGCAGGGGTAAATATGGAGATCCTGCCGATCGATCTGCGTGACGCCCTGGACGCTGTAGGCGAGGTGACCGGGGAGACCACTGCTGACGATGTGCTGGACAGGATCTTCTCCAGTTTCTGTATAGGCAAGTGATTTGTTTCACGTGGAACATTGGTAAGGCTGATCATTTCAGCGGGTTGACTGCGACCAGTCAGGGTAGGCCGGGTGCCAAGGTCCAGCCACCCCTGCGGGTAAAACTACCGCTGGCCCGTCTTGCCATTTCTTCTTTAAGCCGAAATAACTAAGTTCTGGGCGGCGCATCCGCATCCAGTCGCAATCTGCAATGTTTCACGTGGAACAAAACGCTCAGCTTTAGGAAGTTGACAGTTCAGGTGTAGCTGGAAAAACTTCTCCGAGCCGGAAGTGACCACTGCTTATAAATGGAGTGCTGATTGATAGTCTATGATAAAAAATATGACGTGATTGTGGTCGGTGCCGGGCATGCCGGCTGCGAGGCGGCACTGGCCGCGGCTCGCATCGGCGTCTCTACGCTGCTCCTTACCATTAATCTGGACGCCATCGCTCTGATGTCCTGCAACCCTGCTATCGGCGGGCTCGCCAAGGGGCACCTGGTGAAGGAGATCGATGCGCTGGGCGGAGAAATGGGGCGCAATATCGACGCCACCGGCATCCAGTTCCGTGTGCTGAACATGAAGAAGGGTCCCGCGGTACGTGCTTCGCGCGCCCAGGCAGACAAACAGCTCTACCGTCTGCGCATGAAGAACATCATGGAACTGCAGGACTGCCTCGATCTGAAGCAGGTGGAAGTGACGGACCTGTTCCTGCAAGAAGGCCGGGCCGCCGGTGTGGACACTAAGGGTGGGGTGAGGTATCTGGCCAGGACGGTTATCCTCACCACCGGTACCTTCATGCGCGGGCTGATCCATATAGGCCTCGTCAACTACCCGGGCGGCAGGGCAGGGGACCTTCCCTCCATCGGTCTTTCGGAGCGGCTGGTCGACTACGGCTTCGATGTCGGCCGTCTGAAGACCGGAACCCCGGCCCGGCTGGACGGCAGGACCATCGATTTCAGTCGGCTGGAGCCGCAGTACGGCGACGAGCGGCCTATCCCCTTTTCCTTTTCCAACCAGAAGATCGAACAGTCGCAAGTCCCTTGTCACATCGCCTACACGAACCCGAAGGGGCACGACATCATCAGAAGCGGCCTGGACCGCTCGCCGCTCTATGCCGGCATAATCGAGGGAATAGGGCCCAGGTACTGTCCGTCCATCGAGGATAAGGTGGTGCGCTTCCCTGAGAAGGACCGGCACCAGACCTTCATAGAACCGGAGGGGCGCGACACGGTCGAGGTCTACCCGAGCGGCATGTCCACCTCGCTTCCCATCGACATCCAGTGGGCTTTTTACCGGAGCATCGAGGGGCTGGAGCGGGTGGAAATCATGCGTCCGGCCTATGCCATAGAATACGATTATGTGAACCCGATTCAGCTGCATGCCTCGCTGGAAACGAAACTGGTGGGGAACCTCTACCATGCAGGCCAGATAAACGGCACCTCCGGTTATGAGGAGGCGGCGGCCCAGGGGCTGATGGCAGGCATCAACGCAGCGCTTCGCGTACAGGAAAAAGAGCCGCTGGTGCTGGGCCGAAGCGACGCCTACATCGGTGTCATGATCGACGACCTGGTGACCCTGGGGACTCGCGAGCCGTACCGGATGTTCACCTCGCGCGCCGAGTACCGGCTGCTGCTTCGGGAAGACAACGCCGATCTCCGTCTGCGAGAGATCGGACACGCGGTCGGTCTGGTTCCCGATGAGCTGTATGCGGACTTCCTGGTCAAGAAGGAGCAGATAGACTCCCAGTTGGACCGGCTCGGCAAGGAGAGGCTCACCCCTTCGGCCGCAGGCGAAGAGCTGCTGCAGGAGTGGGATCTGGTCGGGATGCAGAACGCCATCAGCTACGAGCAGTTGCTGCGCCGGCCGGATTTCAGCTGCCGGGACCTCTCCAGGATCTATCCGGAGATCATGGACCTCTCTGAAACGGTCAGGGAGCAGCTGGAAATCCAGATCAAATACAAGGGGTATATCGGCCGCCAACTGGAGCAGGTGGAGCGCGCGGTAAAGCTGGAGGGTGCCCGGATTCCTCTGGATATGGACTATGCAGCCATCTCGGGGCTCTCTACCGAAGTGCGGGAAAAGCTGGCTCGCTTCCGTCCAGACACGCTTGGACAGGCGTCCCGCATCCCCGGCGTCACGCCGGCCGGGATAACCATACTCTCCATAGCCTTGAAGACAAGGTGCGGCAAATGAACGAGCATGCCAAAGACCTGCTGATCGCCGGTGCCAAAGAGCTCGGGGTGTCACTGAGTAAAGGGCAGTTGGCAAGCCTGAACCTCTTTGCCGAAGAGCTGAAAAAGTGGAACAGGAAGATAAATCTGACCGCCATAAAGGACGACGAAGGGATTGCACTAAAGCATCTGGTCGACTCGTTGAGCCTGCTGAAGGTGGTGCGCGGTCCGGGGCGGTTACTCGACATCGGCTCCGGAGGCGGTTTTCCCTGCATCCCGGTGAAGATCGCGCAGCCAGATCTCGACATCGTTTCGGTGGATGCGGTGGTGAAAAAGATCAGCTTTCAAAAGCAGGCGGTCAGGCTTTTGAACCTGGCAGATTTCCAGCCCGTGCATGTACGCGCCGAAACTCTGGCGGAGCAATATGCCGGGTCCTTCGACTGGATCGTTTCCCGCGCTTTTTCCGAGCTGGCCTCTTTTGCCGCCATGGCATTTCCGCTAATGAAGAGCGATGGACGCCTGGTTGCCATGAAGGGGCGCAACGCTGCGGAGGAGGTGTCCGCCGCCGAGGGCGCACTCGACGAAATCGGAGTCAGGGTTGAAATCGTACATGATTTCCTGCTTCCAGGGACAGACGACGCCAGATCGCTGGTAGTGATGGTTAGAAAATAATCACATCAAGCCAATGTCTCACCTAATGAGCAATACGCCGCCATTTGCCGGCGCCGCAAGCGAATTGAGGTGGCGGGTTGCGAAGTGGCGAGAAGGGGCTCTGCAGGCGAAATATGGAAGCCTGTTTTTTGGGCAGCTTGGCCGGATTGAGTGGACTTGTCCCGCCGAGGTAGCGCGAAAGTCTCTCGCCCAACAATGTCACCTCCGCCGGGCACGGTTAGAGAATGACAATTTTAATTCCTTGATCGGGAATTATGCAGACTGGCGGCAAGGGCGATTTCGGCCGACCGGAAAAGGAGTGAACCAGCTGCTGCCGCCTTTTCCGATTCTGGAGAAGGTGGCAAACCGTTCACTTATCACTGGCCCGCCAGCCGAGCAATAATTTTGACTTTTGGCAGCTTTATATGTTAAGAATAAAAACTTTTATTGTTTACGCCGGCATTTTCCAGATGGTTCAGGGAGAGGACAAGTCATGCATCATTTTCAGTACAAGGGTGATGAGCTGTTCGCTGAAGAGGTTGCCGTAAAGGAGATCGTTGCCGCCGTCGGGAGTCCTGTCTATATCTATTCACAGGCGACGCTTGAGCGTCACTTCAAGGCGATGGACACTGCCTTTGCCTCGGCGCCCCACACTATCTGCTATTCCGTCAAGGCGAACTCTAACCTGGCTGTGCTAAAGACGTTCATCAATATGGGCGGCGGCGTGGATATCGTCTCCGGAGGCGAACTGTACCGGGCCCTGGCGGCCGGTGTCGATCCGAGGAAGGTCGTTTATTCCGGCGTCGGCAAAAGGGACGACGAGATAGCCTATGCGCTGGAAAGCGGCATCCTGCTTTTCAACGTGGAGTCGGAGCAGGAGCTGGACCGGATCGACGAGGTGGCGGGGCGCATCGGCAAGAAAGCCGGCATCGCCATCCGGGTCAACCCCGATGTCGATCCCGAAACCCATCCGTACATTACCACCGGCCTCAAAAAGGCGAAGTTCGGTATCAACATCGAGCGCGCCCTTGAGCAGTACGGTCGCGCCAGAAAGATGGCCAACCTCGATATCCTCGGCATCGATTGCCACATCGGCAGCCAGCTCACCAAGGTTTCCCCGTTCGTCGATGCCATCAAGAAGCTGAAGAGGCTACTGGTCGGCGTAAAAGAGCTGGGGATCGAGATGAAATACCTCGACCTGGGGGGCGGGCTCGGTATCCAGTACAACGACGAGGAGCCACCGCTTCCTGCTGATTACGGCTCTTCCATCCTCGCCGAAACCGGCGATCTCGGCCTGCACCTGCTGTTCGAGCCGGGCAGGAACCTGGTAGGCAACGCCGGCATCCTGGTCGGCAGATGCCTCTACACGAAAAAAGGGGAAGAGAAGAACTTCGTCATAGTTGATGCAGGGATGAACGACCTCGCCCGTCCGGCGCTCTACGGCTCCTTCCACGGCGTGAAGCCGGTGAAGAAGGACCAGGACGGCATGATCGAAGGCGATATCGTCGGCCCCATCTGCGAGTCGGGCGACTTCCTTGTCAAGGACCGGGAGATTCCGAACTTCCGCCAGGGGGACCTGATTGCCTTCATGTCCGCCGGCGCCTATGGTTTTACCATGAGCAGCAACTACAACAGCCGCCCGCGCGTTGCCGAGGTCATGGTAAAGGGCGACAAATTTGAAATCATCCGCGAGCGCGAGAAGCTCGAAGATCTGATCAGGGGCGAGCGGATCCCGTCCTTTCTGTAGGTCTGAACAGGTCATCTTCATTCCATCTGGCAGATAGTCCCCCATTTGTAAAAGGTGGATTCGTCGCAGGTGCGGACATTGAGAATTCTCCCCGACCCCCCTTTATGAAGGGGGGAGGGACTTACAAAATAGCAGCAAAAGGAGGTAGCCCATGTTCCAGGGAAGTATCGTGGCCATTGTCACCCCATTCATGAACGGCGCGGTTGACGAAGAAAGGCTTCGGGAGCTGGTGGAATTCCAGATTGAAAACGGCACCGACGCCATTGTCCCGTGCGGCACGACCGGCGAGTCCTCGACGCTCGACTATATCGAGCATGACCGGGTGATAAAGATCGTGGTCGAGCAGGTCAATAAGAGGGTGCCGGTCATCGCCGGTACCGGCTCCAATTCCACCCGTGAGGCGATCGAGATCACCGGACATGCCAAGGAACTCGGCGCCGACGGTGCGCTGCTGGTCACCCCGTACTACAACAAGCCTTCCCAGGAAGGGCTCTACCTGCACTACAAGGCGGTCGCCGATGCGGTGGCGCTTCCCCAGGTGCTCTACAACGTGCCGGGGCGCACCGCCGTCAACCTGCTGCCTGAAACGGTGGCAAGACTCGCCGTGCACCCGAACATCGTCGCCATCAAGGAGGCCACCGGATCGCTGCAGCAGGCCTCCGAGGTGCTGGCCCTTTGCGGCGAGAACATCACCGTGTTGTCCGGCGACGACTTCATCACGCTGCCGATGATGGCCTGCGGCGCCAAAGGGGTGATCTCGGTTACGGCCAATATCATGCCGAAAGAGATCGCAGGTCTGGTAGACGCCTTCAACGCCGGCAACATGGAGGAGGCGAAAAGGTTGCATCTGTACCTTTTGAAGATCTCCAACGCGATGTTCATCGAGACCAACCCGGTACCGGTGAAGACCGGTGTAGCTCTGATGGGCAGGTGCCGCGACGAGGTGCGTCTGCCGCTGGCGCCTCTGGCGGAGGCCAACCGGGCGAAACTGGCCGCGATCATGAAAGAATACGGGCTTATCTAGTTTCCATCCGGAAAGGGTGCTTTTCCGCCCTGGCGGCGTCAACCTTCTGGCTTGCTTGTGCGGCGTACTTATGTACGCCTCCGCGCAATCCCTCGGTTTCCTTGCCAGGACGAAAAATCCCTCCTTTCCGAATCGGAAACCACTAGTTTCATATCCGGAGTTTCCGGATGGAAACTATCTAAGGACATGGGGTCGAACATGGTAAGAATAGCTGTTTGCGGGGCTGCAGGACGGATGGGGGGGCGGATCATCGCCGCCATCAAGGAAGCCGAAGGTGTCGAACTTTCCGGTGCGCTGGAGCGCCCCGGCCATCCCATGATCGGCCAGGACGCCGGCTACAACGCGGGTCTGGGCGCCATCGGGCTTGCCATCAGCGACGACCTGAACGCCGTGGTGCAAGGGTGTGACGTGCTGATCGACTTCACAGCCCCCAAGGTGTCGCTGAAAAACCTGGAGGTATGCGCCCTTTTCGGCAAGTCGATCGTGATCGGCTCCACCGGCTTCACCCCGGAAGAAAGGGAGCTTGCCGCCGAACTGGCCCGCGAGATACCGGTCGTTATCGCACCGAACATGTCGGTCGGCGTGAACGTCTGCTTCAAGGTACTGGCCGATGTGGCGAAGATCCTCGGTCCTGACTTCGATGTCGAGATTGTGGAGGCGCACCATCGCCTGAAGAAGGATTCCCCCTCCGGCACCGCGGTCAGGATGGGCGAGGTGGTGGCAGGCGCCCTGGGGCGCGACTACAACAAGGTGGCGAACTTCCACCGCGAGGGGATTTGCGGCGAGCGGACCCAGGAAGAGATCGGCATGCAGACCATCCGCGGCGGCGATATCGTGGGGGAGCACACCGTCTACTTCATCGGAATGGGCGAGCGGGTGGAGATCACCCATCGCGCCCACACCCGCGACATGTTCTCCCGGGGGAGCGTGCGGGCAGCTAAATGGGTGGTAGACGCCCAGCCGGGCGTTTGGGACATGCAGGACGTGCTGGGGCTTAAATAGGCGGATAAGAAGGGGTAAGGGGACAGGCACCTGCGGAGCCAGTCCCCTTCTACTGAAGATGGACCATTGACTATAGAAGAAGACAGGAGACAGCACGATGGCGCAGATAAACGACAACTACCTCAAACTCAAGGCAGGCTACCTTTTTCCGGAAATCGGGCGCCGGGTACGCGCCTTTGCCGCTGCCAACCCGCAGGCGAAGGTGATCCGGCTCGGCATCGGGGACGTGACTCAGCCGCTTACCCCCGCCATATTGAAAGCGTTCCACGCGGCGGTGGATGATCTGGGAAAGGAAGGCTCCTTCATGGGTTACGGCCCGGAGCAGGGCTACGATTTCCTCATCGACACCATCATCGAGAAGTCCTACAACCCGCTCGGCGTGGAGCTGAAGACCTCGGAGATGTTCATCTCCGACGGCTCCAAATGCGACTGCGCAAACATTCTGGACATCTTTGCCCACGAAAACACGGTGGCCATCGGTGACCCGGTCTATCCGGTCTACAACGACACCAACGTGATGATCGGCAGGACAGGTGAGGCGGACGAAAAGGGTTATTACGAAGGGCTGGTATACATGCCCTGCACCGAGGCGAACGGCTTCTTCCCGGCTTACCCGGAGCAGAAGGTGGACATGATCTACCTTTGCTTTCCGAACAACCCGACCGGCGCCGTCGCCACCAGGGAACAGCTGAAGGGGTGGGTTGATTACGCGCTGGCCAACGATTCGGTCATCCTCTTTGATGCGGCCTACGAGGCGTTCATCACCGACCCTGCCATCCCGCATTCCATCTACGAGATCGAGGGCGCCAAGAAATGCGCCATCGAGTTCCGCTCCTTCTCGAAGACCGCGGGTTTCACCGGCGTACGTTGCGGACTGGTTGTCGTTCCCGAAGAACTTGAGGGGACGACCTCGGCCGGCGAAAAGTACAGCTTCAACAAGCTCTGGCTGCGTCGTCAGACCACCAAGTTCAACGGTGCCTCCTACCCGGTGCAGAAAGCGGCAGCAGCCGTCTATACCGAAGAGGGGTGGAAAGAAACCAAGGCGAACATCGACTACTACATGGAGAACGCGCGCATCATCCGCGAGGGGCTGGCTGAAGCAGGGCTCACCGTCTACGGCGGCGTGAACGGACCCTACATCTGGCTGAAGACCCCGGCCGGAGTGACCTCCTGGGACTTCTTCGACAAGCTCCTGAACGAGTGCAACGTGGTCGGCACCCCCGGCAGCGGCTTCGGCCCAAGCGGCGAGGGCTATTTCCGTCTCTCCGCTTTCGGCAATCGCGATAACGTGATCGAGGCGGTCGAGAGGATCAAGCAGAACCTGAAGTGATGAACTGAAGGATTAAAGAGCTGGATTGTAAGGAAAAGGCGGCCGAGAGGCCGCCTTTTCTGTGGTGTTCAGCACGCTCGAAGAAACGGCTAAATCTGGGGGGTGGCAGGCACGCTGCCCAGCATCCGTATCAGCTCTCGGTTGAAGGCCGGGAGATCTTCCGGCTGGCGCGAGGTGATCAGGTTCCCGTCCACCAACACCTCGGTGTCTTCATACAAGGCTCCCGCTTCCCTCAGTTCCGTGGTGACCGTCTGGTAACAGGTGGCCTTTCGTCCCCTGAGAAGCCCGGCCGAGATAAGAATCTGGGGTCCGTGGCAGATCGCCGCTACCGGTCTACCCTCCTGCATGAAAAAGCGGGCAATCTCCTGCACCTTCGGATCGTCGCGGATGACCGCCGGCGCCTTGCCGCCGGGCAGCAGCAGGACATCATAGTCACCCGGGTTCACCTCGGAGAACAGCAGATCGACCGGCACGTCATAGCTGTGCTTGCCGCGGATCGGGGTCTTTCTTCCGGAAGCGACCTGCACCGTGTAGCCAGCCTCCCGGAGCCGGTAAAGTGGCACCAACAGTTCGGTATCTTCGAAATTATCCGCGCTCAGAATCAGGGCTTTCATTGCACTCCTCCTCTCGGCTGACCATCCAGCCGTAGTTTGCCAAGTTGCCTTGGAGTTTGGAACCACCTGGTGGCGCACTAGTAACCTCCAGGTCGGCGAATCCGGCACTTCTCCATCTTCTACGCCGCTTCACCGCCCTCCAGTCTATCATGATATTCAGCAAATTGAAGAGATCAGCTGGAGAACATCCGTCAAAGCCATCATGTTGAGGTAAAAGACAGATGAGACAGGGTGAGCAGGAAATCTTGCGCGCGCTGGAGGAGTTATCGACTGGATGAAAGCGGACTTCGCCGGATTCGAAGCGAAGCTTAGAAAGCAAAGTAAGAGATGAAAAGAGGGGTGGTGATGCGGTGTCATACGTCGTGTTGGCTCTAATGGCCGCTTATTCGTTGCGTATCACTGTAGAGTTGTGAAGCCGGCTTGCCGATCCCACCTGTATCCTTTGCCACTCCAGATCGTCTCGATGGTCTTCCAATCGAGCCCGAGCCCTTTCATCTCTTCACAGATATAGTAGGCCGGCATGATCTCGTCGTCGTCGATACGGGCGTCCCCGTTGACGTCTGCCCAATGATAATTGCCGAGCCGGACGGTATTGCTGCCGGCCACCGGTTCGGTCCGGTTGGAGTCCCCGGCCCGCACTACGATCTCTCCGCTTAGCTTCAGTTCCTTGCTCAAGGCCTGGGCTGCCGGGATCTGCAAGGTATAGTAGACGGTGGTCGAGGCGCTGCCGCCGGGGATCAGCCATTTGATGCCGGAGCCGGAAGACTCTGCGGCCGAACTGGCAGGCTGAGTCCTGAACAGCCTTGAGCCGCCGGGAAGCTTCTCTTTCAGTATGAAGCCGCTGTTTTCGCCCTGCGGCCGCGTGACCTTGATCTGCACGGGGATGATCTCGCCGGGAGCGGCGAAGGGCGGGGCCCATCTGACCGCAGCCGGCGCTTTTGGCAACGGCTGTCGCAGAAAAAGGAAGGTGGCCACCGAGAGCAGCACCAGAGCGCCCATCCCGGACAGCAGCAACAGGCGGGCGCTCCGGAGGGAAGCTGTCGGCTGCCCGGCCACCCCTATATCAGTCGCCTCTTCCTGGCGCAGGATTTCCTCCAGTGGGACCTCGAGGGCGCTCGCCAGTTTTTCGGCGTTTTCCCGCTTGACGGAGGGATAGCGGTTGTTTTCCCAGCGCGAGATGGTATCTGTGGTGACTCCGACCACGCTTGCCACATAGAGCTGCGTCAGTTTTTTCGTCTCTCGCACGCTCCTTATCCGCGACCCGTCAATGGCGACGCCTGGTGTGAAAGCTTTTTCTGGTTTATCAAAGTCTTGACCCATACTGCCCGCCCAATCTGTTGTTTTCGGAAATCCATCTGAAGGTAAAGGCCCGTTGCAGGCGCCCGGCGACCCGACATCGGGTCGAATTGCTATAGATGTCGATAGCCAGGGCCTATCCCCAATGCTATTTTTTATCACAGTTCAGCGGTAAAAATCCCGACAAGAAAAAAAGGAGCAGCAAAATGAAAAACTTGATCTTAGCAGCAGCCCTCGTCATGTTTAGCGCTGGAGCGGTCCTGGCCGCCGATACCATCACCCTTGCTGCCAAAAATGGCGACGTGACCTTCAACCACAAGAAGCACCAGGAGACGCTGAAGGATTGCAAGATCTGCCATGAGAAGGGAGCAGGAAAGATTGAAGGCTTCGGCAAAGACCTCGCCCACAAGAGTTGCAAAGGGTGCCATGCGGACAAGGGTGCCGGTCCGACCAAGTGTGCCGACTGTCACAAGAAGTAGCAGCAACTGCAGCCGCAAAAAAAGGCGACCGATAGGTCGCCTTTTTTTGTATTCAGAAGACGGGCGCCGGGCAGGTTAAGTAATCGCCGGAGCCGGCAGGATCCATGGCAAAGAGGGCATCCAGTGCGTCGAAGTCGAGACGCTGCTCGGCCAGGGAGCGCACAAGGTCGAGTTTCTCCGTGTCCTCAGCGGTGATCTTCGAGACGTCTTCGGTTATGATGCGGTAGAGTTCGGCGGTTGAGTGCTTGTCGGTGCGCAGGTAGGGAATGTTGCTGCGGTCGATGATGCGCTGGGTGATGGTGCTGACCTCTGAAATTCCCGGGATGATCAGGCCGGAGACGAGAGACCGGTACTCCGGCATCTGGTAGAGGTTGGCGAGTGTCACCAGCAATTCATCCCGGCTGCTGGTGACCAGCAAAAGGGTGGACTCGCGCAGCATCTCGGTGACGCGCTGGGTGGAGGCGGCACCGATCTGCACATGGTTGATGATCCTGCCTACCTCGCGGCGATTGCCGTGCAGCGGGAGATCGAGCAGGCGCGAGATGCGCCGAAGGGTAGGGTTGGCCAGTACGGTCTTATAGTCGAAGCCGCCGATCAGCGCGAACGGCTGGTCCGCCAGGGCCCGGCTCAGGTAATCGAGCGTCGATTCGCGCTTTTCCGCAAAGAGCTTGTTCACCAGTACTGCCCGCACTTCGGCCCCCTCCAGCTTGAAAAGCGCCGTGTTCATGGAAACGGTATCGATCACGTTGCCGACCCCGCCACCGGTAACCATCAGAACCGGGGCGTTCAGCATGCGTGCGATGGCTGCGTTGGAGAGCTTCAGCACCGAACCGACCCCTGGATGGCCGGACCCCTCGATGATGATGAAGTCGCAGCGTCTCTCCAGTTCGGCATAGGCGCGCAATATCCGGTCCTTAAGCCCCGGGAGGGAAATCTCACCGTCTATCGCCTGACGGGAGGTCTCGGGATAGACAACCACCGGCGACATGTAGCGCAGATCCTTGGTGAGGCCGAACACCTGGGCTATCAGGGCGGCGTCCTTGTCCACCGATTGCCCCCGCAGCATGGTCGGCTTAGGCCCGAGCGGCTTCATGAACCCGACCCTGCCGTATTTCTGGCGGGCGAGGTGCAGTAAGGAGATGCTGATGGTGGTCTTGCCGATATTTTGCCCGGAGGCCGCGATAAAGATTTTTTTCGCCATGGCTGATCCTCTCATTGATCGAGTCACTCTGTCCGCGGGCAGTCTGCCGGAAAAGGCAACCGGCTTCGGCAGCAACATAATCCTACTCAAGCGTAGAGAAGTCAAGGCAGAAGCTGGCTTGTTTCCGACCGGAAAGGGTGCTTTTTCGCCCTGGCGGCGTCAACCTTCGGTCTTGCTTGTGCGGCGTACTGATTGTACGCCTCCGCGCAACCCCTCGGTTTCCTTGCCAGGACGAAAAATCCCCGCTTTCCGAATCGGGAACCACAAGTTTCACATCCGGAATTTCCGGATGGAAGCCAGCTTGGAGCGGGGTGCAGCAGAAGGGGGAGCGCTTCCGCTTCCTTGATTCGGCTGTTCATCGGGTGTACCATGAACCACATGAATGCAGAAGATCTTCAGCAACGATTGGTTTATTACAGCAGGAGCGAGGAGCTGGCAAACCGCATTACCCACGGGCTGGGTGCACTGTTCAGCCTGGCTGGCGCCATCGCCCTGATCATGCTGGCAATCGCCCAGAGCGACAACCACCGAGTCGTATCCGCCTGCATCTACGGCGGTGCCATGGTCACCTTCTATTGCCTGTCAACCGCCTATCACAGCGTCACCAAGCCGTACACCCGCTACGTATTCCGCATCCTGGACCACGTCAGCATCTACCTGATGATTGCAGGGAGCTATACCCCCTTCGCCCTGGTGACTCTGCAGGGCCCCTGGGGGTGGTCGCTGCTTGGCGCGGTCTGGGGGCTGGGGGCTGTGGGCGCCATACTGAAGATCTTTACCACTCACCGCCTCCCCATCATCGGCCCGCTTCTGTACATCGCGCTCGGCTGGCTGATGGTTATCGCTTTCAAGCCGCTCTCGGCTGCGCTGGCGGCGGATGGGCTGGCGCTCTTATTTGTCGGCGGTGCGGCCTATACCGTCGGTGTACTCTTCTACCTCTGGGATCGACTCCCCTATAACCACGCCATCTGGCATCTCTTTGTCCTCGCCGGAAGCGCCTGCCATTTCGGGGCTATTTTTTACTACGTAGTCACGCCGCGTCCGCTCTGAAATCTGCAAGCCCTGGCAAGGCCGCTTGCCAGCTCCCTGCAACCACTCTCCTTCGCCCCACCGCAGCAACCTTCGCATAATGAGCAAGCTCGAGCTTTGCCGTGCAGTGGCGGAAATCCGCCGTTTTTTGTGGCAGGATTTCGCCACCGCCGCCTCCTGGTCGGAAATCCGCCACCACTCCCCTGACCCCTTTTCCAAGTTTATCGGAGTGTTAACTGCCGTGTGCCCGATGGCACCTTATTTGCTATGGTTTAAAACGCAGTTACATTCCAATGAAGACGTCGTCGTGCAGAGCTGGCGAAAGACGAGCTTATTTCTGTACAAACTCTGGTAACTTAAACGCCCAAAAAAGGAGATTAGAATGAAATCACGTTTTGCAGCACTTTTATTGGCCGTATCCCTGGCCATACCTGGCGCGGCCATGGCGGCCCCGATCGTCATCAAGTTCAGCCACGTTGTTGCGGTGCACACGCCGAAGGGACAGGCCGCCGAGTATTTCAAGAAGATCGCCGAACAGCGGACCAAGGGGCGCGTGAAGATAGAGTTGTATCCGAACAGCCAGCTTTACAAGGACAAGGAAGAGATGGAGGCACTGCAGTTGGGCGCAGTTCAGATGCTGGCCCCCTCGCTTGCCAAGTTCGCTCCACTCGGGATAAAGGATTTCGAACTGTTCGACCTCCCCTTTATCTTCGACAACTACCAGGAACTGCACAAGGTTACTCAGGGGCCGGTGGGTCAGAAGTTGCTGGCGAAGCTTGAGACCAGGGGAATTCGCGGCCTCGCTTACTGGGATAACGGCTTCAAGGTGATGAGCGCCAACAAGCCGCTTAGGACCCCTGCAGACTTCAAGGGACAGAAGATGCGCATCCAGTCCTCGAAGGTCCTCGACACCCAGATGCGCTCCATGGGCGCCAATCCCCAGGTTATGGCGTTTTCCGAGGTCTACCAGGCTCTGCAGACCGGGGTCGTCAACGGCACCGAAAACCCGCCGTCCAACCTCTACACCCAGAAGATGCACGAAGTGCAGAAATACGTGACCCTGTCGGATCACGGCTACCTGGGCTACGCCGTCATCGTCAACAAGAAGTTCTGGGCTGCCCTGCCTGCCGATATCCGCACCATTCTGGAAGGGGCCATGAAAGACGCCACCAAGTTCGCCAACGACGTCGCCAAGAAGGATAACGACGAGGCGCTGGCAGCTGTGAAGAAGGCAGGCAAGACCCAGTTCATCACCCTGACCCCCGCGGAGCGCGCCGTCTGGAAAAAGACCATGAACAGCGCCCACACGGAGCATGTCTCCAGGATCGGCGCCGACCTGATCAAAGAGGTCTACAAGGTAACCGGCTACTCAGCAAAATAGTCCGTAGCGCGCAGCAAAGCCGCTACCTCACCCGTAGCGGCTTTTTTTTGCCATCAAAACCCCGCAGGAGACTGTAACCAATGAGTAAGATTCTTGACCACCTAGAGGAAGCGATCATCACCTTCCTGATCGGAGCGGCGACCATCGTCATCTTTGTCGCCGTTGTCCATCGTTACCTGTCGGGCGTTCCGATACCCGGTCTGCAGGACTGGCTGCTCACCATAAACCTGAGCTGGACCCAGGAGCTTTGCATCTACATGTTCGTCTGGATGGCGAAGTTCGGAGCAGCCTATGGCGTGCGCACCGGCATTCACGTCGGTGTGGATGTGCTGGTCACCCGGCTGCCGGACAGCTGGCGTCTCAAATGCGTGCTGCTGGGGATCGCGGGCGGCGCGCTCTTTACCGGCCTGATCGGCACGCTGGGAGCGCTGTTCGTCTGGGAAAACGGCCTGCACTTCGCCCTGCTCAACAAGCTGGGCATGAACGTCGGCGACTTGTACGAAGGTCCGATCACCCCTGACCTGGAGTGGCCGACCTGGATCATCTACGCGGCCATCCCGCTTGGCTCCTACCTGATGTGTTTCCGCTTCCTGCAGGTGGGATGGACCTTTTTCCGTACCGGAGAGCTGCCTCGTCACGACCATACTGTTGTTGACGGCCTGGACGAGATCGTCGACGCAACCGAAGCGCTGGAGGCACATACGCACCTCGAAATGGAAAGAAAAGCCAAAGGAGGTGCCAATTGAGTACCACAGTCGCCGGATGGGAGCAGTTTTCCAAGAAAAAAGCGGGCACCTGGCTGCTCTGCCTGGCCGCCGCGCTCGGCGCCATCGCCATGCTCGGCAGTACCGGCATCGTCTTCGCCCTGCTGCTGTTTTTGATGCTGACCGGCATGCCGATCTCCATCGCCCTGGGCCTTACCGTCCTTTCCTTCCTGTTCTTCTTCGCCGATGTGCCGATTGAAGCAGTCGCCATGAAACTGTTTACCGGTATCGAGAAGTTCGAGATCATGGCGATCCCGTTCTTCATCCTGGCCGGCAACTTCCTGACCCACGGCGGCGTGGCGAAGCGCATGATCAACTTTGCCACCTCGCTGGTCGGTCACTGGCACGGCGGACTGGCGCTGGCCGGAGTCATGGCCTGCGCGCTTTTTGCCGCGGTCTCCGGCTCGAGTCCGGCCACGGTGGTCGCCATCGGTTCGATCATGATACCCGCCATGGTCAGGGCCGGCTTCCCCAAGCGCTTCGGCGCCGGGGTCATTACCACTTCCGGCTCGCTCGGCATCCTGATTCCTCCCTCCATCCCGATGGTGATCTATTGCGTGGCCACCAACTCGTCGGTGGGAGCCATGTTCATGGGCGGCGTGATTCCCGGCCTGATGCTGATGACCCTGCTCGGTCTGGTCGCCTGGTTTGTGGCCAAGAAGAACAACTACCCGCGTATGCCGAAGGCTACCGGCGCCGAGCGGTTCAAGGCCTTCCGCGAGAGCGTCTGGGGGCTGATGCTGATCGTCATCGTGCTGGGAGGCATCTACAGCGGCGTCTTTACCCCGACCGAAGCGGCGGCCATGAGTGCGGTTTACGCCTTCGTGATTGCCGTCTTCGTCTACCGCGACGTGTCGTTCAAGAAGATCCCCAAGGTGCTGCTGGACTCGGCCAGCATGTCCGCCATGCTGCTCTACATCATCACCAACGCCGTCTTGTTCTCCTTCCTGATGACCCACGAGAACATCCCGCAGCTGATGGCCGACTGGATCATCGGCCACAACCTGGGAGTGGTCACCTTCCTGCTGGTTACCAATGTCCTGCTGCTTATCGCCGGCAACGTGATGGAGCCCTCCTCCATCATCCTGATCCTTGCCCCGATCCTGTTCCCGGTGGCGATGAAGCTCGGCATCGATCCGATCCACTTCGGCGTGCTGATCACGGTAAACATGGAAGTCGGCATGTGTCACCCGCCGGTGGGGCTGAACCTCTATGTGGCAAGCGGTATCACCAAGATGGGGATATCGGAGCTCACCCTGGCGGTGATGCCGTGGCTTATCGCCATGGTGGGCTTCATGCTTTTGATCACTTATGTGCCGATAATCTCGCTCTGGCTCCCACGCATGCTCGGGTATTGACCGGGCAGGTTGGCAAAAACAGAAGTCGGGCCTTTGTGCCCGCATCAACGACAAAGGGCGCTCGCAAGAGCGCCCTTTGTTTATCCGGAAAGCGGCAGCTAAATGATGGCAGGCTATTTGAACCGGCAGTGATGAGAGGAAAGCTAACCGCCGCGGCTGTTGACGGGCGAGTGCGGGGCGCTGATGTCGGGAATGCCGGCTAGGGGTCGGGGTATACGGTGAGGCGTGCCGCTGACCTTCTGACTGAGTATCTGCTGTCCTTGTCCGTGATGAGCCAGGTTCGGCCCGCCTGCTGGACCTCGAGACGGGCCCCCTCTGAAAGGGGGACGCCGCGCTGTTCGAACCTGGCACGCAGGACCGCAGGAATCGAAACGCTGTCGAGTTCGGCGGCAACCCCGCATGGGACTGAAAAGAGCGAGTTATCCGGGGAGGAGAACAAAGTGCAAGCGCCGGCGGTGCAACGGTAGGCTATATGACGGGACTCCGTGGTGCAGGTATGGCTCACCTGGATCGAGTCGATGCAGAGAGGTTCCGGGGTCCTGGCCAGGGAACTGCCGCCTTCAGAAAGGAGACTTGCCTGACCGTTATCGGAGATCTTTTCGCGAAGAAAGTCGTGGAACGGATCTCTGCTCATGGATAAGTCCTCCTCCGGACTTGGCTGATCTTTAAATATCGGTGCGCCGCGTGCTTCTCGGCAGAGATGCATAGGGTGAAATGGCGTCCGCTTGAGAAGTTGGGGATTAGGGGTTGCCGCGCGATGAGGTGCTCCCCGGAAGAGTGTTCATTATGGTCAATGATACTGCAAAGTCAATGTGTGCAGGCTAATTCAATGGCTGGCTTTAAATTTATAGCATGAGTGGGGAGCTTTAACTATCGGGGACTTAAGTGGCGGGGCGAGAGCAGAAAAGGCGGAGGCAGTAAGGAGCCCCCGCCAGTTTTATTGGTGCGCGGTAGCCGCTATTTCTTATGGCACTCGTTGCATTTGGTCGGTCCTTTCCCTTTATCGGTGTGGCAACCCTTGCAGGTCTTATGCGCCCAGTCCTTGCCTAGGTCCGCGATCTTGCCACCCTTGTCCGTCTCATGGCAGTTGGTGCAGGTCATCTCCTTCATGTCCTGGTGCTTTTTGTGCGGGAAGCTGACGTTGCCGTTTTTGGCCGGCAGAATCACTACCGTGTTGTCGGCTGCGGGGGCGAGTCCGGCGCAGAAAAGGGACAGGGCGACAGCGGCAATCATTCGGGTCATTGTCATATCTCCTTTGAGCAAAGTTAAAAATCACAAACAAGAGGATACCCCGCTTCTCCGGCCATTGCAATCCAGCCGGCATAAGAAATTAGCTCGACTTAGGCGGGTTCTCTGCCAGTTGAGAGTCGCTACCCTTCCACTTGCGATTTGATTGATACGGCGGATCCTGACCGCTGTGACATAGAAAAGTGACTGAAGGGAAGTTGAGCCGCTGTCACTTTGGAGGCATTGAATGGCAGTTGGAAATCCCGCGAGGCAGGTGCTGATTTCCAGCTTGACAAAAGTAGCTTATACAGTGGAAGGTATCGATAAATAAAAGAATGACCGGAAAACTGTGACTGATATCATCACCATGCCACTGGGCGATTTCGCTTTACCGGTGCCGCGCACCGGCTCCATCGAGACTCATTCCGGATATGGACGCTCCGCTTCCGACGGCCAGGAAATACACCTTCGCGTGCAGAAAAAACGGGCGAAGGCGGACACCTGCTACCAGGCCGAGGTCCCGGTCAGCAGGCTCTTGGAGAAGGAAGGCTTCCGGTTCCAGGTCAACGGACGGATGGACGGTATCTTCCGGCGCGATCCTCCGGCCATTGAAGAGATCAAGACCGCTTTCCAGCCGGGCGAGCTGAAGCGCCGGCTGTCCGGCCATCCGCATGACCACCCCTACTGTCTGCAACTGCTGACCTACGGCTACTTTTACTGGCTGGAGAAAGGTGTGCTCCCCACCTTGAGCTTTCACCTGGTCTCCTCCCGTAACGGCGAGTCGGCCGATCTGGCCCTCGATTTCGATCTGGCTCTCTACGAGAAATGGCTGGAGCTGCGTCTTTGCGAACTGGTCCAGGAGGCCGGGCAGGCGCGAAAGCGTGCCGCCGGCAGACGAAAGACCGCCTCGTCCTTCGCCTTTCCCTTTGCAAATCCGCGCCCGGGGCAGATCGATCTTATGCAGGAGGTCGGGCTGGGGCTGGCCGAGGGGCGCCGGATGCTCATTCAGGCCCCCACCGGACTCGGGAAAACGGTGGGCGTTCTGCATCCCGTGCTCAGGGAGGCGCTCTCCCGGGGCCAGCAGGTGGTTTATCTGACGCCCAAGAACAGCCAGCACGCGGTCGCCGAGGACGCCGTGGAGCGTTTCCGGCAGGCCGGGGCCAAGCTTAGATCGCTCTCCATGACGGCCAAAAGCAAGATCTGTTTCCAGAACGAGCCGCTTTGCACCCCAGAGTACTGCCAGTATGCCCGCGACTATTATGGCAAGCTGGCCGGCCACGGCATCGTCGCCATGCTGGCCCGCAAAAGGAAACTGAAGGCAGGCGCCTTTCGCGAGCTGGGCGAGGCATATGAGGTCTGTCCGTACCAGTTGCAGATCGACGCCGCCAGGCTCTGCGAGGTGGTTATCTGCGATTATAACTACGTGTTTGCCCCGCGTTCGGCACTGGGGCGCGCGACCGCCCTGGCGGTCGATCAGACGGGAAAGCCGAATCTGGTGATTGACGAGGCCCATAACCTCCCCGCCCGCACCATGGACTACTACTCGCCCAGGCTTTCCTGCCTCGTGCTGGAGACCATGCGCGCCGAGCTGCAAAAGCTGCCGTCACTCTTTCGCCGCGAGGCGCTCGAGTTGCTGGACGGCTGCGTCCGTACGGTCGCCTCCTGCGGCAGCGGAAAAACCGCCGCCCCTGCGCGGATCGATCCTCCCGGCGAACCCTTTCTGGAGCAGGACGCGAAACTGCGCGGCTTTATGTCGCGCTACCTGGAATCGGATCTGGAAATCCAGCAAAAGGACCCTGTGCTGCGCCTTGCTTTCTACTGGTCCGAATTCACCCAGGTCCTGGAGGTAGCCGCCGATTCGGCCGAACAGGAATTTTTCGCCACCTTCCACCCGCACCAGGCGGGAGGGAGCGTAAAGATCACCTGCTGCGACGCCTCCGCCATGATCGGGGAGTGCTATGCCGAATACCAGCAGGTGGTCGGCTTCTCGGCCACCTTGAAGCCCTTTGACTATTATGCAAGGCTCTCCGGGCTGGATCCGGAGACGGTGAGGAGTTCCGAATTCGAGAGCCCCTTTCCCGGGGAGCTGCGCAAGCTTTTGATCATCCCCCAGATCTCGACAAGCTATGGCGCGCGGGAGGAGAATTATTCGAGGATAGCCGACGCGCTGAGCAGGATCATGGAGCTTCAGACCGGTAACTACCTGGCGTTTTTTCCGAGCTTTGAGTTTTTGGAGCGGGTGGAGGGGCTTTTCAGGGCGCCGGAAGATTCCCTCGTCCTCAGGCAGGAGAGGAACATGAAGTCGGCGCGCTGCCAGGAGATCCTCGGCCAGCTGCGTGCCCGGCATGCTCCGACGGTGGTCTTCGCCGTGCAGGGAGGTTCCTTTTCCGAGGGGATAGACTACCCGGGAGAGATGGTGATAGGGGCCTTCGTGATCGGCCCGCCGCTGCCGAACTTCGACCTGGAACGGGAGTTGATGAGAGGGTACTACCAGCGCCGCTTCGGCGCCGGTTTCCAGTACGCCTACGCGATTCCCGCCATGGCGAAGGCGATCCAGTCGGCCGGGCGGGTGATCCGTTCAGAAACCGACCGGGGCCTGATCGTGCTGATGGACCGCCGTTTCCTGGACGACAGTTACAGCAGCTCGATGCCTGCCGATTGGTTCGAAGGCGGGGCGTCGGAGCTGGTCTCCCGGTCGATCCTGAAGGATGTCCGCGAGTTCTGGGCGCGTTAAACGGACCATTTTCAGATCTCAATCCGGAACTCGGCACCGTCTCCTACGTTACGCACAGTAAGCACCCCCTGCATGTTCTTCTCGATAATGGTCTTGCACATGAAAAGGCCGATGCCGGTCCCCTGCTCGGGCCCCTTGGTCGTGAAGTAAGGCTCGAAGATCTTGTCCCGGATCTCCTCGGGAACGCCGCCGGCGTTGTCGGAGATGCTCACTACCGTCTTCCCCCCTTCGGTGAAGAGCTTGATGCTGACCAGCGGGTGCAAGGTGTGGTTGGCGGTCAGGGCGTCCCTGGCGTTGATCAGGATATTGAGCAGAACCTGGACGAACTCGGTCGGATAGCCGTTGATGACGGGATGGCCGGTCTGGGCCACTTCGGTGCGGATTCCGTGTATGTTGAAGCTCCCCTGAAGAAGGGAGAGGGTCTTTTCGATGATCTCCGCTACCGGAAATTCGACCTTTTCCTTGTCCGGCCTGAAGAAATACCGGAAATCGTCGATTGTTTTAGACATCTGGCTGATGACTTCCAGCGTCCTCTTGACGGTGGAGTCTATGAACGCCTCGCTTAGTCCCTGCATCTTGCTGGTCATCTGCAGATCCTGCACGAGGAGCGCCACCATATTGAGCGGCTGCCGCCATTGATGGGCGATGTTGCTGAGCATCTCTCCCATCACCGCCTGCCGCCCCTGCAGTATCATTATCTTGTCCTTCTGCCGCAACTCGTCAACCGCCTCCCTGACGCGCTGTTCTAGAACCTCGCTTAGCTGCCGGTACTTCTCCTCGGCCCGCTTTGCCTCTTCGCGGGCCCGCTCCCTTTTTTCCAGCAGGATCTGGTTGGCGATCAGAGACGAGACCAGCCCCGCCAGGTTGCCCATGCTGAGCAGCGAGCCGCGGCTTTCGGTCACCCTTCGATGAAAAACGGCGTTATCGGCGGAGTTCCCCACCACCAGGAGCGCGTGAGGATAAGAATGGGAGCCGAGGGGATAGATCAAATACTCGTTCAAGAGGAGCCTGGCTCGCAACTCCACCAGTGCCTGCAGATGCGAATCGGCAGTACATATGAGGTATTCGGCACCCGCCGACAGTGGCGACAGGCAGGGGGTGTCGTGGGCTATCTCCAGCTCGGCTACCAGCCCTACTTCCGCAGGGTCGTAGTAGCCGTCCAGGGCGCAGGCGAGGTAGCTTTGGCTAGCCTCCGATCTCCGGAGAAAAACCGCTCTTTCGTACTCGAGGTGCTGGACGACGTAGGTCACTGTTTCCCGGAAGATGTTCTCGATGTCGAAGGTCCCGCTGAGCCGCCTGTTCAGCTCATAGAGCTCCTTGTACTCCTTCAGTTGGACATCGAGCTCCTGCTGGTAATCGTAGAGCTTTCCCTCGGCCTTGATCAGCCTCTTGACCTGCCGGGAAAGCTCCTCCTTTTCCCGCAGCAGCATGTCGATGCTGAGTTCTTTAACCGGAACCCGACTTGTGGTTGGATCGTCACCTTTCATAAAGACACCGAGGGAGGAGTCGCTCAGTAGATGGCAGCCACGACGGCCGTAAAATTGTGAATGCAACTATAGCTGGCGATCGGGCCGATCTCGCCGTAGCTGTAGAAACCGATCCAGGGCAGATCGCTCCCTATGTCTTCCTGGAGAGATCTTAAAAGCTCGATCTTCTCCTCTTCACGGAACACCACCTTGCCCCGTCCCATGCATTCGAACTGTAGAACGAACTTGGGCTTATGGTTACCCAGCTTCCCTCTTATCTGGCGTGACACCGCCTGCAGTCCCTCCCGAATCAGGTCCTTGTCGCGGCGCAGGATCCAGAGTTCGGTGCCGTCGGTAACGTCGGACTGGATGGTCACGTACCCTTCGCGGTCATCCTTGTCCATCATGTAGCGTACCAGGAACTCCCCGTAATCCTTTTTGATATGCTCCGGCGTCTTGAATCCCAGGCAGAGGTTCAGCGTCAGCTTGTTCCACTGGCTCTCAGAGCCGTTCTCGACATAGTCCTTGAGAGCTTCCAGCGCCGGCATCCCGTCGATCTCGTAGATGATGTTCCCCTTGCTGCGGGTGATGGTGCGCCTGGTGCCGATCGGGACGCAGCCGTGGTTGACGCCCCAGGCGACACGGCCGCTACCGGACATGAGCACGCAGGAAATCCCCTCGGAAAAGATCTGGTCGTCATGATACTGGAAGGTTTTCCTGGTGGCCCAGTTGTCGGCTGCCAGCCCGCCGAAAAGGGGGAGCGGTGTCTCGTGGCCGAGCGATTCTTCGAAGGCCTTCCGGAAGGGGTCGAAATCGAAGACCAGGCCGTCCACGAAAAGAAAACAGGCGATAGCGTCTTTGGCGAGCAGAGGCCGGACCTCCGCCGCCAGGCGCTCGCCTGCCAGCCCGGCTTGCAGTCCCATCCCCTTGACGCGGACGTTGGCGAACCTCAGTTCGTCGGAGGCTATGGCCATCACGCAAACGCCGAAATTGGTCTCGGCAGCCATCCCCTGCGTGATGACCCCCTCGCCGGAACAACCGCTCAGGGGAGCCCCTGAAGTCGTATCCCTGATGGTCTGGATCAGCAGCTGCTGGTTGTATCCCACCGTGGCAAAGACGAAGACGAAGTCCGGTTTGGTGATGCCCCCCTGCTGCAGAGCCTGCAGGGCGGCCTCCTTTCCCGCGTAAACCGGGTTCTTATGCAGACTGCAACCCACTCCAACCAAAGTTCCCATAGTCGAAAGTTCCTTTTGCGAGGGGACCGCTGAGCTCAGGCATGTGGCAACCAGCGTAACGGTATCGAAGTGTTCATTATAGCAGAGGCCAAAAAAAAATACCTGCCAGGCAAGCTGTCCTTCCTAGCATCTTGTGCAAAAATCCCTCCCGGCCCCGTAGTGTCCAGGTTAGGTGTCGCACTCGTGGCACTCTCATCCGCACCTTCGGGACACCTTCTCCCGGGGAGAGGTGGGTGAATCTCACCCCCGTCCTTCGGGTGAAGGGAGTTTGAGCAGTTGACGCTCCCTGAAAGATTAAGAACGGCAGGCCTTGAGTAGTACGTGAAATGACAGGTCCCTGCTTCCGCTTGGAGCGGTATCCAGAGAATAATTAGTTTTGTCCAAACTGACTCTGACGGTACCCGCCTTTTATGCCGGTCTTTATGAATAATTCCCGCCCTCTGTCAATATTTTGGCGCATTTTGTGCATTATAAGTGCCGGGATAATGGATTTATCTTGCACTTGCTGATCGTGCCGCCGGGGGGGCCTCATCAGGTGCAGATTCTGCAGCTTTAAAAATACTGCCCTGCCGGAAAGTGTCTGACCGGCTGCGCGTGGTTTGAATCAGGCCGCTGCCGGCTGCTCATTAAACTTTTTTGCGTTGACTAACCGGGGGATTTTCCCTCTAATGTGCCATGAAGCATAAAATTGATTTTTCTCCGTCTTCCCTGCAGGTTAAGTCGTCTTCGCGATCATGTTCCCTGGCCCCCGGACAAGGACGTTGCCAGCAGGGGGTAGGCCCAATTATTAATCGTATCTCCCGAATTCCCTGACCTGAATTCCCTGACCTACTTACACGCTAGGATGGTATGGATGAAGATTAAGCCGATGTTTTTGCCCTTGATGTCCTTTATTTTGCTGCTGAGCTGTCCCCCTCTCTTTGCAGAATCGTGTGTTACCTTGACCTGTCATCCGTCCCTCGCAGCTTTGAAACACCCCCACCAGCCCGTCAAGGAGGGGGATTGTCTCTCCTGCCACCAGCAAAAAGTAAAGAAACACCCGGTTGCCGGCGGCAAGAGCTTCGAAACCACCGCCAGCGGGGAGGCGCTCTGCAGCCAGTGCCATGACCCCAAAGGGAAGCAGAAGGTGATTCACCCCCCGGTGAAAGAAGGCGATTGCCTCTCCTGCCACAAACCGCACGGCGGCAGCTCCCGGTTTCTGCTTGATGCAGGCGAGAACCAGACCGATCTCTGCCTCGGCTGCCACGATGTCGCTTTGTTTCAGCAGAAATTCATGCACGGCCCCGTTGCGGTCGGCTCCTGTACGGAGTGTCACAACCCTCACGCATCTGCTGCGAAGGGGCTCCTGAAAGGACCGGTCCGCGATCTCTGCCTGCGCTGCCACGCTGATTTCTCCAAGGAGCTGCAGGATGCGCCGATTGTGCATGCACCGGTGGGGAAAGGACCTTGCACCTCCTGCCATGACCCACACGGAGCGGCTACCGGTTCCTTTATCAGCAAAAAGATGCCGGATCTCTGCATCGACTGTCACGCCAACATCGGCAAGAAACTAGCCGGTGTGAAGGTGCCTCATAAACCGGTGCTGCAGGAGGGGGGGTGTGTCAACTGTCATTCGGCGCACTATGCAAAGGCCAAGGGGATGCTGTCGGCGGACGAGATGTCTGTGTGCCTTAGCTGCCACGATAAAGACAATCTCGGCAAGCCCGCACTGCGTAATATAAAAAAAGAACTGCAGGGGAAGAAATACCTGCACGGCCCGATCAGCAAGGGGTCCTGCAAGACATGTCACGACCCTCACGGCTCAGATTTCCTACGGATGCTGCCGGGAAGTTATCCCGAAACCCTGTATGCGCCGTACAAGGACGGGATTTACGGTGCCTGTCTGAAATGCCACGAGAAGAACCTGCTCCGTTTCGCCGAAACGACCATCTACACCGGGTTTCGCAACGGCAAACAGAACCTTCACTTCGTCCATGTCGCCAACAAGCAGAAAGGGCGCAGCTGCCGGATCTGTCACGAACCGCATGCCAGCGCCAGCCAGAAACTGATCAGGACGGACGGCGCCCAGTTTGGCGCCTGGAAGATCCCGCTCAACTTCAAGATCGACGCTACCGGTGGGAGTTGCGCTCCCGGTTGCCACAGAGCCTACAGGTATGACCGCGACAAACCGGTCACTTATGGCAGCCAAGTGCCAGGCAAGGCAACTTCAGAAAAAAAATGACCTGAATGCAAAAAGGAGCTGATATGACGCCCAATATTTTCACGACCTCAGGCAATCGGAAACTGTTCAGTTTAGCGTTTCCTTTTTTGCTGCTGGCTTTCACCCTCTCGGGTTGTGCCAGCCCTAAGACCTGCAACTATATCCCGGACAAGCCGATTTTTTTCCCGCCCGCGCCCGACGAGCCGCGCATTCAGTACCTGACCGGCATCAATTCGAGCGACGATATCGGCATCGTCAAGAAGCAGAGAAAAATCTCTTTGTTCATGTCGGGTAAGGAGGCGCCGGAAGTCATCAAAAAGATCGGCAAGGCCTACGGCATAACCGCTCACAAGGGGAAGCTCTATATCCCCGAGGGGCTGAATGGACGGATAGATATAATCGACCCCGTGCGCGGCACCTTCGATTCCCCGGCAGGGCTTAGCACTCCGAAGGGGAGTCTGAAATACCCCGTCAACATCGCACTCGACGATGAGGGATACATGTATGTCGCCGACACTGCCAGGAAAGAGATCGTAGTTTATGATCCTGCCGGGAATTTCTCGGCCGCCTTCCCGACCGGATTCGATAAGGCCTCCAGGATCGTTGACGTCAGTATCTTCGACGGAAAACTCTTTGCCCTCGACCTCGGCGCCAGTCGGATCCGGGTGCTGGATCGCAAGACCGGCGAGCAGACGGCAGAGCTCGGCTATATCCAAAAGCCGGACCAGAGTGTCAGGATGCCCGGCAACTTCGTGATGGATGCCGCAGGGAATATGCTGGTCACCAATATAGGCAGCAACAAGGTGACCAAATACGATCAGGACGGCAATTTTCTCGGCTCCTTCGGCGGGCCCGGCGATACGGTCGGTTCCTTCGCCAAGCCGAAGGGGATCGCGCTTAGTCCCGAAGGGTACATCTTCGTGGTCGACGGCGGGACCAACCTGGTGCAGGTGTTCGACGACAAGTTCCGTTCCCTTACCTATTTCGGCTGGCCAGGTCTCCCTCACGGCTCTCTCAACGGTCCCGCAGGGATAGCGGTGACCACGGATAATCTGGAGTATTTCCAGAAGTATGCTGCGCCAGGATTCAAGGTGGAGTATCTGGTGTTTGTGGTCAGCCAGTTCGGCCAGGAGTACTGCGTCCCGAGGATTTCCGTGTACGGCGTCGGGCAGATGCGAAATAGATAAGCCGGCGAGCGACCTTTCCCCTGCCTGAGCCCCTTCCCGAGCTGGGGCCAGGCAGTCTTGGCCAGTTGGGTCTTTAAACTGGACACAACTTCTGGCCCTCCCTGCCCCACTTTGCCAAAGTGGTAACTTCTGCGGAAGTTCAGCGCTAATCAGGATTTATTTTATGATGGTTTTTCCCTTACCAGGAGGCAGTGTGGCTGAATCGGAGCCCCGGGAGCCGGCAGGTCGGCCAGGAGAGCGATCCAGGCAAAGAGGTAGCGGCCGCATTGTGGTGCTCTTGCTGGCGGCGATGGGTGCATTTTGCCTTAGCGGCTGCGACCCGCTAACCGTGCACAAGGTTACCAGCACCATTTTTGACGGTGTGCCCAGTCTGCCGCCGGCGGATCAGTACTGCAAGGACTTTAGCGAAGAGGTGGAGCATAAGGCCGTGCAGAAGCAGAGCCTGCCGAAAGGGAGCGTCTCGCAGTCGGAGCATCCCCCCTATGCGGAAAAGCAGTGCAACGGCTGTCACGACAAAACCTCGGAATCAGGTTTCGTGGTCCCCCTGGAAAACCTCTGTGCCCACTGCCACAAAGGGTTCCCTGCGGGGGAATTTGTCCACGGCCCCGTTGCGACCGGCGCCTGTTTGAAATGCCACCTCCCGCACAAATCAGATGACCCCGCCCTGCTCGTCAAGGGCAAGGGGGAACTCTGCGCAATCTGCCACCTGGAGCCGCGGCTAGCTGCGGCTATGCATGCCAAGGCCATCTCAAGTGGCATGTTCTGCACCGACTGTCATGATCCGCATAGCGGAAACAATCGTTATTTTCTCAGATAGGTTCTGCATGCCGCTACGGATTCTTCTCATAGGTCTGCTGACCACCCTGGTCGCCTGTAACGTGGCGCACGCGACGGGAGACGACGAAATAAGGCAGAAGAAGGCGGTTTTTATTTTGGGGGACGTCAGGCAGTCGACCAGTCTACGCTACCTGTTTTCAGGCCACACAGGTAACGGCACCCGTAGCAGTTCCTCGCACGGGTTTCAGGAAAACTATAATGCCAGTCTCAACGCGAACATCCTGGATCCCCATATATTCAACACCAGCCTGAGTTTCTCTGTCGGTCTGAAGCAGGATCGCTTCTACAGTGGAGACCAAAGCTCGTCCACAAACGCCTTCAGATACTCGTACCTGTTCAGTGGTTACGGCCTGGATAAGAGCGCCACCCCCTTTGCCCTTAACAGCTATAGAAGCACCGATACCGTCATGTCCCCCTATTCTCCCTCCTATACCACCAATAGCTCCGGGAGCGAGATCCGTGCCGAGTTCCGGAACTCCTTGCTTCCTTCGACGCTGAAGTTTACCCGGACGACCCTCGACAACAGCGGGGGAGGTTTCGACAGCAGCACCGTCAATAACTCCTACAGCTTTGCAGCGACCCACCGGTATAAGGATGTCAGCGCCTCCGGCTTGGCCGTCTCCCTGAGCGAATCGACCGGCAGTTTCTCCGGCGGAGCTAAGCAGAGTTCCAGGGCCTATTCAGCTTCCTTAAACAACTCGCTGAGATGGGGGGAGCAGAAGAAATACACCCTGGTCAGCCGCGCCCAGGTCCTTGATGCTATGAACCGCGGCCTGCCGCAGCGTAACATCAATCTGAGCGAATCGTTTCACGACCGGTTGGGAAAAGCCCTCGACCTGCAGTTGAACTATTTTCTTGCCAATAGCAGCAATCTCGGCTTTGAAAACCAGCAGTCGGAAAAGAACCTTCACAGCGCAGAAGCCGTGCTAAGCCATCGTCTCTTCGATAGTCTTACCAGCCGGCTGGCCGCAAAGGCCTCCTACCATGAGCTTTTGGGCGGCACAGAATACCGCTATGCCGGCGAGGGGGAACTGGACTACACCAAGAAGATTTCCGGAGACAACCGCCTTAACGTTCGCGTCGCAGGCGTGCACGAGGTGGTTGACAGCCGGCTTGCTGCTTCGCTGTTGTCCATAACAGACGAAGCCCATCCCGTGCCACCTCCGGGGGAGTTCATCGTGCTTCCTTTGAGCGGCGGCATCCTCAACAGTGTGGAGAGTGTCAGGAGCAGCAATACCTTTTTCACCTACGAAGAAGATGTCCACTATACGGTCGACCTTGCTCGCGGCCAGATCTCCATCGTGGTGGGCAGTATCGCAACGGGCACTGATCTGCTGATTTCCTACACCGTTTCGCTGGACCCTGTTGTGAAATACGCCAACAACTCCATCTTCCTGAATGCCGGCATGACCTTTCTGGCCGGCAGATACTCGCTGGGTGGATCTTATTCAGAGCATTGGATGAGTCTCATCGAGGGACCTGCCGACAACACCCTGCGTGACTCCAGCACCAAGCGTCTCTATTTCAGCGCGAACCTCAACCCGCTGAGTTACCTGGTCAGTTACACGGAAACCCTGGTCGGGGATCTGGAAACCCAGTGGTTCGAGGGAAGCGGACAGTACAGCCGTGACTCGCGATTCGGCAGATTTTCTCTGGCAGCGACGGAGCGCTACAGCAGGTACGGCGCGACGCCGACCGTCGAAGCATTCACGGAGAACACGATGACCTGCTCGGTGGCCTACCTGCGCAATCTGTTCACCAACGCCAGGCTGACCATGTCGGCCCATGCCTTCGACAGCCGCAGTGAGCTGAGGGGGACGAGGGATATCGTCTCCTTGCGCGGTTCCCTGCAGTATTCGCTCAACAAGATGTCCTTGAGCTTAGACGGGCGATCAGAGTGGGGGTTTTCCAGGGGCACTACCACGCGGGATGACACGGTCTCCTTCGACCTTTTGAGGTATCTATAGCATGCCAGACTCCCCTTGCCAGCCGGTCTCCCTGCGCCGCGCAGCATGCGGCTTTGCCGCATTTATCGCGCTCGCCGTTTTCAGCGCCTGCTCCGGCGGGCAAAGCCTGCACCGGCTGAAGCCTGAGACTGCGATGGAGTGGCCGCTGGGAGCGGATGGAGGGAGGGTCGTCTGGGTCAAGACCATAGCTCAATTTCAGGATCTGGGGCTCAGCAAGGGATTCTGGAAGCGTGTACAGGAACTGGTGGTCGGCGAGGATGCCCGCTCGATCGCGCGTCCCTACGGGGTGCTGCATGACCCGGCGGGGCGGCTGTATCTGGCTGACCCCGGCGGAGGGGTAGTGCACAGCCTGGACATCGGCCGCGGCCGCTACTCCGTGATCGGCGCCGGTGCCGAGTCCCCTCTGCGCACCCCGATCGGACTTGCTGTAGATGAACGGGGACGCCTGTACATAACCGATTCAAGCGCCGGCATGGTCTATCGCCACGACCCCGCAGACGGTTCCCTTCGCCCCTGGCTCGCCGAAAAGCTGAAGCGTCCCACGGGAATTGCCTTCAATTCCGTAAACCAGCTGCTCTATATCGTCGATACCCTGGAGAGCCAGATCGTAGCCGTGGATCAGGGCGGGGTCGAACAGCACCGCCTGGGCGCGCCGGGCCAGGGGAGCATGAGGTTCAATCGTCCTACGGACATTGCCATCGACCGCAGCGGGCAGATTTATGTGACCGACTCGCTCAATTTCCGCATTACCGTTTTTACCCCCGACGGGCAGGAGCTGCGTCAGTTTGGAGAAGCAGGCGATGCCCATGGATTTTTCAGCAGGCCCAAGGGGGTGGCGGCGGACAGCGACGGGCACGTCTACGTCTGCGACTCGCTGCGTGACGCCGTCCAAGTCTTTGATGCCGACGGGTCTCCGCTGCTTGTTTTCGGGACAGCCGGCAGCGGCCTCGGCCAGTTCTGGATGCCGTCCGGGCTCTACATCGACAGCGGCGACTACATATTCGTGGCCGATACCTATAACCAACGGATTCAGGTTTTCAGGTATATTTCAGGCCGTGAGGCCCGTGCCGGTCGGGAAGGGAAGCGGCCGGTGGTCCCTGGCGTCCGCCGTTCTGAACAACGCATCGGAAACACCCTGGAGGCAGCATGACCCGCTACAGAAAAGACCTCGCCATTTGGGCGCTGCTGGTATTCGCCGTGCTGGGTACCGGCGGCGTCGTATTCGCCAAGGGGAGCGTGCTCGGTTCGCCCCACAACCTTTCGGCCAGTGGCGGCGGGGGGGAGGGCAACATTGCCTATACAGAGGTCCGGGTCTGCGTCTTTTGTCACACCCCCCACAATGCCATGAACGCCAATTCACCCGCACCGCTCTGGAATCGCGCCCTGCCGGCCGACGGACAGCCCTACACGATGTACGAGTCGGCTTCTTTCAACGCAAAAGTCAGCGTGCGCCCCGCTGTGCCGACCGGCGCCTCCCGGGTCTGCCTGAGCTGCCATGACGGCACGCTCGCCCTCAACAGTTACGGCGGGCCTGTCATCACGGGAACCCTCCCGGGCGCCAACAAGCCGGGCACCATGCCGGGCGGTGCCAAGGCCAATCTGACCACCGACCTCTCCGACGACCACCCCATTTCCTTTGCCTATACCGACCTGGCTGCCAGTCCAGACCTGGTCGCACAGGGGGCGTTGCCTCCGGCGGTCAGGCTCGACCAGGACAGCAAACTCCAGTGCACCGCCTGCCATGACCCCCACGACAACCAGTACGGAAATTTTCTGGTCATGAACAACGGCGACCCCGGTAAACCCGGCTACGACCCGAGCGTCTCCTCGCCTTTGTGCGTCGCCTGTCACACCCCGCCGGGCTGGGACAATACCTCGCCGCATTACGCCGGAGCCGGTTGTTTCAACTGTCATGCAACCCATGGTGCTCCCGTAAAAGAGTACCTGCTGAAGGCAACCATCGATCAGACCTGCTTCGGGGGGCCCACCGGATGCCACGGGACCGGAACCCCGCATGTGGCAGCCAGGGCGGTGGTGAGTAAGTCACTGGTTAGGGTATCTTCTACCCAGAAGACAACATCCCCATATGGCCAGGCGAGCCGGTCGGTTCGGAGCGCCGGTTCCAATAACCTGCAGTCGCTCTTCAGCCAGTCGCTCTACAAGCACCCGGTCGGGCTGAACGGCGGGCCGTACCAGAAAAACCAGCAACTCCCGTTGAGGCAGCCGCGCGTGGAGTGTGTGGACTGTCACAGCGCCCATGCCGCCGGGAGTTCATCTGCCATGCCGGGAGTCATCAAAAAGTCGCTCAAGAAGGTGAAGGGAATCTCCAAGGATACCATGGGGAGCGTTGAGGCCACTTCTGAGTATGAGATCTGCTACAAATGCCACTCCGGGGCCTTTGCCTTCAAGTTTGTCGGCCTCAATAAGCCGAACCGGATGATCGCGGAGCCGGACCAGATGAAACGCTTTGATGCCGCCAACCCTTCATTTCATCCGGTTGCCGCCGACCGCAGGAGCAATGGCGACAGTCTGCTGGCCCAGTACCGGAGCAGCATGATCCGCATAGCCTGTTCCGATTGCCACAACAGCGATCAGAGCAAGAAGGCCGGCGGCAACGGTCCCAACGGGCCGCACGGCTCGGCCTACGAGCATATTCTCCTGGCCCGCTACGACAAGCCGGTCAAGGGTGCCGCGGGGCGCTCCACGAGTTGCTCCAGTTACCAGTCCGACTACGCGCTCTGTTTTACCTGCCACTCGGAGGCGTACGTGATGACGAGCGGCACCTCCTTTAGAAACGGTACGGCAAACGAGCATGCCAGGCATGTGGTGGACCGGTGCATACCCTGCTTCGCCTGCCACGACCCTCACGGGGTGCCGGCACAAGGCGGCGCCACCAGCGTGAATAATGCCCATCTTGTCAACTTCGACCGGGGCTATGCCTCCAGTCCGGCCATCCCGATGCCAAGCTACACGTCCCTTGCTCCCGGCAGCGGCAGTTGCACGGTCAGTTGCCATACCGGCGGCATCCGCAGTTATGCCAGGTAAAGCAGGCTTCTAGCGAGGTCCCAGGGGGCGGAATCCGGCTTCCGCTTCCGCAGTATGGCGTGCCCGGTTACGTTAAATGACCGTTTCTTTTCTGGATGCCGAACTGTTACCAGGCCGCAAGTTCGGGAAACGCGGACGGCAAGATTTGGTATGCAGTAGACGCTGTGATATATCAAGGGGTTACGGACGTAGGCAGGAAAGATCAGCATATTGGCCGTTTACCTCAATTTTGGCGCGCTGTTTGCTCTAATGATAGTAATGTTTGTCGTTGCCGGTTCTTTCGGAACCAATAATCCGCAGTCCTAAAGGAGAAGAAATAATGATGAAAAAGCTCGCAATAGCAGTCGCAATCGCCAGCATCGCTGTCACCGCCACTGTCGCCTTTGCCGGCGTCAATGCAAGAACCGGCATCAACGGCTCCAAGCACGACATAAACGCTGTAGCCGGCTATGACGATGATTCCCTCAAGCGTACCTGCGTTTTCTGCCACACCCCGCATAACGTGACGGTACAGGATCTTGCGCCGCTCTGGAACCGTGCGGCGTCGGCATCAGCCCTACCTTCTTACACCTGGATCTCGCCGGCCAACGCCACCATTGCTTTCGATGCGGACCCGCTCATCGGACCGAGCCGGCTCTGCATGTCCTGCCATGACGGTGTGGTCGCTGTTGACTCCCACGGTGGCGCAGCGCCCATGCTGCAAGGGGACGGTACCGTTATGGCTGGTGCTGCCAAAATCAGCAGCCTGACCATAACCCACCCGATCGGGTTTCTGTACTCGGACGCATATACGGCGCGCGGCGCTACTGAGCTGGTGCCTTCAACTGCCGGCTTCATTCAGTCGGCAATCCCGACAGATGGCACCTTTGACACCAATGACCGTAGTGGTCTTACCCTCTCCGCCAAAAAGATCAGTGATACCCTCTACGGCGGCTTCATGACCTGTGCTTCCTGCCACGACGTGCATAACACCGTCAATGCCGAGCCCGACACCGCAGGCGCTTACAACTATTTCCTGTATGCAAAGCAAGAGGGTTCCGCTATTTGCCTCTCCTGCCACGTGAAGTAATACGTGAAATAACAGAGTCAGCGGCCCGCGCTAAAAGGGGCGGGCCGCTGGAGATCTGCAGGTTGCCGGCCTAAAACGCCTGGGAATTTTTACAGAGACCGCTAGCTTTTTGTTGCATTTCATGCCGTGATTAAGGCGGCGTGATTAGTTCGACCTTCCTTGCCCGCCTCAATTGAGGCGGGTTTTTTTTCGTGTGCGCCAGGCATTGGGCGTGACGCGTAAGCGCCATCAAATCAGCTTTGATAGCTGGTTTGCGACTTGGAGGTGCAACTCCTCTACGGGACCCTGATGACGGGAACCGCTAGCCGAAGAGCAAGGGGTGCCCGGGGTGACCCTGAATATGAAGGAAGCTGCAGGGAAAGTCGCAAGGAATCTGAGGCGGCGGGGATTGCCGGGGGAAACTACATGGAAGTCTGCTAGTTAATGGCTCTAACGGCAGGCCATCGGGATATGCAGGAAGCGATGTGGATCAGCCGTCGGCGGGCCTGGTAAGGCGCAGGGTGCGATGTCTCCTCGGAAGAGGTGGCAATGGCCCGATGGATTAGTTTGAGTGCGCGGTCCAGCAGGCGGTTAGGCAGGATTTGCCTGACGCTGAATTCCTTTTGTTGCCTTTACCCTTTCCACTTGGCCAAGGTATGGATACAGAACCGGTGTCTGCAGAAGAGGCGAAGCTCCTTCAGGATCTTTTCTGATAAACGACTATTCGGCTAAAGCGCCGGGTGCGACTGGGGTAGCAGAGCTTTGCCAGCTTTTTCGCTCTTGATGCCTGCAGAAAAATGAATGTTGTCAAAGGTTTTATTCAGGGATTTGCTGGTGAATCCTCCCATGTCAGTGCCAGGGATAATCTCGATCTCGTCCCCCACCTTAACCTGAGTGCTCGGAACGGCAGACCAGCCGCTTCTACCGTCCTTTTCCAGGCGGATGTAGGTGTAACTGGCAGCGTTCATCGTCTCGGCGACCTTTCCCGCCAGTACGGGCTTTTCAAGCGCCTTGGCTGTCACCTTTTGGTCGGTCGCTGCCCGGACTGTTTTCCTCTGTAACACCCCGCCCGAAAAAATGATTTTTTCAAAGGTGCGGCCCAGAGATTTGCTGCTGAAATTGCTCATTTCGGCACCGGGCATAAGTTGCAGTACTTCCCCGATTTGAACCTTCATGGTCGGCGCCGCGGCCCAGATCTTTCTGCCGTTTTCTTCCAGGCAGATGTAGGTGTAGCCGCCTGCTTCCGCAGTCTCGACGACCTTCCCCGAAAGTGCCACAAATCCGGCGCCCGAATCGGGAGCTTTGGTTGATGTGGAGTTTGAAGCACATCCTGCCTGGCTGATTATTAACAGCGCCAGAGCAAATACGGCTGCAGGAAAAGCTGGACTTTTTTTCATGTTACTGCTCCTGAAATAAAGGTTCTGATCCGGCCAGAGATCAAGGGGGGCGCAAAGTCGGCAGAGGCAACGCCGATTGCGGACTGGCGCCATTGAGGTGATGACCGCCAAGGTCCGGCGGCATGTGTGGAGCCGACAATTGTCGGGGGAACCTGCAAGCTGGTAAAGATTATACCAACGGCTTGATTACTTCAACCCAAAACCTCACCCCGGAAGGGATGGCAAAAACTGGCGGATAGCGTTGCTGGTCTTCGTTGCCGCTCTTTGCTGTCGCATGTCAGGCGCACAGGGACTGGCAGCATGCCACGTTGCGGTAATTAGGGTCAGGAAAGGTGGCTTGCTGTGCATTTTTTGAACAGGAAGATTTGAAAAGCAAAATCAACTGCGATGTGCTGCGCCGATGATTGCTGCATATAAACCGGTTACCTGGAGACAATAACTAAGGGCAACGGAATCTGGTACTCCCCTTGTATGGCTTAGGCAGAGCCGCAAGCGGAGGATGTATATGCCAGGTGCTGGACAGATCAGGAAAATATCGAGAGCGGCTAAGATCGCTTTGATGGTGGGAGTAGTGCTTGCCGGTGCGACCAGGATGGCCAGCGCTGGTCCTCTCATGGCACCCGCGAAGACAGCGAGCGCCGAGCCGTGTCTGTTCACTTGGCAGTTGCAGAATCTGCCGGAGGAGCGCGAGCGATACGCCCTGAAATTGCTAGAGGTGCTGGGGCAGCCGACGGTGGTGAGTAGCGAAATAGAACAGATGTACGGGAATATAATCATGGCGGCTTTCAGCGGGGAAAAGAGCGCTGCGAGCGTTCAGGGCGTTCAGGCGCGGAGTGTGTCCCTCTGGCAACCGCTCAGTCCCTCAGGAATCGACGCTCTCTCAGCCGACTGTCTCGGCTGTCACGATGGAGTGGGAGCTCAACCTGTTACGACCGTCTTGAAAAATGACCCCTTTGCCTCGAAGTCGGACAGGATTCTCCCTGGCAATGACCACCCGATCGGAATGGACTATGCTAATTACGCGGCAGTAGGTGAATACAAATCTCTGTCGGGAGTCGATAACGGGATGGTTTTTGTGGACGGCAAGGTCGGATGCCTCACCTGTCATAATCCGCTGAACCCGGAAAGGGGGCACCTGGTAATGAGCGACAGGGGGAGCGCTCTTTGCCTTACCTGTCACCATAAGTGACCCTGCTGCTAAAACGCTACTCTTGAGAAGTTTCGAGTTAAAGTGAGAGTGATTGCCGTAACTTAACAACCCCGGGAGTAGGCGAAGGCTGCTCCGTGATTCCACCGTGCCGGGCAGTAGAACCGGTTATTTGACTGTCTTGCCTGCGCTGTTGCCCCTGTGAGGGTGAGTCGCTGCTCATCTTGCTAGAGGCGGTGAAAATTGCCGCTACCGCCCTTTAGCCAAAGTCCAGCCTGACTAGCCCTGCTAAGTTGCTATTATTCGCGAGAAATATTCCCTGCCGCCTCCGCCTGCTCTCTATCCGGAGAATAGGTCAGTTCAGCTGGTTTGACCCCATTCTCCGGATAGGCCTATTTGTTTTGAAATAGTTGTTAGAGCTGGCGTCATCTTTGCATGTACGGATATGCGTAGTTATCCCGTAAGTTGTCTCAGTGGGAAAGCAGCTCAAATTAAAATGCAAGACTGTCTGTATAAAAGGAGGACCCAGATGATAAAAAGGCTCATGGTGACGGTCCTCCTCATATCGATCTTTCCGGTAATGGCAAACGCCTGGTATCTAAACACGCAGGCAAAGAACGGCGGGGGGACCATCACTTCACGCAACATGGTGGCTCAGACTTCCGCCCAGGGCTCCCTGTTCAAGTCCTATACTACGCACGCAGCTCTCAGTGCCACGGTCGTTGCCAACACCGGGTACAGCATTTCGAACGTAACCGTGAACGGGGTGAGCATTACTAACCCTGTCAGCCCCTATAACACCACAGTCCAGGGGATGAACAAGCAGATTGTCTTGGCAACCTTTGCAGCCACCAGACTGAGCGTTACCGCCAGTGCCGGCGCGGGTGGCACGGTTTTAAGTCCTGCCAGCCTTAGTAATATATACTACGGAAAGAGCCTTGCCTCGGCACTCGTCTTCACCTTTACGCCCCAAACCGGTTACCGACTGGCCGAACTCACCGGTGCCGCGGGTGCCACTGTTAGTGCCGCCATCCCTGCCAATATAAATGCCAAGGTAACGGTTACCTATCCGATAGGTTATGCCTTCACTGCCCCGGTAGCAATTTCGGGGACCTTCGGCAGCGATAACCCTATAGCCATAGCGGGCGCACCACAGACTGTGCTAAGTGGTGCACTGGTGACCCTTACCGCATCGCATGCCGGCGGTTCGGGGGCTACGCCGATCTTCAGCTGGGACCAGTATTCCGGACCGTCTGTGACGCTCCTGCGCAATGATAACCTGGCCAGCTTCACTGCCAGCACCGCTGGCACCTACAGGTTCCGCGTAACGCTCGACAGTGGTTCATCCGCCATCACCAGCGTGGTAGTCAATGATTCAGTGGTAGCTGCAGTCCGAACCATGTGCCAGGTATGCCATTCCGCGGCCATGGTAGGTACGTCGGCGAACGTCTTCAATAAGTGGTCCAGTTCCAGGCACGGCGCAAACCTCATCACCTGTGCCAGATGCCATATCGGGGCAGATAGTGGCGGACACCCAGGACCTTCGCTTACCTCCCTCTCTTTCCTGAACGTCTGCACCGGCTGTCACTTTGACGGGAGCGGGACCGTGCCAGGGCATCCGGTCGACATCGGCAGCACCGTCTGCAGCACCTGCCATGATCCCCACTCGTTGGTCGCAACAGGCCCCGGCGATTCGGTGCACTTCAACAACGTCACCACCGGCGTCTATCCGGCTTCCTATGTGACTTCCCGCACGACCTGCGCGAGTTGCCACGTCTCCGGCCCCGCCAATTCAGCCATCCGCCAGCAATGGAAAATGTCCGGCCATGCCGACAACCTGGCGCCCGCCTGGATGAATAACGACTTCAAAACCAAATCGGGCTGCGTGCAGTGCCACTCGGCCACCGGCTTCATCGCCTATTCCACCGGCAGGGTAACGGCCGCCTGGGGCGATGCCGCGGACAAGACTAAGGAGGTCTTGAGCTGCGTGGGGTGCCATCTGAATGTCACGACCGGCGCCCTGAGGACAGTCACCCCGATCACCCCCTACGCGGACGACGCTTACTCAAATCCGGAACTGGGCAAGTCCAACCTCTGCATGAATTGCCACAGCGGCACGAAGAACGGCAAGAGCATTACGGCGCAGCTGCAAGCCTTGGCTGACTTCACGGACCTCCCCTTCATCGGTTCGCACAACATGGCGGCCGGCGGCACCAGCTACGGCCGGGTGGGATACCATTTCGACGGACGAACCTACAATGGAGCCGCCGTGCACTCTGCCAAGCTCGGCACGGACGGCAGCGGCTCCTGCGTCGCCTGCCACAAAAACAGCGAGAACGGCCACAAGTTCCAGGCCGGGGCGACAGCTCTTTGCACCAGCTGCCACGGCGCCACTTTCAATGCCGCCAGGCTCAGCTCCGACAGGACCGCCTTCCTGAACGCCCTTGAAGTGCTGCGCGCACAACTGGCAGCCAACGGTTACCCCTATTCGCCCAACTACCCTTACTTCAGCAACAGCAACTGGGGGGCAGGCCAGGCCGGGGCTGATACTATGGGGGCCGCTTTCAATTACGTGCTCTTCTTGACCGAGCCGGGGGCCTACGCCCACAACCCGCTCTACGCAAGCCAGCTGGTTATCGATTCCATCGACTACCTCGATAACGGCCAGTTCGACGACTCCGTCGGCAGCCTGGCGGTGCCTGGACTGCTCGGCGACGCTGCCATCACCCAGGCGGTGGCCGACAGCATGACCGTTTACCGGACCAAAAACCCCTGCCTGACCTGCCACGGCGGGACGACCTCGACCTCCGCCCCGATGGCGACCAACGCCCACGATGCGCACCTGAGCTCGGCTTACGGCCCGGGTTTTTATCTCGGAAGCGCCTTAAGCTCCTGTCAGAGCTGCCACGTTTTCGGCGAAGCAACACATATGAACGGCAGCGCCGAACTGCTGACCGGCGTCGGCTCGGCCTGCGATAGCTGCCATCCGGGCGTCAAGCCGAGCTGGAGCGGGGCGCGGGTCAACTGCACCGTCTGCCACGCGGCTGTCCCTTCCACGCTCCCCAATGGCGTAGCCGCTCCTTACAAGGCTGACTTCGTCAGCAAGGGGCACGGACAGTTTGCCAATAGCAACCAGTGCGTCAGCTGCCACGACCCCGACACTAGCCACATTTCCGGCAGCCTCGGCGCTCATACCCGTCTGCGTCTGCTCAACGACAACAACCTCTGCGCATCCTGCCACAGAAATGCCGCCGTGGTCGGCGCCAGTTTCCTCAACATGACGACGCACGTTTCGCTCAGCTGCCGGACCTGCCACGACCCACACGGCACCAGCAACCCGTCCATGATCCGGGCTAACATCGCCGGGACCGCGATCAGCTTCACCGAAACCACCACCGGGCTGATCGATACGGGCACAAACCTGGGGCTTTGCCAGGTCTGCCATGTGAGCGGCAACACCGCCTTCTATCAGGCCGGCGTCCAGGAGACGAACCACTACACGACGGGCTGTCTCAACTGCCACAAACACAAATCCGGATTCAAGCCTTCCGGCTGCGATTCCTGCCATGGCTATCCTCCTGCCCCGGTCATCACCTCTAATGTGGTTGGCTTCGGCACCGCCAGCAACTGGGTAAGCGCTCGCTTCGAAGACTACTCGGGCGGCGGCGGCGCGCATCTGGTCCCGGCTCACGTGTCGCCCTTCGCCGTACCCTCAGAGGGATGGACGAACTGCACCATGTGCCATAACGGCGGCTCAACAGGCACCACCCCCTATCACGTGATGGCGACACCGGTGGCAAGCCACATCAGCAACATCACCGTGGATGTCGATAGGAGCTACCGTTTCGACAGCGGCTTCACCATCTATACCGGTGCCAGGAACCTGGATCCACCCGCGCTTAACGCAACCGGCAGCTGCTTCAACATAAGCTGCCATCTGAGCGCCTCCCCGCGCTGGAGCATGGAAAGATAGCAATTGCGGTACCCGCCCCGGCCGGAGCTCGGTCTGATGGGGATTGAAGCCATTAGTAGTCGACGTTGCACCATATAAGGAGAGATTGCCATGAGCTATGTTATCAGAGGGGCAGGAAGGGTGAGATGGGTTGCAGGCATCGCCCTCGGCATTACACTGGCGTTCGGCGCGACGGCACAGGCCGCGCCCCAGTACACTATTGACTGTGAAAGTTGTCACTCAATGCCGCCGATCGATTCGGGTACGCTGACCAAGAACCCGGAGAACGGTGCGGTTCCCGGTAACCACCTGCTGCACGCCGGCAACGCCGCCTCCTCGTGCGTGGTCTGTCATAATCAGGATGCCTCCGAGGTGGCCGATTACGGAACCAGCCACCGCAACAAGAATATCGAGCTGAACACAGGCCTTGGCTACACCCGCCAGGTGGCCGGCTTTATGAACCAGACCTCGGTGCCGCCCGACCCGCTTGGGACCTGCGCCACCGCAGCCTGCCACAGCGACGGCAAGGGGGTGTTCAGCGTTACCCCCGACTGGAAGCAGGTGGCCCCCTTTGCAGCACCGGGTGACTGCAATAAGTGCCACGGCGTGGCCCCCGAAACCGGGAACCACCCTACCACCGGCACCAAACATGCCGCCTATTTCGGCACCGGCGTAGGCTCCTGCGCCAAGTGCCACACTGCCCATGACCTGGAAATCAAGCCATTCAGCCACGCAACCAGCGCTGGAAAGCGTTCGATTGAGGTGAAGTTCGCTGGCGGCGGAAGCTTCGCATCCAACCAGTGCTCCAATCTCTACTGCCACAGTAACGGCCAGGCGACGCCGACCTACGCCCCTCCGACCTGGGGTGGTACACTCACCTGCGTCGGCTGCCACGGCAACGCTACCAGTGATACCCTGTCCGGCAAGCACGCAAGCCACGTAAATAACGGCGTACTTGGCAGCTACGGCTGCGTGGTGTGCCATTCGACCACGGTAAGCGACAATACCACCATCAGCAATTTCTCGAACCACGTTAACACCACCAAAGATATTTTTGGTGTCAAGGTCGGCGCTGCTGTCGCTGGCGAATGCGCCACCGCCCTCTGCCACCAGGATGGCAAGGGAACTCAGAAGACGGTCACCTGGACCGGCGCTGCAATCGGCTGCAACGGCTGCCACGGCTCCGATGCTGCTGCCGACGGTGCCTTCACTGCAAACTTCGCGGCACCGAACTACCTGAACGCCGGCATCGACCAGGCGCGCGCCAATAGCCATGTTAAGCACGTAAAATCCGCCGGCGACTGCCAGAACTGCCACAGCTCCACCACCACAACAGGCCTGGCCGTCATCGGGAACCACGCGGACGGAAGCACTGACGTGGTCCAGGGAAACGGAAAAACCTTTACCCGTGTCGACAACACCTGCTCCGCCATCTCCTGCCACGGCAACGGGAAGTTCACCCCGGCGGACATCAAGTGGGGAGCTGCAGCTAACTGCGTAAACTGCCACGGCAATGCCGCACCTGCCCTGGGGGGCGCCCATGCCGCCCACCTGAGCATCAGTTATTACGGCTGCGCAAGCTGCCATGGCGCCACGGTCTCCTCGAACACGGTGATAAGCACGGCCGCCAAGCACATGGACTCTGTCCTCGACGTGGCCGGGGGCGAAATCACCAGCTTCGATTCCGGAGTCGACAAGTCCTGCACCAACAGTTGCCACATCGGCGCGACTGCTCCCAAGTGGAACCAGCCGGCTACCGGCGGTTGCGGTACCTGCCATCAAATTTCACCGTCGCAACTGAACAATGCCCATGCGACCCACGCCACCGCTGTCAACGGCCCCAATTTCACTGATAACGCCACCAGCTGCACCAACTGCCATACCTATAACGGCGACAGGGTAGCCCCGCATGCAAACGGCTTCGTCAACCTGACCTCAGGCTTCACGGTGGCAGCCGGCTGTACCGGATGCCACAATCAGCCGATCAACTGGACAACAGGCGCCATTGCCTGCGACAAGTGCCATACCGGCGCCCTGTCGGTCATAGGCGGCGTCACCGCTCCGGCCAAAGACTCAGCCGCCACCAGCGGCCACGGCAAAGCCGGCATCGTCCAGGGCTGCGTAGCCTGCCATGACAGTGCCAGCGCGCACATCAACGGTGGACTGGCCGCGGGCGACAACCGACTGCTGGTTGGTCTCACCGGCTCTGATAACGCCGAGTGTAACTACTGCCATACCACTGCAGGGACCATTGCCGCAGAAAAACTGAAGTCCCTCAACCTGAAGTCCCACCGGGCAGCCGGCCTCGGCAGCAAATGCTCCGATTGCCACGACCCTCACGGCACTACCAACAGCATGATGGTCAAGACCACCATCGACAGCACTACGATAAGCTTCACCGGCAACAGCACCTTCGCCAATGCCGGCCGCACCGGCGTCTGCCAGGCCTGCCACATGACGACGGATTTCTTCACCAAGGCCGGCCAGCCGGTGGCCACTCACGTAGACTCAACCACCAACTGCCTCGATTGCCACCAGCATAACCCGGCCACCGGGCTGGCCTTTATGGCTAACGGCGGTTGCGACGCCTGCCACGGCTACCCGCCTGCGCCGCGCGAAACCCTGGTCGCCGTAACCTTCGGCCTGCAGAACAACTGGTCGAGCGCACGCTTCGAGGACTACTCCGGCGGCGGCGGTGCACACCTTGTAGCCGGGCACATCCCGAAGAACGCCAAAGCTGCCGACGGCTGGATACACTGCACACCTTGCCACAGCGGCGGTAACGACACCCATGCCAGGGCGCTGCCGGCCAGAAACCATGTGGACAACGTGAGCGTCCTCGTGGATCCGCAGTACCGCTTCAGCCAGGACGCCTTCATGAGCTACACGACCGCGCAGCTTGTGAACGGCGGAGCCAACGTAACTGGTAGCTGCTTCAACGTGAGCTGCCACTTCAAGAAGACCCCGCAGTGGAGCATCGAAAGATAATCAGCCAACTTTAAATTGACGCGCCTTCCGGCGGGGGGAAGCCCCCGCCGGAAGTGTTTCAAGGCTTGTAGCTGCCGCAAAATTCCAGATTCCGAGCATACCTTCTATGTGGTCTCCACTATAGTTTAGCCTGGTTAAGCCTCAAGCAGATTGCCCTTTCCCTACCCTAAGCAAATCACCCCCTGCTACTCCCAGATCTCATCTACGTTTTTAGCAGCCGTTTCTGTTTAGCGAGGTGTCTCTCTCTCGACACCACACCTAACGTCCTCGGGGACAGCGTCGCGGATCTCCTGCTGAAAGCAGTAAAGCGGTCGCTTAAGTGAACTGCTGCGAAAGAGCTATACCGTGTCGAGGATGGGAGGAGACCTCGTTTTGGAGAGCAGGGCGCCCGAAGGGATGCGCGTCCGCATGGAAATTGTCCGTTACCGGCAAAGAATGAAAAAAGGCGAACCGTTCTCCGGTCCGCCTTTTTATGTGGGTTGGTGCTTTAAGCCGTAGGTCCGCGAACTATTTACTGGTCGAAAAGGAAGCCTGCTTGACCACCATGTCGACCACAGGCAGTTGCGGCACTGCCTTCAGGCCGTAGGTTTTCTCAAGGTCGATGTCCTTCGGCACGGCTGCCAGCAGCGCTTCGGCGACCTTCTGGTCCGCCTGGCGAAAGCGCAGCTTCGCTTCCACGGTCAGCGTCTTCAGGGAGGCGGGGGGAGCGAAGCCGTAATAGACATCCTTGTAACCCCTGGGCGGAATGGTGTCGTGGCGCGAGAAGGAGGTGATCACCCAGGGATCGACGGCGAAGTGGAAATTATCACCCTGGCCGTCCGAGTTGAAGACGCGGGCGTTCACGGGAAGGGTGCCGTCCGGCAGGAGCTGGCCGCTCGTCATGACAACCTTTCCTGAGGGGTCCTTCGCTGTGATCTCCAGCCACATCTGGCGGATATTGGTGAGGGAGGTCGGCAGATTGTGGCCGGCCCGGATGTTCTTGACCCGCACCTTCACCTCGGCCAGTTTCCCGCCGCGATAGACGGGGGTGATCTCCAGATCGCCGGCGGATTTCAAACGCTCGACCGCCATGTCGTACTGTTTCATCAAGGTGTCTGCCTGCTCCTGATTCCCCGCTTTTTTGGCCGCCCCTGCCGCCAGATAGGTCAAGAGGAAGTTGGCGCCGCTGAAATAATGGCGGTAATCTTTCCGGTCCGGTTTCTTGAAGTTGTCGGCGGACTGCTTGAATCCTTCGATATCCACCATGTGGCAGTCCTGGCAGAGAATGCTCTGCTGGGCGTAGGGGCCGTGCTTCCACTCAAGATAGGTGGACTCGATGGGGAAATGCTTTTCGTAGTGATAGACCTGGTGGCAGGAGGCGCAGAGGTCGGCCTGCAGATGGAGCTCGCTTTCCACGCAATCGTGGAACCCGCCGCCGCACTCGCTGGTCGGCTTGAACGGGCCGCGTTTAACCAGCTTCGGGCCCTCGGCTGTGTCCACACCCGGGGTCAGTATCAAAGAGCCGTTTTCCGGCTCGTGGGACGGCGTCTGCCAGTGAGTGACGCCACTTACCGAATGGCAGATGTCGCAGGATACCCCCGCCATCGCCATTTCGCCCAGACCCGCATTCCCCGGTCCTTTTATCTCGCCGGTGACGACCCCGGCAGGTGAGTGACACCCCTCGCACTGGCGGGATATTTCATGTCCGACCGCCTTGTTCGCCTTGTTCAATTCGCCTTGGTAGACCGGGTCCACAAAGGCGAGACTGTGCACTGAGCCGTTCCACTCGTTGTACTGTTTTTCATGGCAGTCCTTGCAGACGCTCGGCGGGGTGAACTCGGCCGCGGTCTTGTTCCATTTCAACAGCGAGGGGTAGTAGGGATAAAATTCCCGGTCCACCTTAAAGACAGGCGAGGCTGCGAGTGCAGACCCCACCAGCAGGCCAAGAGCCAGTGCTGTCAATAGCGGTAGCTTGATCTTTTGCTTCAGGTTCATTAATGCCTCCTTTGATGTTCACCACGATAGAGTTACGGCAGTGTGCGAAAAGCCCGAGGGAGTGAACCCCCCGAAAGCGGGTGAAGCAGCGGAAAGATTGCTAAAAAAAGGGGCCTGGCGGCCGGCTGAAAAAGGCGGGTTTTGCTCTCAATCGGATGCTCCATCTGGTGTTTTTCTGCAGTGTGAATGACTTCCGGGATGAGCAGTATTACTGCTGTGGTGGCAATGGCGCCGCTGGCATAGATTAGTATTTTCATATTTGCGGCACCACATACAATACCATAAGTGAAGATATGTCAAGTGGCCGGTCGAATTATATTTGCAACTGCACGCTACTGGCATTAGGAGCCTTGCTGAGTAAGACCTGTTTCCTCAGACCTAACACGGCGGAATGTTTACCTTGATTTCTGCGCTGTAGTGCATTACCGCCAAGGTCCCGCCTTAAGTTCTGTCCTGCGGATTACGCCAGATACTACTAAAGTTATCTCCGAATGTTACCGATAAATAAGGAAAATCTGCGCCGATAGGACCAGCAGAGAAATCACACACTAGGGGACAATTCATGAGCTTCAGCATCAAGAACAAGATTTTGATCATTCTGCTGGTCGGCAGCATCTCGGTTATCGTCGCCGGGGTGCTCGGCCTGGTGGGCATGAACGGCAGCAACCACCAGATAAAGACCCTTTACGAGGGAAACCTGACCAAGGTCATCCATCTGAGCCGTATCATGGGCCTTATGCGTGACAACCGCATACAGTTGCTGCTTTCGCTCCAGCACGACCCGAAGAACCCTGAGATCGTCAAGCTGCACGACCACGGGCTGGACTTCCATACCGATCAGGTAGTCAAAAACCAGGAAGAGATCTCGGCCATCTGGAAGCAGTATACGAGCGTGGAACTGAGCCCGGAAAGCAAAAAACTGGCCGATGATTTCACCGAAAAACGGACGCAGTTTGTCAGCGCCGGCCTTATTCCTGCCCGAGAGGCAATCCTGGCCGGCAAGTTCGAAGAAGCCACCGGGATCACCGTCGCAAAGATCAATCCCCTTTTCACGACAGCCAACGCGGCGGTGATAAAGCTGTACGATAACGAGCAGGACCTCGCCAAACAAACCTACCATGACGCCTCGCAGCAGTATCGCAGGACGCTGGCGCTGGTGATCGGGTCGATCGTGGGAGCCATCCTGTCGTCGCTTGCGCTGGGCATCATGATCATCCGCTCGATCGCAACGGCCTCCTCGGCGCTGATCAAGGCGAGCGGCGCCATGGCCAACGGCGACCTGTCGCAGCGGGTACGCCTGACCACGCGGGACGAACTCGGTACCATAGGGAACTCGTTCGACCTGATGGCAGATTCATTCGCCCAGGCTCTGACCAAGGTGGCGGAAAGCTCGACCATGGTTGCCGCGGCCGCAGGCCAGGTACATGCGACCGCCGACAAAATCGCCACCGGTGCCGAAGAGGTGGCAGCTCAGTCTGGCAATGTGGCCACCGCCAGCGAAGAGATGGCGGCTACCTCCGGCGATATAGCCCAGAACTGCATGTTCGCCGTGGAGGGGGCAAAGCGGGCGACAAAAGCGGCGGAGAGCGGGTTCGAAGTGGTCAAGAACACCATGGACGGGATCAGGACTCGCGGCGCTAAAACCCGCGAGAGTGCCGGGATCGTTGCCTCGCTGGGTGCACGCTCCGACCAGATCGGCGCCATCGTGGCGACCATCGAGGACATCGCCGACCAGACGAACCTGCTGGCGCTGAACGCCGCAATCGAGGCGGCCCGCGCCGGCGAACAGGGGCGCGGTTTTGCGGTGGTGGCCGATGAGGTGCGTGCCCTTGCCGAGCGGACCACCCGCGCCACCAAAGAGATCAGCGAGATGATCAAAGCCATCCAGTCCGAGACGACACAGGCCATCGCTTCCATGGAAGAAGGGGTGAAAGGGACCGAGCGCGGGGTCGCCGAAGCCGCCCACCTGGAGACCTCGTTAAACGACATCCTGGAGCAGATCAGCGCCGTCTCCATGCAGGTGAACCAGATTGCCACGGCAGCCGAGCAGCAGACAGCCACCACCAGCGAGATCTCCAGTAACATGCTGCAGATAACCCGGGTAGTGCAGGAAACGGCCAGCGGGGCGCATGAATCCGCGTCGGCTGCGGCCGCGCTGAACGGGAACGCCGAGGAGTTGCAGCGCCTGGTGCGGCAGTTTACCCTTTAGGGGTTGGTTACCGAAAGGAAAGTCGGCTCTGCTGGCAGTAGCAGTCCGTGGCGGCCGGACATGAAAAACAGGAGGGGATTCCGTGGGTGGAATCCCCTCCTGCGTTATAAGTTTGGATTTGCCCAGTTCGATTATATGGAAAGACGGCAAACTCTCTGACACTCCCCCCTTTGTAAAGGGGGGCGGGGGGGATTTCAGCTCTGTAGCCATCCAGTGCAGATTGCCACAGGGTTCAAAATCCCCCTAAAACCCCCTTTACAAAGGGGGACTTCTACAACCTTTCAGCCCCTGCTACTTCTCATAATCCTTGTCGATGCCGGCCCGGCCGTCGTCGCACTCGTCCTCGGGCTGGGTGGGGCGGCTGTAACGCGGATCGCTGGTGGCGCTGACGCAGACCGGCGACGGCTCCTCGACGGCACCCGCGGCCGGGACATGGTCGTGCCTTCTGCCGCCTTTGGGCGGCACGTCCCCCCTGGTCGGCTGCCAGTCGCCCATCTCCTTCAAGATACGGAAGCGCTCCATCACCTCCTGCTCCAGTTGCGCGCGCAGCTCCCGCGAGACCTCAGGGTTCATCTTCTCCAGTGAGTCATAGCGTACCTCGCCGGAAAGAAAGGCCTGCAGGGAGCCGTCGGGCTCTTTCGACTCCAGGATGAAAGGGTTTTTACCTTCCAGCTTCAGCCTCGGGTTGTAGCGGTAGAGCGGCCAGTACCCCGACTTGACCGCCAGCTGGGTCTCTTCCATGGATTTCCCCATCCCCTTGCGCAGCCCCTGGTTTATGCAGGTCGAGTAGGCGATGATCAGCGACGGGCCGGGATAGGCTTCCGCCTCTGCCAGCGCCCTCATGGTCTGGTTCTTGTCGGCGCCGATGGAGATCGAGGCGACGTAGACGTAGCCGTAGGTCATCGCCATGCGGCCGAGATCCTTCTTGGAGGTGCGTTTGCCGGCGGCGGCAAAGCGCGCTACGGCACCCAGCTGGGTCGCCTTCGAGCACTGCCCGCCGGTGTTCGAGTAGAGTTCGGTATCCATCACCAGCAGGTTCACGTCCTCGCCCATGGAGAGGACGTGATCCAGGCCGCCGAAGCCGATGTCGTAGGCCCAGCCGTCCCCGCCGTAGATCCAGATGGATTTCTTGGTGAAGAGGTCGGCGGAAGCGGCGATCTCCTTGAGAAGGGGGTGGTCGCCTGCTTGTGACAACAGCGCCTTCAGCCTGCCTGCGTGCTGCTGCGAGAGCGTCGCGTCGTGCATGTCGCGAAGCCAGCCGGTGAAGGTCTCCCTGAGTTCGCCGGGAAGCTCGCCGGAAAGCGCCGCCAGCACCTGGTCGGCCAGCCGATTGCGGCGCTGCGAGACGGCGAGGTGGTAGCCGTAGCCGAATTCGGCGGCATCCTCGAAGAGCGAGTTGTTCCAGGCGGGACCGTGCCCCTCGTGGTTTGCGCAGTAAGGGCTGACCGGTGCCGAGGCCCCCCAGATGGAGGAGCAGCCGGTGGCGTTGGCGATCATCATGCGCTCGCCGAAGAGCTGGGTGATGATGCGCGCGTAAGGGGTCTCGCCGCACCCCGAGCAGGCGCCGGAGAACTCCAAGAGCGGCTGCTGGAACTGGCTGCCGATCAGGGTGCTGCGCTTTACCAGCTCCCCCTTGGGCGGAAGCGTCTCGGCGAACTTGCGGTTTTCCTCCTGCAGGCCCGCCTGGGTGTCGATCGGCTTCATCACCAGGGCGGAGACCTTGGCCGGGCAGATGTCGGCGCAGTTGCCGCACCCCATGCAGTCCAGCGGATAGAGCTGGATGCGGAACTGGTGCCCCTTGATCTCCTTGGCGACGGCGGGTATGGTCCGGAAGCTCTCTGGTGCTCCGGCCATCTCCTGGTCGGTTGCCAGGAAAGGTCGGATGGTCGCGTGCGGGCAGATGAAGGCGCACTGGTTACACTGGATGCAGTTTTCCTTGATCCACTCCGGGACGTTGATGGCGACGCCGCGCTTCTCGTAGCGGGCGGTGGAGAAGGGGAAGACGCCGTCGGGCGCGAAGGCCGAGACCGGCAGCTCGTCCCCTTTTTGCCGCAGGATCGGGAAGATGACCTTTTCCATGTAGTCCGGCATCTGCTGGCTTAGCCGGAAGTTCAGGCCGCAGTCGTCGGCCGCCTCCTTCCAGGAGTCCGGGTAGTCGATCTCGACCAGGTTTTCCACGGCCAGATCGACCGCGCCCAGGTTCATCTCCACAACCTTGTCCCCCTTCCTGCCATACTCCTTGCGGATCGAGTCCTTCAGGTAGTCCACAGCCTGCTGGAAGGGGAGCACACCGGAGAGCTTGAAGAAGGCGGTCTGCATGATCATGTTGATGCGGCCGCCCAGACCCGCCGCGGTGGCGATGCTGATGGCGTCCACGTTGTAGAAGCGGACCTTCCTTGCGGAAATGGCCCGCCGCATCTCGGCCGGGAGGTTTTGCTCCATATCCTGCACCGTATTCCAGGGAGAGTTCAAAAGGAAGATCCCGCCCTCCTTGATCCCTTCCAGCACGTCGTACACCTGGACATAGGGCGCCTGCTGGCAGGAGATGAAGTCGGCCGCGTCCACCAGGTAGGTCGACTGGATCGGGCTTTTGCCAAAGCGCAGGTGCGACACGGTGATGCCGCCCGACTTCTTGGAGTCGTAGGAGAAGTAGGCCTGCACGTAGAGATCCGTGTTGTCCCCGATGATCTTGATGGCCGCCTTGTTGGCGCCGACCGTGCCGTCGGCTCCCATCCCCCAGAACCGGCACTGGATGGTCCCCTCGGGCGTGGTCGAGAGGGTGCCGGTGGCGGGCAGCGACAGGTTGGTGACGTCGTCGTTGATCCCCACCGTGAAGTGGCGCCTGCCGGAGGCGCCGTCCATGTTGTCGAAGACGCTCTTCACGTGCACCGGCCGAAACTCCTTGGATCCCAGGCCGTAGCGCCCGCCGTAGAGCTCCGGCATTTCTTTTCCCCGCTCAAGAAAGGCGGTGCAGACGTCGAGGTAGAGCGGCTCCCCGAGAGAGCCCGGCTCCTTGGTCCGGTCGAGCACGGTGATCTTTTTGGCCGAGGCCGGAATGGCGGCCAAAAGCGCCTGCGCGTCGAAGGGGCGGTAGAGCCGGACCTTCACGAGCCCGAGCTTTTCCCCCGCCTGGTTCTGGTGGTTGACCACCTCCTCGATGGTCTCGCAGGAGGAGCCCATGCTGATGATGACCCGCTCCGCCTCCGGATGCCCGACATAGTCAAAGAGCCGGTAGCGCCTGCCGGTAAGCGCGCCTACCTGTGCCATACAGGCGGAGACGATGGAGGGGAGCGCCAGGTAGTAGGGGTTCGCGCGCTCGCGCCCCTGGAAGTAGATGTCCGGGTTCTGGGCGGTTCCCCGCAGTTTCGGGTGCTCCGGGTTCATCGCCTTGGCACGGAAGGCGGCCAGTTTCTCCCGGTTTAAAAGCTTCGCCATGTCATCGTACTCGATCACCTCGATCTTCTGCACCTCGTGGGAGGTCCTGAAGCCGTCGAAGAAGTGCAGGAAGGGAAGGCTCGCCTCCAGAGCCGCCAGGTGCGAGACGAGGGCCAGGTCCATGCACTCCTGGACGGACGAGGAGCAGAGCAGTGCAAAGCCGGTGGGGCGCGCCGCCATCACGTCCTGGTGGTCGCCGAAGATGGAGAGGGCGTGGGTCGCGAGGGCCCGGGCCGAGACGTGGAAGACACCGGGCAGGAGCTCGCCGGCGATCTTGTACATGTTCGGGAGCATCAAGAGAAGCCCCTGCGAGGCGGTGAAGGTCGTGGTGAGCGCTCCCGCCACCAGGGAGCCGTGCACCGAGCCGGCAGCCCCCGCCTCCGACTGCAGTTCCCTGATGTTCAGGGTCTGTCCGAAGATGTTCTTGCGCCCCTCCGCCGCCCACTCGTCGGCGACCTCCCCCATGGTGGAGGAGGGGGTGATCGGGTAGATGGCGGCCGTCTCGCTCATGGCATACGCCACGTGCGCCGCCGCCGTGTTGCCGTCCATCGTTTTCATGTTTTTAGTCATTACTGGCTCCCCCTCTGCTGAAATGATGAGCATGCTCCCCGCAGCAGGTAAATGGTTCCCGGCCCCGGGGACCAGACAATAATCCTTTATAAACCCACTATTAGCAACCCGCGCCCCCCTTGCCGGCCCTTGGTCCGAGAGGGAGGTCTGCGCATCTGCCCACGTAATTACAGCAGGTTATCCTTGCTCTCTCCCCCCTTTGTTAAAGGAGGGAGAGAGCAAGGCGAGCAGCTCCTACGTTGCAACAAATCGCGGCAAGAATGCCGCTCCTACGGGGTCGGGGATTTTGCTCGAGGCGATACAGGGGGAGGCCGGCAACGGGCAGAAAGTTTACGGTTGCAACGAGGGACTTTCTGACGCTTCCAGTGGGTGAAAAACCAACTCTGAACGGTTGTTTGGTGGGCGGCCAGGCGGGGGGAGGAGACGCAAAGGCTGAGTGGGGAGTGCCGGGGGAGCGGGGGGGTAAGCTCGTCTTTCCCTGGGCCACAGCTGCAGCGGGGCGCTAGGGCGTGCTGGAGAGCGCGGCGGGCGGGGAGAGGTCAAACCTGCCGTAGATGCCGCTGATGAAATCGAGCAGCAGGGGATCCGGGCTGCGCCGGTCGTTCAAAATAAGATGCCGCGGACTCGGGAGGGGTGGGGAAGGGGGATGCCGGAGCGAACCGGTCCGGGCTTCCCCCTGGACAAGAGGGAGTTCGACCGCCTGCTGGCTGTTTTCGCTGAGACACCGTAAAGTTTTCCTTCTGACAGGCCTTACTTCAGACCAGCTCCCATGCCTTCAGCTCCGCCTTCAGCCAGGCGTAGACTACGGGTGCCGCAACCATCCCCGCCACTCCGAAGATCGCCTCCATCACCAGCATGGCGCAGAGCAATTCCCACGCGGTCGCCTTCACCTCCCCGCCCACGATGCGTGCGTTGGTGAAATACTCCAGCTTGTGAATCACGATCAGGAATACCAGTGAGGCCACGCCCACGGCGGTCGATACGCCGAGGCTGATGAGGACGATGGTGGCGTTGGAGATCAGGTTGCCGACCACCGGCAGCAGTCCGGCGGTGAAGGTCAGCAGGATCAAAAGCGTGACCATCGGCAGGTGGATCCCGCAAAGCGGCAGGACCACCACCAGGTAGAGCGCCGTCAACAGGGTGTTCAGCGCCGAGATCTTCACCTGGGCAAAGACCACCTTTTCGAAGGCCTTGGCGAGAGTCAAAAGCCTTGCGTGCAGGCCGGACGACAGCGGCGGCAGCTGGTCGGGGTCGATGAAGCGGTGCAGGACCGCCATGCCGCCGATCACCATGCCGAGGATGATATGGGCGAAGGTCTTCACACCCGACATGCCGACTGAAGAGATGTTCTTGCCATGCTCCCGCAGCACCTCGGCCAGCTGCTCGCGCAACTCCTCCACCGTGTCCGGCAGGGCGACGGCCAGGTCCGGTGGGAGGTTCCGTCGGAGGTTCTCTATGGTGTCGGCCGCGGCTGTCAACAGGTTGGCCATGCCGTTATGACCCTTCAGAAAAGACCAGAGCCCAAGGCAGATACCGAACACCAGCCCCATGACCATCAGGATGATGCCGGCCAGGGCGATGGTCTGAACCTTGCCGCCCCAGCGGGCAGGAAGCCTTCGGGCCAGCTTGGCCGTCAGCACGTAGACTGCCAGCCCGGCAAAGACCGCCGGCAGCAGGTGGAAGTGCAGCACGACCGGCACGGCGATGGCCGCCAGCAGATAACTTATGGTCAACGGTTTTGGCATGAACAATTCTCCGTGAGGTTTTAATATCCCGACAATACAAGATATCGAGGCGCTTTGGAAGCCGGTTTTCATGCGACAAGCCCGATCTGCAGTTATCTGCGCAGTTTCCGTCCAATCCGTGTCCGAAGCCTCTGACTTGAGAATCCAAACGAGTCAAAACCGGCACACGGAAACGGCGAGAAAGGCACGGAAGAGGCAGGATCAATCCTTTGGCTGGTCCCAAAGGCGTCCCCGGCAGCTCCGGCTGGGGGTGGGTCCTTTGCTTTCCGGCCGCTGCAGCCGTTACCGCAAGTTTCCTGGTCTCGCCGGTTGTCGCCTCTTCATACCGGGCGCATAATATGTACAGTCTCGGCCCGGGGTTTCCTCCGGAGGCTCCCGGCGGGACATTGCTGCTGTTTCCTGGTCCGTGCCTTTCGTCCAGAAGGAGTGGCTGCCGTGGGAACTGAAAAACAGATCATCGACATCCATTGCCATACGGCCGGGATCGGCGCCGGCGGGAGCGGCTGTTTTGTCTCCCCCGCGCTGCGCCGCAGCTGGAGGTACCGGATCTATCTGAAGGCCTTCGGGGTAGCCGAAAGGGAGCTGCAGCTTGATGGCGACCGGCTGATCCTGCGCCGGCTCTCGGAGCAGCTTGCCCAGTCCCGTCTGGTCGCGGCGGCTGTGGTGCTCGCCATGGACGGGGTGGTGGACGAAACAGGGAACCTGGACGCTGGAAAAACTGAGCTCTACGTCCCGAACGAATATCTGGCCGCCGAAACGGAGCGCTACCCGAACCTCCTTTTCGGGGCGAGCATCAACCCGTACCGAAGAGACGCCGTCGAGCGGCTGGAAGAGGCTGCCGCCAGGGGTGCCGTGCTGGTCAAGTGGCTTCCCTCCATACAGCGGATAGACCCGGCCGACCAGCGGCTGGTTCCCTTCTATCTGCGCCTGAAGGAAATCGGGCTGCCGCTTTTAAGCCACACCGGCGAAGAGTTCTCCTTCACCCGGGCGGATAATGAGCTGGGAGATCCGGAACGTCTGCGGCTTCCTCTTTCGCTCGGGGTGACGGTGATTGCCGCCCATGCCGGGAGTAACGGCAGCAACCAGGGGGAGCCAAACCACCACCGTTTCCTGCGGCTTTGCAGTCAATATCCAAACCTCTATGCGGACATCTCCTCGCTCACCCAGTTAAACCGGCTCGGCCACCTGCAGCGTCTTTTGAAGCACCGGGAGCTGCACGGGCGGCTTTTGTACGGCACCGACATGCCGCTTCTCACTACCGGCATCGTCTCCCCCCTGGCCTTTCCCTTTTGCCTCTCACCCGGGCGGATGCTGGACACCCTCCGGATCGCCAACCCCTGGGACCGGGACGTGGTACTCAAGGAGGCGCTCGGGGTGAGCCGGGAGATCTTTTCCAATGGCAGCAATATCATCAGGTCGGCGAAGCTGGAGATGTTATAACCAGCGGTTCGCGGCAGGCGGGAGGTTTTCGTATGCGGGGTGGTCACGGGGAAACGGGAAGCGCAGCCGATACTCTCCGGGTGCGTCTTTGTAATGACTTCGGTGGTAACTGGCTGATTCATAGGAAGATTCGGTCGGCTCTGTTTGTTTGACATGCTCGCATGAACGAACCCTGTGGCACGAAGTCTGCACAATATGCCATGCGTTATCGGCCATATCTATCAGGGATCGGATCAATCCGGCAGCCAGTAAGCCCTCTGCGAGGTTGTTAGAGCCGTTTTAACTTTACCGCCATCTCCGGCTATATAACCGACTCTCTGGTGATTTCACTGCTCAAACCCTTTCCGGCGAGATACTGGTCGGCACTGCGACGGTTGCCGGTGCTGAGGGACCCGATTTCCCGGGTACCCGCATCCACTGTGCCGCCACCAGCGATACCACTCCCAGTGCGCTTCCCGCGATAAAAGGTATGCGGTAGTCGATCATCCAGAAAAAACCGCCCAGCGCCGGCAGAAAGACCGCCGCGATATGGTTGATGGTGAAGCCAACCGACATGGAGGAGGCAATGTCTGCGGGATTCGCCACCTTCTGGAAGTAGGTCCGGACGGAGACGTCGAGGTTGTAAAGGATACTGTCAAAGACGTACATGAGCACCACCAGGTGCTTGGATGTGCTGAAGGCATAGACCAGGAAGATGATGATGACGCCGCCGTACTCTATGGAGGAAATGAACCTCTCGCCGAAGCGGTTGATGGCCTTGCCGATGAAGGAGTTGAGGATGTAGGCGATGATGTTGTTGGCGATGAAGAGGAGCGTCATGTCGCGCACCGAGAAATGAAAAACCTGCACGAGAAGCAGGATGGAAAAGACCACGAATATCTGCCGCCTGGCACCGGACAGGAAGGTGAGCAGGTAAAAGAGGGTGTATTTGCGGCGCAGGAACATCTTCTTTCGCTGCGGGACGATCCCTGCATGGGTCGGATTCTGGAACATCCCCCAGAGGCCGGCCAGGAGCACCAGGGCGCCGATCGCCAGATATATCTCGCGATACTCCGCCACTGCTCCCAGGAAGTAGACGAGGAGCCCGGCCGCTACGCTTGAGACTGCCGCCAGTGCCCGCAGCCTGCCGAAGATGAGCGGTGAGACCGCCGTGGAGAAGTACTGCAGGGTGAGCGACTGGTTGGTGCTCTCAAAGTAGTGGAAACCCACGCTCATGATAACGGTGGTGCAGATAAGCCAGCTGTAGTTCGGGAAGAGCCCGGTAATGCCGGTTCCCAGCCCCAAAAGCACGACGGAAAGGGCAGCCAGCCGGTGCTCGCGCACCAGAAGCAGCACAAACACCAGCAACAGCGTCAAAAGGCCCGGTATCTCGCGGATCGACTGGATCATGCCGACCTTGCTTCCGTCGAGGTGCACCATTTCCGCGGCGAAGTTGTTGAAAAGGATGGTATATCCCTGGAGCCCGATCGTGGAGGCGGCGGTGAGTATCACCAGGAACCGCAGCATCGGGCGCTGTTCGGAAGCGATCGAGTCGGCATCGAGTTTTCCCAGTAGTCTTTTCATGCATTACTTCCTTGCCGTCGTTTTTCGATTCGGTTCTGATTCCCCTGCACCGGGAGCAACCGGGCCGCCTGCCTGATGCCTTCGTATTATCGGCAGGGCGCGGCAGCCGTCTTGCCGACCGATAGTTCGCCGTTCATCCGGAAGGAAAGGGGAGGGTCTGAACATTGGTGAGCTGTCGGTGAGGGTATGGCTCATGGGTTGAGCAGGTCTGCCAGCCCGGGCAGGAACCGGGCCCCTGAACCTGCAAGCCCTTATTGCGCTTGTCGATGCCGCAGTCAACGGCACCGATAATGGCACGCTAGTGTAGGTGGTGTAAAGAATTTTTGGGCATACAACCCGCCAACGCAGGGGAACGCGGGAGCGGACCCCAAGATAAGAAACGGCCGCTCGCCGTGACTGTGAAGGGATGCAGAAACCAGGAAGGAAACGGCGTGCCGGGTATTCACTCCACAACCTGGCCCTGGTAAGCAGATCCCGATATCGCACATAATCGTTGACTTTGGGCGCCGAGAACTTGTAAGCTGACTCAATTGCTTGAATACTAAGATGATTGTAGCTCACACGGAAACTATTTTATGGAAGGAGGCGCATCGATCTTATGAAAAAAGCTACCTATGTCCGTCCGAGAATTGTTGGCAGTGCCGTGGTGCATCCCTGCTGATGCCAATCCTGAAACCATTCGTGAAAGGCACTATAGGCGTACTGCCAGTGCCCCCTTTGTCCTTTCTGCTAGAAAAAACGAAAGTGAATGTGAATAGATCTCTTAATTCATGGTTACTCACATTAGCCATGCTTGCCTTTGCCGCACTCTTGTCTCCCTTTACTGCAGGTGCCGCCGTTATTGCTGCGGACACCGTCTGGCAGGGCGAGGTCAAGGTCAGCGAGGATGTCCTGGTGCCGAAAGGGGTAACCCTTACCATCCGGCCCGGCACAAAAATAAAGGTGACTGCGGCGGAAAGCACCAAGACCGACCCGGAATACCTGTCCCCCCTGACCGAGATAACCATCCGCGGCCATTTGAAGGTTGAGGGGACCGAGCTGTCTCCTGTTGAGTTTTCCGGTGAAGAAGAGAAAGCCGGAAGCTGGGCGGGGATAATCGTCGATAAGGGAACCGCCACCTTGCTGGCCTGTCGGGTAAAAGACGCGGAGACCGCCGTATATGTGCTGGACGGCAAGCTCCGGATGAGCGGCTCCCTGCTTCAGCATAACCGGTACGGGCTGGTGGCCCAGGGAAATGAGGCTGAGGTTGCCGTCCACGATTCCCGGATCACCGGCAACGATTACGGGCTCTTTTCCTTCCAGGGCGCGCAGCTGGTAAGCGACCGCTCGCAGGTCAGCGGCAACAGGAAAAAGGATACCCACTCTGCTTCGGCAAAAGAATTCGAGCCGGGTATCAAGCTGGACAACAGCGCGCAGATCCCTGTCAGCAGGCGGTATCAGGACGAAGCCTTAAGGGGTGATACGGTCTGGCAGGGGAGGGTGGAGGTCGGCGGCGTAATCAGGGTTCCCGAAGGGAGCCGGCTGATCATCATGCCGGGCACCATAGTCGAGTTCCTGAAAAAGGACAGCACCGGCGCGGGCATCGGCGCAAACGGCCTGTTGATCCAGGGGCGCCTGATTGCCAAGGGGACCAGGGAACTACCCATTATCTTCCGGTCGGCAGAAAAAGATAAAAAGATGGGAGACTGGGACTCCATCAACATCATGAATAGCGCCGGTGGCCAGAACCTTCTCGAGTATTGCCGCATCGAGCATGCCTACCGCGGACTGCATTTCCATTTTTCCAATGTCGCCGTGCATAACTCGCTGATCACCGATACCTACCGGGCCATTCAGTTCCAGGAGTCGTTGGTTGATCTGAAGGGGAACTATCTTTTCAGGAATAAGAGTGGCGTCCAGGGGCGGGATTCCGACGTCACTTTTACCAATAACCTTATCTGCAACAACTACCAGGGAGCCAATTTCTTTCGCACCAATCTTCTGGCCCGAGGGAACAGGATCATGGGCAACTGGAGGGAGGGGCTGAGGATCCGGGAAGGGGTCCCGTCGCTGCAGGAGAACCTTATCGACGGCAACCGTCACGGGCTGATGGCGGCAGACATGTATTACGGCGATTACAGCCGCAACAGCATCACCAACAACCTGGAAGCGGGTTTTTCCCTGAAGAACGTCGACAACCTGGAGGTTTCTGGCAACTTTATCGCGGCAAACGGGCTTAACGGCCTGAACGTCCAGGATGCCAGGGCAACCATAAAGGGTAACCAGATCTCCGGCAACGGCGAGCGGGGTATCGGCATTCTCTCTTTTGACGGGACGATTACCGGGAACAACTTTAGCAGGAACGGCCTTTATGCCATCGATCTGGAGGGGAGCGAGGATGTCTCCGCCCCCGGCAACTGGTGGGGCGGGAACGATCCGGCAAAGGTCGTCTACGACAAAAGGGTGGATGCCTCACGCGGAAAGGTCGCTGCCGGCAAAGAGAGCCCGGGGCCGTTTCCTTTTGTCTGGCCACTTCAGTCAGTGGACACCGATACCACCTGGAGCGGCGCGCTGGTCGTCGATAAACCCACCACGGTCCTTTTGGGCGCCTCTCTGAACATCGAGCCCGGCACGGTGGTGGAATTCGCCCGGGACACCGGCCTGCTGGTCAAAGGTAAACTGCTGGCAAGGGGCAGGGGTGACGGGAAGATCGTCTTTACCTCCGTGCAGAAGAAGGGGCCTTCCGACTGGAAGGAGATACAGCTTGAATACGCAACCGGCAGCGTGATATCCGACTGCGTCTTCGAGTACGCCGACTGGGGGCTTCACAGCCATTTCACCAACCTTTCCGTCACCGACTCCCTTTTCAGGAAGAATTTCGGCGGCATGCGGTTCAGGAGCGGCCCCGTCAAGATCCAGCACTCCACCTTTCAGGACAATTCCATCGGCATCAGGGCCTATCTGGGGAACGCTGCCATCAGCGGTAACATCATAACCGGCAACGAAACAGGGATCTTTGTCCGGGAAAAGGGCGGGGGGCTGGCCATCAACCGGAACAATATTTTCGACAACAGCAGCTACAACATCAGGATCGGCGATTTTAACGACGAGGACGTCAATGCCAGGGATAACTGGTGGGGAAATGGCGAGCCGGTGCAGACCTTCTTTGACGGCAGAAACGAGCCGGGCATCGGGAACGTCCTGTTCGAGCCGTACCTTGCCCTGCCTGTAAAAGCAGATGCGCGGGTGGCGCCATGAAGCGGGTGCATATCTGCAGTCTGCTGCTGGCGGGGTTGAGCACGCTGTTTCTTCCTGCCTTTAATGCCTGTGCGGCGGAGACCTCCGGCCTGAGCATGAAGATCCTGGATATCGAGGGGAAGGCCGCTGAAGGGGCCAAGCTGTTCCTTTACGACACCCCGAACGTGAGAAGGCCTGCGGATTTCATCTCGCCGGCATCCGGCAAGGACGGCCTGGTCCGCATCGACTTGCCGGTCGGCAAGTATTGGGCGGTGGCGCGTTGGAAGAACGACGGCAAATACGGCCCGCTCATGCCGGGTGACAAGCATTCCGGCGAGCCGGTCGAGGTTGAGATCGAAAAGGACAGGCAAGCCGAGGCTGAGTTGCTGGTCGCCGACATCCGGGAAATGGCCCGGAAGAGTCGGACTTCGGCGGAGGCCGTGAAACTGCGGGGGCGGGTCCTCGACGACCAGGGGAACCCGGTGGCAAACGCCTATGTCTTTGCCCGAAGCACCAGGAATGCGGAGCAATTGCCGGACTACCTTTCCGCCTGGACCGATGAAGACGGCAAGTATGAACTCCATGTCCCCTCAGCCGGGAGATGCTATCTGGGAGCTGCCACGAAATATCCCCCTGAATCAACACGCGCTACTTCCAGGGAGATAGTGCCTTCCGCTGACAAAATAGACGTTGCCATAGACATAAGTTTGGTAGTAGAATGACACGAATTTTTCGTTGGCAATGTCTAATTGGTTTTTGTTCAGAGATTTCCGGCGCAAAACTGCTGGTTTCCAGACAGGAAGCCACTAAATACATGTAGAGTCCTATTGGGGTGGATCATGAAGAAACTCATTACACTGGCTGTTCTCACCACTGTGCTTATTGTTGCCCAAATATCACCCGCATGTGTCGGAAAGACGATCATGCTGGGGGTTCCCAATTCTGCCAGTGAGAAGCTGCTGGCAGACATGGCTTCCATCATGATCAGCGAAAGGACCGGGTCCGCCGTGAAGGTTCAGGTCTTCAAGGATTCCAAGGAACTTTACAGTGCCGTCAAGCAGGGCAAGGTAAACGTAATCATCGAAGCTACCGACCGCGCCCTGGAGATGCTGGGCAAACCAAAGGCTTCCGGTACCGCAGGCTCCTACGAGTACGTGAAGAGCGAGTACAGGAAAAGTATGAATCTGGTCTGGCTGGACCCTTTCGGAGGAGCCCGGCAGTATGCGCCGGTGCTGACCGCCGAGACCCTGGCCAGTTATCCCGCCCTGCCGAAACTTTTGAACAAGCTGTCCGGGGCCGTCACCAGCGAGACCTGCACGAAACTGCTCAGGTCGGTTGATTCCGACGAAAGATCGAGAAAGGTGTCGAGAGATTTTCTGAAGGGAAAGAAGTTGATTTAGGGAGGATGGATTCAATTGTCAATGCACGGAGGATTGAAGAGGGTATTCGGTTATTTTGCCTCTACTGAATTAGCGGTCGCGCTTTTCCTGGCGATTTCCCTGGTTGCCATACCTGGAACGTTTTTGGAAGAGCGCACCATTTATGCGAGTCCATTTTTCCGGTCACTTCTCTGGGCATTCGGGCTGAATCTGATTTTCTGCACCGTGCGGAGGTTCAAGTCTCTTTCCCGGGCGGTCCTGGTTCTCCATGGAGGGGTCATCCTGACCCTTTTCGGCTGCGTGCTGACCTCATTCGGCTATGTGGCAACGGTGAACGTATATGAAGGGACAACGGTGGACCAGGTCTACCGCTGGGACCTGGAGAAGGATACGCCTCTCGGGGTTGACCTGGCAGTAAAGAAGATAAACCGGGAATTCTATCCGGTGCCCATTAAAATCGGCGTGCTGAAGGGTGACGAGAAACACAGCCTCCATACCCTGAAATCAGGCGAGAGTTTTGATCTGAACAGTTATCGCATAAAGGCCGGCTCTCTGGAATTTCCCTCGGAAAACATCAAGCTCTCCGTTTTTGACAAGGATCGTCTGGTAGGTTCCTACAACACTGACTCAGGTTCCACCGATCTCCCCGCAGGCTTTCCCTTTGCTTTCAAGCTGGTGGCCTTCCAAAATCCGGTCATGAAGCGCCTGTGGGTCGACCTGAGCCTGAGAAAGGATTCAGAGAGCTTTTCAGAAGGTGTTTCAGAAGTAAACCACCCATTCCAATGGGGAGGGCTTTCCTTCTACAATACACAGGTCGCGACAGATCCGTCCGGAATGCCCTACGCAGGGATCCAGATCGTGAGAGATCCCGGGAGACCTTACGTCTTCGCCGGTTTTGTGCTGATGTGTGTAGGCGCAGTCCTGTCATTCTACCGGCGGGCCTTCAAAAAGATCAATGTGCGGCCCAAGGGGACTGGCTCCGCAGGTGCCTGTCCCCCTATCTGCTAGTTCATCAAACAGGGAATATAATGAAAACTCTGGCCTGCTCAATCTTGATTTTGTCTTTGTCTCTGCCAGTCCTGGCATACGCCCATCCTGAAACCGGGCTTCTTCCTGATGCCATCGCCGAAACCGAGTACAAGATCGCCCTGGAAATGGATCCGCGGGATACCGGGACGCGGAACAACCTCGGGCTCGTTTTTTACCGGAAAAACAAGCTGAAGGAGGCGGAACGCGAGTTCAGCGAGGTGCTGCGAACCGCCCCCAAAGATTTCCATGCGCACGAGGGGATGGGACTTGTCAGGCTGAAGACGGGGAAGAACGCCGAGGCCGTTGCCTGGTTTCAGAAGGCCATTCTGCTAAACCCCGAAGACACCATGGTGCACCACAGCCTGGGGCAGGCCTTTGAACAGTCGGGGCAGTTGCCGATGGCCGAGGCGTCATACCGCCAAGGGCTGGAAGTGAACAAGAGACTGCTAAAAAAAGGTGTGAACAGGCATCAGGAAATGGACAGGAAGAAGCTCCTCGTCGCTGCCCTGAAGAACGTTAAGAACAAAATGAGAAGGTAGGGGAGGGGATATGAGGCTTTTTCCAGCGATAGGTCGGATCTCTGCGCTTTTGGCGGTCATCGCCGTCATGGCTGTTTCACAGGAGTGCGGGGCGGCTGTGCGTGAGGTCGGCAAGGAAGTGCTGACCAAGGATACCACCTGGTCGGGAGACATCCTGGTCACCGGTGACGTGCAGGTTCCGGCAGGGGTCACCCTGACCATTACGCCAGGGACGACGGTCAGATTCAAGAAGATCGGGGCCGAGAGCGACCGCAACCTCTTCGGGCTCGACTCGCCTTACTATCCGCAGGCCGAGATCGTCGTGCTCGGCAGGTTGCTCGCCAAGGGGAGCGCCGAAAAGCCGATCCTGTTCAGTTCGGCGGAGACCAGTCCGCAGCCGTCAGACTGGGGGAGCCTCAATTTCCTCGGCAGCAAGGGGAATCTGGTCGAGAACTGCCGGATAGAATACGGATATAACGGCGTGCATGCTCACGGGGCGGAGGTCCTCATCAAAAACAACCGCTTCAGCAAGAACGCGGTGGCGATCAGTGTCAAGAAAGAGGACGATGCCGTGGGGACCCCCGGCTTCGGCATCCCGGCGGACATCACCGTCACCGGAAATCTGGTGGAAGGCAATAAAGGCGGCATCAACGTGCGGGTCTCCCGGGCGATCATCACCGGCAACACCATTCGCGACAACAAGTTTTTCGGGATCTGGATCAAGGGACAGTGCCCGGGCGAAATCAGCCGGAACGTGATAACCGCGAACCAGAAGGGGATTTTCTTCTACAAAGCGGGCGGGATGACCATCAAGGCCAACAACATCCACGATAACCTCGACTACAACCTCGCCATTGCCGACGAGCAGTCTGCCGATATTCAGGCAGCGGGCAACTGGTTCGGCACCACCGACCCCTCGAAGATCGCCGCGCTGGTCTTCGACGGTAAGGCTGATCCGACGGTGGCGCGGATCATTGTGGTCCCCTTCCTTGCGGAGCGGGCCGCGGACGCCGGAATCAAGGAGAGCAGCAATGCCAAAGATTAACCGTAACCCGCATGTCATGTGGCGCGAGGAAGACGAAACCCTGGCGGACGCGCAGGCGGCGCTGGACCGGGGCGAAGACATAGGGGATATGGGGACGGCCGTGCTCTTCTCCGGCGGCTCCATGTTGTCGATCAATTATCTGGGGATGGAAATCTGGAAGCTCTGCGACAACCGGAGCCTTGATGAGATCGTGGCCGAGCTGCTCCCGCAGTTCGAGGTCGACGAAGAGACCTTGCGAGAGGATGTCCTGGCCTTTCTGGATGAACTGGCCGATAAGGGGTTCGTAACTTATGGGAAATGAAGAAAAGGCGATTACCTTGCAGGCACCGCTCACCATCAACTGGGCCATAAACAACAGCTGCAACTTCGCGTGCAGCCATTGCTACAGCCGGGACGATACCCACGACGAACTGGCGCCTGCGGTCCTGCGGGCCAGTCTGGAAAAGGTGGCCAAGGCCGGAGTCTTTTCCATTAACTTCGGCGGGGGCGAGCCGCTGCTTCATCCCGAACTGCTGGAGATTACCGAGTTCGCCAGCGGCCTGGGCCTCAGGGTCTCCATGAACAGCAACGGCTGGTTCATTGACAAGTCAAAGGCGGCTGCCCTCAAGGCTGCTGGTTTCACCAAGGTCGGCATCAGCATCGACAGCCCCCTCCCCGAGGTGCATGACCGCTTCCGCGGCGTGCCCGGGAGTCACCAGCGGGCGGTGGCGGCCCTCGGGCACCTGGCGGAAGCCGGCATCGCCACCTCCATCTCCACGGTTATCTGCCGGATCAACAACACGGCCATCGACGAACTGGTTGCCTTCGCCCGCAAGCTGCGGGTAGGCCAGATCAATTTTCACAATTTCAAGTGCTCGGGGCTGGGTCTTGCCAACAAGGACGATCTTGACCTGTCGCCGGAAGAGTGGAAGGAATTCTACCGCGCAGCCATAGCCGCCAAGCGTAGCACGAAGGGGCTCGACATATCCCTCGACGACCCGATCATCGCCCTGCTCGACGCGCGTGACGCCGGCAGTCTCGTCAAGGGGAGCGTCTGCGGCAAGCTGTCGCTCAACATCAAGGCGAACGGCGACCTGACGCCCTGCGGGTTCATCCCCATCGTGATCGGCAACATCGTCACCGACGACCTGCGCCAGGTCTGGCGCGACTCGGAAGTGCTGGAGAGGATGCGTAACAAGCAGCCGACCGGCAAATGCTCCGGCTGCAGCAAGTACGAAGACTGCCTCGGTGGCTGCACAGCCCGTGCCCTGGCTCTTACCGGCGACATGAACAGCCCCGATCCCCACTGCTGGGGCAGTGACGCGCCTGCCAGATAAGCTTGGGTTCCCCGCGCCAGGGGCGGACGACAGCTCACCGGGAGAATCTTCATGGAACTGGCAACACCGATAACCATCCACTGGGACTTTCCAGACGGCACCCCGGATACCGCTTTAATGCTGCGGATCTGCGACGATATCGTGCAGTGCCGCCCGCTCATGCTCCAGCTGCAGGTCCCCGACCCGCAGGCCATCGATGGGGTCGTTGCGGTGCTGGCGCGGCTCAAGGGAAAAGGGATCGCCGTTTCCCTCACCACTTCCCCGGCCACCCTGGGACTCGCCCTCGGGACCCCGCTGCAGGACTTCGGCCTGAAGGAGATTCTGCTGGCGGTCGAGCATGTTGCAGACCTGAAAGCTGCCGCATCCCTGCAGGGGATCGGGGTCTCCTTTTCGGTCGACAAGGACAACTGGCGGGAACTCCCCGCCCTGATCACCTTCTGCCGGGAAGAGGGCATAGGCCGTCTGGTACTTCCCATGCAGAGACTTTACCGTGGCGAGACCCCTTTTCACCTGAACCGGGGAGAGCAGGACGAGCTTGCCGGGTCCCTCTCGGGTATAGGGGGCGCTGGGGAGCTGAACCTCACCATCCACGATCCGTTTCTTTGGCGGGCCTTCAATCCGGGGGTGCCGTTTCCTCAATGCGGCTGCCAGGCGGCCAACACTATGATTGCCATAGCGCCGGATGGGATCGTCTACCCCTGTCCGACCCTGCCGGTGAAGCTTGGTGAAATAGGAGAGCTCTCCTTGAAGGCGATCATCGCCTCCCCGGCCAAAAAAGAATATCGGCGCCGTCTTTTGGAGAGCCCTGCCGACTGCCGGGATTGCGCTGAGGTTGCCATCTGCCGCGGGGGTTGCCGGGGGAGGGCGTACGTGAACCAGCACACCCTGGACGGAATCGACATCGCCTGCGCCTAACCCATTGAAACGAGTTTTGAGAACCGAGTTTTGAGTTTTGAGTTCTTAGTTTTGAGTTAAACCCAAAACCCAAAACTGTCCACAATTTACTGCCGAACAGGAAACCGCCAATGATTATTAAGCCGATATCAAGACTCCTCGTTGCCATGATCACCCTGTTGCTCGTCGCCGGATGCAAGGACGAGGGGAAGCGGCCGGTCGTGAAGATCGGCTACATGCTTTGCAACAGCGAGCAGGAGACCATGCAGCGCTTCCTCCCCCTGACCCGCTACCTGTCGGATAAGGTGGGAGTCGACTTCGTCGCGGTGCCTGTGGACACCAACGATTTCGAGAAGCGCTTCAAGAGCGGCGAGTTCGCCTTTACCCACACCAACTCGCTCATTTACGTGGTGCTTAACGAAAACCAGGACGTGCAGCTGCTTGCCTCGGAAAAACGCGGCAAGCTCGGCGCCCGCTCTGCCGGCGCCATCATCGCCCGTAAAGGGAGCGGAATCGAGAAGCTGGCCGACATACGCGGCAAGCGCTTCGCCTTCGGGCCGATGCTTGCTCCGACCGGTTATCTGGCCGAGTATGACCTGATGCTGGCCGCGGGTATCAATCCGGAGCATGACCTCTTTTATTCCTTCCCCCCCGGATCCTTCAAGCACGAGAAGCTGATCTACGGCGTCCTCTACGGCCACTGGGACGTGGCTGCCGCGCCGCTTCTCGACCTGGAGAATATGGCGCGCGACGGGAAGATATCCCCCGACGATTTCGTGATCCTGGCCCAGAGCGAGCCCATTCCCTACTGCACCTTCGGTGTGGCCAAGGGGACTGATCCCGCCCTGGTAAAAAAGGTGAAGGATGCCCTGATGGCGCTGAAGCCTGCTGACACCGCCGAGGTGGACGGGGAACAGATCAAGGTGACCAAGGCCGCCTGGATCGACGGCTTCGAGGAACTGCTGGATAGCGACTATGACCCGATCCGCGCGATGGCGAAGCGGGTAAACATGCCCCCCTATCAGAAATACTGAGGAACGATGTTCAAAGACATCTTTGACAGGATAAGCTGGTCCCTGCTGGCGCTGATCGTCTGCGCAGGTCTGTTTTTGCTCGGCCTCAACAGGGAAACCGAGGCGGGGAAGAGCAGCGCCGGCCTCAGCCGCGCGCTGGAGCGGGAGATGGCCTACCGTGCCCGGGTCGAGCTGATCGACAAGCTCTACGCTCCGGTAGAGGCCTTGCGCAAGGGGGGGAACAGCCAGGCCGCCCTGATGAGGCTGGACGAGCTCAACCGCAAATACCCCGGCGAGGCCCATGGCCATATCCTTCAGGGAGAAATACAAAAGGAGATGGGCGCCCTTGACGAGGCAGTCGCCTCCTATGTCGAAGGTGTGAAGCTGAACGGCGACTATCTGGAGGAGAAGGGACCGCTGTCGCGGCGCGGGGAAATACAGCAGCTGGTGGAGGACGGGCTGAAGAGCATCGGCGTGCGGGCTGCTGCCAATCCCGGGAACCGGAGTCTGGCAGCTTCGCTGCACAAGGTCAACTATCTGAAGAGCCGTCTGGCCGGAGGATGCGAGTAGATGCTGCGTAATCGGGAATTCTGGATGGTGATTTCGGCGGCGCTCTTGCTAGGCACCCTCGGCGTGATGCTCTCCGTCTGGGGGAACCCGGAGAACTCGGGCATCTGCGTCTCCTGCTTCATCGAGAACAGTGCCGGCGCCCTCGGGTTTCACGATAACCGGAACCTGCAGTATCTGCGTCCCGAACTGATCGGCTTCGTGCTTGGCTCGCTGGCAAGCGCCTGTGCCTTCCGCGAATTCCGCTCACGTGGGGGGAGCGCGCCTCTCTCCAGGCTTTTACTCGGCATTTTCCTGATCGTCGGCTGCTCTGTCTTCATCGGCTGCCCGATCAAACTCTTCCTTCGTCTGGCCGCCGGAGACCTGACCTCTGTGGCAGGCGTGGCGGGACTGGTGGGCGGCGTCTGGGCCGGCATGAAGGGACTGGTAAACGGAGTGGAGCTGGCCAGCCCGTCGCCGGGGAAAGGCGCCGGCGGACAGCTGATACCCGGTTTGTTTGCCCTGTTGCTGGTTTTCCTGATAGCCCGCCCCGGTTTTCTGCTCTTTTCCGATAAGGGTGGTGCCGCACAGCATGCCCCCTGGCTGATTGCCCTGGCCGCAGGTCTCGGGCTTGGCGTACTGGCCCAGCGGAGCCGATTCTGCATCACCGGCAGCATTCGGGATGTCCTCTTCATGGGGCTCCGCGTGCCTGCCCTGTGGGGACTGCTCGCCTTCGTCATGGCCGCCCTGGTACTGAACGTGGCGACCGGCAGATTCCACCCCGGTCTTTACGGGCAACCCGGTGCGCATCTGGACTACCTCTGGAGTTTCCTCGGCATGGGGCTGGTCGGGTGGATTTCAGTCCTGATCGGCGGCTGTCCGTTCCGGCAGTTGATCAAGGCGGGTGAGGGTGACGCAGATGCGGGGCTGGTGGTGGTAGGGATGTTCATCGGGGGGGCGCTCGTGCAATCGTGGGGAATTGCCGCCACCACGGCAGGCGTTCCCTTTTACGGCAAGGTCGCTATCCTGGTGGGGCTCGCCTCTGTGGTGGCAGGTGGTCTGCTGGTGCGGGAACGCAGGGCATAACGTAACACCTTCAAATCCCGGCTATAAAAAAATTTCTCTCCGAAGAACTGTAATTCTCTTCATACCCCATTCTCCAAGAACCCGTATCTCCTCAGCCGCCCAACATTCGCAGCCTTCAGTTCCCAGCCCTAGCCCCTAATTCCCGGTACCCGCTTTCCCGCAGACCGGGCACCCCTGCATGGAGAGCGGCCTTTCCAGCCGGCACTCGGCCAGCAGCGCCTCGTCCCGGAAGATCTCCCTGGTCGGCCCGTCGGCCCGCACCTCGCCGTCCTTCAGTATGATGGTGCGCTCGCACAGTTCCAGCACCATGTCTAGATCGTGGCTCGTGAAGATCCTCGTGTGGCTGAACTCCTGCAAAAGTTTGATCAACTGCCGGCGGGCATAGGGGTCGAGGCCGTTGGTCGGCTCATCCATGACCAGGATGTCGGGTGACATGGAGAGCACCGTGGCGATGGCCACCCGCTTCTTCTCGCCTGCGGAGAGATGGTAGGGGGCCTTGCCGGCCAGATGCCCCGCGCTCACCCGCTCCAGAGCGTCCGTCACGCGACTCTCCAGGTCCGCTCCGGTTAGCCCCAGGTTCAAGGGGCCAAAGGCGACATCGTCGTAGACGGTCGGCATGAAGAGCTGATCGTCCGGATCCTGAAAAACCATCCCCACGGTGCGCCGGATCTGGGGCAGCGTCCTCTTGTTGAGAGGAAAATCACCGATCCTGATCTCCCCTGAGGAAGGCGACAGGTAGCCGTTCAGATGCAAAAGGAGCGTCGATTTCCCTGCGCCGTTGGCGCCGATGATCGCCACGCTTTCACCATGGGTGATCCGGAAAGAGACGTCACGCAGGGCAGCCGTGCCGTCCGGATAGACATGACGCAGATTTTTCACCGCAACGATGTGATGACTCATGGAAACCATCCTGTGACCAGTGACCCGAGAAGCCGGGTAGCGTTATTGAGCCGCAGGGCCAGGAAGAGGCCGGACCAGCCGAGCAGGTAGAGCAGTTCCGCTCTCCCGAAGCTGAACTGCTGGCGGACCTGGAAGTCACCGGCGAACCCGCGCGCCAGCATGGCCATGTGGATCCTCTCGGCCCTCATCCAGGTACGCAGCAGCAGGGTTCCGAGCAGGTTTGCGTGGCTCCTCATGCCGAGCCCCTTTCCCCCGAAGGAGCGCAGGTCGCGAGCCCGCGAGGCACGCCCCCCCTCTTCCGCCAGCACGAAGATGTAACGGTAGAGAAAAAGGAGCTGGACCGCGAACACCCTCGGCAGGCCGAGCCGCTCCAGAGCCCCGCAGATGGCCGGGAAGCCGGTAACCGCGATCAGGACGATCGCCGCCCCTACGGTGAGTGCCGAGCGGACCACAATGGAGGCTAAGGAGATCCAGCCGCCGGAGATGTCGAGCGGACCGAGCCGGGCAAGAACAGCGGTGTCGAAAACCGGGTTGAAGATGCCGACGAGCAGGGCAAAGGGGCAGAGAAGCGCTATCTTTCTAGCGATAAAGCCGGCCGGAAGATCCCCGATGCCGATGATGAACGCCGGAAAGATGAAGTAGGGGACCAGGGCGGAAAGCTGGTACCTGTCGAAGGAAATGACGGAAACCACAAAGACCAGAGTCGCCAGCACCTTGGCCCGGGGATCGAGCCGGTGCAGCGCAGTGTCCCCGGACGCCAGCCGCTCCAGGCGCTTTAAATCCAGTAATGCTCCCTCAATTGATGCCATACGCCTTTACTCGCAAAGGGTGAGAAGTTGATGCCCCTCGCCGTCCTGTCGGTCAGCGCCGCGAGCGACTTACGGCCGCCAGGCGGTCTAATTCCTTCTTTTCAGCACAAAGCCGCACAGGAAGACGAGCAGCAGGGTCAACAGCGTTCCGACTATCCCGGCGGCGCTGGTGCCGGGATTGATGATCTCCTGCTTCTTCACGTCAGCGGGGCCTGACGGGGCACCGCTGACGGCGGCTTTCCCGAAGTGGTAATCGGGCAGGATAGCAAGTTTCTCCTGCAGTCGCGCCAGTGTTCTGTGTAGCTGTAATGGGGTCGCCTGCAACTCTTGGCTTCCGGCCACCCTGGCAATGGCCCATTCCAGGCCGTCTGGTTCCCGGGAAGAAAACCATGAGAACACTCCTCCGGTGAGGAGGGCGCCGATCAGGAAGGCCAGAGCCACCTTTCGTACCGGCCGGTTGCCTATGGGGCTGGCGCCCTGGATGATTTCCGGGCGGGCCTTATGCAGGAAAGAGAGGACGGCCACGGTGACCATACCTTCGACCGCGCCGATCGCCAGGTGGATCGGCTGCATCATCAGCAGGAAGCTGGAAAAAGGGAGGGCAGAGATATCCGAGGCAAGGGTCTCCAGCACGACGGCGAAGGAACCGAGCTGCAGCCCGAGGAGGGCCGAGAGCATGGTCACAGCCATCAGGCGGGGCCGACTCGGGTTTAGCCCGATCAATTTCCCGTAGAAAAAAGGGAACACGACGAAGGCCGGGAAGAAGCCGATGTTGAAGATGTTGCAGCCGAGGGCGAGCAGACCTCCGTCGGCGAAAAATAGCGCCTGCACGACCAGCACCGAGGCGATGGTGAGAAAAGCGGCATGGGGGCCGAGCAGGATGGCCAGCAGCAGTCCGCCCCCAAGGTGGCCGCTGGAACCGGTAGCCGGGATGGAGAAGTTGATCATCTGGGCTGCAAAGAGGAAGGCTCCCAGCACCCCCATAAGCGGCACCTTGCGGTCGTCGAGCTCCCGGCGCAGGCGGGCGGAGCTGCAGGCGATGGTCACAGCCGAAGCTGCCCACATGGCCAAACCGACTGACGGCGATAACAGCGCATCCGCCATGTGCATGGTGTCCCTCCTGCCGATACCGGGTTGCCGGACAGAACCGGGTAGCACGATTAACGCATTCGTGATACCGAACAATGCTGGATGACGCCTGCCGTGTCAAGGGAGTTTTTTAATTTGGCGAAGTAGCTCACTGTGTCTGACGGAATATTTAGCAAGCCGCCCAACATCATTCTCCCCAGCTGCAAAAGGGTACTGTCTCTCTACGCCCCCTCTGCGAAACCCCTGTGTCAGGATAGGTGCCACCTCTCTCTCCCTCTATGTAAGGTGCCGCTTCTCTCCCCTCTCTGCAAAAGGTGCCGCTTCTCTCCCCCCTTTGCAAAGGGGGGCCGGGGGGGATTTTGCGCAGTAGCAGTCAAGCTCAGCTTGCCAGAAAATTTAAATACCCCTCCTGGAAACCGAAGGCATCAGCTAGATTCCTGAGCAGAGAAGGGGGTGCGGTATTCGGATTGTTTATGATGAGGAGAATTGCGGGGTGAGTAGTATCTCAACGAAAAAGGCCACCCGGCAGAGGGTGGCCTTTAAAAAAGCAGAACACTTAGAATCAAAAGAAGTTGTAGCGAAGGCCTGCAAAAATAAGGCTGGCATCGTAGGAAACATCGTCTCCAAGAACTTCAAGGTCAGAGAAGGTTCCCTGGTATCTGTAATAAACATCGAGGTTCAGGTATTGGTTGATAGGGCTCGTAACACCTGCAGTAAGCTGGTATCCGAAAAGCGTATCGTCATCCTTTCCGCCATTGCGCTCCAGCTCGCCATTGATCAGGCCGAGACCAAGACCTACGAAAGGGGTGACCGGTGCAGCAATTTTCATATCATACAGGCCGTTGACCATGAAGGACATGATTGCCAGGTCACCGCTGGCACCTGCTCCAGTTGTTTTGTCAATGTCTGCGGCATTATAGCCAAACTCTGCTTCCAGACGCATCTGATCGAATACATATCCGCCACTGACGTTGAAACCGCCGCCCAGATCGTACTCCATGTCCCCAAAGACAGAATCTGTATCGGAATCGTGAATAATCGCCAGCCCGCCGCCTATTCCCACATACGGACCCTGAGCTGCAGCAGCGGGAAGAGCTGATGCCAAGCAGAGTAACGAAGCCGCTACAATCGCTTTTTTCATTTTGCCTCCTCTTGAATGGAAAATTAACGCTGGCAAATTAAATAGTATAAATTTGGCCTTATGTCAACGATTAACTTGATGTTCCCCATTCCCGGGGAGAGTGTGGGACCCGATGATCACAGGGCATGCGACAACTCCCCCCTCATATCAAACGTCTGGATTTGAGAAAATCCTTTGCCACCTGTCGCGCCTTGTCATCGGATTTCACCGATTTTAGCAGCCTCGTGTAGGTACCTTCATCCAGAACACCGGCCAGTTTGCCTACCAGCTTTGGCAGGGCCGGCAGGGTTTCCAGAACATCGAGAGCGACCACCGGCGCATAGTACTGACTCTCGCCAAACGGCTCCAACCAGACAAGATTATAACTTTTGCGATATTCGTTCTTCACAGCATCGTAGAGGGCTCTGGAAGGCTTCTCACGCGCTTTGGTCACCATCAGGGAACCACGTTCCAGGTTCTCTATCACAAGGCTGACCTCACCTTTTTTCACTGCATCATACATATCCCTGGAACTGCTGAACTGAACGATCTTTACATTGGTACCTGTCCGTTCACTGAGCAATTGTGAAACGATTTCCGCCAGCAGCCGCTCATTCAACGAATGGGATATGCCTATGGTGAGGATTCTGCCGACGCAAGCCTCAACATCCTGATGGATGGCAAGGGTGATCAGGATAAAACAGAGCAACAGGATTTTCTTCATGGTCAACTCCGGGCAGATGAATTGTGCCGCTTAAGGTCCGGAACAAGCCCGGGACATATTGGATCGATTATCGCTTTTTGAATATCAGAAAATGCTGGTACGGCAGGAAGAAATATTCCGCATCGAGCATGAAACCGGCTTCCAGAGCTTCTCTGACCGTTTCTTCCCGTGACACCCTGGTGTGGATGGGCGGTCCTTCGGGAGAGTCGACCTGGTTGTATGAAATGATGGCCAGACTGCCATTCTGTTTGAGGACACCCTTCAACCGGGACAGATACCGCACTCTGTTCTGGATGAACATGTAGGTATTACAGGTGAAAATCAGATCAGTGCTCTCCTTTGCAAGGAGCGGATCATCCTCTTTAGCAAGTATCGCGCTGACATTGGTCAAACCCTCTTTTTTTGCCCGCAGCTTGACGTATTCCGCCATGTTCCGGTCAATATCCACAGCATAAACCGTCCCGTGCTGGCCGACTTTTTTTGCCAGCAGTACCGAAAAATAACCCGTCCCGGCACCGATGTCCGCCACCACCTCTCCCGGCTGGATGGATAATCGCTCAACCACCTGTAGCGGCTTCTGCCACTTCTCGCGGTTGGGATCTTCGTACAGCCGGATAAGAGTTTCCGGTGAATTCCGGGAGTGAAAGTTGGCAACGCCTGCTCTCGAAGCAGCGCCAGCGGGTCCCGGACAGACATGCAGCACTGCAAATAGGGCCGCTATGGTCAAACTCAGGGATCGATTCATTTAAGTCCGACACCTCTCACGCCGGCATCCGGCAGCGGAGCCCGCAGAAAGGGTTGATGGACGATTTTGCCAACCTCGCGGTCACTTTCCTGATCAAACATCCCTTCCCCGACCTTCAAGGTTAGCTCCGTTCCCCACCAGTTGTTTTTCACCTCGATGTCCAGGTTCTGCCCCTCTCCCATCGAGAAATTGTACTTCCCGTTATCGTGAAAACTGTTTCCGGTAAACAGGGGGTAATCGACCGGATTGTTAAGGTTCTGGAAATCCACAGCGTTTATCTGCTGGCGTCCGAAGAGTACGCCGATTTCATTGCCGTGGATATCGTTGTTCCTGATGACTACCTTTCCTTCCAGGCGCTTGAATCTGATCGCGGACCCGTTGCCGGTAAAAGTATTATGCTCGGCCAGCACGTTGGCCGTGTTGAAATGAAGCCCTTCATGGTTGTTCGCAAACTGGCAATCGGCAATCCGCACGCTGGAATAGTGCACCTGTATCCCCGAGAAGCCGTACTCGAAACGGCAGTACTCGAATACGTTGTCCGCCTGCGAGGCCAGCAGATGAATATACGACCAGTCCCTGACGGACTTCGACTTCTCGGCCGAGGTAAAGACTATTCGATTTTCGGCCGTCCCGAGGGCGACAATGCGGCCCTCGATCCGCAACTCACCGTCTCCGACACTGTTCCGGTCCCGGTCGACCCGGGCAAAGCGGACCGTGGTTCCCGGCTTGAGGGTGAGTGTAACCCCCTTCTTGACCACAATAACGCCGCTGATAACTACATCCCCTTCCCAGGCGGTGTCAACCGCCAGCACGCTGTCGCCAATCCGGAGGGGAGATCTGCCGGATGCCGTTTTTTCTGTCGCAGTTGCCGCCGTCACCGGCGCCTCTGGAATTGCACCGTCGTCCATAACCCTGCCGGCCGTTATCTCGACGGAGTCAACCAGCGTCCCCTGCCGGTAGGCGACTACATGACGGCTGTTGCCGTTATAGAGGCCGAAAAGTTCACCCCGATGAGGACCGTCACCCAGCGTGTCTCTGGCAACCAGGTAATAATCCCCGTCGGCATCAACCGGAATAAAGAATGATCCGTCCGGGGAGGTCTCGGCCGTGTATTCAGTACCGTGGCTGAGATGATAGGTCAGAAAGACCGGTTTGGTGGTGCGGTAGGCAAGGACCAGTATGCCGGCTATCGGCCTTCCGTCCGAACCCGTCACCTTCCCTTTTATGCCTGCCTTGCCGTTCACCACGCGATGCTCGACCGTTTTCAGGCTGTCACCTTTGATCGGGGGGATAGCGAGGAAAGATGCCCGGTCATCCTTTGGATAGCAGGGGATTTCCACGGCGGTTGTCCTGTCCGGCGCCACTTCAACCGGGTTATTGGGGCAGTAGCAGTAAAGGTCCCCCTCCTTCGGGGGCCGGTTGCCTTTTCCGCTGGAGATTTTCTTGGCGACCAGCACGTAATTGCCCGGCTGCAGTGGAAAGGTAAAGCTGCCGTCCCGGCTTACCGATTCTGTCCTGAACCCAAGTCCCTTGAATACCCCGGAACCGGCCTTGTAAGCGGTAACATAGGCGTCTTTAATCGGCTGCCCCTTGTAGGTGACGATCCCTTTCAGCCCCGAAGATCCCCCGGAAGAAAGCGGCGCCTTAAGCGGATTGGCCAGCAGGGTGATCCAGCTGTCATCATCTCCCACCTTGACCGGATTGTTGCCATGATAGGCAAAGAATTCTTTCCCATCCCGGCTCCCTCTGGCCACGAAATAGTATTTTCCCCGGGGGAGACTGGCATTGTAAAAGCCGTCATCAGCAGTTGGCCCGGACACCCGAAAATGCTGACCGGCTTTGATGTCGCTGTAGTTTTGGTAGACGAATACCTGTGCCCCCTTGAGCGGGGAGGATTCGGTCAGTACCCGTCCGCTGATCCCTGTTTCGCTACCAACTGCGGCAGGACATTCACCGGCCAGCCCCAGGAGCAGCAAAGGCATAAATACCATGTGAATCCGGAACCAGCTTTCCATTCCTGTTCTCCTTATCGGTGCCGAACAAAATCGCCGCATTTCTGCGGCGTCGGGCCGATTGCGCCCAGAGCTCAAATTAAATTCTTCATGATGCGTCCAGTTTTGTTACGGGCCGGGTTTGCTACTTGTATCCGGTAAGGTCCGGTCACTTTCCAGTAATTTTCGCTTCGACTTCGGCCCACGCCGGGTCAGCGCCTTGTATAAGACACCTTTGGTGATTTGACCCGTTTCCACGGTAACCGCTGTGAGCCTTTCATCCTGTTCACCATCCATAACTGAATCCTGACCGGGGCGCCCACCGCCGTAATTCCCTCTGATTTTGAGGAAGTACCTCCCCCCCTTGTCAACACGAAGAAGAAAAACTCCATCTATGTCACTGCGTTCGGAAGTGAACAGGGGACGACCGATGGCGGCGGGTGTCATGAAGGCAAACACTGGCACGCCGGCGATCGGTTTACCATCCTCCCCAAGTATTCTCCCCTCGATCGCTGTGATCTCCCTGCCGGTTGTGAGCGTTATGGCTGGATCGTAAGGGACCGCCTCGCAGAGCTTGCCGATATCGCGCAGTTCGCCGGCCTTGACGGAGTAGGGTACCGGTTGCCCCTTCGGGTCCCGGCTGATCAGAATCGTCTCGCCCGTTTTCGGTGGACCGACGTCGTAGGGATCGGCATGCTTGATATAGGCGATATAATAGGTCCCGGCCGGCAGTTCGAAATCAAACCGTCCATCGGCGTCCACTTCAAAGATTTCATTGGGAACCCGCCAGTATTTTTCGATAACGGGCGGAGGCCCGGCCAAATCATCGAACAGGTAAATCACCCCGTAGGAAAGCGGACGGCCGTCTTTATACGCGAGCACACCGCTCAGGCGCCCCGGCTTGCTTTCTTCGGCCGTTACCGGCGATGCGCCGGCCAAGGAAAAAAGCAGTATCGATAAAACCAGTAATATTCTCATCATCCTCAGGCCTTGATATTCCCTTTCCATCCTCGCACTACGGGCAGCTTGGCGGGCTGGTCGCGTAGGTCGGCGTTGTTGCCGTCGCGCTATTGCTGTAGGGAGATCTGTCGGCTCCCTTGAAAGTTCGGACCCGGTAGGTGTACTGCTTGTTTGGTTCTATAGCGAGCGCGTCGGTATAAGTCAAGGTTGAACCGTCTACGGTTGCCACTTTCAACCAATTTCCATAGCGGATCTGGCGTTCGATGTCGAAGCCGTCCGGGTCGTCACAGGCAACCGGAAGGCAGGCCACCGGGGTCCAGTCGAGCCTTACCCTGGCGGAGTTTACTGCAGAGGCGGACAGGTCCTGGCTGGGCATGGCGGAGGTTGTCGCGCATTTCTCCGCGCTGTAACCGGAGTCCCCGCCGGTGCTGTTCCATGAGGTCAGCTGGTAGCAGTAGGTGGTGTTCTCGGTCAGTCCGCTGTTCTGATAGAGCTTGGCGACCGCAGATAAGGACGGGCAGGCCGGGGTGGGGTAGTCGTAACCACAGTAGTTTTCCAGATAGGCGACCGAAATGTCCTCGATCTGGCTGTAGGCCCCGGCCCCCTCCTTGCGCTCGATCTTGTAATTGGTAGCGCTCGGCTTGACCGCCCAGGAAAGATCGATCCGATCAGCAGAAACCGTAGTCGCGGTTACCGTCGGCGCAACCGGCGTGGTAGTAGTTGATACTTCGGCACTGGTTGCCGAAGAGCCTGCGGCGTTATTGGTGCTGATACGATAATAGTAAAGGGTCCCAGCTGTCAGGCCGGTGTTGGTGTAGGTAACGGCATCGGCGGCGGTGGTGAATAAGACGCCCCACGCACCTGCGGCGCCAATTTTTCTATCAATTTTGTAACCGGTGTTTCCGGTGACATTGTTCCAGGTCAGCACAGCTTGTATGGCGCTCACGCCACTTGGTGCATCGAGGGTTGGTGAGACGGCCAGGGTGGTCTGACTCCGCTCGGCGCTGTAGCCGGAGCTCCCCGTGCTGTTGTCTGCATAAAGCCGATAGCAGTAGTAGGTCCCTGCCGTTCGGCCGGTGTGGTTGTAGCCGGTGGCATTCTGGCTAACCGAAATGGGGCCGCCCCAGGCCCCGGCGCTGCAGTCGGCGCCGCTTCTCTCTTTCCATTCCAGCTTGAATCCCGTCTCGCCGTTAATACTGTTCCAGGAGAGGTTGAGCTGGGCGGTGGAGGGGGCGGTCGGCACGTTCAGGGTGGGAGTGGGCGGAATGGTGGTAACCGGCTGCGCGTTACTCCAGGCCGAAAAGCCGCCGCTGTAGCTGTCACGCACCTTGTAGCGATAGGTGTAGCCGGCGATAAGGCCGGTATTCTGATAGCTGGTGGTGTCCGCCGCCAATGTGGCAATGGTCGAACAGGTATTCCAGTACGCATCGTTGTTCAGGTAGGCTGTGGCGTTTTGTGGAGTAGCGAGCTGGGTAAACTGGCAGCGCTGCACCTCGTAGCCGGTGTTGCCCGCCACGTTGCTCCAGGAGAGATCGACCTGTGCCGCGTCGATTCCGGTCGGCGCGTTTTGAACCGGCGCTGCCAGCGGCGTGAACAGGCAGGGCTCGTTGCTGCTGTAGACGGGCGGCGGTCCGTTGGCGTTGGTGCTGTAGGCCTTGACCCGGTAGCAGTACTCGGTAGAAAGGGCGAGGCCGCTATCCAGCTTGCTGACCGTGTTTACTGCCATTCCGATAGCGCCGGCAACCTCGGCCCAGCTGCCGGCTGCTCCCAGCTTTCGTTCCATGGTGTAATTGTTCTCGCCGGCTATGTCCGCCCAGCTGACAGTCAGGGAGGTTTCCGAGGCGGGGGCGATGGTAACAGCGGAACCGGTCATGTTGGTCCAGGCAATGATGGCGTTACTTGCCTCGGAGGTGTTGCCGGTCGTATTGGCGATAACCTGGTAGCGGTAGGCGTAGCCGGGGCTAAGCGAGGCATGCTGGTAGGTGGTCACGTCGGCGGCTGCCGGCAGGTTGCTCCAGCCACCGTAATAGGCTGTATTGGTGCAGTTACTCGCTCCGCTTGCCGGATTATTCTGACTGCAGGCCGCATACTGGATGGTGTAGCCGGTCTCGCCGGCCAGGTCGTCCCAGACCAGATCAATCTTGTTGGTGGCGGAGCCGGTGGCACTGGTGAGGGTCGGGGTGGTGAATTTTGTCAAGGCCCCCTGCTGGGCGCTGTAGACGGAATCGCCGGAGGCATTGTAGGCCCTGACCTGATAATAATACTGGGTGTTAAAGGTAAGGCCCGTGTCGCTGTAGGTGAGGACGTCAGCGCCGCGGGTGGCTATTTCCGACCAAATCCCTGCAGCCCCCTCCTTCCTCTCGATCTTGTAACCGGTTTCCCCAACCACGTTCGTCCAGTTGACCACCACCGAGTTTGCAGTGATGGCGCCGTTGGCCGCCATGGCCGGCGCGGCAGGCTTTGTCATGGCATTCTGCTCGTTACTGGACAGAGAATACCCGGAGGCGCTATTGGTGCTGACCCGGTAATAATAGCTGGTGCCGGCGGTCAGACCGGAATCGACATGGGTGGTTGCATCAGCGGACTTGGTGGTCAAGTCGGCCCAGACACCAGCGCCTGCCTTTCGCTCAATCTTGTAGCCGGTATTCCCGGAGATCTGGCCCCAGTCAAGGGTGATCTGGGTGGAGTGATCCACCGTCAGGCTGTTCAGGGTAGGCTTCGACAAGGTGGTGGTGACGCATCTTTCCATCTTCCTGGAATTCAGGGTGCCTATAAACGCGTCAACTCGGTAGCAATAGTCGGTGCCGGCTGCCAGGCCGGTGTCGGTATAGGCCAGGGTGCCGGAGTTTCTGGTCGTCACCAGAGTCCAGTCACTGAGCGGATTGGATGGTCCCGGGGTCCGCTCGACCCGAAACTGGGTGCCGGGGGTGTTTTCGCGCCAGGTCAGATCTGTCTTGCTGTAATCCGCCTGGGGACTCAGACCCAGGGGAGCCGGCACCAGGATGTAATCGTTCTTCTGTTTGAAAACCAGATAATCTTCATCGCTGGCATTCATGGAAAAACCGGCGATGAAGGACTCTCCCTGAAAGTTGACCGTGTTGGCAGTTGCCTCATCCCGACCGTTCGCAGCGCCATTATAGGTGATCGCTCCCAGAAAGGTACCTTCATGATCATAAATAAGAGACATCACGTCGGAGGAATGGTCGGAAGCCGCATCTGTATCAAGGCCGCTGCGGGTGTTGCCGGCCAGATAGATATAGCCGGACGAATCCATGCTCATTGCGGTCAGATACTCGAATTCCTTGGTTCCGGCACCCCCGGGACGATCGAAGTTCCGGTCCCAGATGGTTTCGCCGTCAGCGGACTTGTAGCGGATCAGGTGATAGTCGCTGTCTGTCGCGCTGACATAGCTGGTTCCGGCCACCACAACTGCTCCGTCGATCGGATCGAGTTTGACCGATACGGCTAGATCGTCCAGGTTCGCCGGGTTGTTATAGCTTTTTACCCAAATTCTGCGTGTGGCCGGAGCCGCAGCCCCGTCGTACTTGATGGTGTAGAAGTCATAATTGCCGGCCGCATTTCTTGCGTACCCGCTTACATAGGCGTGGCCGGCGGCATCCACGGCTATCGAGTTGGCAACGTCGTCGCCATGGGTACTGTTGTAGGTGTCTGACCAGAATGGCGCTAGTTTAAGGGGTTCCAGCATGGTATTTGCTCCGGTGAGGGATCTCTTTCATCTCACGTCTTGGTGATGTTAGCAATTGATAACTTTTAGGTCTTCTCTTGATGCAGCGGGGTTCTTT